>Ga0265797_10000010_pt1 | contig 501385 bp, 462 predicted proteins | sample P2T30metagenome_FD_192433 | JGI IMG/M metagenome (GOLD analysis project Ga0265797, IMG submission 192433) | Plant litter microbial communities from East Loma Ridge, Irvine, California - P2 T30 | ecosystem: Environmental > Terrestrial > Plant litter > Unclassified | place: USA: California...
CCCCGCCTTATGGCGGGGAGAGAACTTTCTAAACAAGTATACTTATTTTTATCTCAGTATGTTAAGATATTATCCATTAGTTCCAAGGCATAAGCCAAAAGACCTATGGACCGCGCAAGAGAGCAGAAGCCTTATAGCTGATGCCTATTGCCTTAAAAACTTAAGGTGGTTATTGCGGCGGGGCTCACCTCTTCCCATCCCGAACAGAGAAGTTAAGCCCGCCTGCGCAGATGGTACTGCAATTTGTGGGAGAGTATGTCATCGCCTTTCTTTTGAAAACCCTTCATCTTTACGATGAAGGGTTTTTTGTTTTGTAAAGATTTCTGGAACAGTCCTTATATTTCAGTCCGATATTTCTATAATTAAAGATATGAAATTGTAAAAATGTGAATTTTTATATTTTAATTATTGTGGATTTTCTACACTGAATTGTGGAATTCTACACATTTCCACAGTTTTGTGTTTATTGTTTATGTATTTAAGTAATTGAAAATCAATACTTTGAGTATGGTTTCAGATGTTGTGTTAGACTGGTATGATTATTTCATATGATTATATATCTAACCGATATTGACAATGAAAAATATACTTTTAGCAGCTACACTTGTATTAACATTTACCGTTAATGCTTCAGTTGTTCAAACTAATGCTTATGAGAGTATACTATCTATCGATCAGGAAAAGGAATTTAAAAAAATTGAAACCACTCAAATCCCAGCCGAGGTTTTAAAGCAGGCCAGTACAAAATACAGTGGATTTGCTTTAAAGGGAGCTCAGGCATCAGAAGACGGGGAATATAAGTTGGTCCTGTTCAAAGATGGAAAATCAATTACTGCTCATTACAGGAGCACGGGAGAATTTGTAAAAGAAGCGCACGCTTAAAAAATATATAGTAAGGTGATTGAAGAATTTATTCTTCGATGAAAGGAGACGGAAGCGTCTCCTTTTGTTTTTATTAACATTATGTATCCCGCAAAACCACTACATTTGTAGATATTCTATAAAATATGAGTTCGAAGATTCTGGTAATTGATGATGATACTGCTTTTTGTGTAATGTTAAAAACTTTCCTTCAAAAGAAAGGTTTTGAAGTTACAAATGCCTTTACAGGAGACGAAGCACAGAGTGAAATCAATAAACAGATTTTTGATGTTGTACTTACAGATATACGCCTGCCTGACAGTGATGGGCTTAAGATCCTAAAATTTGCAAAGGAAAAAGATTTACAAACCCAGGTAATCTTAATGACCGGCTATACAGATATTAAAACTGCTGTTAATTCAATCAAAGACGGTGCTTTTGATTACGTTGGTAAGCCAATTAACCCCGACGAGATACTTCACACTATCGGTTTAGCACTTAACAAAAAGAATTCTAAAGAGGTTGCTCCTGCTTCTCAGCAAAAAGAAAAAAAAACAGCTACGGCATCATCTCCTTTATCCTTTGTAAAAGGTATCAGTTCTGATTCGCAACGTCTTCATGAGCATATTGAATTAGTCGCTCCAACAAACATGTCAGTTCTTATTATCGGAGATAGCGGTACAGGTAAAGAATATATTGCGCAATCAATACATGTATTGAGTAAAAGATCGGCTAAACCCTTTATAGCAGTAGATTGTGGCGCGATTCCGAAAGATTTGGCATCTAGTGAGTTTTTTGGTCATATTAAAGGCTCTTTTACTGGTGCTGTTAATGATAAGACCGGACACTTTGAAGCTGCTAATGGGGGAACCCTATTTTTAGATGAAGTGGGAAACCTATCGTATGAAGTACAGGTGCAATTGTTGCGTGCGCTGCAGGAACGCAAAATAAAGCCTGTAGGAAGTAATAATGAGGTTAAAGTAGATATTAGGGTCATTGCTGCGACAAATGAGGATTTAAACGAAGCCGTTAAACGTGGCGACTTTAGGGAAGACCTTTACCACAGGCTTAATGAATTCTCGATTAAAGCGCCAAGGCTTTCTGAAAGAAAACAGGACATTATGATTTTTGCTAATCATTTCCTTGCACAGGCGAATGATGACCTTGAAAAAGAAGTAGAAGGTTTTGACCAGGAAGTTACCGACTTATTCAAAAACTACGATTGGCCGGGTAATCTCAGAGAGATGAAGAATATAATAAAACGTTCGGTTTTATTAACAAAATCAAATCTTATTCATCTTGAAGTATTGCCTAACGAAATGCAGGAAGCAATGCGCGCAGCAAGTTCACTTTCCGGTTATTCTAAAAGTAACGAGGAGCAGGCTATACGTCAGGCACTTGAAAAAGCAAACTACAATAAGTCTAAGGCTGCGATATTACTCGATATTGACAGGAAAACACTTTATAATAAGCTAAAGCTTTATAATATAGATCTTTAATTTACTTCTTTAGCTAATTCCAGGCATAGTGTTTCCAATTTGCTACACAGCCTATTCACGTAAGCTGTCAATTCAGATGGTTCCATATCAATAACCCTGTCTTCTAATGGTAGTAGTAATTCTACGATAGAGAACACTTCCATTTGTTTTAGCATCGGAATCATTTTGTGTGCTATTTCCGCAAGTCTTTGCTCATTGGCTTCAAAAGCTGCGTCCTTAAGCGATTCACAATTGTCAATAGCACTATCTATAAATGTATTTACTATAGTTCGTAAAGAGGTAGGATCATTATTTGTAAACTGTGACAGGCTTCTTAAATTGTAAAGAGTATTGGTCTCTACATTTATGAATTTTTCTGCAGTGGGTATTGTAGGTTGCTTATGAGTCGTTTGTTGACTACTAAAAATATAAGATATAAGATTTAATAGTTTTTCCAGCTGTATAGGTTTGGGATGGTGTCCGGTAAAACCGGCATCAGTAAAATCTTTATCTGTTAAATCTCTCTTGCCAGAAAGTGCAATGACAGGAAGTGAAGCAATACTATTATGTTCGTTGCCACGTATGGATTTTATCAATTCAAAACCGTCTAAAGAAGGCATCTGAATATCCGTCAGCATAAGATCAAAATTTTCTTCTTCGAGTAAAGAAATTACCGACAAGGCATTTATTTCGGTACGCAAAACTACAGGATAATTCGCAAGCAACTCTTTCATTAAGGTGAGCTGCATGTTGTCATCGTCTACAATTAATATTTTTTTATTTTTTATCGCAGGATATGATTCTATAGGTGTTATGTCAGCTATTGCTTCCCTGTTAAAATTATTTGATGATGGAATGCAAGGAATGATAACTGTAAATATAGATCCCTGCCCTTCCTCGCTTTCAAGTAAAATTTCGCCATCAAGCAGTTCAAGTATTTTTTGGGAAATTGTAAGTCCCAGTCCTGTACCACCAAATTTTTTCTCTATACCGGAATGCGCCTGTGTAAACTCTTTAAACACGTCACCATGTTTTTTTCTTGCTATACCAATACCGGTATCTATAACAGATATATAAATATTATTGCCTTCAATTTTGGCGGTAACTTCTACAGAACCTTCGGGCGTAAATTTAATTGCGTTACTTACCAAATTGGTTAGCACCTGCTTGATACGGTACGGATCTGAAATGTAATTGCCATTAAGTTCATCGCTAATATCCCAATTGAGTTCGATACCCTTATTTGAAGCCATCGGCTCCAGAGTTTTACAGGTGTTTTCTATTAAATTTCTGAAGTTAAAACCTGTTTTTTCTATAGATATGCGATTATTTTCCAGTCTTGAAAAATCAAGGAGATCGTTTACAAGCTTAAGGATATAATTTGCAGATTCTTTTATATTACTAAGATACTGTTTTTGTTTAGGTGTGGTTTCCGAATCTTTAAGCAGGTCATGAAAACCTATGATGCTGCCAAGCGGTGTCTGCAAATCGTGCGTGACTGTAGCCATAAGCATCGATTTTGTGCGGAGAAGTTCCTCATTTTCATGGTTTAATATTTCCAGCTGCTTTCTATAATTCTGATTTATGGTAAGATCACGAATAATTATCCACGCAAAAATTATAAGTATAAATAGTGCGAGAGCTCCGATCCATGCAATATTTTCGATGGTTTTTCGCATTCCAGATTGTGATTGCTTAAACGTGGCATAAGAATTTTGTAGAAATTCATTTTCCACAGAGGTAAGTATCGCCCTTAGCTGATCTGATATTATATTGTTTTCATCCTGAAGGCGCAGTTCCTGCCTGAATAGTATATGCTTTGCCTTGTAATCTTTTTTTGAAAGGTCTACCAGTACTTTATCGTAAGCCATTGCAAATGAATCTATCGAAATGATCTTACTAAGAGAATCCCTTTGTTCTTCTGTAAGCAGTGCCTCAATTGTGCTTCTCCATTGGTGACGTTTAGTAAGTCTTACAGGTTTAGTATTATCTATTATGGAGTCTTTAGTGCTATATACGCCTTCTATAGCTCGGCTGAAACTGTTGAAATCTTTATGTTTTGTCCTGTAGATTATAATTTCAACAATACTTTTCCTCTTTCGCTGAAGTAACATCTGTATAGAATCAAACTTTGCCATCTGACCCTCTTCAACAGTTTGCTTAATATCATTTATCTCATGGTTTATACTGTCTATTAAAGCACTGTATTTGTTGAAGTCCTTATCTGCTAATGTTAGTACCGATGTACGTGCAAGTGCCTCAGATGCGTATAGGTTAGTAATGGTATTACTAATCCTGATAATCTTTTGATTTTCTTCGCTGTTTTGTCCGGGTCGTGCAATTTTAGATATTTCTGTATAGACAAGCCAAACAGAAAAAGCTGCCATGACTAACAGCAGCAGGTATCCTAAAATAACTTTGTATGTAACGGATTTGGGTTTTTGTACCATTAGATAAAAGTAGTAGTTTTTATTATCTTATAAAAACGGTACATCAATACTTAAAGTATACTTTGTAATATTAGCTTCTTACCATTACCCTCAAAAAATTTATTTCATCTTTTAAATGCAGAATTTCTGCCCTTAGGCTTTCAACAAGTATGTCGTACACTTCTTTGTTGGAATTTGTAAATGCAGGGCTGTCTTCATCGTGTATTTCACTTTGTACCTCATTGAAAAGATACGATATGTTTACATTTAGAATCCTTACAATTTTTAGCAGCTTTACTACGTTAAGCCTGCGGTCGTCTTTTTCAAGGCGTCCATAATTACTTTGTGTAACGTCAAGCTGGTGAGCCATAGCTTCCTGTGTAATTCCTTTTTCTTCCCTAAGCTTCTTAATTCTTTGACCAATAATATTCATAATAGCTGGTATTTTTATTTGGATGCAATTCTAAATTAAAATTTATTACGATAGTTTAAGTATTTTCTGTCAGGTTTCAGTTATATTTGGCTCGTCTAATTTTTAGATTTACATAACATACCTTACACCATTTGTCTTTCGCTTGGTCATACAACGGACTCAAAAAAGGCACTATATCAAACTATTTCCTATAAAAATAGGAAAGTAGCCCTGCCGTGGGAAAGCATTGGGCGAAAATTCGATGTAATGCATTTTTTTACCGTCAATGAGTAAGCGAAATGTAACTATATATCTATTTATTAATAGTTATATTTTAATTACGTGAGCAAAGTGTCAATTTTAAAAATAACAGTTTAAGTGTATGAATGTATTGGTTTATGATAATCAGATGGCATATTATGAGCTGCTGAGAACTAACTTTTCAGGGAGTCATAATATTATGTATTACCCTTTATTGAATATCAAATCATCTGATTATGTGTGTGAGATCATGATCTTTTTTCTTCATGACGAATTAGAAATGCTGGACTTTGTAAAGTTGTATAATAAAGATATTCCGGTAATACTAGGAATCGGCGGTGCAGCTAAATTTGAAGGCGTCACGGCAGAAGGAAATATTTATTATTTGCATCTTGACAAATTAAAGGAAGATATTCTTGAAGATGTAGCATTGTTGCTACAGCGACTATATGTTTAAAGAAAACCCCGCAAAAAGCGGGGTTTGATGTTTTACTGAGCGATAATAGAACGGGAAATGACAATTTTTTGTATTTCTGATGTTCCTTCATATATCTGTGTGATTTTAGCATCACGCATAAGTCGTTCTACATGATATTCTTTTACGTATCCGTTACCGCCATGGATTTGTACAGCTTCAATAGTTGTATCCATTGCTACCTGGGAAGCATACAGTTTTGCCATTGCGCCACTGATATCATAATTGTTATGCTGGTCTTTATCCCATGCTGCTTTAAGGCATAGATGACGTGCTGCTTCTATGCTTACAGCCATATCTGCAAGTTTAAAGGCAATAGCTTGGTGGTTGCATATTTCTGTACCAAAAGCTTTACGTTCCTTAGAGTACTTAAGTGCTAGTTCGTAGGCTCCCGATGCAATTCCTAAAGCCTGAGATGCAATACCAATTCTCCCGCCGGCAAGTGTTTTCATTGCGAATTTGAAACCAAATCCGTCTTCACCTATCCTGTTTTCTTTAGGGACCTTAACATCTGTAAACATAAGTGAATGTGTGTCAGATCCGCGGATACCCAATTTTTGTTCTTTTGCACCTATTTCAAAACCAGGCATGCCTTTTTCTAAGATAAGCGCATTAATTCCTTTATGTTTTTTATCGGCGTCAGTTTGTGCTATTACGAGATACACATCGGCAGTGCTACCGTTGGTAATCCAGTTTTTTGTACCGTTTACAAGATAGTGGTCTCCTTTATCTATAGCTGTTGTTCTTTGTGATGTAGCATCACTTCCTGCTTCTGGTTCAGAAAGGCAGAAAGCACCAATTATTTCACCGGTTGCAAGGCGGGTAAGGTATTTTTGTTTTTGTTCTTCGGAACCAAATGTCTGAAGACCCCAGCAAACAAGTGAGTTGTTTACAGACATAACTACTGAAGCAGAAGCGTCAATTTTAGAGATTTCTTCCATTGCCAGAACATAAGAAATTGTGTCCAGTCCACTGCCTCCATATTGAGGGTCTACCATCATGCCGAGAAACCCAAGTTCTCCCATTTTTTTAATTTGCTCAGTCGGGAAAATCTGTTTTTCGTCTCTTTCTATAACACCCGGAAGCAGTTCGTTTTGTGCAAAGTCACGAGCTGCTTGCTGAATCATCAGGTGCTCTTCAGTAAGTTTAAAATCCATAATAGTTAAATTATATTTTTTGTTTTATTGCGTCCAAATGTAGCTATTAAATGTGAATTTGTCAATATGAATGCGTATTTTTAGCCTCGCGATGAAAGAAAACTATAACGTTATAGGAGTAATGTCAGGAACTTCGCTTGACGGCGTTGATCTTGCCCATATTTTATTTACAATTCAGGACGGAACCTGGTGTTTTTCAGTTAACGAAACGGCAACAATTTCCTATACTAATGCCTGGGTGCAACGGTTAAAATCTGCTGTAGATTTTAATGAAAGCGAACTTTCGTTACTTAATAAAGAATACACTGTATTGCTTGGCGGTATTATAGCAAACTTTATAGATGCAAATAGTATAACCGGCCTGGACGCTGTCTGTTCTCACGGGCATACTATTTTGCACCAGCCGGCAAATGGATTTACACTGCAGATAGGAAATTTACCTGAAATAGCTTCGCTGATAAATCAGAAAGTGATTTGCGACTTTCGTGTTCAGGATGTGCAGTTGGGAGGGCAGGGGGCGCCACTTGTTCCTATTGGTGACAGGTTGTTATTTTCGCAATACCGCTACTGCCTCAACTTGGGCGGTTTCTCTAATATCTCTTTTGAAGAAAATGGCAAACGTATAGCATTTGATATTTGTCCAGTAAACACTGTGCTTAATTTTTATGCTGAAAAACTCGGTTTTGATTATGACGCAGGTGGATCTATAGCTGCCAATGGACTAGTAATATCATCGTTACTTAACGAACTAAATGCTTTAGAATTTTATGTACAGCACTATCCAAAATCGTTAGGTTTTGAATTTGTAAAAGAAACCATACTGCCAATAATGGAAAGGTATGACTATTCTCCAAACGAGAAACTCGCAACCTTTACCGAGCATATAGCACAGCAAATTGCAATTGTTGTAAAAAGTATTGGTAATGGAGAATTGCTTGTTACCGGAGGAGGAGCTTATAATGATTTCCTTATTAGACGATTGAAACAACTTATTCCGGATACCGTAATTGCTATACCGGATGATAAGACGATACAATTTAAAGAGGCACTTATTTTTGCGCTTTTGGGGGTGTTAAAATTGCGGGGAGAAGTAAATGCGCTTTGCAGTGTGACAGGAGCATATAAAGATCATAGCTCGGGTTATGTGTATAACCCTTAAAAGATACCCATTTTTTTAATGGCCTCTATAAGTTCATGGTCATCACCGCCTTTGCCCTGAAGCAGCATGTTTTTCATTTGCGCTTTTCTTTTTTCTATAGCACTTAATGAAAGCGGTACATAGTTCGGTATGTTTTTGGTTAATATACCTTCAGAAAGACGCATAAGAATTTGTTTGTCGTAACTGTCAAGTTTATAATTATCGAAAACTTTTTCTTTAAGTGATTTTACAATCTTATTGCTAAGATAGGTGTCGCCGCCGTAAACAATTTTAAAGGCATTTAGAAACTCATCAATGTCAATGTCACTTTTGCATAAAATTCCCTGAGGATTTATTTCCTTTATAAGCCTGTCAATTAATGAGGCTTCGCTATGCATAGTAAGTATTATAATAATGCAGTCGGGTATTGTCTTACGGATAAGCACACCAAGATCCAGTCCAGAGAAAATATTTTTTTCGGGATAGGGCGGGAGGCTAAGGTCTAGATAAGCTACGTTAAATTTAGTGCCGCCGGTTTGCGAAGCAGTAATTAGTTTATAAGCCTGCTCACAGTCAAGTGCTTTTGTAAAGTTAAGGACGTGATCCTCAAATTCTTCTTCGGATAATACGTTGATATATCCATTAACCGTCATCGGGTGGTCATCGACGATTAATATATTTAAATCCTCTTGCATAACTATAAGTTACATATGCGTACAAAATTAACAAAAATTACGGTTTAACCGTAATATTAACAAATCAAAAGTTTTTATATTGCGTCAAATTTTTGCGTGTAATTTGTGCAGTACTCATTCCTTATAGTAGACGATAACAAAGATAATGCCAAGGAAACCTTAAGTAAATTTGAGGCTTTCCCAGAATTTTATTGCGTCGGTGTTGCTGATAACAGGGATGATGCTATAAATAAAATATTAGAGCTTCAACCGCAATTGGTATTTCTTGAAATTTGTCCGAAGAATAAAAAGAGCAATTTATCGCTCAACCTTATTTCAGATTTATATCGTTTTGTAAATAACGTGCCCTATTTTATTGCGCTTACCGCGTCGCCAAAATACGCCTTTGAAGCAATACAGGCAGGAGTGTTTGATTATTTACTCGCGCCACTTAATCAGTTTGATCTTAGAAAAAGTCTTTTAAAATTTCAGAAAACAAATCCGGCGGCTGCAAATAATACAATTTGCATAAAATCATATGGTGATTACCAGTTTGTTTCCCTAAATGATATTGTATACCTTAAGGCAGATAATAACACTACAGATTTCTTTCTTCAAAACGGACGAAAACTAACTGCTTATAAAACGCTAAAGCATTACGAAGCTAATTTGCCGTTTTATTTTTTCCGCATACATAACAGTTATATTGTAAATAGTAATTATATCTCCAGGATTAATACCGGGAAATCGCTATGCTATTTAAATAATAGCGATCTCTCTATATCCTTCTCAAAAACCTTTAAGGATAATATAGATACCATTATCAGGAAAATTGCTCCTGAGTATCTTTAACAAACTTACTTATCGGAAGTTTTATTTAAGTTCACTTTTATCTGAATAAAAGTGAGCCTTAAGTGTATTTACTATTTCTATCTTATTTAAATATTGTATTCTTTTTTTTTGCCAAAATACTCATAATATCTATTAAATACATCATTTACCCTGCAAAATAGGCGAGTTACTCGCGTGTGGGGTTATTCTACTAAACCCATTGATAATCATATGGCTGGTAGTTTTTTTACATGTAGTTTTGCTTCAGAATCAAACGGAAAACGATGGTTCTGAATTAAAAAATGAATATAAAATACACCTAATAAAACCTTACTTATCATGAAAAAAATTATTCTTACACTTAGCCTTGTTGCAGTTATCGGTTCATCTTTTGTTTCATGTTCAACTGACGATAGTGCGATACAGGATACTAAATCAGATACAATTATAGTGCCTTTGGACAACGGAGATAAAAGTCTTCCAAAACCACCGGTTAGAGCATAAGCACTTAACATAAAAATCATTATTTTTGAGGCAGTAGTTATAAAAACTACTGCCTCAAAAATTTTGATACACCGCCATATATTATATCTCATTTCAGGAATACTTCTTCTGTGTGTTTCCTGTAACGATTCTGCAAGTAAACACAATGCAGTAAATAATCGTATTGATAGTCTGATTGTCAAGGCAGAGAACGTGAGCCTGACGGAAAAGCAACGTGAAGAATACACCGATACGATTTCTTCTGAAATTGCAAATAGGCAAAACGATTCGTTAACCAGGTTTTATTTCAGAAAAGCTGCTGTTAGTTATTATAATTTAAACCTCTATGATAAGACCTTAGAAGTAAGCAGGAAAATATATAAGCTTGCAAAGAAGGACAAAGATACCCTTAGCATGGCAAAAGGCATGTATTTTTTGGGGACATCTTATTATGGAAAATCTGAAGCTGACAGTGCTTTATATTACTATACCGCTTTGGAAGACCTTTATCAGCAATACAGTAATACCGATCCCAGGGATTTTGGGGAAGCAATTTTATATAAGGCTTATATTTACCATGATGCAGGTGAGTATGTATTGTGTGAAGCCGAAGCTTTTAAAGCTTTAAAAAAATTGCTTATTGGTAACAGCCCTACCGATATTTATAATTGCTATAATCTTATTGCGCTGTCCCTTGACGGACAAAATAATGGTAATGCAGCTGTACGCTATTACAAAATGGGGTTAGATGTGCTTAAAGATTATAAGAAAGAAGGTTACAGCGATACCGATATAGATTTTTTTAAAGCATCCAGTTACAATAATCTTGGTAGCGTTTATACAAAAATGGAACGTTATAATGAAGCTGTTTTAACGTATCAAAGAGCTTTAAAATTTCCTGTAACGAAAGAATCTCCGTTGCTCTATGCTAAACTTATAAATAATTTAGCCTATTCAAAATTCAAATCGGGTAAGCCGGAGGGGCTTCCCGGGCTTTTCTATGAGTCGCTTGCAATACGGGATAGTTTAAATAACGAACAAGGTATCGTGGCCAGTAATGTCAGCCTTGGGGAATATTATCTCCATGAAAAAGATACAGCACAGGCATTGATGTATCTTGAAACTGCTTACGATAAAGCAAAAACTATTAAGAGTAACTACGATATACTAAATAGCCTTAAAATGTTAAGTAATATCGATAAGGTTAATAATGATTACTACATACGCAGGTACATAAAAGTAAGCGACAGCCTTCAGCAAATAGCTCAGAATACCAGGAATAAATTTGCAAGGATTGAATATGATACCGACAGAATAATTACCGAGAAGGAAGCACTGGCTAAAAAGAATAATTTTATACTGGGTGTGTCTGTAATTGTGGTGCTGTTTATTGCCGCAATATTTGCCATTTACTACTTAAATTCCCGAAACAAAGAGTTGTTATTGATACAGGAGCAACAAAAAGCGAATGAGGAGATTTACGAGCTGATGTTTGAACAGCAGGGTAAAATTGAAACCGCAAAGACTGAGGAAAAGTCACGCATAGCAATGGAACTTCATGATGGTATCCTTAATAATATATATGCGGTTAGGCTTAATCTTGAATTTATCAATAAAAAATCTGATGATGAATCGATATTAAAGCGCAAAGAATTTATAAAAGAACTGCAAAATGTTGAGGCTGAAATACGGGGGGTATCTCACGATCTTAGCCGAAATGCTTTGTTTAATCAGGAGCAGAGTTTTGAAAATATACTCGCGTTTATGATTACATCGCAAAAAAATAATTTTAATACCGAGTTTGAGGCAGAAATAAGTAGAGATATTGAGTGGGAGAGTACATCAAATGTTTGTAAAGTAAATGTGTACCGTATCATACAGGAGGCGCTGCAAAATATTAATAAATATTCTCAAGCTGCGTATGCTAAAGTTAGTATATGCAGGGAGGACGAAAATGTGAAGATTTCAATCGTTGATAATGGTGTGGGCTTTGACCCGGAAATGGCAAAAGGCGGTATTGGGATTAAAAATTTAAAAAAGCGTGCCGAAGCACTTAATGGGACATTGCAAATTACCTCTGCGCCAGGTGATGGCACTGTTGTAGATGTCACATTTCCGTTTCAATATTAATAGAAAAAATGCCAAATTCTCAGTTATATGTTTTATATATTTGTGCCGATTTATAAAAACACAAACAAATGAAAGATTTACTAAGTAAATTTGAAAATAAACAACCCGAAATAGTATTTAACTGGAAAGATTCTGAAACAGAAGCCGAAGGGTGGACAGTTATCAACTCGCTTAGAGGTGGTGCTGCAGGTGGAGGAACAAGGATGAGAAAAGGACTGGACATGAACGAGGTACTTTCATTAGCTAAAACTATGGAGGTTAAATTCTCAGTTTCAGGCCCTGCTATTGGCGGCGCAAAATCCGGAATTAATTTTGACCCTGCAGATCCACGTAAAGAAGGTGTACTTCAAAGATGGTACAAAGCTGTTTCTCCACTATTAAAAAGCTACTATGGTACCGGTGGTGACCTTAACGTAGATGAAATACACGAGGTTATACCAATGACAGAAGAATGTGGTGTTTGGCATCCGCAGGAAGGTGTGTTTAACGGACATTTTAAACCAACCGAAGCTGATAAAATCAACCGAATAGGCCAGTTACGCCAAGGCGTTGTAAAAGTTATAGAAAACCCTGCATTTTCTCCTGACGTAAACAGAAAATATACTGTTGCAGATATGATTACAGGTTACGGTGTTGCAGAAGCTGTTGGTCATTATTATAAAATATATGGTGGTTCTATAGAAGGTAAAAAAGCAATTGTACAGGGCTTTGGAAACGTAGGTTCTGCTGCTGCTTTTTACCTTGCTAAAATGGGTGCTAAAGTTGTAGGTATCATAGACCGTGACGGTGGACTTATCAATAAAGATGGTTTTTCTTTCGAGGAAATTAAAAATCTTTTCCTTAACAAGGATGGTAACAAACTTGTTAGCGATAACATGATTCCGTTTGAAACTATCAATAAGGAAATATGGAGTGTAGGTGCAGAGATATTTGCTCCGTGTGCAGCGTCAAGATTAGTACAAAAAGATCAGGTTGACAGCATGATCGCTGCAGGTCTTGAAGTTATATCTTGTGGTGCTAACGTTCCTTTTGCAGATAAAGAAATTTTCTTTGGCCCTATCATGGAAGCTACAGATGCAAAGGTGAGCCTAATCCCTGACTTTATCTCTAACTGTGGTATGGCAAGGGTATTTGCTTACTTTATGGAGAAAAAAGTAGGTATGACAGATGAGGCTGTATTTAGCGATACATCTGAAACTATTGGTAAAGCAATTGCTAACGTTCATGCGCGTAACGCGTCTAAAACAAACATTAGCCACACTGCTTTTGAAATTGCATTGAAACAGCTTGTTTAATAAGCAAAAACAATAAATAAAAATATTATTTTTAATGACAGATTAATCTCTGTCATTTTTTTATTATGACATATCAGGAAACAGTACAATGGATGTTTGTTCAGCTGCCAGTATACCAGCTGCAGGGCGCATCCGCTTATAAAACAGATTTAACCAATACACTTTTGCTAACCGAACATTTGGGGCATCCTGAAAGGGAGGTTAAAACAGTACATATTGCCGGTACCAACGGTAAAGGATCGGTATCTAATATGCTGGCTTCAATACTACAGGAAGCAGGATATAAAACAGGGCTTTATACATCGCCACACTTAAAAGATTTCAGGGAACGCATCAAAATTAACGGGCAGGATATACCCGAAGATTTTGTGACAAACTTTATAGCACAGAATAAATCTTTTTTTGAGGCTAACGACCTTAGTTTTTTTGAAATGACAGTAGGTCTTGCATTCGATTATTTCAGGCAGGAGAAGGTAGATGTGGCCATTATAGAGACAGGTTTGGGTGGAAGGCTCGATTCTACCAATGTTATAACGCCTTTATTGTCGGTAATCACCAATATTGGTATGGATCATACGCAATTTCTGGGCGATACCCTCACGGCAATAGCAGGAGAGAAAGCCGGTATTATCAAATCGGGAATACCGGCGGTAATTGGTGAATATACCGATGAAACAAAACCGGTGTTTGTAGCGAAAGCCAGGGGAGTTAAAACAACTTTATATTTTGCTTCAGATGAGGTTACACAAGATTATCCATCGGACTTAGTTGGAGACTACCAAAAGCAAAACAGAAAAACAGTTTTAAAGTCGGTCGACTTATTAAAGGAGCATTTTACTATCTCTGAAGGAAATATAAAACAAGGATTACTTCATGTTGCCCGTAATACAGGATTTATGGGGAGATGGCAGGAAATACATACCAATCCTACTGCAATTGCAGATACAGCCCATAATAGCCACGGACTTAAAATTGTCATGGCGCAGCTGCAAAAGCAGAAGTTCGAGACGCTACATATTGTTTTGGGTGTGGTTAATGATAAAGACCTGCCGGGAATATTGCCATTATTTCCAAAAGAGGCAGTGTATTATTTTAGTAAGCCGGATGTTCCGCGGGGACTGGATGCTGTTATTTTACAAGAATCGGCTAAAAGCTATGGTTTGAATGGTGAAGTATACCAATCAATTCCTGCTGCTTATGCCGCGGCACTGGCTAATTCAACAGAAAATGACTTTATTTACGTCGGTGGAAGCACGTTTGTTGTGGCGGAAGTACTGTAACGAGAATTATTTATGAAAATATTTTCAAAAAAGTTTAAATCGTAAATGTTCTGTATTTTATTTTGTAACAGAAGGTTATTGATTCCTTAACTGAAAACCGGATTTAAATTCAGAAAATTATTTAATTTTTTTTGGTTTTATGTTTGCAGATATCAAAAAGAGGCCTATATTTGCACCCGTAATAAGGAACTAAATAACGGTTACGAATTGCAGAAATAGGGCGATTAGCTCAGTTGGTTCAGAGCATCTCGTTTACACCGAGAGGGTCGGGGGTTCGAATCCCTCATCGCCCACAGATTAAAAAGCTTCAGTGAAAACTGAAGCTTTTTTGATTTCTTATATATAGCTTTCTGGCCAAGTAGGTGAATCGCATAAAATTAAAAAAGGCGCCTTATTTCTTAATCAGCTCTACTTTTTTGATCTCGCCGGTTTTTATGTCTTTTAAAACTATTATGGCAGTATCCGACGTGGGCTTTATATCCATTCTGAATGCTTCACAAGGCTGTATAATTGAATAATCAATTTCTCCAAACTTTATTATTTCATCCCCTTCATTTACCCTGTCATTAAATGCAGAATCCCATACTATCCCAACAACAAATTTGTCTTCTTTAAGTATAGGTTGTACGGGCCAGTTCTTTTCTGCAAGATCTATTGCTCCATCTGTGTAAGGATTAAAGTATAGCTGCCTGCCCGGATAATCAATTACAATGTCTCCGTATGTTAGTATTTGGCTGCCTATTCTCGATTTAGTATCGCTGGTAGTTGTGGTTTTAATGTTTTTAAGAGAAACACCTGCAAAGTTTAGTTCGGGTATCAACAGCATATAATGTTCTTTCTGGTCTTCAACACCGTGTATGCCTAGTGTATAGGCTCCAGTAGCTTCATGGAGTATCGTAAAAAGGTTAACTTTTTGAAATGTATTGTACGCAGATAATGACAAATCATATAGCCCAACCATTCCCGAATCGAACAGGAGGGTTTCACTTCCTTCAATATCATTATTTTTTAAGCCAACCCATAAATAGGGGTTACTTTGTATTTTGTCCTTTAATAAATCTGCACCTTTCTTTTTATAGATGCTAAAGTCTTTAAGCTTATCTGTAATACTAAAGGTTTTGTCTTTATATGAAAATTTCACTATACTATTGCGGAGCATATTACTTCCAATAAATCCGTCAATTCCAAGGCATTTAAAAAAAAAGCTATCTTCATCGGCAACAACTGCAGGTATATCTTTAAAGGTAATATCACCTAGCTGAACAGGCGGCAGTGTTGTGAGTTTCATTTTTTGGCTAAGGTTGCTGGAATCGCCAATGTCAATCCCTGTATCCGATTTTAACCCCAATTCGTTATATAATTGTTGCGATATTGCACTCATTGCCCCTGTATCTACAATAAAATTATAGGCTTTACCATTTATCACAGCCTGTATTATTACCAAGCCTTTAATATCCTTGTAAGGCACGCTAACATTATAATTTTTTTGTACAACTTTACCCTTATTAAAAGTTTTAATTTTTTGTGCAACAGATAAATTAAGGCACATAAGTGCAGAGAATAAATAAAGTAGTTTCATATATATAATTGATTGGTTGATATAAACGTTTACATAATCTGTGCCAAAAAAATTAACATTTTCCGAAGTATTAATGTTTCTCTCAGTTCTCAGGTTATAAAAACTATTCTCTTTTGTTTCCAAAATTTTCTGCAACGTATTTATCATAAAATGACTCATCGTACTTTTTGTCGTTCTGAAAAAATAAATTTCAATTTACATAAAGAGCAATGACTGTATGTTTATTATTTGTATAGTATTATGAAGAAATTTAATAGTTCACTCTCCAAGATATTGTGGAGTTTTTCTTTACACGCAAATCATCAAAAGTAAAAAAGATATAAATAATTATAAACTGATCAGTTTATAATTATCTTTGCAACGTTATGGGAAGAACTAAGGAATTTGATTACGAGAAAAAATTAGACATTGCGCTGGAACTTTTCTGGACGCAGGGGTATCATGTGACTTCTATCACTGACCTGGAGAATCATATGGGAATTAACCGCAGCAGTATTTACCCCACATACGGCGATAAAAGGGCGTTGCTTATTAAATGCTTAACGAAGTATCTGAAATCTAAAGTATCAGAATATGAAGGTATTTTAAATGGTCTTCAATCTGATCCCATTGTGACTTTAAGACAAATTTTACGTTTGGCCGTAGATCAGAGCATAAAAGAAGACAGGATATGCCTGGCAGTTAAAATTGCATTTGAGATAGCGCTAACTGATGAAAGTGTCCGACGTGTTTTGGCTATTAGTGAGAAAAAGATTGAAGATATCTACTTTCAAACTTTAAAGACTGGACAGGAGGAAGGATGTATTAAAGGTGATTTAGATGCAAAATTGACAGCCGATTTCCTTGCAGGCTCGTCTAGTGCAATGTTCAAAAATTACGCATTAAATAAAAATAGAAAGACTATTTACGACATGATTGAAACTTTGATCTACATGATTAAAGCATAATCATGACACAATCCCTAATGGAATTAATTAACAAATAAATTTTTTTAACCTTTTTTAAACTGATCAGTTTAATATGAATCTAATTGTAAACAAAAGAATAGCTTATATAGGATGTTTGGGCGTTATCGGAATTATAAGTACAGAATTTGGTGTGATTGGCATCCTACCGCAGATAGCGGAATACTATAATATAAATATTGGAACCGCAGGTTATCTGTTGAGCATTTTCGCCCTAACGATTGCTATAACAGGGCCATTTATGGTTTTATATGTCTCAAAATTTGACAAGAAGAAAATTATGATGTATGCGCTGGGACTATTCTTAATTTCTAACTTTTTCTCAATTTTCAGTCCCCCTTTCTGGCTGCTGATGATACTCAGGATACTACCCACAATATTACATCCGGCATTCTTTTCAATGGTCATTGCTGCAGCAACAAAAGATGCTTCTCCCCAAATGCAGATGAGGTTAACCAGTATTATAATTGGTGGTATTGCTCTTGCACAGGTTACACTGATTCCGTTCACCACATTTATTGCAAGTATTTACACATGGCAGCTGAGCTATCTTATTCAGGGGGTGGTAATCTTAGCAACATTGATCATAATTTATAAGTTTTTGCCATCCATGCCTAATAGAGAAGTTAAATCTTTTAAAAATCAATTGAGCATACTTACACGGCCCGGATTTATCGCAGGAACCGCTGTAAACCTGTTTTTGATAACTGCCTGGTTTTGCTCATACAGTTATTTTGCAGATTATCTTTCTAAAGTAAAAGGTCTGAGCACAGAGGAAATCAGCTATATGCTATTGCTATTCGGAGTCATGGGGGTGATTTCTAACTTTGTGGCAGGCCGTTTGTTGGGCAGGTATATGATCTGGACTACTTTATTTTTCCTTACAGGTACATTTCTGGTTCCATTTGCATTTCAATATACTACTGATTCACTACTTAGCGTAGCCATTGTGGTAGGGTTTTGGGGAATTATGTATGGTCCATGTTTCCTTATAGGTGTGGGTTATATGGTATCAGCTGCTCCAGATGCAAAAGAGTTTGCAAATAGTCTGCAAACTTCTTTTGGAAATCTTGGCGTTTCACTTGGCACTGCTACCGGTGGCTGGTTTATTAATCATTACGGGATATCAATTGCGCCGTGGGTTGGTATTGGTTTCGGTGTATTAGCACTTATTATGATTTTCTGGCGAGCCTGGCTGGACAAAGATGTTAGTGAAATTAATAAAGAAGACGTACCACTAAAAAAAGCGGTGTAAAATATTATTTTCAAGCATATATTCTCGAAATTTCGTTCTTTTAAATTCCAGATATGTTGAGTTTTCAACTGCGAATAATAACTCCTTAAGAGATTAAGGAGTTTTTTTATACTATCTCATCTATTCAATTTTGAGGCAGTTCTCTCCATGAATAACTTTTCTGCACTATTTTCCATGAACCATTGTACTTAAGTAGTAGAAAATAGTCTGTAAAAGTTCTCCAGTTTGGAATTACGATTTCTGCTTTGGCTATTGCGGCATCTTTTTCGATGTCTACCGAAAGGATATTTCCTATTCTATCTGTTTGTTGTCCGGCTTTTATATCCAAAATATATTGTTCACCAGAGCGTATCCACAATGTATCGTTTGCCACCGTATACAAATTAAAGTCGGGATGAAATGCTTTTCGTAACCTTTCAGGTTGTCCATTAGCTGTTCCTTCAATGTAATCCAGCAGAACGGCTGAAATTTGCTCTAAATCGCTTTTGGCATTGCCATTGACGGTTTTAAAGTTAGCGTTTAAAATTTTTAGTACTTCATTCGCTACTTTAGAAGCAGAAGTTGGATCCTGCCCGGTAACAAATCTGCCATCAATAATATAAAAAGCATCTCCGCCATTTTTAGAATACACAAAATTGCCTTCATTATTTTTAATGGCTGTGTTTATTGCAAAAGGGAAAGTTTTGTAATATTTTGCCTCTTTGTTTTCAAACTCATCAGGATATCCTGTAATTTTTCTTCCCGCATATAGCGATTTTCCGTTATCATCTTTTAAGTAGCTGATGCCTGCTGTTCCGTGGCAAATAGCAGAAACAACGCCATTTTTGTTATAAATTGTCCTGGCAATTTTTTGAATAATTGCATCTTCTGCGACACCATGCATTGCCGCTCCACCGCCACTGTAAAATATTGCAGAATAGCTTTCGGCAATAATTTCAATAGGTTTTAAAGTATGTTCTAACTTGTCCATGAACCAACCGTTATATAGATATTTTTTTTGCAAACTATCAGATGCATTAATATAATCAATAGGAATTGCACCGCCTTTTGGACTGACAAAGTCGACTGTATATCCTGCTTTTATAAATATGTCATATGGAACAATAATTTCTTCAAAGTGATTGGCAGCAGGGATATCAGTATTTCCATAAAAATCCTGATTTGAAGTTACAAACAGGATTTTATTTTGCGCGCTATTGCTTACAGGATATAAGCATATGGTGACAATTAGTACAACTATCAATTTATTCATTACTAAGGATTATGAGGCTGAAATTGGAATAAAACGTTTCTTACTCCTTTGGTTTAATAGCTTCTACTTCTACGATTTTATGGGGTGTCCTCGTAGATATCTTATCCACGATAAACCAGCCTTTATTCGTTTTCATGAGATTGAAATAATCAGTGAACAAAAGTTTTGAAGTACTAATTTCGACTTTTGCTACAGCTACGGCATTTGTGATATCAATAAATACAACACGCCCTGACCAGTTACTGGATCTGGCATTTGGAGATTTATATCCTGAAAGATATTGGGATCTGGATACAATATTAAATTTGTCGTCAGCAATATATTTTAATTGCCAGGAGTCATGAAATGACATACCTACTTTAACTGAATCACCGGTAGCTTGCCCATCTAAATACAGGCTAAGCTTTTTTTGAATCATCAGCCAGTCATTTATAGTATCGTTTACCTGGGCATTTGCATTAACAAACAAGAAACTAATCGAAATAAATAAAAGCACTTTTCTCATTTTAAAATTTTTAAAACATTAATAATGAGAGCAAATATCTGCGGTATGGCTATTTGAAAGGTTTTAATTTATAAAGTAGAACTCTTAATTTATAATATCGGACCGGCATTTTCATACGATCGTTGGTATTCGGAAGGGGTTAATCCGGTTATTTTTTTAAAAGCAGTGAAGAAGGTTGATTTGGAACTGAAACCGCTATCATAACCTAAACTTTCCAGCGTCAGGTTTTTTTCAGTTTCTATTAATTTTTTCGCTTTTTCAATTCTGTATTCCTTTATAAGATTAGAAAAAGACTTACCTAAAATTTCATTTACATACTGGGACAATAAGTGTTTTGTAACTTTTAATTCTTTAGCGGCTTCTTCCAGGCTGAAATCAGGATTAAGATAGAGTTCTTTTTCGGTTATTATCGATAGTTTTTGACCTATCAGGTTCAGTTTTTCGGCGTCTAATTCTTTGTTTTTGTATTTAGGCTTTTCTTCGAAAAAAGTGGTTTCCCGGCTACTTCTAAAAATCAAAAGTAAAACTATCAGGTACAAAATAAATGTAAATGATAATGCCCCAACGATGTAAGACGTGTAAGCAGCTGTAGTATACGCCAACCATATAATCGCAACACCTACATAGATGCTAAAAAACCAAATATCTGTTTTCTTTACGTTTTCCTTCTGTCTGAAATTTCGAATTATCGGCAGAATGTATTTTGAGGATAGAGCAATATATATGAACCATTGAAAATATATTGCGTTTACAATCCAGCAGCTCCACGTTTCCCTATGTTCAACGTAAGGGTAAAACAATCCCAGTAGAGTTATTCCTAACAGATAGGGTAGAACATGCTTTAGCCAATTTTGTTTTTCACCTTCGGTATATAATCTTAGGTATAAAAACAGAAACGGACCAATTAAAATACATGCAGATAGTCCGATTTGAATGAAGATATTAGATAGCTGAGGATTGAAGTGAAAAAATACCGACTTAATAATTCTGATACTCAAAACAAGTAGCAACAGTGCTAAAAAGTAATTTGCAAAAAACTTCTTTTTAGCATTTACAGCAAAGTACAGCGAAAGTATAAAACCATTGAAAGCACCCAAGGCACTAATAAAGAAAAGTAACTGGTTTGATTCCATCATTAATTTCGCTAATAGAGAGTTGTTATAATAGGTGTCGACTTCCGAAACAACTCAACTCCCTGTTGATTTGTACGACTGTTATTCCCTGCATTCGAATATACGAAATATTTTTACTACAGAATCTATCTCATTTATTCCACTGATGAATGAAAAGAGCTTTTACAGGCCTTATGTCCATCACTCATCAAAATATAAAAACCTCCAAAACAAAATGATTTGGAGGTTTCATAATACTGTTAAATAATATCAATTTCTAAAATTGGATTATTCAAATTAGGATTTCCAATATGGATCTACTATTTGGCTCTTTCTTTTACTTAAAATTAATAATATGGTAGCTCCCAAAAGACAGAATAATGTAGCCTGGATTGAACCTTCGGGGCCAAATTGTCCTCCTGTAATCAATTCCGGTCCTTGTATTCTGGCCTCGAATAAACTGCTTGTTTTCTCATTCCCGGATGTTATAGCTCCAAAAATTCCCGATTGTGTAAAGTTCCATGCAAGATGTAAGGCAATTGGGAGCCATAAATTACGATTATAAATAAAAGCGGCACCCAATAAAAATCCGGCTGAAGTTATACATAATCCCGAAAGAAAGCTGGCGTGTGGATTTGCCACATGCAGTACGCCAAATATCAGCGAAGAAATAAGGAGCGAAATATAGCTTCCAAGCCTTTGTTCTATAATTCTAAATATAATGCCCCTTACTAATATCTCTTCGATAATGGCAACAGTAAACATAATAGAAAACGGAATTACTAAAGATGAAACGGGGTTTACAGCTACGATGCTATAGTTTCCGTTGAGGTACATTACCAAAACGGTTAACGATAATAAAGCAAAGCCAATAAAGGTTCCGATTATGAAATTTCCTGCAAGTCCTTTTGCAGAAAACTCTGTTATAGCTCTTTTTTCATACTTTTTAAAAAAGAAAATATAACTGATGATTGCCAATAAAGATACAAAAAGCCCTTTCAATAGATTTCTAAGGCTTTTGTCTAGGGTAGTTAATGATAATAATTTTGAAGCGATTTGCTGCCCAATGACAACAACTGTCATGAAAACAAGCAGAGCAAGGATAATTTTTGTTACGGGCGAATTAAATATTTTTTGTTTTGTAGTTAAGGTTTCCATTATTGTTTCAAGTATTAATTTACGCAAATATAAATCGCCCTGAAAACAAAAAATAGAATGAAATTTGCCTCTTTATAATTTTTGAAAATGTTTGGGTAAAAATCCGGTTTGGTTTTTAAAAGTCCTGATAAAATGGCTTTGATCTGCGAATCCACATTCAAGACTGATTTCAGTTAAGCTATTCTGGTTAGATTGAATTAAAGAAAGCGAACGGTTTATTTTAATACGGCGCAGGTACTCGCCCAAAGTACAGCCAAAATATTTTGGGAAATGTTTTGATATCGTAATGGGATTTAAATTTAAAACTTGCGATAAATCATGTAAACTTGGATTCATATTCCAGGAATCATTCAATAATTCGTTTAAACTTTTTACCCAATACGGACTTTTCTCAAACCGGTCCAAATGAGAAGTACTGTATAGTTGGGTAAATAGCATTGTAATGGTATCGTTCGAGAAAGCGTCGGCAACTAAACTTTCCTTAAAAATTTTTAGAATTAAGAACTTTGTTAAAGTAGTATTCCGGATGGAATTTTCAATGATCGCCTCACTAATTTGCAGTTCGTTCAACAGGTTCTCTTCAATTTCAATATTGATATTTTTAGAAGGGAAAAGCGTGTCTTCATTTAAATGTAATTCATCACTGTGATAAAATAATAGGGAGCCAGGTCCTACAACAGTATTTGACTTCTTTCTTTTTTCAGACGTTCCGCCTTTTAGAAAAAGAGTGATGTGAGCATTATTATGCGAATGCCAACCTTCGTAAACCTTAGTTTTATATTCAGTTTCAACTACCGAAATTCCTTGTGAGGTGTTAAAAATGCTTTTAGTATTACCTAGATATTTATCTTTTTGCAGTTCGTACATTTATGAAATATTAAGTGCAATTTCAGGAGCCAAATTACATATTTTACAATGACAGTTGATATCTATTAGTTGATATTATTTAGATTAGTTTTCAACTGTTTTTTCCTAACGATTAAAGAAATTACCCATATTGACAATAGTGTTGAAAGTAGTATCATTCTGGTGCTATTCATTTCCGGGAAAAAGTTATTTAGGGAATGAAATGCCGATACTGCAAGTAACGAATGTGTGCTGTCTGCAATTTTTCCAATACCCCAGCTTCCTAATACTAAAATTCCGAAAAACATCAGGTTTGAAGATGTAATCTCAAAGTTAAGATGCCATATAAACCACAATGTTGCAACGATTAAAATATTAAAAAATGGAGTCAGGGATTTGAGTTCCTGCTGCAAAAATCCTCTCCAGCCTATTTCTTCCAATAGGCCATAAATTAAAATCGCTGAAACTGAAACAAATGAAACTGTTCCTTTAGCCAAATATTCTATACCTACTATTAATGCAATAGGCAGCCCCCAATACAAAAAGGCAGGAATGCTTATCGTGTTATAGTTTCCTTTTAAAGAAAGCTGAGGTTTTATTTTGAACAATGAAAAGGCAACAAGTGCGCCTATAGCAGGGCCGGCAGCCTGAAGAACTATTTTTAAAAACGTGTTAGATACCCCATCTAAAATTGGAGTCTTATTTGTTAGGTAGCGTAATGAAATTGCAATGATATAAAACGTTAGTACTGCGAGATAATTAACCTTGGCTTTCATAGATTTTGTTTTAATTATACCCCAAAATTATAGATTCGAATTCTTTAAAAAATTGACGATGGGTAAGAAGTGAAATTATCGTGAGATTTTTTTTCGAATATGGCTAAGGCTTTCTGCAGTAATGCCAAGGTAGGATGCAATTATTTTTAACGGTGTTCTCTGCACAATTTCCGGGCGCTCTTTTATAAGTTTCAAGTAACGTTCTGTAGGCGATAGTGTCAACAGGTTTATTTGTTCAGATTGCTTCCGGATAAACATGGCTTCTGAAATCGCTTTGCCGATTAAAAAGCTTTTCGATGATCGTGAGTACAAATTATATAAGTCGTCATGCCTAATTGACCAGACTATTGAGTCTTCCAGGCATTCGGTTTTGATAACCGTTGGAGATTGTGTAAGAAATGAAAGGTAGTCACTGAAAATCTGGTTTTCGTAGTAGAGGTTAATACAGATATCCTTTTCATTAGCTAACACAAAATGTGCAACTGAACCGGAAATTAAAGTATTGATGTATTTTTCGGTTTTATTATAGTCTTTAATTATTTCATTTTTAACGAAAGACCGCGCTTTAACCTGCTTTGTAAATTCTATCCATAAATCTAAATCTGCCTTATAATATTGGTCAAATACTTCCTTTATTTTTTCGGGTGTAGGTTCTTCCATGCAATTGCTTCAATCCACCCGGTTTGGGTTGGCGTTATAAGATAAATTAATTTCACTCTTGCGAATATACCAAAATGCATATAGTAATTTCTATAAGCCCAGTGATAAATGCATGCCGTTACAAAATGAGAACAGGATTCGGGTTGTAATTTATTATCGACAATTTTCTTTTATTGAACGACAGTTTTTGCCTGTTTGATGAATCTCAATTGAAACCGGGAGTTAAAGATTTTAGATTTACATCATCAATTAATTTAAATCAAAACAAAATGGAAATTCAGCAAACCTCAGAAAATGCATTATCTCACTCCGCTGTGAATGCTATTATTAACGCGCCTATTGAAAAAGTAAACATTGCCGACTGGTTATTAAATCTTCCCGATGCAGAATATCAGCGTTGTTCTACACAACATATTGGTGCCGGCATAACCAGTACATTTGATGGCGAACCGGTATCTATTAACATATAAACTATTGGAGATGCCTTAATGGTGCAGCACTATGTAGCTACCGTTTACCGCCCCGATTATTGCCGTATGCTATCTATATCTGATTCTATAACAAAAAACGGGCGTACTAAAGTGCAGGTTTTATGGGAGCTTAGAGCAACTAAAATTGACAACACGACCTGTCTGTATACAAACGAGATCCATGCAACTGCGACACCGGAAATGTTTGAATATATGAAAGAGCACGGCGTTAATCTTGCGGATGCGGCAGCATCAAGACAAGCAGCATCTGACGCACACAATCATGAAGAAACTCCAAACTTCGCCAAAAGCATAGAAAACAAAGCGTTAACCGGCAAATACAATCAGCCGTTTTAATATTTCTTATAAATTAATGAGCGTGTTTTAAACACGCTCATTAATTTATAAGAACTACGAAGTAACTTTGTTTGGACAGTTTAGATCCTGGATTTAGTCCCAGTATAAATTATAAGGGATTATTTAAAATTCTTTAAGAAATCTTCTTTGTAAGTAGGAGATATTTCAACTTCGGCACCATCTTCTAAAGTTATATATCCGCCTTTATTGTAAAGCTTAACAAAGTTGAGATTTACAATGTGCGATTTGTGAACCCTTAAAAAAGGAAGCGGTAACATCTCTGAAAAATGTTTCAGAAAACGGCATGCCATTTTTTTAGAGCCATTGGTAAGGTAAAGATCGGTAAAATTGCCATTGCCTTTCAGGCGGACGATCTCTTCCATTTTTACAATTTCAAAACCTTCCATGGTAGGTAATATAACCTGTTGTTTTTCGGCTTTAGGTTCCCTGAAGTTTTCTACGATCACCTTATTGCGATTAAACAGTTCCTTATTCATTACCTGTTCATGCACCTTATTAACTGCAACAATAAGTTCTTCTATACTAATTGGCTTAAGCAGGTAATAAGCCGCGCTTCTGTTTAATGCCTTAAGCGAATATTCAGAAAAAGCAGTAACAAAAATGGTTTCAAAACTAAGGGTGCTGCAAGCTTCAAGCACGTCGAAAGCATTGCCAAATGGCATTTCGACATCCAGAAAAACAAGCTGAGGTTCAAGTTCATGCAATAGGGGAATAGCTTCCCTGCTGTTTTGTGCCTCACCAACAATCTCTACCTGCGGGCAATATTTGGTAAGGTAGCTGCGCAATACTTCCCTGGCAGCAGTTTCATCTTCTACAATTACGCTTCTTATTTTTGTAAAACTCATTATGGTTTGGTTATTATAGGGAATGTAATATAAACAATAGTTCCGGTTTCAGGGCTCTTCTTTTCGGTTACAGCAAAACTCATTTTAGTTTTGTACAACTCGTTTAATAAGGTCATACGTTCTTTAGTGTTCGTTAGCCCGCGTGAATTATGTACCTTTTGGTTGTGCGTTTTAAGTTCGCTGCTTTTGGTTGGGCCAATACCATCGTCGTCAACGGTGATTAGTATTTTCTTGCCATCAAGAGTGACATTCATTTTAAGCAATCCTTTGCCTTCTTTATAGCGAAGTCCGTGCCAGATAGCATTCTCCAAATGTGGCTGAACAATCATATTGGGAACCCAGATGGTTTCATTATCCAGTTTCTCATCAACATTGATTTCAAAATCGAATTTGTCTTTAAATCGCAGGTGTTCCAGTTCAAGGTATTTCGTGAGGTTTTCAATCTCGTTGCCTAATGTAACAAAATCCTTATTGGAATTTTCCATCGTATTACGCATCAGGTTAGAGTAGGACGTAAGATATTTGTTTGCTTCAAGTTCGTTGTTTTGGGCTATAAACTGGTTAACACTATTAAGGCTGTTAAACAAAAAATGTGGGTTCATTTCGCGTCTTAAGGACTGAAGTGCAATTTCTTTGTTCTTGGTTTTTATAGAATATAAGGTCTTAACAATAAAACCAAAGAATAACAATAACAATATCATGGCACCTAACAAAAAGTAGTTGAAAGTATTTTTACGACTGATAAGCTCATCCTTAAACATCTTTTCATTTTCCAGGTTTCGTATTCTTTCTTCGGTTACCTTAAATGTTTTAGCGTCGGTCAGTGAATTGTCAGATAAAATTATGCGATCAAGGTTCTTAAGAAATTCCTCGTTCAGTTCCATAATTGCTTTTTCGTCGCCGGTAGTTTTATAATATTCGATAAGCAGTATAATGCTTTCGCGGGCAGCAAAAGTTTGTCCGTTGGCAGACGCGATCGTATACGATTCTTTTAAAGCATTTACGGCATCGGCGTCGTCACCCATATTAAAGTAGATAGAAGCAATGTATTGCAGTTGTGCTACTTCTGTTTCGTAGTCCTTTATTTTTTTCACCTTTTCCAGCAATCCCTTTACTACCTCAACCGCCTCGGGATAGCGCTTTGCCGAGACGTGCAGCTTTGCAATTTCATTATATATATTTATTGCTTTGCCGGGAATGTTTTTGGTGTACGGCAGTGCCAGCTGGTATTTTTCCAGTGCGTTGGTACTGTCACTTTTTTTAAGGCTCAATTCTGCCTGCTGAATATAGGTGTCCGCTATTTCACCTTTTTTGTCATTTTTATTAAGCAACGCTATATTAGCATTTAAGTACTTATCTTCAAGTTCGGCATTTCCTGCGTTCTTCAGGCGGTTATAATCATTGGAGTTTAATGTTTTAGCCATTTTGTCTGTAGCTGTTAACTCAGCAGTCTTATAATTCTTAGCGGCGGCGCGCAGCTTGTTTTGCGATTCCTGTACTTTAGCAATATTCCTGATCAACCGGGCTCTTGCTGAAATATTTTTTGCAGCAGTATAAATCTCCAGTGCTTTAAATAAATTGTCTTCGGCCTTGGCAAAATCATCTTTATCTATAAATCCCTGTGCTAAAAGTTCGTAGTTGTATGCAATTTTAGAATTGTCATTTTCAAGTAATGATCTTTCCAGGTTTGTGGCTGCTTTTTTTAATTCGGCCGGTGCCTCCTTCTTTTTAGGAGCTGTTTCCTGTGCTTTTAATTCTGCAGGAATTTGAAGCAATAGTAACAATATAGGTAGTATAGCTGTGAAGCTGCGCATCGTAATAGTATTAGTAATGTAAAGGTAATTTAAATTTACACCGTTTTCCTATTGCTTTTACCAAGTGAAAAGCTCGTTTCACCATTTCTCTAAAAAACAGGTTGCATTATAAAATACATTTGTCTCAGATATAAATCGAAAAAATAATCTTTAAAAAATAACATCATGAAAAAAGTAATCGTATTAAGCGCTGTATTATTTGCTGCAACTCTAACTCTTACAAGCTGTGGAGAGAAAAAAACTGAAGATGCTGCAACTGAAACTACAACTACTGTAGATTCAACTGTAGTAACTGAGCCTGTAGCTGATACTGCTGCACCAGCTGCAACTGATTCAGTAACAACTACTGAAGTTAAGACTGAAGCTTCTACAGAAGTAAAATAATTATCTTAGGATTAATTGACTCAGAGCCCCCGCTACAGCGGGGGCTTTGCTGTTTTAAGGAAATTCTATATTTTATAAGCAGTACTTTTGTTTTTAAATAACATACTGCGGTACATGAAATTGTGTAAACTTTAACTTACTGCTTTAAGTAATACTGTTACTTTTGATTTAAAACTAAGAGAGAAAATACTTTCAATTATGCTTAAATCTACTTTTATGAAAAGAGGTATCGTACTTGTGCTATTTGCGTGCTTAAACTTTACGCTAAGCTCGTGTCAGGAAAAAGAAACATACTGGGTGGTTGATGGGCTTACAAAGGAAAACGGAGAGCCTATGACCGGAATCACACTTGGCTATATGGAAGCTTTGGCAAGCAGGCAATATCATATTTATAAAAATGGCGATGAGCTTGAATTTATGTACCCTGTTGCTAAAAAGGTAAAAACAGATGACCTGAAATCATTAACTGATAGCAGATTATTAGAAACGGGGCAGCTCGTCGATAGCGTTTATGCGGTGAAGGTATCGGGAAATAAGCTGAGTATTAAATTCACCTATATAGGAACGGCGCAGGATGATAAAAGATTTTCACTGAATTTTGTGCAGTTCGATAAAGATAAATTTTACAGTGAGTTGAAAAACATACAGAATGAGCGTAAAAAGATTACCGATAAAATTAAAAAGGTTGAAGTTTCTAAGCTCGACCTTACCATTTCTAAACCAGCTTATTTTAATAAAGAAGATTTAACAGCCTTAAGCCCCATGCAAGGTATTGATCTTTTTCTGGGGGTAAAGAGTGATGAGATGCAGCCTACTGTACAAAGCTTTACTGTAGAATTAGACGAAAATAAAAAGAAAGCTGAATTTTCGAAACTAGGTGTTGACATTCCGGCAAAACAAAATTACGCAGCAAAATTTGATGGGGTAGATTTTAACGGAATTGAATTTGTTACTTCAGCCGAAAATAAAACACAGGCTATTAAGCTAACAAGGAACGATCTGGATAAAAAATACATCGTTCAGCTATTTCACACGATAGACAAATCTCAGCCTAATGCAGCTATAAACTATATTGGTTTGCCAGATGTATATCAGGGAGAAATGATGCCTATTAGCAATTCTATCTCGGTTTCATGGAAGGCAAAAGATAAAATGGTTAAGTTAATCGTAGATATCCCTAAAGAACTCTACGAAAAGGAAACGGATATAAAGGTGTTTGTTCCCGAAAACGGAACTGCTGCCGATATTAAAAAGGTATTCCTGCATTATGTCAATTTACTTGACAAACCCAAAGTAAGTGTGGTTGTTATATCAACTGATTTTGAAAGCGACCTGTTTTATGACAGAGGATCGCGATCGGATATGGGAGATTATCTTAAATAACATAATACAATTATAAATAGCGAGCCTTGGTGAAAACTAAGGCTTTTTATTTAGCGATATTTATTATTTGCCAAATTCAAGTTTTACTACTGCTTCAAGCGTTTTTTGGATAGTAGCGGCATCTGTTTTTTCTATCTTTCTGTTTAACGAAGTATTGTTGCGGAGTTTTAAATAGTTGTCCAGATCACTTTCCAAACGAGGTCTGTCTATAGCAGTAATATCAGCTGCAATCCAATATTCTCCTTTGCACTTATCATCATATGATTTTATAAAAATAAATTCATCCTTTCCATCATTATTCACATCTTTAAAAGTGAAGGCGGGAATGTCTAATTTGCAACCTTTTACAGTTATTACAGCGGTGCCGTTAGGATATAATTTATTTGTTTTAGGATTTATTAGGTAATATGTCAGGGCAGACTTGTCGCCGTCCACAGTTTCTACGTTGCAAATCGCCACAACGACCGGCTGGTTATCCAATTTAGAGATAGCAGTTCTTTTTAAATAAATAGGTGTCAATTGGTAATTGTTACCGCTATATTCTATTTCCCTGGGAATAATCTGATTTGCATATTCGTTGGTATCTTTATTCCAATTTGCCGTGACAGGTTTCCCGGTCTGTTGTTTTTCCTGCCCATAAGAACTTGTAAAAGTCAATAAGCCAACGATTGCAGATACCAGAAATAACTTCATAAATTTCGGGACTTAATTTCTTTTTTCAGCGCATTCCAATTACCAATACTTGCAATAAGCACAGGCATTAAAGTTATAGGTAAAATTGACAGGGGTGTAAATCCGTTGCGGTATGTTAGATATATTGTAATCAAAAACAAAAGGAATAACCCACCTAAAAACAAAAGCGTAATTACCTTAACCTTCTTTTCATTTTGAATTAATTGCTCATTAGTTTGATCGGCTAATTTGTTATTTTTCGTCATTCTTTTTTTGTTTAAGTATTTCCAGGTTGTTGATTGTTCCTACAGGCGCAATTTTGACATTCTTGTTTCCTTGTGAAACATAAAAGCAATACGAACTGTTTATACCAATGATGTGAATATTCTCAGGGGCGCCGGAATTGAAAATTGCCTTATGGTGATAGTGCAACTCATTGTTGTTTATTTTCTTTACTATGTCTCTTCCTCTTCCCAGGCCCATTCCTATAAATATAGCTAATAGTTCAAAAGCAACAAATAAAATAAAGACGGGTAAAAGGGCCTTTTGTATATCTCTTTTACTGGTTTCGTTGCTAAACCTATTCTCTCCCAAAACTTTCTTCGCCCATTTTGTATGACTGTTCTGAACTAAGATTGTCTGAATAATAAAGAAAACTATGATTACAACAACTGTAATAATTATTAGTATGGGATTTGATGTCATGTCTGATATCGGACTGATCAGAATATCTGTAATGGACGAGTAGTCAACAATATTAATTCCTAACGGATAATATAATAGACTTTCCTTCAATAGCCCTAAAAGAATCAGGTATAAATAACCCAGTGGGAGCAACCCCTGAATTTTCTCTAAATATTTCATTTCACGAATATATTATTTTTATCCAATTTTTCCTATTTGTCGTGTTTTTAGGTTATTTAGAATGTGAGTGTTATAGAAATATAAATTAAAGAGTTTTACTGAGATGTATATAGGTGCTTTCGTAACGGTATAGCAAGTAATAAGTATTAATCATACATTTGTGTATATTGATATTACAGCTAACGATATGGATTTTGATAAATTTATTTTCTGCCTGGAGGGTGTTGAAGATGTTGAGGTAGAAAGCACCAGCGAAGTACTTAAAAATCTGGAACAACTGGCATTTGACGAAGGAATTGACAGCATTTATAAAACCTGCGATACTATAGAAGGCCTGGAAGAGAGTTTAAGCGCGTTGCTTTATGAGGATGAAAATTTCCCTAATTACGAAATTATCTATCTTATAATGCGTGGCGAACCCAATACTATTTGCCTTAATGGTTACTATTACAGCCTTGAAGAAATAGCAGAACTTTTCGAAGGTAAACTAAAGGGTAAGATACTTCACTTTGCCAACGCAAAGATATTAGACCTTACAGAGGAGGAAGCCCAATATTTTCTAGATGTTACAGGTGCAAAAGCAATATCGGGCTATGGTGAGAAGTTTAGCAGCTTAACGAGCACAGGACTCGATAAAGCTTTCTTTAGCCTGTTTCAGGAAGATGACGATGTAACGGGTATAGTGGAAGAATTGCACCAAAAGCACTATGCACTTTGCAAGCTCCTTGATTTTAGATTGTACTACTAAAAACAGATTATTCAAATAATATGGCAAAGCTCTAGTGAAAACTAAAGCTTTTTGTTTGTGTATGTTACGTAAGTGGGTAGTCATTGTTAAGTCTTTGCGGAAATGCTAAAGTTTTATTAAGGCTTATCCTCATAAAAAAGTTTCTAATTACTTTTATGAAAGAAGGATGAAAGTTGTCTGAATAACAGCAATAAAAGGCCTTGAAGTAATTATTGATAACCTAAAATACTATAGCCATGCACATCACTATTTTTAGAACGTTGTACAAACACGTTATCGACCACGACCTAATTGAGCGTATGTTAAAAAGAAATAATCTTTCATTTGAAAGAACAACTTACGAGCAGGGAGCGCGTTACAAAATTCTTGCTGAAACAGAACAGGCTCTGAATATTTTCAAAAAAAGACTAAGAGAAATTTATCCTCAGATTCCACTAAGCGCATAAGTTTAAAATATCTGTATTTATACTGTGTCACTATTTTTCTGATTAGAAAATATATACAGATATAGTACGCACCGGGAATTCATTTTCTTAATAAGTATTGCTGCAAGGCTGCTTATATAGGCTATTATTTGTGTAGTTTTGAAGTGTTAAAGGATGAAAAGAGATACAGGGAAGTAGTGCTTCAGGATATGATTTTCGGATAAATTTTTTTGAACTATGGGGGTGTTTGTAATTAGCAAACGATATAACGGTGACTATAAATTTGTATTTACATCGAGAAAGGGTAAAACTATTTTTACCAGTATCAGCTGTAAGCAAAAATCAGATTGTGAGCTTATGATAGCCGCGATCAGGGATAATATAGAACTATTTGCGTTTACTAAAAACAGTACCGCTTCGGGAAAATATTTCTTCAGGCTGTCTAAAGGCGGGCTTGTATTGGCTACCAGCCGTAAATATTCTACCGAACTTAGTCTGAAAAAAGGTATTAACGAGATATTGAAATATGTATCCAGATCAGAGACACTGGATTTTGCGGATAATCCTTTTGTATTCCCGGACGAGGCCGATGTTTTCGAAAACAATATGGCGAGCTAATTTGCCTGCTGATTATAAAATAAAAAATGCCTCAGTTTTTCTGAGGCATTTTTTATTGCTTTTTATCACGAGTATATAAAAACCGTAACGCGTTAGCTATTGCCTGGTGCGAAATGGTAGCATGATCTTCGTGCGGCAAATAATCAAAATATACATTTGCGGCTTTACTTTTAGTACCCTTTAATTTATCTGCGAGTATATTAGCGTCTACTTCCATAACGCGTGGTATTTTAGTAGGTGCAAGTCCTTCCTTTCCAACCCCAATGTAAATGGAGGTTTTACGAGTAGAATTGCTCTCTAATATGTCTGAATTTAGGTTTAGTATTGATCCGTTATCCCACCACAGGCTCGGACTTATGATTATATATCTATTAAAAAGCTGCGGCTTTTTCAGGATAATTTCAGTAGCTAACAAGCCTCCTAATGATTGGCCAATGATAGTTTTATCGTTGTTCGCTTTATAGTTTTTCTCAATAAACGGTTGTAGTTCTTTTTCTATAAATGCAATGAATGATTCTGAATATCCTGTTGTTGGATACTTTTCCTTGTCTTCTTTAACAGAGGTTGGGTAAGTATAATCCCTTTTTCTATCTACAGTAGCGATACCTACTACTATAGACTTCGGCACCCGATCTACCCATTCAAAACTATTAAATTGATATAGCCCCGCAACGTGAATAAAATCTTCATCTGCAGATCCGTCGAGAAGGTAGACAATAGGATATTTTAGTGTGTCATTTTTTGAATATCCTTCGGGCAGGTAAATGTTTAAAATCCTCTTTTCCTTTAGTTCCTTTGAGTAGAGTTCATCAACAACTCCCATAACAAAGGGCTTACAGTTTTTGGACTGTGAGTAGCTATAAATTGAAAAAAGAAACGTTATGGTTAATAGGATTGACGCTTTCATTGAGATATATTCTTCTATTGATGATTACAAAGGTACTCTTCTGATACGAATTATTGTATGAGTATACAGACACAATTGCCGGGGTTATAAAATAAAAATGCTCCGGTGAACCAGAGCATTTTTTAAATGAGATATTTTTACCCTTGGAGTATCTTTTGTTTTTCAGCATCAAATTCATCCTGTGTAAGGATGCCGGCATCTAACAGGTCTTTTATGTCCATTAAGGCCTGTTTTTTGTTTGCTATGCCATTCCCGGCGACTGGTACAGCTTCCTGCTGAACGGGTTGCATTTTAGCAATGTCATTAGGGCTTTTGCTCAATAGCATCTCTGTGATTTCGTTAAAGCCTTTGGTGTTAGAATAATCAATTGCTTTCTGCTCTTTCACGTTGATTAAAGAGGCGTCGGCATCTTTTTCTAACAGATATTTGACAATGTCTTTTTTACCACCCGCGGCAGCATAATGTAAAGGAGTATTGCCACTTTGATCCTGAATATTTACAACAGCACCTTTATCTAGTAATAGTTTGACCATGCTTAAATGTCCGTTTTTTACAGCAACGTGCAACAGGCTCTCAGCACCATGAGCCCCCGAATCTAAGTTGAAATTACTATCGGCAGCAAGATCATTAGTCGTTAATACCCAGTCAAGGTACGATCCCATATCATTATCATTTCCTGCAAGGGGTTTACTGTAGTTAACATCAATACCATGCTCTATAAACAAACCGACAATTTCCTTCTGGTTATTATTACATGCATACCAGATAGGAGAGAGGCCATTGTTTGAAGAAACGGTTGTATCTGCACCGTTTACCAACAGGTATTTAATAATCATATTGTTATTCTGGTAACATGCCAGCAGCATTGGGCTTTCACCTCTTTGGTTAAGGTGATTCACATCGGCACCTTTTTCAACAAGCGCCTGTACGGCCTGTAAGTTTTTAGACTGTACAGCAAAAAGCAGTGCGGTGTTGCCGTTTTTATCTACAGTGTTGAGGTTCGCACCACGGTCGGCAAGTTTGTTTATCACCTCTCTGTGTCCGCAATACGCAGCGAGCATCGCTGGAGTCTCGGCCTCGTTGTTTTCTAGGTCGATACCCAAGCCATTATCCATTAATTTCTCAAGGACATCTACCTGGCCTAAGCTGGCAGTTAAATGCAATAAACTATTTCCTTTATGATCATTAACTGTAATGGTTGCTCCCTGTTCAATAAGGTATAAGGCAACTTGTTTCTGTTTAAGAAGACAGGCAAAGTACAGCGGTGTTTCGCCGTTATGGTCTTCGTAATTAATATCTGCACCCTGCTCAACAAGGCCCTTAACAATATCGAGGTAACCATTGTGTGCGGCGTAGTGCAGTGCCGTCCTGCCTTTTTCATCGGTGTATTTTACATCTACCTCGTTGTTTTTAAGCAGTAGCTCAGCTATTTTTCGTTTGCCCGATTCACAGGCAATTATAAATGACATTGACATATTTAAGCGTATTATTTACCGTGCTGTAGTAACAGCTCAACAGTTTTAGATTTAAGATTGTCTGAAGAAGCCAGCATCATTGGCGTTTCATCCTGATTGTTCGTAACATTGGCATCGGCTCCCATTTCAAGAAGCAACTTCGCTTTTTTATAGGTGTCGCGTGCCATGTTTTGGTCATAATTCACATTAAAAGCACAGACTTTGTGCAATAGCGAATTACCGGAGTTGTCAAGGTAGCTAACGTCCAGATCTGTAGCTTTTACTACTGTTTCAAAAATATCGAACGGTTTTTCTGCAAGCGCGTCGAAAGCACTTTTTTCTACACTGTAATGTGTTGAGGTCTGGTGCAGGTCGGCGCCGTCTTCAATAAGGGCTTTAAGCAGGTCGATATTTGATGGTGACGACGTATTAAGACGTCTTAAATATTCAAAAAAGAAAGCTTCGCCATTATTGGTTTTCTTATCAAAATCAGGACCTTCAGCCTCCCTAAGTTTTTGATATAAAGGATAGCTTAACTGATGCACCACGACCTGATAGTAGGGAGTTTCTCCATCTTTATTTTGTTCGTTGGTTCTTGCACCGTTTTGTAAAAGCAGCTCTACCAGTTCTTTTTTGTTGGATGCAATAGCTGTCATCAATGGAGTTTCCTTTACGATGTTTCCGCCATTTACATCAACGCCTTCGTCAATAAGAAGCTGGGCATAGGCAAGGTTGGTGTCAACAGGCATCATCCTGTCTTTAGCGATATTGTGCAGATAATTGTCTTCAGCATTATTTACGTAGTTTACGTCACAGCCTTCCTCAATTAAAACTTTTACAATAGCAGGATCTGCCCTTTCCGATAATGCAAGTCCCAGTAACGTTTGGTTTGCTACCGCATCGTTAATACTGCTTAGCTTTGGCATTAACTCTTTTACAAATGCAACCGATTCTTCGTCACCTTTAAGGGTTCTGAAAAGTGTTTCAAAGAAACTGCCTGTAAGGCGGTCGTAGTCGTAAATATCGGTATCAATAAGTTTGTTTTCTATAAACAGGTTTACAATATCAAAAGCCTTAGCTCTCAATAAGGTATCAAAAAGCTGCGAACTCCTAAATTGTTCCAGGCTGCTGGGAATGTTCTCAGGATTATTTAACAGCGTTCTCGCATCGTCAATTTTATTTCTTTGAAAAGCTTCTATCAATTCGGTTTGGTTCGACATGATGATTGTATTATAGTTGGTATTAATTTTCTACTTTTAGTACAGATCCTATGGTTTCTCCGGTCATTTTGTTGGGTGCCGGGGGAGCAACAAGTACTTTGTACTGATCAAGATTAGACTTTTTTGCCTGCTCTTCTGTACTCGTAAAATCTTTGATATTTAAATCGGCAGAATGGTTGTCAAAATTATTCTCTACGGTTTGTGTGCTTCTTACAAAATAGATATCATCGCCTTCAACGCGGGTTATTTTAGCCAGGCCAATTTTACTGCTGCCGGTATTACCTGTAGTTTGATAAAATGATACACGAAGAATATCACCGGCTTTTAGACTATTAAGGCGCGATGTCATTTCGGCCTGATCGGCTTGTGCCAGATCGGCGTTCTTTTTGTTGACTACCGGCATTACCAGTGCTAGTATACCAACTATTGCTACCAATATTATTGCATTCCTAAAGAAACCAATCTGAAAAGGTACGGTGTCTTTTAATGCCGAAGCTTCGTTTTTAATTTGCTCTGTCCACTCTTTACGTTTTATGGGCTGTCCGTTGTAATCGTAAAGCTTGACAATTTTGGTACTTGCAGGAAGAAAAGGCCCCAGCAAAGACATATAGCTTTGGGTAACTTCCAGGTGTAAATCCTGCACTTGAGGGTTAGACTTTGTAGATGCCTGTATTGTTTTGTGGGCTAATGGTTTTTCTACAATACTATAAAAAACTATCATTTGAATATAAATTAGGGTTGATACTCAAATGTATGTATAGTAGGAAAATATCACGGGAAATTAAACATATATTTAACTTTTCCTTTAGATTTTATCCCGATTTGTAACAATTTTCGGTTGTGATATCTGAATGAAAGGTTATTAAATGCTTATTTCTATAGATATGAATATCATTTGGCGGTAGCGTCACTGCCGTTTTCTTTTTTGCCGGAAGCCCTCACTTTTATTATTTTCTGAAGAAGATCAAACCAAAATGGAGCACCAAGGCAGATGCCAAATGCAAAAAGCAGGTAGCCTACCGGGCGTGTTCCTTTAAAGATGGTAGTAAAGGTTAAGTGTAGGTTTTTGTTCTTTGATTTATAATCCCATCCTGTGCCTAATACCTTACCGGAATCTTTTACCTCTTCGTTTAGTAGCGCTTTTATGCTGTCAATCTGTTTGCTGTATTCCTGTTGTATTTGTTTAACAGTCTCGGCCTCGCTTGCATCTTTCTTTACAAATGTATTTTTCTCGTACTGTGTCAGCGGATTATTTTGATATTTTTCTTCGGCTGCCGCAGCCATAGCGACCAATTTGTCCCTGACTTCTTTTTCGGTAGATAATTTTCCTGCAATGTCAATAATATCTACATTAAAACCTATTGCCACCGCAAGGCCAAGCACAAAAAGTACGTATTGCATTTGCCTTTTGTACCACCCTGAAACCCTGTCCATTGTGGTGTTGAACCATTCCTCGATTTTAGCTTTAAATACGTCAGCATCATCATAGCTTTCCTTTACATAGATGTTCAATATCTCAAGCGTTTCAGTATCAATTTCCAAGTCTTTTATAGCAGTATTATGGCTTGCCAGAAATGCTATCAGATACTTTATTTTGGTAAGTTTAGATAGTTTAAAAGCGTCAGCTTCAGTAATGTTATTTACTATAGCAATCTGCTCTATGTTTCTATTAAAATAGCTTTCAAGAACATTTGTAAAAACAGTATAAAATGTAGATGCAGATATGTAGGAAGGTACAGAATACCTCCTGCTCGCGCCAAAGTTTTTGATGATAGGATGCAGGTAGAAATCGCCTCCGGGAGTGTTCTTTTTATAATTATAAGGCATGCCTGTTACAATCCTGATAATAGCTGAAAAGAAATTTTGTATGGCCTTTACAATACTGCCCCAGGTATTTCTTTTATGACCGTCTTTTGATGACGTTGTGAGTAGCACCGTTTCATCATCGATTTTTTTTGGTTGAATACTGTCTGCTACAGCGGTGTTTGATAGCATTCCTTTAATAATTCCTTTGCGCAGCATTCTGGCACGTAACGCAAACAAGGTAGCGATGCCTTCACTTATCGAGGTCGCTAAAAGGCTATATATCAGGAATAGGAAAATTAGTCCTATAGTAACATCAAGTATTGGAGAATCAAACATATGGTGTTGGTTTTGACTGGTTAAAATCATTGTTAAAATTATTATTTATATGTCTGATAACCAACAGATGGATTCGTTTTTTATAAAAAACCTATGTACGTTGTGTAAGAAGTAATGCTATTTATTTAATTAATAATTGTTTACTCGTTATATAATTGAGAATTTGTCTGTGATACTGATGGTTAGCGAAAATACTTATAAATATAGTATTGCGATTGTGGTATAATCAATTAATTTTATGCTAACCAAAACCAATCAATCATGAGTACTTTTCAAAAAACCTGTATTTCACCTGATTCAGGAATAAACACAATTCTAAACAAACCGATACTGAAATTAGTCGTCATTGGTGATCACGAAGATATTGTATCGATAGCTGACAATCTTGCTTTGTATCCTCCCATGAATACAGAGCGGTATGTTATATGGTATCCTGTAGTCGATGCAAATTTATTAATGACAAAATTTCCCGGACTGTCAGATGTCGGTAATATTGTTGCTTTTTCGTTATCTAAAACAAACAAGGTGGCAGATATTATTGCAGCGAATGAAACAGCTGATTATGTACGTATCGATTATTCTTTTACTAAAGCGGGAGCAGCTGCATTAAATTAAAAGACGATGAAAAAATTATACTTTACATTTTTTTTGTGTTTTATAACGGTCTCTAACTATGCGCAACTATTTACCGTTAATGAGATCGTAGATGCTAAACCTAAAGCCGTTGGTGAGCTGAATCTTATTGATGTAAACGCTACAGTGGAGGTTAAGCTTGATAAAAACCAGATTTTATTACATATTCCTTACGATGCTACGTCAAATAGCCAACTTGTAGCAAAGGTTCAGGAATTGAATTTTATTTTATCGAATCAGATAGAGTTATTAAACCTTCTTGAAGGAAGGGTTATAGATAAAACGGCTGAAGCCCAATTAGATGATTATACCACTTTGATGACTCAGTTTTACGAAAGGCTTATGGCAAATCCCGAAGTGAGAAAGACTGCGAATAAGCTTTTCCAGGAATTTTTCAGCCCTTCTGTAGATAAAAATGTATACGCCAACCCTCAGACGTATGTGTTGAAAAACCTGAGCGGAGAATACGTAAAAGCTATAGAGGAATTGTATAAAAGTAGCGAAGCAGGCAAAGCAAAAATATATCTTACAGCTTTTCTAACAACTAAAAATGAACAGAACAGGAAAGTACATATTGAAAATTTTGATACTTATGCTGAAGGTGAATTTTATGAAGTAGAACGTTGGGTTACTACCTTTTCCAAAGAGGATATTGATGCGTTTAAGCAGACTAAGGCATTGGCAGATAATCTGAATGCTCTTGTAGATGAGAAATTTACATATGTTAAAAATTATCTGGCGGCGAATTTGGAATCGATTGGTTGTATACAGAAGCTGCTTCAGGATGTACAATCTATTATTAACGATAAGGACCTGGTATTTCAGAGTGAGGTTAAAGATGCGGAAGTATTTCTAGAATCGCTTAAAGCGGAATTATTAGGGGTATCCGCACCACTTAATAGCCTGACAGATTTAGGTGCGCAAGCTGATGTTACTGTACTGGACATTTTTAATGCGAGAAGCAACGCGGCAAGTGCTGCCCTGCAAAATTTTCCTTCTAAAGCTGAAAGTCTCTTTAACGGCTTAAAAAATTCGGTGGTTAACAACCCGAGGGTAAAGGCATTGCAAGCTCAGCTTGAGACCTGTAAAGTTAAGGTTTCTGAAGATCTCGTGAAGATAAAAAGTTTATCGGCAAATATAGCAGATCTTTTGAATGGATTTAAAAAGTCATCAAATTCAGCTTCAGATATAGGGGATGAGGTTTTACAGTTCAATATAAATGATCTGCCTGGTACAGGATATATTAATCTAAAAACTACCGGTAAACGTGAAAATGGGAGTGAGCTTCTGTTGAAATTGCAGGTTAGTAAAGATGGTGCTTCTAAATCGAAAACTACGCTGCTTGAGCAAAGGTATAAATTACAGCAACTAGGGTTTTACACGATAACAAATGTATCTGTAATACTTGCTAACCCTTTTAACAGGGGAGCGAATGTAATGCTTGAGAAAGATTTTCAATTTGCGCCTTCAGGCAGCCTTGTTTTTAAATTCGGATCGAGAACGAGCAAAACATGGAATTTTATCGACCCCGGTTTTGGATTTAATGTTTCCACGCCGGATTTCGATCTTGACGGATCACCCGATATAGGTCTGGGAGGTGTTGTGACTCTTATCCGGGATATTGTATCTGTAGGTGCAGCATATAATACAAATACGGATACGCCTTACTGGTTCTTTGGGTTATCATTACCTTTTTCTACGCTGGGGCTTTTCGGAGGAGGTAGTACAAGCGGATCTCAAAATTAAGAATAAAAAATAAGCCCCGGAACGGGGCTTATTAGCTATATAAAATATTTGTATTATTTAAAACATAGAGGTAATATACCATGTGTTTGCACCATCACTAACAAAGTTAACGAAAGTTGCGTAAGAGCCCGATAGCGCATTATATATATCAGTGCTGCCATTTGGAATTTGAGCCCCTCTCATTATATTGATGCCATTTGTTGCAACATTAATGCTGCTTTGTTTTCCCGATATGCTAATAGTCTTTCCTTTGCCGGCGACTTCTGCTGACGGGAGAAAATATGTTGCCTCGTCACCAGTATTTACCAGTACGAAATTATTAGCAATGTCAGTATTTGTTATTGTGTAATTTCCTTGTATAGTGAGAAAGCTATAGTCATTTCCGCTACCACTACCGCCACTTGGTGTAGACCATGTACCATCTCCTCTCAAATAACTGGAAGCATTGGGAGTACCTGTAGCAGAAATTTTTCCAATCGTTACAGCACTGTCTGCAATTTTGCTGGTCGTAATAGCGCCTTCAGCAATCTTAGCCTCCACAACGGCTTCTTCAGCAATCTTGGATGCAGTAATTGTTTCATCAACAATCTTGGAGCCGGTAATAGATCCGTTAGCTATTTTGCTGCCTGTTATTGCGCTGTTAGCAATAGTAGTAACTGCTGATGCGTTAATACTTATATCTCCTGTTACTGTGAGTGGTACATTGGGATTAAACGGATTTGACCCGGTTAGATAAATCTGAGCCGCGGCGGTTCCGTTTACAAAACCCACTCCTGTCTCACCTTGTATGCCCTGTGGTCCTTGTTGACCATCAGCACCGATTTCACCTGGTATACCTTGTGTACCCTGCGGTCCTTGTTGACCATCGGCTCCGGTTTCACCTTGGATGCCCTGCGGGCCTTGTTGACCATCGGCTCCGGTTTCACCTTGGATGCCCTGCGGGCCTTGTTGCCCATCAGTTCCAGTTTCACCTTGTATGCCCTGTATACCTTGGGGTCCTTGTTGCCCATCAGCTCCAGTTTCGCCTGGTATGCCTTGGATGCCCTGCGGTCCTTGTTGTCCATCGGCTCCGGTTTCACCTTGTACACCCTGAGATCCTTGTTGCCCATCGGCTCCGATTTCACCTTGTATACCTTGAGGCCCCTGCGGTCCTATAGGTCCAGTTGCTCCGGTTTCGCCTTGTATGCCCTGCGGTCCTATAGGTCCAGTTTCTCCTTGTGTTCCCTGTATACCCTGCGGTCCTTGTTGCCCATCGGCTCCGGTTTCGCCTGGTATGCCTTGTATTCCCTGCGGTCCTATAGGTCCAGTTGCTCCGGTTTCACCTTGTATGCCCTGTGGTCCTTGTTGCCCATCAGCTCCGGTTTCACCTTGTATACCCTGAGGTCCTTGTTGTCCATCGGCTCCGGTTTCACCTTGTATGCCCTGTGGTCCTTGTTGCCCATCAGTTCCGGTTTCACCTTGTATACCCTGTGGTCCTTGCTGACCAACTGCTCCTGTTTCACCTTGTATACCCTGCGGTCCTTGTTGCCCATCAGCTCCGGTTTCGCCTGGTATGCCTTGTATGCCCTGCGGTCCTTGTTGTCCATCGGCTCCGGTTTCACCTTGTATGCCTTGAGGCCCCTGCGGTCCTATAGGTCCAGTTGCCCCGGTTTCGCCTTGTATGCCCTGAGGTCCTTGTTGCCCATCAGCTCCGGTTTCACCTTGTATACCCTGTGGTCCTTGTTGTCCATCGGCTCCGGTTTCACCTTGTACACCCTGCGGTCCTTGTTGCCCATCAGCTCCGGTTTCACCTTGTATGCCCTGTGGTCCTTGTTGTCCATCAGCTCCAGTTTCACCTTGTATGCCTTGTGGTCCTTGTTGCCCATCAGTTCCGGTTTCACCTTGTATACCCTGTGGTCCTTGCTGACCAGCAGCTCCTGTTTCACCTTGGATACCCTGAGATCCCTGCGCTCCATCATTGCCATTAGTTCCGGGAATACCTTGCGGGCCAACAGCTCCTGTTTCACCTTGGATACCCTGAGATCCCTGCGCTCCATTATTACCGTTAGTTCCGGGAATACCTTGTGGACCTTGCGGGCCATCAGCTCCGGTTTCACCTTGGATACCCTGCGGTCCTTGTGCTCCATCATTACCGTTGATTCCTGGAATACCTTGCACACCCTGTGGTCCTATAGGTCCTTGTGGCCCTGTGTTTCCCGAAGTTGTGGCATATAGCGCATAGGGTACGCTAAGTAGCTGTGTTGTGCCTGCAATTGTATAGTTTGTTCCGCCTGATGGATCTGTTTCTGTTTTTATGAAGTAGTTTCCCGAAGACCAGTCGATAAGTGGAAAAGCACCAATTGTTGCATTTCCTGCACCAATTTGAAGACTAACCAGACCATTTGTATTTGTAGAGGTGTTCTGTTCTTCAACATAAACCGGTGTGCCTGTCTCTGAATCTTTAAGCACGCTGATTCGCATACCTACCTGTGAAGACGTTATAAGTTGATTGTTATTATTTCTAACCACGGCCTGGTAACTCATCTTTTCTGGTGATTGAGCGAATGCGGCTCCCATGCATAACAAAAATGAAGCAAGAGTAATTGTTTTCTTCATGTCTTAACGTTTTTTGATTATTTTGAATGTTTTAATCTCCTTAGTGGAGTTGGTGATTTTTAGAAGATATACGCCATCTTCATGTCCCTGCATCATAATTGTCGTTTCATTGCCGTCAAGTTTGTTTTTTGCAATCAATCGCCCGTGAAGATCAAAGAGCTGATAAGTAAGTGTATTGATTTCGGAATGTTCAGACTTAAGGATAAGGCGGTCGGTTGTTGGGTTAGGGTAAACGGAAAGATTGAGCTTGATTCCTATTGCTTCCGGAAGACCCATTACTTCCGAAATTTCAAAAGGTTGTTGTACCCCCTGTGTGACAGTTCCGCCCATTCCATTAGCAGTAGTGTACGTAGTCTGCCCTATGGAATAACTGACTGTTCCATTGCCGGATGCTTCTCCTCCTGAAGCGATAGGCGATTGTTGTGCATGAGCTCCCATAAATCCGAAACTTAGCATAAACACTCCCCATAATGTTCGATTTTGTCTCATATGTAAAAATTTATCCCAAGGTTTATTTACAATGAAATTAACGTTAATTAGTAAGAAAAAACAAATATTTGGGTTAAATAAATAAATTATTTTGATTAATTTATTACATATATTTCATATCTGTCAGATTTCGAGATAATTGTGGGGTGTTAAGTAGTTTTTTAATTATAGTTACATGGACCTTATATAAAAAAAGCTTCCCGTAGGAAGCTTTTTTTATATAAGGTCAAGGGTTCTTTCGAGTGCCATACCTCTGGACCCTTTTATTAATATGGTTTTTCCGGCGGGTTTTAAATTAGCGAAAGCCGATTTAAATGCGTCGTAGGTTTCGTAAAAATGAAGATGTTCGGTATCTGTTTTATAAGCGTAAAAGTCTTTGCCTACAAAACAAATTTCAATATTCTCTTCATTAACAAGTGAGGTAACTATCTTTTGATGTTCTGCAGGGCTTTCGGGGCCCAATTCAAACATATCTCCCAGTATTGCAAGTTTGCCGTTTTCAGTGTCCAGTTGCAGAAAGTTTTCAATAGCTGCTTTCATGCTGCTCGGATTGGCATTGTAAGCATCAAGGATTATCTTGTTGCTGTTTTTTTCCAATAGTTGCGACCTGTTGTTGGTTGGTATGTATTCTTCTATCGCCTGCTGAATTTTCGAATCGCCTATCTTAAAATAGGTGCCAATCGCAATGGCGGCACTTATGTTCGTAGCATTGTAAATACCTATCAGGTGCGATTTTATATCGATTCCATTGTATTTAACAGCTACCATCGGGTTGGCTTCTACGGTTTCAATACGTACATCGCAGTTGTAATCGTCAACGGCAAATGTGTAGCGTGATAAATCTTTTGTCTTTTCTTTTTGAATAGGGTCATCCAGGTTTACAAAAGCTGTTTTAGTATTGGCAATAAGGTAGTTGTAAAGTTCACTTTTGCCCTTAATAACACCCTCATATCCGCCAAAACCTTCAAGGTGAGCCTTTCCAAAATTTGTAATGTAGCCAAAGTTAGGCTCCGCTATAGAACACAAGAATTCAATCTCCAGCTGATGGTTGGCGCCCATTTCTACAATACCAATTTCTGTGTCTTTAGTAAAAGAAAGCAGTGTAAGCGGTACGCCTATATGGTTGTTTAAATTGCCAATTGTGGCGCATGTAGTATATTTTTTTGACAATACAGCGTTGATAAGCTCTTTAGTAGTTGTCTTGCCGTTACTTCCGGTCAATGCTATCACAGGCAGGCCAAGTTGATTTCTATGATGGCGTGCAAGCTCCTGAAGTGCCTCAAGACTATTGTTTACCAATAGTGTCTTGTCGCTTATTTTATATTTCGGATTATCTATTACAACGTATGCTGCTCCCTTTAACAGAGCTTCTTCTGTAAAAGCATTGGCGTCAAAATTATCGCCTTTAAGAGCAAAGAATAATGATCCGGGATTTATCTTACGGGTATCTGTAGCAATGCCTGTGCATTGTAAAAAATAGCTGTAAAGTTCTTTGGTTTCCATGAAAGTATATAAAAAAATAAAAGCCCTAAGATAGGGCTTTTATTGTATTGTGTAAATTGAAACTTAATTAGTTTCTAGCTTTCTTTTTTCCTGATTTAGGACCTACTTTAGACATTGCACATCTAAATCCGATGTAGTCTGTAGCCATATCCTGAGGGAAGTACCTTCTCTGTGCAGGATCTAACCAGTAAGCTCTGTCTCTCCAAGAACCACCTTTGTAAACACGAACGTTGTCGTTAATAAGTGTAGTTCTTTTCGAAGATTTGTCATACTCTCTAAGCATATTTCCTAAGCTGTCTTTAGCTACAAGGTGTTTTGGAGAGTCGTACATTCTTTCTGCTTCATTTTCTGTTCCTTCGTCAGTACCACTAAAGTCATAGAAACGTGTTGACTGTCTGTCACCATCTCTAAAGTTTCTGTTATCACTCTTAGTGTAGTTCTGTCTTAGGTAAGTATCGTCAGAAGTAACTTGCTCCTGAGCAATTTGTCCAGGCAGGTTTCTGTATTGGATTTTACCGTTTGCAAGAGTGTCATACTGAATGTTGTCAGTAGTAACAATCTCAGCTCTTCCGTCTTCGCCAATTTTGTTTTTCATGTAAACATTACCCCTGTAGTAGTTAAAGTCGTTACCGTCGTCATCGATTATCGGACGATAAACGTCAGCTACCCATTCTGCAACGTTACCAGACATGTCATATAAACCAAAGTCGTTTGGTGGGTAAGATTTAGCCGGAGCCGTGATATCTGCGTTGTCATCAGACCATCCTGCAATTCCACCGTAATCACCTTTACCTTGTTTAAAGTTGGCAAGCTGATCTCCTTTAGAAGTTCTCTTACCACTACGTGTGTAAGAACCTTTCCAAGGATATTTTTTATCACCTCTGTAAAGGTTGTACTCACGGTTACCTACAAGAGCAACAGCGGCATATTCCCACTCAGCTTCGGTTGGAAGCCTGTATTCAGGAAGAATAAGACCTGATGTTCTTTGTGCGTAAACATTAGTAGCATCTTCTTTAGAAGCCAGTTTGTTTCTTGGGCCTTTTAATACGATTTCCTCATTACCACCAAAAGATTTTGTAGGGCTTTCAAGGTAAGACTCGGTACTAAAAGTTGTTTCAGCAGTTACGTCAAGAACTTTTGCATCTCTTTTAAGGTATCCTTCTCTTTCAAGTACAGATTCGTTAACACGGTCTGTTCTCCATTTAGAGAATTCAACTGCCTGTATCCAGTTAACACCTACCACAGGGAAATCAGAATAAGCTGGGTGCCTAAGGTAGTTATTAGTCATTGTTTCATTGTAACCAAGAGCACTTCTCCAAACAAGAGTGTCCGGTAAAGCACCTATGTAAATGTTTTTGTAGTTCTCTTCTGTTGGAGGGAAAACCCTTTTCAACCAGTCAAGATACTCCATGTACATTACATTGGTAACTTCTGTTTCATCCATAAAGAAAGACTGAACGTGCTGCTGGGTTGGAGTGTTGTTCCAATCGTGCATAACATCGTCCTGAACTTTACCCATAGTAAACGTTCCACCTTCTACCTCTACAAGTCCCGGAGCAGTTTCCTGCTTTTTGTACTTAGAGTTGTGTTGGAATCCACCTTTCTTGTCATTGATCTTCCAGCCGGTAGCAGTGGAATTACCATTAGACCCTTTTTTACTGCACGCAGTAAAACCAAACGCTACTGCAAAAGCTAGTAGCAGTTGTAAAGCCGTGATTTTGTTAACTTTCATCTTTCAGTAGGTAAATAAATTTCGTGGCGCAATATAATAATTAACCTTTAAACCGCAACACGTTTTGAAAATTTTTAATAAAAATCTAAATTTATGTTAAATGTGTCTTTCTAGAACGGTGTTTTTAAAGTAATATTGCAAGCGGGTAGTTAAAAAAAACTTTTAATTTACTGTAATATATTGCGCGTACCTGCGTTCTTTCAAGGATGAAAAACCGATTACTCTTTTATTGCCTGTTGTGTACTTTTTGGGCTTTTGCGCAGCAAAAGAACCAGATTGTTTTGAATTGGACCGATAATGTAAATTCTTCTATAGGTGAATTTCCTATAGTTGTTCCGCAATTTCAGGCAGAATACACAGAACTTAGGGCGGGCGAGAGGCAACTTCTTTTTGGTTATTCTTTTCCGGTTTCGGGTACGGTTGCTGAAAATTCATTGCAAATTACAAACGTTGTTTACGAAAATATGACAAAGGAGCAGTTGGGGTGGCTTTTGCCTTCTGCTGTGCCTTCCGGTTTAAATCCGTCTGTTGCTACAGTAAAGTCGAGAAACGAGATGCACGCACGTATTACTCTTTCTCCTATTATTAAAGACGGTAACGGATTTAAAAGGGTTAAGTCTTTTACGTATGATTATTCTCTGGCTGGTCCTGCTTTAACAACGTTTGGTGTTGAAGATTTTCAGGGAATAAGAAGTTCTGTTCTTGCTACCGGTAACTGGTATCGTTTTTATGTAGAAAAATCGGGTGTTTACAGGGTTAATCGCAGTTTTTTACAACAACTCGGTTTTGACGTAAATACAGATCCAAGGAATATAAAAATTTATGGTAATGGCGGAAGGATGGTGGCACTTAGTAATAGTGATTCATATCCGGCCGATCTTGAAGAAAATGCTATTACATTTATAGGAGAGGAAGATGGAAAGTTTGATAATGCTGATTATATATTGTTTTATGCAGAAGGTGTAGATAACTGGAGTGCTGATAATGGTAGTCATAACAATCTTTATGCGGACAGGTCGTATTATTATGTGACGTCACAGGGTGGTCCCGGGAAAAGGATCACTGCCATGGGAGAGCCTGCAGGTGCGCCTACATTGACTACTGGAGTTTTTGACGAATATCAGTTTCATGAAAAAGATTTGGTAAATATTGCACGTCTTGGCAGGAAATGGCATGGCGAGGCCTTTAGCGTAAATAATAAACAGGATTTTGAGTTTACAGTTCCGGATATTGACATGTCTCCGGTTTCAATTACAGTTGGTGCTGCGGCAAATTCTGTCGTGGCAACGTCTATGACTGCTACAGTTAACGGGCAACCTTTAGCTTCATTGTCTTTTGTGCCTCCGGCTGAGTCTGTTGCAGCAGCTGAACATATAAGAACGGGTACATTTACTCCAACGGGCAACACTTTCACTATTAGCCTTACTTATAATAATAACGGGGCTCCCGGATCTAATGCGTGGCTGGATTATATTATTGTGAAAGCAAAACGAAGGTTAAATGGAACAGGTAAGCAATTTAGGTTTAGGTATAATGATGCTGCATTGAATAATGGGGTAGTTCAGTATAATGTTTCAAACGCTTCTGGTATAAGTGAGATTTGGGATATTACGGATATATATAATGCAGGTAAAGTTGTTAATGCGGGTCAGCAATCTCAGTTTTCGTTTAAAGCCGGCCTTGGTGAAGTACGACAGTATATTACAGTAGTGCCGTCCGATTACTATACGCCGCTTCGAGAAAGTCAGGCACGTGTCGCGAACCAGGATATAAAAGGGACAATATTCAACGGTTCTAACGGTCAGTTTCAGGATGTAGATTATATTATTGTTACGCCTGCTTCTCTTAATGCTTCTGCAGACAGGCTTGCAAACCTGCATCGTAACCGGGGGTTAAATGTTAAGGTGGTTAATCTTGAAAATATTTATCAGGAGTTCTCTTCCGGTAAACAGGATATAGGTGCTATTCGTAATATGATAAAGTATGTTTATTATAACGCATCGTCTGTTGCCAATAGGGTTAAGTATGTAAATCTTTTTGGTGACGCTTCATTTGACTATAAAAACAGGACGCCTAACAATACCAATATTGTTCCTATAATGCAGGCTTATGATTCTAGTGGAGGTATAGATCCTCGTAATTCTAATAACTTTAGTGTCATTACTACATTTATTACCGATGATTTTTACGGAGCAATGGATCCCGGCGAGGGCAGGTTCGGTTTTGGTGATTCGGAAGGGTTGGATATAGCAGTTGGCAGAATGCTTGTTACCGGAAGGCAGCAGGCAGATGAAATGGTAAATAAGGTCGCAGAATATATTGATGCAGCGTCTTATGGAAGATGGCGTAATGAGTTTATTGTAATAACCGATGACCTTGATGGTAATGGTTCGGAGCGCTTTGTTGTGGAGATGGAAAATGGAGTTAGTGATCCGCTAAAACAAAACAGGCCATTTGTAAACGTACGGAAATTTCATACCGATGCTTATGTGCAGCAGTCGTCTGCGGGAGGGCAAAGATATCCTGATGCAAAAGAGCAATTTATAAGAGCAATTAACTACGGTGCCCTGGTGGTGAATTATCTTGGGCACGGAGGAGAGAATGGCCTTGCCAGTGAGCGTATGTATGAGAAGACAGATGCCGACAATCTTACCAATCGCTACAAGTATCCGTTGTTTATAACAGCAAGCTGTGAGGTTACCAAGTTTGATAATCCATATCATCCTACCGTTGGCGAATTTACTTATTGGAATCCGAAGGGTGGGGCGATAGGGCTTATATCTACAACAAGGGCGTTGTATATTTCGAGCGCTTATGTGTTTAATCCAAGAATTACAAGAGAATTGTATGCTTTTGGTCAAAATGAGTATCCTTCTATTTCTGAAGCATTAAGAAGGGCAAAAGTTGGGCTGGGCCTTAGAGATTTAAGAATGATTTGTTTTGTGGGAGATCCTGCGCTGCATCTGGCAGTGCCTAAGCCTAAGATAGAGCTTACTCATATTAATGATATTCCTGTGGCAGATTTTACCGGCGCGCTTAATTCGCTTTCGTATGTAAAGCTAGGGGGTGTTGTGATGAACGAAAGTGGTACGGCGGTATTGTCTGGTTACAGTGGGGAACTTGAAGTTACTATTTTTGATAAAGATATAGATAGGGTAACGCTTGGTAATGATGGTGTAAGAAATTCATTGGGTCAGGTAATTATAACGCCATTTAAAACAATTGGTGAAACTATATTTCGTGGTAATGCGTCAGTATCAGGCGGGCGTTTTGAATTTGGGTTTGTAGTGCCGCGTGATATTCGTGTGCCTGTAGGTAATGGGCGTGTTAGCTTATATTCTAAAAGGGCAAATCTTCCGGAAGATCATCAGGGATACAATAATGATGTTAGGGTTGGTGGGGTGAATTTAAATGCAGCTGTTGATAATACGCCTCCAAAGGTGAGGTTGTATATGAATGACGAGTCGTTTGTGTCGGGGGGTATAACCAATGCTTCGCCAATATTGCTTGCCTTTCTTGAAGATGAGCATGGTATTAATACTGCAAGCGGTATAGGGCATGATATTGTAGGGATATTAGATGGCGATGAGAATAACCCATTTATTATGAACGATTATTATGAAACCGAACTTGACGACTATACTAAAGGAGCTTTGCGTTTTCCGTTTAGTAACCTTGAAAAGGGACTGCATACCCTGGTGTTTAAAGCATGGGATGTATATAATAACCTTGTTACTGCCGAAATACAGTTTGTAGTGGTAGGTGACGAGGGCTTAACGCTGGATAAAGTGCTTAATTATCCTAACCCGTTTGTTAGTTATACCGAATTCTGGTTTACACACAACAGGCCTTTTGAGCCTTTGGATGTGCAGGTTCAGATATTTACGGTAACGGGCAAAGTGGTAAAGACGATAAATCAGTCGGTTACTACCGACGGCTTTTTGTGCCGTGACATTAAATGGGATGGAAAAGATGATTTCGGAGACCGTATTGGTAAGGGGGTTTACGTGTATAAGCTCACTGTAAGGTCGGCTACGACACGTAAAACTGCAGAAAAGTACGAAAAACTTGTATTGCTGTAAAAAACATTATATTTGTGACCTTTAAATTTTCAAACTAAGAATGAAAAAGATACTATTAATCGCGCTTTCCTTATTAGGATTGCAAACCGTAAAAGCCCAGACGCAGAACGACAGGGTAATTACAACGGGAGTTCCGTTTTTAACAATAGCTGCCGATGCCCGTGCAGCCGGTATGGCCGATCAGGGTGTTGCAACGTCTTCAGATGTTTATTCTCAACAGTGGAATCCCGCTAAATATGCGTTTGCATTAAAAGAGCATGGTTTGTCATTCAGTTACACGCCATACCTTACTAATATTGCGAATGATATATCTTTAGGTCAGATTACTTACTATAACAGGATTAGCGAAAGGAGTGCTTTTGCAGGTAGCCTTCGTTATTTTGGTTTAGGTGATATAGAGCTTCGCCAGGACCCAAGCCAGCCGGCTACAGTAAGGTCTCCAAATGAACTTGCAGTTGATTTATCATATGCGCTAAAGCTTGATGAGCAATTCTCGATGGCTATTGCAGGTAGGTTTATTAGTTCTAACTTAAGGATACCTGAGTCTATGTCGGGTGGAGATGCAAGTGCTGCAAATACATTTGCATTTGATATTGCTGCATTCTACCAGTCAGAAGAAATTGCATTTGACGATTTTAACGGTCGTTTCAGGGCAGGTATGAATCTTCAGAACTTAGGTCCGAAGATTAGTTATGATAATGACCCTGAATTAAGTTCAAACTTCCTGCCTTCTACAATGAGGCTTGGTGGAGGTTTCGATTTTATTTTTGATGAGTATAATAAAGTAGGGGTTAATGTTGAGCTTGCAAAACTTCTAGTGCCAACGCCTCAGGCTTTAACTGATAAAAACGGAGACGGTTTAGTTGATGATACAGACCGTGCAATAATTAATAAAGAATACAATGATACGAACTGGGTGTCCGGTATTTTTAAATCATTCGGTGATGCACCTGATGGTTTCCGTGAAGAGCTAAAAGAGGTTACCTATTCTGTAGGGGCAGAGTATACGTACCAGGATTCATTTGCTTTCCGTTTAGGATATTTTAATGAAGACAAAAGTAAAGGTGCACGTAAATTCTTTTCACTGGGTGCAGGTTTCAGATATTCTGTAGTTAAAATAGATGTATCATATCTTTTCTCTGCATCGCAGGTAAGAAATCCTTTAGAAAACACGCTACGATTCTCGCTTAGCTTCAACTTTGGAGATGATTACGACGAATATTAGTAGATAGTATAATTAAAAAGGAACCTCAAAAGGGTTCCTTTTTTTAGATTATAGCACAGATACATCCGTTGTCCTAAAAAATAACAAAATACTTAGCTTAAATCTTTTTGTTATTAAAGGGAAGTAGTATTTTTGCATTTCGCAAATTTGTGTGAGGAAACTGTTTGCGTTCAGGAAAAACATTTTTTATAAAATCACATCAGCAACAATAATTTAGCAAATGAAAGAAATAACAAAAGAAGTTTATCTGAAGTGGTATGAAGATATGCAGTTTTGGAGGAAGTTTGAAGACAAACTGGCAGCTTTATACATTCAGCAAAAAGTTAGAGGTTTCCTTCACTTATATAACGGCCAGGAGGCTGTTCTTGCCGGAGCATTACATGCAATGGATCTTGGTAAAGATAAAATGATTACTGCTTACCGTAACCACGTTCAGCCAATTGGTATGGGCGTAGACCCTAAAAGGGTTATGGCGGAGCTTTTGGGTAAAGCTACAGGAACTTCTAAAGGTCTTGGTGGTTCTATGCACATTTTCTCTAAAGAACATGGTTTCTTTGGGGGTCACGGTATCGTGGGTGCACAGATACCTGTAGGTGCAGGTATGGCTTTTGCCGATAAATATTTTAATACAGGTGGTGTAACTCTTACTTATTTTGGTGACGGTGCTGCACGCCAGGGATCACTTCACGAAGCGTTTAATATGGCTATGCTATGGAAACTTCCTGTCGTGTTCATTGTAGAGAATAACGGTTATGCAATGGGTACTTCTGTAGAGCGTACTGCTAACCATACTGATATATGGAAACTTGGTCTTGGTTATGAAATGCCATGCGGACCTGTTGACGGAATGAACCCTATTAAAGTTGCTGAAGCTATGTCTGAAGCTATTGACAGGGCAAGAAGAGGAGATGGGCCAACATTCCTTGAAATGAAAACGTACCGTTACCGTGGTCACTCAATGAGTGATGCGCAACACTACAGAACGAAAGAGGAAGTAGAAGAGTACAGAAAAATTGACCCGATCATCCAGGTTCTTGATATCATCAAAGAAAAGAACTACGCTACGGAAGCAGAAATTGAAGCTATCGATAAAAGGGTGAAAGACCTTGTTGAAGAGTGCGAAAAATTTGCAGAAGAGTCTCCGTACCCGGATTTAAGCGTTATGTATGACGTTGTTTACGATCAAAAAGATTATCCATTTTTACCACATAAACTACAATAACCATGGCAAAGATTATAACTATGCCGCGTCTTAGCGACACTATGACCGAAGGTACTGTGGCTACGTGGCTTAAAAAAGTTGGTGATACAATTAAAGAAGGAGATATCCTTGCAGAGATTGAAACAGATAAAGCTACAATGGAATTTGAAGCTTTTGACGCCGGTACACTTTTACATATTGGAATTCAGGAAGGTGAAACTGCTCCGGTAGATTCAGTTCTTGCTGTTATCGGTAAAGAAGGTGAAGATATTTCAGGGCTTCTTGAAGGTAAGGCAGCTCCTGCTGCTGATTCTGATAAAAAAGAAGAGCCTAAGAAAGAAGAAAAAGCTGATGAAGCTAAAACAGAAGAAAAACCTGCCGAAGAGAAGAAAGCTGCACCTGCTGCTGCCGGACTTCCTGAAGGTGTTATTGTAGTTACTATGCCTCGCCTTAGTGATACTATGACTGAGGGTACTGTTGCTACATGGCTTAAAAAAGAAGGCGATACTGTAAAAGAAGGTGATATCCTTGCAGAAATTGAAACGGACAAAGCTACTATGGAGTTTGAATCGTTTAATGCAGGTACACTACTTAAAATAGGTATCCAGGAAGGACAGACTGCTCCGGTAGACAGCCTTCTTGCAATTATTGGCCCTGCGGGAACAGATGTTTCCGGTGTTACAGGTAAAGAAGGAAGCGCTCCTGCTGCGGAAAGCAAATCGGAAGAAGCTCCTAAAGAAGATAAAAAAGAAGAAGCGGCACCAGCTCCAAAAGCTGAAGAGGCTGCTCCTGCAACTAACGATGGCGGAAGACTATTTGTTTCTCCGTTAGCACGCAAGATCGCTGAAGAAAAAGGCGTTAATCTTAATCAGGTTAAAGGTTCTGGTGAGAACGGTCGTATCGTTAAAAAAGATATTGAAAGCTATACACCACAGGCTGCGCAGCCGGCGGCTCAGGCTGCTGCTCCGCAAGGTGCTGCAAAAGCTGAGGCTAAGCCATTTGTTCCTGCTGGTGAAGTAAGTACCGAAGAAGTGAAAAACAACCAGATGCGTAAAACTATTGCGCGTCGACTGGCCGAATCTAAATTCACTGCTCCGGAATACAGCCTTACTATAGAGCTTGATATGGATAACGCTATTGCTTCGAGAGGTGTTATTAATGCAGTGCCGGATACTAAAGTGTCATTTAACGACCTTGTAGTTAAAGCATGTGCTATGGCTTTGAGAAAACACCCTCAGGTTAATACCCAGTGGAAAGATGATGTTACTGTTTACAACAAACACATTAGCATTGGTGTTGCTGTTGCTGTTGAAGACGGACTTCTTGTACCGGTACTTAAATTTACCGACAACATGAGCCTTTCTCAAATTGGTGCTACAGTGAAAGACCTTGCAGGTAAAGCGAAAAACAAAAAACTTGCTCCTGCAGATATGGAAGGCAGCACGTTTACCGTTTCTAACTTAGGTATGTTTGGTATTCAGGAGTTTACTTCTATTATCAACCAGCCCAACTCTGCAATCCTTTCAGTAGGTGCTATCATACAGAAACCTGTTGTTAAAGATGGTCAGATAGTTGTAGGTAATGTAATGAAAGTAACTCTTACATGCGACCACAGAACAGTTGATGGCGCTACAGGAGCTCAGTTCCTTCAAACGCTTAAACAATATATTGAAAATCCGGTTACTATGCTGGCATAATCGCCGCAGTAATCTGTTATATATAAATACCCGTCCTGATTTCAGGACGGGTATTTTTTTAAATACAGTTGTGAACACCAGCGTGAATAACGCTGATGTTTTGTCAGGCATTAATCTTGCTTTGCTTCAGGTAAAACGTTCAGTTTAATATTGCACTTTCTGCTTTCAAAATGAAATTTTAGAAAGCGTAAAATTAGATTGATAATTTTATGATATTTAAGTCTTTATGAATTAATGTTGCGCTTTTGGTATTTTCGTGAAAATATAAGCTTCTTGTAAATGTGAGAATTCTAAACAATGGTTTTTGTAGCAGGATTTTCTTCCGAAACAAACGGGATTTTTTTCTTATTTTAGCTGAATTCAAAATCAATCAAATGAAAAAACTATTATTTGTTTCCCTGCTATCATTAGGGTGTGTTGCTTTTACGTCTGCACAAAAAAAGAAAACGGCTCCGGCACCTTATAAGGTTGAAGAAAAATCGGTAGCGGCAACGCTTAAGTTTTTATCTTCGGACGAACTTAAGGGGCGTGATGCGGGTTCTGAAGGGGCAGAAATGGCAGCTAAATACCTTGAAGATGTTTTTAAAAAGAACGGTATCAAACCTTACTTTGCTACTTATAGGGATACACTTACTAACTATGCTATTACTTCGTATAATGTTATAGGATACCTTGAAGGTACCGACCCGGTTCTTAAAAAAGAGTTTGTGGTTCTTGGAGCACATTATGACCATATTGGTGTAGCCGAAACTGCGGTAAACGGAGACAATATATACAATGGTGCCGATGATAATGCTACCGGTACTACAAGTGTTGCTGAATTGGTAAACTACTACGGAAAAACAAAATCGAACAAAAGAAGTATATTATTCTGTTTCTTCTCTGCTGAGGAAGATGGACTTTTGGGGTCTAAGCATTTGGCGGCAAAACTTAAAGCGCAAAACTTTAATATTTATACGATGCTTAATTTCGAAATGACAGGTGTGCCCCTTGGCGGCGATGTGCTTTCGTATCTTACCGGTTATGGCAGAAGTAATATGGCTGATAAAATAAACGAGTATGCTGGTAAAAAAGTAGTTGGTTCTAACGCGTTTGAAATGCAATACCAATTATTCAGGGCATCAGATAACTATCCGTTCTTTATGGAGTTTAATGTGCCATCGCATACTATAAGTACTACGGAAATGACAACTTTTAAATTCTATCACCAATTAGGTGATGAATTTGGACAGATGGATACAAAACATATGACAGGGTTTATTCAGGAAATGATACCTGTTGTAGAGAAAATGGTGAACGCACCAACTAAAGAAATTGTATTGAAACAATAATGAAGAATATAATTATAACAGGTACAAGTAGGGGCATAGGTTACGAGCTTGCGCTGCAGTTTGCCAACGCGGGTCATAATGTACTGGCGGTATCCCGAAAAATACCTCAGGCTTTTATAGAAAACCAGAATATTGCCTGCCTGGGTATCGATCTTGCATCGGGCGAAGGCCTTGAAAATATCAAAGATTTTATAGAAAGCACATGGCATAAAGTAGATGTTGTTATTCACAATGCCGGGGCACTTTTGCTTAAGCCGTTTGCAGAAATTAGCGCTGAAGAGTTTGAATACATTTATAAAGTAAACGTATTTGGCGTGGCTGCGCTTAACAGGGTAGTGTTGCCTTACATGCAGACCGGCGGACATGTAATAACTATAAGCAGTATGGGTGGTGTTCAGGGTACTGTTAAGTTTGCAGGACTGGCTGCCTACAGTTCGAGTAAAGGGGCTGTAATAACGCTTAGCGAGCTTTTAGCCGAAGAATACCGTGATAAAGGCATTGCGTTTAATGTGCTTGCTTTAGGGGCTGTAAACACAGAGATGCTTCAGGAAGCTTTCCCGGGGTATGAGGCTCCACTCTCGCCAAAAGAAATGAGTGATTACATCTTTAATTTTGCACTTACAGGGCATAAATATTTTAACGGGAAGGTATTGCAGGTTTCCAGTACCACTCCCTAATTAATCAGCTGTTTTTAGATTGAAACATATACTTGCGCCATATATACCGGAACATGCAACAGATACAGTTTTTGAGCTGATAAAACTCTATGGGGTTAACTTAAAAATTGTAAATGAGCGCGTAACACGTCATGGTGATTATCGTCGCGATCCTAATGGCCAGCACCAGATAACGGTAAATGCTAATCTTAATAAATACAGGTTTCTTATTACTTTAATTCACGAAATAGCACATTTGGCTGCTTTCGAAAAGTTTGGCAGGAATATAAAACCACACGGTGATGAGTGGAAAGTAACTTTTCAGAAACTTATGGTTCCGTTTATACGTCCCGAAATATTTCCTAACCAGTTGCTTCCTTTACTGGCAAGGCATTTCAGGAACCCGAAGGCCAGTAGCGATACCGATGCAACACTGTCTTTGGCACTAAAACAATTTGATGAAAGGTCTGAAAAGAATTATATCTTTGAAATTCCTTACGGAAGTAATTTCAGGATTCACAACGGTAAGATCTTTAAAAAAGGTGCGCAGCGCATTAAGCGGTTTGAGTGCCTTGAAGTAAGTACGGGCAGGGTTTATCTGTTTAATCCTAATGCAGAAGTAGAGCTGCTGTCGTAAGTGTTAAATGAAAATTAAACGGTTTTGATTTTCACTTTTTTAGTGAAATCTTTACTTAGAAATTAAATTCATAGCAATGAACAAAAATTATTTTGCGGTATTAATGGCGGGCGGTGTAGGTTCGCGCTTTTGGCCGGTAAGTACTGCGCAATTTCCTAAACAGTTTCATGATATGCTTGGAACTGGAGAAACACTTATTCAGAAAACTTTCAGCAGGTTAACCCAGATTATACCGAAAGAGAATATACTTATACTTACTAACGAAATATATAACGACATAGTGCTGGAACAATTGCCGGAGGTGTCTCCTGAGCAAATTGTACTTGAGCCTGCTATGCGTAACACTGCACCATGCATTTTGTATGCATCGCTTAAGATACAGAAAATAAATCCGGATGCTGTTATGGTGGTAGCACCTACAGACCATTGGATTGAAGACGAAGCCGCATTTTTAGATAATCTTCAGCGCGCTTTTGACTGTGCCCAAAAAGAAGAAGTTTTAATGACGCTTGGTATAAAACCTACTTTTCCCAATACAGGGTATGGTTACATTGAATACGATGCCCAAAATGAAAGACAGATTAAAAAGGTTACCCAGTTTAGGGAGAAACCCGATTATACTACTGCAAAATCATTTTTAGAACAGGGTAATTTCCTTTGGAATGCAGGAATATTTATATGGGGCGTAAAAGCAGTTACGAATGCCTTTGTGAAATTTCAGCCCACAATGTATGAGTTGTTCATGAATGGCTATGATATTTACAATACGCCTGCAGAGAAGAATTTTATTATTGAAAATTATGGCAATAGCGAGAATATATCTATTGACTATGCTGTAATGGAAAAAGCGCCAAACGTATATGTGCTCCCGGCTGCTTTTGACTGGAATGATCTTGGTACATGGGGATCATTACACGATAAGCTGGCTAAAGACGAGAACAATAATACGGTTGTTAATGCTAGGGTTTTTATGGAAAACTCGTCTAACAATATTATAAGGGCAGATAAAGGAAAGACTGTAATTATAGACGGTATTAACAATTATATCATTGTAGATAAAGAAGATATTCTGCTTATATATCCTAAAGAAAAAGAGCAGGAAATTAAAAAAATTACAGAACTTGTTACCGGTTCTGCCAAAAAAGTGTGATATAAGTAATTGTTTTTGATATCATTTGTAGGGTTTTTTTGGTTTTAGCTGTTATCTTTATTGCACTTAAACCAAACCAACCAAGCATGAACCAACGATTACCTTACGTAAGGGTGTTATTTACTGTAATAACGCTTCTTTTTACTTTAAACTCGTTTGCTCAGTTACCTCCTTTTAATTTTACTGTGTCCGTAACAGATCAGACATGCCTTAATAATGGCGTGCTTACTTTTACTACATCGGGCACCCAGTCTGGGGCGGGTATTACATTTACAGTGTATAAGCTTCCGGATACAATTAACTATGTGATCGAAACTACCAATACGGTAGTACCCGGCCGTTCGGCGGGAAACTATCGTATTGTGGCTACCCAGTCATTAAATGGTCAGGTAAGCACTAATACGCAGGATGTTGTTATAGCCAATCTTATAGCACCTTTAGATTTTGCACTTATCGCCAAATCTGCGCTTTGTGGTAACGATGGTTCTATTACGGTGACAACCATTTCCGGATATCCTGCATCCTACGAAATTATAGAAGGCCCTGTATTGAGGCCGCTTCAGTCATCAAATATATTTAGTGGTTTACCTACAGGCTTGTATAGGGTTAGGGTTTTTGATATTTGCGGGGAGGGAGATCCTAAAGAAGTATTGGTTCAGCAGGCGACTCCCGGGCTAAGTATAGGTGTTATCAGCGATATCGAATATCTTAACTGTAATGACCTGGTAGTTACGCAGGATTTTTTTCCACCTACAGGAACTCAAATTGCCTATCCTATTTACATACAAATTACCATTTATCCTCCGGGTGGTGCGGCACCCGTGGTATTAAACCAGGTTGTAACGGGTGGTTCTACACTTCCTTTAAATATTCCGTATTATCCGGGTAATTATACCTACGATATTAAAGCCACAGATTCATGTGGCAGGGTTTATAATAAAACAGCTAACGGACTTACGGCAGCAAATAAAGATCTTGGTTTGTCTGTTGATAGGCAGGAAGAAAATTGTGGCGACAATTATTTTATTATAAGGCCCGAAAATTTTACACCTCCGTATACGCTTAGTTTTCCAACGGCTCCCGATGGTTTTAATCCGTTACTGATTAATCCTGATCATCCTGAATTCATTACTAATGAGGCTGTGTATGGTGGTAACGGTGTATATGTGCCCGAAGGTCCATATGTAGTAAATATTATAGATGGATGTCTGAGAACGGCAACACTTTCATTCACAATAGTAGATATTCCTATAGAACCTGCAGTCGCCGAAACCGACGCGGATTGTAACGATCCTAACGGATCTATCAGTATTACTATTCCTGGCAGGGAGATTACGGAGATCAAAATGAATAGCGGGCCAAATCCGCCTTATAGCGGTTTCCCTATAGATATGAGTTCGGATGTTGACAGTGAAGGCGAATTTACGTTGGATCCTGCTCCGCAGGGGCAATACTTGTTCTTTGTAAAGGATTCCTGCGATGATGAATATCTGGTTGAAGCAGAAATAGGTGTGGCTAATGCAGTACAAACCCTAAGCGTATCACAGCGCCCGGGATGTACACAAGGACAGGGAAGTGTAAAAATCACGGGAACAAAAGGGCTTGGAGGTTTTACAATTACCAATGCGCCGCCGACATTTCCTACGCCTTACGTAGGGACACCTAACATTGCTTCTGATGGGGCTTTTTATATGAATTCTATGCCGGGAGGGCTGTACACTATACAAACGGTTGATGATTGCGGTACAGTTAATACCCAGAATATAACCGTAGCAGGATACAACGTAACTAATAATGATTTTACGGTGACACCACACTGCGGATCTTTTGATTTGGAGTTCCTTCATTTAAGCAACGGTACGTATGTACAGGGATTCTATCTTCAAAAATTTAATGAAACAGATAATGTATGGGAACATCCGGCTACGGGTGTAGATTATGTGGAAGGAAGTCAGGCAACGTCAATTAACTCTGTGGTGCTGTCTAATAACGTGCTTATACCTACGTTGTCCTACATGGGGAGATTCAGGGTGCTAAAAACATTTTTTGTTTACGCTAACGGAAACATAACCAATATTCGATGCACGCACGTACTCCACGAATTTGAATTTGAAAATGAAAAACCGGTAATTACAGATGTATACGGTTTTCCGTGCAGTAACGGAACAACCGAAGTTGCTGTAGTTGCCCAGGGTGTAGCACCTTTGCATTATGCTATAACAACAAAAGATAACCAAGTGTTTACTGTTGATAACGGAGAGTCTAATGTGTTTACAGGACTGGAAAGTGGAATTTACAATTTCGAAGTTTCCGATGTTTGTGGTTTTGTCAGGAATATCAGGCTTGATGTAGATTCGCTGGATCCTTTGGCAATAAAAGCTGATGGGTTCTGCGAAGGGGAAGACAGCTCTTTATTTGTTCAGGAGTTTAGTTTCTTAGATTACAAATGGTATAAGGAAGGTTCACCGAATACGGTGCTTAGCACAACAGGTACTTTATTGTTTCCGGATTATGAGTCGGCATCTGAGACAGGCAACTATATATTGGAAATTACAACCGATAATCCTTTGTCGTGCATGAACCAGACATTAGAATATAATCTAAATTTAAACGCTGTTCCAAATGCGGGAGAAAACATCACAGCCCAGTTTTGTAATGCCGGACAAAGTATCAACCTGAATAACTTTCTTGCTACAGGTATCAGTAGGACGGGTGTATGGGAAGATATGAATGCAACAGGCTTCTTAACGAGCAGTATACTTTCCGGCGATGGCCTTGTCCCGGGTGTTTATCAATTTAGGTATACGCTTGCGGGGTTATGTAATCAAACCGATGACGCTTTACTAACTTTGGAAGTTAGAAACAAGCCGTTGCCGCCTGCCATAAGCGGTACAAATCCGGTTTGTGAAGGTGTAGACCTTCAGCTTACTGCCGATGCAGTAGGAGGAGCTTCTTATGCGTGGACAGGGCCTAATAGTTTTTCTTCCTCAGAACAAAATCCGCTTATTGAAAATTCAACAGAAAATAATTCGGGAACCTATTCGCTTACCGTAACGGTAAACGGATGTTCTTCCGATGCGGTAGAATATGCGGTAACAGTGCTAGCTGCGCCCAATGCGGGACTTGACGGTATTTCTGCGCCAATTTGTAACGAAGGTAATGCTTTAGATCTTACAGATTATCTTACAGGTACATTCGACGTTGGTACGTGGGAAGATGTTGATGCAACGGGTGCTGTAAATGGCGATATGTTTGCAACAGCCGGAATAGCTCCAGGGGTGTATAGGTTTAGATACTCAGTTACGAATATATGTAATGTTACTGATGATGCCCTTGTAACACTGGAGTTGGTTGACATTCCCGATGCTCCAACAGTACAAACGGTAGTACCGATATGTGAAGGTGCCGATATTCAGCTCTCTGCTGATGCTCCTGCTAACGCAATATATTCATGGTCGGGACCGGATGGATTTACATCTGCGGAGCAAAACCCGGTAATTACTGCTGCCGGGATGTCAGCGAATGGAAATTATACAGTAAATGTGAGGGTGAACGGATGCACATCTGATGCTGTTGTAGTTCCTGTTACAGTTAGAGCTATACCTCAGTTTAATGTAGTTGGTAATACGGCACTTTGTGAAGGACAGACATCGTTATTAACGGTAATACCCGATAACTTTGATGGCGGTACCGTACTTTACAGATGGTATTATGAAGGTACTGAGCTTATCGAAGCGACAGCTAATTTACAGATTGACAATACAGGAATGTATCAGGTAATAGTAGATAATAATAATTGTACTACGGCAAGGGATATTGAGGTTGTTCCTAATGAAAATCCTTTTGAAGTGGTTTTAGATTCCGGATGTATTGATTACGATTATATGCTTTGGATAGCAAATATTGACGATATTCAGGGAGCGGTAGTAACATGGACAGGTCCGGGTGGTTTTTCTTTTACAGGTCCAAGGGCGGATATTACGAATAAGTTCCCGGGTACATATAACGTAACTGTAACGAATGCCGAAGGCTGTACCGCTGAGGCCTCGATTCCCATAGATAATACAACCTGCTATATACCAAGGGGTGTTTCTCCCAACGGTGACGGACTTAATGATACGTTTGACCTATCTAACCTTGATGTTATAAAGCTTAAAATATTCAACAGGTACGGGCTTAAAGTTTATGAAGCCAATAACTATCTGAAAGAATGGTATGGGCAGTCAGATAAAGGGACGCTGCCAACAGCTACGTACTATTATGTAGTAACATTATCTGCCGGAAAGGAAGTAACCGGATGGGTATATCTGCAAAAAGAAGAAAAGTAGAATATATTGATACAAACAAAAAGCGCTTAGATTATCTAAGCGCTTTTTTTATTTTTTATTGTGATGATTATGATCATCATCTTCTGCTTCAGCTAAAAGGCTTTCACGTACTTTTTTAAACAGGTCTGATGAATAAACAAACTCAACGATAGACTTGTTTCTTGTTTCCAATATCTCCTCGTTATTTCCTTCCCATTCCTTAATTCCATTTTTAAGGAAGACGATCTTTTCGCCAATCTGTAAAACAGAGTTCATATCGTGGGTATTGATAACTGTAGTAATTTCATATTCTTTAGTAATCTCCTGGATAAGCTCATCAATTACGATAGATGTTTCCGGGTCAAGTCCCGAGTTGGGCTCATCACAAAAAAGATACTTTGGGTTGTTAACTATAGCCCTTGCAATAGCAACCCTTTTTTGCATACCACCCGAAATTTCATTTGGAAACTTCTTATTGGCATCTTTAAGGTTTACTCTCTCCAGTACTTCGTTTACTCGGTCTCTAACCTCACGGGCTCTTTTACTGGTAAACATCTTTAGGGGGAAGCCTACGTTGTCTTCTACGGTCATAGAGTCAAACAATGCACTGCCCTGAAATACCATACCTATTTCTGTACGAAGTGTTCTTTTTTCATCCGGGCTTAGCTCAGAATATATCCTTCCATCAAACGAAATGGTTCCGGAATCGGGCGAGTGAATACCCAAAAGTGTTTTAAGCATAACGGTTTTACCCGATCCGCTTCGGCCTATAATAAGGTTTGTCTTTCCTGTCTCAAACGTTGTGGAGATACCTTTTAATACTTTAGATTCTCCAAACGATTTCTCTATGTCTTTAACCTCTATCATTAGCTTAAAAGTAATTGCGTTATAATATAGTTCACCAAAATGATAACAACACTGGTCCATACAAACGATGTTGTACTTGCTTTACCAACCTCTAACGCACCACCTTTCATAAAGTAACCATGGAAAGAAGGTATAGTTGCTAATAGGAAACCGAATATAAATGTTTTAAAGAAGGCATAAAACACGTGAAACGGTTTAAAGTCAGTTTGTAAACCCTGTAAAAACTCTTCGCTACCGGCAAAGCCTCCATAAACACCTGCAAGCCATCCACCTAAAATACCCAGGAACATTGCTACCGATATTACAAACGGGTACAATGCAAAAGCAAGTATTTTTGGGAATACAAGGTAGTTAAGCGAATTAACCCCCATAACTTCCAGTGCATCTATCTGTTCTGTAACACGCATAGTACCAATACTCGATGTGATATAAGAACCTGCACGACCAGCCATAATTATGGAAATAAAGGTTGGTGCAAACTCCAGTATAACCGACTGCCTTGTTGCAAAAGCAATAAGCGATTTTGGTATTAACGGGTTTGTTAAGTTAAGTGCTGTTTGTATCGCCACAACCCCGCCTATAAAGAACGAGATAAATGCAACGATGCCCATAGAGCCTATAATAAGGTCATCTATTTCTTTTAAGATCAGTGGTTTCATCACCTTCCACTTAGTTGGTTTATTAAAAACCTCCTTAAGCATAAGGAAATAACGGCCTATCTGGTGTAATGCTTTTATCATTTATGAGTCGAAAATAAAAGGCTAAAGTACCGAATTGTAGCCAGTAATTAGTATTAGTTAATAGTTTTTTAATACTCTTCGGGTTAAAAGAGTTTCTGTTTCATCTTCTTCCAGCGGTAGGCACGAATAAATTTTGCCTGCTCGTTGGTGACCAGCAAAGGCCTGCTCTCTTTTTTTGCTTTCAGGAACCCATTAATGTAGTCGATAAAAAGTAAAGGTTTCTTTTTACGCATGGCTAGCTTGGCACCTGCAATAGAGGTTATCAGGAATCCGTAGCCCAGGGTGTAAAATGCCTCTCCCTGTTTGTAGCGTGCCGCTTTGTTATAGTTGGCTCCGGTAGGTTTAAGGTGTTTTACTTTAAGATTTTCAAAAGTAACTACTTTCCATCCATAAAATTTGGCAAGCAATTCATCTACTGTATCCCAACCCATAGCAGGGCGCAGGCCTCCCATTTTTAGGAACAATTCTTTTCGGTAGGCTTTAAACGCACCACGAATATGGTCTTTATCGGTAAGGTTTTCTAATATCCACTCGCCGTTTTTTTCAATGTAAGCAAATCCGCCTGCCATTCCCACTTTATTATCAGCCTTAAAAGCATTTAGGATAGTCTCAAAATAATCAGGAGGTAGGATAAGGTCGGCATCAAGCTTTACAATGATGTCGTAATTTTCATCTATGGTTTCATATCCTGCCTGAAAAGCCTGTATGACCTTGCTGCCGGGCATGTGTACTGCATCCGACTTTTTGTTTACCAGCGATATCCAGGGGTGCTTTTCCGCAAATGCGGTAACAATTGCAGCAGTACCATCGGTAGAGTTGTCATTTACCACCACAATTTTTGCAGGCAGTACAGTTTGTTCGGCAAGCGACTGCAGGGTAAGTGCCATAAATGCTTCTTCGTTGTGTGCAGGTATAATCGCGTAGTATTTCATGCGTGTGGATAAAATGAATGCAAATATCCCTATTTTTGTGCTATTAAGAAAGAACAGCCTTGAATAAAAAAGTTTTTGTTGTACTTGTTACCTATAACGGCAGCCATTGGATAGATAAGAACATACAGTCATTACTGGATTCTGATTATCCGGTGCATATTATTGCTATAGATAACAATTCTACAGACAACTCTGCTGCACTACTGGCAAAGTATCCTCAAGTAGACCTGATACAATCTCCCGATAACTTGGGATTTGGTAAAGCCAATAACATAGGTATGAAAAAAGCGCTGGAACAGGGAGCCGATTATGTTTTTCTTTTAAACCAGGATGCCTGGGTGTTCAATAATACTGTTGGCAGCCTTGTAGCTAAAATTGCGAGTGGTGAAGACTTTGGTATAATGAGTCCGAAACATTTTTCAGGAGATGGAATAACTTTAGATAAAAGTTTTGAAACCTATTTGAGTCGAAAAACGGGCCTGGCAGATGCTGTTGCAATTGTACCTTTTGTAAATGCCGCCGCATGGATGCTTACCCGCAAATGTATTGAAACTGTAGGCTTTTTTGAGCCGCTATTTGGACATTATGGCGAAGATCGAAATTACTGCGACAGGGTGCTTTTTCATAAGTTTAAAATCGGTATAGATAACGACAGTAAGATTGTGCATGATAGGGTTATCACCCGAAATTACAATAAAGATATTATCCAGTCGAAATATAAAATACTGACCACACTTCTTAATATTAATAGCGGTTTAGGTAAAAGTTACCTGCAAGCGTTGAAAGAGGTAATTGGTTTACCAAAATATTTCGGTAAATCGTATGGTGTTGATAAATCGTTCAGTATGTTTTTTACTCTGCTGAAATATTATTTACAATGGGTGGGGGGGATGAGTAAAATAAAAACTGCCAGAAATTCGGCTAAATAAATGGATAAAAAAGCGTCGGCAAAACAGGTAGTACTTTATTCCCTCATAAATTATGTGGGTACAGCTATTGGTATAGTGTCTACCGTGCTCGTATATCCAGAGAGTAAAGCCTTGCTGGGTACAGTACGCTATGTAGACAACATATCGCAATTACTATTCCCTATAATGGTGCTGGGGGCATCGCACGCGCTTATAAAATTTTATCCTGCCCTTACGGAAGATAAACAGAAACAGCTTTTTAATTATAGCATATTCTCAATTTGTGCCATAAGTCTTTTGGTGTTTGCCGGTGTCATGATCTATACCGGTATAAGTACAGATACTAACGATTACCTTATCTACCTTGCTTATCCTATCGCGGTTTCATTGGCTTTTGTAGAATTGTTTAGGAAACAGGCACAGGATCTGCAAAAACTTGCCGTGCCAACGCTGTATGAAAAGATAATTCCCAAAATTGTATTGCCACTGGTATTCTTGCTGTTCCTGCATCAGTATATATCAAAAACGGCGTCACTGGTTTATTATACGGTATGTTATGTTGTGATTTTTGTATTAACGGCACTTTACCTGTTCAGGCATTTTAAACCCGGATTCAATTACCGATTCAAAACGCTGTTTGGCGAAATATCCCGTAAAGATTATTTCCGTTATAGCCTGTATGCTTTCGCAGGCAGCTTGGGATCACTACTCGCTTTCAGGCTGGATGGTATTATCATATTCAATCTTATCTCAGAAGAAGCAAACGGAACTTTTACCATCGGCGTAAGCCTGGCATCGGTACTGCAAATACCTGCAATAGGTATGTTTGCGTTGTATGCGCCAATAGTATCAAATCATTTAAAATCGGAAACATATATTGAGCTTCAAAAGAAATATGTTGAGGTCGCCAAATTGTTGTTCTGTATAGGAGCGGTATTGTTTTGCTGTATCTTTTTGGGTATAGAAGATCTTTTCAGGCTAATGCCTACGTACGATAAAATTAAAGACAGTATACCTATTGTGAACATACTGAGCTTTAGTGTGCTTATTAATATGGCGACAGGATTCAATTCAGAAATTATTACCTATTCAAAATATTACAGGTTTAACCTTATTGCTATAAGTATCCTAATTGCGTTAAATATATCGCTAAACTTTTATTTTATATACGGACTGGATTTGGGAATTATTGGCGTTGCCTACGCGTCGTTCATATCTATGACGCTATTTAATATTTCCAAACTTGCTTTTATTTATAAAAAGTTCAGGCTGTTTCCTTTTGATAAAGGTTTTACAGTGATGGCATTGTTATTTCTGATATCTACAATTGTTATTTATTTCCTTCCTGATGTTAGCAACCATTTCATAAATCTTGTCTATAAAACGGGGTTGTCGCTAATGATAAACATTATATTATTGTACAAATTGAAACTGGTCTATCAGTTGAATTTATGGATTGATAAAGGACTGAGTTTTTTAAGGTAAGATAAATCCATAAAAAAATCCCTTAAACATATTGTTTAAGGGATTTTTTTATGGATATGAATTGCAAATTCAATTATACTTTATATACAAATGCGTTAATGTTCATTCCTGCGCCAACCGATGCAAATAATAAAACATCACCTTTTTCAAATTGCTGGTCGTCCACTAATCCTTTTATCATCAGGTCGTATAAAGTTGGAATTGTAGCAACACTACTGTTACCCAATTTATGAATGCTCATAGGCATAACTTTTTCCGGAACCGATTTGCCATGCAGTTTATAAAAACGGTTAACGATCGCCTCGTCCATTTTTTCGTTCGCCTGGTGTATTAGTATCTTTTTAACGTCGTCTATGTTTACGCCGCTGTTATCAAGGCATTCTTTCATGGCCTGAGGTACGCGACTAAGAGCAAACTCATATATTTTACGGCCGAACATTTTTATATATCGAACATCCTGATCATGATCTTTGTTGTATGAGCCCCCGAAAAAAAGAAAATGAGCCTCATCATAAGTGTACGATGCTGTTTCGTGGGCAAGTATTCCGCCTTCTTCATCCGTGCCTTCTATAATTGTTGCTCCTGCACCGTCAGAATAGATCATGCTGTCCCTATCATGCGGATCTACAACTCTTGATAATGTTTCGGCACCAATTACAAGGCATCGTTTTGCCATGCCCGATTTAATATAGGCTTTCGCCTGAATTACGCCTTCTACCCATCCGGGGCATCCAAAAAGAATATCGTAAGCCACACATTTTGGGTTTTTTATTCTAAGGCTGTGTTTTACCCTCGACGCAAGGCTTGGAATAAGGTTGGTCTGGATAGTTCCATGCTTAACATCGCCAAAATTATGCGCAAAAATAATGTAGTCAATAGTTTCAGGATCTATTCCGGCATCAGCAATCGCTTTTTCAGCTGCAAAGAATGCGATGTCAGATGTCATAAGGTCATTGTCTACATAACGGCGCTCTTCAATACCGGTAATTAACCTGAATTTTTCGGTTATTACTTCATTAGAGTAAGTAAGAGGCAGGCCTTCCTCGTCTAAAAATTCATGCTTCGCAAAGTCTAAGTTGGTAACTATGCGATTAGGGATGTAGCTTCCCGAGCCTGTAATCCTGATGTTCATAGTAAATTTATTATTGTTTGTTTTGGGCTAAGGTAGCTAAATATAACTTATAATTTCGTTAAAATACTATGCAGGCATACTGTTTAAATAAAATTAAGTTTTTTGTTATATTAATTAAAGATTTGTCAGTTTAAACTGCTGAAACCTTTATTTTCATAATGGTCGCTATAGAAAGTGCTCTGGTCTTTATTTTCTCTGCGTTTCCTCCTACGAATAAATCGTCTACAGTCGTGTTAAAATGCATAAGCCAAATGTCAAAATGAGCATTTGTAAGCTGTTCTTTGTCATTTAATTGCATATGTACATGCATTGGGTTGTTGTGGTAAGGCCCGGTATGGAATATACTCAATTCCCAAAAATCGGTGATTTTTGGTAGGTGCTCTTCAAGGTCAATTTTGGCAACATCGGTAAATATATAACTAACCCTGTTATCTTCCAAAAGGCTGTTATAAAACTTTCGGGTAAAAACCTCAAGGTCTGCTCTTGATTCTATGTCTTTCATGTGAAATATTTTTTGACACTTCAAAGGTCTAAGATTTTCGCCAATTGGTATATGACATAAATCATACTATCACGCGTGATTGATAAATTAGCGGCAAAAAGGTGTAAATAAAAACTCCCGCCGAAGCGGGAGTCTATGTATTAGTTTTCCATGTAAGCCTCTATAGGCGCACAAGAACAAACAAGGTTCCTGTCTCCGTAGGCATCATCTACCCTGCGAACTCCAGGCCAGAATTTATTTTCCTGAAGGTACTCAAGCGGGAATGCAGCTTTTTCTCTCGTGTAAGGAAACTCCCAGTTGTCCGTAGTAAGCATAGCCAGTGTATGCGGAGAGTTTTTTAGTACGTTGTTTTTATCATCGGCAGTAGCCTCTTCAATTTCTTTACGTATAGATATCATTGCATCGCAAAAACGGTCAAGCTCCTCAAGGTTTTCACTTTCAGTAGGCTCAATCATTAATGTGCCTGCAACAGGGAAAGATACTGTTGGTGCATGGAAACCGTAGTCCATTAAACGCTTAGCAATATCAGTTACTTCGATACCATTTGCTTTAAACGGACGGCATTCAATGATCATTTCGTGAGCAGCACGGCCCATTTCGCCTGTGTATAGTGTATCGTAATGACCTGCAAGTCTTTCTTTAATATAGTTGGCATTAAGTATCGCGTGGTGTGTAGCGCTTGTTAGTCCTTCAGCACCAAGCATAGTAATGTATCCGTAAGAGATAAGACATACTAGGGCAGAACCCCAAGGTGCAGCAGATACAGCCGTAATAGCATTGTTACCACCTGTTGCAATTACAGGGTTAGTAGGTAAGAATGGTACAAGGTGCTCGGCAACACAAATTGGTCCAACACCAGGCCCACCACCACCATGAGGGATAGCGAACGTTTTATGTAGGTTAAGATGACAAACGTCAGCACCAATAGTAGCAGGGTTTGTAAGTCCTACCTGTGCATTCATGTTAGCGCCATCCATATAAACCTGACCGCCATTCTCGTGAATTATTTTAGTAAGTTCGATAATAGAAGCCTCATATACACCATGTGTAGATGGGTATGTAACCATAAGGCAGGCAAGGTTATCCTTGTGAAGGATAGCTTTAGCCCTTAGGTCTTCTACGTCGATGTTTCCGTTTTCAGAAGTTTTTGTAACAACAACCTCCATACCTGCCATGTGTGCAGTTGCAGGGTTTGTTCCGTGTGCAGATGCAGGAATCAGGGCAATGTTTCTGTGGCTTTCTCCACGTGATTCGTGGTAAGCACGAATAACCATTAGTCCCGCATATTCTCCCTGTGCACCAGAGTTTGGCTGTAATGTAGTACCGGCAAAACCAGTAATTACATTAAGCTGCTGCTCTAATTTAGTTAGCATTTCCTGGTATCCTCCAGCCTGCTCAACAGGAGCGAACGGGTGAATGTTGTTCCAGTTTGGCATACTTAACGGAAGCATTTCTGAAGCTGCATTCAGCTTCATAGTACAAGATCCAAGCGAAATCATAGAGTGATTAAGGGCAAGGTCCATACGCTCTAGTTTTTTAATGTAACGCATTAACGCTGTTTCACTGTGGTATTTATTAAATACGTCGTGAGTAAGGAATTCGCTTGTCCTGTTAAGGTTAGAAGGAATAGCGTTAACCTCAGCAAGTGCAGTTACTTTATCGGCAGTTTTACCTGCTGCATCAGCAAATACGCTGATAATGTCGTTTATGTCTTTTAGTGATGTAGTCTCGTTGAAAGAAACAGAAACCGTATCATTAGAAGGGTAGAAGAAGTTTATTTCAAGTTTCTCTGCAGCAGCTTTAACTTTGGCAGCATCTGCTTTAACAAGGATAGTGTCAAAGAAAGCAGTGTTTACTTGAGTAACACCAATTTTAGTAAGTGCGTCAGCAGTTGTTACAGCAGAAGCGTGAACTTTATCTGCAATGTACTCAAGTCCTTTAGGGCCGTGGTAAACAGCATACATACCAGCCATAACAGCAAGAAGTACCTGTGCAGTACAAATGTTAGATGTAGCTTTTTCACGTTTGATATGCTGCTCACGTGTTTGTAGCGCCATACGAAGTGCACGGTTACCATTAGTGTCAATAGTTACACCGATAATCCTTCCCGGCATGCTGCGTTTGTACTCATCCTTAGTTGCAAAATAAGCTGCGTGAGGGCCTCCGTAACCTAACGGAATACCAAAACGTTGTGTAGTACCTACTGCCACATCAGCTCCAAGTTCTCCAGGAGAAGTAAGTTTTACAAGGCTTAATATATCGGCAGCTACAGCTGTTTTAATATCGTTCGCTTTAGCGCTCGAAATAAATGCAGCATAATCGTACACCTGACCGAACTTACCAGGGTATTGTAGTATAGCACCAAAGAAATCATCACCAAAATCAAAAGTTTCGTGGTTGCCAACTACAAGCTCAACACCAATTGGCGTAGAACGCGTTTGCAATACAGAAAGTGTTTGTGGAAGTATTTCTTCAGAAACGAAGAATTTATTAGCGTTAGCTTTTTTCTTTTCACGTGTACGTACGTCAAACAAAAGTGCCATTGCTTCTGCAGCGGCAGTACTTTCGTCAAGAAGTGATGCGTTTGCAATTTCCATACCTGTAAGTTCAATTACAGTAGTCTGGTAGTTAAGCAAAGCTTCAAGACGACCCTGAGCAATTTCTGCCTGGTATGGAGTATACGCAGTATACCATCCCGGGTTTTCAAAAATATTTCTCTGGATAGGTGAAGGTACAATAGCAGGGTGGTAGCCCAAACCAATGTACGACCTGTATATTTTATTCTTGTTACCAAGTTGCTGAACGTGGTTAAGATATTCATATTCCGTCATCGCAGGGTCCAGGTTTAGCGGAGCCTTAAGGCGAATCGGGTCAGGTAATGTTTCGTATACTAATTGGTCAATAGATTCAACACCAATGGTCTTAAACATGTGTTTAAGATCATTCTCTCTAGGACCAATGTGTCTTAAAGCAAAAGCATCTGTTCTCATTATATCGTGCGTTGTTTTTAAAGGCACAAAATTAGTTAATTATATTCAATTTTTTATACCTTTTTCTGACCGATTTTTGTGATTATTTCATCATAAAAGTGTTGTTATTAGGATATTGATTAATTTTGTAAGATGAGTGTGATTAAAAACCTTTTTTGGGTCTACATACACGGCAGTATGCACGTGGCATTATCGGTATTGGCACTGGTGCTAATGACCAACCATATGTTTCATTTGCCATTCAATTGGGCTGTTGCTGTTTTTGCGTATTGCGGAACGATGTTTAGCTATAACTTCATGAAGTATGACGGACTTTTCAGGGTTAAAAAGTCGGCTGGGAAAAAGGTAAAATTTGTTGTTTTGCTAAGCACAATAGCACTAATTGCAGCGGGAATAAGCTTTTTCTTCCTTGAAAGAATAACACAAGTCATCGGAATGGTGTTTTTTGCTTTAACGGCACTCTACACAGTTCCGTTTTTTCCTAATACCAAAAACCTGCGCAACTGGAGCGGGGTTAAAATTTATATTGTCGCCCTCTGTTGGGCCGGTATAACACTTGTTTTGCCACTTATAAATGCCCATGTGGGACTTACATCTGATGCCTATCTTAAATTTACGCAGCGCTTTTTCCTGATTATTATACTGATATTGATATTCGAGATCATAGACCTTAAGGAAGACGACCCGCACCTAAAAACAATTCCGCAGCAAATAGGGGTACGCCGTACCAAAATACTAAACCTTTCAATCCTGTTGCCTTTCTTTCTTTTAGAATTGCTAAGAACAACTATAGATTATCGCCAGTTGCTTTCTAATTTTATTATGGTAGTAACCGTATCTCTTTTTACGGTGTTTGCATCGCCGCAACGCTCTAAATACTACACCTTATTTTGGGTAGAGAGCATTCCCATTTTCTGGTTGGGGCTGGTATTCCTGGCAAGCTTTATTTCTATATAAACAAAGAAGCCCTGCGTTGCAGGGCTTCTGGACTCTTAAAGAAGGAGGCCTTTAGAAATTAAACCTCATACTTATGTTATAAGTTCTTCCGTTACCGAAGAATACGTTATTTCCGTCGGCAAGGCCATCGTATATCCTACCGTTAGAAAGGTAAGTTCCTAATGACGGATCTGTACTGCTTACATTTGCTGTAGTTTTAATTGCCGATGTACTCTCACTAATATATACCTCATCAAGCAGGTTGTTTATGTTTGCCCTGAAAGTTAGCGATGTTGTAGCAAAGTCCATTTTATAGGTTATACCTGCGTCCATGATGTCAAATGCCGGAAGCCTCAGGTTATCTTTCTCAACAACTGTTGCATAAAGGTTGCTGTAATTTCTCCAATCGGCATCAATGCTTAACCCTTTAGCTATTTTGTAAACAGTGCCAAAGCCCCATGTAGTCTGGGCACCACCGCCAACTCTGCCACCTTTAACGTCTTTAACTGTTTCGCTGATAATGTTCCTGTTCTCATCGCGTACTACAGTAAGTACGTCATCGTCATATTTCCAGTCGCCTATAGAAGCAAACCATTTAATGCCAATTGCTTTAATAGGGCGTGCAACTAATTCTGCTTCAATACCTTTGTGTAATTGATGTACCCCGTTATTAGTAGTATATAAAAGTATTCCGGTATCTTCGTCGGTGTTACTAGTTGTTGTAACCCTATCTTTCCAACGGGTCATGTAGGCATCTATATTTACATCTATAAATGAACTGCGGTATCTGTACCCCGCCTCAAAACCGGTAATTTTTTCGTTCTGTGTAAGTGGGTTTACTTCGTTACGGAAATTCAGGTAAATGTTATCGTGATAAGGTTGTCTTGAATAATACCCTGCGTTAGCAAATATAGTATGCTGTTCTGCAAATTTATAGCTTGCACCGGCTTTAACATTATAACCTGTATTGTTTACTTTATCCGACTTTTCATTCTCCTGTGTATACTGAAAACGATCCCAACGTACGTGTCTTTGGTTTGACACCGCACCCTGAACGAAAGCGGAGAAATCATCTGTAGCGTATTCCATTTGTCCAAAAACTCCCCCATAGGTTATCCTTTCATCATAATCGTAATCTATTTTTTGGAAATCATCCGGCTTTTTGTCAAAAATAGCACTCCACGGATTAGCGCTGTATCGTTCTGTAACTACATAACCATCCGGAGATTGTATGTTTCCATCTGCCCCGCTATTAGGTACTGCAAAACCATTAAGGCCTAAAAAGTTATTTATAGTCCTGTAGTGCGTCCCCTTGTAAGTGCGGATATCAAGACCTGCATTATAGCTAAAGTTCTCATTTATCTTGTGGTTAAAGTTTGAAACCACACCATACCACGCATGGTTGTTTACCGAATTACGAATAGCATAGGCTGCATTAGTACCTATCCCATCTGCAACGGCAAGGTTTTTATCGCGTGTAGCATCAAAGTCAATATGCCCGTCAGCTGTACGAACGCGTCCGTTACCCCAGTTACCTGTTCCTCCACCACGCCCGTAAGAAGCGTAAAGTACCGTACTAAGATTCATATTGTCGTTTATGTTGAAATCCCAGTTTAAGTTAAGTACCGGTTTGTGGTAATAATTGGTCCTTTCGCTAAGGTAATCGCCATTTAGAAAACCGTAATTATTATTGTACTTCCTGCCGTATTGCTGATAGTTTGCAATAGATTTTGTAAAATTCTGGTCGTGTGATTGCGGTGCGCCAAATACCAGGAAGTTAAAAAGATGTTTCTCATTAAGTTTGTAACCGAATGAAAGGAAGTAGTTATATCCTTCACCTTGTGTACCACGGTTATAACCGTCGCCACTCCATTTAGAAAGCATAAAACTAGCGCCAAAGCCATTTTCCATAAGGCCTGTATTGTAAGACGCTGTATTTTTCATATAGTTATCATTACCAAACATAGACTGTGCAAATCCTCCTTTTCTAAGGTCGGTTGCTTTAGTAACAATGTTCACGGTACCACCCACAGATGATATTGCCAGTTTAGAAGAACCCAAACCACGCTGCACCTGTACATGGTTGGCAACATCTGTCATACCACTCCAGTTACTCCAATACATGTTACCGTCTTCCATACCATTTATTGGCTGACCGTTAAGCATAAAAGCAGTGTTTGTCTGGTCGAAACCACGAACAAACATTTTAGAGTCACCATAACCACCGGCCTGGCTTGCTACATATACGCCGGGTGTATTTTTCATGACTTCGGGAAACTCCTGGTTACCCGATTTTTCCACCAATTCTCTTCTGCTGATATTACTCACAGCTACAGGTGTGCGCCTGTCTTCTTCAAGGTCAATAATACCTTTACCTACAATAACAACCTCCTGAAGGTCTTCTGTGTTAGAAGCTAATTGTATAGTACCAAGATTTAGCGTACTGCCGGGTGTAATTGTAAACGGCTGCGATCGGGGGTTGAATCCTAAATAATTAATAATTAATTCACCCGATGTAATAGTGGTGGTAATTGTAAAAGTACCATCTATGCCCGTACTGGCAGAAGCTGTTGTTCCTTTAATGGTAATCATTGCTCCAGGCAATGGCATGTTTTGATCGTCGTTAACCTTACCGGTTATGGTTTCCTGTGCCATTGCAAATGCTGAAATCAGCAAAAGAGAAAGCGTAAAAAATAATCTGCTAAAATTTTTCATCCTGCGTTTTACTATTTGGTTTTTGTAAAAATTGCTATTTACAGTAACACGCAGGTTAAGAGATTGTTAAATAGATTTTATTTGCTTTTTGTTGACTGTGCGGAAATGTTTGTATAACATTTTAACGAATAATTGTGATTTTATTTAATCAACGGTTAAGGATAATTAACCTATCAATAATGTGTTATGCTTGCATTACTTTAGTAAATGACTCATTGCTTTGTAGATATCTCCATAAATAAATTTGAATCCGTTTTCCTGCAAACGTTTCGGGATCACATTTCGGCTTTTTAAAACCAGTTCAGTTTCAGTTCCAATAATCTTCGCGCCAAGTTTTAGCATAAAAGTGTTGATGGGGATGCCGAAAGGTATATTTGCAGTGATGCGTATGGCTTCCATAAAATTACGATTATGTATCGGTTCCGGAGAAACCACGTTTATTGTTCCTTCAATTTCGTTATCGATAATAAAAGCTACAGCGCGGGCAAAATCTTTTTCATGAATCCAGCTTACAAATTGTTTTCCGCTGCCCTGTTTTCCACCAAAGCCGAGATATGCCAATCGCTTTAGCGGAATCAACGCCCCGCCTTTTTTGCCTAATACTATAGAAGTGCGTAAAGCTGTTTTTTTAGTACGTGGTGTTTCGGTCTGAAAAAATACTTTCTCCCACATGCTGGCAACATTCATTGAGAAATCAAATCCTATTTCTCCGTTTACTTCATCCATCTGTTTATCGGTAGAATGCCTGTAGATGGTGGCTGTAGAACTGTTGAGCCAATGCTTTGGCGGATTCGTACATTGCAACACTGCTTTATTAAGTATTGTTGTACTTTCTACCCTCGATGCCATTATCTCATTTTTATTGTTGGTTGTATAACGACAGTCTACAGATTTTCCTGCAAGGTTAATAATAACATCGGCATCTTCAAGTTCACTTTCCCAACCCGTCATGGTTTTTGCGTCCCAATTTAGATACCGAATGGTATTTTTTGTAATTGATTTTCCGCGGGTCAATACGACAATCTCCTCAACTTTATTTTTAAAATGATTTACCAGTACCTGACCTAAAAATCCAGTTCCGGCGGCTATAACTATTTTTTTCATGATTCGTTAGAATTAGTTACCCTTTGAAAACGATTTTCTCTGTTTGCTGGCTCTCTTTGGCTTTTCTTTTTCCTCTGAAGAAGAAGTACAGGTTTAGAAAAAGCATGACACCAAGGTATATTGCAAAGCCACCAATTTTATAACTCAGTTCTTCAACAAGCGTCTGATAGGTGTTGTCATGCACGCTTATTTGTAATATCATAAGGGCAAAACCAATGTTCAAAAGATAAAAACCTGTTTCAAAAAGATGGTTGGTAGCGTTTGCAATATCCTCACGGCCTTTAAAAATGTCGAGCATAAATATTTTTCCGTTTTTAAAAAGCGTTCGTGACACAACAAATGTTAGCAAAAGTGCAATTGGTAAATAAATGGCGTAACCGATTAAAATTTTTGTAGTTTCCATAATGTTATTGATTTAGTTGTTGAATTAATTTTTTAGAATATTTGGTAAGAACGAATATGTTGGTGTAATGAAGTATTGATAGAACAGAGATAATGATTGCTGTTTTCATCATTGTTGTTTCTATGAGAAGCGCTACAGTTGTTACTTTTTGCCAACTTACGAGCATCATTAAAGTATAGCCGATATTTATGAGGTAGTAGCCTAACAACAATATTTTATTAATGCGAAGGCAAAGTTCTTCATGACCGGGCATAAGGCATAACACATAAACGCTTCCGTTACGATAGCATATACCGCCAACAACAATTATTATGTATGCCACAATTGCCATAAAGATTCCATATGCTATGATGTTTAAATTCATAACAATGATTTTTTATATTCAGTCGCAACTATATAAGTGAGGTATATTGCCAATGCAGGAGGCAGCGCGAAAATCCAATTTCCGGTAGCAAAGACCAGCCATAAAAGAAAGAATAAAAGTGTTGTTGCTAAGTAAATGTACAGGTGTATATTTCTGTAATTCATAACCAGCATTATAATCGCTATTAGCACCTGAGTAGCACCTGTAAGCATAGTAGATACTAACCCGTACATGAATGAGATAATTCCCAATACTATTGGTATTCCCAAGGCTATGAAATTTAATTTTAAAAGCATTTTCATAATATATATTATTTTAAACTTTCAGAAAAAAATGAAACATTAATGCAAATTTTTTTATTTCATGACCTTCATAACAAGCTTTGCAAGCCAGTTGTCTTTGTACTCGGTTGCTTTCTCGATCATGTTGTCAGCTTTCAGAACAAAATCATACAGTTTAGTTGTCTGGTCTGTAAAATGTTTTGCCTCTACCGATTTATCTTCTTTCATAGAAGTAGAAACTTCTTTAAGCACTTTTAACGCCGGTTTTATTTCGCGCTTGCTGCGTTCCTGCGCAATTTTTACAGCCAGTTCGTCAAGGTCTTTTTCGGCAATAAAAAACTCACGGCGTTCACCCTGCTTGTATTCTTTGTATACAATACCCCAGTCCATAAGGGCGCGCAGGTTCATACTCGCATTACCACGAGAAATCTGCAGTTCATCCATAATATCTTCCATAGAAAGCGGTTCGGCAGCAACCATAAGAAGGGCATGTATTTGCGCCATGGTCTTATTGATGCCCCACTGAGAACCTAATGCCCCCCAGGTTTGCACGAACTTGTTTTTTGCTTCTTTGAATTCCATACTTCAAATGTAAGATTTTATTTTTAAACTTTCAAAAATAAATGAAAGTTATTTTTGAAGAAAACCCCGAAGTGGTAAACTCCGGGGGTTGTATCCAGTATATATATCTACAATTATACAAGTCCTGCTCTTTTAAGCAAAGCTTCCGGTTTAGGCTCTTGCCCACGGAAACGTTTGTATAATAGCATAGGGTGTTCTGTACCACCTTTAGAAAGTACATTCTCTTTAAATTTGGTAGCCGTTTCCCTGTCAAAAATACCTTTCTCCTGAAAGTATTCAAAAGCATCGGCATCTAATACCTCAGCCCATTTGTAGCTGTAGTAACCGGATGCATAGCCTCCCTGGAAAATATGCGAAAAAGCGGTGCTCATGGCATTTTCTTTTACGTCAGGGTAAAGCTGTGTAGAGGCGAATTGCTCTGTTTCAAACGCTTTTACATCGATGATACCGCTTGGGTCGGCGCTATGCCATCCCATGTCAAGCAATCCAAAACTAAGTTGGCGCATGGTAGCCATGCCTTCCTGGAAACTTGCACTTTCTTTAATTTTGTTGATATATTCCATAGGGATTACTTCACCTGTCTGGTAATGATGCGCAAATAATGCAAGTGCTTCCGGTTCGTAGCACCAGTTTTCCATAACCTGGCTTGGCAGCTCTACAAAGTCCCAATATACACTGGTGCCGCTAAGGCTAGGATAAATAGTGTCGGCAAGCATGCCGTGCAACGCGTGTCCAAATTCATGGAACAATGTAGTTACTTCATTAAAGGTAAGCAGCGATGGTTTTGTTTCGGTAGGCTTCGTAAAGTTACAAACGATAGAAACATGCGGTCTCTCGTTAACACCGTCTTTTACATATTGCGATTTAAATGATGTCATCCAGGCGCCGTTGCGTTTTCCTTTACGAGGAAAGAAATCCGCGTAGAAAATAGAAACAAGGTTGCCTGTTTCGTCTTTTACCTCATAAGTGGTTACATCTTTATGGTATGTATCAATATCTTTAACCTCTTCAAACTTTAGTCCGTATAATTTACCGGCAATAGTAAAGGCACCGTTAAGCACATTTTCCAGTTTAAAGTAAGGTTTTAGTTTTTCATCGTCAAGGTTGAATAATTTCTGCTTTAGCTTTTCAGAATAGTACGCACCATCCCATTTCTCTAAATGGTCTATGCCGTCTAGTTCTTTAGCAAAAGCTGTAAGTTCTGCAAATTCTTTTTCGGCGGCCGGTTTTGCTTTCGCTAACAGGTCTTTAAGGAATGATTTTACTTTCTCCGGACTCTCAGCCATACGTTCTTCCAGAACAAAATTGGCGTGGGATGCATAGCCTAAAAGTACGGCGCGCTCATGGCGAAGCTTGGCGATTTTTAAAACTGTTTCCTGATTGTCGAACTCGTTATTGCTAAAAGCTTTTGCGCCAAATGCAATAGCAAGCTCCTTACGTAATTCGCGGTTATCGGCGTAGGTCACAAACGGAACGTAACTTGGGTAATCTAAGGTGAAAACCCATCCTTCTTTTTCAAGGCTCATTGCAAGTTCGCGTGCGGCTTCAATAGTGCCTTCCGGTAAACCTGACAAGTCAGCTTCATTAGTAATGTGCAGCTGATATGCATTTGTTTCAGCCAGTACATTCTCGCCAAATTCAAGGCTAAGTTTAGAAAGCTCTTTATCTATTTCGCGAAGCTTGTTTTTTTTGTCTTCCGGCAGGTTAGCACCGTTACGCGAAAAGCTTTTATATTTCTTGTCAAGAAGTGTCTTTTGCTCTTCGGTAAGGTTTAAGCTGTCTTTTTGGTTGTAAACGGCTTTTACCCTTTCAAATAAATCCGCGTTTAGGCGCACATCATTGCCAAATTCCGACAGCAGGGGAGAAACCTCCATAGCTATCTTTTGTATCTCGTCATTGGTTTCTGCCGAATGCAGGTTAAAAAATATGCTAGATGCACGCTCCAGTATCTCTCCGCCAAAAGACATAGCTTCTATAGTGTTCTCAAAAGTTGGTGCGTCGGTATTTGCAGTTATAGCGTCAATCTCTTTGCGGGCTGCTTCAATTCCCTCTTTCATTGCAGGAAGAAAATCTTCTGTTTTTATGCTGTTGAAAGGTGCTGTATCGTGTTTGGTTGTAAATTTCTGTGTAAGTACGTTCATTTCGTTTTTGTTTAAAGTGCCAGAACCTTTATAGTATTATAAATGCCCTGATGATGCTAAACCTTTAGCACCCATCAGGGCATTCTGTATATTTTGTTTTATTTTTTGGTTCAGACATCATAGCTTTACCAAAGTTACAAAACTATTTTATTTTTTAAGGCCTTCAGATGCTTTGATAACAGCTTCTTTAAGTCCTTGCTTGTAAGCTATAATTGTTGCCTGAACGATTTTGTCCTGACTGCCTAATATTTGTGCTGCAAGTATACCTGCATTCTTTGCACCATTAAGTGCTACAGTAGCAACAGGTACGCCCCCCGGCATTTGAAGTATAGACAATACACTGTCCCATCCGTCAATGGAGTTGCTTGATTTTACAGGCACGCCTATGACAGGAAGTGGACTCATGCTTGCTACCATTCCCGGTAGGTGGGCAGCGCCGCCGGCACCTGCTATAATTACATTAACACCACGGTTGTGGGCTGTAGTGCTGTATTCGTAAAGTTTTTCCGGGGTACGGTGCGCAGAAACAATATCTACTTCTGTTTCAATTCCAAACTCTTTTAATATATCTATGGCATCCTGCATTACCGGCATATCCGATATAGAGCCCATTATAATTCCTACTTTCATTTTTTATTGTTGTTAGTTAATGGTTGTCGGTTGTCGGTGTTTTGGAAACTGCGACTTGCGACTGAAAACTAAATTATGCGATTACTCTAATAGTATTCTTAACTTCTTCGGCTACTTTGCGTGCTTCGGCAATATCTTCATTTACAATGGTAACGTGTCCCATTTTACGGAAAGGCCTTGTTTGCTTCTTGCCATATATGTGCGGAGTTACGCCATCTTTACCTAAGATTTTTTCGATGTTCTCGTATATAACGTTGCCTGAATATCCTTCTGCACCAACAAGGTTAACCATAATTCCGGCTACTTTACTATCGGTATTGCCTAACGGCAGGTCAAGAATCGCACGAATGTGCTGCTCAAACTGCGACGTATAACTGGCTTCTATAGAATAGTGTCCACTGTTATGTGGCCTTGGAGCTACTTCATTTACCAGTATCTGGTCATCTTCCGTTTGGAACATCTCTACAGCAAGCAGGCCTACGTGGTTAAATTGTTCCGATACTTTAAGTGCTATTGCACGGGCATTATTGGCAACTTTATCATCAATACGTGCCGGGCAGATAACATATTCTACTTGGTTGGCTTCCGGGTGAAATTCCATTTCTACGACAGGGTAAGTTTTAATTTCTCCCGATGGGTTTCTCGCTACTATAACTGCCAGTTCATTTTTAAACGGAATCATAGTTTCTGCAATACACTGTACGTCAGGAAGGCCGTTAAAGCTTTCCGCAGAACGGATAACCTTTACACCATTTCCGTCATAACCGCCCTCTGTACTTTTCCATACAAAAGGAAGCGCAATTTCATTATTTTCCACGGCCTGTTTAAGGTCAGCCAGATTTTCAAAACGCTTATAATCAGCAGTTGGAATTTCTTTTTCAGTATAAAAATCTTTCTGTTTTCCTTTATTCTGAATTTGGCGTAATGTCTTTGGCGACGGATATACTTTAATACCTTCAGCTTCCAGTTTTTCCAGTGCTTCCAGGTTTACAAGTTCAATCTCAAAGGTAAGTACGTCTACCTGTTTGCCAAAGTTATAAACGGTATCAAAATCCATCAGGTCGCCCTGAAAGAATTTATTACTGCCTATTTTACATGGAGCTTCATCACTAGGATCAAGCACATACGTTTGTATATCAAATTTTCGGGTGTCGGTAAGCATCATTTTGCCCAGCTGTCCGCCGCCTAAAATACCCAACTTAAAATCAGAAGAAAAATAATTCATTATCAGCTTTTGTTTTGCACCGCAAAGATACTTAAAACTACTTTTAGAATTTCATCTTTTGGTAACATTGCTGTACAGGTTTTGTAACGCCTTTTCCTGTAGTACTTTTACAATAGTTTTAGCATTTAGGGCAATGGTTTATATAGAATTATATTTGTATTTTAGAGGTTCACAAAATCTGTACGAGTTATACAGATGTAAAATGTAATCTATGAGACTGACGATAGAAAGAAAACCGGTAAAGGTTTCACCCGACGCATCGCGCGTTATTGCCCGATTTTTTTTTAATGGAGAAGAAAGAGCCGTAGAGCTTATCCGCAAAATCCTTGCTTTAGATAAAGATGAGGTATTCGGGCTTATTTCTCCGCTATTGCAGGATTTCTCTAAAAGGCACCGTAATATTACCCGTAAGCTTTTACACAATTGCGAACGTGTTAAAAAATATATTCCGATGGCAGGTGGAGATTACGCCAAGCTTGACGAATACTGCAAACTTCTTATAGGCTCTTATTTTACGCATGAATATTCTATTGAATCGGCTGCGTTTTTTAACCCTTCTATAGTTCCCGATCCAGATCAGTCTAATCTTGAGGAGGGCCAGCTTCGCGTTATCATCAGCTTCAGGGCAGTAGGAGAGGGGCACGTGTCTTCGGTAGCTTTCAGGAGGGCACTTATCGACAGGAATAATGATATTGTTGTTATGGCAGCGAGTAATTATATAGACGAAGCGGAAAAAATACATAATGTTGTATATCAAAAAAGGCTGTTCCTTAAAAAGGCTGAAGAAGCAGATATTAACGATGAGTTCCTTACGGCAGTAACAGAGCAATTGGGTGACCGTTTTGATTATGACGAGCTGAAAAAGTTGGTTGTTGAAGCAAAAAGCAAAACAACAGATGTTGATACTATACGCCAATATAACCTTGTTCTTGCACTGTCTGACAGTTACAGGAGAATTTCGTTTTCTAAGGACACCGACATTAGCGACAGGGTAATATTCCCAATTTCTGATTTTGAAAGCAAAGGTATTGAAGATGCCCGTTTTGTGAAGTTTACAGATGATCATGGGCGTGCAGTTTACTACGCTACATACACAGCTTATGATGGTGTACACATTATGCCAAAACTTTTAAAAACTACCGACTTTTACGAATTCAAAACTAGTCCGCTAAACGGATCGGGAGCAAAAAATAAAAACCTGGCATTGTTTCCGAGAAAAATAAACGGCAAATATGCAATGCTATCAAGGATAGATGGCTGGAACAACTATCTTATGTATAGCGAGAACATCAACGAGTGGGATGACCCTATTAAAATTCAGGGACCGGAATATCCTTGGGAGTTTGTGCAGATTGGTAACTGTGGTTCGCCTATAGAAACCAAAGACGGCTGGCTGGTGCTTACACATGCTGTAGGTTCTATGAGACGTTACAGTATTGCTGCTTCTCTTTTAGATATCGATGATCCGTCAATTGAGATTGGCCGACTTAAAGATCCTTTAATTTTACCAAATCCGGACGAACGTGAAGGTTACGTGCCTAATGTTGTATATTCTTGTGGAGGGATAATACATAACGGCGAGCTTATAATTCCTTACGGATTATCCGATCACAGTTCAGGTTTTGCTACAGTGAGTATCGATACGCTTTTAGATAGGCTAAAAAACGGAGGATAATTAATTTATAGTTGCCGGTGGCAGTATTCTCTAATCAGGTATCTTTGTATTCAGAATAACCAATAGCATTTATAACATTGGAAAATGAATTGCCTGAGCAATCAGAAACCGGGTTTTTTGCGAAAAACCCGGTATTAAAAATAAGAGAATTTCAGTCTTTTTTAAGCATACGTTTTGGGCTAATCTTTGCCCTTAACATGCAAATCACCATAATATATTATTGGGTATACCATATTACCAACGATAAACTTTCGCTTGGGTTTGTTGGTCTTGCCGAAGTAATTCCGGCTATTGGGTGTTCGCTTTTTGCGGGACATTATGTAGACCTGAATGAGAAACGTAAAATGGTGCTCTTTTGCATAACTTCTTACATTCTTTTGGCATCCTGTCTGTTTACACTTACCACGCCTTTTTCGCTCAATGAGTTAGGCGTAAATATTACACTTTACCTTATATACTTTTTCGTTTTCTGTGGTGGAATTATCCGTTCGTTCATGGGGCCATCGGTGTTTTCGCTATTTGGGCTTATAGTGCCAAGAAAACATTTTCCTAATGCAACGAGCTGGAGCAGTATGGCATGGCAAACAGGATCTATGATCGGTCCGTTAGTGGCAGGACTTGCAATTGCTTTAGATGGTGTTCTTGCAGGAATGTTTAGTGTAGTTGTAATCACACTACTATTGCTTATACCTATACTCTCCATAAAGACCAAACCGATACTTAAAAAAGAAAAAGAACCCATGCTAAAAAGCCTTACCCAGGGTATTAAGTTTGTAGTGAAAACCCCGGCATTATTAGGGGCTCAGCTACTTGATATGTTTTCGGTATTATTTGGTGGTGCTGTGGCATTATTACCGGTGTTTCAAAAAGAAATATTGCATGTAGATGAGGTAGGTTTCGGATTGCTGCGATCAGCGCCCGGAGTAGGTTCGCTTTTAACTTTGGGGATATTAGCGTTTTTACCTCTTAAAACCTATCCCGGCAGGAAACTGTTTATCGCCGTTACCGGATTTGCGTTATGCATTATCGGCTTCGGGCTCTCAACTAATTTCATCCTCTCCTTTTGTTTCCTTCTTTTCTCCGGTATGTTCGATGCTGTGAGTGTAGTAGTAAGAAGTACTATCCTTCAGTTAGTAACGCCTGATCATATGCGGGGACGTGTGGCTTCGGTAAACACCATCTTTGTAAGTTCATCCAACGAGCTGGGTGATTTTGAAAGTGGTGTAATGGCGCATTGGCTGGGAACGGTACGAGCAGTTGTAACTGGAGGTTGCATTACACTTGGTGTTATTGCTATTACATTTTTCAGTGCCCCACAGTTAAGACGATTCGGTTTTGATGATGAAGAGGAGGAAAAGGAATAATAATTCTATTTTTCTTTTGTCTTGAAACAAAAGAAACAAAAATTCAAGGCTGAACTTCTTAGGCTACAAATTACCAATCTCAGCTAAAAGATTTGAACTCGCTGCGCTCAAACAGCAAATCTTTCTTAACGCTTCGCTCAGTAATTTGCTTAACGCCACAAAGTTTAAGGCCTTAGCTTCACTCATATTCGTCGACTCTTGCAAGTGAAGCTGGCTTTTCCTTTTGGGAGGTCAGCAGAGAAGATGTTATTCGATTCTCGGATTATCCTCGTTTACAAATTCATTTTCCGATTTTGAGATGACGATAGTTGCAACGCCATTGCCAATAAAATTGGTTAGTGCGCGTGCCTCGCTCATAAATTTATCTACGCCGAGTAAAAAGGCAAGGCCTTCAACGGGTATTTTGTGTATGGCAGTAAGGGTGGAAGCAAGCACTATAAAGCCACTTCCTGTAACACCGGCAGCACCTTTGGAGGTTATCATCAGCAGTCCTATAATAGTAAGTATCTCCTGAAAGCTTAAATGAACGTTGTATAGTTGGGCCAGAAAGATCACCGACATCGACAGGTATATTGATGTGCCATCCAGGTTAAAAGAATAACCGGTAGGAACTACCAATCCTACAACTGATTTGCTGCAACCCATTTTTTCGAGTTTCTCCATTAGGTTAGGCAGGGCAGCTTCGGATGATGAGGTGCCTAAAACAATCAGTAATTCGGCTTTAATGTATTTTATAAAATCAATAATGCTGAGTTTGTAATAACGCATTATAGCACCCAGAATTACAAAAATGAATATAGCCATTGTAATGTAAACCGTAATCATAAGTTTACCTAACGGAATAAGCGTATGCAGGCCAAATTTACCTACTGTATAGGCCATGCCGCCAAAAGCACCAAGAGGAGCTAGATACATTACTATTTTAAGGGCTTTAAAAACATAGTTGGACCAGGTATATAATATGGCAACAGCCTGCTCTCTTTTTTTGCTATAATTTAAAGCGACCCCTACAAGAATAGCCACTAGCAATACCTGGAGCGTAACATTGTCTAAGAAAAATTGTAACCAGCTAAAATTGCTTTCGGCACCGGTATACTGACTCGCGTCCTGAACATCAAGACCTGTTTTGTCAATCTTTCCGGGCTGAATGAGGTACGCCACAGCAACGCCAATAGCAAGGGCAAAAGTAGTAACGATCTCAAAATAGATTAGTGATTTTATTCCGATGCGACCAACCTTTTTAAGGTCGCCCATACCGCTTATGCCCAAAACAATAGTTAGGAATATGATAGGAGCAATAAATATTTTAATGATCTTAATGAAACTATCGCCTATTATTTTCATGTCTACGGCAGTCGCCGGATAAAAATGTCCAAGCAGTACACCGCACACAATGGCTATCAGTACCCAAAAAGTCAGGTTGGTAACTATTCTGTAAAGCAGGCTTTGCCTGTTCTGGGTGTACGGAGTTAACGACTGTTTCATTGGCCTAATATAGTACTTTTTATGAAGTAAAAAAGTAGCTAGCCGGCTTTTGAAAACGATATAGGTTGCTGTAAGATAATTAAGAACAAATGCATTTTTATCTTCCTTAAAACATCTTTCGCGGCTGCTGTATAAGCGGCAGTATGTTTCGATGCATCTTCGCTAAGTATTCGGGTTAGTTCAGGATGTATCCAGTCTTGTTTTTTGCCTAGTAGAAAAAGTGTACGCATGGCATAGGCTTTCGTTGCCACTTTTGTTTTAGGATTGATGAGCCAGTCAAAACAGGCTTCGGTAATAAGATCTATATGATCCGTATTTAAAAATGAAGGATTGTTTTGGTGGTGCTGCACGGCAAACTGACATATTTTGGATATCGGCCGCATAGCACTTTCGTTTGTGAATTGAGAAAGCGTGGTGCAAAAAGAATCAAGATGGTCGCTCAGCCATTCAATCTTTGCTTCAAAAACCAGTTCCGATATCCAGCAGGCTTTATGGTGGTTCTTGTCTTTTAGATCAAAAGCTATGGCAAGCAACTCGGGCAGCAATGCAGCATTTTTCAGAACCTCTCCCGACAATACATCCCGTATGGGACGGTGTGCAGTGCTGCTGGCTATTTGTGTGTATAATAACGATTCCAAAGATATTTTTAGTTTGTTCGAAAAGTACAAAAAAGCCGGGACAAATGCCCGGCTAAAAAAAGAACCCTTGATTGACTAACTGTTTATTGCTTTATAAACATTTTCGCAGCCTGAGCTTGCGGTCCGTTTAATTTAACTATATAGGTGCCTGAAGAAAGATCTTCTACATTGATTGATGTTTCTGTCTGGTCGATTGTTCCTGTTAGTAAAATTTTTCCTGTAATGTCTATAATGCTGTAGTTCGTAACCTGTGCGTTTTCAGGAACGATCACATTAAGAACACTATTGGCAGGATTTGGATATAGTTTAGTAGCGTTTGCAAGCTGCGGGTTGTTAACACCTAAGAAACAACCTTCTTTAGCACTAAGTGTTACCGGATTATCTACAGTGCTCAGGATATTATTTGTACAAACCGTCATTGCGGCATCAAGGTGGTAAACCCCAGGCTCGGTAGCCGTATAGCTAACGCTGTTTGCATCTTCAATAGCGATCCCGTCTTTAAACCACTGCATGTTGATAAAGTCTTCTTCATTACCAGGTATTGTAAATGTAACTGAGTCACCCTCACATACAAAATATACAGCACCTTCATTGGTAACGCCTTCGCTTGGCTCAGAATCAAAAGAAATTGCGATATCGTAACTGCCTACAATTAGTTCGTTAGAGGTATATGTTTCACCATCTTTAGTTACCGATACTTTTATCGTGGCATCGCCATATGTTTCCTGATCATAAGCAAACGATGCTACAGTTGCAGCAGTTATAGCCTCGAACCCTGTTTCTTCTGAAAATTTAGCGTACCATTGGTAAGTGTCATATCCTACCGCATTGGTTACAAAAGCTAGTCCGATAGTTTCCGGACAAAGCATAGTGTCTCCCTGAATAACAAGTGGTGACGGAGTGTTTGGTCCACAATCGTCACTTGCAACAACATTAACAACAGGCGATTTTGATGTAGCGTTAGGGCATATTTCAACACCTGCTATTGCATAGTAAACGCCGGGTTCTGTAATTGTATAGGTTAAAGAAGTAGCGCCCTCAATAGGCTCATCATTTTTGTACCATTGTGCCGTTACGTAAGGTTCCAATACCGTTTGAACTAATTTAGCTCCCGTACACATTACATAGCGCTGTTCTAATGTTTCGTCGTTAAATTCAAAATGAATATTTCCCTGTAGCTCATTCCTCACGAGAAGACTTGACCAGTTATGGCTGTCAATCTGGATAGCGTTAGATTCAAACGTCTGTCCGTTTTTTGTAACCACTACTTTTAATAATGCCTGATCGTAAGTATACCAGTCGTATGTAAATGACGCTTCATTTGCTCCATCTATGGCTGCGTATTCATCATTTAAAAACCAAAACTTCCAGTACCACTGGTATGAGTCGTATTGTGTTTCGTTTGTAATTGTGGCTGTTCCGTTTGTGTACGGACACAACATAACATCGCCTTCGATCGTAGGATTCTGTGCTCCCACTGCCCATGCAAAAGCAAGGAAAAGAAAAGTGAATAAAGTTGTTTTCATGAGTAGATAGTATATAATTTATTTGTAGTACAAATTACATTATAAGAATCCTAATACCTTAGTTACAGATACGGACAAAGTGTGACACTTTATTTTTAAAAGTGTGACACTTTTTGTCTATTTATTTGTTTTTTAGTGCTTTGGTTTATTTGGGCTGTATGGAGATCATAAGTTTATCATTAAATTATTTTCGGTGGTTCCTGAAAGAATTTAAAAGTTATAACTAAACGAAACGTTTCCGTAATAATTTATAGGCATTCCGGGATAATAATATCTGGGAGGCGCACCATTAACTCCTGTCGCATTTACGAGTACCATGCCTGCGTAATGAGCATTGCCAACATTGTTTATACCTGCCGATATGTGCGAAGTAAATCCTTTAAATAATTCAAATCGGTATCCGGTTTTTATGTTTAGCAGGCTATAGCTTTTAGCATACGCCGAATTGGCATCATTAAGCGGAATATTGTCTACATAGTAAAAATCGGAAGACAGGTATAACCCGAAATTGGTTTCAACAGCGAGTCCGGCGTTTACCTTATTAGCCGGTACGCCTGTTAGCCTGTTGCCGGAATAATCGACATCGTTATTGACGAACTTTTTAAACTTATAATCGCCAATAGAAGCTGTTGCGTAGGGCTGAAGCATAAAAGTACGGTTTAGTTGCCAGCGGTAATTGATACTTGCCTCGATACCCTGATGCAATGTTTCACCTGCATTAATGCCCACGTATTGATCATCGCCCACACGTTGCGCTACCAGCAGGTCGTTTATCTGCATACGATATAATGATACCTCTGCATACAAGTTTCTATTAAGGAAATAGAATTTTCCACCAACTTCAAAATTATAGCCATTTTCAGGTTTAATGTTAGGATTTATAGTACCGTCTGCAGTAAGGGTTTCTTCTATAGATGGTAACGAGAATCCACGGCTTACTGATGCATAAATAGTTTGCAGTATTGAAGGCTTAAATAATACCGATAACTGTGACGACCAAATACCATTATAACTGTATTCTTCAGATGAGGTTGTTTCAGCAGGATAGGTGTTATCCAGTTCAAAATTCGTTTTGTTATAATTTACGCCTGCCTGAACTTCGAATTTTTTAGATAACTGAAACCTTAGTTGTGCAAATGCATTTATAAAGTCGCGTTTCTGCTCGGTTCCTGTAAGCCTTGCGCCTTCAAGGGAGCCGTTTCCGTTGTTGTCTTCGTAAAGGTTTTCATAGGTGCCGCCTTTAAATCCATCCTTAAAATATTCAAGTCCGGTAATAAATTCGGTTTTAATGTTGCCAAGTTTAAAATCACCAAAAAATTGCGTGCGTGCTCCGTATGCGGTCGTGTTTTGGGTTAAAATGTCAAACGGACGCGGTTCGTAATTCTCTTTGGTATTGATAAAAACAGAGGTCGAATTGCTTAGCCAGTTTGCAACTTTCCAATCGTATGCCAATCCGCCCAGGTAAGAATTGTATCGCTCATATCCTTTGGATGCCGCCCATGTTGGTGCTGCCCCACGCGGATTATTTTCAAACATTTGTTTGCTTATACTGCTTGGAATATAAGCTTTCAGGTAGGTGTAATTTCCAAAGTAGGTAAGTTTGCTGTTCTGGGCTCTGAATAATTCGCCAGCAAGGGTAACGCCTTCGCGGTTGTAGCCACTGTTTTTTCGGTAACCATCAGTTTCTAACTTATGATAGCTAAGGTTAAGGCTTGCGGTTTCGGTATTTAATCCATAGCTAATGGTGTTTTTCATCAACCCGAAAGACCCATGTGTAGTGCTTACGGCTGCGCGGCTTCCTCTAGCTGAAGCTAATTTTGGTTTCAGCAATAGGGCCCCGCCGAGTCCTGCGCCATATAGGCTCGATAATGGGCCTTTTATAATTTCGACCTGGTCTATAATTTCAAGATCGATATCTTCAATAGTCGTTTCACTATCTCCCGATGTAAGAGGAATACTTCCGTAAAAAGCCCTTATTTTATTGGTTCCGTAGGGTGTTCGTGCGCCAATACCACGAATAGATATCCTGTTGGTGTTAATACCGCCCGATTGCATAAAAACACCGGCAACGGTATTTAGTACGGGAGAAATATCAGACAGGTTATTGCGCTGTAAGTCGGCACTTGAAAGTATGCTTATTGATGCAGGGGCATTTAGCAGGCTATCATTAATATGATAATTGCTTATAACGACTTCTTTTAGCGTATTGCTCTTTGTAATGCTGTCTTTAGGCTGTTGTGCAAAAGCGGAATGTATAGTGGTAAACAGGATAGCTATAGAAAGTATTTTTTTTATCATTGAAGATGATTTGCAGTAAAAGTAAAAAACCTGCAGCCCGAAAGCTGCAGGAATTTAAAGTGAATTAATAATTGTAATATGTTTCATATTATTTGCTGGCAGCCACTCTCCATAACGTGTTGCCGCTGTCGTCATTTACAAGTAGAGATCCGTCGTTCATAACAGTAACGTCTACAGGGCGACCGTAAGCCTGTGCTTTTTTCTCATCGGCAATAAATCCGGTTAAAAAATCCTGCGGTTTACCCGATGGTTTGCCATCTTTAAACGGAACGAACAACACCTTATATCCGCTTAATACCGATCTGTTCCACGAACCGTGCTGACCAACAAAAGCACCGTTTCTGTATTGTGCAGGAAACGCATCCTTGTTGTAAAACGTTAGACCTAGTGACGCGGTATGATTACCCACTGGTACATCAGGAACTATGGCTTTGGCAACAAGATCTTTGCCGTGTCCTTTCATGCGTGGGTCTTCAATTTGTCCGTAATAAGAATACGGCCATCCGTAGAAACCACCTTCTTTAACGCTTGTAATATAATCAGGAACAAGTTCATCGCCCAGTTCATCGCGCTCGTTAACGGCTGTCCATAATTCTTTATTGGCAGGATTCCAGTCCATTCCCACAGGGTTACGAAGTCCGCTTGCATAAATGCGCTCACCTGTACCGTCAGGGTTGACTTCTAGAATATTCGCACGACGAAATTCTGTTTCAATACCATGTTCGGCAACATTACTTGCAGATCCTACAGAGATGAATATTTTAGATCCATCGGCATTTGCCAAAAGATTACGCGTCCAGTGATTGTTATAGCCACCTGCAGGCAGCTCAACTATTTTTTTAGCTTTATCGGTTGCCAGTTTTGTGTCACCCTGTTTATACGGATAGCGGTAAAGCCCATCGGTATTAGCAACATAAAAATAATCCTTAAGTACCAGCATACCGTAAGGCTGGTTAAGCTTTTCTGCAAAAACAGCACGGGTTTCAAAAGTGCCGTCTTTGTCGGTATCCCTGAACATAGTAATGCGGTCTGCACTACCCGATGTCCCCGACTCGGCTACAAAAATATCGCCGTTAGGTGCTATATATGTGTTACGTGGGTTTTTTAGGTCGCCTGCAAATTTGGTAACAGTAAATCCTGCCGGAGCTTTTGGGGTTTGCCCTTCCGGCCAGTCTTTCATGCCGCTACGTTTTGTTACCGATTCTGTCGTGAAAGGAGCAGGCAGTGTAAGGTCGCCAATAGCTGTTTTTACAGTAGTGCTGCCTTCTGCTTTTGCTTCTTGTTTTTCTTCTTTAGAGGGTTCTTTTTTGCATGAGCCAAGTGCTAAAAGGCCGATTAGTGAAAGTGAAAATATAGATGTTTTCATGGTAGTGAGTAAGTATTAAAATTCTTCTGTATCCGAAATTACTTATTTAAATTTTCAACGCCTTGAGTATTAAATCTATTTTAACATTGATAAATTTATTGGAAAATGAGGTGGCTTATGTAAGGAGCTTATTGGTAATTAGTATATTTGCAAATTATTCTGTAATCTAATTCGATATATTAAACTGTGATACAGCTTCACGACAAACATTTTGTGCCCTTTATAACCGCGGAAGATATTGATGCTGTTATAACTAAAATGGCACGCCAGGCAGAAGAAGATTTTAAAGGCGATATCCCTGTGTTTATAGGGGTACTTAACGGATCGTTCATGGTAGTGTCTGATTTTGTAAAGAAATATACACAGCCATGCGAGGTAAGTTTTGTAAAGCTCTCTTCGTATGAGGGTACGTCAACCACTAACGAGGTAAAGCAGCTTATAGGGCTTAACCAGAGCCTTGAAGGCCGAAGTGTGGTAGTTATAGAAGATATAGTAGACACAGGTAATACTGTGGCAGAGCTTAAAAAGATTTTTGAAGGGCATAACCTTAAGCAGCTTAAGATAGCAACATTGTTTTTTAAGCCTGAAGCTTACAAACAGGATATTGCCCTGGACTATATAGGTTTTGAAATTCCCGATAAATTTATAGTGGGCTATGGCCTTGACTATGACGGATTGGGGAGGAATTTACCGGAAGTTTATCAAGTACAACAATAATACAACCTTAATATAAAATGATCAATATTGTCCTATTCGGAAAGCCGGGTGCAGGAAAAGGCACACAGGCAGAGTTCTTAAAAACAAAATACAGCCTTACGCATATTTCTACCGGCGATATATTTCGCTACAACATTAAAAACGAAACGCCTCTTGGACTTGAAGCAAAATCTTTTATAAACAAAGGTGAACTTGTTCCTGATGCACTTACTATAAAAATGCTACAGGATGAAATTGAAAAGAATCCTGACACGAAAGGTTTCCTTTTTGACGGCTTTCCGCGTACTACAGAACAGGCAGATGCTCTTGATGAGTTCCTGAAATCTAAAGGCTGGGGAGTAACGGCTACTATTGCACTTGAAGCAGACGATGAAATATTGGTAGCACGCCTTCTTGAAAGAGGTAAAACAAGCGGTAGGGCAGACGACCAGGATGAAGCACTTATCCGTAACCGTTACCAGGAGTATAATGAAAAAACAGCTCCGCTTATTGAATATTACAAAGCTCAGGATAAATTCCATGCTGTTGATGGTATTGGTGAAATATCAGAAATTACAAGTCGATTAAGTTCAGTAATCGATAAGCTCTAACTTAAAAATCCACAATTGGAAATAGCCATAATATTTTTCCTTATTATCCTTAACGGTGTCTTCTCCATGTCTGAGATCGCATTAATTTCGGCAAGGAAAAACCGCCTTGAATCTGCAGCAAAAAAAGGAAACGCTAGCGCACAGGCTGCGCTCGACCTGGCAAATTCGCCAAACAAATTCCTTTCTACAGTACAGATAGGCATAACCTTAATAGGTATCTTAACAGGTATTTATTCGGGTGATAAAGTTACCGACGATGTTAAAATATTTGTAGAAGGTTTTCAGGTTTTAAAACCCTATGCTTCAAATATATCAGTAGGTATAGTAGTAGTAATACTAACGTTTTTCTCTTTGGTCCTGGGAGAGCTGCTGCCGAAAAGGCTTGGGCTTAACTATCCTGAAACCATTGCAAAAACAGTAGCACTGCCAATGAAGTACATTTCTATTATAACAGCGCCTTTTATTTGGCTGCTAACATCGTCTACCGATTTTCTGTTGAAAATTTTAAGGATACGCCCTACGGCAGATGGTAAAGTAACCGAAGAAGAGATCAAAGCTATTATTAAAGAAGGTACTGAAGGGGGAGAAGTTCAGGAAATTGAGCACGACATTATGGAGCGTGTATTTCATATTGGCGACCGTAAGGTAAACTCACTGATGACGCACAGAAAGTCGGTAGCTTATCTTTCTACAGATGCCAATAATGGAAAGATACGCGAAACCATGCTTGAAGAGCTGCATTCTATATATCCGGTAAGTGAAGGTTCAAGCCTTGACGACGTTATTGGTGTAGTGCTTCTAAAAGATATTTTTGCTAATTACGACAGGACCGATTTTAGCCTGAAAGAAATAGTAAAAGAACCAGTGTACCTTATCGAGCATACATCTGCTTATAAGGCACTTGAAATTTTTAAGAACACAAAAGTGCATTACGCTTTTGTTACAGATGAATATGGTGTATTTCAGGGTATAATTACCCTTAACGATATTCTTGAAGCGCTTGTTGGCGATGCATCCGATTTTTATGAAGACGAGTTCAGGCTTGTTGCTAACGAAGACGGGACGTGGCTGGTAGACGGACATTATCCGCTGCATGACTTCCTAACGTATTTTGATCTTGACGATCTTACTAACGAATATGAAGTAACAACGGTAAGCGGACTTGTAATGACAGAGCTTTCGTATATACCTAAACAGGGCGAAAAACTGGCATGGAACCTTTATGAACTTGAAGTCGTTAAAATGGATGGCGTTAAGATTGATAAAGTGATGGTCAGATCAATAAAAGAATAAGAACGGTAGTTCAGGAATTAGATAATAGACAGTAAAGGTTATGGTAAGTGGTTAGGTGCTGCTAAGCAACCTGAAGCTTTAAACCTTAAACAAAGAAACAATGACAGAAGGGAATTTTGTAGATTACGTAAAGATATATGTGTCTTCCGGAAAGGGAGGTAAGGGATCTACACACTTGCACAGGGAAAAATTTATTGAAAAAGGAGGTCCCGATGGTGGTGACGGAGGCCGTGGTGGTCACGTATACCTTGTTGGGAACAAAAGTTTGTGGACATTATTCCACCTAAAATTTGCAAGACATATTAAAGGGACTCACGGAGGTGACGGAGGAAGCGCACGTAGTACAGGAGCAGATGGTGAAGATAAATTTATCGAAGTACCACTGGGAACTGTTGTTCGCGATAAAGAAACGAATGAGATTCTTTTTGAAATAACAGAAGACGGAGAAAAAAAGATCATCGCCAGAGGTGGTAAAGGCGGACTTGGTAACTGGCATTTTAGAAGTTCTACAAACCAGACACCAAGGTATTCTCAGCCGGGTATGCCTGCTGAAGAAAAAGATATATTGTTAGAACTTAAGGTTCTTGCAGATGTTGGTCTTGTTGGTTTTCCTAATGCAGGTAAATCTACATTGCTTTCGGTGCTTACTTCGGCTAAACCAAAAATTGCAGATTATCCGTTTACTACACTTAAGCCAAATTTAGGTATCGTAGCCTACAGGGATTTCCAATCGTTTGTAATTGCAGATATTCCAGGAATTATTGAAGGTGCAGCAGAAGGTAAGGGTCTTGGCCATTACTTCTTAAGGCATATCGAACGTAATTCAACATTGTTGTTTTTAGTTCCTGCCGATGCAGATGATATTAAAAACCAGTATGATATCCTATTAGATGAGCTGAGAAGGTATAATCCTGAAATGCTTGACAAAGACAGGCTTGTGGTTATATCTAAATGCGATATGCTTGACGATGAACTTAAAGCTGAAATGAAGGCACACCTCGATAAAGAATTTAATGGTATTCCATATATGTTTATTTCGTCTGTTGCCCAACAGGGACTTACAGAACTTAAAGATAAACTTTGGCAGATGCTAAACACTGAAGTAGTGTAATTTATAGTAAGATAAAAATATAAGCTCCTGAAAAACGTATAATGATATGCGTTTTTTAGGAGCTTTTTTATTAGATATAGTATTGGTTTCTTAATATAAGTGCATTAACAGCCAGTAATTTAAGAGTTAAACGTTTGTTTAATTTTATTTGATTCTTTAACATTTTTTTAATAAAAAGATATATCTTTGCTCCCGGGAAACATTCAGTTAACCAAAACCTAACTTTTTGATTACAGGAGTTTATGAAATTCAACTATAAAAACAGTCTGACTGTTTTACTGCTAAGGCTTTTTGTCGTGTATGTTGTCTTTATGCTATGCCGATTTGCCTTTTACTACTTCAACAATAATCTTATCGATCCGGTACAGGGAAAAAATCTTTGGAGTCTGCTTCGCGGAAGCCTTATGTTCGATACCGTTTCTATAATTTACATCAACATGCTTTTTATATTTCTTTCGTTGGTGCCATTCCGCTTCAGGGAAAAGAAGATATACCAAAAAATCATGTTTTGGGTATTTATGGTAACTAACGGTATTGGCCTGCTTATAAATGTAGCCGATATTTTTTATTACCCTTTTAAACAGGCAAGAATAGTAATAGGCGATTTTTTCCTTTTAGGAGAAGATGCTTTTGTACCCTTGCTAGCTGATTTTGTGGTAGACTACTGGTATGGTTTTATATTCTATTTCCTCTTGCTTGTTATACTGTATCAGGGATATAAATGTTCTTGCGAAAACAAACTGGAAGAGCCTAAAAGCAATAAGCGTTATTACACAGTAAATAGTGCTTACCTGGCTGTAATGGCTGTGGTAGTTATCTTTTTTGTGAGGGGCGCAACATTCTCGGCGGCATCATTCCCAATAGGAATGAACGATGCATTTTTGTACACCGATAACCCAACGCATACATCTTTTATATTAAGCAATCCGTTTTGTATTTTAAGGACAATGAGCAAATCTAAAGATGTGCCGTCCCTAAAGTATTTCGACGACGAAATTGCCCAGAATATTTTTCCGACTACACACAATCCTACTGTTGTAGCAGAAGATTTTGATATCGACAGGAAAACAAATGTATTTGTAATTATATTAGAGAGTTTTGGTAAAGCGCATATAAAAAGCCTGTCTGACCAGTTTAAGCCGGAACAGGAAAGTAATACACCATTTCTGGATTCGTTATTTCAGCGGGGTTACCTGTTCACCAACGGGCATCAGAACGGTTATCGCTCGGTAGATGCCTTGCCTGCAATATGGGCATCGATCCCATCGTTTAATGAACATTTTCTTGCTTTGCCTAACTCGGTTGCACCGTATTATGCACTGCCTGCATGCATGAATGAAATGGGCTATGAAACCGCATTCTTTCACGGAGCGGTTAGGGAGTCAATGGGGTTTGTGTCGTTCGGAAAAAATACCGGAATAAAAAATTTTTATTCCCGTAACGAATACGAAGAAGAAAACGGAAGCGCTGACTTTGATGGCAAATGGGGTATATGGGATCATAAATTTATGCCGTATGTTCATAAAAAGATAAACAAGCTGGCAAGCGATAAGAACAAGCCTTTCTTTGCGACATTCTTTACATTATCATCGCACCATCCGTATAAAGTGCCACCGGGCCTGCCAAAACAATTTAGTGAAGGTACGCTGCCAATACACCGTGCAATAAAATATTCGGATTATGCTCTTGGAGAATTCTTTAAAAGTATTGAAAATGAGCCATGGTATAAAAACACGCTTTTTGTAATTACTGCCGACCATTCATCGGGTGCAGATAACGAGAAATTCAACAAAGCACCACACGATTACACTATTCCTATTTTCTTCTTTAAGCCGGATAGTAAGATGAAGGCTAAAGATGACAGGATAATGCAGCATATCGATATTATGCCAACTGTTTTAGGGATGCTTAATTACGACAAGCCATATTTTGCTTTTGGTAAAGATCATTTTGATAATAACCAGTCTAAAGGACACTTTGCAATAAACTTTTCTAATGGTGCTTTTAATTGTACTACAGACGAATATTATTATCTGTTTAATGAAAAGGATGTTATAGCTAAGATCGATTACAGAAAAGATCCGTTAGGAAAAATAAATCTTATAAAACAGAAAACAAAACAGGACGAAATGGCAATACGGGAGTTTAAAGCTTTCGTTCAGGAATATTACAGTCATCTTCATAAACGTGATTACCTTCCGTTACCGGACAGTAAAAAAAGACTGGCCTTGCTGGATGTAAGGAAGTAGTAAGAGTAAAATCCGGATAATTGTCCGGATTTTTTGTTTTATGGAATTCTGAAATTATGTTTAGGCTTCCCGCCACCTTTTTAGTTTCCCGAATTTACACTTTTTTTAGTTATTCCCGTTCCGGAAAAAATGCGACATTCTGGTTTTAGCCACGGTATAATTTTATCAAATTCTTAAAATAAACTATATTCGCAGCACTTAATTTAAAATAGTTAGTGGTTCACTGTAACAAAAATGTATTTATAGTGACCATTAGCTAACAACTATTAACTTTTATCCATAACAAATGAAAAAATTAATTTTATTCCTTACCATGTCGCTTATGGTTCTTCCTGTAAGGGCAGACGAAGGAATGTGGTTCCTGATGTTCATTGAGCGCCTTAATCATAGGGATATGCAAAAAATGGGCTTACAGCTTACATCTGAAGAGATTTACAGCATTAATAACCACAGCTTAAAAGATGCTATCGTTCAGTTTAACGGTGGATGTACTGCAGAGATCATCTCTAAAGACGGTCTTGTGTTAACTAACCACCACTGTGGTTACGATGCAATCGCTGAACTTTCTACGCCGGAAGCTAACTGGCTTAAAAATGGTTTTTGGGCTGCTAACCGTCAGGGTGAGCTAAAACCTAAAAGTCTGTCTGTGCGTTTCTTCGTAAGAATGGACGACGTGTCTAAGAGGATACTTGGGAAGGTAACTCCTAATATGACAGAAGCAGAAAGAGAAAAAGCAATACAACAGGAAAGTGCTGCTATTGAAAAAGAAAATAATGAAGGCGGGAAATATACAGTATCTGTACGTCCGTTCTTTCAGGGTAACGAATATTACTATTTCGTTTACCAGGATTATACAGACGTTCGTTTAGTAGGTACGCCTCCTGAAAGCATCGGTAAATTTGGTGGAGATACAGACAACTGGGAATGGCCGCGCCACACAGGAGATTTCTCAATGTTCCGTGTATACGGCGACGCTAACGGAAACCCTGCGGAATATTCTACAAACAACGTTCCTTTAAAACCTAAACATTACCTTCCGGTAAGTCTTAAAGGTGTTCAGGAGAACGATTTTGCTATGATCTTAGGATACCCTGGCCGTACTAACCGCTGGATGCCGGCAGGTGGTATAGAACAAAATGTTAAGTATGCTTACCCTGCATGGGTTGAGGCTTCTAAACTGGGAATGGATAAAATGAAAGTGCATATGGATAAAGATGCTAAAGTGCGCCTTAACTATGCTTCTCAATATGCTCAGGTTGCCAACTACTGGAAAAACCGTCAGGGTATGATCGATGCACTTACAAAACATAAAACTGCGGCTACTAAAGCTAAAGCAGAAGCTGACTTCAACAAATGGGCCAATAAGTCTGAAAACAAAGCTAAATACGGAGATGTTATTGCTACAATAAATAACTTCTACGCTAAAACAAACGAAAAAGCACGTCATGACAACTACCTTACAGGTTTGCTTAGAACAAGTGCTTTCGCTGCAAACCCTTACAGCATAGGCCGTGGCCTTGAGCAATATACAAGTGCTAATGCCGAAGGCAGAAAAGCAATGGATGCCGATCTTAAAGCATATATTGATGAAGTATATGGTACACTTTACATACCACTAGAAAAAGATGTTCTTGCTGCACAGCTTAAATTGTATTCTACAAAATCTACGGGTTATGAAGTAGCTCCGCTTGTAGCGAAAATTGGTAAAGAAAATAATAACGATTTTACAGCTTACGTTAACAACGCATTTGACAAGAGTATCTTCGCGTCTAAAGAAAAACTTGATGCATATATGGCTAACCCTAATGCAGAAGTACTTAAAAATGATCCTCTTTATCTTCTTTCTTCTGACCTGCTTACTAAATACAGGGCTAAAACTGAAGAACAGCAAAAACTAGATGCCGATTATTCTAAATCATTCCGTCTGCTTGTAGAAGGTATGAGACAGGCTAATCCGTCGGTTAAATACTATCCGGATGCTAACAGTACACTACGTTTAACGTATGGTAAAGTAAGGTCGCTTCCTGCCGATAAGAGAAACGATGCTAAGAAAAATTACTACACTACTATGCAGGGTGAGGTAGCTAAATACAAACCAAACGACGAAGAGTTTGACCTTCCTAAGAGATTACTTGAGCTTTACGAGAAAAAAGACTTCGGTCAGTATGCTGATAAAGCAGGGTATATGCCGGTAAACTTCCTTACTGATAATGATATTACAGGTGGTAACTCTGGTTCTCCGGTAATAAACGGTAAAGGCGAGCTTATAGGTCTTGCTTTTGATGGTAACATCGAAGCTATGGCTGGTGACGTTATTTTTGATAAAGACCTGCAAAGAACTATTAACGTTGATATTCGTTACGTTCTTTGGGTTATAGACAAATATGCAGGTGCTAAACACATTGTAGACGAAATGACTATCGTGAAATAAATTAAGCATTCGCTGATAATATAGAAAATCCGTTCCTGATGAGGGAACGGATTTTTTTGTTTTTAAGGCTCTATATTAATTCGCGTAGCTTTCGAATTGCCTCTAAATTCCGGGGCATACATACTTTGTATGGTGGCTATGCCATTTGAGAAGTCTCCTGCATTATTTACCCGTACATCGTATTCAATAATATATAGACCTTTATTAAGGCTGTCGAAGAAAAAGTTAGTGGCAGCATCCTTAGTTGACTGGTAGTAATTTGTACCACCTATATATTTTCTTTCGGAAATTACATCTACGGGTTCAAAAGCAGAAGCCCTCATATCTTTAAGATGAAGATACTCCATATCTTCCTCAGTATTTATAATTAGCCTTACAGTAACAAGATCGCCGGTCTTTAATGGACTGCTTTTTGATACGGGTTTTAGCAATGGTCCATCGGCTGAGTTTACTTTGCTGTATAGCTCTTTGGTAACGGTAAGTATGCCTTCTTGTGGTACGTAGTCTTTATCTGCCTCCTCGTAGTTGCGCTGCCAGTATAGGCCACCGTATCCGGGAACAGCCGATTTGTTATCTACATGTAACATTCCCATCCCCGTTTTAATTTCATTTGCCTTCCATTGCAATTTGATGTAGCCTGTCCCTGCTTCTTTTTCGTTCGAAGCTAACTTTGCGTCAAAGTTCTTTTTGTCGCCAAGGCTAAAAACAGTATTGTCTTTAACCGACAACCAGTCGCTACCTTGCATAAGTAGTGCGTACACTGCTTCTGTCGTTGCCTTAGTGGTAGGCCAGTTTTTATTCTGTTTATTTTTCAGTAGCCATACTTTCATTGCATCAGTCGCAGCGATGTCATTACCCACTTCTGTGAAGGCTTCAATTAATAAGGCTTGTGTTTCCACAGGGGCCTGATGCCACTGCCAGCCTGCTTTATTTTCAATCCAGTACATACCCCAATCTTCGTTCGTACTGCTTGTTTCTTTTAAGTGATTAAGTATTTTTTTAGCCATATCCTTATAACCATATCTGTTCAAGACCAGTGCCAGCATACCTTTTTGATATAGCGAATATTCCAACCATTTGTATTTTGTATACGCGGTAGATTTATTTATTGAGTTTATATAATCATCAGTAATTTTTTTAAGGTTTTCAGGTAGTGGATATTGCTCTGCGTAAAAACTTCGGGCATATAAATAATGTAAACCGTCAAATGGTATTTCTACTGTGTATTTTTTGTCAGAGGTTTTTCTGGACTCATAATCTTTTAAAAACTCATAATCGATAAACAAAACTGCTTTTCTGGTAATAATATCAACCGCGTTTTTGTTTTCCGGTTTTATACCCAGTTTATTAAGATGTCCAAAGCCTGCGGCAATGTGTCGCGTAATATAATAACTCTCCTTACCGCCGTCAAACCAAGGAAAACCTCCTGATGATGCCTGTTTGTTTTCTAGTTTAGTAAAGTTAGCCTCAAGGGAAACTTTCAATTTATCAAAGTCAAACAATAAGGCCAGTCGGTTCTTAATTTCCTCATCACTCTGATTGTCCAGTACCCACGGCGTTTCTGCCATGATAATAGATTTTAGCTCTTCGTTCTGCTCGAATTTAGACAGTGGTTTGTCGGCTTTTCGCCATGCGGCAAATACTTCGGCAATTTTTGGTGAACTGTTTAATATATGGGAGGCAATGCTGTTGGCATAATATCTGGAAAAAACCTGTTCGGCACATTCATGTTCAAATTCCATTAAATAGGGGAGTGACTGCAAGGCGAGCCATGCCGGGTTAGACGTATACTCTAATGTCATTCCTAATTGAGTAATTGACGGCTTAGATAGGCTTTCTTCAAATTTATCGAACGCATACGTGTTGATGGAATTAGGCTTTACCCATAACGGAATACTTTCTGTAACCATTATGCTGTTTGTAAGCACAGGCAATATGTTTTCTTCCCCGTCGGTAAAATCTCCTGCCTTAGCCAATACTTTATATTGTACGCCCTGCATACCTTTAGGTACAGTGATCTTCCAGCTTACAGTAGTGTTTCCCTTTGCAGGAATGGTGAAAGGTTTCAAATTGTTGTTGTTCATCATTTGCTTATCTGCCGGTTGCATGGTTGAAGCATCAAACAATTGTAGTAAAGCATTGCCTGTTTTTACTTCGTTTGTAAGGTTGGTTACTTTTGCGATAAGAACAATAGTATCTTTTTCCCTTAAAAAACGAGGCATGTTAGGGAAGATCATCAAATCTTTCTGGGTAATAAATGTGTTCTCATAGTATCCTGATGCTGCATTTTTATTGTGGGCAAGCATTCTTAATTTCCATTCGGTTAGCGCTTCTGGAGTAGTAAAGCTAAAGGAGAACCGTCCCTTTTTATCTGTGTGAATTTGTGGGTAAAAAAAGGCTGTTTCATTAAAGTTTTTACGGGCTTTAACCTGTTGTAGCGATTCCATTTCTTGTTTTGTAGTAATGATAACAACACCATTAGCTCCTCTAGCCCCATATGCGGCTGTCTGTTCATTATCTTTAATTATACTCAGATCTGCTATTTCATCTTCAGATAAATTTTTAAAATCATTTTCTGATAACGGAACACCGTCAATAACATATAGCGGTTGGGCAGTTCCATTAATACTGCCAACTCCCCTTAGTACTACAGTACTGCTTGCACCAGGTTGTCCTGATCCTGTCGAGATCTGTAAACCCGGAACCTGTCCCTGTAAGGTTTGTATAAAATTAGCGTTTGGCCTGCCTTCTATAGTTTTAGATGTTACTGTAGTTACAGCAATGTTAGATGTTGACCTCGTTGTTGTCCTGTATGCTTCTACAATTATATCTTCTAAATGCATAGCATTATCTTTGAGTCTAACATCAATATTTCTACCTAGTACAACAGCACTCTGGGATTCCATGCCGACATAGCTAAAGACAACTGTTTCGCCAATATTTGCGTGCAATCTGTAATTTCCGTCAAAATCTGTTTGTACTCCCTGGTTTGTTCCTTTTATCATGACATTAACACCGGGGATAGGCATACCTGTTTCGTCGGCAACAACACCATATACTGTATAGCCATCCAGGTTTTTGGCCTGGGTTTTTGGGGCATATAAATAATATGAATTTTTTGCACTGTCAAAATCAAAACCATACCTATAAAAACTGTCACTCTTTTTTGTAAGCATTTGATACTTTTGTTTTTGAGTAAAAGATGTAGATGTAGTTCCTGTAGTTGTAATGTTTCTACGCAGATAGTTAGATAAATAGCTGTTTGTGTCCAAATCATTCCATCCGCTGAGCATATATTCGCCCTCTTTGACAAGTCTGTCTAAAGAAGCATCATACATAGAAGCCAATATTTCCAATGGTGATTTACTACCTTGTATAGAGAATGACCATGTTTGTGGGCTTGCAGGTAATAATTTCGTGGTTAGTGTTTGCGTTTCTATAGATAGCTTTTCTGTCTTACGGGGTACCACTAAGCTAAGGTCTTCATTATGATATTTATTTTGCCATACATAACTTAAAAGGATAAACATATTTGTTTTGGGATTTTTAAACACAGGTATGTTTATCTTTTTCTTTGTAGCATTAACTTCAATCTGTTTGTCAAATAACATTGTTTGGTCAGATTGTGCCATTATGTTTACAGATAGCGGCAGGCCCGATGTAAACTCAATTTCTACATAGCCATCTTTTTCGTAATCTTTATTCTTTATTTCATATTCAAAAAGTTTGTTATCTGATGGAATCTTGTCACTGTTTTTTTTGAGTATAAATCTTTGATTATAGCTTATTTCGTTTCCTAAAGAATCAGTAGCTGTAAATAGTATTTCATATTCTCCCGACTGCCAATTTTCAAGTTTTTCAAGCACTAGTTCTTTGCTTAAACCGGTATTAACTTTTTGAGATAAAACAGGATTTTGCCTTAATACTGAATCCTTAAATGTCGTGAAAGGAATGTATGGGAGATGTAATTCAAATTCTTCTTTTGAAATAGTTTGTATTTCCGGGTCTGCAAATGGTCTTTCGGTATAAATTTTTTCTGGTGATAATGTTTTGTAGATATTAACTACACCGGATGCAGGAACAAACTCTCCGTTAAGCGTGCTTGTTCCGAGTTTTATGGTTGCTTTTTGATCAGCATTTATTTCATGTGGTAAATTTGCGTAAATATTTAGGGCATGATATCCTGCATTTACAGAATAACGCTCGCTATGAGTTTCTCCGTTTATGTCTGTAACATCAACACTAATTTCATAGGTATAGAATGGAAGTTCTTCCGGTTTGTGGTTCTTATCGGGTTCAGCCATAAATTCAATAACAAACTGCCCGTTTGCATCCGTAATAGTATCGCCGTTAGCAATTTCTCCTTCGTACGACTTATAGCCATCCTCATACCAGTGTCGCCTGCTTCTTCGATAAACTCGATATTCTACATCAGCATTAGATATCATAGCACTACTTAAAGCTCTTGCAGTTCCTTTTATTTTTATAACCTCATTAAGCCTTATTTGATTTTTTATCTTATCGAAGGTAACTTCAAATGTTGGCCTTTTATACTCTTCTACATTAAAAGAGACGCTTGTTTGGGAAAAATAAGCATCTTCCCACAAAGGGTCTTCATTGTCGTCATCTTCATCTTCATCTATAATTATTTCAAATCTGCCGTTTATATTTTTTGGCAGTACTATCGAGTCTGCAAAAGATCCGAACTCATTGGTTTTAAGACGAATTTTTTTTAATTCATCATTCCTTGAGCTTTCAACTGTTACAGTAAAATAGCGATTGGGTATAACACTAAAAACACCTTTATAATCCTTATATGCTATTCCTTTAAAATACACCGTTTGGCCAGGTCGGTATATCGATCTGTCAGTAAATAATTGAATACGAGATATAAGGTCTCTTTTATCAGGTCTATAATCGTTTATATATGCACCGAAAGATATAGTGTCCCCTTGCCAAGTAATGGTGACAGGATCCCTTTCGGTATTATTATTCCATCGGCTTTCCGGAGCAATATATTGTATCCTGCCATTTATATCAGATGTTTTGTCTGAAAAATTGGCTAGAGAAGCTTTTGCATTTTTGATAGGTTTTCCGTTTGAACGGTCAACTACCTGATACGTTGTAATGTTATAGTTGTGTTGGTCAAGTACCGCAATTTGCGATGCAGTAATTTTTTCTATCACAGGGTCACTTATTGGCTCAATATTTTCTTCCGCAGCCGACAGTATAATGGCATATGTGCCTTTTGCAAGTGGAGGCAATAACACATCTGTTGTGTAAGTAAAATGATCATTCCTGTTGGGGAGCTTATATGCTTTTTTAACAACAGGTTTTTTATTTGTGATATATTGGCTGCGGAAAGAAGCAGCTTCAGTATCTGCATTATGTGGGATTTTATAAAACAGCACATTAATACTATCAAGATTTTTAAACCTGATCTGTGCCAGTGATTTTGCATTGGGCTTAATGAAACTTTCTGTCTCTATAAATGCTTCTTTTTGCAGATAGTTGTTTTTTAGGTTTATAGCGTCTGATGTCAGATCATGCTTGCCTTTATTGTCAATTAATTCGTCGCATATTTTAATGGCCTCAACTATATTTTGGTTAAATAATTTTTTGTCAGATTCTCTAATTAATATTTGTGCTTCAACTAATCTGGCAATGTAGGTAACGGGCGTTTTGTGTTTCTTGTTAGCAATGTTGTGAACAGTTGCTAGATATACCGGGATTTTTTGATTTTCTAAAATCTCATAATCCATGTATTCCAGTCTACGTAATACAGCACGGTCTAAATTTATGGTGTCTTTATTATTGTAATAATGTTTCTCTATTTCAGCAAGAAGTGTAATGCCTTTTTTTTCAGTAATCGTAAGTGAGTCAGATTCTGTAAACTTTAAAAAATGTTTGGTATCACCAAACAATAACGATACATGGTTATTGGCATATTCATTATTAGCAAGGGAAGTAGTATCCCACAAATCATTGAGGTAACATTCAGCAAGAAAATCATATAGAGATCTTTCTAAATTACGTAGCGATGGAGCAAAGTCTATAATTTCCTCAAAGTCGGTAAGCGGAGTTCGGTATAGTAAATCGGCAGGTTCAAGACTTTCTTTATATGCTTTTGCTATTTCGTCTTCAAAGTTTTCAGAACTCCACTTTCTATAGTCATTTATATCATAATTTGCAGTTTTGGATATGTTATTTATAGCATATCTATTTTTGCGATATATCGTTCGCAACATTTGTGCGTAAATGCTATTTAGTACGGCTTTTCCCTGATGCGGAGCCTTTTTTATATTTGCCCTAATGTTTGATATTATTTTAAACTGGGCATCTTCTTCGAGAACCTGCATATATTTTGCCTTAAAGAAAAATGCTTTTAAAACCTGGGGTTGGTTTTTCTTCCGCTGTGCCTTTTGGTAGATAAGGTCTGTTAAAGCAGCGGCTTGTTTTACTTCGCCTTGCGTTTCTTTCTCAAGCACTTTTGACCACTCTTTTTTGTAATCCTGGGCAGAAGCTGCCACGGTAAAAAGGATAAATAGAAATAGTAAAGTTTTTTTCATAGCTGGTGGGTAATTTGTCAACAATATACTACATTTTTTGTTTTTGTTAAACGGTGTTTGGTATTGAATGATTTTAGTACTTTTGATCTTTCGGCAGCGGTTATATCTTATAGATGATAATTTTGCCAAAAGGTTGGGCGGGAAGTGTAAAATTCCTGTATACAAACATTAATCATAATTACTAAATGCGCACACACTTTATAGCAATAGGAGGTGCTGCCATGCACAATCTGGCATTGGCACTTCACTCAAAAGGATATCATGTAACAGGCAGCGACGACGCCATTTTTGAACCGTCGCGTTCACGACTGGAAAAAAAAGTACTACTTCCTGAAGAATTAGGATGGTTTCCCGAAAAGATAACATCTGATATTGAAGCTATAATATTAGGGATGCACGCTAAGGCAGACAACCCTGAATTACTAAAGGCGCAGGAACTCGGACTTACAATTTATTCATACCCTGAATTTTTATACGAGCAGTCTAAAAACAAGACCCGCGTTGTAATTGGCGGATCGCATGGTAAGACAACCATTACCAGTATGATTCTTCATGTTATGCATTATAACAACATTGAGGTCGACTATATGGTGGGGGCTCAGCTGGAAGGTTTTGATACTATGGTTCACCTTACCGAAGAGAATGATTTTATTGTATTGGAGGGTGATGAGTACCTGTCCTCTCCAATGGATCGCAGGCCCAAGTTTCACCTGTACCAACCAAATATCGCATTGATAAGCGGTATTGCGTGGGATCATATCAATGTGTTTCCAACGTATGTAAACTATGTAGAGCAGTTTGAAATTTTTATTGAGAAAATTACAAATGGCGGCATTTTAGTATATAACGAAAATGACCCTGAAGTAAAACGTGTTGCCGAAGCGGCTACAAACCCTATACGTAAATTACCCTACCGTACTCCGGAATATACCGTTCAAAACGGGACAACATATCTTGAAACCCCTGAAGGGTCTATGCCTATTGAAGTTTTTGGTGCACATAACCTTAACAACCTTGCGGGGGCTAAATGGATATGCCAGAATATGGGTGTAGATGAGGCTGATTTTTATGAAGCTATTGCTAGTTTTAAAGGAGCAAGCAAACGCCTTGAAAAGATTGCGGAGAACGGCAAAAATGTAGCTTATAAAGATTTTGCACATTCGCCAAGCAAAGTAGCTGCAACAACAAAAGCTGTAAAAGAGCAGTACCCTGACAAAACCCTTATTGCGTGTCTTGAATTACATACCTACAGCAGCCTGAATGCAGAGTTCCTTAAAGAATATGAAGGTGCTTTGGATAATGCTGATGTAGCTGTGGTGTTTTATTCACCTGATGCGGTTAAGATAAAACAGCTTGAAGAGGTAAGTTACGATCAGATTGCGAAAGCATTTAATCGCAAAGACCTGATAATATATACAAACCCGACTGAATTTAAAGAATACCTGTATAATCTTAAGCATGACAATAACGGCACAGCGTTATTGTTAATGAGTTCGGGTAATTATGGTAGTCTCAATTTTGATGAAGTAAAGAATCTTTTGTAATTAAGAATTAAAATATAGTTTAAAGCCTCTCATCGCAGAGGCTTTTTTTTATTAATGGTAACACAATAATTTTGTAAGTTTTGCAATACAATATTTCAATTTTGGTGTAGTTATATGGTTACAAACTAATTCAATCATCATGAAAAAAATCACTTTACTTTTCGCAGTAGTAATTGCATTATCGTCTTGTTCTAACGACGACGACAAAAACAAAAATCAGGAATTCTTTAACCTTAAAGTGGGGAATGTATGGGTGTATAAAAAGTATTATGTATCGGAAAGCCGTGGAGCATCATATCTCGGAACAAATGATACTGTAAAAGTTGCCGGAATTGAAACAATTGATGGAAAAGAATATTATAGTCTTACGCATACAGACGACATGTGGCGTGACGGCGAATTTTTAAGATTGGACGATGCGGGACATTTGGTTTATACTACGGAAAAAGTTTTACATTCAGGTACTGATAAAACATATAAAGAAGTTAGGCCTTTTAGGAACTTTGGAACTATGAGTTATACTTTAGAAAATTCTACAAATGTTGATGTTGAGGGTAGAAGTTATAAAGTATATCCGTTTCTTGGTTATTTTACGCCCAACGAGGGGGTTAATGTTCCTGAAGGAGAAGCAAGTGTAGATGCATATCAGGAAGGTGTTGGTTTTGTTTTGAAACGGTATCGCTATATGGCAGCTCAGAGAGATTTTGTTGAATACCGACTTATATCTTATGATTTAAAATAAAAAATAAAAGGCGCCATTGGTGCCTTTTATTTTTTATACCTATAATGGGCAGTGATTTTAGATTCAAAGAGAAAATCATCCATTTTTTGTCCGTAGCCAATGTTGTGAACAATCATATACCGGCCGGAAGATGCTTTCTTGTCAACAACAAATCCTATATGCGGGTGATTGCCTGGCAGCATCCAGGTGACAATATCTCCGGGCTTGTAATCGGCTGCTTTGTCGGTAATTGGTTTTATTTCTCCAAAACGGCGAAAGAAAACCTGTAAATTGGGCACACGCCTGTGATCGATATTTGTGTCGGGTTTTTTAAGGCCCCATGTTTTTGGATATAATGAAAAGTTTTTACGCATATCTTCGTGTACTTCTTTCTGAAGGTCAATCCCCAATTTTCGATAGGCCCTTATTATAACATCGGTACAGACTCCTTTATCTTTTGGCACATCGCCGTTAGGGTACGGAATTGTAAAATAATCACCGGTATATTTTACCTTATCCTTAGTGAGTGCAATTGCTGCATCAGATAATTTACCATAAAAATCTTTGTTTACTATAGACTCAGTAATCGGAGTAGTATCATTCGAATTGATGTTAGTGCATCCAAATAAAAATAGAAGTAGTAAATGTTTCATGGTGAGTTGGTTTGTAATTAAAACGAAAGAAATATCGTTCATATTGTATCTTCAAATAGTCCTTTTTGTATTTTAGTGGTATTATCACCTCACTTATGGAAGAAACCAACACGACATTCTCAATAAAATATTGGGCAGAAGACGATCAGCCACGCGAAAAGCTAATGCTAAAAGGCAAAGCAGCCCTTAGTGATGCCGAACTAATTGCCATACTGATAGGTTCCGGCAGCCGCAACGAAAGTGCTGTAGAATTAAGCAAGCGTATATTGGCAAGTGTAGATAATAATCTTAATGCTTTGGGTAAGCAAAGCCTTCAGCAATTAATGAGTTTTAAAGGAATAGGAGAAGCTAAAGCTATAACGATTGCTGCAGCTATGGAACTTGGTAGAAGGAGGCGTGACGAAGCGGGTGTTGATTTAAAGCGTATCACATCAAGCCGTGCAGTATTTGAGATTATGCAGCCCATTATTGGAGAATTGCCGCATGAGGAATTTTGGATATTGTACCTTAATAATTCCAACAAAGTAACTTATAAAGCTCAATTAAGTAAAGGTGGAATTACAGGTACAGTGGTAGACGTTAGGTTGGTCTTTAAAACGGCATTAGAACAGAATGCGGTCGGAATAATTCTGGTTCACAACCATCCTTCAGGGGTTTTGCAGGCCAGTGAAGCCGATAAGCAAATTACGAAGCAGTTAAAAATGGCCGGGCAGTCACTGAGTATTAATGTGCTCGACCATGTAATTGTTACAGAGGCAGGTTACCTGAGCTTTGCCGATGAGGGAATACTTTAAATATTTATTATTAAAGGGCTTTAATTTTTAAGTAGACATTTTAAGTATTCCTTTATTTTAATGCCATTTTTAATAGTTCCATCATAAATGTACAATCTGTTATCTGTAATTGAATTTTCCGACAGAAGTTTTATTTCCTCTTGTGTTAATGTAATAAATACGGAATAGACGTAGCCCTTGCCACCTGATTCAACTTTTACGTCAACAGATGCGTCTGGTCTTTCGATTTTTTTCCCGTTTTCAAGTAAGAGTATCAAACCTTTTTTTCCAACATTTAAAGTGGATCCTATTTCATTTATACTAAGATATATTGTTGTTTTTCCTGCTTTCGCATTTTTTATTAAAGCTATTCCTTCTGAATAGGGCGTGTATGTTTTAACATCACCGTTAAACTTATCTGTTTCAGTAGTTATATCTTCACAATAAATTCCTTCGGGAAGAGTAATTCCTCCTTCTACAAACAAATTATAATTATGGTCATATCGTGGATCATAATCATAGAAGTAAATACCATTTTCAGCACTTTCAAGTTTTATTTTAAACTTCTTTTTTCCGTATTTTTCATAAGGCTCTACTGAAGCAACTCTAAAATCTTTTCCAGCTAATTGCGAATGTTTTATAGCCTTGTCAGTTATCTTCATTTCCTCATTCTTATGGAAATCCCTATATCCATATTCTTGCAATGTTGCAGCTAATTCTGTGATTTTTACGTTTTTGTTTAAGAGGATTTCAGGATGGCCGGCTGGAAATTGTGATTGTGTATATCCAGTTGTTGCGAAAAGTATAAATAAGAATAAAGGTGTGATTTTTTTCATTGGGTTCTATTATTGGTTTTACATTTTGGGCGAATTTATGAATTTAAATTTATATAATTAACTTGGCTAAAAAAGTTATTATTTTAAATTTATGTAATATAAAGCCCATGCAATTCAATTAAAAAGCTTCCTATATTCCAAAGGCGAAATATTGGTTTTAGTTTTAAAAAGTTTGCTAAACGACTGCGGGTATTCAAACCCCAGCTGATACGCAATTTCGCTTACCGAAAGTGGTGTAGAGGTTAATATCTCTTTTGCCTTTTCAATGAGTTTGTTGTGTATATGTTGCTGTGCGTTCTGACCTGTAACTGCCCTAAGCATATCACTAAGATAGCCGGGTGAAACATTTAAATGGTCTGCAATATCTTTAACCCTTGGCAGGCAGGTGTTGTCACCATTATAATGGTCGTTAAGCAGGTTGTCCATTTTAGCAACGAGATCATTATTCAGATTTTTACGTGTGATAAACTGCCTGTTGTAAAAACGGTTAGAGTAGGTAAGGAGCAATTCTATGTGAGAAATAATAACATCCTGACTAAGGTTGTCTATAGCACTTGTATATTCCTGTTCAATATTACGCATTATGCCTTCAACCAACTTTTCTTCTTTTTGCGAAAGATAAAGCCCTTCATTTACCGCGTAGGAAAAGAATTCATAGTTCTTGATGTTTTTAGCTAACGGATATCCGCGTAAAAAATCGGGGTGAATTAAAAGCATGCATCCCGCAAGCGGACTTTCTCCAGGTTCATTTTCATAGCATATCTGCCCCTGTGCGATAAATGACATCACACCTTCATCAAAATCGTAGCTGTTTTGACCGTAGCGGATCTTTCCCTTGTAATCTTTTTTAATGGCGATCATGTAGAGGTTAAGAATCAAACCGTCCGGTATTTCTTCCTGAATATTTTTTATGTCGCTAAAGTGAATGGTGCTCACCAAGGGGTGCTCCGGCCCGGCAAGTCCAAGCATGCGGTGCATTTCAGAAATGGTATTCAGTACCAGTGGTCCATTTTTAACCTTTTTCATAATTATTGCATTTAATAGAAAAGCTACCGTAAAGATAGCTTTTCTGTGATTGAATATATTAAAGCGTAGCCATATCTATAACAAAGCGGTAACGTACATCGCCTTTCAGCATCCTGTCGTAAGCGGTGTGTATATCTTTAATGTCGATTAGTTCTATATCAGACACAATGTTATGCTCTGCGCAAAAGTCCAGCATTTCCTGAGTTTCAGGTACGCCGCCGGCACCGCTACCTGTAACGGTTTTGTTACCCGATGCTAACGAAAAAGAAGGGACGCTAAAAGGCTCAAGAGGCATGCCAACATTAATGTAGGTGCCGTTTGTTTTTAGCATTGGCAGGTACAGGTTAATATCGTGGTCGGCTGCAACGGTATCCAGTATAAAATCAAAACCACTTTTCACTGCGGCTACTTCATCATCATTTTTAGTTACTACAAAATGATGTGCCCCAAGTTTTTTAGCGTCTTCCCTTTTCGATTCGGATGTACTTAATACTGTAACTTCTGCGCCAAACGCTACTCCGAATTTTACGCCCATGTGACCTAATCCGCCAAGACCTACAACGGCTAGTTTATGGCCTTTGCGAACACCCCATCGTCGCAGGGGAGAATAAGTAGTAATCCCGGCACAAAGTAGTGGTGCCACTGCTGCAAGATCCAGCTTTTCTGAAATATGATGTACGTACCTTTCGTGAACAATATTATTGTTGCTGTAACCACCATAAACAGGCTGGCCTGATTTATCCAAATTGTTATAGGTCTGTACTCCGTCGGCACAAAATTGTTCCTGTCCGTCGTTACATTCGGTACAGTGGCGGCAACTGTCTACCATTACGCCGACACCGGCAAGGTCGCCGGCTTTAAATTTGGTTACATGGTTACCAACATGCGTTACACGCCCTACTATTTCATGGCCTGGCACCATTGGGAAAATTCCTGGGAACCATTCATTTTTAGTCTGGTGAATGTCGGTATGGCAAACACCGCAGTATAAAATTTCTATCTGTACACCGTGCGGCTGTAAATCCCTGCGTTCAAAACTCCAGGGAGCCAGATCTGTTTCTGCCGACTGTGCGGCGTATCCTTTAGATTGTATCATTGTTTAAATCTTTTCAATATTATAATCCTACCATTTGCATCCCGCTCGCATCATACCTGTCTCCTGTAGTGGTGCCTAATGGGATGATGCTTTCCAGCCTTTTCATTTCCTCGACAGTTAATTCAATCGCGGCTGCGGCAATATTTTGTTCAATATATTTGATACGCTTGGTTCCGGGTATCGGTACAAAACCTTTGTTTATTGACCAAGCTAAGGCAAGTTGCGAGGCGGTAATGTTTTTCTCGGCAGACAGCTTATTCAATTCGTTAAGTAAGTCAATGTTTTTATAGAATTGTTCTCCTTGAAATTTAGGAATTCCTCTCCTGAAATCATTTTCAGGAAAATCTTCGGGTGTTTTTATATCGCCCGAAATAAATCCCCTTCCCAGAGGTGAGTAAGGAACAAAGCCAATACCAAGTTCGTTAATAGTATTCAAGATTCCTGTTTCTTCTACTGTACGTTCAAAAAGTGAGTATTCTGTTTGTAATGCTGTAATTGGATGCACGTTATGTGCTATTTTAAGTGTTTCGGATCCAACTTCAGATAAACCGATGTAACCAATTTTGCCCTCTTTTACCAAATCTGCCATAGCGCCTACAGTTTCTTCAATAGGTGTTTCAGTGTCAAGACGGTGTAGGTAATATAGGTCTATATGATCAGTGCCTAAATTTTTAAGCGAACGTTCAACTGCTTTTTTACATATTCTTTTTTTCCATTAATTCGCCATGTAAGCTGTTCATTGTTGTCTATTTCGTAGCCAAACTTTGTAGCGATAATATAATTACCACGATTACCTTTAATCGCTTTTGCAACCAGGCGTTCGTTGAGTAATGGACCATATAAATCGGCTGTGTCAATAAAATTCCCGCCAAGTTCAAGTGAGCGATGAATGGTTGCGATACTTTCACTTTCATCTGCTTTGCCATAAATGTCATTACCCGCTATCGTAGTCATGCCCATGCAACCAAGGCCTATATTAGGTACAATAAGCCCTTGGTTTCCTAATTTTACTTTATGTAGACTCATTTTTTTTATTTTGAATATAATTTATAATTCTTTGATACAAAGTTCACTATAATACGATTGGTAAAAGTGTTCAAAATAAATGATATTGTATCCAAAATGATGGTGTAACAAAAACAATTGTTATTCGTCAGACTAAAAACACGCGCTATGAACAACGAAGTATCTGAAGAAAAAAACTGGATGAGACATAACTGGAAATGGTTTGTTCCGTCTTTGGTAATTGTAGTAATTCTGGCGATGCTACTTGTAGCCACAGGTTCGGTTGGTGGTGCATCTGATTTAGCAGCCGCTTACAAAGATGAGGCACTTTATGAAAATGCAGTAAAGCAATCTAACGAGAATAATAAAGTTATCGAGATTTTGGGTACACTTGAACCTGTTGATAATATGGCAATACTCGAGGGTACTGTTAAGTATAGTGATGACAAACAATCGGTTAACCTTACTGTACGGGTTAAAGGTGACAAGGGCAAAGCAAAAATGGACGTTGTTGCGAGTAAAATGGGTAGTATTTGGCAGTACAATCTTATAAAGATAAGAGTAAAAGCTCCTGAGCAGGAAATTATAGTTTTACAATAAATCATCATCAATCAAAAATAGAAACGGTAGGCTGTAAAGGCTTACCGTTTTTGCTTTTAAGCATTACTGTCAGAAAATTATGTTTTTTTTAATATTATCAATCTGTTAATATAGAAAGATATTTGTTTTTTTAATTTTACCTTTAAATAAAAAAGCTATGCATAATTACACCATGACCTTTAAGTACGACGGGGAGTTTGATATTCCCGACGACGAGGAAGCCAGAGATAAAGAGGTCCCCCGAATGGTGATCGACAAGCTTGAAAATCATGAATTTGAACTGGTAGATTTTAACCTCACTGAAAATTACGACGGCGAACATTCTAAACATTACATACATGACCCACTTTTACATCGCGCTGTTCTGGAAATAAGACTGGATCTTTCTATAAAAGATATGAAGAGCCGTGAGGCTATTTATTCCAAATGCCTTAAAGCCTTACAGGATGAAGAGGTTTGTCTTGCCCATACTTACGAAAACGATGACAAGCAAAAAGGAATGCTGCAAAGTATCGTTGTTTTTGAAATGAAACAAAGGCAGCGAGCGCAGGCATAATACTTTTTTTGTGTTTTATAATCTGTATGATTTCACTAAATTGCAGGTTCAATAAAACATGGCTATGATACAAACCAAAAATATACACTTTTCTTATGGAAAAGGCGCCGATTTCCGTTTTCCGGATATCGCGGCTTCTTCTGGCGAAAGCCTTCTAATAACGGGCGGTTCGGGAAAAGGAAAAACTACATTGCTGCATCTCTTAGGAGGATTGCAGCGTCCGCAAAGCGGAGAAGTTATTATTGAGAACACCAATATAGCTTCGCTTTCAGAAAAAAAACTGGATTACTTCAGAGGTAAGAATATCGGCCTTGTATTACAGCAGTCGTATTTTGTGGCATCGTTAAATGTGCTGGAAAATGTTGTGCTGGCTTCATGGCTGGCAACAGGGAAACAAGCTACAGAAAAAGCAAAGCAGCTTTTAGAACAGCTTGACCTTGCCGCTCATTTGCACAAGCTTCCTTCGCAACTTAGTATAGGGCAACAACAAAGGGTTTCTATCGCACGGGCACTTATCAATGAGCCAAAGCTCCTTTTGGCGGATGAGCCTACTTCAAGCCTTGACGATGAAAATGCTTTTAAAGTAGCCGATATGTTATCGCATCTTGCAAAACAGTACGGCACTGCGCTGGTAATTGTTACTCATGACCAAAGGCTAAAAGACCGTTTTCCTAACCAAATATCTTTATCATGATTACTAAAATTGCCTGGAAAAACATTTGGTTTAAGCCATTAAATACAGCACTCAGCATTATATTACTTACAGCGAGTGTTGCAATTATAACCCTGCTAATCTTACTGCAGGAACAATTCGAAAAGAAATTTAGTGATAATATAGACGGGATTGATATTGTGCTTGGTGCACAGGGAAGTCCGTTACAGTTAATATTATCTTCGGTATACCAGGTCGATGCGCCAACAGGTAACATTGATTATACCGAAGCTAAAAAATGGATGAAACACCCCTTTGTGGAAACGGCTATTCCGTTATCTTTTGGGGACAACTATAGAGGGTTCCGTATAGTTGGGACAACCCCCGACTATCTTACAAAATATGGTGCCGAGGTAAAAAACGGTAAAGTATTTGGAAACAATTTTGAGGTAGTAGTGGGGAGTTCTATCGCACAGAAGCTTGGAATGAAAGTAGGTGACAAATTTTTTGGTTCTCATGGAGATGCCGAAGAAGGCGAAGTGCACGATCATCAGGCATACATTGTTACGGGTATTGCTTCGCCAACAGGTAAAGTTGTAGACAACCTGATTCTTTGTAACCTGCAAAGTGTATGGGCAATGCATGACCATGAGCACGAAGAAGGTGAAGAGACTCACGATCACGATCATGAAGAACATAACCACGACCATGAAGCTGTAGCCGATGCACATGATCACGATCACGAAGGGCACGACCACGATGAGCACGCAGAAGAAGCAAATAACCACGAACATGGGCATGAAGAAGCTACCATTAGTGAAGAAGGTAAAGAGATCACCGCTGTGCTTGTAAAATTTCGCAGTAAGATGGGAATTGTAACCTGGCCTAGAATAATTGCACAAAATACTAAAATGCAGGCAGCATCGCCGGCTATAGAAATTAATAGGTTATTCTCGTTATTTGGTATTGGGCTTGATGCACTACGCTACCTCGCCATTGGCATTATGGTAATATCAGGCATTAGTATTTTTATTGCGCTTTTCAATACTTTAAAAGAAAGAAAATACGAATTTGCATTGTTACGCGTTAATGGAGCCAGCCGTTTACAACTATTATCGCTTGTTCTTATAGAAAGCCTGCTTTTATGCGTTACCGGATTCGTGTTTGGAACGATTGTTGGGAGGGTAGCACTAGTGTTTATTTCGGGTTCATCTGAGGACGAATTCAAAATGTCATTTAATCCGTTAGAGTTTGTGTGGGAGAAAGAAGGATATTTGTTTCTGCTCACTATCTTTGTAGGGATTTTAGCAGCGGTTATACCGGCTGTAAAAGCGTATAGTTTAAATATTTCTAAAACACTTGCAAATGCGTAAGTCTTATTTTTTTATTGCCCTGCTTGCAGCAGGAATTGTTTTTATGTCGGCAGGAAAGCCTGCTTCTGTAAGGGAAGCTAAGGCGGGTGAAGCTACTTATATTACAGCATCAGACACACTTACCTGGAAGCTTTTAGCTCAGATAAAATACCTTAAAAAGCCTAGTAAAGATTATCCGGAAGGCGTTATGTTCCCGGTAATTAACCCTACGCTTAAAACCAAAAACAAGAAGCCAATCACTATGAGCGGGTTTATTATCCCTATAGATAATAAGAACTACGCGCTAAGTAAAAATGTATTTGCATCATGTTTCTTCTGCGGTCAGGCGGGACCTGAAACGATTATGGGTATCAAGTTTAAAAATCCGAATATGAAACTGAAGACCGATCAATACGTAACGCTTCACGGTACTTTCAGGTACAATGATGCCGATGTAGATGATTGGATTTACCACATTGATAATGCTGTAATTACAAAAGGCAACTAATGAAATTAACCGGTAAAAAGGCTGTGTTTTTTGATCTCGACCATACACTTTGGGACTTCGAGAAGAATTCTGCACTCGCTTTTGAGGTAATTATAGAAAAGTATAATATAGGGGTATCGCATGCTGAGTTTAACTTGCACTTTTCCCCAATTAATGCCCAGTATTGGAAGTTATATCGCGACGGTGAAATTACACAGCAGGATCTGCGTTACGGCAGATTACGGGATACCTTCAAGTCATTAAACTTTGCTGCGGATGACGAATTGCTGCACGCAATTTCGGAGGAGTATATTGAATTGCTTCCTGTAAATAATCATCTTTACGAAGGTGCGGTTGAAATTCTGGAATACTTAAAACCAAAATACAGCCTGCACATTATTACTAATGGGCCTGATGTTGTACAGGAACGAAAACTTACAAATTCTAATATAGGTCACTATTTTGATACGGTAACAAATTCTGAGCTTGCAGGCTGTAAAAAGCCGCATGCCGGAATTTTTGAATATGCCTTAAGAGCAGCGAATGTTGCGAGAGAAAATAGTATTATGATTGGCGATTGTATAGAGGCCGATGTTCAGGGAGCATTAAACTGCGGACTTGACGCTATTTTCTTTAACGAACACAAGCATGATGCTCATCCTTCAATAAAACAGGTAAATCACCTGTTAGACCTAAAAAACATCTTATAAAAACTATGAAAAAGTTCGTGCTATTTTTTGCAATGCTATATTCGGGTATCAGCTTTGCCCAGAGTATAAATGATTATAAATATGTTGTTGTGCCTAAAAAGTTTGAATGGCTAAACGAAGAAAATAAGTACAACCTTAATTCCCTTACCAAAATGATTTTTGATAAACAGGGATTTCAGACGTATTACTCTTCGGATAAATTACCTGACGAATTGGCTCTTGATAAATGTAAAGCACTATATGGTGAAGTATTAAACGAATCGGGGATTTTAAGGACCAATATTGTTATTGTGCTTAAGGATTGTTTCGGAACTGTAGTGTTTAAATCGCAAGAGGGTAGAAGCAAAGAAAAAAATTACCAGAAAGCTTATTATGAGGCTTTACGTGAAGCTTCACAATCGGTAAGCCAGCTAAATTACAAGTATTCCGGTAAAGAAGTAGCTGCTGCTCCTGTAAAAGCCGCTCCACAGCCGGTACCTGTTACACAACAGGCAGCAACACCTGTGACAGTGAATAATGATAACCAGCTTTTTGCACAGCCTATTGCTAACGGATATCAACTGGTAGATAATACACCTAAAGTTGTTTTAAAAATATACAAAACTTCACAACAAGATTCTTATACGGCAGTATCGGAAGCTAAAAACGGAGTTGTATTTAAAAGAGGTAACGACTGGATTTTTGAGTATTACCAAAACGATAAACTTGTTTCAGAAAAACTGAATATTAAATTCTAGTAGTTTAGTTTCAAAGTTTCAAAGTTTTCGACTTAGTTACTTTGAAACTTTGCTGCTTTAATACCCATACTTCTTCCATCTGTTCTTTAAAAATTCGCGGGTAGAATTTTCCCTGGAGTTATTTCCGGGATCATAAAAAGCGGTGTTTTTAATTTCGTCCGGCAGGAATTCCTGATCGGCAAAATTATTATCGTAGTCATGGGCATATTTATATTCATCTCCATAGCCCAATTCCTTCATTAATTTAGTGGGCGCATTACGAAGATGCAGCGGCACAGGTAAATCTCCTGTTTGCTTTACTATTTGCTGTGCTTTGCCAATAGCCATGTAACTTGCATTGCTCTTAGGTGAGGTTGCTAAATAAATAGCACACTGACTTAGCAGTATTCTTGATTCAGGATAGCCAATAGTACTTACTGCCTGAAAAGTATTGTTTGCCATGATTAGTGCAGTAGGGTTGGCATTGCCAATATCTTCCGAAGCCAAAATAAGCATACGGCGGGCTATGAATTTTAGATCTTCGCCGCCTTCTATCATTCGTGCAAGCCAGTATACGGCACCATTAGGATCACTGCCACGCATCGATTTTATAAAAGCAGATATTATGTCGTAATGCTGTTCTCCCGATTTGTCATACAATACGGTATTCTTCTGAACAAGCTGCATTACCCTTTCGTTCGTAATTTCTATAGTATCACCTTCAGAAGCATTTACAATAAGTTCAAAAATATTGAGCAATTTCCTTCCGTCACCTCCCGACAGGCGAAGTAAAGCTTCAGTTTCCTTTAGATCAATATTTTTAGATTGAAGCATGGTGTCAGTTGCAATAGCACGATGTAGTAATGCTTCGAGGTCTTCTTTAGTGAACGCATTAAGAACATATACCTGGCAACGTGAAAGTAATGCGGGGATAACCTCAAAACTAGGGTTTTCTGTGGTAGCGCCTATAAGCGTAACCCATCCTTTTTCTACTGCGGCAAGAAGCGAATCCTGTTGCGATTTGCTAAAACGGTGAATCTCGTCAATAAATAAAATTGGATTTTTCGCTGTAAACAAACCGCCACTCTGCTTGGCTTTGTCTATCACTTCACGTACATCTTTTACACCTGCATTAATTGCGCTCAGTACATAAAATGGACGATTGCTCTCCTGTGCCATTATTTGCGCCAGCGTGGTTTTACCTGTGCCCGGAGGCCCCCATAAAATTAAAGATGATATAATGCCGCGGGCAATCTGGTGTGTAAGCGAGCCATTGGGCCCCACAAGGTGTTGCTGGCTTATATATTCCGATAAATGCTGTGGGCGTATGCGTTCTGCCAAAGGTGCTTCCATGATGTAAAATTACGGATTTCTTCATTATTCAGCTGTTGATAATATGCTAAAAGTAAGCAGATCCTATTCTGTCAGAACGGCTTTAACCTGCGTCTTTGTTTTAGAGATTCTGACAAATTAGCAGTTGTTTTACTTTGGATATATTTTTGAGTCACTCTTAACATGACCGATACTAACGAATTCAAATTTTCTCCCTCCGTCTGGGCGTGGCCATTATATTCTGTGCTTGCGCTATGGCTGGTATACTGGGTAGAAGTAAAATATCATATATACCTTAACGACTATGGTATACTGCCAAGAACGTTAAAAGGTTTACGCGGCATTGTATTCAGCCCATTCCTACATGGCAGCCTGGAGCATTTATATAACAACTCAATAACTCTTGTCGTGCTTATTGCTGCGCTGCGGTATTTTTACCGTAAGCAGGCATTGCAGGTATTAGTATATGGTATATTGCTTTCCGGCTTTATAACGTGGCTTATTGGTCGCGAATCCTACCATATAGGGGCGAGCGGACTTATATATGTGCTGGTAAGTTTTATGTTCTTTAAGGGAATACAAACGGGTTATTACAGACTTGTGGCTTTATCATTAACCATAATAGTATTGTATGGCGGAATGATATGGTATGTTTTTCCGGATGTGGAGCAGGGGATATCCTGGGAAGGACACCTGGGGGGATTAATCAGCGGATTTATTTTCTCAAGAATTTATAAAACACCTGAGTACAAAAAGCAGATTGTTTATGATTGGCAGCGCCCGGACTTTGATCCGAAAACCGATGCCTTTATGAAGCGTTTTGATGATAGCGGCAATTTTGTAAATCCACCTAAGCCGGAAGATATAGAAGTGGTAGATCCAATATTTTTATCGCCCCCTGTACGGAAGATTCCCGTTCTGAGGATTGTATATAATTATGTTCCGAAAGCAGACGATACTGCTCCGGAACAAAATATTGATGATAAAAGATAAGGATTAGCCTCTTTGTCTAACAGTTTCGTAAAGAAAAGCGCCACAGGCAACGGACACGTTTAGCGATCCTATTGTTCCGAACATAGGTAGTTTTGCTTTCTCGTCTACAATTTTAAGAACAGAAGGGTTAATTCCCCTGTCTTCAGATCCCATAATAATAGCCAAAGGCTCATTAAGAGCGATATCATAAATGCTATTTTCTGTTTTTTCAGTCGCGGCAACGGTTTTAATACCCGATCCCTGAAGGTGGAAAATAGCATCTTTAATGTGTTCTACCTTGCAAATAGGCACATTAAATACAGCACCGGCAGACGTTTTAACCGTGTCGCCGTTAACAGGAGCAGAGCCCTGTTTCTGAACAATAATGCCGTCTACACCTGTACATTCTGCTGTACGGATGATAGCACCAAAGTTACGTGCATCAGAAAGCTGGTCAAGAATAAGGAAAAGTGGGGTTTTGCCGCTTTCCATTACTTTTTCTATAAGCTCTTCCAGATTATGGAAAGAGATAGGGGCGATGGTAGCCACAGCACCCTGGTGATTATTAGGTGTTAAACGGTTAAGTTTTTCTACAGGAACATAGCTAAAGTTAACGTTGTTTGCCTTCATAGCTTTCATAAGGTCTTTCATTAAATCGCCTTGGGCGTCCTTCTGAATAAATACCTTATCAATTTCTTTACCTGAGTGTATAGCTTCTATAATAGCTCTAATACCGAATATCTGGTGTTCTTTTTCCATTTTGCAAAGATAGAATATTGATTTAAGATTTTACCGTTTTTGATTTTAGAAATTCATGACGGGTAATCTTAAGGTAATATGCTGTCGTTTTGGACTGTAGTTTCTTCATGCTAATTTAAACTTTGTATAATTTCTTCTACATAAACTAACTATAGTTTTGTGGCAATTTCAAAATTAAAATATAGCACTACAATCATGAAAAAACTTTACCTGTTATTGTTATTATGTATTGGTATGCCGGGAATGGCACAAACCCTTTATCCTTATTTACAGGCACCCTCTCCAAATTCTATTTATGTAAACTGGAAAACAGAGAGCAATCCTGAATCAATTGTTCAATATGGTACGAACGCTACGGCATTAACAAATACCGTTAACGGTACTAACCAGATTTTTACCGATACAGGTTACGCTAATAACTATTTTTATCATACAGTTAAGATAGATGGGCTTACAGCTAATACTAAATATTACTATCGTATAAAAACAGGGAATGCAGTATCTGATATTTATTCATTTAAAACGTTGCCATTGCCTGGACAGGCAGCTACAGCAGACGGTCACTTGCGTTTTCTTGTTCTCGGAGATAACCAGATGAGAAACGAGCCAAGATTTGATACTCTTGTAGCAGCGGCTAAAAGAAAAATCGCCCAGAAGTGGGGAATAGACGCAGATCCTGCAGATAATATTGCATTGACAGTAATGGTTGGAGACCAGGTAGACGTTGGTACGCTGGATCATTATGAAAATGTGCACTTTAAAAAGAATAAAGCACTTTCGGGATACTTACCGATTCAAACGCTTGTTGGTAACCATGAAACGTATGGTACACTTGCAATGCAGGCGTATTACGATCATTATATCCTAGATGGAATGTCGTATAAAGGAATATCATCCGGAGCAGAAAATTATTATGCTAATCAGGTAGGTAACACCTTGTTTATTGCTATGGATACCGAGCATACTAGTGTGCAGCAATTAGGGTGGTTATCTCAGGTTGTAGCTGCGGCGGACAATGATGAAACTGTAGACTGGATTGTATCACTGGGACATAGGCCTTACCAGGCAGAGCAATATGTAGGGGATATTTCTACATGGGTTCGTAATTCGGCAATGCCAATACTTGCTGCATCACCGAAACTTGTACTTCATATTGGTGCACACCACCACTTGTATCACAGAGGGCAGCTTAAGAACACGCCAACTTATCAGATTATTTCAGGTGGTGTTGCTTGGGACCAGTATTGGGGGATGGCTGCTGAACAAGATTTTGACGATGTTCAGAAAACAATATCAAACTGGATTTACCAGATTATAGATGTAGATGTTAATGCAGGTACATTTGATGTTGAAGCTTATTCTATAGGTAGTGTTTATAAATGGAAAGACAATGAGTTGATGGATGAATTCCACAGGTACAAAGGGTTGGCTTCTCCTAATACACCGCAAATAACAAATGCATTCACAGGAAATGATGTAGAGTTACCTCTAACAATTGCAAGCACCCCATATGCAACATCTACTCAGGAACTAATGAATTCTACACAGTTTATGATAGGAAAGACACAAACTTTTGATATTATAGAGAAAGATGTTTTCAGGGACTATGAAAATCTTTTTGGAGCTGTTGGAACTCAGGTAGACACTACTGCTAATATCCATTTAGGAGTTGATATTACAAAACTTACACTGGCACAAAATGAAATACCAAATGGACAATATTTTGTTAAGGTAAGACATAGGGATCGTAACCAGAATTGGTCTGAATGGAGTGAGACAAAATCATTTAATATTATAAACAGTGGTTACGCAAATACTCTAATTCAATTGGATACACTGGCTTATGCTGTTAATGCGCCAATTAAAGTATCATTTACAGATACTCCGGGTAATGCAAAGGACTGGGTTGCTGTTTATAAAGCAGGGCAAACACCCGGTAGTGCCAATCCGTCTCAGGTTTGGAAATATACTGGCGGACAAATTAGCGGTAATGTTACGCTAAACGGACTTGCTACTCCTGGGTTATATTATGCTACGTTGCTTGAAAATGATGGCTATACCGAAATTGCTGACAGAATACAATTTTATGTAGGTTCTTTTGCTAAGCTGACGGCTGATAAAGAGGTGTATGAAGAAGGAGATGCTGTTACCATAGATTTTAAAGATGCGCCAGACTTTGACAAAGACTGGATAGGTATTTATAAAGTAGGTCAAACACCCGGCCCTGTACCGTCAACTAAATGGGATTATGTTCCTGGGACTGAAGGAAGCCTAACCTTCTCGGGATTAGGTAAGGGATATTATTACGCGCAATATTTGCTTATGGATAAATATGAATCGGTGGGTAATAAGGTGTTCTTTCAGGTAGGAAAACAAATAACACAATTGGGCATCAATAAAACTATCTATAACCTGAATGAGAATATAATTGCTACATGGACTGATGCACCGGGTATTATAAAAGACTGGTTGGGTATTTATCATGAAGGTGATGACCCTAATGCAAATACGCTTGTTAGTTATACTTATTTTAACGGGCAAACTGAAGGGACATCTCCAATAGCCGGAAGTAATTTACCCACAACACCAGGGGAGTATTTTGTCGTGATGTTTACCAATGATTCTTATAATGAGGTTTCTAACAGGGTTGAGTTTGTTGTGCAGGGAGATACTGCAGGATTACCGGAAACATCGTCTCAAAACGGTGTAATTGTATATCCAAATCCTGCTAAAAAAGGGGAGAAAACATATATTAAGTCAAAATATCCTATTGATCAGATTGACATGTTTGATATGACAGGCAATCTTTTCTATTCGTCGAAGAATGTAGATGATTATAATTATTCTTTAATAAATCAAAGTCTTCCAACAGGAGTGTACATTCTAAAAATACACTCTAATAAAGTGTATACGGTAAAAGTTATCGTAGATTAAATAGAAGTTTTAGTTTTTAAATGAAAAGCTGCCTTATGGCAGCTTTTTTAGTATATAAAAAGAGGATGGCTTTACACCATCCTCAATATTAACTTAACTAACTAAAATTTATTCTGCCGAAACTAAAGGCGGCCAGTCTGAACCATCAGGTCTGATTAATGTGGTATCACCATATTCACCATAATCATTCGACCAGTGGAATGATAGTTCACTACCATTTACAACTAGATCTGTAATTGTAAATATTTCATTAAATTGATCTGCTCCACCATAAGTGATAGTACCACAGATATCGTTAAAAACAACTCCTGTCGCAGCACCGCCTGTAGGACCATATAGTCCAAGCCATCCTCCAAATGTGGCATCAGAAAGGCTGTATACGCCTCCACCATTATCGGTAAGTGTAACAGATCCTGTTACAGGTCCCGCTGCAGTTCCGCCACCTGGTTCACCCATGTTAGTAGTTATATAATTATATGTTCCTCCAAGATCTGATGGACATGAAACATTATAGTTTTGTATAACACTGTATAGGGGTGAATTTGCAATATCAGGGCTATAGTTTTGTGTCCCATCTTCTTTTAAAAGACCTAAGACTCTTCCGTCTGGTAAAGTAAGATCAGCTGATATTCTAAGTTGATCGCCCAATTCAAAGTCTGCATCTCCATTTAACGAAGTAAAAGCATCAATAAGGTTTTGCTTCGTAAAAGTAAGTGTAGATGGGAATGTGGTAATGTCATTTGCGAGCACTGCTTTCTCATAACTACCATCACTTGCTTTAAAATAGAATCCTATGATATCTGCAGAAGACACTTCTCCTTGTGCAATTGTAGCTGTAATTGATATTGATATATCATTACCTTCCTGTATTTCTAACAGGTTTATCAAAGCATCTGTACCTTCTGCTTTTTTAATGTTGGGTACAGCACCTGCTGAGAGGTTTAAGTTAGAGTCTCCTCCGTCATCATTACACGATAGCACCAGTGCTAAAGAGAATAATGAAGCAACTATTAATTTTATTTTTTTCATGGTGTATGTTTTTAATTATCCCAGAATATGGTGTATGTCGCTACGTTTTTCTGTGCAGGGGCGCTCGGATTTGCATTCAGTTCTGCCTGTGGCCAGAATAAAGATAGCTGATACGGGTTGTTTAGCACAGTTTGAGAATCAATAAGAGGGAAACCGTCGTTGTTATTCAGCTGATACTCAGGTGAAGCTCCGTTAGGATTTGCAAGGACAGGGTATCCGGTTCTTCTGTAATCAACATATTGATCAGCAGGGTCTCCAAAAGTAGCAACCCATTTTTGGGTCATGATTATTTCCAATTTCTTATCTGCACTTCCGGCAGTATATTCTGTCATTACATTTGTTATAAACGTAGTTGCTGCTGTAGTGCCTGCAATTGTAGGTACGGTTTGTGTTGAAAGTTTAGCTGCCTGAGCTACTTTATCTACTTTAGCAAAACTTGCAGTCATCGCTTCCTGCAGTTGTGCACCTGCATCTCCTGTCATAACACCTGCCAGCATTAGCTCAGCTTTAATATAAAGGAACTCATCGTACGTAAGGATTCTTTTCGGTGCACGGCCTGTTCCTCCATTGATGTCAATTTCGATTTTAGCTCCGCTTGAATTTCTGTAACCAAGCCCATCATCGTATCTACCACCTGTTGGGAAAATACCCGGGTAAGTGTAAGAACCTTCTGCGCTTGAGTCTCTCCACGGACCGGTGCTTCCAAAACGAATACTAAAGAACCCAGTTGACGAATCCCAGTAGTCAGCTTTAGGGTTTCCTGTTGCAGGATCTCCCTGGTCTGGAGGGAATTGACCCGGTAATAACTGGTTGAAGAAATAATACGGCATACGCGGATCAGGATTCCCATTGTGAATATTTGGATTCACACCTTTTAAAATCTCATAGAACCAAGGGCTTTGGTACGTAGAGAACTGGGTGCCTCCGTAAGAATTTACAAAATACCTGTTTCTTTCGTCCGAAGGTGTTGAATTAGTGGTGTGTGTAAACTCAAAATCATCTGCATTTGATTGCATGAAATTATCTTCAGATACTAATGCATTGAAATCTGCACTGTTGAATAAAGATGTATTGCGTATCTGGTTGTACAGTTTTAATTTAAAAGTGTTTGCAAAGCGTATCCATTTATCGGTATCTCCCTGATAAAAAATATCATTGGTAGACGGTGCAACGCCATCACCTGAAGCAAGGTTAGTTTTTGCTTCTTCTATCAGGTCAAGAACTGCAGCATAAATCTCTTGCTGGTCATCAAATTTAGGAGCGATTACACCTTCCTCTAATCGTGTAGCTTCACTAAATGGTACGTCACCCCATGTGTCTACAGCAAAAGCTATAAGGTATGCTTTTTCCAATTGTGCTATACCTACGTATATTTTTTCATTGTCGGCAGTTCCCTGTTTTATTATACTTTGTAGGTTAGTTAGGGTCAGATACACATTATTCCAATCATTGTTCAGATTGATATTGTCCACCTTTGTACCGTATTGATCCGGTTCTTCACGCACAACCAGCTGGTGTGTGTAAACGGACATAATGTCGCCGGTATAAAATTGGAAATCACCAACTGCGCCAAGAGCAACCTGTGTATCTGTTAGAAGTGCACCAAGAGGAGCAACACTAGGGCTGTCTTTATCTATATTTACGTCGTAGTAAGAGTCTGAACATCCTACTGCTAAAATCGTAGTGACTAGCGCTACGAGGCCGTATTTAGTATATTTTATTATTTTCATTGCTAAATTTTTAGAAAGATATATTAAGTCTGAAACCATATCGTTTTGCTGTTGGTGCAGCTGAAACCTCTATACCTTGCAGGTTAGTAGAGCCATAACTTGTTGTCTCAGGGTCAAAGTTTGTATATTTAGGTACGTTAGGTGCCCAATACCAAAGGTTGTTAGCGATGAAACCAAAACTAACTCTTCCGAAAGGCGTTTTTTCAAGCCATTTTGCAGGTAGGTCATACGTTAGGCTCAATTCTCTTAACCTATAAACTGTACCATCGTAAACTCTTGCTTCATCAACACTGTTAATTGCGAAAGTATTACTTCCTGAAGGTGAGAAATACAATTCAAAAGTACTAAGCTGTGTTGTGTTAGGAATTTTGTTTCCGTTAGCGTCCAGTACAGGTGTTCCGTCATTATTTCCATAGAACCCAGGAATAACGTGTGTTACTTCCCTATTTTCGGTATCTTTAGTTACACCACGTCCTAGTAACGACTCGATAGTTGAAGATGATACATCTCCGCCTTCTTTCCAGTCAATCTGGGCTCTTAGTGTTAAGCCTTTATAGGTGAAGCTGTTAATAAAGTTCATTTTGAAATCAGGATTAGGGTCACCAATAATTCCAAGTTCAGGATCCTGTACGATACCTCCTGTAGATTGGTTAATCAGGTAATTACCTTGTTCGTCCCTTGCAAAGCGAGTACCATAGAATACACCAAATGGCTGGCCCGGAATTGCGTAAGCAACTTCATTAGGATCTAACTGAGACCTGTCAAGACCTTCGTATAATTTGGTAACTTCATTTTTGTTTTTAGTAAAGTTAGTTGTCCATGTCCATTTAAAGTTTTCCGTCTGGATAGGTACAAGTGTCAACCCAATCTCAATACCTTTATTTGTCATAGATGCTCCATTGGTAAGATATTGTGAGTATCCTGAAGATGCAGGAACAGTTACCGGTAATATAAGATCTTCTGCTTTCTTATTGTAGTAGGTAAAGTCTACAGCAATTCTTCTATTAAAGAATTCAAGGTCAGTACCTATTTCAAATTCATTGGCAAACTCAGGTTTTAAGTCTAAGTCTGTTAGGGTAGATGGATTACTCACAGCAGGATTTCCATTAAAGGCGTTGTTTAGTAAAAAGTTTCTACTTAAAACCTCTGCGCCTGTATCACGTCCTACTTTTGCATAACTGGTTCTTAATTTAGCAAATGTTAAAACTTTGCTGTCCATTTTTAGTGCTTCAGTTAAGATAACTGATAAACTTCCTGACGGGTAGAAATAAGAACGATTATTAGTCGGCAGTGTCGATGAAAAGTCATTTCTGGCAGTACCGTTAAGAAATAACCATTCATCATAAGAGAATGTCGCATCTGCAAACACCCCAACTACTCTTTTTCTGGTTGTACCGTCAGCCAGGTTAGTAATAGTTTTAGTGTTACGCAAACTGTAAACATCTTCAACAATTAAGTCACGTCCGTAAAAAGCACTCCTTGTAGTACTATTTTGGAAAGAGTTATTACCTAAAATACCTTGGAAACCAATCTTATCGCTAAGTTTATAATTGAAGTTAACCAATAAGGTTGATTCTATATCTTCATTAGTAAACTGGTCTGCGGTGATTGAACCTACTCCCTGGTCTGCTCTTGAGTTTTTATCTCTTATCTCTCTACGATCAAGATTATATTTGTTAATACCTAATCGGTATGAAGCAGATATATTATCATTAAATGCGTACGACAAGTTAACGCCCACAACTGTTCTTTGTGTGTTTGTAGTAATCTGGTCATGTTGTAAAGACCATAGTGGGTGATCGTATCCTGCGTTTGGAACTACACTTGCGCCTGTAACAGGATCTTCGTAAGGTAAATTAAAATCCCAGTTCCTTGCAAGGAAAAGTGTTCTTGCAAAAGATGATGAAGCTCCGTCGTACTGTGTTTCACCAAAGAAACCACCTACTTGTTCGGTAGTTGAGTAACTCATGTTACCACCCACCGTTAGGCCGTTTTTCAATTTAAACGTACCACCTGTTGAAAATGACGTCCTGTCATACGTGTTGTAAGGTATGTAACCGTTTTGGTCAAGGTCTGAAACAGTAACGTTAAAGTTTCCGTTTTCTCCTGTGTAATTAAGGTTAAGGGAGTTTTCAAGTACTGTACCTGTTCTAAACAAATCTTTAACGTTGTTTGGTTTTGCAACATATGGTACTGTTGGACCAAATTGATTAGGAAACGCATTGGCTAAATTTGTCCATGTAGGAATTGTTTCAAGAGAGTCAAAACGCGGACCCCATGATCCGTTAGCATTACTGTACTGGAAGTTAGATCCTGCTCCATACGTGTTTTGGTAATCAGGTAAATTAGCAATGTTTTCAAAATATGTTCCGTTGCTAAAGTTAACACTCATTTTATTGTTCGTGTTACTTCCCGGTGAACCCGATTTTGTAGTAATAACGATTACACCATTCATTGCTCTCGATCCGTAAAGTGCTGATGCAGCCGTACTTTTAAGAACGTTGATCGACGCGATGTCATTAGGGTCTAATGAAGATAAAGCACTTTCGTAACCACCACCGCCAGTCACTTGGCTTGATGTTGTTACCTCTGTGCTGCTGTAAGCTACACCATCAACGATAATTAGCGGTTGTGTGTTACCTGTAAGACTGGTAATACCCCTAATTGTGATTTGGTTAGCCGCACCGGCAACCCCTGTAGATACATTAACGTTAACGCCGGGAACCTTACCATTAATGGCACGAACTAAATCCGGTTCCGAGTTTTCTGTAACGTCAGTGTTTTTAATGCTACTAACAGAATATCCTAAGTCTTTAGGATTTCTCTTAATACCAAAAGCGGTTACAACGACTCCTTCAAGTTCTGTAGCTTCGTCAGCTAAAGTAATGTTGAGTGTTGTTGAGACAGCAAGCGATTCCCTGCTTTTCATACCAATGTAGCTAAATACCAGCACATCGGTAGGAGTGGCCTGAATTGTAAATTTACCGTCTAGGTCTGTTTGGGTTCCTGAAGTGGTGCCTTTAATAAGTACATTAACTCCCGGGATCGGGAAGCCACCTTCATCTTTAACTGTACCGGATACAGCTCTTTGCTGTGCAAACGAGATTTGCATCATTAACGCCATGAGCAGCGTTAACAAAACACGAAGCCTTGTTTTCATTGAAATAGATTTGAGTTAGTCTCCCAAATTTCTAACGTAGAAACGGATTACACAAGTTTTTTATGATAAAATTTAGAATTTTTGTAATATTTTATGATTTAATGTAGGTCTAAGTGTTAAAACCTAGCTTTAAAGCTAATGTGTATAATTGAGTTAGATAGCTTGATTTGCTGATCTTTAGTACTTCCGTTAGCATATATGATATTAAAAAGGCCTGTTTTGGTAAAAAGGCCAAAACCAAAGCCTAATCCTAGCAAATTATTTTTGGTGTTTGAAGTCTCGTCCTGGTAATATCCGTAGTCTGTAATGGAGTGAATGTACATGTTTGAACTAAGAACGTAGCGGTACTCTGCCATAAGCGCTGTCAGCAGGTTGGCCTGAAGGCTGTTTTCGTTAAAACCACGAATTGAATTAATGCCGCCAAACCTGTATAGCTCGTTTATTATATAGGTGTTGCTGTTAAGGTAATAACTTTGGTTTTTTATATTTATAATGTTTCTCCTGTTGAGATATAAGTTGTGTGAAAAGTTAAGGTGTGCAAAATATTGATTAGAATTACCGGTTTTAGAGTCACGTTTTCCTGTTCCTGATTTAGCGATTAGCACTGTCTTTTCGGGGAATAAAAAATCGTCAAGGTTGTAGTTTGTGAATTCGTAGGTAGATGTGTAAAATGAATTGGAGTAGTCGCTTAATGTTGAACTGTTCAGATTTTGTATGTCTACCGATTGTGATTGCTGGATTCCTCCGAATAATTTCGAATTGTAGCTAAAGTAATATCCGATGTTAAGATCTGTTACCGTATTCTGAAATGTGCTGTCCTGTTTAAAAATGCGCAGGCTTCCTTTTATTCCTATCGGGCTTTTAAAGATGTAAGGTAATTCGAGTGATGCATTAAATGTGGTTTGTTGATTACCATCACTTTTCCAGAACAAATTAAATTTTTCTCCTGTGTTTAAAACGTTGTTCAGGGCAAGGTCAACGTATCCGTTGAAGCGTAATTTGTTTTCATCATCGTTAGAGAATCCTATGAAGCCGTCAAAAGAATTTGCGTTTGCTTTATCCAGATAAACATATACCTTGGTGGTGTCTTGTTTAAAAAGTATTTCCGGATAGCGTAACTGGGTTATAAACCGGAGTGCATTAAAGTCGTTGTGGATTCTTTGCAGGTTGTCCTGATTAAATGTTTTGCCTTTATATTGTCTTGCTATGTTTTTCCTGATGCCTTCGGGGAATTTTTTGTAGCCTTCAATAACGATGTCATTCAATAATCTAATCTTTTCTGTCTTTACTTTTAGTGTTGCGCTTAGCGTATTGTTTTCGGTGTGATAGTTTGTTAATTGCATTGAGCTTAGTGAGTAGCCTTTGCGTTCCAGTGCAGCAACACCTGAGGTCATAAAGTTTTCTACAGCTTCAGTGGAGAGTATGAGGGTGTCTTTTTGTATTCCTATAATCTGTTTTATTTCGGAGCTAATGTTGTTCGTGTATATATTTATAGATTTTGTTTTAGAACCGAGGCTATACTTATAAATAAAAGTGCTGTCGCTTGTTTTCGTGTTGGCAACCAAATTATTTTCAAGATAACCCATTCGGGTTAATTTTCCTGAAAGCAGGGAGGTTTCATCGTTAATTGATTTTACGTTTGGATGTGTGTTTTTATAGGACACAGAATCAATAACTTTTGTTTCTATGTCGGTTACTCCTTCAATTTTTAAATTAAGGGTTTGTGCGTTTGTCTCTAAAAAGACAAATAATAAATTGAGTATTAGGATGAATCTTTTCACGTAAAATTGTTAGCCGTAAAAATAACGCAAAAAAAGCAAAAAAAATATGTGGAGGGCTTTGTGGGAGACAATAGGTTTGAAAATTAATGTTTTAACGTTTGTTTTTTTGATTTTAATTTATACATTTGCAACCCCGTAAAAAGCGGGTTTTTTAATAATTAGAATTTTTATAATTAATTATGCCAACAATTCAGCAATTAGTAAGGACAGGGAGAGCCCAGATAACTAAGAAGAGTAAATCGGCTGCTTTAGATTCTTGCCCTCAAAGAAGAGGGGTTTGTACACGTGTTTACACTACAACACCTAAGAAACCGAATTCTGCAATGCGTAAAGTTGCAAGGGTTCGTTTAACTAACGGTAATGAGGTGAATGCTTACATTCCTGGAGAGGGACACAATCTACAAGAGCACTCGATAGTATTAGTTAGAGGCGGAAGGGTAAAAGATTTACCGGGAGTTAGGTATCACATTGTGCGCGGAGCGCTTGACACTGCAGGTGTTAGCGGAAGAACACAAAGGAGATCTAAGTACGGTGCTAAACGCCCTAAAGACAAAAAGTAATTTTAAAAAACTTTTAAAGTAAAGACATGAGAAAAAGACAGGCCAAAAAAAGACCTCTTTTGCCAGATCCAAGGTTTAACGACCAATTAGTTACACGTTTTGTAAACAACCTAATGTGGGATGGTAAAAAATCAACTGCTTTCAAAGTATTCTACGATGCAATTGATATCGTTGAGTCTAAGAAACAAGATGCTGAAAAATCAGCTTTAGAGATTTGGAAAGATGCTCTAACTAACGTTATGCCTCACGTAGAAGTACGTAGCCGTAGGGTAGGTGGTGCTACATTCCAGATTCCAATGCAGATTCGTCCGGATAGAAAAATATCTATGGCGATGAAATGGATGATTCTTTATGCAAGAAGAAGAAACGAGAAATCTATGGCTCAAAGACTGGCGTCTGAAGTTTTAGCTGCGGCTAAAGAAGAAGGTGCTGCTGTTAAAAAGAGAATGGATACTCACAAAATGGCAGAAGCTAACAAAGCATTCTCTCACTTTAGATTTTAATTCGTAAAGAAATTTAGAAATGGCTAGAGATTTAAAATATACAAGAAATATAGGAATTGCTGCTCACATTGATGCTGGTAAAACAACAACTACTGAGCGTATTTTGTTCTATACAGGTAAATCACACAAAATTGGTGAGGTACACGATGGCGCAGCAACTATGGACTGGATGGCGCAAGAGCAGGAAAGAGGTATTACCATTACTTCTGCAGCGACAACATGTACATGGAACTTCCCTACAGACCAAGGTAAACCGTTAGCTGATACTCAAGGGTATCACTTTAACATCATTGATACTCCGGGACACGTTGACTTTACTGTAGAGGTAAACCGTTCTCTTAGGGTTCTTGATGGTCTTGTTTTCCTTTTTAGTGCTGTTGATGGTGTTGAGCCACAATCAGAAACTAACTGGAGGCTTGCTGATAACTACAGAGTTCCACGTATGGGCTTTGTTAATAAAATGGACCGCCAGGGATCTAATTTCCTTGCAGTTTGTCAGCAGGTAAAAGACATGCTAAAATCTAACGCAGTTGCAATCACTTTACCAATTGGTGAAGAAGAAGATTTCAGAGGTGTTGTGGATTTAGTGAAAAACCAGGCTATCCTTTGGCATGATGCTACTCAGGGAGCTACATTTGATATTATTCCTATTCCTGAAGACTTAGTTGAAGAAGCTAAAGAATTAAGGAGTAAATTGATTGAAGAGGTTGCTGCTTATGATGAGAATCTTCTTGAGAAATACATGGAAGATGAAAACTCAATCACTGAGGAGGAAATCAACAATGCATTAAGAAAAGCAACTATCGATATGGCTATCATACCGATGATTTGTGGATCTTCATTCAAGAATAAAGGTGTTCAGTTTATGCTTGACGCTGTATGTAAATATCTTCCTTCTCCAATGGATAAAGAAGGTATCGTGGGTACAAACCCAGATACTGAGGAAGAAATTCTACGTAAGCCGGATGTAAAAGAGCCGTTTGCTGCTCTTGCATTCAAAATTGCTACTGACCCTTATGTAGGTCGTCTTGCATTCTTCAGGGCTTATTCAGGCCGTCTTGATGCAGGTTCTTACGTTCTTAATACGCGTTCTGGAAACAAAGAGCGTATCTCTCGTATCTACCAGATGCATGCTAACAAGCAAAACCCAATCGAATATATCGAGGCTGGTGATATTGGAGCTGCTGTAGGGTTTAAAGATATCAAAACGGGTGATACACTTTGTGATGAGAAACACCCAATCGTACTAGAGTCTATGGATTTCCCTGCTCCGGTAATTGGTATCGCTATTGAGCCTAAAACAAAAGCTGACGTTGATAAGATGGGTATGGCTTTAGCAAAACTTGCTGAAGAAGATCCAACTTTCCAGGTTAAAACTGACGAGGCTTCTGGTCAAACGATTATCTCTGGTATGGGTGAGCTTCACCTTGATATCCTTGTAGATCGTATGAGAAGAGAATTTAAAGTTGAAGTTAACCAGGGTGAACCTCAGGTTGAGTATAAAGAGGCATTTACAAGGTCTGCACAACACAGAGAAGTTTACAAAAAACAATCTGGTGGACGTGGTAAATTTGCTGATATCGTGTTTATTATTGAGCCGGCAGACGAAGGTGTTGTAGGTCTTCAGTTTATAAACAACGTAAAAGGTGGTAACGTTCCTAAAGAATATATCCCATCTATCGAGAAAGGTTTCAAAGCGGCTATGAAACAAGGTCCTCTTGCAGGATACGAAGTTGATAGCTTAAAAGTAACGCTTCTTGACGGATCTTTCCACCCTGTGGATTCTGATGCTCTTTCTTTTGAGTTAGCTGCTAAAATGGGTTACAAAGAGTCTGGCCGTGCTGCTGGTGCTGTTATCCTTGAGCCGATAATGAAAATGGAAGTTATTACTCCTGAAGAAAACATGGGTGATATCGTCGGTGATATCAACCGTCGTAGAGGTCAGGTTAATGACATGGGTGACAGAGCTGGGGCTAAAACTATCAAAGCAAACGTTCCTTTATCAGAAATGTTTGGTTATGTAACTACACTAAGAACATTATCTTCTGGTAGAGCTACATCAACAATGGAGTTTTCTCACTACGCAGAAACACCTTCTAACATATCAGAAGACGTAATTAAAAAAGCTAAAGGCAACTCTTAATTTTTAAGAAAATGAGTCAAAAAATCAGAATAAAATTAAAATCATACGATCACAGCCTTGTGGACAAGTCTGCTGAAAAGATCGTAAAAACTGTAAAAAGTACAGGTGCAGTTGTAACAGGTCCTATTCCGTTACCTACTCACAAAAAAATATTTACTGTACTACGTTCTCCACACGTGAACAAAAAATCAAGAGAGCAATTTGAAGTTAGTTCTTATAAAAGACTTCTTGATATTTACAGTTCTTCATCTAAAACTATCGATGCGCTAATGAAATTAGAGCTTCCTAGTGGTGTTGAAGTAGAGATAAAAGTTTAAGTATCTGTCGATACTGCTTATAGGATCTCCGGAGTAGCAATGCTCCGGAGATTTTTTTTTCCTGTTTCTATAAATGGGTATTTGTATGGTAAATACAGTGATTTTTAGATTTAGAATTGAATATTTACGGTTTATTTTCATTTATTTTCCGTAACTATTTGATTATCTAAATTTAATAATTACTTTTGCACCCCTGTTTGGAGTAATCTGTTATTTCAAATTGAAGGGAAATTAATAATTAATAACAATAATTTATGTCTGGGTTAATTGGTAGAAAAATCGGCATGACCAGTATTTTCGATGAAAACGGAAAAAACATTCCGTGTACAGTAATCGAAGCTGGACCATGCGTTGTTACCCAAGTCAGAACCAACGAGGTTGACGGGTATGAAGCGTTACAACTTGGTTTCGATGACAAAACAGAAAAACATGCAACTAAAGCGGCTATAGGTCACTTTAAAAAGGCAGGTACTGTTGCAAAAAGAAAAGTCATTGAATTCCAGGATTTTGTAACTGAGCACAAATTAGGTGATGTTATCGCTGTTGATATTTTCACTGAAGGTGAATTTGTTGATGTACAGGGTGTGTCTAAAGGTAAAGGCTTCCAGGGTGTTGTTAAACGTCACGGTTTTGGTGGTGTTGGACAGGCTACTCATGGTCAGCACAACCGTCTTAGAGCTCCAGGTTCAGTAGGTGCGTCATCTTATCCTTCACGTGTATTCAAAGGAATGCGTATGGCAGGAAGAATGGGCGGAGTAAATGTAACAGTTCAAAACCTTAGAGTTTTAAAAGTAGTGGCTGATAAAAATCTACTTGTGATTAAGGGAGCTATTCCGGGACACAAAAACTCTTATGTAATCATTCAGAAGTAATGGAAGTAAAAGTATTAGATATCAACGGAAAAGAAACTGGCAGAACGGTAACCCTTTCTGATTCAGTATTCGCAATTGAGCCTAATAAGCATGCTGTATATCTTGATGTTAAGCAATATCTTGCTAACCAAAGACAGGGAACTCACAAAGCTAAAGAAAGAGCTGAGGTAACTGGTAGTACACGCAAAATTAAAAAGCAAAAAGGTACAGGTACTGCACGTGCAGGTAGTATTAAGAATCCATTGTTCAAAGGTGGAGGTAGAGTTTTCGGTCCAAGACCAAGAAGCTACTCTTTCAAATTGAACAAAGGTCTTAAGCGTCTGGCTAGAAAATCTGCCCTTGCACTTAAAGCGAAAGAGTCAAATTTAATAGTGGTTGAGAACTTCGATTTTGAAGCGCCAAGCACTAAAAATTTCATTAACGTTTTGAAAGCTTTAGGGTTAGAGAATAAAAAATCTCTATTTGTGTTGGGTGATTCAAATAAAAATGTATATTTGTCGTCACGCAATTTAAAAGCCTCTAGTGTTGTAACTAGTTCAGAATTAAACACTTATAATGTTTTACATTCAAATAGTTTAGTTCTTTTAGAAGGTGCATTAGAAGGAATTGAAGAAAATTTAAGCAAATAATAGGGCTATGAGTATCATAATTAAACCTATCATTACTGAAAAAATAACTAAAGACGGTGAAGTTTTTAACCGTTTTGGTTTTATTGTTGACAAAAAGGCAAACAAGATTCAGATAAAAAAAGCTGTAGAGGCTGCTTTTGGTGTTTCTGTTGTTGAAGTTAACACTATGAATTACAGGGCTGATAGATCGGTTAAATACACTAAGAGTGGTTTAATCACAGGAAAAACAAATGCTTATAAAAAAGCAATTGTACAAGTTCAAGAAGGAGAAACAATAGATTTTTACAATAATATCTAATAGAACATGTCAGTTAGAAAATTAAAACCTATTACCCCGGGTCAGCGTTTTAGAGTTGTAAATAGCTTTGACACTATTACAACTGATAAGCCGGAGCGTTCATTGATCGCACCGAAAAAAAACTCTGGAGGTAGAAATAGTCAAGGAAAGATGACCATGCGTTATACAGGCGGTGGTCACAAACAAAGGTATCGTATTATCGATTTTAAAAGAACTAAAGCTGGAATTCCTGCTACAGTTAAAACTATCGAGTACGATCCAAACCGTTCAGCATTTATTTCCCTATTGTCTTATGTTGACGGAGAAAAAACGTATATCATTGCACAAAACGGACTTCAGGTAGGTCAAACCGTAACTTCAGGAGCTGATGCAGCGCCGGAAATCGGTAACTCTTTACCTTTAAGTAAAATTCCTCTGGGAACTGTTATATCTTGCATCGAGCTACGTCCAGGTCAAGGAGCAGTTATTGCTCGTAGTGCTGGTACTTTTGCACAGTTAATGGCAAGAGATGGAAAATATGCTACAATTAAAATGCCTTCAGGTGAAACAAGGTTAATCCTTTTAACTTGTTCTGCAACAATTGGAGCTGTTTCTAACTCTGACCACCAATTGATCGTTTCTGGTAAAGCAGGTAGATCAAGATGGTTAGGTAGAAGACCAAGAACAAGACCGGTAGCGATGAACCCTGTTGATCACCCAATGGGTGGTGGTGAAGGACGTTCTTCTGGTGGTCACCCACGTTCTAGAAAAGGTCTTCCGGCTAAAGGTTACAGGACTCGTTCTAAAGTTAACCCGAGTAATAAGTATATCGTAGAACGTAGAAAGAAATAATAAGTAAGATATGGCACGTTCATTAAAGAAAGGACCTTTCGTTCACTATAAGTTGGATAAAAAAGTTCAGGAAAATATCGAAAAAGGTAATAAAGGTGTTGTTAAGACATGGTCTAGAGCTTCTATGATTACCCCGGATTTTGTTGGACAAACTATCGCAGTACACAACGGTCGTCAATTCGTACCGGTTTACGTTACAGAGAACATGGTAGGTCATAAATTAGGAGAATTTTCACCTACACGATCTTTTAGAGGTCATGCTGGGGCAAAAAATAAAGGTAAAAAATAATAAGAAGCTATGGGAGTTCGTAAAAGAGAAAGAGCAGAGCAGATTAAAGAAGCTAACAAGCAAATTGCATTTGCTAAGCTAAATAACTGCCCTACTTCACCCAGAAAAATGCGCCTTGTTGCGGATTTGGTAAGAGGTCAGAAAGTAGAATTAGCTCTTAATATATTAAAGTTCAGTTCAAAAGAAGCTTCTCGCAAACTTGAAAAATTGTTACTTTCTGCTATTAACAACTGGCAGCAAAAGAACGCTGAAGAGAGTTTAGAGAATGCAGGCTTATTTGTAAAAGAGATTCGTGTAGACGGTGGTATGATGCTTAAAAGGCTAAGACCAGCTCCACAGGGTCGTGCACACAGGATAAGAAAACGTTCTAACCACGTTACTATCGTGCTTGGAGCTATTAACAATAACACACAAAGCAACTAATAGAGATGGGACAAAAAACAAATCCAATAGGAAATCGCCTTGGTATCATCAGGGGTTGGGATTCTAACTGGTATGGTGGAAATGACTACGGTGATAAACTTGCCGAAGATCACAAAATCAGGAAGTACATCCATGCCCGTTTATCTAAAGCTAGTGTGTCTAAGGTAATCATCGAGAGAACCCTTAAACTTGTAACCGTTACTATCACTACTGCCCGTCCTGGTATCATTATCGGAAAAGGTGGACAAGAGGTAGACAAGTTAAAAGAGGAACTTAAGAAAATTACAGATAAAGAGGTTCAAATCAACATCTTTGAAATTAAAAGACCTGAACTTGATGCTTACTTAGTAGGTACAAGCATTGCTCGTCAGATTGAAAGCCGTATCTCTTACAGAAGGGCAATTAAAATGGCTATCGCTGCTGCTATCCGTATGAATGCGGAAGGTATTAAAGTACTTATCTCTGGCCGTTTAAACGGTGCTGAGATGGCACGTTCAGAAATGTTCAAAGAAGGAAGGATTCCTCTATCAACTTTCAGAGCAGACATTGATTATTCATTAGCTGAAGCTCATACTACTTATGGTAGAATGGGTATCAAAGTATGGATCATGAAAGGTGAGGTTTACGGTAAAAGAGATCTTTCTCCGTTAGTAGGTATGGACAAAAAACAGTCTAAATCTTCAGGATCTCAGGATAGGCCACAAGGAAGACCAAACGGTCGTCCGGGTGGAGATAAACCAAACCAACGCAAAAGAAAGTAATTTAAACTAAAGAAGTAAAAATGTTACAGCCTAAAAGAACAAAATACCGTAAGGTACAGAAGGGTAAGATGAAGGGAGTGTCTCAAAGAGGACATGAACTTTCTAATGGAATGTTTGGTATCAAATCTTTAGATTCGACTTTTATTACTTCCCGTCAGATTGAAGCAGCCCGTATTGCGGCAACACGTTTCATGAAAAGGGAAGGTCAATTGTGGATAAAAATTTTCCCGGACAAACCGATAACCAAAAAGCCTCTTGAGGTACGTATGGGTAAAGGTAAAGGTGCAGTTGAATTTTGGGCTGCAGTTGTTAAACCGGGAAGAATCATGTTTGAAGTAGGAGGAGTTCCTTTGTCAGTAGCTAAAGAGGCATTACGCCTGGCTGCTCAAAAGCTTCCTGTTAAAACTAAGTTTATTGTTGCCAGAGATTTCGAAGCATAATCAAAATTTATTATGAAACAATCTGAAATAAAAGATCTATCTGCAGCTGAGTTACAAGGTAAACTTGGTGAATTGAAGAAAACATATGCCGACCTAAAAACAGCTCACGCTATATCTCCAATAGAGAATCCTCTACAGATCAGAACTGTAAGGAGATCTATCGCTAGAGTAGCCACTGAACTAAGCAAAAGAGAGTTACAATAATTGTATTCTGCTGAAAGATGGAAAAAAGAAATTTAAGAAAAGAGAGAATTGGTGTTGTTACCAGTAATAAAATGGAGAAATCAATCGTGGTTTCCCAAACTACAAGAGTAAAACACCCATTATATGGTAAGTTCGTGTTGAAAACTAAGAAATTTGTTGCACACGACGAAACGAACGACTGTAACATTGGTGATACAGTAAGGATCATGGAAACACGTCCTTTAAGTAAGTCAAAATGTTGGAGGTTAGTTGAAATCATTGAAAGAGCTAAGTAATTATGGTACAACAGGAATCAAGACTAAAAGTAGCAGACAACACAGGAGCTAAGGAAGTTTTAACTATCCGTGTTCTTGGAGGAACGAAAAGACGTTATGCCTCTGTTGGAGATAAAATTGTAGTTTCTATTAAAGATGCAACACCAAACGGAAACGTTAAAAAAGGTGCTGTTTCAACTGCAGTTGTTGTACGTACCAAAAAAGAAGTGAGGAGAGCCGATGGTTCATACATCAGATTTGACGATAACGCTTGCGTATTGTTAAACGCTGCTGGTGAAATGAGGGGAACTCGTGTTTTTGGTCCGGTTGCAAGAGAACTTCGTGAAAAACAATTCATGAAAATTGTATCATTGGCACCAGAAGTGCTTTAATTGTTTTAGAGATGATAAAGCTAAAGATAAAATCTGGAGACACTGTAAGAGTAATAGCTGGAGACCATAAAGGTTCTGAAGGTAAAGTACTACGTGTTCTTCGTGAGAAAAACAAAGCGATCGTAGAAGGTGTTAACTTAGTGTCTAAACACACTAAGCCAAGCGCTAAAAACCCTCAGGGTGGTATCGTTAAGAAAGAAGCTCCTATTCATATTTCAAACCTTGCTCTTGTAGATTCTAAAACAAAGGAAACTACAAAGACAGGAGTTAGAAAAGAAGGAGATAAGAACGTGAGATTTTCAAAAAAATCTAATCAAGTATTATAGTGATGGCTTACATACCAAGATTAAAAGAAGAATATAAGAGTAGAGTTGTCTCTGCTCTTAAAGAAGAGTTCGGTTACAAAAACGTAATGCAGGTTCCAAAACTTGAAAAAATCGTTTTAAGCCGTGGAGTTGGTGCAGCTGTATCAGATAAGAAACTTATCGATTATGCAGTAGACGAGTTAACAAAAATTACAGGTCAAAAAGCTGTATCTACTATTTCTAAGAAAGACGTTGCGTCTTTCAAACTTAGAAAAGGTATGCCGATTGGTGCTAAAGTAACTTTACGTGGTGAAAGAATGTATGAGTTTTTAGATAGACTTGTAACTTCTGCACTTCCACGTGTAAGAGATTTCGGTGGAATTAAGGCTACAGGTTTTGACGGAAGAGGTAATTATAACCTTGGTGTTACTGAACAGATCATTTTCCCTGAAATTGATATTGATAAAGTTAACAAAATATCAGGATTAGATATTACATTTGTAACTTCTGCACAAACAGACAAAGAAGCGAAGTCATTATTAGCAGAATTAGGTTTACCTTTTAAAAAGAATTAAGTTATGGCTAAAGAATCAATGAAAGCCCGTGAGGTAAAAAGAGCGGCGCTAGTAGCAAAGTATGCTGATAAAAGGAAGGCTTTATTAGAAGCTGGAGATTATGAAGGCCTACAAAAACTACCTAAAAATGCTTCTCCGGTACGTATGCACAACCGTTGCAAACTTACAGGAAGACCAAGAGGTTATATGCGCCAGTTCGGTATTTCACGTGTAACTTTCCGTGAAATGGCTAACAATGGCTTAATACCAGGAGTTAAAAAAGCAAGCTGGTAAAAACAGAATTATAAATTGGTTTCAGGTTCGGCCTTTACAGGCCGAAAACCGTTACCGCAAATTACTAAATATGTATACAGATCCAATCGCTGATTTCTTAACAAGAATCAGGAATGCAGTAAGGGCTAACCACAAAGTGGTTGAAATTCCTGCGTCTAACCTTAAAAAAGAAATCACAAAGATTTTATTTGATCAGGGTTATATCCTTAGCTACAAATTTGATGACAACGCTGTTCAGGGTTCAATCAAAATCGCTCTTAAGTACGACAAAGAAACTAAAGAGTCTGTAATTAAAGATATCCAAAGAATTAGTAAACCAGGTTTACGTAAATATGCAGGTGCTGATAACCTTCCAAGGATCCTTAACGGTCTTGGTATTGCTATCGTTTCTACTTCTAAAGGTCTTATGACTGGAAAACAGGCGAAACAGCAAAATGTAGGTGGTGAGGTAATTTGTTACGTATACTAATTTAAAAGACTTATACGATGTCAAGAATAGGTAAAAATCCAATTACAATACCAGCCGGTGTTACTGTAGAGGTAAACGGCAACGTTGTATCAGTTAAAGGTAAAAAAGGCCAACTTAATCAAGACTTTGCAGATGTTACTGTAAAAGTTGAAGAAGGTCAGGTTTTAGTTGAAAGATCTTCAGATCATAAAGATCACAGATCTAAGCACGGTTTATACAGGTCACTTATCAACAACATGATTGTTGGTGTGTCTGAAGGCTTTACTAAAGAGTTAGAATTGGTAGGAGTAGGTTATAGAGCTTCTAACCAAGGACAGAAATTAGATATCGCACTTGGTTTCTCTCACAATATTGTTCTTGAAGTTGTGTCTGAAGTTACTGTTGAAACTGTATCAGAAAAAGGGAAAAACCCTATCATCAAACTAGCTTCTCACGATAAACAACTTTTAGGCCAGGTTGCCGCTAAGATTCGTTCTTTCCGTAAGCCTGAACCATACAAAGGAAAAGGAGTTAAGTTTGTAGGTGAAATATTGAGAAGAAAAGCAGGTAAATCAGCTTAAAAATTAAGACAATGTCATTAAACAAATCTGAAAGAAGACAAAGAATTAAGTTCAGAATCAGAAAGATTGTAAGCGGAACTGCTGCTCAACCTAGACTTTCTGTATTCAGGAGCAATAAGGAAATCTATGCACAAATCATAGATGACGTTAACGGTGTAACCCTTGCGGCAGCCTCTTCAAGAGATGCTGGTGTAACTAAAGGTACTAACATTGAAACCGCTGCAGCTGTTGGTAAAGCAATTGCAGAGCTAGCTTTAAAAGCTGGTATAGATACTATCTCTTTTGATAGAGGTGGATACCTTTACCACGGACGTGTTAAATCATTAGCTGAAGGCGCAAGAGAAGCCGGACTTAAATTCTAAGAAATTATGTATCATAGTTATAAAAACGTAGAACTTGTAAAACCAAGCGGTCTTGAACTTAAAGATCGTTTGGTAAGTGTAAATCGTGTTACTAAAGTTACAAAGGGTGGTAGAGCTTTTGGCTTTTCTGCTATTGTAGTTGTAGGCGACGAGAATGGAGTGGTAGGTCACGGTCTTGGTAAATCTAAAGATGTATCTGAAGCTATTGCTAAAGCAGTAGAAGATGCTAAGAAAAACCTTGTAAAGATCCCACTTTCTGGACAGTCTGTACCTCACGAGCAAAAAGGTAAATTTGGTGGTGCACGTGTACTATTAATGCCTGCTTCTCATGGTACCGGTGTAATTGCCGGTGGTGCTGTTCGTTCAGTTCTTGAGTCTGTTGGTATTCACGATGTATTATCAAAATCTCAGGGTTCATCGAACCCTCACAATGTTGTTAAAGCTACTTTTGATGCTTTACTTCAAATGAGAAGCGCTGCTACTGTTGCAAAACAAAGGGGTGTTTCATTAGAAAAAGTATTCAAAGGTTAATTCTAAGGAAATCATGGGAAAAATAAAAGTAAAACAAGTAAAGAGCAAAATCAATTGTCCTCTTACTCAAAAGAGAACACTTGAGTCTTTAGGTCTTCGTAAATTAGGACAAGTTGTTGAACACGATGCAACTCCTGCTATCCTTGGAATGGTAAACAAAGTTAAACACTTAGTTTCTGTTGAAGAAACTAACTAACAAAATACACTCATGGATTTAAGTAACTTACAACCGGCTGAAGGTTCAGTTCACAATAAAAACAAAAGGCTAGGTAGAGGAGAAGGTTCTGGTAAAGGTGGTACTGCTTCACGTGGACACAAAGGAGCTAAATCTCGTTCTGGTTATTCTAAGAAAATTGGTTTTGAAGGTGGTCAGATGCCATTACAAAGACGTGTTCCTAAGTTTGGTTTTAAAAACATCAACCGTAAAGAATACGAAGGCGTAAACCTTGACACAATTCAAGCTCTTGTAGATAACGGAATTGTTACTGATACTGTAGATTTCTCAGTATTTGTTGACAATCGCCTAGCTACAAAAAATGAAATGGTAAAGATATTAGGAAGAGGAGAGCTTAAAGCAAAACTAAAAGTAACTGCTCACAAATTTACTGCAACTGCTAAAGCGGCTATTGAGGCTGCTGGTGGAGAAGCTGTAACTTTATAATCTTTATAATTCAAATGAAGAAATTTTTCGAAGCGTTTGCCAATGTCTGGAAAATAGAAGAACTAAAAAATAGAATTTTAGTTACTTTGGGATTGTTACTAGTGTACCGTTTTGGTGCACATGTAACGCTACCCGGTATTGATGCTACACAGTTAAACAAATTAACAGATCAAACCCAGGGAGGTATTGGCTGGCTTATCGATGTATTTACAGGTGGTGCGTTCTCGCAGGCATCTGTATTTGCATTGGGTATCATGCCATACATTTCTGCTTCGATTGTTGTACAGCTAATGGGTATTGCTGTGCCTTACCTTCAAAAATTGCAAAAAGAAGGTGAAAGCGGAAGGAAAAAAATCAACCAGATTACGCGTTGGTTAACTATCCTTATCACTCTTGTTCAGGGTCCTGGTTATATCTATAACCTTTACAGAACCCTGCCTCAGGAAGCGTTTTTACTACCTTCATCATCTTTTGCATTCCTTTTCTCTTCTGTAGTTATATTAGCTACCGGTACCATCTTCGCGATGTGGCTTGGTGAAAAAATTACAGATAAAGGTATTGGTAATGGTATATCTCTACTAATATTAGTGGGTATCATCGCAAGAATGCCGCAGGCTTTCATTCAGGAATTTACTTCGGTAGTTACTGAAAATAATGGAGGTCCTTTAAAACTTCTTCTTGAAGTTGTAGTTTGGTTATTCGTTATTATCGCATGTATCCTTATGGTTATGGCAGTTAGAAAAATACCGGTACAATACGCAAGAAGGACTGCATCTGGCGATTTTGAACAAGATATGTTGGGCGGAAACAGGCAATGGATACCGTTAAAGCTAAACGCTTCGGGAGTTATGCCTATAATCTTTGCTCAAGCTATTATGTTCATACCAGCAGCATTAGCAGGACTTTCCAAGTCTGATGCGGCTCAAACTATCACTTCTCAATTCCAGAATGTGTTCGGTTTAGCCTACAATGTAGTTTTTGCTTTATTAATTATAATTTTTACGTACTTTTACACCGCGATTACGGTGCCTACAAATAAGATGGCTGACGACCTTAAGAGAAGTGGCGGATTTATACCGGGCGTTAGGCCAGGTGTTGAAACCGGAGACTACCTTGATAAGATCATGTCGTTGATCACTTTTCCTGGTTCATTGTTTTTAGCGCTAATTGCTGTGTTCCCGGCAGTAGTGTTTAACTTTGGAGTTCAGCAACAGTGGGCATTATTCTATGGTGGTACATCACTGTTAATTATGGTCGGGGTTGCGATCGATACTATTCAACAAATAAATTCTTACTTGTTGAACAGGCATTATGACGGTTTGATGAAAAGTGGTAAGAATAGAAAAGCAGTAGCTTAACAATTTTTATGGCAAAACAATCAGCAATAGAACAAGACGGATCTATTATAGAGGCATTATCAAATGCCATGTTCCGTGTTGAATTAGAAAACGGGCATATAGTAATTGCTCACATTTCGGGAAAAATGCGTATGCATTACATCAAGTTGTTACCTGGTGACAAAGTGAAACTGGAAATGAGCCCTTACGATTTGTCCAAAGCAAGAATTACTTATAGATACTAAAGCTATTAATATGAAAGTAAGAGCATCAGTTAAGAAAAGAAGTGCCGAGTGCATCATTGTGCGTAGAAAAGGCAGATTATATGTTATTAACAAAAAGAATCCTAGATTTAAACAAAGACAAGGATAATTATGGCAAGAATTGCAGGGGTAGACATACCTAAAAACAAAAGAGGAGTTATTGCTTTAACTTATATCTTCGGAATTGGTTCAAGCAGGGCTAAAGAGATACTTGAAAAAGCTAACGTTAGCGAAGATAAAAAAGTTCAGGATTGGAATGATGATGAGATTAGCGGAATCCGTGAGGCTGTATCATTCTTGAAAATTGAAGGAGAACTTCGTTCAGAAATTTCATTAAACATCAAACGTTTAATGGATATCGGATGTTACAGAGGTATCCGTCACAGAGCTGGTCTTCCATTACGTGGACAACGCACTAAGAACAACTCAAGAACTAGAAAAGGTAAGAGAAAAACTGTTGCTAACAAGAAAAAAGCAACTAAATAATAAGTAGTATGGCTAAAGCGAATACAAAAAAACGTAAAGTTATTGTAGAATCTACAGGTGAAGCTCATATCAGTGCTACTTTCAATAACATCATCATTTCTTTGACTAACAAAAAAGGTGAAGTTATATCTTGGTCATCTGCAGGTAAGATGGGCTTCAGAGGTTCTAAAAAGAACACTCCGTATGCAGCTCAGATGGCAGCAGAAGATTGTAGCAAAGTGGCTATTGAGGCTGGTCTTAAGAAAGTGAAAGTTTACGTTAAAGGTCCTGGAAATGGTAGAGAATCTGCTATCAGGTCCCTTCACAATGGAGGAATAGAAGTTACTGAGATCATCGACGTAACTCCACTACCGCACAACGGATGTCGCCCTCCAAAAAGAAGAAGAGTTTAATTTTATAGTATAATCAAAAACAGGATTAAGGATTATCGGAGGATACGACCTGAATTCATAATCCCCTGTTTATTAATTTTTAGAAATGGCAAGATATACTGGTCCACAAACAAAAATCGCCCGTAAATTCGGTGAGGCGATCTTCGGAGATGACAAATCTTTCGAAAAAAGAAATTACCCTCCAGGGCAACATGGTTTAGCTAAAAAGAGAGGTAAAAAATCTGAATATGCTGTTCAGCTAATGGAAAAGCAAAAAGCTAAGTACACTTACGGTATTCTTGAAAAACAATTCAGGAACCTGTATGAAAAAGCTGCTGCGTCTAAAGGTGTAACTGGTGAGATCCTTTTACAACTTTGTGAAGCAAGACTTGACAACGTGGTTTACAGAATGGGTGTTGCTCCGTCAAGAAGGGCTGCAAGACAAATCGTATCGCACAGGCATATTACAGTTAATGGTGAAGTGGTAAACATTCCTTCTTACCACCTTAAACCAGGAGATAAAGTTGCTGTTCGTGAGAAATCAAAATCGCTAGAAGCAATTGATCGCTCTTTATCTAATGCTGCTCAGGTATATGAGTGGATAACTTGGAACAACGATACAAAAGAAGGTACTTTTGTTTCAGTACCTGCCAGGCTTCAAATCCCGGAAAACATCAAAGAACAACTAATCGTAGAGTTGTATAACAAATAATAATTGACATTAGTCGAAAATATGGCAATATTTAATTTTCAAAAGCCCGATAAAGTTATCATGATCGATTCTACCGATTTCCAAGGTAAATTTGAATTTAGACCTTTGGAACCGGGATATGGACTGACAGTTGGTAACGCACTTAGAAGAGTTTTACTTTCTTCATTAGAAGGTTATGCAATTACTTCAGTTCGAATTGAAGGAGTTGACCATGAGTTCTCTACAATCGCAGGGGTAGTTGAAGATGTTACTGAAATAATCCTGAACTTAAAACAAGTTCGTTTCAAACGTCAGATAGAAGACATTGATAATGAATCGGTTTCTGTATCTTTTACAGGTAAAGATCAGCTTACAGCTGGTGATTTCCAAAAGTTCATTTCAGGATTCCAGGTGTTAAACCCTGACTTTGTTATCTTTAACATGGACAGCAAAATAAACATAAACCTTGAACTTACTATCGAGAAAGGTAGAGGTTATGTGCCTGCAGAAGAGAACAAAAAGCAAAACGCAGCAATAGGAACTATTTTTACAGATTCAATCTTTACTCCGGTAAAGAATGTAAAATACGCAATAGAAAACTTCCGTGTTGAACAAAAAACAGACTACGAAAAACTGGTTTTTGAAATCATCACTGACGGATCTATTCATCCTAAAGAAGCGCTTACTGAGGCAGCAAAAACACTGATTCACCACTTTATGCTGTTCTCTGATGAAAGAATAACACTTGAGGCCGATGAAATTGCACAGACAGAATCATATGATGAAGAATCATTACATATGAGACAATTGCTTAAAACTAAGCTTGTTGATATGGATCTTTCTGTAAGGGCATTAAATTGTTTAAAAGCGGCTGAAGTTGATACATTAGGAGACTTAGTATCGTTCAACAAAAATGACTTAATGAAATTCCGTAATTTTGGTAAGAAATCGTTAACAGAGCTTGACGAACTTGTTGCTTCTAAAAATTTACACTTCGGAATGGACTTGACGAAATACAAATTAGATAAAGAATAATCTGAACCCACTGGGTTTAAATTACAACAGCAATGAGACACGGAAAGAAATTTAATCATTTAAGCAGGCAGCAAGGTCACAGAAGGGCAATGCTATCTAACATGGCCTGCTCGCTAATAGAGCACAAGCGTATTAATACGACTGTTGCCAAAGCTAAAGCGCTTAAACAATATATTGAGCCTCTAGTAACAAAATCAAAAGAAGATACAACTCACAACAGACGTATCGTATTTGCTTACTTACGTAACAAATATGCCGTTACTGAACTTTTCAGGGAAGTAGCTGCTAAAGTAGGCGATCGTCCGGGTGGATATACCCGTATCATTAAGCTTGGTAACCGTCTTGGTGACAACGCTGATATGGCTATGATTGAGCTTGTTGACTTTAATGAACTGTACAACGCTACTAAAAAAGAAGCTAAGAAAACTACACGTAGAAGCCGCACAGCTAAAAAAGCTGACGTTGCTACTGCTCCGGTTGCTGAAGCTCCTGTTAAAGATGCACCAGCTGTTGATACAGAAGAAAACAAAGAAGCTACTGAATAATCATGGTAAACCTGATAATTCAATAATATTAAAAAAGGATAAACTTTATAGTTTGTCCTTTTTTTTTGCCCTACTTAATCGTTTTTGTGTAAACCAAATGTTATGAACGTTTTAGAAAGCCAAATTTTTGAAGTAAATTTGCAGCCGAGACGAAAACAACAAACTATTTAAATGAAATATTCTAATCGAAATCAGGCAATTCTCCTACTAGCTGACGGAACTGTTTTTTATGGTAAATCAATTGGTATTGAAGGAACTACTTTTGGAGAAGTGTGCTTTAACACCGGAATGACCGGTTACCAGGAAATATTTACCGACCCATCTTACTTTGGGCAGATTATGGTTGCATCTAATGCCCATATCGGTAATTACGGTACAAATGAAGAGGAAGTTGAGGCTGAAAACATCATGATTTCAGGCCTAGTGTGTAAAAATTTCAGTTTTAATCATTCAAGGGTTAATTCTACAAAAAGCCTTAAAGATTATTTTGAAGAACAAAATCTTGTGGCAATATCTGATGTAGATACAAGAGCACTTGTTAGCTATATTCGTGACAATGGTGCAATGAATGCCGCTATTTCTACTGATGGTACATCAGTAGAAGAGCTTAAAAAGCAACTTGCAGCAGTTCCAGATATGAAAGGTTTAGAACTTTCGTCTAAAGTTTCTACTAAAGAGCCTTACTTTATCGGTAACCCTGATGCTAAATATAAAATATCTGCTCTTGATCTTGGTATCAAGAAAAACATTCTTAGAAACCTTGCAAAAAGAGATTGCTATATTAAAGTATTCCCTTATGATGCATCGTATGAGGATATGAAGAGCTTTAGCCCTGACGGGTATTTCTTATCTAACGGTCCCGGCGACCCGGATCCACTTTATTCTGCACAGGAAACTGCAAGGAATATATTAGGTAATAATGAACCGGTATTTGGTATCTGCTTAGGACACCAGGTTCTTGCACTTGCTAATGGTATCTCCACATATAAAATGTTTAACGGTCACAGGGGTATTAATCATCCGGTTAAAAACCTTGTAACAGGCGAGGGAGAAATAACTTCTCAGAACCACGGTTTCGCAGTAGTAAGGGAAGAACTTGAAAAACATCCTGACTTTGAGATCACTCATGAGCATATCAATGACGGTACAGTTGCAGGTATGCGTATGAAGAGCAAAAACTGCTTCTCTGTACAATACCATCCTGAGGCTAGCCCGGGTCCGCACGATGCGACATATCTTTTCGATCAGTTTATTGCAAACATCGAAAAAGCTAAAAACTAATACGATCTAATTGGGCTAATAATTTATTAGCCCAATTTTTTTATTTCAAGCTAAAACGTTTGCGTTTATAAGTTTTTTAAATTTGGGGTATTTGGCTTTTCAAAATGTTTAAATTTGCTAGGTTTCACAAAAAAGTATATAACAACAAAAAACAATATAATGAGCATTATTATTAAAGTACACGCTAGGCAGATACTGGATTCACGTGGTAATCCTACAGTAGAAGTTGATGTAATTACAGAAAACGGAATTCTTGGAAGGGCAGCAGTGCCATCAGGAGCATCTACAGGAGAGCACGAAGCAGTTGAGTTGCGTGACGGAGGTAAAGCCTACATGGGTAAAGGTGTATCTAAGGCTGTTGAAAATGTAAACACAACTATCGCAGAAGAAATTGTTGGTATGTCTATTTTTGAGCAAAATGCTATAGACAAAGCAATGATTGCTCTTGATGGTACAGATAATAAATCTAACCTTGGTGCTAATGCTATTCTTGGTGTTTCACTGGCTGTTGCTAAAGCTGCTGCTAACGAGCTTGGCCTGCCATTATACCGTTACATAGGCGGTGTTTCTGCTAATACGCTTCCTGTACCGATGATGAACATCATCAACGGTGGATCTCACTCTGATGCGCCTATCGCATTCCAAGAGTTTATGATCATGCCTGTTAAAGCTACCAGCTTTACACACGCAATGCAAATTGGTACAGAGGTTTTCCATAACCTTAAGAAAGTACTTCATGACAGAGGTCTTAGTACTGCAGTAGGAGACGAAGGTGGTTTTGCACCTAACTTTGAGGGTGGTACTGAAGATGCTATCGAAACTATTAAAATAGCTGTAGAAAATGCAGGTTACACTTTTGGTGGTGATGTTAAACTTGCGCTTGACTGTGCTGCTTCTGAATTTTATGTAAATGGTAAATACGATTACACTAAATTTGAAGGTGAAACAGGTAAAATCAGAACTTCTCAGGAGCAGGCAGATTATCTTGCTGAACTTGCTACAAAATATCCTATTATCTCTATTGAAGATGGTATGCAGGAGAATGACTGGGATGGTTGGAAATACCTTACTGAAAAAATCGGAGACAGAGTACAGCTTGTAGGTGATGATTTATTTGTTACTAACGTAGAGCGTCTTGCAAAAGGTATCGAAACAAATACTGCTAACTCTATTCTTGTTAAAGTAAACCAGATTGGTACACTTACCGAAACTATTGCTGCTGTAAACATGGCACACAATGCTGGTTACACATCTGTAATGTCTCACCGTTCGGGAGAAACTGAAGATTATACTATTGCTGACCTTGCTGTTGCCCTTAACTGTGGACAGATTAAAACAGGTTCTGCTTCAAGAAGTGACCGTATGGCTAAATACAACCAACTACTTAGAGTTGAAGAGGAATTGGCTGATGTTGCTTATTTTCCGGCTGAAAAAGCATTCAAAGTAAAACAATAAGTAATTTATTGCGATATAGTAAAAGGCTGTCCGAAAGGGCGGCCTTTTTTTATCGAATTCTAAATCAGTAGCCTCAAATTCTAAACAGGTGTTTTATAATCCGTTTGAAATGATAAATTTGCGTAATTAACTGCGGCTTATGAAATTTTTTAGAATTCTTTTAATCACCTCGCTTCTAACGTTGTTTGGTCTGCCTGCATTTTCACAAAATTCTACACTCGACAGTCTTTTGACAGAGCTCAATAAGCCTGCTAATGATACCATAAAGATTAGTTTGCTAAATGGTATTGCGGCGGAGTATGAGAATGATCCGGCTAAAATGCTGCAATACGTAAAAAAGGCACTTTTACTATCTCAACAAAAAAAGTTAGAACTTCAAGAAGCAGATGCCTGGTTTAATATTGGCAACGCTAATATTATGCTTAGCCACTATACACAGGCTTTAAAAAGTTATACAAATGCACAAGCTTTATTTGAGCAGCTTTTAAAAAAAGTTCCGAAATCAAAAATAAATGATATTAAAGACCGGCTTGCAATTACCTATGGAAGTATAGGTGTTGTGTGTTCTGAACAGAATAATTATGCCAAAGCTCTGGAATATTATTTTAAAGCGCTAAAACTTCATGAGGAAACAAAGGAAGAAGAGTATATGGCACATACCTATAACAACATAGGTATTGTATACAAGGAGCAAAAAGAATATGGTAAAGCACTGGAATATTACAATAAGGCACTTTGGCTGCAAAAGAAGCTTGGCGACGAAACGTCTGCCATAACAATTACAAATATTGGAGCAATATACCTGCTTAGAAATGAAAATGATAAGGCGTTAGAATCATTTAATGAAGCTTCCAGGATTCTTAAAACTTTTGATAATCAACGGGCACTTGGTGAACTTCACAATAATTACGGCAATTATTATGTTGCGATAAACAATTGCAGTAAGGCTGAAAAAAGTTATCTGGATGCGCTTAAGGTTTTTGAAGGTATGGGCGAAAAGTATGGTGCTTCGGCTTCGCTTGGGTACTTGGGAGCGGTGTATGCCTCGCACGGAAATAATAAGGAAGCGGTGAAGTATTTGCAGAAATCGTCGGCACTTGCCGAGGAAATAGGAGTGCTGGAGCAGCTTAAAGAATCAGAAAAGAGGCTTAGCGAAATTTATGAAAAAACGGGAAATGCTGTCGAAGCTTTAGAACATTATAAGCGATACAGTGCAGCGAAGGAAAAGATAAATAGTGCTGAGAATATTAAAAGTATGGTTAGGGAGGAGATGAATTACGAATTTGAACGTAAATCGGCTCTTCAGAAAATTGAGAATGAAAAACGCCAGCTGATGTTTGATGAACAGGCAAAAAGGCACAGGCTTCAGATAATTTTTATATCATTATTTATATTGCTGTTGTTTGGTATCGTCTTTTTAATATATAGCAGGCTTCAGCTGAAAAAGACACTTACCTTACAGCGCGACCTTGCGGAGTATGAGCAGAAAGCACTTCATTTGCAGATGAATCCGCATTTCGTTTTTAATTGTCTGGGATCAATATCCAGTTTTATAGTGCAGAATGGTAAAGAGTCGGCTATTAAATATCTGTCGAAATTCTCAAAACTTATGCGCCTTACGCTCGAGTATTCTAAAGAATCATTGATTCCTGTAGATAAGGAAATAGAAGGACTGCAAAATTACCTTGAGTTGGAGCAACTGCGTTTCAACAGGATATTTGAGTTTTCAATCACTAAAGATTCTGCTATCGAGGATGATATGGCGTTACCGCCGCTATTGTTACAGCCGTTTATTGAGAATGCTATTATTCATGGCCTTGTCCCTAAAAAACAAGCGGGAACTATTAGCATTGATTTTTCATTATCAGGCGATAAGATGGTTTGCACTATTACCGACGATGGTATTGGTATTAACCGCTCCAGAAAATTAAAAGAAAATTCGGTCACCGTACATAAATCTATGGCTTTGGAAATTACCCGAAAGCGTCTTGAGGTGATTCAGGCGGTAACCTCTAAATCAGCCAATGTTGAAATTGCTGAAATAACAGATTCTAACGGTTGCCCTGTTGGAACGAAAATTATATTACATTTGCCTATTCAATACGTATCCAGATAGTTATGATCACAGCTTTACTTATAGACGACGATAGCAATTTAAGAAATGGCATGAAAGGCCTATTGGATATGTATGCCCCTGATATAAAAATTTTGGGAGAGGCAGACAGTGTTAAAAGCGGCATCTCTGCGATAGATAAACATCGGCCCGATGTTGTTTTCCTGGATATTCAACTTGGTGACGGAACCGGGTTTGACATCCTTGAGCAGCTACAGCAAAAGCGAGGCAGTCTATCCTGTCATGTTGTATTTATTACGGCGCATGAAGAATTTGCGCTAAAGGCATTTAGGTTCAGTGCGTTGGATTATTTGCTAAAACCTGTAGATCCTGAGGATTTGCAAAAGGTGATTGAAAAAATAAAGAAAGTACTAGCTACTAATGACAGCTATGCGCACATTGACCTTCTGTTGGAAAACATCAGGAAGAAAGTAGATAAGTTTAAGAGGATAGCGCTTTCCACTTCAGATGGTATACACCTGTTTGAAGTAAGTGATATTATCCGCCTTGAATCGCAGGATAATTACACCAAGTTCTATATTAAAGATAATAAGCCCGTACTTATAGCTAAGACACTTAAAGAATATGAAGACTTGCTTTCTGAACAGGGGTTTGAACGTATTCACCAATCGCATCTTATAAACCTGGCGTATTTAAGGTCATACATTAAGAAAGATGGTGGCTACGCGGTTATGGCAGACAACAGCCATTTGCCAATATCACAGCGAAAAAAGGAACGCTTGCAGGAGTTATTAAAAGCATTGTAATGCAAATTCTAAGTCAATCCTGTCAAATTCTAAATGACAGGGTAAAATGTGGCTGAAAAAATTATATTTGAGGGTTAAAACAAAAGCTAAAAAAAGAATATGAAAAATACGTTACTCTATTTGCTTACACTGTTTTCGTGTGTTGCCTTTGCACAGGAGATAGTTGTGCCTGATGCAAACTTTAAAGCGAAGCTTTTGGGATCTGATGTTTCCAATGGTGTTGCCTACAATAGCACTTCTAATCCTATTGCGATTGATGCGAACGGAGATGGTATTTTGACTCAAAATGAAGTTGATGTAGTTTATTATCTGAATATTTCGTCTTCCGGCATTTCGTCGTTGGAAGGGGTAGCCTATTTTACAAATCTTAAAGGGCTGTACTGTGGGAATAATACGCTGACTACATTGGACCTTAGTACTAATGTCAATCTTACATATCTTTCTTGTAGCAATAATAACCTTGAGACCCTTTTTATAAAAAATGGGAGCAATGAAAATTTCCCTATAGATAACTGGAATGGTAATCCTAATCTGTCGTACATCTGTGCTGACGAATCTCAGGTAAATGATCTTGTTTCGGGTACATATAATGTTCCAAATACGGTACAGGTAAACTCGTATTGTACATATGCTCCCGGGGGAGTGTATAATAAGATTTCAGGTACTGTAAGATATGATGCTACTAATAACGCATGTGACGCTTCTGATGCAATAATCCCATCTTTACGGATGAAAATTTCAAACGGAGTTTATGAAGATGACGTTTTTACGAATGCCGACGGTACCTATACATTTTACGTAGGTGCTGGCAGTTATACAGTGACACCTAATTTTGAAGAAGATTATTTTACAGCTTCACCTGTAGATACCTATGTTAACTTCGCAGCAGTAACAGGAGTAGAGGAAGTTAGAAGCTTTTGCGTAACCGCTTCGGCTGCAAGTACTGATGTTGAAGTTGTAATGGCGCCGCTGTCTTCAGCCAATGTAAATAGCGATGTGCAGTATAAAATAGTATATAAAAACAAGGGAAACCAAACGGTATCAGGTACGGTAACCTGTAATTGGGACGGGTCTTTATTTGAGTTTGTAAATATGTCTCCAATGGCTGATTTTATCTCAACAACCTTATATTCGTGGAACTACACGAATTTAAAGCCTTTTGAATGCAGAGAGATCGTAATGACATTACATCTTAATGGTCCGTCTGATACTCCTGCGGTATATCCTGGATATGAAATTCCGTTTACAATGAATATTACATCAATCGGTGATGTAATACCTTCGGATAATAGCCTTGCCTTCAATCAGAGGGTTATTACTGATTCCGAAACGAATACCATTACCTGTATAGAGGGAGAAACGGTGTCGCCTGATAAGATAGGAGAGTACCTGCATTATGTGGTTAACTTTAAAAATACAGGTACTCAGTCTGCAGACTTTGTGGTTGTAGAGACCGATATTGATACGGATAAGTTTGATTTAAGTTCGTTAAGGATACTTAATAACTCGACACCTGTAAATACACGCATCACAGCAGGAAGGGTTGCATTTAGATTTGACAACGCTATGGGAATTGCAGACCATGGTAATATATTGTATAAAATAAAGACTAAAAAGAGCCTTATGCAGAATGACAGGGTTTCTAATGTGTCGTCTATTTATTATGGTTATAATTTCCCTGTTACTACAAATAATGCCACTACTACATTTGCACTATTGACTAAAGGCGAATTTACTATTGATACATCAGTTAAAATATACCCTAACCCGACCAATAATTTTGTGAAAGTTGGTGCAGCGGGAACAATTAAATCGGTACAAATTTTTGATATTCAGGGTAGGCTTTTACAGCACAGTTTTGTCAGTGAAAAAGCAGTAATACTGGATGTTTCAGATAGGCCTTCGGGGATATACTTTGTTAAGGTTTTAACAGAAAAAGGAATAAAAGTTGAAAAACTGATTAGGGAATAAAAGAATTTACTTGTTATATAAAGGTCAACAGTTTGCTGTTGGCCTTTTTTTATATACAACAAAAAAGGATTAGCGCGCATCCTGTTTTGTTGTGGCAAGTTTAAACTGAACGATAAACTAATCATTTTTCAACCAATGAAAAAATCCTTACTTTATGCACTTTTGCTAATGGGCGGAATTGCAGGCGCACAGAATATCTCGATACCCGATGCTAATTTTAAAAGCAAACTGGTAAACGCAAGCCCCAATATGTATGTAGCTGTTAATGCAGCGGGGCAAAACATGATTGTAGATGTAAACCATGACGGTGAAATACAGCAAAGTGAAGCCGATGCCGTTTATGAGCTTTACCTTTTTGGTTCTTCTATTTCATCGTTATCCGGTATTTCATCTTTTACAAACCTTACAAAGTTAGACTGTAGTAATAACCAGATTCAATCTTTAGATGTTGCTGCGTTATCAAATCTAAAGAGCCTTAATTGCAGGGTTAATGGCATGCAATCATTAAATATGTCCGGTCTGGCACTTTTAGAAGATGTTATTTTTGAATGGAATGCGATTACATCATTTGCTCCGACTGGATTAACAAACCTTAGAAATATCCAGGGTAGGAATAACAATCTTACAACGCTTAATCTTTCACTTTTTCCGGCTCTTGTTTCACTTGTTTGCGATAACAACCAGCTGACCGCTTTAAATGCTTCAGTAGCTCCATTGTTAACTGTGGTATTATGCAACAAAAACCAGATCACTAATTTAAATTTAACAGGTTTAGATCTTGTCTACCTTGATTATTCAGACAATCCACTTCCTGCTGTAGATCTTTCCTCATTAGCAAATTTGGAGACTCTTATTTGCAGCAATGTGGGTACGCCAAATCTTAACCTTAATGGCTTATCGGCTTTAAAAAATGTTGAATGTTCTAATAATCCGATTTCAGTACTAAATACAGAAGACCTTACGGCGTTAGAAATGTTTTTTTGCGAGTACACTCAAATCCTGCAACTGGATTTAAGCCATTCCCCAAACCTTAAATATTTCCATGCCGGAAATAACCCATTGCTTACATCAATAAATATTCACAACGAAGGATTAATATTATATCCGGGAGAATGTAACCTGTCTGATACTCCAAGCCTGCAAATGCTGTGTGTAGACGAAGGCGAGGAAGAGCTAATGTTGGAGTATTATGAGTCAAGGCAGGAAATACCTCCATACGTTAGTACAACATGCGAATTTGTTCCAGGACAGATATATAACAAGATTTCAGGTAAAATAAGGATAGATATTGATGATAACGGGTGTACAGATGCCGATACCAAGCCTTTCTATTACCCGGTTAAAATTTCTGATGGGACTACAGAGAAAATTAAGTTCGCCAGTTCTAATGGAGAGTATTTCGCTCTAGTAGGTGCAGGTACGTATACAGTTACAGCACCTTATGACGGAAATATGTACGAAACTCTTCCGGCAACAGCATCGGTAACTTTTGCGGGGATGGATAATGATACCTTTGTACAGGATTTTTGTGTTACACCAACTGGCGAGGTTAACGATGTAAGCGTAATTTTATCAACAGGGCCTGTAAGGCCGGGGTTTGATTCGTACCATTATATATATTACAGGAACAGTGGTAATACCATTGCTAATGGTACAGTAACTTTTACTTTTAACGATGCAGTATTAGATTATGTAGAGGCCGATCCTTTAGAGGCTACTTCAGCTCCGGGATCATTAACATGGAATTATACTAACCTCATGCCTTTTGAAAGCCGTGTAATAATGGTTGCCCTAAATGCAAATTCACCTACGGAAACACCTGCACTTAATATTGATGATGAACTTTTCTTTGTTGCAGAGGTTGATATGGATCAAACGGATGTGAACCTGAAAAACAATATATATCGAAGTGATATAAGTGTAGTAGGTGCATTTGACCCCAACAATATAATTTGCCTTGAAGGAGACAAAGAACCTGTAGAGAACATTGGCGAATATCTTAACTATGTGGTGAATTTTGAAAATACAGGTAATGCGGCTGCAACATTTGTAGTAGTAACCCAGGAACTAGATGCAGCACAATTTGATGTTTCGTCTTTTGAGGTGCTAAATGCTTCGCATGAAGTTGATGTTACGCGAATTGGTAATAATGTAATGTTCAGGTTTGAGGATATTGATCTTGGAGCGGCAGAACAGGGTAATGTAGTATTCAGGATCAAGACGCTTCAAAGCCTGGAAGAAGGCGATCAGGTAACGAATCAGGCAAATATTGTCTTTGATTATAATTATGCGATTATAACTAATCAGGCATTTACAACTTTTGAAACGATACTGGGTAACGATAAATTTACATTAGATAAATCCGTAAGTATTTATCCTAACCCATCAACAGACCTAGTTAATATATCATCTGAAAATGATGTGCATGGAATTGAGTTATATGACATTCAGGGCAGGCTGGTACAGGCTATCCAAATAAATGCACCATCTGCTCAAATAGACCTTACAGACAGGCAAAGTGGCATATATTTTATAAAAATTGCTACCGCTAAAGGGGTAATGGTAGAAAAAGTGATTAAACGGTAAGGGCAACCCCTTTAATTTTACAGAATTATCAAAAGTCAATACTTTAAGGTATTGACTTTTGTTTTTTTAGTAGCATATTTAACGATTTTAATAAGTAATTTTCTTTATAAATAAATTTCATTTTATTAAATTCGCAGGAATATATTTTTCACAACTATAATTCACACTACATATGTCAAATACTGCAATACTAGAAATTGATGGCAAAAGGTATGAGTTCCCGGTTATTGTAGGAACCGAAAACGAAACTGCTATTGATATTGATAAACTGCGTGGTCTTACCGGCGCTATAACAATAGATCCGGGGTATAAGAACTCAGGGTCATGCAAAAGCGAAATTACTTTCCTTGACGGAGAGCAGGGTATACTTCGATACAGAGGATATTCTATCGAGCAACTTGCTGAAAAATCTAACTTCTTAGAAGTTTCTTACCTGCTTATTTTTGGAGAGCTGCCTACAGCTGCAGAACTTGAGAAATTTGAAACCAATATAAGGAAATATACCCTTGTTAATGAAGAGATGAAAAACATCATTGACGGGTTTCCTAAAAATGCACACCCAATGGGAGTGCTTGCGTCACTAACAAGTGCACTTACGGCATTTAACCCAAAATCGGTTGATGTTAACAACGAAGCTGAAATGTATGAGGCTGTTTGCAAGGCGGTGGGTAAATTCCTTGTTATTGCTACATGGACATACAGAAAAGCTATGGGTTACCCTCTAAACTATTACGATAATACAACAGGGTATGTAGAAAACTTCATGAACCTGATGTTCTCTCTGCCTACAGGTCCTTACACTATCGATCCTGTTATTGTAAACGCTCTTGATAAATTATTCATCCTTCACGCAGACCACGAACAAAACTGTTCTACATCTACAGTAAGAATGGTAGGTTCATCTCACGCTGGGCTTTTTGCTTCAATATCTGCGGGTGTATCTGCGTTATGGGGTCCGCTTCACGGTGGTGCTAACCAGGCTGTACTTGAAATGCTTGAAGAGATTCAGAAAAACGGTGGCGATGCCGATAAATATCTTGCGAAAGCAAAAGATAAAGATGATCCGTTCCGTCTTATGGGCTTTGGGCACAGGGTTTATAAAAACTTTGACCCAAGAGCTAAGATCATTAAAAAAGCAGCTGATGAAGTGCTTTCAAAACTTGGTGTTGACGATCCGGTACTTGCAATCGCTAAAAAACTTGAAGAAGCTGCATTACAGGATGAGTACTTCAAATCTAGAAACCTTTACCCTAACGTAGATTTCTATTCGGGAATCATTTACAGGGCTATGGGAATACCAACAGAAATGTTCACTGTTCTTTTCGCAATTGGCCGTCTTCCGGGATGGATTGCACAATGGAAAGAAATGCGTGTTAACAAAGAGCCTATCGGGCGTCCTAGACAAGTGTATACAGGTTCTCCGTTAAGAGAGTTTGTTGACGTAAAAAACAGATAATTATTTTATATAGATATCTAAAGCCGCTCCTACAGAGCGGCTTTTTTATTGCTTTGTAATGATTGCATAAATTTCAAACGAAATAATTATCAATATCGCTATAAAAGTTTACAATGATGCGTTCATTTTCTATATTTGCGCAAAACCTGTATATACTATGTTACACCTTAACGTAAAAAACGAAACATCGCGGCTTCGGGCCGTTATATTAGGAACTGCCACAAGTAACGGGCCAACGCCAACAGAGAGCGAGGCTTACGATCCGAAATCGCTGGAGCACATAAAAGCCGGAACATACCCTGTAGAAGCAGACATGGTGAAAGAAATGGATGCGCTGGCAAAAGTTTTCGAAAAGTATGATGTAAAGGTATACAGGCCTGAAATTATACAGGATTATAACCAGATATTCAGCAGGGATATCGGTTTTGTGATTGACGATATATTTATCAAAGCAAATATTTTACCGGACAGGGAGAGGGAACTGGATGCTATACAATATGTAATAGACCAGATCGATCCTGCAAAGGTAGTTCGCCCGCCTGAGGAAGTACATATTGAAGGTGGTGATGTAATGCCGTGGAATGACCATATTTTTATTGGTACATACAAAGGCAGCGATTATAAAGACTTTATTACCGCCAGAACCAATATACAGGGGGTAAATTATATAAAAGAACTTTTCCCGAATAAGATCGTAAAAGAGTTTGACCTTGTTAAATCGAGGATAGAACCAAGAGATAACGCACTGCACCTTGACTGTTGCTTTCAGCCGATTGGTAAAGATAAAGGCGTAATTTATAAGAGCGGGTTTAGGGAAGAGGCAGATTATTTGTATCTTGTAGACTTGTTTGGCAAAGACAACCTGTTTCATATAGAAAGGGAAGAGATGTATAACATGACATCTAACTTTTTTTCGATAGATACGAACGTGGTTGTTATAGAGAAAAACTTCCACAGGCTTAAAAACTGGCTTATAGCACAAGATTTTATTGTTGAAGAGGTGCCATATGCAGAAATAGCAAAACAGGAAGGCTTACTAAGATGCTCAACATTACCCCTTATAAGAGATTAATTTTTTAAATTGATATGAAACAGATTACCGATACTATATTGATGATTCGCCCGGTGGCTTTCAGGATGAACGAGCAAACCGCAGTTAATAATTATTACCAGAAAGTAATAGACAGCCTGCTGCCGGAAAGCGTAAATGCTAAGGCACAACAAGAATTTGATGCTTTTGTTGAAAAGCTAAAAGCTGTAGGTGTTAATGTTGTTGTTGTAGATGATACTACAGATACCGATACTCCGGATTCTGTTTTCCCGAATAACTGGGTTTCTTTCCATGAAAATGGCGATGTGGCATTATATCCTATGTTTGCAGAGAACCGCCGTAATGAGCGCCGTGAAGAGATTTTAGACTTACTGGAAGATCAGGGGTTTGTTATAGATAACATTGTAGACTATACATCGGCTGAAGAAGATGATATTTTTCTTGAAGGAACGGGTAGTATTGTCTTAGACAGGGCTAACCACAAAGCATATTGTGCGTTATCGCCACGTGCAGATGAGGAGCTTCTTATAGAATATTGTGAGGATTTTGAGTATACACCGGTTATATTTGAGGCCTACCAAACGGTAGACGGAGAGCGCAAGCTTATTTATCATACCAATGTAATGATGTGTATTGGCGATACTTTTGCTATTATTTGTGCAGATTGTATTGACGATAAAAAAGAGCGCAAAATGGTGCTTGAAAACCTTAAGGAAGATGGTAAAGAAATCATTCTGCTCACAGAAGCACAATTGAATAACTTTGCGGGTAATATGCTTCAGGTACAGGGTGCCGATAATAAAAGTTACCTTGTAATGAGCGATTCGGCAAGACAGGTGCTTACTAAAGACCAGATTACTAAAATTGAAAAACATACAGAAATATTGAGTTCAAGCCTTGATACTATTGAAGCTTGTGGTGGTGGAAGCGCACGCTGCATGATGGCTGAAATATTTTTGCTAAAACAATAATATGCTTTCAAAAAAAACAAAATATGGGTTAAAGGCGCTTATCTACATTGCTAAGCAGGGTGGAACAGCGCCGGTACTTATATCTGATATATCTGAAAAAGAACAGATACCTAAAAAGTTTCTTGAGGCGATTTTGTTAGACCTTAAGAAATTTGGTATTCTCGGTTCTAAAAAAGGCAAAGGTGGGGGATATTATCTTATGAAAGATCCTAAAACCGTTACCGCTGCTACGCTTATCCGTGTGTTAGACGGGCCTATAGCATTATTGCCATGCGTAAGCCTTAACTATTACGAAAAGTGTGATGACTGCCCTCACGAGGAAAAATGTTCGCTTAACAGGTTTATGGCAGAGGTGCGTGATAACACGCTTAACGTTCTTCAACAGAAGTCGTTACATGATTTAACATTATTGTAGCGCTTTTTTTTATCTTTATAGTCTATTATTTCTATAGAGTAATAGTATATTTGAAAAAAATTAGTCACGGGTTTTTATTTCGATAAAAACATTCGGTATAGGTTAAAAGAAAAGATGGAGGAGAAAAAATTACAGTATCTAAATGACGCATTAGAGGGTCTACAGCTTGCTGAGGCACTTAGCTTTGTGGTTGGTGCTTTTGAGGGGAGAAAGGTTTTTTCTACCTCTTTTGGTATAGAAGACCAGGTACTTACCCACTTTATTGCACCTCACGCAAACGAAGTTGAGGTTTTTACCTTAGATACAGGCCGTCAGTTTAATGAAACTTACGAAGTGTTTCAGCGAACGTTAACCAAATATCCGGCGATAAAAATTAAAACATTTTATCCTGATGAGCAGGATATTGCAGATTATGTAAATAATCATGGTATCAATGGGTTTTACAATAGTGTAGAAAGCCGCAAAGAATGCTGCCGCGTACGCAAAGTAGTACCCTTGCAAAGAGCCATTACCGGAGCATCGTTATGGATAACCGGGCTAAGGGCAGAACAATCGCAAAATCGTGAGGGAATGCAGTTTTTAGAATGGGACGAGGCTAACCGGCTGGTTAAGTTTAATCCTTTACTGCATTTCACACTTAAAGAAGTAGAACAGTTCACAGATAAATATAATATTCCTGTAAGCAGCCTGTATAAAAAAGGTTATTTAAGTATAGGCTGTGCACCATGTACACGCGCTTTACTGGAAGGTGAAGATTTTAGAGCCGGGCGCTGGTGGTGGGAACATGGCAAAAAAGAATGTGGCCTGCATATACATTCTGATAAAAATTATTAATAATGACACAGCAATTACAAACACATTTGCATACGCTGGAAGACGAAAGCATATACATAATCCGTGAGGTTGTGGCACAGTTTCAAAAACCGGTGCTGCTTTTTTCCGGAGGCAAAGACTCTATAACACTGGCAAGACTGGCACAAAAAGCATTTTATCCGGCAAAGATTCCGTTTCCGTTCTTACATATAGATACTGGGCATAACTTCCCTGAAACTATAGCATTTCGGGACCAGTTGGTTGAAGAACTCGGGGTAGAACTTATTGTGCGTTACGTACAGGATAGTATCGACCAGAAAAAAGTTCAGGAAGAAACCGGCAAGCATGCAAGCCGGAATGCACTGCAAACGGTAACGCTACTTGACGCTATAGAAGAGTTTGGTTTTGACGCCTGCATGGGTGGTGCACGCCGTGATGAAGAAAAATCCAGGGCTAAAGAGCGTATCTTTTCGGTACGTGATGATTTTGGCCAGTGGGATGCTAAAAAACAGCGTCCGGAATTATTTAATATTCTGAATGGTAAAATTCATTTTGGGGAGAACGTAAGGGCATTCCCTATAAGCAACTGGACAGAAGAAGATGTGTGGAATTATATTGCACAGGAAGGCATTGGCCTGCCAACAATATATTTTGCGCATCCACGAAAACTTGTAAAGAGGGATGGCGCTTTCCTGGCACATTCTGACTACCTGAACCTTGTAGACAGCGATGAGATCGTGGAGACTATAGTACGTTTTCGTACCGTGGGCGATATGACCTGTACCGCAGCATTCGTGTCTGAGGCTTCGACGATTCCCGATATTATGTACGAAAACAAATCTTCCAAATCTTCTGAACGTGGTGCCCGTATTGACGATAAGCGATCTGAGGCGGCATTAGAGCAGAGAAAGAAGGGAGGGTATTTTTAATTATGGATTTACTACGAATTAATACTGCCGGTAGTGTAGACGATGGCAAAAGCACGTTAATAGGCAGGTTCCTGAATGATAGCCGTGCACTGACAATAGAGCAAGAAGAACTTATTGCAAGAAAGACGAAGGAAAAAGGACTTGAAGATCTCGATTTCTCTGTGATAACCGATGGGCTTATTGCCGAAAGGGAACAGGGTATCACCATTGATGTTGCCCATATTTACTTTTCAACTTCAGAAAGAAAATTTATTATAGCCGATAGTCCAGGGCATGTAGAGTACACGCGTAATATGGTTACGGGTGCTTCAAATTCTGAAGTATCTATAATTCTTGTAGATGCGCGCAAAGGATTGTTAGAACAAACGTACAGGCATTATTTTATAAGCAGCCTGCTAAGGTTAAAAACGGTTGTTTTCTGTATCAATAAGATGGATCTGGTAAATTATAGCGAGGACACATTCCTGTCTATAGCTTCTGATATTAATGCAATGACAACGCAATTCGGCTATAGGCCGGACATTCATATACTGCCTATAAGTTCGCTGAAAGGGGATAATGTAGTGGAAGTTTCAAAATATACCGAATGGTATAAAGGCGATACGTTGTCGGGCATCCTTCATAAAATTATACCGAGCGGTACAGAAACCGAAGATTTCAGGATAGACATTCAACAGGTACTGCATGTTCAGAATGCTGAATTTGTCGATTACAGGGCATACGCCGGAAGAATAATCAGTGGTGCGTTGTCTGTTGGTGACGAGCTTACTGTATTGCCGTCAGGTCAAAAAAGCGAAGTGGTGGAGATACGTAAGTTTACTAATACGCTTAGCTCTGCCAATACAGGGGAGTCAATACAATTCAGGCTTAAAGATGGGGTAGATATCAGCCGTGGTATGATGCTGGTGAAGCAGCCGGATGAAAAACTGCTTTCTAAAGATATTAGTGCAACCCTGGTGTGGATGGACGAGAAACAGGCAGTGCCATCGGGTAAATATATTTTGCAGGCTGGAACAAGGAGTGTTGCGTGCAAGCTTCAGGCTATAGAGGGAATAGTTCCGCCGGAGAATCCTTCTGATATTAAAGAAGCAGATCGTTTACAACTGAATGATATTGCAAAGGTGCAGTTAAAAACTGCCGCACCTGCCTTTTTAGACGCTTTTAGTGTTAATAGGCTAAACGGTGCTTTTATCCTTATAGATGCCCAGGCCAATAATACAGTGGCTGTAGGATTTACAGAATAGGTTAGATTAGAATTGTTATATAGTTTGTTTGTTGTCAAGCTGCACCCATTGGGTGCAGCTTGTCTATTTAAAGGGTATCGTCTTTAAAATATTTACCACAGAACTGCTTATATATTGCACGCCTATAGCAATTACAATAAAGCCTATTATACGGGAAATAGCCACTATACCAGACGCTCCCAGTATCCTTGAAAGGTAATGGGCACTGCGCAGCATTAAAAAGATAACCGCTGCCACGGCACCCATGGCCAGGCAGGCAATAACCTGTTGATCGAAATGCTGATAATCCTGGTACATGGCAATAAGTAATGATATAGATCCCGGGCCTGCAAGCATTGGTATGGCAAGCGGGGTAAGGGCAATGTCGTTTCTTTTTTGGGCATCATTCTCTACCTCTTTGTTTACACCCCTTTTTTTGCTGAATTTACCGGTAAGCAGCGAAAACCCTGAATTAACGATAATAAAACCTCCAGCTATCCTTAACGCATCGATACTAATGCCAAAAAAGGCAAGCACATATTGCCCGATAAAAAAAGAGATAATAAGAATTATAAAAACATTTACCGCTGCCCAAAACGATATTCGTGAACGTTCCGCCATACTGTCGCTCATAGTGAGTCCAACAAAAATTGGCACTGCACCAAGCGGGTTGATTACAGAGAACAATGCTGCAAAAATGTAAATAAATAATTCCATAGGGTTAGTTTGGTTTATTGGCAAAAATATTGTTTAACGGCTATTCGGGCTTTTCTAAATTATTAAATTGTGACCCCCTATAATAACAAATAGAGAGGTTTGGTTTTGCAGCAGAAATAATTGTTTTTTATCCTGCTTTTTTAAATGTTTTCAAGATACAAGGTAGCAATTATTTACGATTCTTAAATAGACAAAAAGAAGAGAAAGTGTCTGGTGTCTATTTATGAATTAACTTCCTTACGTTCTGGGGGTTTAGTTTTTAAGGTAGCTAAAAATAATTACATTAGTAAATAAGAACAACACACTAACTGGCATTGCTAGCTAATAAATCCTACATTACTTATGAAAAAAGTTTTGCTTTTACTTTTGTTTATAAGCACACTTTCCTGTAAAAAGACAGAAGTGGCAAGAGAAATAATTAAAGACTTTTCGGAAAACAGGTGGCAGGCAACTGACATAAAAAAAATTGAGTTTAGTGTAGATAAAGATATCGCAGAAGCTGATATTAAACTGTTATTTTCTCATATATACGATCCTCAATATGAAATGGTTTCGGTTTCGATAATGTTTGAGAATCCGAAAGGAGAGATGGAAAGTATATATAATAACTTTAGGGTTACCGATGAGAATGGTAAAAACCTTTCTGAATGCGCAGGCGATATATGTGATTTTTATACAATTATCAAAGAAAATATAAAGCTTGAAAAAGGTGTATATAAAATAACGGTAGAAAATAAATGCGCCGGTTCTTACCTGCCGAATGTGCTGGCTTTAGGGGTAGTAGTGGAAAGCAAGAACTAGCGATTAAAAGACTACTTAATGTTATAAGGCCGTGAACCCATTGAGTGGCGCTTCTATAAGAAGTAATATTGCATTTTCAGACAATGCCTCCAGGTCAATTTCTTCAGAATTCCATAACGCCAGTCCATCACGTTCTCCAAGCAGGCTTCCCTGGACGTTAAACGCTCCGCTGATAACAAATACGAAAATGCCATTGGTTTTGTTTGCGGGATTATGAAGTATTTCTTCGCGTGCATTAAATATTCCTATTTGTGCAGACATTCCGTTATGGAATGCTTCGAATAGTTTATGAAATGTATTACGAACAGAAAGGTCGGTCTGGGCAATCATAAAATCTTTTAGCGAAAAAAGCTCTGATACTGCAGCATGCGTAAATGTAATGTACAAAAAGTTTATCATGCTGTCCTCGTAAGGGTTTTTTATACTAATAGTTCCACCAGCGGAACTGTGGTATGTAAAAGCCTCTCCAGGGACAATAATCTGTGGTGTATCGCTATTAAAATGACACTCGGCAGCTCCTACCAGAGGTAACACCATAATTACAGTACCGGCATCTAACGATCTTTCAACAATTTGCTGTGCGGCAAGCGTTTCGTCATTCAGGACAGTGAGCGTGCTAAACTGTGGTTGTAAAGGATCATTAAATTCATTAAAGTTAAAAGAGGCATGCAGCCTGTGGTTTGCGTTCTCCGTAAGCCCCCTTTTTTGGGCTTTGAAAATTTGTGCGGGACTTTGATGTATCATAGTAGGGGACTGATTATAAATCAAATTTAGTTGTAAGCATTTAATTATAATTTTTTTTGAGGTAAACGCATCTTATTTAGGGACAAATGCTTTTTTTAGATAATTTATTTGCTGAAATTGCTGAATAATATGAAAGTTACCAAGGCATGAAACAGTTCAAGTTCTTACTTATTTTGCTATTTATTGTTATACCGGGAGCATACACCCAGGTTATTTCGGGTTACATATATGACGAAGCTGAAAATAAACCGTTGGAAGGTGCCTTTGTTTATCTGGATGGTACGACCATAAATGCCAGTACCGATGCCAAGGGTTATTTTACATTAAAGCCAGGTACAGTATACAATGTCCCGCTAATTGTAACCTACGTAGGTTTTGAAAACTTTGTATTGGAAAATCCTTTTTCTTATACAAAACCGATAAAGGTTTTGCTTCGCGAGAGTAGTATTCATCTTGATGAAGTAGTAATAAGTAAAAACCTGCCTTTTACGCGTAAGCAAATGCTAAGGGCTTTTAGGAAGCAGTTTTTAGGAACCACTGCATCCGGTAGGTCATGTGAAATACTGAACGAAGATGATATTAGGTTAACCTATAATCTTTCAACAAATACATTACAGGCGCGTAGCGCGGTGCCACTTCGTATAAAAAATAAAAGACTGGAGTATGATATCGCCTTTAACCTTGTCGATTTTCAGGTTTCTTATAATACACTAACACTTTCGGATCTATATTTAAACAAGAGTTTCTTTGCGGGCACTACGGCATATTCGGATATTTCTAAAAAAGGATCGGCAGATAAAAAGCGCAGGCAAGCCTATTTGGGTTCTACGGTGCACTTTATGAAAACAATGGCTGATAATACCTGGCAAGAAGAGAAGTTTCAGTTGTATGTAGACAGGTGGCCTGCCAATCCGGATAATCATTTTGAAGTATCTGATTCGCTTTCGTTTAAAAAAATAATATCCCTGGACGATGCCAGAGTTCCTGCAAAAGCAAGTTATCTTATGGATGCCGGAGGAAAAAAAGAAACAGTTAAACATAAACTGCGCCAGCACTATTCTATTTTGTATGACAGAAAAGACCAGTCCGACTTTGAACTTACCGATGGTGAATTTTACATTGACAAAAATGGACTTTTTATTCCCATACAAGGTGTCACTTTTAGTGGCTATCTGTCAACACTTCGGGCGGGCGATCTGCTTCCTTCAGATTATCAGTATAGGCCTTAAATGTTAGCATAACTATAAAAAAGAAGGAAAATAGACCTGTTTTTGGTATTTTTATTAAAAAAGAAGCTATGGGAACTCCAAAGAAAACACTTGTAATGGGCGCGTCTACCAATCCTGGCAGGTATGCTTATAAGGCTATAAAGATGCTGGAACGTTTTGGTCATCCGGTTGTTGCAATTGGCAAAAAAGAAGAAAGCCTGGATGGCGTTAAAATAGAGAAAGATCATGTACCTTTTGATGAGGTAGATACAATTACCTTGTACCTTAACCCACTGAACCAAAAACAGTACTACGACTATATCGTGGGGCTTAAGCCTGAGCGCGTTATCTTTAATCCGGGTACAGAAAATCCTGAATTGTACTCGCTACTGAGGCAGAACGGAATTGATATAGAGGTTGGCTGTACGCTTGTAATGCTATCTATAAACCAGTTTTAACGGGGAGTACTTTTTTACTCACGCATAGCAATAGCAGAAAAGTAATTAAACCATTTACCACTATTAGTTCATTATCAAAAGCATAATTTCCGAAGAATAAAGAAGAATTAAGGCTTATGAATAAAGTAATGAGTGGCGATGCTATGCATATAAATGGTACCATTTTATCTTTTACAGTATAGTTTTTCATGAACAGACCAAAAGAGTATAGTCCTAATAGAGGACCATAGGTATATGATGCTATCCTGAATATCATGCTTACTACCGAATCGTTGTTAAGCACATTGAATACAATTATTACAAGGAACATAAGTAATGAAAAGCCAACGTGTACAAAATGCCTTGTTCTTACATTATTTGTTTTGGCAAGATTTTCTGCTTTATCCATTCCCAGGAAGTCAACACAAAAAGAGGTGGTAAGTGCGGTAAGTGCAGAATCTGTAGTGGCAAAAGTAGCAGCCGTTAGACCTAACAGAAATATTACGGATGGTACAATAGTAAGGTAGTTGAATGCTATTTCAGGAAAAAGAAGGTCGGTTCTTGGATTGCCTAAAGCATCGGTCGGTATAGCAATGCCATTGTTGTTGGCATAGATGTAAAGTAATGCACCAACCCCCAAAAAGAACAGGTTGATGATTACGAAAATCCCCGTAAATGTAAACATGTTTTTCTGCGCTTCGCCTATATTTTTACAACTCAGGTTTTTCTGCATCAGATCCTGATCGAGGCCAACCATGGCTATAGTCACAAATATTCCACCCAGTATCTGCTTTACGAAATGGAATTTGCTTCCAATAAAATCTTCAAAAAAGAATATTTTGGAGTAATTGCTGTTTTTTACGGTTTCAAAAGCTTCAGGGATGCTTAGGTTTAAGCTGTCGCAGATAAAATAAATAGTAAAGAATACAGATGATACTAAAAAGAATGTCTGCAAGGTATCTGTAATGATGATGGTTTTTAATCCACCTTTATAGGTATATGCAAATATTAATAATAGCGATATTAATACTGTTGCCCAAAAGGGTATCCCAAAGGCGTCAAATACATACCGCTGTAAAACAATAACCACCAGGTACAATCTAAAAGCAGAGCCTATAGTACGGCTAATGAGAAATATCATTGCCGATGTTTTATAACTGTAATAGCCCAGCCTGCTTTCTATATAGCCGTAAATAGAAGTCAGGTTTAACCTGTAATATAAAGGCAGAAGCACTTTTGCTATTATAATAAAGCCTATAGCATTACCCAAAATAAACTGGAAGTACTTAAACTGGGCTCCACTGGGTGCGCCAACCTCTCCCGGTACTGATATAAAAGTAACTCCCGAAAGGGCAGTGCCTATCATACCGAAAGCAACAAGATACCACTTAGAATTTTTATTCGCCTTAAAAAAGGTATCATTACTACTGTCTTTTTTGCTTACCAGCCTTGAAATAAGAATAAGTATGCCAAAATAAATTACAATTATAAAGAGTATGGTTATGGGTTGCATAGTGTATAGTTTGTAATACAAAACAAGTGAAAATTATTTCAAAAAACTAAGGCTGATGAAATTTGTGTGGGTTTAATGTAAATAGGGGCTTGTTTACTACCTTTGCACTACTATGGAAATGTCTTCTAAACTACTGGAAAGGGCTGTTGCCGAAATATCGCAGCTGCCGGGTATTGGCAAGAGAACAGCACTCAGGCTGGCACTTCATTTGTTGAAGCAGCCAACCGAGCAAACATTGCTGCTTACCGGGGCTTTACAAAAAATGAGGGAAGATATTCAGTTTTGCAGACAGTGCCATAACATTAGTGATGTTGAAGTGTGTCAGATATGTTCTAATACTACCCGTGACCGTTCTGTTATCTGCGTTGTAGAAGACATTCGTGACGTAATGGCAATTGAAAACACCAACCTTTTTAAAGGTACCTACCATGTTTTAGGAGGTAAGATATCGCCCATGGATGGCGTTGGTCCAAGCCAGTTAAATATAACAACATTAGTGGAAAAAGTTAAAAGCGGTAATGTTAAAGAAATCATTTTTGCTTTGAGTTCTACAATGGAAGGTGATACTACAAACTTTTACATCTATAAGCAAATTAAAGAGTATGGTGTTGTAACTTCGGCGATAGCAAGGGGTATTGCTGTGGGGGACGAATTAGAATTTGCCGATGAGGTAACCCTGGGGAGAAGTATATTGCATCGTGTTCCATTTGAGAATTCTATGAGGAATACTTAATATTTTACATCCTATTCCTGTTAATATACCCATAAATAAGTATACTTTACATAAATATAGTGTCTATATTTGCATACTAAATTTATAATTAATTCTTAACTTAATGGATACTACCTCAAAGGGAAAAATTCTTATTACCGGTGGTGCAGGATTTATAGGGTCTAATTTATGTGACCATTTTATTTCAAACGGTTATCAGGTTGTTTGCCTTGATAATTTTGCTACAGGTTTCAGGAAAAATATTCAACATCATTTATCAAACCCTGATTTTACGCTTGTTGAAGGCGATATCAGGAATATGGAAGACTGTCGAAAGGCAGTCGAAGGAGTTGCTTATGTTTTGCATCAGGCAGCACTGGGGTCCGTTCCCAGGTCAATTAAAGATCCGATAACCACGAATGATGTTAACGTTGGTGGTTTTTTAAACATGCTTACCGCTAGTCGGGATGCTGGCGTAAAACGCTTTGTTTATGCGGCGAGTTCTTCTACTTATGGCGATTCTGAAAGTTTGCCTAAGGTTGAAGATAAAATTGGTAATCCACTATCTCCTTATGCTATAACAAAATATGTGAATGAGCTTTATGCTACTATATTTAGTAAAACATACGGTATGGAAACAATAGGATTGCGTTATTTTAATGTTTTTGGCAGACGACAAGATCCCGCAGGCGCATATGCGGCCGTTATCCCTAAATTCGTAATGCAATTCATGAAACACGAAAGCCCGGTAATAAATGGTGATGGCAATTATTCCAGAGATTTTACTTATATAGATAATGTTGTGCAGATGAATGAGTTGGCAATGTTAACTCAGGAGCCTGGCGCTATAAATACCGTTTATAATACGGCATTTGGAGACAGGACAACGCTTAGAGAGCTTATAGAATATCTAAAGCAATACCTTTCAGAATACGATACGGTAATAAAAGACGTTGAAGTTATCTATGGGCCTGAAAGGGCAGGGGATATTCCACACTCGTTGGCAAGTATAGATAAGGCAAAGAGATTACTAAATTACAATCCGCAGTATTCTATAAAACACGGCTTGGGAGAGGCCGTTAAGTGGTATTGGAGTAATCTTAAATAATAAATGGCAGCTTTTAGCTGATTCAAAATAATAAAAAAATATATGAAAATAGCTGTAATAGGACTTGGATATGTAGGTTTACCTTTAGCTAGATTATTTGCGACTAAATATTCTGTTGTTGGTTTTGATATCAATAAATCCAGAATTAATGAATTAAATTCAGGAACTGACAGTACACTTGAAATTGAAGATGATCTTCTTAAGAGTGTCCTTGTTACAGAGTCTACATCTGAAAACGGTTTGTATTGTTCAGCAAATCTGGATGATATTAAAGATTGTAATTATTACGTAGTTACTGTTCCAACCCCTGTAGATAAAAATAACAGACCAGATCTTACTCCGCTTTACAAATCCAGTGAAACGGTAGGTAAAGTTTTGAAAAAAGGTGATATTGTGATTTATGAATCTACTGTTTATCCAGGTGTTACTGAGGAGGAATGTGTGCCGGTACTGGAGCGTGTGAGCGGATTAAAGTTTAATGAAGATTTTTTTGCAGGCTACTCGCCTGAAAGAATTAACCCGGGCGATAAAGAGCATACTGTAGAAAAGATACTAAAAGTTACGGCGGGTTCTACTCCAGAGATAGGCGTAAAGGTAAATGAACTATATAAGTCGGTCATTACAGCCGGAACTCACCTTGCACCAACCATAAAAGTAGCGGAGGCAGCAAAAGTTATAGAAAATTCACAACGTGATATTAATATCGCTTTTGTTAATGAATTATCTAAAATTTTTAACTGTATGGATATAGATACACAGGCTGTATTAGAGGCGGCTGGTACTAAATGGAATTTTCTTCCGTTTAAACCAGGACTTGTAGGTGGTCATTGCATTGGTGTAGATCCTTACTATCTTGCTCAAAAGGCTCAGGAAGTAGGTTATCATCCTGAAATAATTCTTGCAGGTCGTAGACTTAACGATAGCATGGGAGAATATGTAGCTTCTCAGGTAGTGAAACTAATGATAAAAAGGGGGATTGCTATAAATGGTGCCAGTTTATTAATGTTAGGTATTACGTTTAAAGAGAATTGTCCTGATGTGCGTAATACAAAGATAATAGATGTATTAAAGGCGTTAAAAGATTATGGTATAACTGTAGTTATTTATGATCCATGGGCTAATCCATCAGAAGTAAAACACGAATATGGACTAGAGACTGTAAGTAGTCTTCCTAAACAACAATTTGACGCTGTGGTGTTGGGAGTAGCACATAAGGAATTTATTGACATAGATTTTAAATCAATAAGAAAAGAGAATGGCGTTCTTTATGATGTTAAAGGGATTTTAGGAGATGTAGCAGATGGAAGACTCTAAAAGGGACTAAATTAAATAATCATATATTCTATATTACGAGTTAAAGATTGTAAGTTTGCTGAACTAAATAAGTGTTTTTTTAATTCATTTATATACAGGTTTTTATAAATATTCGAATAGCGGAGAATGACTAAGATTAAAAATATTTGCTGTATTGGTGCTGGTTATGTAGGCGGTCCAACAATGGCTGTGATAGCGCACAAATGTCCGGACATTAAAATTACAATTGTTGATTTAAATGCCGACAGAATTGCAGCTTGGAATGATGAGGATGTGAATAATATCCCAATTTACGAACCGGGACTTTCTGATATTGTGGCTTCATCGCGTGGAAGAAATCTTTTCTTTTCTACAGATGTGGAAAAAGCTATAGATGAAGCCGATATGATATTTATTTCGGTAAATACTCCAACAAAGACGTACGGTGTTGGGAAGGGTATGGCTGCCGATCTTAAATATATTGAGCTTTGCGCCAGACAGATAGCAGCAGTTTCTAAAAGTGATAAAATTGTAGTTGAAAAATCTACTTTGCCGGTAAGAACTGCCGAGGCAATAAAAAATATATTAGATAATACAGGAAATGGCGCTAAGTTTCAAATCTTATCAAATCCTGAATTTCTTGCCGAAGGCACAGCTGTTGAAGACTTATTAAATCCGGATAGGGTATTGATAGGAGGAGGTACAGATGCAGAAGGCCAGGAAGCGATTAATGCACTTGTAGAAGTGTATGCGAACTGGATACCTCAAGAAAGAATACTTACAACCAATGTATGGTCGTCTGAACTATCCAAGCTAACCGCTAATGCATTTCTGGCTCAAAGGGTTTCTTCAATCAACGCAATGTCTGAGTTATGCGAGAAAACCGGTGCTGATGTAAATGAAGTTGCAAAAGCAATAGGTATGGACAGCAGGATTGGGTCTAAATTCCTTAAATCTTCTGTTGGTTTTGGCGGTTCGTGTTTTCAGAAGGATATCCTTAACCTGGTATATATTGCTAAATCGTATGGCCTTAATGAAGTCGCTGATTACTGGGAACAGGTGATCATTATGAACGATCACCAAAAACAACGTTTTGCATCTAACATTGTAAAAACGCTTTATAATACTGTGTCTGGGAAGAAGATAGCCTTTTTAGGATGGGCTTTTAAAAAGGATACTAATGATACGCGGGAATCGGCAGCTATTTATGTAGCCGATAATTTATTGAATGAACAGGCAAACATTACTGTTTATGATCCGAAAGTAAGTGAAAGCGCTATATATAAAGATCTTGATTATCTTGACTCCAGAAATCCGGAAGCTAACAGAGCTGGTTTAGAAGTAGTGACCGACGCTTACGAAGCCTGCAAGGACGCTCACGCTATTGCTGTACTTACAGAGTGGGATGAGTTTAAAGATTACAACTGGCAAAAAATATATGATAACATGAAAAAACCTGCTTTTGTATTTGATGGCAGGAATATACTTGATGGAGACAAGTTGTCTAAAATTGGATTTATATTTCAGGGAATAGGTAGTTAAGAAGTAAAACTCATGAAAAAAATTCTTATCACCGGTGGTGCCGGTTTTATTGGATCTCACGTTGTGAGGCGTTTTGTAAAAAAATATCAGGATATACATATTTACAATCTTGATGCGCTTACATATGCCGGTAACCTGGAAAATATTAAGGATATTCAAAATGAACCCAATTATACTTTTTTTAAAGGGGACATTACCGATGCCGACTTTATAAATGATTTATTTCAAGAGCAACAATTTGATGGTGTACTTCACCTGGCTGCGGAGTCCCACGTTGACCGCTCTATAAAAGATCCGCTTGCCTTTGTGAAAACAAATGTTATTGGAACAATGAATTTGCTTAATGCGGCAAAAGATTTGTGGAAAGATAATTTTGAAGGTAAGAGATTCTATCATATAAGTACTGATGAGGTGTACGGTACATTGGGTGCAGAAGGATTGTTTACAGAAACTACTGCATACGATCCTAATTCGCCATATTCAGCTTCAAAGGCAGCTTCAGATCATTTTGTAAGGGCATACGGCGAAACCTATGGACTCCCTTACGTTTTAACGAACTGTTCAAATAATTACGGACCCTATCATTTTCCCGAAAAATTAATACCCCTGTTTATAAATAATATTATAAACAATAAGCCTTTACCAGTTTACGGTGATGGAAAATATACGCGTGATTGGCTTTTTGTCGAAGATCACGCAGTAGCTATAGATTTAGTTTTTCATAAAGGAGAAAATCATGCGACCTACAATATCGGAGGCTTCAATGAATTGCAGAATATTGACTTGGTAAAACTATTATGTGCTACCATGGATAAAAAACTTGGTCGTCCGGAAGGTACTTCAGTTCAACTGATCAGTTACGTAGAGGATAGGCCGGGACACGACCTGCGATACGCTATTGATGCATCAAAGATAAACAAGGAATTGGGGTGGAAGCCATCTGTGACATTTGAACAAGGCCTTGAAAGGACCGTTGATTGGTTTTTAAATAATCAGGACTGGCTTAATAATGTTACTTCCGGTGAATATCAAAAATATTATGACAATCAATACAGCGTTTCGAAATAATGGAAATTGAAAAGACAAAACTGGAGGGGTGTTTTATCCTGAAGCCTCAGCAATTTGATGATGACAGAGGGTATTTTTTTGAAAGTTTTAATGAATCTAAATTTCAGGAGCTTACAGGTACTGCTACGAGGTTTGTCCAGGATAATCAATCGTTCTCAACTTACGGGGTTTTAAGAGGGCTTCATGCCCAGGCCGGGGAATACGCTCAAGCTAAATTGGTAAGGGTATTAAAAGGAGAAGTGCTTGACGTGGCAGTAGATGTTCGTAAAGGCTCGTCAACTTTTGGTGAGCATGTTGCTGTAAAACTTAGTGCAGAGAATAATCTTCAATTGTTTATTCCAAGAGGCTTTTTGCATGGATTTGTTGTTCTGTCTGAAACAGCGGAGTTTTTTTATAAATGCGATAATTATTATAATAAAGTCTCTGAAACCGGAGTATTTTATAATGATGCTGCCATTGGAATTGACTGGGTCGTACCACGGGAAAAAATAAATTTATCTCAGAAAGATGTTATACTGCCGGTTTTGGCGGATGTATACAGTAAATAATATAAAATGAAAACTATATTAATTACAGGAGGTGATGGACAGTTGGGGCAATCAATCCGTGCAGTTGAAAAACAACATGGAAAGGGCAACAATTTTCTATACCTAACATCATCCGATTTCAATCTTACGAATCCATTACAGATGGAGCAGGTTGTTAAGCAATTTGCCCCTGCGTATATTATAAATTGTGCAGCGTACACAGCTGTTGACAAAGCAGAGACTGAGGAAGAAAAGGCTTTTGCTGTTAATGCGCACGGTCCGTCTGATCTGGCAGCAATATGTAAACGTGAAGGTGTCATACTGATACATATTTCTACCGATTTCGTTTTTGAAGGATCTGTACCGATACCTCTTACAGAGGAAATGGAAACCTTTCCAGCTGGTATTTACGGCGCATCTAAGCTTGCAGGTGAGAAAGCTATTTCAGAACAAATGGATCAGTATTTTATCCTCCGTACCAGCTGGCTGTATTCTGAATATCAGAGTAATTTTCTGAAAACGATGATTCGATTAGGCAATGAAAGAGAAGAAGTATCAGTTGTTTATGATCAGGTGGGATCGCCGACCTATGCAGTAGATCTTGCTGAAATGATTATAGCTATTGTAAATTCTTCATCAGAAGCATTTGGTATTTATCATTACAGTAACGAAGGAGTAGCATCCTGGTATGATTTTGCCTTCGAGATATTCAAATTAGGAAAACAAACCATACGATTAATGCCAATCAACTCGTCACAATATCCAACACCGGCAAAAAGACCCGGATATTCTGTTATGAGTAAAGATAAAATTAAGGCTGAATTTAATGTTACTATAAAACACTGGTCTGCTAGTTTGACTATGTGTATGCAAAATATAAATTTATGAAAGGTATCATACTCGCGGGTGGATCAGGAACAAGGCTTCATCCTTTGACGATTACTGTCAGTAAACAATTGTTGCCAGTTTACGATAAACCTATGATCTATTATCCATTATCTGTATTAATGCAGGCAGGTATAAGAGAGATATTAATTATTACCACTCCAAGAGATCAGCAGGCATTTAAAGATTTGCTAGGTGATGGTAAGCGTTTAGGTTGCCGTTTTGAATATGCAGTTCAGGAAGATCCTAATGGCCTTGCACAGGCATTTATTATTGGCGAGAATTTTATAGGTAGTGATAAAGTAGCACTTATACTTGGGGATAATATTTTCTACGGGACCGGACTGGCCGATTTATTACAGGCTAACAATAACCCTGATGGGGGTATTATTTATGCTTACCATGTAAAAGATCCCGAGAGGTATGGTGTAGTAGAGTTTAACGAAGATGGAAAAGCTGTTTCGATTGAAGAGAAACCAAAGGAACCAAAATCTCATTTCGCTGTTCCAGGCATTTATTTCTATGATAACGAAGTTATAAGTATAGCAAAACAAATCTTGCCAAGTGAAAGAGGGGAGCTTGAAATAACAGATGTTAACAGAGAGTACCTTAGGCGTGGTAAGTTGAGCGTAAGTGTGCTGGATAAAGGTACAGCATGGCTTGATACCGGTACTTTTCAGTCTTTAATGCAGGCTTCTCAGTTTGTAGAAGTCATTGAAGAGCGCCAAGGGCTTAAAATAGGTGCTATTGAAGGTGTGGCTTATGAAATGGGTTATATTGATAAGACAGAGTTTAATGAGCTTGTTAAACCATTAATTAAGAGTGGTTATGGAAATAATCTTTTGGGGCATATCGAATAGTCAAATATTCTGAAAAAATTACACAATCGATTTTATAAAATATCAGATGTCTCATAAAAACATTGCTAAAACTATTTTCTCAGGAGTTGTATGGTCTTTAATAGGGCAGATAGGATATATGCTTGTCATACTATTAACTAATGTTATACTAGCAAGAATGGTAGGGCCTAATGAATTTGGGCAATTTTCAATAATTATGTTTTTTATAATTATTGCAAACATAATAGTTGAAGGGGGGATTGGCGGCGCTTTGGTTATAAAAGAAGATGCTGATTATAGAGATTATTCTACTGCTTTTTTATTTAATTTGTCAGTAAGTTTAGTTTTATATCTAATATTGTTCTGTGTAGCTCCACTTATAGCTAATTATTACGACAATGACAAATTCGTTCTTTTATTACGTTTGTCTGGACTTATTTTCATAATTAATTCGTTTCAAGTTGTTAATACAGCCCGCATAACGAAAGAAATGAAATTTAAACAAAAATCATTTTATAGATTAATTGCTGTTGTAATGGCGTCCTTAATCGGTATTTATTTGGCATTTTTGGGTTATGGTATTGAAGCTTTATTGTTGATCCAAATTTTATATTCTCTATTTTTTTCAACAATATTAAGAATTGCTATGGGAGGATTTAGGTATAATGTTTTTGATACTAATTCTTTTAGATTTATATACTCTTTTGGTATTAATACTTCACTAGCATCGTTATTGAATAGTTTTTTCGATAATATATACCAATTAATACTAGGAGGGTACTTTTCAGTTAATCAAGCTGGATTTTATTATAATGCAAAGAGACTTCAGGATGTGCCAGTTAATCTTACTAACATGTTACTACAAGGTGTGTTTTTTTCAGCTATGGCTAAAAATAAAAATGATGAAAATTTGTTAATTCTTATTTATAAAAAGTCGTCAACTTATCTTTCTGTATTAATAGCGCTTTCAACAATTGTTATCTATATATACGCAAAAGACATATTGTTGTTGCTATATGGTGATAATTGGATAGATGCAGAATTCTATTTACAAATCCTCGCAATTATTTCATTTTTTTATACTCAAGAATTACTTTCGCGAGTGCTATTAAAAGTCTTAAATAAGACTAGGAGCATATTGTATCTTGAATTGTTAAAGAAAACATTGCAGTTAGTTACGATCGTAGTAGGTATTTATTACAAAAATATTAGTCTGCTGTTCTATGGATTTCTTGTAGTTGCTTTTGTTAGTTACTTTATTAATATGTCGAGATGTAGAAGATTAATTCCAGAATTGGGCTATAATAATCAATTGGAAGTTTTGAAATTTTGTATCATAATTTTTGTTTGTGTTTTTTTAGGTACAAAGTTTTATGAATATAGGTTTTCATTTTTCCCAGTTCTAGTTCTTATATATACCCTATCTTTACATGTAACTGAAATTTTTAGGATTAAGCGAGAGTATATATTATTCAAAATTATTATGAATAAATCTAAGTCAAATGGATAGATTAGAAAAAATATCTTTTTTTAAAATTATATTGATACTCGGTGTTTTGCATTTTTTTTTGTTATCTTTTAATTTGTACGTTTCGTTTGTTTTATTTTCTTTTTTTGTCAGCATATATATAAGCTATGCATTCAAAAATAAATCAAGTTTAGTTATACATTGGATAAATCCTTTTTTAATACTGCATAACCAAAGCTTCGTACTATATAGACTTTTAATTTTTGGCAATGTTGAATACGAGTTAGAATTTGAAATTCTACTAATGTCATTTATATCTTTCTATAGCTTTAATATAATTTACATATTATTTTTAACGAGTAATAAATCGTTTAATCTAAATTTAAAAGTTAATAGGTTTATATATAGGTTTTTATGGGCTTTTACTGGGTTAGGTTTGATGTTTTATCTATATTTAATTCTGGCGACTCAAGGTTTGAATTCTAAAAGAGATGTTGCTAATTTTTTACTAGCAAATAGTTCATTAGGCTACCTATATGCCTTATCTGGCTTATTTCTAACGTTAGTTTTTTATGATCTATTAAGTTCAAGATATAGAGGTAGAACTACAAAGAGTAAAATTATAGTTTATGGAAGCTTTTTTTCTTTGATTTTCCTTATACTTGGAGAACGTGAATTGTTATTTACATATATCATTGGACTGATATTCTTATTTAGTTATTATAGAAAAAAATTCCTCATTTGGATATATTATTGTTTTATTCTTCTAATTTTATTTGTAGCTCCTTATACGAGTTTATTAAAGTCGATTTTTATATCTGGTAATTCTATTGACCTTAATGAAACTTCGTTTGAAGAGAGGGGTTTTGATGATTTTATGACTGTTGGGACTAATATAATACGGGTTTATGAAAGAAATGGATTGACTCCCGTGACGTCTAAAAATCTTATTCTCGACGATATTGGTAATTTATTTGGGTTATCTTTGAATTCCGCAAGATGGTACAATTTAGAATTTCTTGGGAGAGGTCTAGACATGACTGGCTACGGATTTTCATTACAATTAACCGGATTTTTGGATATATCTTATCTAGGGATATTTGTAATATATTCATTATTAGCCTTTATAGTGAGTTTAATTTATAACCTGTTCTCAAAATCATATTTAGGATTATCATTTTTAATTTCGCTAATATATTTAATCGTTTACATACAGAGACAGGACTTTGCTTATTTTTTAAATATTTTTGTTAAATTAATGCTTATTCCTTATATATTAATGGTTAAAATAAAATTCTTAGATAATGACAGGAAGAGAGAGATTTAAAAAAAATAAGGAGATTATAGAAGTTCTAATTAAAGTAATTAAATTATTTCCAAGATTTATAAGGGTATTAATGTGGGATTGGAGTTCTAGGTATAGTCAAGTGTTTTTTATTGGAATTCGATACATATTACTCAAGTCCCTTATTAAAGATTGCGGAGCGAATGTCAGAATTGGGACCAATGTTCAGATAATTAATTGGCATGGACTATCATTAGGGGATAATATTAGTATTCATGCGAATTGTTATATTGACGCGGTAGGTGAGATTGAAATTAATAATAATGTATCAATAGCCCATAGTACATCTATATTATCTAGTAATCATACTTGGGAAGATGATATGCTACCTATAAAGTATAATCCCTTGTCGGTCGGAAAAGTCATTATAGAAGATGATGTATGGATAGGATGTGGATGTAGAATTTTATCTGGATTAAGAATTGAGCATCGAAGTATTATTGCTGCCGGAGCTGTGGTAAACAAAGGCGTTTTTTCGAAAGGTATTTACGGCGGTGTTCCAGCTAAATTAATAAAAACAATATGAGAATTTTATTTGTTCATGACCATCCTTTTTTTAAAGATAGGGACAATGTTTACAGTGGTGGCGGATTACCTAATTTTATATGGAATAATTATCTAAAATATTTTAGTTCAGTAGTGGTTTATGGACGTTTAAGTAAATTTGATAAGGATAGAAAAGTGATTTCATCTGGGTCTGACGGATTGAGTTTTGTTTTAACTACAAATTATCAATCTATAAGAGGCTTAATTATGAATTTTAGTAGTTTAGTCAAGGAAATTAAAAATGAAGTAAAGAATACTGATATCGTTCTTGTCAGATTACCCAGCGTGCTAGGATTAATCGCTGCATTTATAGCATTTAATAATAATAAAAAGATTATTGTTGAACAAGTAGGTAATAGTAAGGAGGCGTTGGTAGAGCATGGATCAAATATAGGAAAGCTTACAGCGTCTTTATTTCATGTATTAAATAAGAAAGTAGTAAAGAAAGCAAAATATGTATCTTATGTAACTATTAATAAACTTCAGCAAGAATATCCTAGCAATACAGTTAGTGTTTCTCTATCTAACGTATTAATAGATGAAATTATTGATACTGCATTTATTGATAATCAAAAATTTCAGGATGAAATTTTCAGGATTGGTCTTATTGGCGGTTTTGATGTTCGCTACAAAGGGCAGGACATTTTATTAAAGGCAATTTCTGTATTGCCAGTGCAAGAAAGAAAAAAAGTGTATATATATTTTGTAGGTAAGGGGGATTTTTCTTGGGTGATTGATATTGCTAAGGAATACAATTTGTTTGACAACATTAAGTTTATCGGTTCGATAGAGGCGGGTAAACAAATTTTTGATTTCTTAAGTTCATTATCTTTATATGTTCAGCCGTCGTTAACCGAGGGTATGCCAAGAGCATTGTTGGAAGCAATGAGTGTAGGTTGTCCCGGAATCGGTTCCGACGCAGGAGGTATTCCTGACGTAGTATCCGAAGAATTTATTCATAAAAAAGGAGATTATGAAGCTTTATCTTTGCAGATATATAAATTAATAACAAATAGGGGTAAATTGAAACTTGAAAGTGAAAGAAGTGTTTCTGCGGTTCAGCCTTACCTTAAAGCGAGGTTGGATGAAAAGCGAGATTTGTTTTATTATAGAATTATTAGCGACTTGAAATCATGCTAAAACTCATCCGTATAACGACAGTTCCTATTTCTCTTGAAAAACTTTTAGAAAACCAGCTTAGATATATGAGTCAATTTTATGAGGTTGTTGCTGTATCGTCAGATGAAGTCAACCTAAAAAAAGTTGGTAACAAGCAAGGGGTAAGAACTTTTACTATTGATATGACCAGAACGATATCACCTCTTAAAGATTTGTTTTCATTAATAAAAATGATTAAATTTTTGAGGAAGGAAAAACCTGCAATTGTTCACACGCATACCCCTAAAGCCGGTACAGTAGGTATGATTGCAGCGAAGATTGCCTGTGTACCGCATAGATTGCATACTGTAGCTGGATTACCTCTCTTAGAAGCAACAGGTAATAGGAGAACGCTTCTAAATTTTGTTGAAAAGCTCACTTATAAATGTGCTACAGGCGTATATCCTAATTCGCATGGTCTTGCAGACTTAATTTTGCAAAATAAACTATGTAGCCGGCATAAGATAAAAGTATTAGCGAACGGTAGTTCAAATGGAATTGACACGACTTATTTTAATCCTGAGATTTATAGTTTTAGCGAGAAAGACAAGGTCAAGCAAGAGTTGGGTCTTATTGATACGGATTTCGTGTATATATTTGTAGGGCGTATAGTCAGAGATAAAGGGGTTAATGAGTTAGTGAAGGCTTTCCTTAGTATTAATGTAAAATATCCTCAATCAAAATTACTATTAGTGGGGTCTTACGAATCGGAACTAGATCCATTGCTGCCAGATACTCTTAAACGTATCAAAGAAAATAGTTCTATAATTGAAGTCGGCTATCAATTTGACGTGAGGTTATATTTCGCAATTTCTGACGTACTAGTTTTTCCAAGTTATAGGGAAGGATTTCCTAATGTAGTAATGCAGGCAGGTGCTATGGGGCTTCCATCAATAGTCAGTAATATCAATGGCTGTAATGAAATTGTCATTGAAAATGAGAACGGTATTATAATACCTGTTAAAAATACAGAGAAGCTTTACGATGCAATGGATAGTGTTGTAAGTTCTGATTTTTTAATAAATAAGATGAAACAAAATGCTAGAAAAATGATAGTTTCGAGATATGAGCAAATTGTTGTCTGGAACTCTCTATTAGAAGAATATAAAAAAATAGAAGATGTATAAAGTTTTTTTTAAGGGTCTAATAGATCTTGTATTTGCGGCTATCGGATTAGTGCTTCTTTCTCCCATTTTTATTATAGTTTGTTTCTCCCTTTTTATTGTAAATAGAGGGAAACCATTTTTCTTTCAGAAAAGACCAGGAAAAGGAGAGAGGATTTTTAGCATCATTAAGTTTAAAACAATGACAGATCGCAAAGATGCCCACGGCAATTTATTGCCGGATTTGGATCGTCTTACTGCGGTAGGATCATTTGTCAGAAAAACATCTTTGGACGAAATCCCCCAATTAATAAATGTTATTAAGGGAGACATGAGCTTAATTGGCCCAAGGCCCCTATTGCCACAATACCTGCCTTTATATGACAATTTTCAAAAAAGGCGACACGAAATTAAGCCGGGTATAACCGGTTGGGCTCAGGTAAATGGAAGAAATGCTATAAGTTGGCAGCAAAAATTTGAGTATGATGTATGGTACGTAGATAATGTTTCATTGGTATTGGATTTGAAAATTATATTTTTAACGATAAAAAAGGTGTTTAAGTCAGAAGGTATCAGTTCAACAACCTCTGCTACTATGGAGGCTTTTAAAGGAAATTAATATGTTTTTATACGGCGCGAGCGGACATAGTAAAGTCATTATAGATATAATCAGAGCCGTTGGAGAGACAACAGTCGATGCTCTGTATGATGATAATCCTAAATATATAGATATTCTGGGTGTGCCTGTAAATAATGATGCGTCATTTTTACAAAACGGAAATAGATGCATAATTTCAATAGGGAATAATAGAGTAAGGCAAAAAATCGCCATGAAAATAGACGCAAACTTTGTGTCAGCAATACATCCTAAAGCTGTTGTCGCTCCATCCTCAACTATAAATTTTGGTACAGTTGTTATGGCAGGTGCGGTAATAAATGCAGATGCAGTTGTGGGAACACATTGTATCGTTAATACAGCATCGGTAATAGAACATGATTGTATTTTAGGTGACTATGTACATGTATCCCCTAATGCTGCATTGGCAGGTAACGTAATTGTAGGTGAAGGTACCCATGTAGGTATTGGTGCATGTGTGATTCAGGGTGTTAATATAGGGAAATGGGTGACCGTAGGTGCAGGATGTGTTGTGATAGACGATATACCTGATTATGCTGTCGTCGTTGGTAACCCTGGGAGGATAATAAAATTTAATGAAATTGAATAATATTTAGTGTTTTTAGTTATTTTTAAGATAAAAACATTACAATACTTTTCTGATTAAACTACATTTGTATACTAATTTTTGAATTAATGAGTAATAGTAAGATATGGCTTTCTTCACCCCACATGGGAGGAAACGAGTTAAAATATATACATGAAGCATTTGATGCCAACTGGGTAGCGCCTTTAGGCCCAAATGTTGATGGTTTTGAAGCTGATCTGGAAACATATCTTGGAGATGAGGTTAATGTAGGGGCGTTAAGTTCAGGTACTGCTGCCCTCCATTTAGGATTGATATTACTTGGAGTACAACCAGGAGACGAGGTGCTTTGTCAGAGCATGACCTTTTCTGCATCGGCAAATCCTATAATGTATTTAGGAGCAACTCCAATATTTGTTGATAGCGAGAAAGAAACGTGGAATCTTTGTCCTAATGCATTGGAAGATGCAATTAAAGACCGAATAAATAAAGGGAAACAGCCTAAGGCTATTATAGCGGTACATTTATATGGTATGCCTTATAAGGCAGATGCAATAAAGCAAATTTCTGAAAGATATGGTATCCCTGTACTGGAAGATAGTGCAGAAGCTTTGGGAAGTACATATAAAGGCCAAAAATGTGGTACTTTTGGCGATATAGGTGTTTTGTCCTTTAACGGTAATAAAATTATAACGACTTCAGGTGGCGGAGCTATTGTATGTAAAAATAAAGAGCTAAAAAATAAGGCTGTTTTTCTATCTACCCAAGCAAGAGATAATGCACCTCATTATCAGCATAGTGAAGTTGGCTATAATTATAGGATGAGTAACATTTGTGCTGGTATAGGCAGAGGGCAAATGGAGGTTTTGGATAAGCATATTGGTCTAAGAAGAAGAATGCATGGGTTTTATAATGATTTGTTTAAAGATCATGATGGGATAACCCTTTTTAAAGAAGCTAACGATGATTACTTTTCCAATCATTGGCTTAGTGCAGCTATTTTTAACCCTGAATACTCAAATGGTATAACAAGAGAAGATGTAAGGCTGGTATTGGATAAAAATAATGTAGAATCGAGGCCCTTATGGAAACCAATGCATATGCAGCCGGTGTTTCAGTCATTCCCATACTACGGTGCAAATGTCGCTGAAAATCTTTTTAGAGATGGGTTGTGTCTTCCTTCCGGTTCTAACCTAAATGATCAGGATAGGTCAAGAATAGCCGATGCTTTTAAAGAGTCAGGTTTGCTTTAATATAAATATTTTTTAAGTGGCTAAAGGAAATAAAATAAATACAGGTAAGATATACGAATCGCTGCACAATCTAGGATATTTGCCAAGGTGGATTATATTGCTGCTGGATGTGTTTGTTATCTCGATGACAGGTTTGTTCTCCTATATGATTATATATCGTACGGGTATCCTATATGTAAAACCTGCTGTCTACAGCATTAGTATTCCGGTTTATCTTTTTACGAGTATACTTTCCTTTAGGGCATTCAGGACTTACGCAGGAATTATAAGACACTCTTCTTACATAGATGCAGTGAAAATCTTTTTTGCACAATTTACTACCGCATTTCTATTATTAGCAATCAACAGTTTTTACTGGAGCGTCACTGATCATTTACTATTCTTAAATATAGGAATACTTATCAATGCGGTATTTTCTTTTAGCTGTCTGTTTCTTTACAGGGTTTTGGTAAAGCAGGTTTTTGAAAATTATTTTAATAACAATCAGTCAACTAAATTAGTACGGTCTATAATTTATGGGTCAGATGCTAATGCGATAGCTGTTGCCAACGCACTTAAATCTGAAATTCCTGCAAGATTTAAAATTGTAGGTTTTATAGATAAGTCAAGCCATAATAAATCAAAGATGATATTAGGGCTGCCCATATTGCAGCACAAAAAGAGAGTTTCAGTATTAATGAGGATATTTAATGCGGAGGCTCTTGTAATCGCTGATAAAAGTCTTTCTAAAGAGGACAAATTACTAATTGTAGATGAATGCCTTGAGTTTAACTACAAGGTTTATACCGTTCCATTAATTTCAGACTGGGAAGACCAGAAGGAAATTTCTAAAAAAGTCAAAAATTTCCAAATTCAGGATTTACTGGAGAGAAAACCAATAGTGTTGGATAATAAATCGATATCTGGCCAGGTTAAAGGTAAAACCGTATTGATTACGGGTGCGGCAGGCTCTATCGGAAGTGAGATTGTTAGACAGGTAATACAGTTTGGTCCAAAAAATATTATAATGCTGGATCAGGCGGAAACGCCATTGCATCATCTCGGGCTGGAAATATCAGGATTAAAAGATAGTTCAAGTATATGCAGTGTTATTTCAGATGTCAGGGACAGAAAGGCGTTAGATGCCGTTTTTGATAGATTCAGGCCGCAGGTTGTTTATCATGCCGCAGCTTACAAGCATGTGCCACTTATGGAAGAAAACCCTTCGCAAGCCATTTTTGTAAATGTACTTGGAACTAAAAATGTGGCTGAGCTCGCCTTGAAGTATAATGTTGATAGTTTTGTAATGGTTTCAACTGATAAAGCTGTGAATCCAAGCAATGTTATGGGCGCGAGCAAGCGTATTGCTGAAAAGTACGTACAGGCATTACATAATAATGAAGTCCTTCTTAAAAATAATTCGACAACCAAGTTTATTACAACTCGTTTTGGGAATGTTTTGGGGTCTAATGGTTCTGTAGTACCACTATTTACAAAACAGATAGAGGCAGGAGGACCGATAACGCTGACTCATCCTGATATAATACGTTATTTTATGACAATACCAGAGGCTTGTCAGCTTGTTCTTGAAGCTGGTGCCATGGGAAAGGGAGGGGAGATTTATATTTTTGATATGGGTAAACCCGTTAAGATTATCGATCTTGCTAAAAAGATGATCATGCTCGCAGGTTTTGCGCCTTACAAGGATATAAATATAGAAATCGTGGGCTTGAGGCCGGGAGAAAAGTTGTACGAAGAGCTTTTGAACGATACCTCTAAAACACTTCCTACCCATCATGAAAAAATCATGATTGCACAGGAGAGTTATGATGATTTTACTTTACTAACATCATTGCTGGAAGATCTTATTACTGCTGCAGGTGGTTACTCCCGTGAAGAAGTAGTATTGAAGATGAAAGAAATTGTGCCGGAATTCAAAAGTATGAACTCTGAATTTCAGCTACTGGATAAGGCTGCAGGATTGTAATATCTTAAAACATCTATCATATTGTTCTGTCATATCAATTTGATTATGCATATTTATTTGTCATAATTTTATGATAGTAATAATGATAAAAAATTATCTTTGCGCTTAAATTTTCACCTATATAGGTTAATTGGAATATATGATAAGGAAAGCACTATTATTTTTTATTACCGTCTCGTTATTTTGCTCTTGTGCATCAAGGAAAAAAATCGTTTATTTTCAAAACATTTCTAACACTTCAGAAAGTTCGGCAGTTAATTATGAGCCAAGTTTGAAAGCAGACGATTTATTGCTTATTATTGTTTCTGCTTCAGATCCCGAGTCAGTAAAAGATTTTAACCTTCCGCTTGTGGGGGTTATGAACTCGTCAGGATCTAATATGAATATTGTTTCGTCACAACAACAATATCAAACCTATCTTGTTGATAATAGTGGTAATATACAATTTCCGGTTTTAGGTACCCTGAAACTTGGTGGACTTACACGTGCAGAAGCAATCAATAAGCTTAATGCAGAACTTAAGAAATATGTGAATGATGCTATTGTTAACATGAGGATACTTAATTTTAAAGTGTCGTTACTTGGTGAAGTTACGAGAGCAGGTTCTTACAATATCAACACAGAAAGAGTATCACTGCCTGAAGCTCTTGCAATGGCCGGTGATATGACTATATATGGCGATAGGAGCAGGGTTCTTATTATCAGGGAGGCAAACGGAAAGAAAACGCATAATTTTGTTGATATGACAAAGGCAGATTTTATTAATTCGCCTTTTTACTATCTTACACAAAATGATATAGTTTATGTTGAACCCAACAAAACAAGGATTAACTCATCTGTGGTAGGTCCTAATATAACTGTAGCTATATCCGGAATCTCATTATTAATTACCATTATCGCCCTAGCAACACGTTAAAAATGCAAAATAATTTACCGATTCAGAATAATGAAGTCAGTAGTGATTTCAATATCAAAGAACAACTTGATATCTATCTTGTCAAATGGAAATGGTTCGTTTTAGGGGTAGTTGCATGTGTTATTATTTCCCTCTTATATTTAAGGTATTCCACGCCAGTTTACAAGGTGTCATCCACTATTCTTATCAAAGATGAAAACAGAGGTGGTCTTGCGGATGAATTGTCTGCTTTTTCCGATCTTGGATTGATGTCTGGCACTAAAAGCAATGTCGATAACGAAATAGAGGTGCTTAAATCAAGAACCGCATCTTATAATACAGTCAAAGAACTGGGCTTCAATATAAGTTATTATAATAAAGGTAATGTTAAAACAAGTGAGGCTTACAAGAAATCGCCGGTGAAGGTACAATTTATTGGTGCAGGAGATAAACTGTATGAAACAGATACTTTATTTCATATCAAAAATATTTCTGAGTTAAAATACGAATTGTTTGATTCCGAAGAGCATAGCAAAGGAGTGTATTCTTTTGGGCAAACAGTAAAAAATAACCTGGGCTCAATCGTAATCATCAAAAATATTGAAGGGTATCAACCTAAAGATAAATCCGATATAGATGATATTATAGTTAAGATTACGCCATTGGAAAAAGTTTCCGAACTGTATAGGACTAAATTTCAGGCGGCAACTACAAGCAAGCAAACTAGCGTTATAGCTTTGTCACTTACAGACGAGGTGCCGCAAAAAGGTATTGATTTTCTTAATACGCTTGTAACAAGGTATAATAGCGATGCTATTGAGGATAAAAATCTTGTTGCACGCAACACCGATATTTTCATTAACCAGCGTATAGATTCTCTTATAAAGGAGCTTAGTGGCGTTGAATTGGATGCGGAACGTTTTAAAAAGAAAAACCGGCTTACAGATATTGTTTCTGATGCCCAGTTAGTTATTAAATCGGCTAGTGAGTATGAGTCAAACGTTGTTACAGCCACAACCCAGCTTAATGTTGTAAACTATATGCTGGATTATCTCAAAAAGTCGACTACAGATGATATTATTCCAAATAATATTATTCCTGATAATGCCGATGCTGCTACACTTATTTCTGAATATAATACGCTTGTTTTGGGTAAAGCAAGAATATTAAAAACCAGTACAGATATAAATCCAAGGGTCGCAGCGTACAATATGCAGCTTGACGGTTTAAAATCCAGCATAAGTAAAAGTCTTAATAATCTTAAGTCTTCGTTACAGATTTCGCAGAAAAACTTACAGCGACAGGAAAATCTTCTTGGTGGTAAAATTGGAGATGTTCCAAGGCAGGAAAGAGAATACAGGGAGATGGACCGTCAGCAAAAAGTTAAAGAATCATTGTATCTTTACTTGTTGGAAAAGAGAGAAGAAAATGCGATTTCACTTGCTGTAACTACGCCAAATGCTAAGATTATAGATTATGCGTTTGCGGATAGACAGCCTGTATCGCCAAAGCGCAGTATAATTTTATTGGCGGCATTGCTGCTAGGTGTTATTATTCCGGCTCTTATTATTTACATAAAAGATCTTTTAGATAATAAAATCCATAATTTCAAAGATATAGAAAAGTTTGCCTTACCTTATTTAGGGGATGTTCCGAGATCGGAGACGAATGGTGAGCTTGTGAATCTTCACAGCCGTTCAGGAACTGCTGAGGCTTTAAGAATAGTCCGTACTAATCTTGAATTTATGGTTTCACAGGTGCCACAGGAATTGGCTAAAACAATCTTTGTAACTTCTACAATACCAAAAGAAGGTAAAACTTTTATATCTGTTAATCTGGCGACTACGATAGCGTTAACCGGTAAAAAAGTTTTGTTAATCGGTATGGATATTCGTAATCCGAAATTGGATGAGTACGTAAATATTCCAACCAAAGGACTTACAAATTACCTGTCTTCTGCCGATGTGGATTACAATAGTTATATTGTTCAGTATCCGGGATTTGAACAGTTTTATATTATGCCTCCGGGTATTATACCACCAAATCCTGCAGAGTTGCTTATGAGTGACAAACTGGTAAAACTTTTTGAAGATATTAAAAATGAGTATGACTATATAGTAGTAGATACAGCTCCGGTAAGCTTGGTTACCGATACCCTTATTGTGGCTCATCTAGCTGATGCGTTTGTGTATGTTAGCCGCGCAGGTTATCTGGATAAGCGTATGCTTGCAGTGCCTAAAGGATTGTATACCGACAGCAAATTACCTAACATGGCTATGCTTCTTAATGATACGACAAGTGAGAAGGGCTATGGTTATGGTTACGGCTACGGTTACGGTTACGGTGCGGAAGTACAAAAGGAAACATCATGGACCGATAAAATATTCAAAAGAAAATAGAAAAAACAATTCCCTTTTTAGCTAGTAAAAAGGGAATTGTTTTTTAATGCGGTAACTAATAGGTCTGGCTTCTTAAGCTGGACTTTATTTTTATAGCTCTCTACATGCCTTTCATGGTGTACATCAGATCCTGTAAAATCGATCAGGCCCTCTTCAATAAGCCTTTGCGCTGCAGTTAACACTTCTTTACCGTAGTAGCCTGTTACTGATGAAAGATTGATCTGAAACTTACACCCCGCCTTTTTTAGCTTGTAGTACTCTTCAAACCTTTTATGATAAAATAAATATCGCTCCGGGTGTGCAAGTACAGGTTTGTAGCCTGCCACTTGTAGTTCGTAGATTATATCATATAGCTGTATTGGTGCGTTAATGTATGACATTTCTACCAACACATAATTCTCGTTAAGTGTAAGTAGCGGTTCCGATTTAAATAGCTGTGTAAAAGCGTCATCCATTATGTACTCTGCCGCTGCTTTAAACGGATTAAGTATCCCCTGCTCTTTTAGCAATACTTTTGTCGACTCTTGCTTTGCTGTAATACCTTCCCTGGTATTATTCCATACGCCCGTAAGCACGTGTGGAGTGGTTATGAACTCTGAAAATCCATATTCCCGTAAACTATTAATTAGTTTTACGGAATGGTGCTGGTCTTTAGCGCCGTCGTCAATACCGGGAAGCAGGTGAGAATGTATATCTACATAACCATCGGGTATAAGATCTGCAAGGTTAGGTTTTGGTTTGTTGAAGAAAAACAATGTATTTAGTATTATAGTTAGTACTGCAAAAATACACCAAATTACCCTATTTTCTTTCTCGTAGCCAGTGTAATACGCACAAGTACTATTGCTGTTAGTAGTATTAAAGGCAATACAGTTAAAAAGTGGGGTTTGTTCAGCAACACTATAATATATATACCTAGTATACCTAGACTGGTGTATAACGCTTTTAATGTTGCCTTGTGCCTATTCGTAAAGATAAAGTATAGCAGTACTAAAAATAGCGGATTAAACAGCAACGCATTGTAATTATACGTGATCTCACTGTGGAGTGAATATAATCCCACGGTACAGAAGAAAATGCCTAACAAGCCTCCTATAGCTAAAAAGGAACGTTGAAACAATTCTTTACCGGACAAGGCTGCGATTAAAAGACAGAATAGTGTGAAAACCCACCAGGTATTGAATGAAAACTGCTGTTTTTCCGGAGTTGCTTTATAAACCATTACGCTCGATCTTGCTAACGCTCCGTTTACGTTAGAGGTATTAGCCACGCCCTGCATTAGTTCATTGGGTAGGAAAAGCTTTTCTGAGGTAACATCGGTAGGTGCTCCGAACATGAGGCTTATGCCCAGGTCTTCAAAGAAATGATTGTTCAGCCTGCTGTGTATAATTTCCCTGTAGGTCATGCCGCTGTCCTGATTTTTAAGAGATATCTTAGTTGGGATGTATTGGTTAATGATATCTGCCACCATTGTGGTACAGTTGCGGTGAATGAACTTATAGGTGTAAAAGCGTTTGTCGCTGATAAGCCTTGTGTTAAGTTCTGTCGCTATGTCTTGCTTTTGTTGCTGGGTAAGGTTTAATGTCTGTTCAAAAACATCCCTGTTGTAGTATCTGTAAGTATACACAAAATCTTCATAGGATGATGCCGACACAAAATACTGCAAATCGCCTTTTACAAACTTTGCGTAAAAGTTAGGGGTGTCAAAATCGAAAGTTCCAAAGTTGTATACCACATCAAAATGGGTAGACGGGTCATAGACCCTAATAGCAGTGTGTCCAAAAACCGAATACAGTTCATCGCCTGGCCCGCAGGTAAGCAGGGTGACATTAGCCTGTTCGGATAGGGGTGTTTGTGCAAAAGTCTTAAACGAGACCGAGATTAAAGTAATTAATAGCGCTGTTAAAACTTTAAAGTTCTGCATGGTGTTGTATTAGTTTCTGAATATTCCGAGGTCAACTTTTACTGAGAAGATATTAGAGTACAAAGCAGCACTCTGGTCGCCAATATCGGTAAGGGCGTAATCTACCTGGATGCCTTTGTATTTAAATCCTAATCCGATGTTCGGCTGGAAGCTTAACGATCCTGAACCGTCAATTTCTTTAATGTTCTGGAAGTTACCAACACCGGCTCTTAGAAATACAAGGTCAAGGTATCCGAATTCAAAACCAACGGCAGGGTCAATACTTACCACTTCGGTTGAGATAATATCATTGGTTTGTGCAAACTGCATGTTTAAGTTGGCAGCTGCCAAAAGGCTATAGTCGTAGTGAAAAATAAACTTCTTTGAAACCCCAAGCTGTGCTTTGGGTAAGGTTATCTCGGTGGTTTCGGGTAGTTCCTGGTTTTGACCCGGAACTGCATCTTTAATGCTATTGTATTCGTCTTCGTCAATGTTCCAAACGTTGTAAGTTGTGGTAATGTCACGAAGCATAAGCCCAACTTTCCATTCGTTTTTAGTTTGGTACTGAATCCCGAAATCAAATCCAAATCCCCATGAATTCGCAAACTTACCAATGTTCCTTCGTATCACTTTTGCATTAACACCGTAGTTAAATCCGTCTAACGGCAGCTTACGCGCATATGATACGGTAATGCCATAGTCGGCGGCGGAGAACAGGCTGATACGGTTGTAGTCAATGTTTCCTTCGCTGTCAATTAACTGGGTGGTGTTAAGGATGTCATCCACACCAAAGCGAATTACCGATATTCCAAAAGCACTCCTTTCGTCAATAGGCATAGCAAAAGCAGCATAGTCATATTGAGCTATATTGGCAAAATAACTGGCGTGCATAAGGGCAATCTGCTTGTCTTTAACCTGGATAAGCCCAGCCGGATTCCAGTAACCTGAGTTAACATCGTTGGTATGGCCCGTAACAGCATTGCTCATACCCAGTGCGGCAGCGTCTACACCAATATTCATAAATTCATTGGAGTACTTTCTAACGGACTGGCTATAAGTATAAAAGGTGGTAAAAAAGGATAAAATAAAAAGTATCTTTCTCAATGCTGTTATTTTGTGCAAATATGATATAAAATTCTCAATTACTAAACTCCATTTCTATTAACTTATTGTGTTAACTTTGTGCATATAAAAATAAAATCAACTATGTCTTTTAAGAAACACGTCCCTAATCTTATTACGCTGTGTAACCTGTCAGCAGGTCTTATTGCTTTGATATATGCATTTAATACCCATTACCAGATGGCATTTGTTTGGGTATGCATTGGTATATTCTTTGATTTTTGGGATGGATTCTTTGCTCGCGTGCTTAAAGTGCAGAGCGACTTAGGCCTTCAGTTGGATTCCCTTGCCGATATGGTAACCAGTGGGGTAGTGCCCGGGCTTGTTATGTACCAGATGCTTTCTGAGATAGCTACAAACCAGGAAGAGTATAACCTTAGTTCTGATAACTACTACTTAGGATTACTGCCTTTTGCAGGTTTTATAATAACACTGGCATCATGCTACAGGCTTGCGAAGTTTAATGTAGATACACGCCAGACCGATTCATTCATCGGCTTGCCTACGCCGGCTAATGCTTTATTCATATTGAGCCTTCCGGTTATTGAGGCACATTCTGACGGAACAGGTGTTGTTTTCGAAATGCTGAGCAACCCGTTTGTACTTATTGGTATAAGCCTGTTGAGTGCTTATATGCTGAATGCAGAAATTCCTTTATTCTCTCTTAAAGTAAAATACTTTAACTGGGAAACAAATAAAATACAGGTCATCTTCCTTATACTATCAATATTGTTATTGTTCTTCTTCCAGTATTTAGGTATACCGCTTATAATACTATCGTATGTTGCGTTGTCGGTAGTCAATAATAAATTACTTCAGCCTAAAGCTGCTTAACTATATGAGGAGACAAACGTCGCGACCTTCAGCAAGAAGGGCTAAGCCGAAAAAATCTTCAAAAAAAATTACACAGGGGAAAATACTTAAGTATTCTCTCCTGTTGCTTTTTAGTGCCTTTTTAATAGCAATGGCATACCAGTACAGACACGGTTTCTTGTATTGGCTGGGTTTTAAAACCGACAGGCGTATTGAATCCCTTTCTAAGGAAGAGCGCAAGATAGCCGACCTGCGTACCTACGAGATCCTGGCGCGCCATAAGGATAAAGTCTTTGGTATTGATGTTTCGCACTACCAGGGAAAAATTGAGTGGGAAACCGTGGCTAATGACAATCCCGACTTTCCGCTTGGTTTCGTTTTTGTACGTGCTACTGCAGGGGGTAAAAAACTTGATTCCGAATTCAAGAATAATTGGAAAGGGGCTAAGTCGAATGGGTTTCTGAGAGGGGCGTACCACTATTACCGTCCCGATGAAAATTCCATAAAACAGGCCGATAACTTTATTAAGAATGTAAAGCTTTCGGAGGGCGATCTTCCGCCAGTATTGGACATCGAAAAGATTCCGAACAAGCAAAACCTTGACAGCCTAAAAACCGGACTTAAACGCTGGCTTGTTAAAGTAGAAAACCATTATGGCGTTAAGCCGATAATTTATAGTGGTGAAAGTTTTTATTCTGATTTTCTGAAAAAGGAATTTAAAGGCTATGATTTGTGGATTGCCAATTATAGTGTATTTGCAGATGAGATACGCAAAGACTGGTTGTTCTGGCAATTTACCGATAAAGCTACATTGAAGGGTATTGAAACCAATATTGATGTGAATATTTATAATGGGAGCTATGTTGCATTGAGGAAAATGTGCATTAAAATATAAAAGTTTTATTTTATGGATTGCGACAAATAAAAAAAGCATCCCCAATGGAATAAGGATGCTTTTTAAGGTATTCGGTAAGATTGGTTATCTTGGTTTTGTAGGTCAAAAGTAAGGCGCCAACTGGTATAAAAAAATACCCATTAGTGGGTATTTTTCGTATATCTACAATGCTGAGCAATAAAAAAGCGCGGGAAGATCCTGCGCCTATTATATTGCCTAAAAATTTTCCTGATCCGGTACTTCTTTACCTTCTTTGGTTTTGTGAAAGTCGATCTTCTTTTTACGAAGCTCAAAATTCTGCCCTAAGTATACTTTACGCACAATTTCGTCCTGTACAAGTTCTTCCGGTACACCTGCTTTAAGAATTCCTCCTTCGAACATCAGATAGGTCTTATCGGTAATGGCTAGCGTTTCCTGTACGTTGTGGTCGGTAATAAGTATTCCGATATTTTTATCTTTTAGCTGTGCTACAATACGCTGAATATCTTCCACTGCAACGGGGTCAACTCCTGCGAAAGGCTCATCCAAAAGGATAAATTTCGGGTCGGTTGCCAGTGCGCGGGCAATCTCGGTACGTCGGCGTTCACCACCCGATAAAAGGTCACCACGGTTGGTGCGTATATGTTGTAAGGAGAACTCATCGATAAGTTCTTCCATTTTAGCTTCCTGTTCCTTTTTTGAAAGGTTGGTTAGCTGTAATACGCTAAGTATATTGTCTTCTATGCTTAATTTTCTAAAGACCGATGCTTCCTGTGCCAGGTAGCCAATACCGTGTTGAGCACGCTTGTACATCGGGAAGTCTGTAATTTCTGTCTTGTCCAGAAATATTTTTCCGCTGTTAGGTTTCACAAGGCCAACGATCATGTAGAACGAAGTCGTTTTACCGGCACCGTTCGGCCCAAGCAGCCCCACGATCTCGCCCTGGTTTACTTCAACCGATACGCCTTTTACGACACTACGGCCTTTATAGGTCTTTACTAAGTTTTCTGCTCTTAATTTCATGTAATAGCTGTATTAAACGCCCGGAGTGATATCACTTGCTTCAAGTGCTTCCCAAAATTCATACGCCCTGCGCAGGTGAGGAATAACAATTGTTCCGCCTACAACGGTGCCTATGCTTAGTGCTTCCATAACCTGTTCTTTGGTAAGTCCTTCTTTATAGCAGGTCTCAAGATGGTATTTTACGCAGTCATCGCAACGCAGCACTACCGATGCTACAAGTCCCAAAAGTTCCTTGGTTTTTACATCAAGGGCGCCCGGCAAATAGGCATTCGTGTCTACGTTAAAAATACGTTTAATAACTTTATTGTTGTCGCCCAAAAGCTTGTCATTCATCTTTTGGCGGTAGTCGTTGAATTCTTGTACTAAATCAGCCATTTGCTTGTTCTTTTTCTAGTTTAGCGCGTTTTTTATCCATCCTTGCAGCAATAAAGATACTGGTTTCATACAGTATTACCAATGGAATGGTTACGATCATCTGGCTTACTACATCCGGAGGCGTAACAATTGCAGCGATAATCAGTATTATTACATACGAGTACCTTCGGTATGTCCTAAGGAATGAAGCCGATACCAGCCCGATCTTAGCAAGGAAATACATTATGATAGGCAGCTCAAAAACCAGGCCACAAGATATAGCAGTGGTTTTTACAAGGCTAAGGTAAGAGTCAAGGTCAATGTCGTTTTTAACGAGTGAACTGATCCTGTAATTGCCTAGGAAGTTAAGTGATAGCGGCGTGATAAGGTAATGCCCGAATAATACTCCAAGGAAGAACAATAACGATGTTGTTATAATAAACATCACGGCATGTTTTTTCTCTTTGTCATATAGAGCCGGACTAATAAATTTCCAAAATTCCCAAAGAATAAAAGGGAACGCAAGGATAAAACCTGCGGTGATTGATGTCCAGATATCGGTAGTAAACTGCCCGTCCATAGAGCGGCTTTGTATCTCGAACGGAAGTTCTTTAATACAGAAACTTTTGTCGAGGTCGTATTTGTTTGCCAGGTCGCAGAAGAAGCGGTAGGTGATGAAATCGCCGCTTTTTGGTGCAAATATAATTTCGTCAAAAATAAATCCGCTAAATGCAAAGGCCACACAACCACCAATTATTATAGCGATAGAGCTTCTTACCAATAGCCAGCGTAGTTCCTCAAGGTGGTCCAGGAAAGACATTTCTGCCCCGGGGGTCTTTTTTTTTGCCATCTTATATGATTCCTTCTTTTAAAATATCATGTAAATGCAGTATGCCCTTGTATTCGCCTTCATCGGCAACCACAAGCTGAGTAATGGCAAAATTCTCCATTGTGTTCAGCGCATCTACAGCCATATCTGTGCTTTTAATTGTTTTTGGGTTGCGGGTCATAATATCTGTAGCACTAACGCCAGCAATATTGTCCCTGTCATTCAGCATACGCCTTATATCCCCGTCGGTAATAATACCAACTATTTTATTGTTTTCTATAACTGCTGTAACACCCAGCCTTTTCTCCGAAATTTCAACAATAGCCTGCTTAATGCTGCTATCAGGGCTAACTTGCGGCATGTGCGTGCCGTCCAGCATGTCGCCCACACGAAGCAATAGTTTCTTGCCAAGTGCGCCACCGGGGTGGTATTTGGCAAAATCCTCGCTTTTAAAATCGCGCATTTCCATAAGGCATACCGCAAGTGCATCGCCTAAAACTAGTTGCGCTGTGGTACTGTTGGTTGGTGCAAGGTTGTTAGGGCAGGCCTCAGATTCTACATACGCATTTAGTACGAAGTCAGATTCCTTTCCTAAAAAAGAAGTTTTATTGGCAGTCATGGCAATAAGAACATTGCCGAAACGTTTTAGTAGCGGGACCAATACTTTAATTTCCGGACTGTTACCGCTCTTAGAGATACAGATAACTACATCGCCGGGTTGCACCATACCAAGGTCGCCATGAATGGCCTCTGCGGCATGAAGAAAAAGTGATGGTGTTCCTGTAGAATTAAGCGTTGCAACAATTTTCTGGGCGATGATAGCGCTTTTGCCGATACCCGTTACAACAAGGCGTGTTTTGCAATTGTAAATTATTTCGGCAGCCTTAACAAAATCGTCGTCAAGGAACTGTACAAGGTTAGCAATGCTCTCACTTTCAGAAAGTATGGTTTTTTTGGCAGTTGCCAATATTGCGTCTCTATTTATCAAACTTGTGAAATGTTTAAAAAGTTGTGCATATTAAAGATTTTTGTATCTTTATGTTCTGCAAATTTATGTAAATTACTATTAATAAATAATGAAATCGACCGAAATTGACTTACACAAAGAGTTAAAAAAATATTTTGGTTTTAACAAATTCAAGGGCCTTCAGGAAGATGTTGTAAAGAGTATTATTTCGGGCCACAACACATTTGTTATTATGCCTACAGGCGGTGGTAAATCACTCTGTTACCAATTGCCTGCGCTGGCACTTGACGGAACTGCAATCGTAGTTTCACCTCTTATCGCGCTTATGAAAAACCAGGTCGATGCTATTCGCAGCCTGTCTTCAGACGCCGGTATAGCACACGTTTTAAATTCATCGCTTACCAAGACAGAAATCAATCAGGTTAAAAAGGATATTACATCGGGCCTGACTAAATTGCTATATGTTGCGCCGGAATCGCTTACCAAGGAAGAATATGTAAACTTTTTACAAAGCGTGCCTATTTCTTTTGTTGCGATTGACGAAGCACACTGTATATCGGAGTGGGGGCATGACTTCCGCCCGGAATACCGAAATTTAAGAAGTATCATAAAGCAGTTGGGTGATGTGCCGATTATCGGACTTACTGCAACAGCAACGCCTAAGGTACAGGAAGATATACTAAAAAATCTCGACATGACCGATGCCAATACTTTTAAGGCATCGTTCAACAGGCCAAACCTGTATTACGAGATACGTACAAAAACAAAAAACGTAGAATCGGATATCATCCGTTTTATACGCCAGCATAAAGGTAAATCGGGCGTTATATACTGCCTGAGCCGTAAAAAGGTAGAAGAGATCGCGCAGGTATTGCAGGTTAACGGTATTAGTGCCGTGCCTTATCATGCCGGACTTGATGCTAAAACACGTGCCAAACATCAGGATATGTTCCTTATGGAGGATGTAGATGTTGTAGTGGCAACCATTGCCTTTGGTATGGGAATTGACAAGCCGGATGTACGTTTTGTAATTCACCATGATATTCCAAAATCTTTAGAGAGTTATTACCAGGAAACAGGTCGCGCAGGCCGTGACGGTGGCGAAGGCCATTGCCTTGCGTACTACTCGTATAAGGATATCGAAAAGCTTGAAAAATTCATGTCTGGCAAGCCCGTGGCAGAGCAGGAGATAGGCTATGCGCTGCTTCAGGAAGTTGTGGCATACGCCGAAACATCCATCTCGCGCCGTAAATTCCTTCTTCATTATTTTGGTGAGGAATTTGACGATGAAACAGGCGAAGGTGCCGATATGGATGACAATATCCGTAACCCGAAGAAAAAAGTGGAAGCCCAGGATCAGGTGGTTACCCTTCTTGAAGTGGTTAGGGATACAAAGCAGCTTTACAAATCTAAAGAGATCATATATACTCTTATCGGTAAAATAAATGCCGTAATAAAGGCGCACAGAACAGATAATCAGAAGTTCTTTGCTTCGGGTGCTGCTTTCGATGAAAAACACTGGATGGCGTTAATACGCCAGGTGTTGGTTGAGGGCTATCTTTCTAAAGATATCGAAACCTACGGGGTGCTTAAGCTTACCGAGAAAGGCGAGGAGTTTATTAAAAATCCGAAGTCGTTCTTAATGAGCGAAGACCATGTATACAACGAAACCGAAGAAGAAGCTACAGTTACGGCGTCTAAATCGTCGGCTACTTCAGACGAGGTACTTATGGGTATGCTTCGTGAGCTTCGTAAAAAAGTTGCCAAAAAACTGGGTGTGCCGCCGTTTGTGGTTTTCCAGGATCCTTCACTAGAGGATATGGCACTTAAATATCCGATAACGCTTGACGAACTGGGCAATGTGCACGGTGTTGGCGAAGGCAAGGCTAAGAAATACGGTAAAGATTTCGTAGAGCTTATTGCGCGATACGTAGAAGATAACGATATTATGAGGCCGGACGATCTTGTGGTGAAGTCTACAGGGGCTAACTCGGCACTGAAATTATATATTATACAAAACATTGACAGAAAGCTTTCGCTGAATGATATTGCAAAAGCTAAAGGCCTGGATATGGATGCGCTGCTTAAAGAAATGGAGCAGATAGTATATTCTGGCACTAAGCTAAATATAAAATACTGGGTTGATGATATTCTTGATGAAGATCAGCAGGAAGAGATCCATGACTATTATATGGAATCGGAATCGGACAGTATTAAAGATGCTCTGAAAGAATTTGACGGTGATTTTGATACCGAAGAACTGCGCCTAATGAGGATTAAATTTATCAGTGAAGTAGCAAATTAGTTGTTGGTTTCTATTTGTCAGTTGTCAGACAAAAGTTCAAATTATAAAACAGAAAATCCTGAAGAAATTCAGGATTTTCTGTTTTATAATGTCCGGCAATAATAAGTTCCGATAGACAATTACTCCTCATAAAGCTCGCCACGGTGTGGTTTCAATGCATCACGAACCTGTATCATGTGTTCGTCGGTTACAACCATCCAGGCTATGGCATGCATATCTGTAATGGTATTGAATCCGGTAATGTTTAATGGCAATTTCTCAATTGCAATGTATTCCTTAAGATGTATCTCGTGGTGTTCGGCAGTTTTTGCGCCCGCTTCTCCACGGAAATCCCATATCAATTTTATTTTTCTCATTTTTTTAAAAGCTACAAAGTGGCAGAACGTCAAAGTTACAAAGTTTTCTATAAATCTTTTTTATAGAGGGGTAAGTGCAGAATACTATTTATATGAAGCTGCTAACTTTTTGTATTCGAAAAACGGATAAAATAAATACACATAATTTAAAATTATTTCAATTTTTGGATTATTTTCGCCTTACTAATACGATTTAGTAAAGTTAAAAGTGTAATATATCACGATTATTTAAAAGGGCTGATATTCTGTATTCCTAAAGTACCATATCCAAAATAACAATCAAATGAATTTAAAAAACATCATTTTATCTTTCCTGGCATTGCTCGCGTTGTCAAGTGTACATGCGCAAAAAGTTTCCATTCAAAAGACAACACTGGTAGGGAAAAACATTGTTGAATTTATACCGTCAGGATTTGATAAGAACCTGACGCCTTCGTTAATACTCCAAAAAGAGCCCGTTCGCGCGGGTGAAGTTTCAAAAGACTGGAAGTTGGTTCCTGAATTTGTAACTAAAGACGGCAAAGCAAGCGCTTCTTTAAAGCTGACAGGTAATATTAGTTTGTATGGTGGAGGTGAGGTAACCGGACCGCTGCTTCGTAACGGGCAGTCGATAAAATTATGGAATACAGATACGGGAGCCTATAGTGTTGAAGGCGGAAAGAGATTGTATCAAAGCCATCCCTGGGTTATGGGGGTGAGGGAAGACGGAACAGCTTTCGGTATTCTGTTTGACAGTTCGTGGAAGGCAGAACTCCATACAAAATCAGATGAAATTGTTTTTAATACCGAAGGGGCGCTTTTTAGGATTTATATCATAGACAGGCAGTCTCCACAGGAAGTGCTGATGGGGCTGGCTGAATTGACAGGAACCATAAAATTACCTGCACGCTGGACATTAGGTTACCATCAGTGTCGATTTTCATATGCTACCGAGCAGCGTGTTCGTGAAATTGCAGATACTTTCAGGACTAAAAATATCCCTTGTGATGTGATCTGGATGGATATCGATTATATGAACGAGTACAGGATATTTACCTTTGACAAGAAAAAATTCCCTGATCCTAAAACGCTGAACAACGACCTGCATAAAAAAGGATTCCGCGCCATATATATGATTGACCCGGGTGTGAAAGTAGACGAAAATTACAGTGTTTACCAATCGGGAAGTAAAAACGATATTTGGGTAAAGAAACCGGATGGTGCTATATATCAGGGAAAAGTATGGCCAGGCTATTGCGCATTCCCTGATTTTACAATGCCAAAAGCGAGAAATTGGTGGAGTGGCCTGTATAAAGATTTCTTAGCTACCAATATTGATGGGGTATGGAATGATATGAACGAACCTGCCGTTTTTGACGGTGACCTTCCGGAAAACGGGCGCTTAGGTACAATGCCGTATGATACACCGCACAGGGGTGGGGGTGATCTTCCAAAAGGTTCGCATTTACTGTACCACAATGCTTACGGCAGGTTAATGGTTGAGGCATCTTATGAAGGTATATTAAAAGCTAATCCAACAAAGAGGCCATTTTTGCTTACAAGATCGAATATATTAGGTGGACAACGTTATGCGGCTACCTGGACGGGAGACAACTATGCGAGTATGGAACATTTAAAACTTTCTGTACCAATGTCATTAACGCTTGGCTTATCGGGTCAGCCGTATAGCGGCCCGGATATAGGTGGTTTTTTGGGTAATACCAGTGGCGATTTATGGGCCAACTGGTTAGGTTTTGGTGCGTTCATGCCTTTTGCACGCGGGCATGCCTGCGACGGTACTAACAATAAAGAGCCATGGGCGTATGGCGAGGCGATAGAAAAGACATCTAAAATTGCATTGGAAAGAAGGTATCGCCTGATACCTTATATGTATACTGTTTTTCAGAACACATCTAACACCGGTATTCCTGTAATGGCTCCCGTGTTTTTTGCAGATCCAAAAAACCAGGAGTTACGAGCAGAAGAACAGGCCTTTTTGGTAGGCGAAGACCTTTTGGTAATTCCGGCGTTTGCAAATAACCCTAAACTGCCACGTGGTATTTGGGAAGATCTTAGTTTAGTAGACGGCGATGTTGACGATGCCTATCAAGCCAAATTGAAAATTAAAGGAGGAAGCATTATCCCGGCAGGCAAAATAATTCAGAATACAGGAGAGAATTCATTTGACCCGTTAACACTTATGGTTTGCCTTGATGAAAAAGGAAAAGCACAAGGGAAACTATATATAGATGAAGGTGACGGATGGGGTTATCAAAAAGGCGATTACAGCCTGGTGACTTTTACTGCTGAGAAACAGGGTACCGGTGTTGTTGTAAAAGTGTCAGCCAAAGAAGGTAAAAGAAATTATGAAAAAGATCTAAATAAGATCAGTGCAACGGTTCTTATTGGTGGAAGAACCTATACAGGTAATGGCAATGTTAAGGACGGAATTAAAGTTACTGTGAAATAGTTTACAGAGTAGCAATCTAGCATAATAAGTAAACCCACCAGTTTTTAAATCTGGTGGGTTTTGTATTTAAGGTTTAAAGAAAAGAAACGCTTGTCGCTTCTTCGGCAAATTGCCATAATTTTTTGGCCTCGGCGTCATCTAATGCCAATGGCAGTATTTCTGCTTTTTCAGGATATCCGCGTAAACCTCCATCGCCGTCAGGACCTATAAAATCGCCCCCCTGTATATCTAGATTTGTTGCCGCATAGAGTGTTGGCAGAGCACCCTGCCACGGCTCCATTAGTTCTCCATACATTTCAATGATACCACTAATATCTTCTTTTGTCAGGTAGCGCGATAAATTAGTGCCTGTTACGCCCGGATGCGCTGCTGTGGATAGTACACTATCATTGTTTTTATTTATCCTGCGTTGCAGTTCAAGGGTAAATAACAGGTTGCCAAGCTTGCTCTGTGCGTACTCACGATTGGCATCATAATCATTTTCAAGTTTCAGGTTTGTGTAATCAATAGTTCCAAGTCGGTATACGAGGCTACTAAGTGTGACTATTCTGGACTCGGGCGTTGCTTTTAATAATGAGTATAAATGGGCTGTAAAAGCAAAGTGCCCCAGCACGTTAGTGCCAAATTGAAGTTCGTAGCCTTGTTTTGTTTTTGAAGCCGGCGGAACCATAACCCCTGCATTATTAATTAGCAGGTCAAGTTTTGTATGTTTTGATTTAAAAGTTTCGGCCGCATCTTTAACAGATTCAAGGTCTGAAAGGTCAAGGTGCATTACGTCTACCTGTCCTTTTCCGTTTAACTTTTCAATCTGTGTAGCGGCTATTTGCGCTTTTTCAATGTCGCGACAGGCTAAAATTACATGTGCGCCTTTTTCATAAAGTGCCAGTGCAGTTTCGAAACCGATACCAATATTAGCCCCTGTAACAATTGCTGTTTTGCCTGTTTGGTCAGGCATATTTTCTTTTGTCCACATAAAATTCAAATTTTTATAGGACAAAGTTCAGGTATATGAACTTTCAAAACGATACGCCAGGCAAATCAAATAGTATAAAAATCAATCAATGGTTTTTCTAAATGCACCCGGGGTTGATTTTGTCATGTTCCTGAAGAAAGAAGAGAAATGGTTGGCTTCCTCAAAGCCAAGACAACGGGCAATCTCGCTGATTGTCCAATTGGTAGTCTTTAGCAATATTTTTGCCTCCTGTAAGATCCTTGCTTTTATAAGTTCGGAAGTGGTTTGGCCCGTATGTGTTTTCAACGCTTTGTTGAGGTGGTTAACATGCATGCTGAGTTTTTCCGCAAAATCCGATGGAGCGCGAAGGGAAATAATATCGTTTATGTCATCAATTATAAACTGGCGCTCAAGAAGATCGGTAAATAGTAAAAAGATCCGTTCTGATGCGTTTGAAGCTGCTATTGCCATGCCTGTCTCAGGATTAATTTTTTGCGCTTCGTGAATTACTTCCATCATCAGGTTGCGAAGAAAATCATATTTATAAGTATACTCCGCATGCAGTTCCTTTTCCATCTTTTGAAAGATAGTTTTAAAATGCATGAATTGTTCCTTATTCAGGATGATGATAGCATTTTCCGCTGAACCAAAAACAGGATAATCTTTTATCGGAGTAAACCGGCTAAAGAAATCTTCGGTAAAAACGCTAACGTAGCCCTGCTGTTCTTTGCTTACTATTTCCCATTTGTAGGGTACAACAGGATTGGTAAAAACAAGTCCAAACTCCGGTATGGTAATGCTGCGATCGGCATAATGCACCAAACAATTACCTTCAACAAGGCTTATCTTGAAAAAGCTTCTGCGGGTGTATCCACTACGAATAATCTTGCCATCTACCACCAGGTCTTCCACTTTAAAGATGTTAAAGTGTCCCATGTCAGTCATTAGGTTTGCGGCATGATCTCCCGGAAGGGTTTTGTATAACGATTCGAGTCCGATGAAATTTGTCATGTTGCAAAAGTACAAAAATCAAACATTGTAATGGTTCTTGGGTAGCCCGGAATAATATTTATTATATTTAGCCTTTTATAAATTACATGAGAAAATATATAGTCACGTCATTGCTTGTATCAGTATTCGCATCTGCGCAGGATCTTACGCTTCAACAGGCAAATGCGTTAGCAAAACTTCCTGTAAAATGCCTTCAGCAGGAATACCCAAATAAGTTAAGCCAGCTACTGGCCGATGCTTCAGAAATACAGTCACCCAAACAGTTGCACCCTGCTTTTTACGGTTGTTTCGACTGGCATTCATCGGTGCATGGGCACTGGAGCCTGGTATACCTGATAAAGAAATTCCCCGATCTGGAAGGGAGAAGCGATATCATCAGTAAACTAAAAGTCAATCTTTCAAAAGAAAATATAGCGCAGGAAGTAGCTTACCTTAATAAGAAGCATGAGAAGTCGTACGAGCGTATGTATGGATGGGCATGGCTGCTAAAATTACAGCAGGAGCTGGATACCGCCAACGAGCCATTCGCTAAAGAACTTGCGGCTAACCTAAAACCATTGACAACAATATTGTCTGAGCGCTATATAGAATTTCTTCCGAAGTTAAACTATCCTATACGTGTAGGTACGCATACCAGCACGGCATTTGGGCTCAACCTTGCGTGGGACTATGCCGTTCAGGCTAAGAATCTTCCGTTACAGGAAAGCATCAGGGTAAATGCTTTGCGTCTGTTTAAGAATGATATGGACTGCCCATTTGCATGGGAGCCAAGCGGAACCGATTTTCTTTCGCCCTGTATGGAAGAGATCGGTATTATGCAGCGCGTTATGCCAAAAGCTGAATTCCTGAAATGGCTTAAAGATTTTGCCCCGGCATTATTCGATAAGAAGTTTACCTGGAAACCGGGAGAAGTATCAGACCGTACCGATGGACACCTTGTACACCTTGACGGGTTAAACTTTAGCCGTGCATGGAATTTATATACCCTTGTAAAACAATACCCTAAAGAATTAGGACATTTAAAAGCTTTGGCTGATACCCACTTTAAATATTCGCTGCCATCCATAACCGATGGTAATTATGAAGGCGAACACTGGCTGGCATCGTTCGCTTTATATACTTTTGAGAATAAAGAATAGTTTACAGTTGCAATTGGCAGTAGAACAGCGTAATACAGGTTGTTTATTCCCCTCTCTTCTGGAGAGGGGCTGCAGGTGAGGTGAAATAGAAAATATTCATTAATTTTGCACCATGCCAAGAGAACTTCAATTACAGGTGGCGCCCGAAGTAGCCGCACAACAGTCCTTATTAATTAATCATGTCGCTAAGCTCATGCAGGTTAAGCCTGAAGAGGTTAGGCATATTGCTATTATTAAGCGCTCTATAGATGCACGCCAGAAAGCAATTAAGATTAACCTTAAAGTGGCTGTGTACTGGAATGAAGACTACACTGAGCCCAAAACAAAACTCCCTGATTATAAAGATGTTTCTAATAAACAGGAAGTGATAATCATTGGTGCGGGACCTGCAGGTCTGTTTGCGGCATTGCAGCTAATAGAACTTGGGTTAAAGCCAATAGTTTTAGAAAGAGGTAAAGATGTGCAGGAACGCCGCCGCGACCTTAAGGCGATCAATCGTGACCATACTGTGAGTGAGGATTCTAACTACTGTTATGGCGAGGGCGGGGCAGGCACATATTCTGACGGTAAGCTTTATACCCGATCTAAAAAGCGTGGTGATGTAGACCGTATACTTGAATTATTTGTTGGCTTTGGTGCCAGCGATGAGATACTGGTGGAAGCGCACCCGCATATCGGAACGAACAAGCTTCCTAAGATCATTAAGTCGATGAGGGAGAAGATTATAGAGTTCGGCGGACAGGTGCTTTTTGATACCCGTGTGGTTGATATTCTTGTTAAAAACAATGAAGTTGAAGGCGTTGTAACCCAGAGCAATTACGTTATAAAAGCCTCAAAAATAATACTGGCAACGGGCCACTCAGCCCGCGATATCTTTGAGCTTTTAGATCGCAAGCAGATATTTATAGAAGCCAAACCCTTTGCCCTTGGCGTTCGCGCCGAGCATCCCCAAAGCCTCATAGACAGCATACAATACAGCTGCGATTACAATACCGGCAGGGGAGAGTTTCTTCCTCCGGCGCCGTATTCTATTGTAAAACAAGTTAATGGCAGGGGGATGTACTCTTTCTGTATGTGTCCGGGTGGGGTTATTGCCCCATGTGCTACCAGTCCTGGAGAGGTGGTAACCAATGGCTGGTCGCCCTCAAAACGTGACCAGGAAACAGCCAACTCAGGTATTGTGGTTGAGCTAAAACTCGAAGATTTTGCCCCTTTTGCAAAACACGGAGCCCTTGCCGGAATGGAATTTCAAAAGGCTATAGAGCAGAAAGCATGGCACTTAGCAGGCGAAACACAACGTGTTCCTGCACAGCGAATGATAGACTTTACGCAAAGCAAAGTATCGGCTGATATCTCTAAAACATCGTATGTTCCGGGTACTACTTCAATAGAATTAGGACAGGTATTTCCGGGATTCATAACTCAGGTGTTACGCCAGGGATTTGTAGATTTCGGCAAATCGATGCGCGGTTACCTTACTAACGAGGCAATTTTGCATGCACCAGAATCAAGAACATCATCGCCGGTACGTATTCCTCGTGATAATTTTACTTTAGAGCATCTGCAAATCAAAGGGTTATATCCTTGTGGTGAAGGTGCAGGCTATGCGGGTGGCATTATTTCTGCCGCAATAGACGGCGAAAAATGTGCTATAAAATGCGCTGAAAGCCTTAATTAATATTGCACTTTTTGCTCTCAAAATGCCATTTTGCTGCGTAATATTAATCGTTGTAACTATTTGGTTTTGAGCACGTGTTAGATTAATGTTTCTCTTTCGGTATTTTAAAATTTCATCATTTTTGAATGATAATTCTTATATATTTTGTGTCTGAAAAATTATGATTTAATATTTTCAGGTTTCATTCGTCAGACTTATTTTAGCGGACTTAAAATAATTTCCTACAATCAGTCAATCAATCAACGAATGAAAAAAATCTACACTTTACTGTTGCTGTTTTTATCAGCAGCAGCCTTTTCGCAGTACAATTTTACCGATATCGATACACTACTCAAAAATTACAACAAACCCACTTCACCGGGACTGTCCATTCATGTGGTTAAAGACGGCAAAGTGCTGTACAGCAAACAATCAGGAATGGCTGACATCGAAAACAGAAAGCCGATTACTAAAGAGTCGGTGTTTCATATGGCTTCTGATTCTAAGCAGTTTACCGCAGCCTGTATTGTAGTATTGCAGCAACAGGGTAAATTAAAGTTTGATGACAAGCTATCGAAATATTTCCCTGATTTCCCGGAATATGCGCAAAAAGTAACTATTGCCAAACTCATGAATCATACAAGTGGCATTAAAGATATTGCTGTTCTGGCAATGCTTAAAGGTGAAGATGCAACGGATTACAATGACAATCAGGTGCAAACACTCCTTAAGAACGCAGTATTAGATTTTGAACCGGGCACAAAGTGGAGTTATTCTAATTCAGGCTACTGGTTTTTAGCGCAGATCGTAAAACAAGTATCGGGCAAACCAATGATAGAATTTGTAAACACCAGTATTTTCAAGCCTCTCAAGATGAAAAACAGTCAGTTTGTAGAGAGTCGTGATACAAAATTTGCTAATAAAGTTAAAGGGTATGAGATGGTAAACGATACATTTTCTCAGAGTATTATAGACCCTTACCATATTTCGGGAGCAGGATTGTACGCGCCGATAGCCGACCTTCAGAAATGGCTTAATGAGATGATGGATCAAAAAGTGCTTGGTAAAGCGTTTTGGAGCGAAATGCTAAAAGTAACCTCCAAAACGGGTTACGCCGCCGGCTTATTTATAAATGATTTTTCGGGACACAAAAAGATTTCCCATGGTGGCGATAATCCCGGTTTTCACTGTATAATGGGAGTATACCCTGATGATAAGCTAAGTGTCATCGTACTTGCCAATACTGATGACGCATCCGTTAAGGACATTGAAAAAGCGATAGCTGCTAAAGTATTTGGTATTACAGAAGAAAAAGCGCAAGAGGTTGAAGGTGAGGTTACAGAAGGGGTTGTTGTTTCTTCCGAAAAGCTAAAACAATACGGCGGAATTTATGGCAGTGGAGCAAGTAACTTTTACATACAGCCATTAGAAAACAGGCTTTGGCTGATGCAGATTCATAATGATATGAGCTACGAGCTGTCTCCGGTAACGCAGAATAGCTTCACCTTTTCAGGGATTGTATTTTCATTTGAAGATAGTATCGGTGATGTTGCGCAGACAATGGTTATAGACGATAACGGGTCTAAGGAACAGTTTGCACGTGTGGTTATAGATCCCAAACTGAAAACAGAATATTGTGGCAAATATTTCTGCAAGAGTCTTACTATTGAGTACACATTTTTTGAAGATGGCGATATCCTAAAGTTCAAAATAGGCTCTGGCGAAGCGCAGGAGACACTTGTTGCGACAGGAGATAAGTTGTATACTGAAATGGGTAATGTAAAATTTAAACGTGATGCATTGGGTAAAATATCCGGTTTTGTCCTTAAACATGACCGTGCAAATAATATAGAATTCGAAAAAATTTAAATCAATAAAATTCCCCTTAGCACCAAATGTTAAGGGGAATTTTATTTACTGAGATGTTTTGCTAAGCCAATCGAGCATGTTATCCTATTTTAACCGATGTCATGGTTAAAGATCCGGCTACTGCCTTATCGTTAAAAATGCTGATTTCTTCCTTTTCGCTTTTTAGTGCAAGGATGTACAGTAATGGCAGGTAGTGCTCGGGAGAAGGTATTGCCAAATCAAACGCCTTACCCTGCGATGCAAAGTTGATAAGCGGTTTATAATCGCCCGACTTAATGTACCCTTTGATTTTGTTATCTGCCTCAAAAGCCCAGTCGAAACCAAAATTATCGGTATGTATGTTCTTCCAGTCCATTAGTCTCAGGTTGTGTACAATGTTTCCGCTACCTATTATAAGTACGCCTTTTTTACGCAAAGCTGCAAGTTCTTTACCCAACTCGTAATGGTACTGCGGTGATTTTGTATAGTCAATGCTAAACTGTATGGTTGGGATATTCGCGTTTGGGTACAGGTGTTTTATGACCGACCATGCGCCATGATCAAGTCCCCATTTATCGTCCAGCCCAACAGCAACCGATTTTACCAGTTCCTGTGTCTGCTTTGCAAGCTCAGGGCTTCCCGGTGCGGGATAGCGAACATCAAACAATGCTTTTGGGAATCCTCCAAAATCGTGTATTGTCGGTGGGTTTTGCATTGCCGTAACAAACGTACCGCGGGTTTCCCAGTGTGCCGAAACGCATAAAATAGCGGTAGGCTCAGGTATCTCTTTGGCAATCTTCCTGAAGTTTGCCACAAACTCATTTTCTTCAATAGCATTCATAGGGCTGCCGTGGCCTAAGAACAAGGCGGGCATTGTAACACCGGCATCATTAATACTGCCGGAAAGTTTCCCTAATTCTTTAAGTCCCATAATTCCGGCACCTGCAAAAGGCAGGGCTGCCATACTTTGTAAAAACTTTTTACGATCCATAACTGCATCCTTAAAATTATAGTACAAAGTTCAGCCTTTTAAGGGTAGGCAGGGTAACAGTTTCAGGTAAAAGAGTAGTACAATCAGGAAATGAGCTTTTGCATTTCTTCTTTAAATTCAGTGGGGGTTTGCCCGGTTCTCTTTTTAAAGACACGGGTAAAATAGGCCTTTTCTTTATAGCCCAGTTCAAAGCCAATTTCAGAAATGGTTGTATCGGTATGCATCAGCAGGTTCTTGGCTTCAATAAGCTTTCTGGTTTCTATGATCTCGGCGGCGGTTTTCTGCATGATCTGCTGACAGATGAGGTTAAGGTTTCGTGCCGACATGAATAATTTTTGGGCATAAAAATCTGCGCCTTCCGGCCTTCGGAAATTCTCTTCCAACAAGGCAAGGAAGTTTTTAAATGTAATGCTGTTATTCTTGTGGGTATCGGTAGGGTCTATCTTTTTACGCTCGTCCTCGATCATTAAAAACACAGCCGAAAGCAGATGTTTTATAATAGCCAGCTTGGGTACCGGATGCTGCATTTCAGTATGCATCATCTCACATAGGTTAACCAGCCGCTTAAAGCAGTCGCCTTCCTGTGCGGGGATGGTGGCGTAATTATGGTAAAAGGAATAAAGCGAAAAAGTCGTTTCAGGAATGAATTCGCTTTTAAAGCGTATCACCCACATATCGCATTTACTGTCTTTAAGCCCTGGGCGAACACGGTGAATCTTTCCTTTTGTAATAAAGCTTATAAACGGCGCTGTATACGTATTGGTGGTAAAATCTATAAAATGTTCTAATACGCCTTCGATACCAATAATAAGCTCTTCGTAATCGTGATTGTGCGGATTATTAGGCTGTATGGCTATGCGAAGTGTTTCTTCGGGTGTAAGGCGGTATATCTTGAATAGTTGATCCACTGTCAGCTTTAATTTATATCAGGATAACAAAATAAAGCAAAAAAGCGGATAAGTTATTCCTTATCCGCTTTTTCTTCTGTCATATGTTCTACCTTGACACCGCCTGTAGATATTACCGATTTGCCACTATCGGTCTCGGTAGTTTGTTTTATTGATGTCTCGGTTCGTACTTTCGGTTCTATAGTGTCAACCTTCGTGATTTCTTCGGTTGTAACCTTTGTGGTATTAGCATCTTGTTTCTTGCAGGCTCCCATTACTAATAGAAGTCCTGCCATAATCATTGCTTTTTTCATGGCGTTTACTTGTTTTGATTTGTAATGAATTTAAAATTAAGTCTTTAAGAATTGAATTCTTTTAAAATAGTCTTAATTGTTACTTAATAAACAAGCGTTCATCAAAATCAAAAGGTTCAATAAGCTTCACCTTGATCTTTTTAAAATCCCTGTGTGAAGGATTAAGCAGGTAATTAAATTCACCCTGAACCACCGCCGAAGGTACCCTGAGCACCGCAAATTTTTCAGATGAAATAAAAGTATCACCAAGCTCCTGTGTGGAGTGGGAGTGGGGTAACGATTTCCAGTCTTCCGGTAATGTATCTGTGGCTAATTCCTGTATGGGTAATGTCTTTGGAATTTCGATAGCTATGATTACATAGTCCAGCGGAAGGATGCCCAGTGGCGTATGTACCGCTATCTCGGTCGTGCATAGCGCACGCGATTCACTGGTATATACCATAGCAGTACCTTTGCTGTTCCATCGCCCACCTGCTTTTTCAGCACCGCGCCCGGAAAGGTCGTTGGCATAAACCGATTTGCTTAAACGAAATATTATCATGCCAGTACACCGTGTTCTATCCTGGTAAGTTCATCCTTTAAAAGGTTTATCCCGAAAGAACTGTCAAAAAGTTCTTTTGGTTTTATCTTTCCAAGTGCCAGGTTTTGGGTATTAAGCCAGGTGTTAAAGTTTTGGGTGCTGCCAAATACAGAAAATCCTTTTTTATACAAAAGGGCTATTTCCAGTATTTTTTCTGACTGAAGGGCATCAAAAGTACGCTCCTCTTTTTTGTAGCGTTGCATGGTACGTTCGGACACATGAAGAAATCCCGACCATTCGGCAAGGTCAAACGGACTTTTCTCCATAAAGTTTACAAACACGGGAAATTTAATTCCCTGTCGTACCATGGCTATTAACGACATAATATTCTGGTCGTCAATGGCATTGTTGTAACTTAAATTTGAACTGAATAGGTCTATCGCTTCCATGGTCATCACATTTAATATACCAAAGTTACGAAAGTTGTCTTTAATTTTACGACATGTGTCGTTAAAATTGCGATGTTATTTTTATTTCAGAAAAAAATGAAACTTTGTGATAGTTTAGCATGGATTTTGATTACATTTACCTGTATATAATACTATTAACCGTCCGGCAGGTTTATAAAAAATGTTAAGGGATAAATGTGCGGGACTAAATTTGAATTGCTATGGCAGCTAAAAAAACAGTACAGCTTTCAAAATCTGATATCATAGACAGATATTCAGATTACTGCCTGATGAACGGCCACAAACCGGCATCGGTATATAAATTCGCAAAAGAAAATGGCTTTGAAGAGGCAGAGTTTTACCAGTACTTTACTTCGTTTGAATCGTTAGAGCATTACTATTTTGTAGAGATGTTTAATTATTCGCTTCACGCTTTAGAGATATCTCCCGTGTACAGTGAATACGGAGGGGTAGAAAAACTTTCGGCCTTTTATTTTACATTCTTTGAAATGGCAACCGCCAACAGGAGTTTTGTGATCTACACTATGGAAGAAGGCGGCAGCAGACTGCGAAACCTTCATAAACTAAAGGCACTTCGTAAAGAGTTTATTCAATATGCCGAAGCGGTGCTTGAAAAACCGGTTAAGGTAGAAAGCCCGCGTGGCGATAAGCTGCAGGGTGAGGCATTGCGCGAAGGGGCATGGCTTCAGTTCCTGTCGATATTCAAGTTCTGGCTGCAGGATACGTCTCCCGGATTTGAGAAGACCGATGTGTTTATCGAGAAATCGGTTAAGGCATCCACCGACCTGGTGTACAACAGTCCGCTGAAAAGCCTGTTCGACCTGGGCAAATTTGTATGGAAAGAAAAATTTACGGTATAATATGAAAAGGCTCGATTCTATTCCCACAAACAAGATTGAAAGGGTAACCAAACTGGTTGCCACCGGTGCGAAGGTAGGGGGGAATTACCTTAAATATTACGGTCAGAAGATGATGAATCCCGAACTGACCAAAGATACACTGCATAAAGACAATGCAGCCGATATTTACGATGGGCTGAAAGAGCTGAAAGGCAGCGCGCTTAAAGTAGCGCAAATGCTGAGTATGGAAAAGAACCTGCTGCCACAGTCATATGTAGAAAAGTTCTCGCTAAGCCAGTTTTCGGTGCCGCCATTATCGGCTCCGTTGGTTATGAAAACGTTTAAAAGCTATTTTGGCAAAGAGCCACACATGCTTTTTGATGAATTTAGTGCCGACTCTATTAATGCTGCCAGTATTGGGCAGGTGCACCGTGCTAAAAAAGACGGTAAAAACCTTGCGGTTAAAATTCAGTATCCTGGAGTGCGGGAAAGTATCGGTACCGATATTGCTCTTGTAAAACCAATAGCCATACGTATGTTTAACCTTCAGGGAGCATCAGACGAATATTTTAAAGAAGTAGAGGACAAGCTTATTGAAGAGACCGATTATACATTGGAACTTAAGCAGAGTGAAACCATCCGCAAGGCTTGTGCGCATATAGAAAATCTGAAATTTCCACAGTATTATCCGGAGCTGTCATGTGAAAAGATCATTACTATGGACTGGATGGAGGGTATCCACCTGTCGGAATTCTGTAAAACAGAACAGTCACAGGAAAAACGCAATAAGGTAGGGCAAGCACTATGGGACTTTTATATGTACCAGATACATGAGCTTAAGTACTTCCATGCCGATCCGCATCCTGGGAACTTCCTTGTGGATACCGAAGGCAACCTTATGGCAATTGATTTTGGCTGTATGAAGAAGATACCGAATGATTTCTATGTGCCGTATTTTGACCTTGCCCGAAAAGAGAACCTGGATAACCCGGTTTTCTTTAACGAGAAGCTCTACGAACTGGAAATACTTAAGGACAACGATTCAGCAAAGGAAATTGAATTTTTCTCAACGCTGTTTCATGACCTGCTAACCACATTTACAAAACCATTCCAGCAGGATCGTTTTGATTTTTCGGACACCTCTTTCAGTGATGCTATTGCACAGCTGAGTGAGAAATTTGCGAATGATAAAACACTCCGCAAGATGAATGGCAACCGTGGTTCTAAGCACTTTATCTACGTAAATAGAACTTTCTTTGGGTTATACAGCCTGTTGTTCGACTTAAAGGCAGATATCGACTTAAGCACTTATAACAGCTATATTAAAGCAGTAGCAGTATAACAGGAGTATGTAAAAAGAAAATCCCTTCGTTTTTTAAGCGAAGGGATTTTTTATTTTTTAAAGCGGTATTTCTAGTTCAAGAAGTCTTTTACCATCCAGTGGTTAGGTCTTTCTTTTTTTAATGCGGTTGCTATCTGCTGGCGTTCGGTTTCATTTTCAGAAAGCAGGTAGGTGTAAATTTTTGCAGGGATACAATCGGGTTGTACTGCAAGAAGGTTTTTAAACAATGTTTTTGCTTCCTCATTTCTCTCGCCCGACATCAACGCCTCGCCACGGTATATGGTAATAATTGTTGGCACCTTTTTGTAGATCTTGGTTGATTCATTCACCAAAACATCTGTAGTCATAAGCTGGAAATCAGGATCCATTGGCTGTTGGTTCTCATCCATTTCGGCAATATATCCCTGATACATAAGGAATATCTGCAGGATGTTGCTGTTAGGCGTTTCGGGAGCCTCCATTAATTTGGTTATATCGTCAATGGTTCCCTGTGTTAATTCGCCATCATCTGTTTTAAGGGCTTCCTTGTAAAAAGATTCCAACAGGTTGTATACTTTTAAGTCTTTACCATTAATAACAGCCGTTTTATTTATCTGCTCAAATTCTTTAGCGGCCTCGTCAACCAACGGATTCTGGGCAAAAGCCACAGAAGTGACAAACAGGGCTGCCAGCAATAATTTCTTCATAGTTTTTTTGTTTATAGCTAAGATAAACAAATCTGCCAACTTGAGGTAGTTCTATTCGAGTCCTTTTTTGCCCGGATGCCAGAATGGTTTTGTTTTTATAAAGCGTGAAGAAATATTGTGCTCATTTTTAAAGTACTTATGCAGGGCGATGCAAAACGCAGTTTCGCCCGCAATGTAAATAGCCGTATTACCTTTAGGTAATGTATTCCACATTACTTCTGTTATAATATCCTGAACCGGATTTTCGGGGGCTTCAAGAAAACCAAAATTACGTCTTGGCGACAGGTCATCAAAATAATGTGTCTTCTCTGAAGAGTACACAATACCCGATGCATTGGCACTTATGCCGGTATTGCGGTTAAGTTCGTACAGGTGCGCCAACGATGATATGTCGCCCAAAAATAAATGGTTGTCGGCATCGGGATTAATAGTGAATTTTCCCTCGGGCCCGCGGAAGTAGATCGTATCGCCACGCTCTAGGTTATGAGCCCATTTAGCGCCCTGTCCGTTAGAGAAGGTGCAAACGGCAAGGTCGGCCTCGTTTTTAAGCTCATCATAGTGCCATACCGAGTAGGTGCGCACCATATTACTTAACGATGCAGCTTCTTCATAGCCTACGATAACGCGCAGGTGCTGTCCGGGGATATAATTCTTAAAGCTGTCAGCATTAAGTTTAATGCGAACGTGATATGTAGAATTGGTAATTTGTTCTTTATGTATCACCACAGCCGTGTGGCTCATTTTCTGGATGATAGATTGTATAATACTCATTTGATCAGTGTTTTTACTGATGCAAAGTACCCTTAAAACCGCCTGACTTCTATTTTACAAAACAGCTCAATAATTGGACTATTCACGGAATTTCCTTCTGAATTCTAACGGAGTCTGTCCGGTAATTTTTTTAAAGAGCCTCGAAAAATAAGCGTGGTCATCATAACCCAGGGTATAGGCAATTTCTTTGATGTCGCTATCGGAGTAATATATCTGTTTTTTGGCTTCGGTAATCATGGCGTCCTGAAGCCAATGTGTTACAGATAATCCTGTAGCCGTATTAAGGCAATGGTTGAGGTGTGATGTTGTTATGTTAAGCTTTTGGGCATAAAACGACGGAAGATGAAGAAATGAATATTGTATAAGCAGTTCCTTAAATTTAGCACTAATGCTGTGAGCCTGGCTTTTATGTTGCGGCTTTACAGCTCCTTTTTTATGGTAAAGTGAACACGCCTGGTTTAAAAAAGCGGTTAGCAGGCCATTTAGGATAAAAGATTTATACGGATTATCTGTTGTAAAGGCGCGATGCAGCAGGGCAGCGGTCTCTTCTATGTCTGCGCCATCATTTTCTTCAAATTTCAGGTATTGCTGCTGAGGTGATAGGTTTTCAAACAATTCGCGGCAGTGCGAAGGCATCAGGAAATTTTCTACACTAATAAAATAGCCCTTTACATCTTCACTCACTCCTTTCGGTGCATGTACCTGATAGGGCTTTACAGTCATTACCCCTTTAGCCGAAAGGCTAAGCTCCTCCATATCGCAATGAAAAGTAACAGAGCCGGTTTCTGCTACAAGAAAAACATAATGGTCATCCATATGCTCCGTTAGTCCATTGGCTAAGTGCATTTTTTCACGTGCAGCATCAAACGAGATATAATGTACATCTATACCACCAATGGCGCGTGCGTCCTGTTTTTTTAACGGTATGTTTTTTAACATTTTCATATAGGGTGGTAAGTGGCATAAAAGTATGGATTTTTTGAATTGATGCGCCAAACCAAAAACAAAAAGTCCGGACGAATGCCCGGACTTTTTAAATGTATAATGTGTGTCTTACTGCTTGTAAGGAGCAATGGATTTTGTTACTTTCTCTAACTGTGCTTTCTGTGATTCATCCCCGTAAGAATAAATAAAGCCTAATGCAAAGCCGTCTTTTACGGTAGCCATATAGGTTTGATATACCGGAATGCCGTTTACATCCATCACCACATTCATAGCATGAAATTCTATTCCGTTAATGTCTCTTTTAGTATAAGTATCATCAATTTTAGATATTTTCATTGCCGAGCTTGTAAGTAGCTGTTTTGCATTATCTAAATACTGATCACCAGATTTTATAGCAGGAAATTTTTTAAGGTTTTCAGCCACGAGCATAAAACTTGGGTTGTACTCAACATCAGCTCCAACTTTATGCTGGTAAACGGTAAGCAGGTTAGCGCTGTTGATTTCCGAAGCCTTAATTTGAGCTTTCATCATTTCATTGTCACCGGCAGCTATCTCCTGTCCTTCTTTCATCATAGCATCGCGTTGCTCCTGATCCTGTACATCCCATCCGGCGGGAACATCCATTTCGATGTTAAAGAATTTATTGGTGTACTTGTTATTGGCTACGGTACCGTAGTCAAATCCTTCCTGTTCTACAATGGCTTTGTCTTTACATCCTGTAAGTGCGAGTGCTGCTACAAACAGCAATAGTTTGATTGATTGTTTCATGATTGGTTGTTTATCACAAAAATAAAATGATACTATCAAAAATAAATGTTAACTAGTGTAATTACTTACGAATTAAATGAATACTTATCAACTGCTATCAAAAAGTTAAACGGTCTGTAATCCGCAAAGTTTTTCTTATTTTTGGAGGCTATTAGGATGATATGACAGAAGAAAAAGTAATACTGGTAAACGAGAACGATGAGCAGATAGGGCTTATGCCAAAAATGGAGGCCCATGAAAAGGCTGTGCTTCATCGTGCTTTCTCGGTTTTTATACTAAATTCAAATAACGAGATCATGCTGCAACAGCGTGCAGCGCAAAAATATCATTCGCCCCTGTTGTGGACAAACACCACATGCAGCCACCAGCGTGAAGGCGAAAGCAACATTCAGGCGGGTACGCGCAGGCTTAGGGAAGAAATGGGATTTGAAACCGAACTAAAAGAGCTTTTTTCATTTATTTATAAAGCCCCGTTTGATAACGGGCTTACAGAACATGAGCTAGACCATGTAATGATTGGCTATTATAATGATGCGCCCAACATTAACAGGGAAGAAGCAGAAAGCTGGAAATGGATGAGTATTGACGCTGTTAAAGAAGATATGCAAAGTCATCCCGAAGCCTACACCGTGTGGTTTAGGATAATATTTGATGAATTCTATCATTTTTTAGAAGACCATAAACTATAGATTAATAGCTGACGGTTAATAGTTGACGGGATGATCCGGCAACCAGCAACCGGCAACCAATAACAATATTAAGATGAGAGTAACCGTAAGCAGGAGCGCCCACTTTAATGCTGCCCACCGCCTGTACCGCAAGGACTGGGCCGATGAGCAGAACAATGCTGTTTTCGGCAAATGCAACAATCCTAATTTTCACGGGCATAACTATGAGCTTATAGTTGGTGTTACGGGAGAAATAGATCCGCAGACAGGCTACGTTATCGATATTAAAATACTAAAGGATATTATTGCCGATGAGGTAGAAACACCCTTCGATCATAAAAACCTTAACCTTGATGTACCGGAGTTTGCCGACCTTAACCCTACTGCCGAGAATATCGCAGTGGTAATATGGAATCGGATAAGAAGGCGTATTGATGCGGCAATGGACCTGGAAGTGGTGTTGTATGAAACGCCACGCAATTTTGTAACCTACAGAGGAGAATAAATCAACCAAAAAACATAAAACAATGAAATTATATCCACTGGTTTTTGAACCGATCCTGCAGGACAGGATTTGGGGAGGCACCAAACTTAGGACAGATCTTGGTAAAACCAACCTGCCTACAGATACTACCGGCGAAAGCTGGGAACTTAGCGACGTTAAAGGCAACGTAAGCGTTGTGGCTAACGGCGAATACAAAGGGCAGAACCTTACCGAACTGCTTGAAAAATATCCTGCCGAAGTGCTGGGCTACAAAGTACACGAAAAATTTGGTAAAGATTTTCCGTTGCTGTTTAAATTCCTTGATGCAAGGGATGATCTTTCTATTCAGGTACATCCAAATGACGAGTTGGCAAAACAACGCCATAATTCTTTTGGTAAAACCGAAATGTGGTATGTTATGCAGGCCGACGAAGGTGCGCGTATTATTGTAGGCTTTAAACACAAATCGAGCCCGGAGGAATATCTTGAAAACCTGGAAAAGAAAAGCCTTATAAATATTCTGAATGAAGTACCCGTTAAAAAGGGCGATGTATTCTTTTTAGAAACAGGAACTATTCATGCTATTGGCGCAGGTATTGTTATTGCAGAGATCCAGCAGACTTCTGATATTACCTACAGGATATACGACTGGGACAGGGTAGATGCCGAAGGCAAATCGCGTGAGCTGCATGTAGAACAGGCACTTGATGCTATGAACTATAATACTACCGATACGCAGAAACATTACACTACGGTTGAAAATAAATCGAACGTAATGGTAGACTGCCCGTATTTTACCACAAGCTACCTGCCGTTAAATGGTACAGCTGCTATTAGTAAAGAGGGAAGCAGTTTTACGGTTTATATATGTACAGAAGGCGAATTTGCCATTGAAGCTAATGGAGAAAAGCACAATTTTAAGAAGGGTGATACCGTGCTTATACCGGCTTCGTTAAAGGTTTATCTGCTTGCAGGAGAAGCTACTTTGTTAGAAATAGGCATTTCTTAACAAAACAATCAAAGAATAGTTGTAATTTTGTACCGAATTTAAAATAAAAATAGAGATGGCAAGCGTTAAAAACTTAAAGAAAGACATCAATTTCGTATTAGGAGATATTATTGAAGCAGTTTACCTTTGGGAGCTAACTTCAGGTGGTCAACCAACAGAAAAATCAGAAGCGCTTATAGATGAGGCTATTGTTACTTTTGACAGCCTTATTACTAAATTAAATGCTAAAAAAGTAGAAGATAAAAAAGCACACTTTAAAGCTATCAACCAACAGCTTGAAGAATCTGCTACACAATTAGTTGAGAAAATCAACGCGCTGTAAGCAGAAAAAATCAATTAAAAGGGCAGATAAATATTTGCAAAATTAAAATGCACAATATATATTTGCACCCGTATTGAGACGCCGGTGTAGCTCAGCTGGCTAGAGCAGCTGATTTGTAATCAGCAGGTCGTGGGTTCGAGTCCCTCTATCGGCTCAATAAGAAAACCGCTTAAGTAATTAAGCGGTTTTTGCGTTTTATACAGTTTGAGTTTGTGTAAAAATTATTCTGTGTATTCGATACATTTTACTGTTTATTAAATGGTTATGTTTCGATGTTGAAATTAATCTAAAAAAAGTGCCTGATTTTATTGCCGACCCTTTGGAAAATAAAAAAATCAGTATATATTTGCACCCGTATTGAGATGCCGGTGTAGCTCAGCTGGCTAGAGCAGCTGATTTGTAATCAGCAGGTCGTGGGTTCGAGTCCCTCTATCGGCTCAATAAAAAACCGCTTAAGTAATTAAGCGGTTTTTGTGTTTTATATACTATTCCTTTTTTAAGTAATCTTTAAACGAAGTACCGTCTTTATTAACCTGTGTGCGTTTTAAAACATTGTTGTCAATATAAAACACATCGGGTTCTGTGCCACATATAGTGCCCTTTCTATACTTGGGATCGTAATTGAGACTGTCAACTATAAAGCGTATATCTTCGCAATACAGATATAAAGAGTCATTAGAGATACTCCAGTGTCCTTTTGTTATTTGAGCGCAATCCTGGCGGGTAAATGTACTGTCTTTATAGATAGTTAATTTACTTCCGTCGACGTGATTATTGAAAAGAGACTCTATTTTTGAAACATCCGAAACGTACATTCCCCAAATTTCCTCTTTGCCGGAAGAACAGGAGAAGGCAAATAGGCTAATGATTAAAATGTTATGTTTCATATCAGGGTGTAATATAATTAAAGGTATAAAATCTCCCGATTAAATATAATATAAAAAAACCGCCTAATTATTTAAGCGGTTCTGTAAACTGTAAACTGATCACTGTAAACTATTTCACTTCGGCAGTTTCAGCTTTCTTTCTGTCAGCAACATATTTGGTAAGCATTTTTCCATAAAGTGATTTCGCTACTGTAGGCGACATGCTTTTTTGTATAGTGTCAAGGTATTTTATGTTGATGTCGGCAATTTCAGATAAAGCAAGGTATGGGGCGATATCGTTTTTAGCGTGGTTTAACGCAAAATTAGCTGTGTAAAGGTATCTGCGTTTAATTAGCTGTTCAGATCGAAGAGCAACGCTGTCAAGCTGTTTTACGTTGCTGTTTTTAGTAGCCTCAAGATTTTTAGCTACAAGGTCAAGATTATCGCTGCTAAAGCGCGCTTTTATTTTTTGGAATTCCTCATACAGTTTTTGATTTTCAGATCCTGTTACTTTGGCTTTATAGAAAAATTCATCGTTAGAGGTCTCAATTGTCATATCGCCCGGTTCGGCAAAGAATGAAAGGTTGTTATCTACCGAATTGGTTTGCCCCCTGTCAAGGAAAAGGTAAAGCATTTCGGGAGAGTCTAATTTTATATGGCTTTCAAAGGCAGATTTTCCATTAAACACTATGGTGTCTATGGCAACAAGCGAAGTGTCTACAACTTTTTGAATGTACAGTGTACCCTTTTTAAGGCCTTTAATGTTTCCGGTAATGTGAAGGTTGGCATCGCCATGGTCTTCTTTGTTGCAGGAAATAAGTAGTGCCAGTGCCAGAAGGGCAAGAATAGATCTTTTCATATACTAAGAAAGCGTTTTAAAAATTTCCGCAAAGTAATGAAAATAAAAGACTTTTTCCCGAAGCATTTTTAAGAAAAAGCATGGGTTTGGCAATAAAAAATAAAGCTGCCATTTGGCAGCTTTATAAAGTGTAAATATTTTTAGTCCAGTAGCATATTAACCAGCTTAACATTGCTGGTGTGTACAAAGTCTACAAAGTATTCGCTTATGCTAAAAGGCGACTTGTCCAGGGTTGTGCAGCTTTTTGCTGTTCTGGATTTATGCGGCTTTTCTTTAACAGGGTTTTCCTTCTGAGCCTGCTTTACTGTAGTTTCAGTTTCCTGAAAGCGTAACGTTTTAGCACCTTCTTTTTTGGCGGTTGTTTCGTGTCCGTAAACAGATGGTGCTGTCTGCTCATCGGCATTGGCAAAAGCAGCAGTTCCAAGAACAAGGAGCAATAAGGTTAATAAATTTTTCATAGTTGGATGATTGGTTTATGGTTGCGCAATAAATTCAAAATTATCCTTTAAGCCATGCTTCTTTTAATTTGTTTTTAGAGGCATCGGTAGCTTTATATCCTTCGGCTTCTTCAAAAGGCAGTTTTACAGTACCTTTTACGTCCAGCTCTTTTCCGTCACGTTTAATCTTCATGGTAATCGCATCGCCGTCTTTCCAGATTGCTGCTTCATTAAGCAGGTCGTAAATATTGTCAAGATTATATGCTTTCCCGTTGACAGCCAAAATGATATCTGATTTTTTCAGGCCTAAGTTAGTCATAAAAGTGTTAGGTTCAACATTTGGCAACAAAGCAATTTCCTTGTATGGATTTACCGTGATAAGCGGCTCCTGTCCGTTTTTAACGAATGGGTGGCCCGGTAGCTGCATCTTAGTCTGTGTAACCCCCATCTTTGCGAAATAGGTCTCGTAAGGAATAGGTGTTGTACCGGCAACATAGGTCTTTAGGAATTCGCCAACAGCAGGGTAGCTAAGCCTTGTAATAGTAGCAAACAGGTCTTCGTCGTTAAACGGTTTATTGCTTCCGTATTCTTTAGAAAGGTCCTGCATCAGGTGTAATATACCTTTTTGACCGTTGCTGCTTTCCCTCATTTGTATATCTATACACATAGCAATAAGCGCACCCTTAAGGTATACGTTATAATAGGCATCTTTATAGGGTTTTTCCAGTATGTTCTTACTCATATTGGTAAAATCCATAGTGTCGTCAAAATGTTTTGACTGGTCGATTTTCTGGGCTATCCTCTGGTAAAATTCATCTTCGGTAATTAACCCCTGGTTTACCTGGAACAGGTTAGCAAAATATTCGGTAACACCTTCATACATCCAAAGGTGCTCGCTCATTTTTGGTGTATTATAATTGAAGAAATGTATTTCTTTAGAATGTACACTTAGCGGCGTTACAATATGAAAGAATTCATGCGAAACTACATCTTTAAGCTGTTCCAATAGTTGTGGCAGCGGATAATCTTCCGGCATAACGACTGTCGTAGATGTTGTATGTTCTAAAGCACCATTGCCTTTGGCATCATTAGCTTCTCCGGTAGAAAGATATAGCAACACGCTATATTTCTTCGTGCTGTTTATCGGCCCTAAGAATTTCTTTTGGGCACGCATCATACGTTCCATTTCCGGAGTAATGTCTTTGGCGGTAATTTTACCGTTAGGTGAGTATACTGCGATAAGAATTTCCATACCGTCTACGGTAAACGTAGTGTAGTCAGGTTTAGAGTACATTATCGGATGGTCTACAAGGTCGGCGTAACGCGGCGATGCAAATACATCAACCTCATTGCTGGCGTTGGTGTCTACTAAAGATGTAGCGCCCCATAGCGTTGAAGGATGCGTAATAGTAACCTCATACGGTACTTCTCCTTTATCATCAAAATAGCCTACAAACCCATGGGTATTAACCACAAAGTTTTTACCGGCATCAATATTTGTTCCTGCAGGCGAGAATATCTCGTGCGTAGTTTCTATATCGTAGGTGTCATTTACCAGGTAGGTAACCTTAGCCAGTTGTTTGGCATTGGCTATTTTCCACGAATTATCATCTACTTTGGTTACAGTAAGTTCTTTACCTTTTTTATCGAAAGCTTTAAATCCTTCAATGAATTTTCCGTAGTTGTCTTCAGAATAGGTTCCCGGAACAATTTTCGGAATAAAGAAAGTTGTTGTTTCGCTGGTAAAAGCAGGAGGGGCGATGGTTACCATCACTTTGTCATCTTTTACATTTTTAAGGTCTATGGCTACTTTTACGTCTTTATTTTGGGCGAAAGCTGCGCCATTTAAAAACAATGCTATTGCCAGTGAGCAGATAAATCTCTTCATAGTTTAGGTCTTGATATCTTGTAAGTCGATTGAAAACGAGTTTTGTTACATCATAAAGATAAAATAATATCTTAAAAACCTTACTTAGAGGTGTGTTACTGTTTTAGTACCCATGTAGAGATCTCATTCAGTACTACTGGCGACATGGTTTGTTCTATTTCTCCATACTCCTGTATCGTTCCTGTTGTAGATTCCTGAAACAGGTGGTTAAGCCCCGGAAGTTTTTGTGTAATTACTTTTTTATTGCCGCCTTTTTCGGCTGCTCTTTTAATCGCATCAAGGTTGGCAGTAGCTGCTACCTGAAAGTCTTTTTCGCCATTAAGCGCAAGTATAGGGCATTTTAGTTTTTCGATTACGGGAGCAGGATTGTAGCGTAAAAAGTAGACAAACCAAGGCGAGGTAACTGTTTCTACCTGGGCATTTACGGCGCGTGCTATTTCATCTTTCGGTACACCTTTAGAAGCGAAGAAGGGAGCAAAACCTTTATTGAAAACAGAAGCAACTGCCGCTCTCCTTGCTTTTTCATCATTTTCTGTAAGTATCACAGTGTAGGCTTCTCTCAATGTATTGCCCATAGTGGTCAATTCATTTTCCGGAATACCGTCGGCTTTTCCGGCAAGGTAGTTTTGCAATACCATAAGCTCACTGCCCTGTATACCGGGGCCGGCAAGCATTACTATAAAAGCAACATCGGCATTTTTCTCTGCAATCAGCTGGGCTATAAGTCCGCCTTCGCTGTGGCCTATAAGTCCTATTTTCTTTTTGTTGACTTCTTTGCGTGTCTTCAGGTAGTCAAAAGCAGCCTGAGTATCGGTAGCAAAATCTGCCGATGTTCCATTAGCAGGGTTACCGCCCGATTTGCCAATTCCCCTGTCGTCATAGCGCAAAACTCCAATACCATTTCGTGTTAAATGGTCTGCCAGTACAAGAAAGGGTTTGTGCTCAAATATCTCTTCATTACGATCCTGAGATCCGCTGCCGCTAATCAATATCACAACCGGATAGTTTCCTTCTTTTTTAGGAAGTGTAAGTGTTCCGGCTAAACTTATTCCTGCTTTTTCGTTTTTAAAGGTTACGTCTTCGGTGTAATACGGAAAAGGCGCTTTAGGTTCCTGCGGGCGTCTGGTTACGTTTTGTATTTCGCCTTTGGAAAAACTAAGCGGAAGGTCATATGCTCCCTGTTTAAATGTCCCTTTTATGACGTCCTTTTCCAATGTTCCTTTGTAGCTTATCCCACCCGCAGCTATAGAAAAGGTTAGTGTATTATCCGAGAAATCTATCTGGTCGATTTTTACGCCTTTAGCGTTTTGGTCGGGGCTGTCCATAGTGGCAGTATATCCGGATAACCCCTGTGAGATATTTATAATAAGGCGCAGCTTGCCTCCGGGAACACTAAGGTCACCTTTCCAGGTGCCTGCCATATCCTGAGCAAAAAGAGATGCCGAAAAAAGCAGTATAAGTAATAAGATCGATTTTTTCATGATGGTTAGTTGATTATAAAGAATAGTATTTTAGAAAGTATCTCGGCCACGAGCAGTGTCACGGCAAATAAAACTTTCTGGTTGGTTGTTTTAAGGTTGGTTGCTATTTTAAACCCATTGTAAAGTAGTGCGATATACCATACTAATAGTACAATCGAAACAAGACCGGCGACTACAATTAATATGATGTCAGATGTGTTGATCTGTATATTGTCCATATTCATGCCAAGAAACATTTCTGTACTGCTTGCCATGTAATTATTCAGATTGAAAAATGCACCCAGGTAAAACGGAAGGCGTGCAAGCATAACGGTACCTAATATATCTGCTGGCCTTGTTTTATTATTAATGATGAACCCGTATAAATGCAGTGTAAAGAATAATATTGCAATATTAAAAACATTATCGGTAAAGGGTTGCGCAAACGGTACACTATACGTGAAGTGCATATCTATAACACCGTCAAAACGGGCGTTAAAGCTATAGCCAAGCATGCTGCCTATAAGTGTGGCAACGAGACCGATCGCCAAAAGTGCGCGCCCGTCATATTTTTCAAAAGGATTAAAAAGAAGTTTTTTCATATGGGTTGGTGGTTTATTCTTCGGTAGATAGTTGCTTTACTTTTTCAATTAGGTCGTCCAGGCGGTTACGCACAGTGGGGTAGCTGATACCTATTTGCGATGCAATTTCCTTAAGGCTTCCGCCCGATAAGAAGAATTGCAATATAAAAGCCTGCTCATCTGCCGGAAGGCGTAATAGTACCGGAAGCGGATAATTACCCGATACCTGTGTGCTGCATGAAGGGCATGATAACTGCGACACATGCAATGAGCCGGAGCAGCTGGGACAGGCAACAGGAAGTTTAGGGGTCTGCATGTTACAATATTTTAAATAAAAGCAAATATAAATGAATAAAGTTAAAAACAGAATTAATAAAATTAATATGTTTGTTGTTTTTGTTGAGTTGCTGTTATAAAAAAAGCCCCTTGCGGAGCTGTGTATTAAAATTTATTCTTTATATAATATTTAGAATCCAGTTCATCATCTATAAAACTGTTTATAGGCTTTGGTTTTGGCTTTTTGGCCGCTACCTTCTTCTTCCACAATTCAAAATTATCTGCGGATAATCTCTTATGCATAATCTCGGTCACTTCCTTTTCAGACAATCCAAATTGTTTTTTGATTTCTTCAAAGGGCTTTTTTTCCTCCTGGGCAAGCGTTACGATCTTGTCTAGCGCTTCCTTTTCTAATTCGGTACGGTTACTCCTTTTCATCAGATGAAAAACTTTTAATCAGATAATGTTTTAAATGTTTAAGATTCGTTAATCAATATTACTAAAAAAAACAATTAAATATAAGATCAGGTAAGGTTTTTAGATTTTTTTGAAAAATTTAAAATATTGAATGATGATTCTTCAATTCTTTTTGGAAAGATTGTAAAATCATTAATTATTTTCTAATAAAAGCATTTTTCAATCCGGTAGCTGAGCATGTTTTTTACTTGTAGGTTAAAGCCTTTCAGGTATATAGCCACGCCCAGTATAGTAATAACAGTTGGAGCGGCAGCCTTATCAGCCGTGCCCATTTTGGTAGTCCCAATGCAGCCTTATCATTAGCGTACATATAATAATTAGCAGGAAATACAGCCACAAGCAGGGCAATTATTCCCCATGCGCCCCACACCGAAGTGGCAGGAATGCAAAGCATAATCCCGAAAATTATTTCTGCTACTCCACTAACTATATTCAATGCTTTGGGAGCGGGTAGTGCAGGCGGAATCATTTTTACATACAGCCTTGGTACCCTAAAGTGATTAATACCGGCCAGTATATAAATTGCGCCCATTAGGTATAAGTGCCACGGTAAAGCCATACATTTCTCGTTTTACTCAAAGTTAATTCTTTTATATATTTGTTTTATGATAAAACGTGCCTTCCATAAAATAATAGTTGCCTTTTGTTTGCTAACCCTTTTATCCTGCGGTAAGGATAAAGAAAAAGAAACGCAACTGAATACTATTGAAACTCCCGAAAAGGAAAACGGTGAAGTTGAACTGCATGATTTTTCTAAATTCGAAATCGGGAAGGCTTCACTTGGTCCGGTAAAAGTTGGAATGACCATGAAAAAGGCAGAAGAGTATCTTTCTGACTTTACAAAACAGGAAGCCGAAGCTTACGATTTTGGTTTTGATGGCGGCGATAAATCTTATATATATAATTATAAAGGAAAACCGGTTTTAGCCTTAGTACCTTACAGGGAAAGCGATAGTATACTTGCTATCGTGGCTATTGATAAGAACTTAAGGACAACTAAAGGGCTTCATCCCGGAATGACAGCGGGAGCACTTTTGCCACTATATCCTAACGTAAAATTCCACCTGAACCGTATGATGGAATGGGAAGAGGTATTTGATGATGTAAACGGCTGGACAATTGTTTTTTCTACGGATGATAAAAACAGGGTAGGTGAGTATAAAGATATGAATACACCATCGTTACCTAAAAAACTGGAGGTACCGGGCGACTGGATTACCATTGAAAAACCCGTTGTAAAAAACGATTGCACATTATTGCGCGACGGCGTTTTTAAATATACAGATTCAGATGGCCAGGACGTGACGGTTAAAATAAATGGCGAATCGTGGACGGAAGAACATAAAGGCGGAAAATATGTAACACTTGGCAAATTAAAATGGAAAGGCAAATGCCAGTACGAAAATATGCTCGTTATGTCATCACTTCCCGGATTTAAACTTCCGCCCGGTACGGTGATGAACGTCACCATAGACCAGGTTAAAGGCTTCGATATTTACTTTACTGCAACTGCCGGAGGAAAAAGCTACCACGGGAAACTGACTAAGATGTAATTTTTGTTTTTGTTTAATTTGGTTATTGGTTACCAATGCAGCTCAGCTTCAAATACCCAAATAACCGAATTACCAAATCACGCATACTAAATCAACTAGTTTTGTAGTTATAGGTATATACCTACACTAAACTATATGATGCGTCCCTTACTTTTGTTGCTGCTTGGCTTTATGAGCTGCATGTCATCTTCCGAAAATGAAGCTGGCGAAATAGCCAAAGATTATTCTTCCAGACATATCGAAGCTGCGGCTTTCTGCAAAAAGAATAACTACTGTGAAGACTATTATTTTCTGATAGACCTTAGCCTGCATTCGGGTAAGAAGCGTTTTTACGTATACGACCTAAAACAACATAAAGTTATAGACAGTAATCTTGTAACGCATGGCTCCTGTGATAAGCTTGATGATAACGAAACCAAATACGAAAAAGCGAAACTCAGCAATAAGAATAACAGCCATTGCTCATCGGCAGGGAAATACAAAGTTGGCAAACGCGATTACAGTACATGGGGTATTAACGTAAAATACTGGCTCGACGGCCTTGAAGCATCCAACAGCAATGCAAAGCAGCGGGTTGTAGTGCTACATTCATGGGATGCTGTTTCCAACACCGAAATTTACCCGCGTTATTCACCCTTGAGCTGGGGTTGCCCGGCTGTGTCTAACTTTTTTATGACAAAGCTTGACAACAGGTTACAAAAAACAGAAAAGCCTGTTTTGCTGTGGATAGTGGAATAGATTCGGTTATTTGTGTATTTGGTTATTCGTTATAGTCTACGATTATGAGGTAAGTTCATCATATTCAAACATTGAAGCACCAAATAACCAAATAACCAAATCCGCAAATAACCAAATGTACCAAATCTCCAGATTACCTGTGTTGCTTAGCTTCTTCAATTAAATCATTCAGGTGTATTCGCAGTGCCCTTACCGAAATACTTATCTCCCAAAAGGACACACCTAAAGAAGCCAGTAATAAAAACAGGCTTAGTCCGAAAATATAAGTGCCCCAATCCTGGACGCCTGCAAAAAGCAGTGTCATTGCAAATACAGAAAAAAATAAACTTAGTACACCATACATCTGCATATGGCGGATGAGCGTAAGCCTTTTGTTGAGGTTTGCAATTTCAAGTAATATACTTTTGGTCTGGTTCGCTTCATAGTTGGCTTTGAGTCCGCGTACTATGGTTGCGATAGTAAGAAAGCGGTTGGTATACGCTAATAATATAAGTGATGTTGCCGAGAACAAAAGTGCAGGGGTTTCTATGTTGAGGTTCATGCTGAATAGCGTTGTTTGAATAAAGCTAAGGTATAAAACTAGTGCCATAATTATTGTAAGGGGATGGTCATAATTAATAGTCATTATAACTCTTTAGTATTCCCCTAACAAGTGTCTAATGGTAATTGGTTTAATTTTAAAGATATAACAATAAACAATTACGCTATGGACTCTATCAACAAACAACAAAAAGAAGACAATTTCAAGAACCTAATAGGTCAGGAAGCACTCGATAAAATTAAAGATCTTGCTGGTAAAGCCGGCGGATGCTTTTTTTGTACAAAAATACAAACCGGGCAGCCTTTCCAGACACGACCTATGGCTCCGGAAAAAATTGACGACGATGGTAACTTCTGGTTTTTAAGTGCTAACGATTCGCATAAAAATGCAGAGATCGAAGCTGACCCTTCGGTACAGTTATTATTCCAGGGATCTTCATATTCTGATTTCTTAACCATTTACGGAAAAGCAACGATCAGTACCGATAAGCAAAAGATCGATGAACTTTGGGATGCCCAGATGAAAACCTGGTTTACCGAAGGTAAAGATGACCCAAGAATTACAGTCATTAAAGTAACGCCAACCGAAGGCTATTACTGGGATGTAAAAACCAACATGGCGGTAGCTATGGTAAAAAGACTTTACGGAGCAGCAGTAGGCGAAACCTACGACGACTCTATAGAAGGAAACATAAAACCTTAAATTAAGTGTTTAGTGAATGAGAAGCCATCCTTAAGGGGTGGCTTTTTTATTATTGATTATTTGCTAATCAATAACTTAAAATTTTCTCACACGGTAACAAAAAACCTGCAACTCTCGTTGCAGGTTCTCAATACTAAGATATGTTATCTCGATACTATTTTATAAGTTCAAAGCTACGCTTTACAAAAGCAGTAAGCTCTTCACCTTTAAGCAGGTTTTGCGATAGTTTAGCAAGGTCTAATGCCTGTTTAACCAAAGCTTCCTGATGTGTTTTGTCAGTACTGTTTAGTATCGCCAAAGACAGTTCGTGGTTACTGTTTACCACAAGATTGTACATGTCCGGGAAGTTACCCATACCAAACATTCCGCCACCGCCGCTTGCGCTCATTTCTTTCATACGGCGCATAAACTCCGGTTGCGTGATCATAAACGGAGAAGCGTTGCTATCCATAGCTTCTAACTGTACCGAGTAACCCGATTTCGGGATAAACTCTTCGATAGAAGTTTTAAGTTTAGTCTGCTCTTCTTCGCTTAATTTAGAGATCTGCTCCTCATCCTTTCTGATTATCTTATCAATATGGTCAGCATCTACACGTGCAAACGTAACGTTTTCGTTGTCTGCTTCCAGTTTTTGGATAAGGTGCGATACAATAGGAGAGTCAAGAAGTAAAACTTCGTAGCCTTTATCCTGTGCTGCTGCAATGTAGCTGTGCTGTGCATCTTTGTTAGAAGCATAAAGCACTACCAGTTTACCATCTTTATCAGTTTGTGTAGCAGCCAGTTTTTCTTTCAGTTCTTCTAATGTGAAGAATTTACCATCTACAGTAGGGTATAGTACGAACGATCCTGCTTTCTCGTAGAATTTAGGCTCGCTAAGCATACCGTACTCAAGAACGATTTTGATATCATTCCATTTTTGTTCAAAATCTTCACGGTTTTCAGTGAATAATGATTTAAGCTTATCGGCAACCTTACGGGTAATGTAGTTAGATATTTTCTTAACTGCACCATCTGCCTGTAGGTACGAACGCGATACGTTAAGTGGAATATCCGGAGAATCGATCACACCACGAAGCATGGTAAGGAATTCAGGAACGATACCCTCTACGTTATCGGTAACAAATACCTGGTTTTGGTATAGCTGTATCTTATCTTTCTGAACCTGTAGGTCTGCCCCAAGTTTCGGGAAGTATAGTATACCTGTCAGGTTAAACGGATAATCTACATTAAGGTGAATGTTGAAAAGCGGCTCCTCAAATTGTGTAGGGTACAGCTCGTGGTAAAACGTTTTGTAGTCCTCTTCATTAAGATCTGCCGGTTGTTTTGTCCACGCCGGGTTAGGGTTGTTAATGATGTTGTCAACTTCAACTGTTTCGTTAACATAATCTTCAGGAGCATCTTCCGGTTTAGGAAGTGTTTCTGTACGGGTGCCAAATTTAATAGGCACCGGCATAAATTTGTTATACTTTCTTAGCAGTTCGCCAATTTTACTTTCTTCAAGAAAATCAAGCGAGTCTTCTGCAATATGAAGGATGATCTCAGAACCCCTGTCAGTTTTGTCAGCAGGTTCAAGGCTAAATTCAGGGCTGCCATCACATATCCATCTAACGGCAGGCTCATCTTTAAACGATTTTGTAACGATCTCTACTTTTTCTGCAACCATAAAGGCAGAATAGAATCCAAGACCAAAGTGACCGATGATGCCTGAATCTTTAGCAGAGTCTTTATATTTTTCAAGGAACTCTTCAGCACCCGAGAAAGCTACCTGGTTGATGTATTTTTCAACCTCTTCGCCCGTCATACCAATACCCTGGTCAATGATGTGCAGTTTTTTGCCTTCTTTGTCAATTTTTACTTCGATTACCGGATTGCCGTATTCAACCTTGGCTTCACCTATATTAGTAAGGTGTTTTAGCTTAAGTGTAGCATCGGTGGCGTTTGAAACCAATTCACGTAAAAAAATCTCGTGATCGCTGTATAAGAATTTCTTGATTAAGGGAAATATGTTTTCTACCGAAACATTAATTTTTCCTGTTGTCATAGTTATAAGTGTTTTTAATATGAAATTAGTTTGGTTTGAAGTAGTCAAATAGGATACCAATTGTTGTTTGATGACAAATTGACATTTCTAAGTCAGTTGTTTTTATTGACGAATTGCGATTCATAAGGCGTTAATTGTTAAAAAAAAGGTGCTTTAAGAAAAGATTAATATGGCATAATGAAGAAAAATTATGTAGCCAAAATCACTTTAATATCAGCTACTATAGTGTTTTTTAATTACATACATATTACAAATTATTAAAATAATTCCTATTAAAAAAACGGTACAGATGTTGTAAAGTAGGGTAGTAATTCACTAATTTTATACTACAAAAATATAGCGGATTTAAACCCTTAAAAACCTAATTAACGACTATGAAAAAATTTCTTATTTTAAGCATGTTTGTACTCGCTTTGGCATCATGCGGATCAATCGACCACAAATCGCAAGTGGGCATTAAAGGTAACTGGAGCATAACAAATGTAAGCTACCCAAATTCTGATTATATCAAAGTGACTTCTTTTGATGTGGCAGACTCTAAATGTTTTGTAGGCAGTTCTTGGAACTTTGTTTCAAACAACAATAAAGGTACAATGAGCCTTAGCGGTGGTAACGGATGTCCTTCATTCAGCAGCCCTATTGTATGGACAGTGACTAAAGCCGGAGATTTTACACTTAAAATCACAGAGGGCGAAAAAGCTAAAAGAGTAACGTCAGGTTATTTCCTTAAAGTGAGAAACCAGAGCGAAAACTCTTTCGAACTTGTAGATAATGTAACTGTAGGTGGTAAAGCCGTTGAGGTTGTTTACCAATTCGCTAAAATGTAATCCCAATAAATAAACATAAAATTAATCTGATCATGAAAAAGACAAAAATCTATATGCTTGCTATTGCATTTGCTGCAAGTATAGGCCTATCATCTTGCGAGGCTGTAAAAAATACAAATAATACACAAAGAGGTGTTGCTATCGGAGCTGCTTCGGGAGCTGTTCTTGGTGGTGTACTTGGTAACAATGTAGGTAAAGGTGGTAATACTGCACTTGGCGCTATCATCGGTGGTGTTGTAGGTGGAGCTGCCGGTGGACTTATTGGAAACAAAATGGACAAACAAGCTCAGAAAATCGACCAGGCTCTTCCGGGTGCTGAAGTTGAAAGAGTTGGTGAAGGTATCAAAATTACACTTGGTGAAAACTCTGTGAACTTTGACCTTGGTAAATCTACACTTACTACTCAGGCTAAAACTAACCTTGATAAATTAGTACCTGTATTTAATGAATACCCTGATACAGATATCCAGATTGTAGGTCATACAGATAGTTCTGGTGGTGCAGACCTTAACCAGAAACTTTCTGAGCAAAGAGCTGCGTCTGTTAAAACATACCTTTCAGGAAAAGGTATCAAATCAGGCAGGATAGTAACAACAGGTCGTGGACCAGCAGAACCTATTGCTGATAACTCAACTAAAGATGGTATGGCTAAAAACCGTCGTGTAGAGTTTGCCATTACTGCAAATGAGAAAATGGTTCAGGATGCTCAAAAAGAAGCTAAACAATAATTATTGTTTCTGATACAAATAAAGAAAGCTCCCAACCGGGAGCTTTTTTTACATTTTAAAATTATTTGTCACATATTTGTGACAAATTTACTATATTTGCGACATGGAAGTGACAAAGGAAAAAATCATGAAGGCAGCAATACAGTTGTTATCTGTAAGTACTGCTTTTACTCTAGATGAAGTGGCACGAAAAGCGGGAATAAGCAGGAGAACTTTACATAGATATTTCGAAGGGCGTGAAGAACTTATTGATCAATGTAAAAGTCAGATACTGCGTAGCTGTAATGAGTCGATGACGAAGGCGTATAACTCATCGAATGATCATGTACAACAACTGGAACGTATGCTTTATGCGGCTATTGATACAGGAGTAAAGTCTGCCTTTATGAAAAAGATATACGAGGCTACCACATATTCGGAAGCCCAGGCCGAATTTACTGGAGACGATGTAAAATCGAAATGGTTTAAGCTAATACTATCTTTACAGGAAGAGGGAAAGATAAACAGGCAGTTAACTACAGCTTGGATATTTAACCTTTTTGGTGGAATTATAGACACGGCTATTCTTGCTGTCGATGCGGGAGATGTTGCCAAGAATGATGTAAAGGGCTTTGCCTGGTTTTCTTTTGCTAATGGTATAGGTTTTCAAAATTCTTAATATAATTATATGGAACAGTTTATATCAGACGACACACTAGTTGAAATGCTGCCGGGCTTTACGAATCATTATGCAGAGGTAAATGGTACAACATTGCATTATGTTGAAGGTGGTAACGGAAATCCTTTACTATTGTTACCAGGCTGGCCCCAAACATGGTGGGCGTTTCATAAAATCATGCCTTCACTCGCTGAAAAATATCACGTTATTGCAGTTGATTTACGAGGGATGGGAAGTAGTTCAGCACCTGAAAAAGGCTACGATAAAAAAAATATGGCTAAAGATATCTTAGAACTTACTAAAGCTTTAGGATACGATAAGGTAGCAATCGCCGGGCACGACATAGGTGCTAATGTTGCCTTTAGCTTTGCTGCTAATTATCCTGAATTTACAACCAAATTGATAATGCTTGACACGCCACATCCCGATGAGAATATGTACAAACTGCCTATGTTGCCCATAGGTATGCCAGTATATCCGTGGTGGGTTGCCTTTAATCAGGTAAAGATTTTGCCGGAAGAACTATTGGAAGGGCGCTATCATTTGGTTTTAGACTGGCTGTTTAATTCTATGCTCGTCAATAAAAAAAACATATCTGAATTTGACAGGCAGGTGTATGCCGGGCATTATAACCAAAAAGAAAACATTCGCGCGGGTAATGCCTGGTATCAATCATTTACAGATGACATAGAAGACATGAAAAGTTATGAAAAGATAAATGCACCTATTCTTGCTGCAGGTACTAAAGCAGGATGTGAAATGCTGTCGTATAATCTTTCTCCGTTTTCCGGTTCGGTAGAAATGGTAGCAATTGAAAACAGCGGCCATTTTATTATGGAAGAAAACCCGGAGCAGGTTACAAGAGCTATCACCAATTTTTTAGGATAATGAAATAGGCTGCTAAATAAGCAGCCTATTTTATATTTATCTCCAGTCAGACCTGTTTTTGTTTCTGCCTATATAGTAGGTAATACCTATACTTGCGTTAAGCATTTTACCAGTATGTGTGTCTATATATTTACTGTCGAAATTATTCTGTTGCCTAAAGTTTAATATTCCCGAAACGTCGGCTGTTAGTGCAAAAGATTCATTTATATATAATTGTGCAGTACCGCCAATAATAAAGTTTCCAATATTATCATAATGCCTATTTTCAAAGGGGTCGAGCCTTGAGTATCCTACACCGCTATGCAGCAATACATTTACGTATCCATCGGTAAGGTATGTCATATTCAGTAAGCGTCCAATATTATATACTGCCTGCACAGAAGCACGGTCATATATGCTCCCGGTTCCCCTGGTACCGTTATCGTCAATGCGGTCATGGGCGTAATCTGCCTTTATACCCCAATATTCATCAAACATATACCTAAAGCCAAAACCAAAATGTTTATAGCTGGTTTGTTTTGGCGCCCGGGTGTAAGTAAGCCCGTAATCAGCTTCTATTGAAAATTGGTTAAAACGGTTCCTGTTGACAGACATTTGCGAAAATGCCTGCATACTAAGTACCAACATTAAAATTGTGATCGTTTTTTTCATAGATGTCCGGCAGAGCCCTTACTGTTAAATTATACAAAATTAAATCCATAGCGCTGACAGTTACGTACATATAAATATCAGCTTGCAATTGTGCTACTCTTTTCAGGCGGCACTATAGTAAGGGATGTTTATTTATTGGTTAGGTTGGTAAAGGCGTTTTTCTGTAAAGGAGAACGCCTTTGGTTTTTTAAATAACTGCGCCAATAAATAACTAAGTAAATAGGTGATATTATGTAACGTTAATAAGCGTAAGAATATTTGCCGAAAATCTGAAAATTTTAAGATTCAAATGTTAAAAAAATATTAAAATTTTTAATATTTATGTTTTTGGTATTAACAGGACGTTATAAATAAAGACCCTTTAATATTTGTTAACCACGGTGGTGTATCTATACTAATTCTATACTTTTGTAAAATAATTAAACACGATGCTTGCAGTTAAGAACATATCATTCGGTTACACCGATAAGATAATTCTCCACAATATAAATTTTACAGTAAAAACGGGCCAGAATATAGCTGTTATTGGCGAAAGTGGCTGCGGTAAAAGTACGCTCCTTAAGCTTATATATGGACTCTACGACCTTAATCAGGGGGAGATTACCTATAAGGGTGAAAAAGTAACCGGCCCCAAACATAATCTTATACCGGGTATGCCTTACATGAAGTACCTGGCTCAGGATTTTGATTTGATGCCTTATGTAACGGCAGCCGAAAACGTAGGTAGTTTTCTGTCCAACTTTTATCCGGAAGAGAAGCAGCAACGCATTCAGGAACTATTACAGATTGTTGAGATGAACGCTTTTGCCGATGTTAAGGCAAAACACCTTAGCGGAGGCCAGCAGCAGCGTATCGCCCTGGCAAAAGTACTGGCGTTGGAACCCGAAGTTTTGTTACTGGATGAACCTTTTAGCCATATTGACAATTTCAGGAAGAATGCATTGCGCCGAAACCTGTTTGCTTATCTTAAACAAAAAGGCATTACTGTAATTGTTGCAACACATGACAGTACCGATGCACTTTCTTTTGCCGATGAAACAATAGTTATTCAGCAGGGTAATCTTTTAGATAAGGCACCATCTAAAGAAATTTACTACCATCCTAAGGATAAATATACAGCTTCACTTTTTGGTGAGGTAAATGAGATAAAGCTCGAGCTGCTTACGCTAACGCAGAAGCCCGATGAGACCGTGCTTATCTATCCACACCAGCTTAAAATTACCGAAGGTGGTCCGCTTCATGTTACCGTAAAACAATGTTACTTTAAAGGCAACCGTTATTTGGTGAAAGCGGCATTAAACCGACAGGTGATATTTTTTGAACATCACAAAGAATTGGAAGCCAATGAAGAAGTTACGCTTGCAGTTGACAGAAATGCTTTTGGGTAATTGAGATTTATGATCCAAAAATGAAATTACACAAAAACACCCGCTATCAAGGCGGGTGTTTTGTTTTTGTATGACTACGAATTGTAAACGAACCGCTATTTACGGCTCTTTACGTATTTCTCTAACCACTGATCCTGTTCCCACAGTAGGTGTAGTATACTTTCTATAGCAGCATAGCCGTGGCTTTCTTTAGGTAATAACACCAAACGCGTTGGCGCACCAAAACCTTTCAGGGCATTAAAATATCGTTCACTCTGCATTGGGAAGGTACCCGAATTGTTATCGGCTTCACCGTGAATTAATAACAGCGGCGTTTTCATTTTATCAGCATGCATAAATGGTGACATGGTATTATAGACCTCAGGCGCATCCCAGTAGTTTCTTTCCTCACTTTGGAAACCAAAAGGAGTAAGAGTCCTGTTGTAGGCACCACTTCTTGCTATTCCTGCCGCAAACAGGTCGGAATGTGTCAGTAAGTTGGCTGTCATAAACGCACCGTACGAGTGGCCTCCCACAGCAACACGTTTTCTGTCGATGTAACCCAAAGCATCAACTGCGTCAATTGCAGCTTTAGCATCAGCAACAAGCTGCGGAATAAATGTATCGTTAGGTTCTTCTGTGCCTTCACCTACAATAGGGAACGATGCATCATCCAGTACTGCGTAACCACGGGTTACCCAATACACCGGTGAACCATAGTACGGATACGTAAAGTCATTAGGGTTAGATGTCGTCTGTGCAGCACTGTTCTTATCTTTAAACTCTGCAGGGTAAGCCCACATGATCATTGGCAGCTTTTCTTTTTTGTTTTTATCGTAACCTGCCGGAAGGTATAATGTTCCTGTAAGGTCAAGGCCATCAGCTCGTTTGTATTTTATAAGTTCTTTGCTAACGTTCTCGATCTTTTTAAAAGGATTCTCAAAAAACGTTACCTGCGTAGGCTTTTGTTTTTTAATATTATTGATATAGTAATTAGGATATTGGTTTTTAGATTCCATCTGAACCAGCACATCACCTTTTTTAATATCTATAATACTGTTTATAGATTCTTTCCTGTCGGTATATTTCGACTGGTACAGGCGTGTTTTCTTTTTTGTTTTCAGGTCAAACTGATCTATGAAAGGAAATTGTCCTTTAGCAGTAAATCCATCACCGCTAAGGTAGGCGTTGTTGCCTTCCAGATTTAGAACGTAACGACCCCATTGGTTTCTTTTAGTATCAAAATTACCCGGGTCGCTATACACATCCTGATAATTGTAATCGAAAATAATTTCAGGTTTTTGTGATCCATCAGACGGGTTAAAAATGTAGTTTTTTACATTTCGGGTATTCCACCAGTTATCACGAAGTATAGCAATTTTATCATTGCCCCATGTAATGCCGCTGTAACGGTTAATAGTTTTTACAAGGCTCTTAGGTGTGCCTGTAAATGGAGCGCCAACCTCAAATACTTCATCCCTAAACGGAACTTCCACGGCGGGGTCGCCACCATCAAGTGCTTCAGCCCAAATAATAGTAGCAGGTTTGTCGGCTCTCCAGGTAATATCCCTTTTACCTTTTTGCTCAGCCATAAATCCTTTAGGCATATCTTCAATAAGTGGTTTTTCATTGAAGGTGGTTACGGCCTTTCCTGTACTATCGTAAATAACGCTTTTGTTAGGGAAACGATCCAGTGTAACAATATAAGAGAATGGTTTTTGTAATGTTGTAGCCATTACATAATTTCCATCGGGTGAAAAGCTAAGTCCGCCATACATTGCTGCTGGAGCCCATGCCGACTTTTGTCCGCTAAGGCTAATCTTTTGTAACTCGGAAGTGGTAAGCGACTCGAAGTTGGCTTCGTCGTTTTTATTTTTAAGCAGATCCTGATACGTCCTATTCTGGGCTTTTGTGCCATCACTTACGGTAACGGTTGGCCCCGCAGGAATTGCATCTGTAGTGTTGATAAGCGCTGACCTGTTGGCAGGAAGCACTTTTACGAGCAGCGCGCTGCCATCTCTAAACCAAGTAACAGGGTTACCCATATTGGCGTTAAGGTTGGCTTCGGTAAGTTTTTTGGCTTCAAGAGATGTAATATCCAGCACCCATGCTTCGACTCCGGTAGCAGTAGTATTGGTAAACGCCATTTTGGTTTCATCTGGCGACCACGAGAAATTGGCAAGCTTCGGGTTTTGCGGAAGTCCTTTTACCTGCACAGGTTCTTTGTCTTTCAGTTTTTTATATTTCAGGTTGTTCACATAGGTAACAGTACTTGAGATATTTGTTTTCGGGTTGATGCGAAGTCCGCCCAGTTTTAATTCGGTTTCAGAAAGATCAGCTAGTGTTTTGTAGGCGTTGCGGTACATAAGCAGCATGTGGTTGTGCTTGCTGTCCATATTCACAGACGGTGCCCTTTCTACATCTACAAGTTCAAGTATTTCTTTGGGAGGCTTTTGGTAGGTTACGTTTTCCTGTGCCTGAAGGCCAAGCCCTGCCAGTACAAAAAGCAGTGAGGTAACAAGTATTTTCATGTCTGATTAATTAGGTTGATGATATATAAGTAGTTATTAACGATTTGTTGTTACATTAATTATAGTTAATATATTAAACGTTATAAAATAGCATAAGTTAAAAATTAACGGGTGTTTGCAATTTAATTTTAAGGAATGTTTACTTTTACAGTCTTATTTTTAATAAAATAATCAATACATGTATCATTCAAAAATTTCAGGCTTAGGCTATTACGTTCCGGAAAATGTTGTAACCAACGATGATCTTTCAAAGATCATGGAAACCAATGATGAATGGATCCAGGAACGTACCGGTATTAAGGAAAGAAGACACGTGATAAAAGGCGACGGCGATACTACAACCACTATGGGGGTAAAAGCCGCTAAAATTGCCATAGAGCGTGCAGGTATAGACAAAGAAGATATCGATTTTATAGTATTTGCAACCCTTAGCCCTGATTATTATTTTCCTGGGCCGGGCGTTTTGGTACAAAGAGATCTTGGGATGAAACGTACTGTTGGCGCGCTCGATGTGCGTAACCAGTGTTCCGGATTTATTTATGCGCTTTCGGTTGCCGATCAGTTCATAAAAACCGGTATGTATAAAAATATACTTATTATTGGTTCAGAACTGCATTCTACAGGTCTTGATATGACAACGAGAGGCCGTGGTGTCTCTGTTATTTTTGGTGACGGTGCAGGAGCGGCAGTTTTAACCCGCGAGGAAGATACAACTAAAGGTATCCTTTCTACGCATCTGCACTCTGAAGGACAGCATGCCGAAGAACTTTCTCTTATTGCACCGGGTATGGGCAGGCGTTGGGTCACTGATATTATTGCAGATGCAGATCCGAACGACGAAAGTTATTTCCCGTACATGAACGGACAATTTGTATTTAAAAATGCAGTGGTTCGTTTTAGTGAGGTTATTAATGAGGGGCTTAAAGCGAATAACCTTGAAGTAAGCGATATTGATATGCTTATTCCGCATCAGGCGAATTTAAGGATAGCACAATTTATCCAGCAGAAATTCGGATTAAGCAATGATCAGGTATATAATAATATCATGAAATACGGTAACACTACCGCAGCATCTATTCCTATTGCGCTTACAGAAGCATGGGAACAGGGCAAAATTAACGAAGGCGATACTGTTGTATTAGCAGCTTTCGGTAGCGGCTTTACATGGGGTAGCGCTATTATTAAATGGTAATCTTCTAGTTTAAAATTTTAAAGTCATAAAGTCAGCTACTGTTGCTGAATATATATAATTCCGCTTTTACTCTTTCAAGGATTAGAAGCGGAATTTTTTTATCACTGAAGGAAGCTTGCTCTCCTCTCCTTCGGAGAGGGGCTGGGGGTGAGGATTGTTTTTTTAATCTTAGCGAACCTTTCTCTCTTGAGAAGGGCAGCGGCGTGTTTTATTTAATATTTTTGACGTAAATAGTTATTAATGTCGAAATTCAAACTAAAATATATGTTCTGGCTTTTTCTTCTAGCACTTGTGGGTATTGCTGCATGGTATTTTTATCCGGGTAAACCGCTGCCAAAAGGTAGAACCATCGATAAGCTTGTGGTGTATAAGTCCAAACGTAAAATGGAAGCGTATTCTGCTGACAAGCTTTTAAAAACCTACACTATAGCACTGGGTAAAAATCCTGTAGGGCATAAGCAGTTTGAGGGCGATAACAAAACTCCCGAAGGATTATACATTATAAATGCCCGAAACCCAAAAAGTGGTTATCACAAGAATCTGGGGGTGTCTTATCCCAATACCGCTGATAAGGCATACGCCGAAAAACAAGGCAAATCACCGGGCGGGCATATCAAAATTCACGGACTGCGAAACGATAGCGGTTACATTGGTAAATTTCATCGTTTTAAAGACTGGACAGCAGGCTGCATTGCAGTTACCAATGCTGAGGTTGATGAGCTTTATACAGCAGTTAAAAAAGATGCCGAGATAATTATTCTAAAATAGTTTTCAGATACGGTATCTAATTTCCCCCTTTAGGGGTTAGGGGGCTAAAAAACAAAACCCCGGGCGCAACTCCCGGGGTTTTTACTAACCTAAACCTAATTTAATATGGAGATCATATTAAGCTGCATGCAGTAGTGGTGTTTTTAGAACATTCCGCCGCTGCTTTGTTTTGTATTGTCTTCACGTTGTTTACGTGCCATAGCCCTGTTTTTACCGCCACCAAACATATAGTTGATGCCAAAGTACACAGTGCGGCTTTCCCATCTGAATTCGCCTTCCTGAGGAAAAGGATTTCTTGAATCAAACCCGTAACGCATGGTTTTAAACATATCGCTAAAGCGAACGCTAAGTGTCATTTTGTTGTCAAGTAACGTATAACGTGCGCCACTGTCAATTTTATACATGTCCTTCGAGTTGTTCTGAACCCCATTTACAGGACCTCTATAGAAGCCGAAAAGGTTAAGGCTAAAGCGGTTGTTGATTTTGAAATTACTGTTTAGCCTTGCATTGAATGCATTAGCGGTAATGCTTTTAATTTCGGTTACAAATGTGTCGTCTGCCTGTTCAATGTTTACAACCCCTTTTTGTGATATACTCGAGAAATCAATAGCCGGCTGAATGTCAAGCCATTTTGCTATTTTATAGTTAGCAGATATTTCAAAACCAAAAGCATTGTTGTGGTTAAAATTGCTGTAACTCATTATCTGGTCCTGCGTGTTTTCTGTACTTTCGTTAGGATATAAAACCCTGCTGATCTCGTCGTTTATCAGTCTGTAAAAAACACCTCCTGTAATAGAGGATCCCTGTCCGAACATTCTTGTGTAATTGATCTCTACAGAGTTGGTGAATTGTGGTTTCAGTTCCGGGTTACCCAAAGAGGTTACAAGCGGTGTAGCAAATTCCCTTATTGGTTTTGTCTGGTCAAGGCTTGGCCTGTCTACGCGGCGGCTATAACTGAACTGAAGCATGTTCTTCTCGTTAAGGCTGTAGGTTAAGTAAGCAGAAGGATAAACGGTAATATAGTCATCTTTAAAAGCTGTACTTCCGTTATAATTTGCATTAACCTTGTAGCTTTCAAAACGCGCACCTAACTGGTAGCTGAACTTCTCAAACTTCTGCCCGAAAGTTGCATACGCCGAATAAATATCCTGATCGTAGGTGTAGCCTACATTTTGCTGATCAGCCGGGATAAGCGGGTTCGAAGAATTATATGCATTATCAGAACGTATAAGCCTTGCTTCTGCACCTAACTCTAAAGTTGATTTTTCACTTAACGGGTTAACGTAGTCAAGGTTTAAAGTTGTGTTCTGACGTTTATCTATAACATCATCATTATACAATACAGCTGCAGCATTACCTGTTGTAGTGGTATAGTCTACATACTGAGTATCTTTTGAGTCGTTGTAATTTCCTTCAAAATCAAGCGTATGGCCTTCTTTTTCAAATTTATGCTTGAATGCAAGGTTGTACGAGTTATTATGGTTGTCGCTGTCAATTAATGATAGCTGCGAAATGTTGGGCGTGTTTTCACCCGGTCCATATAAAATGTTGGCTCCAATGCTTGCTTTTCCGCTTCCGTAATTTTGGTTGGTATATGCCGATAGTGTATTATTATCATTGATGTAATAATCCATACCAAATTTACCAAGCACACTTTCGTTATCGTTGATAACATCAATTAGCTGGTTGGAGTCGATATCCAGACGGTTTACAAAACCGTCATTAAAATACTTGCCTGAGTTGCTTCCTGCTGTACCAAAAAAGTTGATCTTACCGGTACGGTAGTTCATATCTACTGAGTTGTTTACTTTTGGTGTTTCACCAAAAGTAATACCTGCATTAAAGCTACCGTTAAAGCCATCGTTAGCGTTTTTATGAAGGACGATATTAATAATACCGCTCATACCTTCAGGATTGTATTTTGCACTAGGGTTAGTGATAAGCTCAATCTTTTTTATAGATGTAGAAGGTATTTGCTTTAACAGCTGTGCAGGGTCAAGGTTTGTAGGCCTTCCATCTACCAATACCCTTACATTGGTATTACCTCGCAAAGAGATATTACCATCCTGGTCTACATTTACCGATGGTATATTATTCATTATCTCCGAAGCTGTTCCCCCTGCAGTAGTAAGATCGCGCCCAACGGTAATTACTTTACGGTCAAGTTTCTGCTCTATGGTACTTACTTCTTTAACGATACTTACTTCGTCCAGCGTGGTAGCTTCTTCCTTAATGGCAATAGTGCCAAGGTTTACCGATTTTGCAGCATCGCTTAACGCTGCGTTAAGGTTTTGGGCTTTGTAACCCATAAACTGGATTTCTACAGCTACACTTTTAAGTGGAATGTTCTTAACTGTAAATGTTCCGTTGTCTTCGGTAATGCCGCCACCTATAACAGTGCCGTTTTCCTTTACTACAATACTCACGTAAGGCAGCGCCTCTTTAGTCGTATTATCGATTACTTTTCCGGTAATGCTGCCTTGGTTTTGGGCAGTCATTGTCATGATGCTCCCGAGAAGGAGCATGCACAAAAATTTCAATTTCATGTTCGATTAGATTTGATGATGATTTTGAGGGTAAAGCACAGCGGCTAAAATGAAACTGCCATACTATTACCTGTCGATGCAGAATTGATTTTATTTAACTTTATCACTTCTGCATTTACCCATAAGACACAGGAGAGCCTGTTTTGTTACAAAAAAATGTAAAAAAAGTTTTATTTAGAGTCATGAAAAATAATAAGGCGATAAGATTTTCTAACTTTACAGGAGGTAATTTGTTGATTATAACGCATTTTAATTAACAGATTATTTAGGTTTTTTCCCTTCAAAAGGATGCCAAATATGTTTATCTTTGCACGCTTAAAAAAAATTATAGTACAATGTCAATATCAAAAATCCTTACTTTCCAGATAGAAAAAGCTATAGATGCTTTGTTCGGCGTAACTGTAGAAAAAATAGAACTACAGGCTACACGGAAAGAATTTGAGGGCGATGTTACTATGGTTATTTTTCCGCTTCTTAAAGTTATAAAGGGTAGCAACCCTGCCGAACTTGGTGGTAAAATAGGGCAGTACCTTGTAGATAATACAGTAGAGGTAGAGAAGTTTAACGTAGTGGGAGGTTTCCTTAACCTTGTTATTGCCGATGCTTACTACATCAACTATTTTAATGAGATTAAAAACGATGACAAATTTGCCTATCCGGCACCTGCCGAAAATGGTAAAGCTGTTATGGTAGAATATGCATCGCCAAATACAAACAAACCGCTTCACTTAGGCCACGTGCGTAATGTGCTGTTAGGATATTCTGTAGCAAATATTATCGAGGCATCGGGTAAAAAAGTATACAAAACCCAGGTTATTAACGACAGGGGTATACACATATGTAAGTCGATGCTTGCTTACGAGAAATTCGGACATAATGAAACTCCGGAAAGTGCCAACGTTAAAGGTGATAAGCTTGCGGGTAATTACTATGTAGAATTTGATAAGGCATATAAAAAAGAAATAAGCCAGCTGATGGAAGCAGGCGCTACCGAAGAAGAAGCAAAAAAGAAAGCTCCGATTTTACTTGAAGCTCAGGATATGCTTCGTAAATGGGAGGCGGGTGATGCAGAGGTAATGGCACTTTGGAACAAAATGAATGCGTGGGTATACAAAGGTTTCGAAGAAACGTATACCAACATTGGTGTGAAATTTGACCAGAATTATTACGAAAGCAATACATACCTTTTAGGTAAAGATGTTGTTGCTGACGGACTTGAGAAAGGCGTTTTTGAAAAAGACCCTGATGGTTCGGTTTGGATCGATTTAACGTCTGATGGATTAGACCGTAAGATCGTTTTGCGTTCTGACGGTACATCGGTATATATAACACAGGATATCGGTACGGCTATTCAGCGTGTTAAAGATTTTCCTGATGTTGGCGGTATGGTGTATACTGTTGGTAATGAACAGGATTATCATTTTAAAGTGCTTTTCCTTATCCTTAAGAAATTAGGGTTCGACTGGGCACAGCACCTGTACCACCTGTCTTACGGAATGGTTGACCTTCCGTCAGGAAAAATGAAAAGCCGTGAAGGTACTGTTGTAGATGCAGATGACCTTATGGCTGAAATGACCGCTACTGCAAAAAGCATTTCTGAAGAATTAGGTAAGCTGGAAGGCTACTCTGATGAAGAGAAAGGCAAATTATATGAAACTATTGGCCTTGGCGCCCTTAAATATCAAATGCTTAGGGTAGACCCTAAGAAACGTATCCTGTTTGATCCTAATGAGTCTATCGACTTTAACGGAGATTCGGGTCCGTTCATTCAAATGTCGTACGTTAGGACAAGGGCAATTTTGCGTAAGGCAGACTTCGATCTTGAACGCAACATTACTACTGTACCGCTTCATGCTAAAGAAAAAGACCTTATTAAACAGGTTGAGTTATTTGGTACTGTGGTGCAAAATGCTGCACAATTGTACAGTCCGGCAATCATTGCCAATTATGCCTACGACCTTGCTAAAGAATTCAGTTCTTACTACCAGGTAGTTTCTATACTTGGCGAAGAAGACATGGATACTAAAGTGTTCAGGGTACAGCTTTCTAAAAAAGTAGGTGAAACCATTAAAGCGGCTTTCGGCCTGCTGGGTATCAATATGCCCGAGCGCATGTAATTTTATAAATCAGCCATTCTTGTGAGCCAGAATAAGTCCTATTTTTTTCAGTCTTATGCCATTATAGTTATATCTGTAGTGTCGCTTATGGTATGTAAGCAGTATCTGCCAAGGAAAATTTTTACCGAAACTACCGGCAATACCAAAAATGTAGTGGTTGACAGTCTCGCACTGGAAGCAGTTGCCGAAGAAGGCGATACTATTTCTGCAAACGATACGCTTAACAAAAACAGCCAGATTAGTTTTGAGGCTGTAAACGGTATAAAATTCCCTACAGAAAATTTCGACGATTATAAAGGCTATCAGCACCTTGTTGTCTTTTACGAAAAGCTGCTTCAGCTTGAAACCAAAAAGCAGGGTAATGTAAGGATTGCCTATTTTGGCGACTCTATGACAGATGGCGATATGATCGTTAAAGAATTCAGGAGCAGCCTGCAATCACGATTTGGTGGGGAAGGAGTTGGTTTTGTAAATATTACATCAGAATCGGCACCGTCAAGAAGCACGATATCACACCAGTTTTCGTCGAATTGGAAAACCTTATCTTACCTGAATGTTAAATATCCTAAAAAACCATTTGGTGTAAACGGGCATGTTTTTTTTGTAAAGAAAGATACTGTAGACCCTATTTGGGTTAAATACAAAGCCAGCAATGTTGGTCATCTTACTATGCTGAATAACCCAACACTTTTCTACGGAAAATCGGGGAACAAATTTGGCGGGGTAAACTTTATTGTTGGAAAAGATACTATTTATAAAAAACTGAACCCTGTAAACAAAGTCAATACGTTAAGTGTTGGTATGGGCGATCTTAAATCATTCAAAGCACAGTTTACGGCATCAGATTCAATTCCGTTCTACGGTTTTAATTTTGACGACGGCAAAGGCGTACACGTGGATAACTTCTCTAACAGGGGGAATTCGGGATTGCCTATTGCAACGTTTGATACCAGTGTAATGCAGTCTTTCAACGAAAAGCTGGGTTATGATCTTATTGTGCTTCAGTACGGAACCAATGTACTTAACTACGGTTCATTGAACTATACATGGTACGAAAGAAAAATGACTAGGGTTGTTGAGCACTTAAGGGAATGTTTTCCTGGCGTGGCAATACTTATTATTTCTACAGCCGATAAATCTACCAAGTATGACTTGGAGATGAAAACCGATTCTGCTGTTGTGCCGTTAACACGTGCGCAACGTAAATATGCAGTAAACACCAATGCAGCTTACGTAAACCTTTACACCCTGATGGGAGGCGATGGATCTATGGTGAAATGGGTGGAAGAAGCGCCGGCTATGGCAAACAAAGATTACACGCACTTTAATTTCCGCGGAGCGAAAAAAGTATCAGACCTTATTTACAAGCAGATAAATGACGGTTACGAAAAATACAAAACCCTTAGAGGCCACAAAGCTCCGGAGGCTAAAAAGCCTGAACCTAAAAAACAGGATTCATTAATTCACAATACCGACTCTACGAATGCACAATAAGCTCGTTGCCTTTTTTTTACTGCTGTTGTGCTATTCCGCTGCAGCCCAGGTTGATTCTACCGAAGTAGATATCGACTCTGTGTTTGTAGATATGGTTGCCATAGATACTACCGAGATTGTTACCGGTAAAAATATTATTACCAACACTTATTCAATGAAACTGTTTTTCTACAAGCTGCAACAGCTGGATATAGAAAAAAAGGGCAGGATAAATATCGTTCACATTGGCGATTCTCATATTCAGGCCGATTTAATGACAGGTGTTGTCCGTAAAAAATTACAGGAGCGTTTTGGTAATGCAGGTAATGGATTTACTTTTCCGCACAGTCTTGCCAGGACAAACGGTGGGCATTATGTGCGTTTTAACTCTAACGCATCATGGCAAACCCGACGAAATATATATTCACCCGAAGATGGAATGAATGTAGGTCTTAGTGGTATTGCACTTAAAACACGTGAAAATTTCGTTGTTGAACTAAATGTGCGTGACAGCTCTTATGATTTTAATACCATAAAAATAATCACGCCAAAAAATAAGCCCGCTTTCGATTTGGCTACCAGTTCCAAGACTATTGTTTTAGAGTCTACAGTGCCCAAAAAGATAACGCACAAAATTAAAAATGGTGAGGTGTTAGGGAGCATTGCGAACAAATATGATGTTAGTATTACCCAGTTAAAAAAAGCAAACGGGTTAAAAAGTGATAACATCAGGGTGGGAAGGACATTAAAGATCCCTACCAACCAGATGCAGAAAAAAGAAATTAAGCGGTCGGAGTTTATTCCACTGCAGCTGACCGCTGATGCATTAACGTACAATTATCATAGCGATAAGGCTCTGGATAAAATGTACCTGCTTCCAAATAAAGAGTATAAAGAATATACGCTTAGCGGTTTAATATTGGAAAAAGATGATTCGGGCATTGTGTACCACAGCATAGGAGTGAACGGAGCTAAGTGTTCTGACTATAATAAATATCCTTTGTTCTTTGAACAACTTCCGGCGCTTCAGCCAGACTTGGTTATTATATCATTAGGAACTAACGAGTCTTTCGATAAAATGAACACGCCGGCTTATAAAGACCAGCTTAACACTTTTATAGAGAATGTAAAGGCTAAGAACCCGGATGCGGCTATATTGGTAATGACGCCGCCGCCATCATTATTCAGGAGAAAATACCCGAACACTTTTGCGGCAGACTATGCTAAAGGAATTTTAGGGCAGGAAGTAGAAAAAAATTATGCTACCTGGGATTTGTTTTCTGAAATGGGTGGGCTATTTAGTGTAAACAGAAATGCTTCGCAGGGATTAATGAGTACAGACAGGGTACATTATTCTAAAGATGGATACGAAAAACAGGGAACGCTTTTTAGCGTATCTCTGTTAAATGCATACGACAATTTTAAACTTAATAACGGAAATTAACTAATGCAGTTTACAGATATAGTGCCGCAAATTACGGTTCAGGATCTACAGGAATGGTTTTTTTACAATCCTAAAGAGCCTATGCTATTTAATACCGCAAAGTTTCTCAGGCTGTTCCTGATATTTTACTTTGTGTATGTGTTAGTTAGAAATACATTTAAGCCGAGGATTTATATTACGGCTGCATTCTCTATTTATTTTTATTTTCTGTGTAGCGGGCCGCTGTTTGTGTTCCTGCTAATTTCATCGGTGGTAGATTATACACTGGGTTACTTTCTTTACCGTGAAGAAAGTACAGTAAAGCGTAAGATATATTTATGGTTTAGTGTTATTATAAACCTTGGTTTGCTGGGGTATTTTAAATATGCTAATTTTCTTATTGGTACTTATAATGATATATCGGGAACGCACTTTGATTTCTACAAGGTTATACTGCCTGTAGGTATATCGTTCTATACATTCCAGTCTATCAGTTATATTATAGAGATCTATCGTAAAGAGATAGCACCAACTAAAACCTACATGGAGTATTTATTCTTCGTGTCGTTCTTTCCTCAGCTTGTGGCGGGGCCTATTGTCAGGGCAAAAGATTTCCTGCCCCAGATCTATGCAAAACTGAATGTTACAAAAGAGGAGATAGGTTATGCTCTGTTCCTTATAATTGGTGGTTTAATTAAAAAAACAGTTATATCAGATTATATATCGATCAACTTTGTCGACAGAGTATTTGATCTGCCGAATGCTTACACACCATTTGAGAACCTTATGGCTATCTATGGGTATACGATACAGATATATTGCGATTTCTCAGGCTATAGTGATATGGCAATAGGTATTGCGTTGTTACTGGGCTTTAAGCTGCCAACTAACTTCCGTACGCCATATAAGTCATCATCTATTACAGAGTTCTGGAGACGATGGCATATATCGCTTTCTACGTGGTTAAAAGATTTCTTATACATATCTGTAGGGGGTAACCGTAACGGAACCTTTGCCGGTTTCCTGTTCCCTGCTTTGTTCTTCCTGGGTCTTATAGTTTGGGGAGCAACTTATGGACCAACCAGTAATGTACCTTTAATTTTAGGTGTTGGTTCACTGGTAGTATTTACGCTTACATTTGTACTTTCTAAAGAAAAAGACAGGACTATGTTTACCAATGTAAACCTTATGACAACTATGTTGTTGGGTGGATTGTGGCATGGAGCGAGCCTTCGCTTTATTATATGGGGTGCTTTGCATGGTATGGCGTTAGCGGTACACAGGTTATTTTCAGAATACTTCCCTACAAAAAAAGATGCTCCCCAAACCGGGGCAAAAAGAGTATGGACTTTTATATCTGTACTGCTTACTTTCCACTTTGTAGCTTTCTGTTGGCTGTTCTTCCGAGCGAAAGATTTTACAGTAGCACTCGATGTTATTAACAATATAAGTAAGGTAACATTTAACCCTGAGCAATGGCAAACCATCATAATGGGGTATAAAAATGTATTTATACTTATGCTAGTTGGTTATGTATGGCATTTTCTTCCTGATAGCTTTTCTACTACTCTTAGAACAGCCTTTGATAAGACACCTTTAATTATTAAAGGGTTGGTGTTAGGCCTTATTTACTGGTTAGTTTACGCTGCTGCATCTGCTGGGCCACAGCCATTTATTTATTTCCAGTTTTAAATATAACATTTTGATGTTAATTCGTTGGTTTTATTCATAAGTAAAGAGTTTACTTCTTGTTGTGAAATTTTCGTTAAGTTTTTTTAGTAAATTACCACCCTTAAACTACTATAATGAAAAAAACTTTACTTATTTTATCTTTATGCGCTTCTATGCTTTTGCCTTCTAAGGTGATAGCTCAGGACGATGCGCCTTACACTTTAAACCTATTTAATAAGGCTGTATTTTACGGCATGTATGAAGGAACTGTTCAGGATAAGCCAGTGCCGGAAGGTGCTATTCGCCACAGAAACTATTCATATGCTAAAATGCTTACACAGGATCAGTTGGATTCATTTGGCAATACGCTTAAAATGACAGTAGTTCTTAATCCATTATGTGATAATTACGACAGGATTGGAAACGTAAACATGGTATTGGTACCTAAAGCTCAGACATCATACGATTATCAGGCTACTGATATCAAAAGATTTGAAATTGGAAGATTCATAACTCCATTTATGAGGCTTACCGTTACAAATCCTAACGCTGTTCCTTATGAGTATGAACTTAACCATCTTACAAACGTATTTCATGACGAATCTATTACAGCAGATTACAATGTTTGGATTGAGTTTGAGGTATACGGTTATCAGGGAGGTCCTGGACAGGGAGGTGCTGCTGTAGAAGTACCTGGATGTGCCGGAAGAAATGACGTTTACATGGGAAGTCTAACATTTGAATCTACTAATAGCCCAAATATTATTTATGGAGATGACCATGTTATTATGCCATTATCACATAAATATGAGCTTAAAAATTATACACTTGATGGAACTGACGAGCTAAATAAAACAGTTAGAACCATTAAATTTACGCTTGCGGAAGCTGTACCAAATGCAAAACTACATTTAATTACTTCAAATCATGGGTCAGGCACAAATGGTGAGGAATATGTAAGAAGAGAACATTTTGTTTATATGGACGGTAATCAGGTGGCAAATTATATTCCCGGAGGCGTATCTTGCGTTCCTTTCAGCGTATATAACACTCAACCCAATTGTGTTTACCTTATTTGCACTCAATTTAGTTCTAATCCAAGACCTGATACAGATGCTGCATGGAGCTGGAATAATTGGTGTCCGGGTGATAAAATCCCTAACAGGGTTATTGATTTAGGAAGTCTTGCTGCGGGTGAACATAGCTTTAAAATTGAGGTGCCATCTGCTGAATTTTATAACGATGAAGGGTACTTCCCAATGTCAGCATATGTTGAAAGTACAACAACAACTTTAGGCACTAAAGAGTTTGACCTTAACAAAGTAGATGTTTACCCTAACCCGGTAACAGATGTTGCGTTAATTCAGGCTCCGGATATGCAGATTAAAAATGTAACCGTTATAAATACCGTTGGGCAAACTGTATTTACAGGTGCTACAGATAAAATTAACATGTCACAGTTACAAAGCGGTATCTACATTGTTAGAGTAGAGTTTGATAACAATCAGGTTGCAGTTAAGAAAATTATCAAAAAATAATTTCCATTATATGAAAATGAATCCGCCCATTGTGGCGGATTTTTTTGTTATAACGGGGATGGGTTTGCTAACAGTTGAATGTGGTGATCAGTACCGATACAGAATACAATCCCTTGAGATGTTATAATTGTAATTCTAAAAGCTAAATCGTACTAAGGCATTAGGTGTTCTTTCAAGGGCATACGTATTAACAACTTCGGTGTTATTGCTTGTTGGGTTAATTCGGTAATAACGATTGATGATATTCTGCCTGTTGAAAATATTTAATACAGATATGCCAAGCTGTAGCTGGGATTTTTCTGAGGCTTTTATTACATATGAGGCTGAGAAATTTACCTGAAAGAAATTTTCAATATTGTCTGAATTAGGAGATGTATAAATAATTTCCGATTGCGAAGCACTGTTTATAAATGGTTGACTGCTTACGGGGGTTGTTACAGGTCTTCCGGTGAACCATTTAGATCCTAAAGCCAGTTTCAGGCTTTTCCATTCGTATATGGCAGCTGTGTTTATAGTATGGCTGATCTGGTAGCTGCTCGGGAATTTTTGAGATGAGAAACTCTCAAATCTGTAGTCGTTATTATTAAAGCTGTAGCTAAGCCAGGTGTAAAAGTTTTTAAACTGTTTTTGCACCAGGAATTCACTGCCTATAACTGTATAGCTTCCTATGTCGTTACGAAGTTCCAACTGATCCTGAAAGCCTTGTCCGGCAGTAGTAATCCCTTTTACTTTCTTGTAGAAATTTTCTAAGGATAAAAGCCATCCGTTTTCTTTAAAAGTAACTCCTATAGATGCCTGCCTGCTCTTTTGAACGGGGATGTCCTCATTGTTTGAAAGCACCCAACGGCGTTTTTCTATACCTAAAAAATCGCCCTGCAACTCTACGATTTGCGACGACGACTGGCTTTTCATTTCGGCCAGAGCTTCAAGTTGCCAGCCGGGAGCCAAATTATAATTAAACTGAAGTCTTGGCTCCGCATAAATCATAGCAAACTTGCCAATATAATTTCCACGTATACCGACTCGTGAATGTATTTTGCCATCTTTAGAGTCATATTCCATTTCGGCGATAAGAGCATGCGTGCGGAGTACTTCTTTTACTTTACGGCTGTAGGCAGGTTCGTTAACCTCATCGGTGTTCTCTATACCAATCTCGTTAAACTGATAACCGGTGTGAAGATTAAAAAAGGTATTGAGTTTATAATTATCTGTAAACTTAAATCCGGCATCAAGTATGCTATTGCCTTGTTGCATTACCTGGTCGGATTCAATTGAAGCATTTCGTCCGTCTACTTTGTAATAAGATCCATATACCCCGACTTCTGTAGAATGATTTTTAGTCCATTCTGTTTTTAATCCTGCCGATGCACCAAGCGTCATTTGCTCAAGGCTGCTAAATTGTGTCAGCACCGTAATGGCGTTAATGGTGCCTTGTGTAAAATCAAGATTGTTGTTGATACCTATGACATCTATAAATAGGTTATGTTTTTCGTCCATTTTTTGGTGGTATTGCGCTGTAAAATCATAAAAATAGAATTCTTTATCGCTTTTATAATTCACATCAGCACTATTATCAAGTCCCGTAACTACGGTGTTCTGAAATATACGTTTAGAATATTTTGTATACGTAGGAAAGTTTAGCACATCGGTAAATGACCGGCGTGCAGAAAGTTCAAAATTGGCATTTTCAGACGCTTTAATTTTGGTGTAAAAATCAACGTTTATCATATTGCTGCCTACCGTAAAGCTACCGTTGCCTATCTCGTTTGTTCTTGACGATATATCTACAGCACTGGATACGCTTTCCCCGTAAAAGGCAGACGTGCCATTTTTAAAAATTTTAATTTCGTTGGCAAGATTGGGATTAAGTGCAGATATAAGGCCAAAGAAGTGTCCGGTCTGAAAAAGGCGAATACCATTCCATGTAAAAAGGTTTTGGTCGTGCGTACCACCCCTCACGTTAATATTAGATACGGTTTCGTCTATACTGTTAATGCCCGGTAATTGCTGCATTGTAAGCAGTACATCGGGTTCTATAAGTCCGGGTAGAATTCCGAATTTCTTTGGTTTTATAGTAAAGCTTCCATCTCTCTTTTTAGATATACCGGTTGCGAGGTATCGTTCGGCAACCAGTTCCTGTAGTTCAAGTATTTCAAGTTGTAATACGATCTCTTTACAATCGTCTGAAAATTTTCTCAGATCAATAGTAACAGGTTCAAAATTAAGGTGGTCTATATAAATACTGCCCTTAAGATTTATAGGTAGTTCAAAGTAACCGTCCTGTTGGGTAACAATTTTTTGGTTGTTGGGTAACTGAATTACAGCTTTGTCTACCGGGGCTCCAACTTCATCTACCAGGTAAGCGCAGTGTTTCTTATTGGTTTGGGATGTGGTGTATATGGTAATATAATCACCGATTTCTTTGTAGCCCAAAAGCGTTCGATTGGATATATAAACCAGCTTTGCCTTTAGCGGAAGGTTTTTAGATGGCGGAATAATAGAATGCCCTTTTACATCTTCTTCAAGATAGGTAAATTTTGCATTATGTTGTAATGCAATATCTTCCAGTATTATTTTGAGTTCAATACTTTTCTTTTCGTCCTGTCCAAAAGCATTGGAGGCGATTAAAAGAAGCGGTAAGAACAGCAAAAACTGCCGGAGTTTTAACATTATTCAACGGAGAGTATGATTTTATTGCCCTGTTTTTGTGACTTTAAATGGTAAGTAGTTTCAATAATTTCAAGGGCATCATTAATGTTGTTCATAGGCATAGGCCCATTAAAACCATCAACCGGTTGTTGGGTAGTAACAGAAATAGCAACATTATACTGGCGTTCCAGTTCACTTATAACGTTAGCAAATTTTTCATCGTGAAAAATAACTTCATACGTAAGCCATCCCGGTTTGCTATTTTCGTCAGCAGGTAGTTGTATTAACTTTCCTTCTTTAAAAGCTACGCTTTTTCCCGGTGTTAGCAATATAGTATTGTTGTTGCTTGTTACCCTTACTTTTCCTTCAAAACAGGTTACATCAAAACGGCTGCCTCTTGCCCTTACGTTAAACTGTGTGCCTACTACGGTAACTTTTCCCATAGCGGTTACCACATCAAATGTCTGGCCTTTTGCTACTTTAAAGTAAGCTTCGCCATCCAGTTGCAATTTACGATTATTTTTCCAATTCCAGGTTTTGTAATCAGCCTCAGAACCGGCGTTAAGCGTTACCTCAGAATCATCGGGTAGTAAGAACGTTGTTCTCTCTCCTGCTGCGGCAAATTGTGTAGTTGTGTTTGTGGTATATAAAAAGTAAACAGCACCCAGCGCCATTACCAGCATAGCAGCGATTCTTGGTAGCCACGGGTTTAATTTTTTTACTTTTTGTTTGTTCTTATTTGTATTGATGCGTTCATAAAGGGCATCCATATCTGCTTCGGGCACAGCTAGCTGTGCCGAATATTCTTTTATTTTATTGTAAGTAGCATACTCAGGCGATGCCATGAAAGCCTCTAATTCGGTGCCTTCAAGCTCGTTGTTAAGCCACTTAGCTAATAAAGTCTCGTCTTTCATTTTAAGTCCCTTTTTGTATATAACAGTTATGCTTTAAAATTCCCTACCTTAAATTTTCAATTTCTTTCCTTAATTCCAGTAAGGCACCATGCAGTCGTTTTTCAACAGCCTTTACGCTAATACCGAGTATTTCGGCGATTTCATGATATTTTTTGCCATCTATACGATGTAAAAGAAAAGCAGTACGCTGAGCTTCGGTAAGGTTTGCAATTGCCTTTTGCAGTTTGATTTTAAACTGCTCTTCTTCCATAAGAAATTCAGGGCTTTGAGAATCGGTATTATTTGCAGGGCTTTTTTTATTGTATTCTAAAACTACTTTTTGGTGGGCAATCTGGTTGAGGGTAGTATTGTTGGCAACCGTATAAAGAAACGATTTTGCTTTTTCAAGCGGAACATTTGCGCAGTTTTCCCATAGCTTTATAAAAGCCTCCTGAGTAACATCTTCGGCTTGTTCTTCGTTCCCGAATTTATAATACAGGTAGTTGCGAAGCGACTTTGCGTGGCTTTTAAAAAAGTTCGAGAAAATGATCTCTTCACAAATTCCTGTGAGCGAATTATTTTTCATTTTGGCTTATGAATATTGTGATACAGTAACAAATTGCATCTGTAAGTATGAATCAGATAAAATACTTAACGGCAATATTATGCTTTTTTCTGTATCGAAAAGTAAATTAGCAGATATAAATATTCAATATATGAATGTTTTTTATGAAGGATCATTAATGCCAAAAAAAAAATGAAAATCAGGGTAGGGTATTTTAAATTTTGACTGTTTTATATTAAATAGTGCCTAATTATAATGATTAAAAATCTACTTGCTGTAGTGGTGTTTGTGTTTGCGGCTATTTCCTGCCAGGAAGATACGGTTACCGAAAATACGGTAGCTTTAACTGCATCTTCGCAGCTAACGGGTATGCTAAAATCTATGACGGCAAATGACACTTCAATAGACAATGTATTGGACGGTACAAGCTGTTTTAAGATTCAGCTTCCTGTAGAGGTTAATGTAAACGGGCGTGCAATGCTTGTAAGTACGTCTGCCGATTACCAAAAGGTGAAGGCAATTTTAGACGAAAGTGATGAGGATGAGGATAAAATTATATTTGGCTATCCTATAACGCTGGAACGACACGATTATTCATCGTTTAGTGTTGCAGATGAAAATCAGCTTAAGTTGGTAATTTCAGAGTGCAGCAACACTGCAGAATATATAGGTACAGATTGTGTTAGTATAGTATATCCTATAACAGCCTATACCTACAATAGTGGGTTTCAGATGCAGAATAGCTATAATGTAGAAAACAATGCCGGGCTACATACCATATTAAAAAATATGGCAGAAAATGAATATTATGCTATAAAGTATCCTGTTTTGCTTACGGTTAAAGATGGCCCAGCGATAACAGTTACGAATAACGATCAGTTTTTCAGTGTAGTTACAAGCGCACTGGAGGGATGCAAAAATGGTGGGTGCACCAATCCGGGAGTATTAGTGGATGATCTGCTATTATATATGCCGTTTTCAGGAGTCGTTAAAGATTTAAAGGGCAATATTGAATTGCCTTCAGGAAGTATTGCATTTAAGTCCGACAGGGAAGGAAACCAAACATGTTCGGTACAGTTCACAGGTAGCGAATTTGTAACAGTGCCCTCTACTGTTAAGAATAAAATAGATATCAATGACGCGTTTAGCGTGAGCCTTTGGTTCAGGATGAATAATACTAATAGTAATAATCTTGAAACATTATTTGCTAAAGGTGTCGATGGTGCGGGATTTGAGATTTCTGTTTTTAGCCTCAATGCGCCACAGTTTAAAGCTGGTGAAGTCCTGCTCGTAGATGGCGACTGGAAAGCTGATGCAGCATTACCGGTAGATATAACCCAGTGGCACCATTTGGTAGTAACTGTAAGTTCACGTAATGAAATCAGTCTGTATCGCGATGGACAGCTGCGTGCTACTACATTGATTCCGAATGGTATTGGTACAGAGGCTATGGATTATTATATAGGTAAAAATTTCCAGGGATTTTTAGATGACCTGAGAGTTTACAAAAGGGCTTTGATGCCACAGGAAATACAAACGCTGTATGAACTGGATGGCGATTGTAATACATGTTTAGAATAGTTGTGTTTTTTTAAATATTCAAGTTTTTTTCGAAAAACCGGTCACTTCCCAGGCCGGTTTTTTATTTGTATTCTATATCAGAATTATATATTTAGAAAAAATGTTACTCTTTTATGACGGACACTCTGCAATACATTGTTTTTTATTACACGAAACCCTGTAACTTAAAAATCAAATTCTTAAATTTGCACCTCTATAAAGAAACCCTGAATTTATGTTCGATAATTTAAGCGAAAAATTAGATAAAGCCTTTCATATACTTAAAGGTCACGGAAAGATAACCGAGGTAAACGTTGCCGACACTCTTAAAGAGGTACGCAGGGCGTTACTCGATGCTGACGTTAACTTTAAGATAGCTAAAGATTTTACTACCAAAGTAAAAGAAAAAGCTATTGGCGAAAATGTATTAACTACATTACAGCCGGGCCAGTTAATGGTAAAGCTTGTAAAAGATGAGCTTACAGAACTTATGGGTGGAGATGCCGCAGGTATTAACCTTTCGGGCAACCCTTCAATCATATTAATGTCGGGTCTTCAGGGTTCTGGTAAAACCACTTTCTCAGGAAAGCTGGCTAATTTCCTTAAAACCAAAAAGAATAAAAAGCCATTACTTGTAGCGTGTGATATTTACCGTCCGGCGGCTATCAACCAGCTTCATGTAGTAGGTGAGCAGATAGGGGTAGAAGTATACTCTGAAGAAGGCAATAAAAATGCTGTTGAAATTGCCCAAAATGCAATTAAGCATGCTAAAGCAAACGGATTCAATGTGGTTATCGTGGATACCGCCGGACGTCTTGCTGTAGATGAAGAAATGATGAACGAGATCGCTAACGTTCATAAAGCTATAGAACCGCATGAAACATTGTTTGTGGTTGATGCCATGACAGGTCAGGATGCAGTAAACACAGCCAAAGCGTTTAACGACAGGCTTAATTTTGATGGTGTTATACTTACTAAATTAGATGGTGATACACGTGGTGGTGCCGCTATCTCAATTAAATCGGTAGTAAACAAGCCAATCAAATTTATTGGTACGGGTGAGAAAATGGAAGCTATTGATGTTTTCTATCCAAACCGTATGGCAGACCGTATTCTTGGTATGGGTGACGTTGTGTCGCTTGTGGAAAGAGCACAGGAGCAATATGACGAAGAAGAAGCAAGAAAGCTACAAAAGAAGATCGCTAAAAACGAATTCGGTTTTGACGATTTCCTTTCGCAGATACAGCAGGTTAAAAAGATGGGTAACATGAAAGATCTTGTAGGGATGATTCCGGGTGCCGGAAAAGCCCTTAAAGATGTTGAAATTGAAGATGATGCCTTTAAACATATTGAAGCTATTATACATTCTATGACTCCGGTAGAGCGCAGCAAGCCGGCAGTTATTGATGCCAAAAGGAAAAACAGGATTGCAAAAGGATCGGGTACCTCTATACAGCAGGTGAACCAGTTGCTAAAACAGTTTGACCAGATGAGCAAAATGATGAAGATGATGCAAGGTGGCGCAGGCAAAAACCTGATGAGGATGATGGGCGGAATGAAAGGAATGAAGCCTTAAAATACTGAGACGCGATAAAACGCGTCTTTTTTTATTATAATTTACTGCCCTTGGCAGAATCGTAAAGAACATCTATTTCAAAAAATAAAACACGAACAATGCAATTACTCGACGGAAAAAAGGTTTCGGAAGACATTAAAAATGAAATTGCCGAAGTTGTAACGAAAATGAAGCAGAATGGCGAGAAGGTGCCTCACCTTGCAGCTGTGATTGTAGGTAACGACGGTGCCAGCCTTACTTATGTAGGCAGCAAAGTTAAGGCCTGCGAACGTGTAGGGTTTGAGTCTACACTTATAAAACTGCCAAGTACAATATCTGAGCTTGAGCTATTACAAAAAATTGAAGAACTGAACCAGGATGCTAACATCGATGGTTTTATAGTACAGCTTCCGTTACCAAAACAGATTGACGATCAAAAAGTGCTTATGGCGATAGACCCAAGCAAAGATGTTGACGGTTTTCACCCTGAGAACTTTGGTAAAATGGCGCTGGATATGACAACGTTTATTCCGGCTACTCCATTTGGTATCCTTGAATTATTAGAGCGTTATAACGTAGAAACTGCCGGAAAACACACTGTAGTTATTGGCCGTAGCCACATTGTAGGCCGCCCAATGAGTATCCTTATGGGGCGTAAAGGTTTCCCTGGTAACTCAACAGTTACTTTAACGCACAGCCACACTAAAAACATTGCACAGATAACTACGCAGGCCGATATTATTATTACCGCTTTAGGTGTGCCTAATTACCTTAAAGCAGAAATGGTTAAGGATGATGTTGTAATTATAGACGTGGGTATTACACGTGTTGCCGATGACACTAATCCTAAAGGATATGTTATTACAGGTGACGTTGATTTTGATAACGTAAGCAAAAAAGCATCTTTCATTACTCCGGTTCCGGGTGGTGTTGGGCCAATGACAATTGCTATGCTATTAAAAAATACGCTTCTTGCAAGAGAGCTTAAGAGAGAGAAGAAATAGTTTTCTTATTTCAATATAACTTAAAAGGCGCCCATCGGGCGCCTTTTCTAGTAATCTGTAGATTTTATAATTCCTTCCAAAGCATCATATTGATCTTTCAGGCTTTCCAGTTTTTTGTTTGCCCTTCGGTACGCATCGCTGCCTAATAGTAAAAGTATCGGCGGGTTTTCATTATAGGCAGTCTGTATCATAATAGCTGCCGCTTTTTCCGGGTCACCGGTCTGGTTGCCATTCATGGCATCATATTTTTTATGCGATTCTCTTATAACCGAATATTCGTCAATTGGGTTTTTTGCCAACACAAGCGATTCTTCAGTTAAAAAACTAGTCCTGAAAGCTCCCGGTGCAACAGCGGTAGCTGTAATGCCAAACTCTTTTACATCTTCGGCAAGTACCTCGGTCAAAGCGATGACTGCGGCTTTAGCGGCTCCGTAGGCAGCCCATCCGGCAACAGCACCAATACCAGCAATAGAAGCAATATTAATTATATGCCCCGATCGTTGCTTTCTCATAATTGGTAAAGCGTGGCGTATTGTATTTATGGTGCCAAACACATTCACATCAAAAGCTGTGCGTACTTCGGTATCTGTAAGTTCTTCAAGGCTTCCGCCGATGCCATATCCTGCATTATTTATCAAAACATCAATCCTTCCAAAGGTAACCAGTGTTTTTTCGATAGCCTTTTTTACGATATCATCGTTGGCAAGGTCTACCTGTAATGGTAAAAAGTTATCGCTGGTAATTCCCACGGCTTTGATAAGCTCATCTTTGATGCGGGATGTCGCCGCTACCTTTTGTCCTGCGGCTAAAAGCTGTTTCACTAAAGACAACCCAAGTCCTTTTGACGCACCTGTTATAAACCATATTTTCGTTTCCATATTTATCGTGTTTAAAGTAATACAAAGTTCAGGAAAGCACAAGGCTTAAGGTTTGTATGTTCCAAACGCATAGTTGTATAAATCAAACAGTAACGGTTAGAATCAGAGAAGGCGCCCCTAAAGCGCCTTCTCCTTCTATTAATCAAAAATTACCTATTGTTTCACAATTTTAATTCTCTTAGATGTTTCTTCACCTAAAACATTTACCAGGTATACTCCGGCTGATACCTGCTGTAAATTAACTTGAGCATCCAGGCTGTTGTTGTCCTGGCTAAGCATAAGCTGTCCTGTAATGCTGTATACTTCAACCTTAGTAATAGATGTTGCAGCATTAAGATGCAGAACATTCTTTACAGGGTTAGGATATGCCTTTAACGAGATGAAATTTTTATCGTTAAGGCCAACTGTAGCATCTGTTTTAAAAGGTATCGTAACCCATTCGCTCCATGTTGGGCCACATAACACTCTCACAAATGCGTAATATTGAGTGTCAGCAGTAAGCTCATCAAACGCTATTGATGTTGTTGTTTCCGGTGTGCCTTCTGTAGGAAGCGTGTCGGTTGTTCCGTAGTTGTATTCATAAACATTAGGAGTGGCATTTCCTGTAGTAGCAGCTTCCCATGTTAATGTTGCAGTTGTGTCTGTAACATCATTAACACTAAGATTTGTAGGTTCGCCACAATCTATTTCCTCAATAAGGAAATCGTCTACGAAAAGGCTTCCCTGGTTTGGCGCACTATAAGCATTGAACCCAAAATAGTAAACACCGGATGTTTCAACAGTAAAATATTCAACTGTATGTGATAATTGGGTTGCTCCTGTTATTCCTGCATGTGTGGCAAGATCTTCAGTAACCCATTCGGCATTTGGGTTTGTGCCTATTGTTACCTTAAGGTTCTCGGTTGTTGTAGTATTGCCGTTGCCATACTTATATGATATTTTATAACGGGTTCCCTCTGTAAGCTGAATACCGTTTGTAAAAAACCATGCATTAGCCGTTGCATCGGTACCGGTGTATGCAAGCGCATTTGAGGTAAACCCGCTTCCCGGGTTGGTAGCTGTAACCCAGTTGTTTCCGGTAGTTGCTGCACTAATTATTGTACATGCAGGAGCGGCAGGAACAGTAGCTGTTTCAAAATCTAATGAATAAGGTACGGTAGTAGCTTCGCATGCGGGCGTTGTAAATGTCATGCTTTCAGACCAGTCACCTTCTACATGGCCACATATACCTTTTAAGAATACATAATATGTTGTTCCCGGAGTAAGTTCGGATACATTTACACTTAAACCACTTTGAAATACCGGATTCGAAGGTGTGGTATTTGTTGTAGATACGGCATATAAATAACCGACAGCAGGATTGCCCTGCGCTTCCCAAGTAACAGTAGCACCGGTTGTTGTAATGTTTGATGCCTGAAGATTAGTAGGTACGCTGCACGTCCATGGTTCTATAACAATATCATCTACATATAAATTACCTTGTAATGCATCACTATATCCATTAAATGCAAAATAGTAAATTCCTGTTTCTCCGACTGAAAATGCATTCGGTAAACCAAAGTCTACTGCAGTTCCGCCTGTAATTGAAGCGTGATCTGATAATGTGCTTGACACAGAAGCAGGGTTTGGACTTGTAGCTAAATAAGTTTTAAGTTTCTCTGTAGTAGTGGCACTATTGTTACCATATTTATACGAAATTTTATAATGAGTACCCGCAACTAACGTAACTCCCTGTGTAAAAAACCACGCATTTGCAGCATTTGTTCCGCCTGTGTATTGTAGTGATTTAGTTGTAAAGCCATTTCCGGCATTGTCTGTGGTAGTCCACTGGCTTGCCGATGTACATGCGGGTACTGCGGGTGTTGTAGCAGACTCAAAATCTTGTGTATATGGAATTGAGGTAACGGCACATGATGCGGTTGTAAACGGAATACCTTCCGTCCAGTCGCTCCATACAGAGCCACATAATGACCTTGTAAACAGATAGTAGGTTGTAGAAGGACTCAAGCCCTCTAACGTTACTGATGTTTGTGGATGGTATGTTCCGTCAGCAGGCGGGGTATTGGTTGTTCCATAAGCGTACTGGTATACGGTGAACATACTAATGTTACTTCCTGTTGGTGCGCCCCACGACACAGATGCTCCATTTTGAGTTACATTTTTTACAGCTACATTAGTAGGTGTGCCGCATACGGCAGGTTCTATAACAATGTCATCTACATATATGTTGCCCTGGTTCGAATCGCTATGGGCATAAAAGCCTAAATAGTACGTTCCTGTAGTTTGGGCAGGCATCAAATCTACATTATGTATTGTAGCAGATGCGCTTGTTATAGTGTGTTCCTGAAACGTTGCATCGTTTTGGGTACCTGTAGTCCCTAAGGTCACCCTAAGGTTTTCTGTAGTTGCACCACTGTTTTTTCCATACATATAACGGACTCTGTAGTAGACTCCCGCCGTCATTGTAATTCCTTTGCTAAAGTACCATGCATTTGCAGGTTGTGCATTTGCAGTATACTGCAATGTTTTGTTTGTGAATAGATTTCCGGGATTGTCGGACGTTTTCCATCCATTTCCATTCGAACTTGATGTTGTTACACAGGGTGGCAATGAGGGGACAGTGACACCTTCAAAATTTTCCACATAAGATACCTGCGGATTACAATCCTGCGACCAGCCATGAGCCGCCAGCATTAGCCCAAATAGTAGGGTGATTTTTTTCATTTGTAATTATTGTTTTAGTTAGTGTTGCTAAGATAAAAAGTTAACTATATGATTGTCAGTAAAATATATTTATAACAAAATTTTATATATTGTTATTTTATTAAGTATTTCGCTGTTAAAATATTTAAGAATCACAAAAAGTGAACAATTTCATAAATTTTACCTATGGTCTGTTTGACTATAAGGTTGATTTTCTTATTGTTGCTGAAGGTGATAGAGTATTTTTTAAGGATAATTTGTTAAGTTTACTAAAAAATGATGTATTTTTCTTTATAAATGTTAAAATACGAAATCGATATATTCTTAATTTATAATCATCAATAACCAAAGAGTGAGTAGCTATATAATTTCTTTGCCGTTCGTCATAAGATAGCTGCCGTTCGTCATAAATACATCGCTGTAAGAAAAATATTGAATTACATTTGACTCAACCAACCAATCAATCTGCCTTCGGGCCTAAAAAACTAAAATTATGGTATCAATTGCAGTTTTCGTTTTAAAGACTATGGTAAACCTGATCCTGTCATTATTTTAATGACTGAAAAATAAATCATCAATCATCAATCAAAAAAATCAGGTTATTTTGAGTAGTTAAACAATCAGGCAATGCTTAAAAACATTGCCTGATCTTTTTTAGAATAATACTAAATGAATTTGTTAAATAACGCTAAATATCATCTCTACACAGCTTCGGCATTTATATTATATGTGTTATGTTCGCTTACATTGGGTAAGGTGTCATATCGTATCAGGTATCCCGAAACTATGGGAGATTCTTCGGTAGTTCCCTATTATATTTTTGAAGGTATTATTTGCGGCGTAGTTGCTTATCTGTTATCTAACATCCTGCTTTATTTTTTAGAACGCCTTATCGTGTTTAATGATCTTAAGCGATCGGCGATAGTAAAAATGCTTTTTATATTAACGGTTGTTGTTATAGGGTATAGCCTAATTATCTGGCCATTACTAGATTTTACCTACTACCTGCTTATGGGTAAGCATATGGCGGCTACACTTTTTATGATGATAATGAATGTGCCTTATTTTGGAGCAATATTTACCATTTGGCTATTTGTTATTATAACTATTAAAGCCTACCGACACATTAATGAAGTTAAAATAAGCCAGCTTCAGCTTGAATCTAATTTAAGAGATTCACAGCTAAACACATTGAAAGGGCAAATTAATCCGCACTTCATGTTTAACAGCCTAAACAATATACGCGGACTTATATTAGAGGATGCACCACGGGCAAGAGATATGATAACGCGCCTTTCTGAAATGCTTCGTTACAGCCTTACAAAGAATGGTGTAAATACAATTCCGCTTAAAGAGGAATTGCAGACAGTAGATAACTATATTGAGGTTTCTAAAATTCAGTTTGAAGACAGACTGCGTTTTGTGATAGATGTTAATCCGGAAACCGTTAATACGGGTATTCCGCCAATGGTTATACAGATGCTTGTAGAAAACGCAGTAAAGCATGGTATAGGCAAAATTAAGGAAGGTGGAGAGGTTCGTTTAAGAGTTGATACTATAGATAATGATCTTGTGATTATAGTGCAGAATTCAGGCAAGCTTTTGATAACCGATGGTTCTACAAGGCTGGGGCTTGAAAATATAAAACAAAGGCTGTCGCTGCTTTATGGAAACAAAGCTTATTTTACCCTCGAGGAAAATAGTAATTTTGTTGAAGCTAAAATTATAATTCCACGAGCATGAATAGCATAAGAACTGTAATAGTAGAAGATTCCCGCCTTGCACGGAATGAGCTTAAAGAGCTAATTAAAACGCATTCGGAAATTAACGTTATTGGCGAAGCAGAGAATGTTGATAATGCTTTTGCAATGATCAACGAATTGAAGCCGCAACTTATTTTCCTGGATATTAATATGCCGGGGAAAGATGGCTTTGAACTTTTAGAAATGCTGGATGATGTTCCTATTACCGTATTTACAACCGCTTTTGATGAATATGCTATAAAATCGTTCGAATACAACGCACTGGATTATCTGCTTAAGCCTATTAATGAAAAGAGGTTTTCGGATGCCGTGCAAAAAATAAAAGATAAGGTTAGCGACCTAAATGAACAGCCAACTCCATCGGCTGCGACACATCAGCTTACCGAAGAAAGCCAGATATTTATCAAGGATGGCGAAAAATGCTGGCTTGTAAAAATAGGTGAGGTGTTTTTATTTGAAATCGTAGGCAACTATACCCGCGTCTATTTTAAAGATTGCAAGCCTCTTATCTATAAGTCGCTTAATCAGGTAGAAGAGCGACTGCCCGAAACAGTTTTCTTTAGGGTAAACAGGCAGCAGATTATAAATCTTAAATATATTAAATCGGTAGATAACTGGTTTAATGGCAAACTAAAAGCTACAATGAATGATGGCACCGAAATTGAGATTTCGAGGCGTCAGTCGGCATTGTTTAAAGATATGCTTAGCTTATAACTAATCCCTGTCGCCTGGTCGTGGTGGTCTTCTGTTGATATTAAATGGTCGTGCAGGGCCACTGTTCCTTCCTTGTTCCCTTCCGGGATTAGCAGGCCTGCGTGCAGCCGATATTCTTTGGGTAGGCTCTTCTTTAGGCAAACTTGCTTCCTCTGTTTTACTTGAAGGTTCAATAAGAGTGTTTAACTCTTTAATCTCTGCAGATGTAAGTTCCCTGTAACGTCCAACAGGTACATCAAGCGATATGTTTATAATTCGTATACGTTTAAGTGCCGTAACATCATAGCCAAGATATTCTGTCATTCGCCTGATCTGGCGGTTTAAGCCCTGCGTAAGCACGATCCTGAAAATATACTTGCTAATTTGTTCCACCTTACATTTTCTGGTAACAGTATCAAGAATAGGCACACCATTACCCATGCGTTGTATAAACCTGTCGGTAATGGGTTTGTTTACGGTAACAATATATTCTTTCTCATGATTGTTCCTTGCCCGTAAAATCTTGTTTACGATATCACCATCATCGGTCATAAAAATAAGTCCTTCACTGGCTTTATCCAGCCTTCCTATTGGGAATATACGTTTTGGGTAATTAATATAATCTACAATATTGTCCCTTACGTCGGGGTTTGTAGTGCATTCAATACCCACAGGTTTGTTGAAGGCAAGGTATACATTGCTGCCTGATTTTTCTTTAATAAGCTTTCCGTCTATACGTACTTCATCTTCCGGTGTTACTTTAGTTCCCATTTCCGGTACAATGCCGTTTATGGTTACTCTTCCGTCTTCAATAAGCTTGTCGGCTTCCCTGCGTGAGCAGTAGCCGGTTTCAGATATATATTTGTTTAGGCGCTTCACTTCTTCCATACTGCAAAAGTAAGTTAAATTTTTACAATCTGTAAATGCATATAATTAGTATATTGGTGCTGAAAAAGTTTAACAAATTGCTAAGAATTATGAAAAACAGAATTACTATTTTATTACTGGCCTTGTTTTCGGCGCTTTCCTATGCCCAAGATCGGAAGGGACAGTTGCACCTTACACCACAGAGTGAATACCACCGATTGTATGTTTCCTTTAAAAGCACACCATCTTCCAATGAAAGATTGGCTTTGCCTGAAGAAAGCCTTGCTATGTTAGTCAGGCAGTACAACGTTACTCCTCAACAAGCTTTTAATATACCGGAAGATAAATTTAAGGAATTGAGCTACCTGGCAATTAAAAACACAGGCAGCAGTAAGTCTTTAGATAAACTTAAAAATATACAGGAGTTTAAAATTGAAAACCCTACCAATGAAAGAATGCTTGAATTGGCAATGGCTCTTGAAAAACTTGATAATGTTGAGTATTGCAGCCTTATGCCGCTTACTCCTGTAAAACCTCCGTACGACATTGCACCGGTAACACCATCTTTTGCAGATCAGCAGCTTTATATTACCGATTACGGTGTTGATATGACATATGCATGGGAGCTGGGATTAACGGGACAGGGTATTAATATTCGTGATATAGAATTTGGTTTTAATAAAGACCATGAAGAGTTTAACGAAAGAAATGTGTCTGTTGGTGGTGGAATGATAATTTCAGATCAGGCGGAGGTTGGTTATACAGAACATGGTACCGGGGTTTTCGGAATAATGTATGCTGATAAAGAAGGTGGTTATGGTGTGTCAGGGCTTGCGTATGGCGCAAAAGAAATGCTGTTGTTTCCCGAATACGAACAGTTTGCAGGCTATAACAGGGTAAATGCAATTATGCAATCCATTATGAATTCTACAGAAGGTGATTTTATAATTTACGAATTACAGGCTACCGGTGCACTTGGCAAATGGGGTCCCGCCGAATACGAAAATATAGTATGGGACCTTACAAAAGCAGCGACTGATTCGGGTATTATAATTGTGGCAGCTGCCGGAAACGGTGCAGAAAATCTTGATGCACCCCAATATGCCTCATATAGAAATAGGGGAGACAGCGGAGCGATTATCGTTGGTGCAGGAAGCAATGACCTTAATCATGACAGGCTGGATTTTAGTACTTATGGTGAAAGGGTAGATTTGCAGGGGTGGGGAATGTGGGTGTTGTCATCCGGTTCAGGAGATGCCTACACCATTGCCAACGATTTTAACCAGACCTATACGTGGTTTAATGGTACGAGTTCTGCAACCCCAATAGTTGCATCTTGCGCTGTTGTGTTACAATCAAGGTATCATGACCTTACTAATGAATATATGACAGGCGCGGAACTTCGAGATCTTCTTAAATCTACAGGTATTCCTCAGGGTACGGGGGGTAATATAGGTCCGTTTCCTAATATGCCGCAGGCGCTTGCTGCATTAGATGTGTTGCTTGGTATTAATAGTGTTGAGAAAGAAAGTTTTATTGCTTATCCAAACCCTGTAGAGGAAAATCTAATTATTTCGGGTAACTTTTCTACGAGCGTAAAAGCGGAAGTATATAACGCAGTAGGTCAGCAAGTATATGCTTCGGATAATATGAACGGAGCGATAGATTTTACCAACTTTTCAAAAGGTGTCTATATTGTAAAGATTACAGATAGCGGAAAATCCGTCTCAAAGAAAATAATAAAAAATTAGTCTCGATAAAGCAATAAAAAGGCGGAATGTACATTCCGCCTTTTTATTGCTCTTCAAATAAGAAAGAGTATATAGTATTGTATAGAGATGCGTCGTGCATACTGTGTCCTAGTCCTCTGGTAGTGATAAATCGCGCATCAGGCCAGGCAGCAGCAATTTTTTTACCCTCTTTATAAGATACTACAGTATCTTTTACATCGTGGGCAAGCAGTGCTTTAATTTTTATTTTTTTAGCGAAAAGGCTTCCTGAAAATTCATGTGTCTTAATCCTGAAATGCTCAAAAAAGTGTTTTTCTAAAAGCTGGAAAACATTACTGTTAAGGCTAAGCATGCCAACGTAATTTCTTAAGATCGTACTCAGGTCACTTGGTGCGCCTAAAATTACCATCTTCTTTATGTATTCGTTGGTGTAGTGCGATTGAAAATATATAGCCGTTGCTCCGCCAAGGGAATGACCTATAAGGTAATCCGGCTTTACAGATTCGGCAACCACATTTACAAGTTCTGCGTACTGCGGAATATTGAATTCGTTTCCGGATGATAGTCCATGTGCAGGCGCGTCTACAGCAATAATAGTACTTCCTGATTTTTTAAGATAGCCAATAAGAAGCTCCCAGCGGGAAGCGTTGCTTTCCCATCCGTGAAGGAGCATCACTTTTGTAGCGTTACCTTTCCATGTGTAAGTCTGGAAAAGAAAATCGTTATGGGTTATCATTTCGGCTTCGGCCTCTTTAAGTATTTCGGGTAGTGCTTCTTTAATCAGCCTGCCGTCACGGGGATGGGTAAAATACTTATAGGCAAGCTGGCTGGCTTTCTTTGGATAGATATAGCCAAGCAGGTTTATATAAAGCCCAAGCGATTTGGAAATGAGAAAAGTTAGTAGTTTTTGCATCGCGGAGAGACAAAAAAAATCCCCCGCCATGGCGGGGGATTTGATAATTATATTTTAGAGAACAATTGTTCCATTTTTTCTTTTTCTTCTTCAGCAAGAACGCTGTCTACAAGAATACGTCCGCTGTGCTCATCAGTAATGATCTTTTTACGGGCAGCAATTTCCATCTGAGTTTGTGGTGGAATTGTAAAGAAAGATCCTGCAGAAGCACCTCTTTCGATAGATACTACAGCAAGGCCGTTTCTAACACTAGTCCTGATCCTGTTGTAAGCAGCAAGAAGTCTTTCTTCAATTAGCTCACGGTACTCAGCAGATTTTTCAGAAAGGAATGTTTCTTCTTTCTGAGTTTCAGCCATAATAGCATCAAGTTCAGATTTTTTGTGTCCAAGGTGAGATGATTTTGCATCAAGTCTTTCAGACGATTGTGCAATAGTCTCTTTTTTGTGCTCAATAGAAGCTTTCATTTCTTTAATGTGCTTTTCAGCTAGCTGAATTTCAAGTTCCTGGAATTCTACCTCTTTAGTAAGAGAGTTGAACTCACGGTTGTTACGCACATTTTGTTGCTGTTCAGTATATTTTTTAATGGCTGCTTTGTGATCTTCAATAGCCACTTTTTTATCTTTAATCTGCTCTTCGATAGATTCAAGGTCTGTTTTCAGTTTTTCAAGCCTAGTGCTTAATCCGGCAACTTCGTCTTCAAGATCTTCCACCTCTAGCGGAAGTTCGCCTCTCACGTTCCTGATTTCGTCTATTCTTGAATCAATCAACTGTAAATCATAAAGTGCCCTTAATTTGTCCTCAACACTTAGTTCCTTGATATTCGCCATATTTATATGTACTTAACTGGATTTGTATTTCTTGCAATAAAATGAATGCAAAATTAGGGATTTTTTTCGTAAGATAATCAACTAAATAATTTTTTGTTGTAATGGTTACAGAATAAATCTATATTCGCCTCCTTAAAGTAATACTACCAATGTATTCACAGCATTTTTCTATTCAAGTAGTAACGATATCAAATACAGGGGCGATAAAACAGGATTGTCGCCATACGCTATTCAAAAACTGAATGCGCTGGAAGAAGCTATGCGCAGAAAGACACAATCATCTAAATCGAAATAAACAAATACACGAAATTGTAGAGTATCGATCGGCTTCGGGAATTTTTTGGATAGTGCTTATAATATTCCTTGTAGGTGCAGTAATAGTTGGTTTTATTGATGGTGTTACTGTATTATGGAACTGTTTTTCCAGCTACAGATATTTTACAGGATTAGTATTAACCCCGGTGATAATTACTTTTATATCTAAGTGTTTGCCGAGATAATCTGCAATATAATCCTGAGTGTATCGTTCGCTTTCGAAATGACCAATATCGGCAAGTAAAAGTTTGCCTTCTGCCTCGTAAAACTGGTGGTATTTTAAGTCGGCGGTAAGAAAAGCATCTGCGCCGGAGCCTATAGCGTTTTTAATAGCGAAACTTCCCGACCCTCCGAGAACTGCTACTTTTTTAATTTTCCTGCCGTTAAAAGCACTGTGCCTAATTCCATCAGCCTGCATTTTTTCTTTTACAAAAAGAAGGAATTCTTTTTCATCCATTGGCTCTGCAAACTCTCCTATCATGCCAAGGCCTATATTTTGATGACTGTTATTCAGGTTGTAAATCTCATAGGCAACCTCTTCGTACACGTGATTGGTAAATAGCGCTTTCAGAATTTTACCTTCCAACTGTTTTTCGAAAGTTACTTCAATTTTAATCTCCTGTGCTTCTACAAATTCACCGGGTATGCCAATTTCAGGATTACTGTTTTCGTTACCCTGATAGGTGCCAAATCCCTGCGAATTGAAACTGCAATTTTCGTAATTGCCTATGCTGCCTGCACCTGCATTAAAAAGAGCGTTGCGCAATTTTTCAAGGTTTTCGGGTATAGTATACGTTACCAGTTTACGTATATGATTTTCTTTCGGGATAAGTATCTTAGTGTTGATAAGCTCCAATGCATCACAAAATATTTTATTTACCCCCTGCTGATGATTGTCTAAAGCAGTATGTACAGCATAAATGGCAATATCATTTTTAATTGCTTTAATAACGGCGCGCTCTACATAATTTTTACCGGTTATCTTTTTTAATCCTGAAAACAGTATCGGGTGAAAGCATATTACCAGGTTACAGTTGTTTTTAATTGCTTCGTCAATAACACCTTCAAGTGCATCATGGCATACCAGTATTCCTGTAGCCTCGTCGTTTATATTTCCGGTAAGCAGTCCAACATTATCAAAATTCTCAGCGTAGGCTAAGGGCGCCATCGTTTCTAGTACAGGTAGTATATCTTTAATTTGCATGATTTTATCTGGTTTGGTAGCAAAAATAAGATTTAATACTGAAATATGATAAATCAGGATGATTGTCTGCTTTGGTGTAGAGAATATATGTTTTATTAAGTAAATACTTGGTAAAATATTTTTAATTTAAGAAAAATGCTATATGTTTGCGCTCTAACCAAACTTTATTTTTATTATGAAAAAACTTAAAATTGTACTGTTCTCGGTACTGGCACTTGGACTAACATTAACATCTTGCAGCGACGACGATAACAAAGGTGGTAGTGATACGAGTGCAAAGCTTGAAGGTAAATGGGTTTATGCTAAAGAAGGTGTGTCTGCAAATGGACAGGATGCTTTAATAGATTATGATCATACCGAAGGGTGTGATAAAGATTACATGGAAATTACAGCAACTACTGTTAAAGATGTGTGGTACAATAACAATGGGACTGCATGTGAAGAGGATTTTGATACTTCAGCTTACACGAGAAATGGTAACACAATTACCGTTAAAGAAGGAGAAGAAACTTATACTAGCACGATTGAAAAATTAACTGCAAGCGAGCTTAGAATCAGTGATGAAGAAACTGAGAATGGTGTTACAGTTAAATATATCACTACTTACACAAGAAAGTAATTATTTCTGCTAATAGACAAGCGCCGTGAACACGGCGTTTTTTTTATGGCTTATAGTGAGATAATTTCCATATGGTTAATTTGAAAAAATTATCTTTGCTTATAAGCAACACTTTAACTGCCAATGAAATTTCTACGTAGGCTTTTGTTTCCTTTCTCTCTTATTTACCTGTTGGTAACAACAGTGCGTAATTTTTTCTACAATAAGGGGATTTTTAAATCGTATGGTTTCAATATTCCGGTAATTGCCATTGGTAATTTAAGTACTGGCGGTACGGGTAAAACACCTCAGACTGAATATTTAATACGTCTATTGTCTGATAACTATAAAGTAGCAACGCTTAGCCGTGGCTATAAAAGAAAATCCAAAGGTTTTGTTTTGGGCAGTACTACCAGCGATGCCAATATATTAGGCGATGAACCTTTTCAGTTTTATCAGAAATTCCCGCAGATAAGGGTGGCTGTAGATGCCGACAGAAGAAACGGGATCGAACAATTATTATCACTTTCCCCTAAACCACAAGTATTGCTTTTGGACGATGCCTATCAGCATAGAAGGGTTAAAGCAGGGCTGTATGTATTACTAACTTCGTATGGCGATATCTATCCTGATGATTTTCTTTTGCCGGCGGGTAACCTACGTGAAGGCAGGGCGGGAGCCGATAGGGCAGCTGTTATTATTGTAACCAAATGTCCACCTGAATTGTCTCAAAATACGATGGATAGTATAGTGAAAAAGCTAAAGCCAAATCCTTCACAAAAAGTATATTTTACTTGTATAGAATATGATAGCTCCGTATATTCGGAAGAGCGGCAGCTTACTGAAGAAGAGGTGAAATCTACTGACAAAGCATTGGTTGCAGGTATTGCAAAGCCACAGCCTTTTTTTGATCATTTGTATCAGCAAGGTGATGAAGTACTTGCTTATCCGGATCACCATGACTTTACAGATAAGGAGCTTGCAGAGTTAGAAGAAAAATCGAAAATAAAAATAATCGTTACTACCGAAAAAGATTATGTGAGGTTAAGAGGGAAGCTGCCTAAAAACAGGCTTTTCTACCTGCCTATAAAGAGCCGTTTTCTTATCGGGGCAAACGATTTTGATAATACTATTTTAGACTATGTGGGAAAAAGTACAGGAAACAGCAAAATACATTCTTGACAAAACTGGCTTTACGCCACGTTATGGTATAATTTTAGGATCGGGGCTTGGTAGCTTTACCGATGAAATAGAAATAGAGCATACGCTGGAGTATGCCGATATTCCTAACTTTCCAGTTTCAACGGTAGAAGGTCATTCCGGAAGCCTTGTGTTTGGAAAAATAGGGCAGAATAACGTGGTGGCTATGAAGGGCCGTTTTCATTATTACGAAGGCTATTCTATGGAAGAGGTTATTTTTCCGGTAAGGGTAATGAAGGCTTTAGGTGTAGATAAGCTTATTGTTTCTAATGCTTCGGGAGGTGTAAACTCTTTTTACAAGGTTGGTGATATCGTAATTATTTACGATCACATCAACTTTTTCCCTGAACATCCGTTGCGCGGAAAGAACGATGACCGTTTTGGCCCGCGATTTTTAAATATGCACGAAGCATACAGCCGTAAGATGATCGCCAAAGCAAAAGAAATTGCCGTTGCACAATCTATAGATGTTAAAGATGGTATTTACCTGGGTCTTCAGGGGCCAACATACGAGACAATGTCGGAATACCGAATGGTTAAAATTCTTGGCGCTGATTGCGTTGGTATGTCCACCGTGCCGGAGGTTATAGTGGCACGACATATGAATATGGAATGTTTCGGACTTTCAGTTATTACCGATATGGGTAACGAGGAAGGTATTGAAACCCTTAGCCATGACGAAGTATTACAAGCTGCAAAAATGGCTGAACCGAAAGTAAAAGCGCTTATTAAAGAACTTATTATTAAGTATTAAAAAGCTAGCCACGAATTACAAAAATGCCACCGATTTAAAATTAGTGTAGATTATTGTAATTCGTGGCTTTTATATTTTACTTCTCCAAAAACAGTATAAGATCTATAATTCTTGACGAATAACCAATTTCGTTATCATACCATCCTACGACTTTTACCATCCTGTCAATAACAGATGTTAACTGGGAATCGAATAGGCATGAATTACGGTTGCCAATGATATCTACAGATACTATTGGGTCTTCCGTATAGGCCAATATTCCTTTCAGCTCGTTATCGGCGGCATTTTTAAAGGCGGCATTTATTTCATCAATACTTACTTCGCGTTTTACGTAGCAGGTTATATCAGTTAATGAGCCATCGGGTACAGGTACACGAATACCACCGCCTCCAATTTTACCTTCAAACTCAGGGAAAATCTTTGTTAGCGCTTTTGCGGCTCCTGTTGTTGTAGGAACAATAGACTGCGCTGCGCCACGTGCCCTTCTGAGGTCTTTATGAGGCTGGTCGTGCAGGCTTTGGTCTGTAGTGTAAGAGTGAACTGTAGTAATGTACGCCTGTTCAATACCGCAAAGGTCATTTATGATCTTCATCATTGGTGCGGCATTGTTTGTGGTACAGCTGGCGTTAGATATTACTTTTTCGGTACCGTCCAGTATGTGTTCGTTAACACCAAGAACAACAGTTTTAATACGGTCATCTTCCGGTGGTGCAGAAAGTATTACTTTCTTCGCTCCTGCATCAAGGTGTTTGCTGGCGTCTTCAAGGGTTTTGAATTTGCCTGTGGCTTCAATTACAATATCAATTTCGAGAGATTTCCAGTCCTGGTCGGCTGCATTTTTCTTTCTTAAGAAAGGGTAGGGCTTTCCGTCAATAACAATACTGTCTTCTGTGTGAGAAACCTCATAAGGCAAGATACCGTGAATACTGTCGTATTTTATAAGATGCGCCATAGTACGGGCATCGGCAATATCGTTTATTGCAACCACCTCAATAGACGGATGGTTAATTAAAAGCCTGAAAAGGTTTCGGCCTATGCGGCCAAAACCATTTATGGCAATTTTTGTTTTTTTATTCATTTCTGTAAAACCGTCAGCCGTAAACTGACAACTTTCAACTAATTATAAAATGTGTTTTTGTGCTTTGTATGATGAACGTACAAGTGCACCGCTCTCTACATGGCGGAAACCAAGTTCAAGTCCTATTTTTTCGTATTTTTCAAACTGCTCAGGAGTTATAAACTCTTTTACAGGAAGGTGTTTTTTACTCGGCTGAAGGTACTGCCCTATAGTAAGTACATCAAGGTTAACGCTTCTAAGGTCGTGCATTGTCTGAATCACTTCCTCTTCGGTTTCGCCAAGGCCAAGCATAATGCCCGATTTTGTACGGTTAATACCATTGGCTTTCAGGTAGCGTAATACTTCAAGGCTACGTTCGTATTTTGCCTGGATACGTACTTCACGGGTTAACCTTTTTACAGTTTCCATGTTGTGCGAAACCACTTCCGGTGCAACCTGTATAATACGGTCAATATTTCTTTCTATCCCCTGAAAATCGGGAATAAGAGTTTCAAGTGTAGTGTTTGGGTTCATCCTGCGGATAGCCTTAACGGTTTCCGCCCAAATAATAGATCCGCCATCTTTAAGGTCGTCACGGTCTACGCTGGTAACCACAGCATGCTTAATGTTCATAAGCTTGATAGAACGTGCTACTTTTTCGGGTTCATCCCAGTCTACCGTCTCAGGGCGTCCGGTTTTTACACCACAAAAGCCGCAAGAACGTGTACAGGTATTACCAAGTATCATAAAGGTAGCAGTACCTTCGCCCCAGCATTCACCCATATTAGGGCAGCTTCCCGAAGTACAAATTGTATGCAGCTTGTATTTGTCTACAAGACCGCGAAGTTCAGTATATTTTTTGCCGGTAGGTAATTTAACCCTAAGCCATTTTGGTTTTTGGGTTAAAAGTCCGTTAGCGGCGGTAGGTCGTATAGTGTCTAAAACAGTTTCCATATATAAAAACTTTGAGATGCAAAGATACTACTTATTTAAATAACAGCAGCTATTTTTGGTGACTAGCCAAAGCTGTCACAATCCTTTGCAGAGATGTTATTTATTTTCTTAAATTGGCCTCTATAATCTAACTAAACTAATTATTATGAAAAAGATTGTTCTTGCAATGTTTGTTCTTTTCTCTGTTATTGCATGTGAAAGCGACGACAATAAGCAAACTGGAGGTAGTGGAAATAACACTCCAACCAATATCCAGTTTACTACTTTAGCTAAAGGCAATGTTACAACCGGATCGGCTGTATCGCCTCGTTTCTACGTATTAAGGACACAAACGGAGTATAATACTTTTAAAGAGGAAAAGCAATTGCTTACTGACCTTGTTGTAGATTTTAATGTTAACGAGGTAATAGTTGTTTTTGATGAATTAAAAACCGGCGGTGGCTATGCTATAGACGTGACGAGTATTTCGAAGATTGATAATAAGGTTACGGTAAAAATACAGAGTTCTGCGCCCCAGCCTGATGACACAGCAATTAATACACAGCCGTATCATGCTGTTCGATTACAAAAAACAGGATTACCTGTAGTTTTTGAAGAGAAAGCACCTCTTTAATTTTAGAGATATCAATTAAAAAGCCCCTTTCGGGGCTTTTAGTTTTAATGTACTTTAACTGTTATTGGCAGGTTATAAGCGGTTCGCACTGTTCGGCCTCCCTTTTTACCGGGAGTCCATTTTGCTTTAAGCGATTTTAAAACCCTTACAGCTTCGGCACCCATGCCATAACCGGGATCTTTAGTAGCTTTTATATTGCTTAACGTTCCATCGGGTTCAACCACAAAAGAAACATATACTTTCATTGTTGTGGCGTTTGCTACTTCAGGTGTCCTGAATTTATTAGCCACATCTTTATAAAACTCAGATAATCCGCCTGGATATAAAGGAGCTACATCTACAAAGTTCTCAATTGTACCTTCACCACCACCAGCTGTTGGCCCTGTATATGTGCCGGTTCCTGTGGTCGCTGTTCCCGGATTTAATGATATTTGTGTGCCTGTGCCTGCTGTTGTAGCTGCTGCCGGCGGAGCGTTATCAAAGTCAGATGTTGTAGGCAGGTCAGGTGTAGGTTCAGATGTCGCTACAAGAGGTTTTAATTCTGTTGTAGGTGTTACACTCTGTGCAGCCGGCGCAGCCGGTTCGCTAACTATTTGCTCCGGTTTTGCCAAAGGTGGAACAGGTATTTCTATAGGGTCTGACAGATCTACAGGAGTAATAGGATCTACAATAGTTTCGGGTGCAATTACTACAGGTTTAAGATAGTTCGTTATGGCAGGAATGCCTACTAATAGTAATAATATCCCGATGCCCGTAAAAAATGCTTTGATAGTAGTCTGTGCATCCTGTTTACGAAGCTGGTAAGCTCCGTATTGCTGGTTACGGCCTTCAAATACAAGGTCGATCCATCCGTGGTCGAAAACGCTAACTTTTGACATAATAAGATGATTTTGGTTGTTAATATGATTTATATTAACTAAAACGTTTTCGTTGATTTTAATATTGTAGTAAATACCATAAATATTTACAAAATACGTAATCGATAGTTTTGGATAAATCGAACCTCGTTATATTGTCAATTCGTTAGTGGACTAAACCTTTTTTAGAATATGTTATTCTTTTTTGGTGATGATCTCAGATAGTAATTTCTTCGCCCTAAGGAGTTTCACTTTTACATTGTTAAGCGGTTCGGTTAGTTGGTCGGCAATTTCCTGATAACTCATTTCCTGAAAATAGCGCAGCTGTATTACTTCCTGGTATTGAGGCTTAAGTTTTTTAATGCATTCTAAAAGGCTGGAAAGGTTCTGCTCTTTGATTAGCTTATCTTCGGGAGAAGGCGAGCTGTCTGCAACATTATAAGCCTGTTGGTCTTCTTCGTCGGTTATTTCAACAAATAAGGATGAGCGTTTTTTACGAAGCAAATCAATATGAACATTTTTGGCAATGGCAATGAGCCATGTGTTAAAGGCATATTCAGGATTATATGTCGCAATCCTGTCAAAAGCTTTCGCAAAAGTTTCTATAACTATGTCTTCGGTGTCTGCTTCGTTTTCTGTGCGCTTCAGCATAAAACCATATACCTCATTCCAAAAAAAGTCAAGCAGGAAAGTAAAGGCTACCTGGTCACCTTTTTTTGCCTTTTCGATATGTTGCTGTATGATTTGCGAGGTTATTTCCAATGCGCAGGTTTTGAAAACAAATTGGTAAAGAAAACGTTCAGTTGTGTGAAGGTAAGGATTATTTCTATAACCGGATACCAGTAAACTGTATCTTTTTCCGTTAATTTGGCAGCACTATAACCTATGGTTAACCAGCTCCCAAGGTATCGTATTACAATTACAGGCACCATAAACATCCAATTATACTGCAAGGCAAAAAGCAATATCGCCAGCACTATAAATGACAATTGGGAAAGGAAAAATAAACGTAGTTGGAAAATATCCAGTGGACGGAAGAACTTAGCAATAAATACCTGTCTTCTTTTTTGTTTGCGCCATGCACCAAATGATTTTTTAGGTTCGCTGTATGTAAAGCTTTCCGGAGTATAGCAAACGGTTACATTCTTTTTTGTAGCTGCCTGATTAAGAAAGAGCGCATCTTCTCCCATACGGATATTCATATGGTCTATATATCCGTTAACTTTAAAGAATTCATCTTTTTTATAGGCCAGGTTTCGGCCTTCGCCGGAAAACGGACTACCCACTTTTGCCCAAGCAAAATACTGGGTTGCGGTAAGCATATTGTCAAACCTGATGATCTTGTTAAGAAATGAATTCTTTACTTTTTCGTAAGCACCGTACCCAAGAACAATAGTCCTGTTCATGGTAAACTGCGATGTCATGTTGGTTATCCAGTCTTTAGAAGCAGGGTAGCAGTCGGCATCGGTAAAAAGAAGGTATTCTTTACGGGCCGCTTTAATTCCCAGTGTAAGTGCATATTTTTTATTGCCCCAAAAAGCTTCATTGTTTGCCACTTTTACAAGGCGAACATTGCTGTATTGTTTCTCAAATTCCTCGAAAATGTCAAGCGTGTCATCGCTAGATGCGTCGTCAATAAGCACTATCTCAAAATCGGGATAATCCTGTTCTGCCAAAAGCGGAACAAACTGTTTAACCTTTTCGGCCTCATTTTTTGCACATACAATTATAGATACAGGAATTCTTTTAGGTGTAATTTCCTGTGGTTGCGCAAAAGCGAATTTTCCAAAAATTATAAGATAATATACAAGTTGCACTACTACAACAGCAATAAATACAAAGAAAATAATGTTCAGCATATAGGCAGGCGGCATTTATGTTTACTTCGGCAAAATTATGGAAAAGTATCCAGTGTTCAGTGTTCAGTTTTTAGTAAGCTGGTTAAATTATATTAACTTCTGCTTCAATCCTGATTCCGAAGTTATTAAATACAGTTTCTTGTATGTTTTTAGAAAGATCGAGTAATTCCTGCCCGGTTGCATTACCATAGTTAACCAATACTAATGCCTGTTTTGAGTGAACACCCGCATCGCCAAAGCGTTTTCCCTTAAAACCACTCTGTTCAATAAGCCATCCGGCAGGTACTTTAACGTGCGTATCAGATACTGTATAATGAGGCATAGTAGGGTGAAGGATATAAGCTTTTTCAAACTCCTCAGCAGTAATGATTGGATTTTTAAAGAAACTTCCGCTGTTGCCTAATTCTTTAGGGTCGGGTAATTTACTTCGACGGATTGCAGTAACTGCTTCGCCAACCTCTTTAATGGTGGGAACTGTAATTCCTTTGCTCGTAAGTTCGGCAGCGATATCGCCGTAAGACGTATTTATTTTATGTTTTTCGGTAGTAAGCCTGAAAGTTACCGATACAATAACATATTGGTTTTTTAGTGCACCTTTAAAAATGCTTTCACGGTAGGCAAATTCACATTCCTCTTTTGTGAATGTTTTTATTTGCTGCGTGGCAATGTGCATCGCTTCGCAAGAAACAAAGGTGTCTTTTATCTCGGTTCCGTAAGCCCCGATATTCTGAATAGGCGTTGTACCTACATTGCCAGGGATTAGAGACAGGTTTTCAAGCCCTCCTAGATTGTTGCTAATGCAGTATTGTACAAACTCATGCCAGTTCTCTCCGGCCATCGCTTTCACTTCTGCAAAGCCATTTTCAGCGTTAAATATTTCTTTTCCTTTAAGGTCTACATGAATAACCAGTGCGCCTATATCCTGCGTAAGCAGCATGTTACTGCCTCCGCCAAGAATAAAAAGATTTTTCTCCTGATTTTCTTTAAGTACTTGGGCAAGCTCTGTAGTGGTATGCACCTGAACGAATTCTTTCGCAAAAGCGCTGATGCCAAAAGTATTGTGGTTTTTTAAAGGATAATTAGCAACGATTTCCATAGTACGTATACGGTTGTTTTGTAGCGCAAAAGTAACGCTTTAAAAGCTATTCTGTAGTAAGGGCACGGTTTAAAAACTCAACTAGAGGTTTTAGTACAATCAGTTTTTTAACAGTATTCTTTATAAAGTCTTTTTGCGAATATTCTTTGTCATCAATCTTTGCCGAGGCCGTAAAGCTCTTTAGTTTTAAAAACTGTATAGCAGGATGGTCTTTCGCAAAATCTTTTGGAGCCGTTTTAAGCGTATTCTTTTCATCGCTGTCCAAACTTCCAAATAATTTTTTGAATTCTGCTTCATCCACAATTTCTTCGAGGTCTTCATAGAAACCATCAATCTCACGGCGCACCTTTTTAAGGTCGGCCGCATGGGGATTATAAACACCAGCGGCTATAAAACCTGCACCTTTTTCGATGTGCACATAGTAGCCTGCCAGATTGGTGTTTTTATTCCCGCTGCACAGCCAGATTCCCATATGGGTTTTATAAGGCGATTTATCTTTAGAAAAACGAATGTCTTTATTAATACGGAAGGACGCGTCCTTAAATTCAAGATGACTAAGGGATTCATCTTCTTTACTCATTTCGGCAATAAAAGCTTCCACGGTTTGCCTGTAGTCTTTTTTGTATTCGTCGTATCGCTTTTGGTTTGCCTGAAACCAGTCACGGTAATTATTATTTTTCAGGTCTTCAAGGAATTGAAAGGATTCTTTTGATATCATGATTTACTGATTGAATATAATAAATGTATAATTTTTAATAGCAACAGATAATACAACTATTGATTACATATTAAATATAGTATAACTCTGATGTGTAGCTTTCACAATATTCTCTGTGCGCTCGGGGTGGGTGTCAGAAATAAATATCTGCCCAAAAACCTTGTCATCAATCATCTGAACTATTTTCGCAACACGTGTTTCGTCAAGCTTGTCGAAAATGTCATCAAATAAAAGAATAGGCAATACACCACTTTGCTTTTTTATAAATTCAAACTGGGCGAGTTTTAGTGCGATAAGGAAAGACTTCTGCTGCCCTTGCGACCCGAATTTTTTTATGGGATGCCCATCGATCTCAAATAACAGGTCGTCTTTGTGAATACCTACACTGGTATATTGCAATACACGGTCGCGCTGAAGGTTTTCATCAAATAAAGTTAGCAGCCTTTTGTTATGCAGGTGACTGTCGTAAGCAAGGCTTACTGCTTCGGCAGAATCGGTTATCGATTGATGATGTTTGTTGAATATCGGAATAAAGTCTTCAAGAAATTGTTTTCGTTTCTCGAAAAGTGCCTGACCCAGCGTGTCCAGCTGTTCGTTATATATAGATAAGGTGTCTTTATCGAAGGTATGGTTTAGTGCAAAGTATTTCAGCAGGGCATTACGCTGGGCTACTACTTTCTGGTAATTAATTAATTCCTGAAGATAGGTTGAATCTAATTGCGATATAACGCTGTCTATAAATTTACGTCGGGTTTCGCTGCCTTCTACAATAAGGTCATTGTCGGAAGGGGAGATGATAACCAACGGAATAAAGCCTACGTGTTCGGAAAACTTATCGTAGATCTTACCGTTTCGCTTAAGTACTTTTTTCATGCCTTTTTTAAGGCTGCATACAATCTGCTCGCTACGGCCGTCTTTTTCAAAAGTGCCGTCTATTACAAAGAATTCTTCGCCGTGTTTTATGTTTTGAACAGCCAAAGGATTAAAATAACTCTTGCCGTAAGCCAGGTGATATATGGCATCGAGAACATTTGTCTTGCCAACACCGTTCTTTCCGGTAAAACAGTTTATCTTTGGATCAAATTCATAATTTGCCTCGGCAATATTTTTATAATTGAGTAGTGATAAATTCTTTAAGTACATGGGGCAAACTGGATGCTGATAGTGAGAACCTTGTATAAATTAGGCTTCTTTTGTTGAGAAGCCGCAAATTATCGAAAAATATCGACAAAAAGATATTTTAATATTCAATAAAAATTTTATTTTTGCGGCTCACTAAAATAAATTAAATGGCAACGTATAACAAAAGAGGCTATAAAGCTCCCAAACCTGCAGATAGTAACGAGGTAGAAACTGTAGAAGAAACTTTTGACGGAAAAAGCACAACAGCAGAGGTATTTAACTCGCTTGACGAAGGTGCTTCAAGAACAGAAGAGTGGGTAGCAAGAAACCAAAAAGGTATATTAGTGGGTGTAGTTGCTATAGCTGTGGCTGCAATTGGATACTTTGCTTACAATAGATTTGTAGCAGATCCAAAAGAAAATACTGCTGCTGAAGATATGTTCCAGGCTCAACTATATTTTGATCAGGCTGTAAATGCTCCAACTGCGAGCGATTCTCTATACAAACTTGCACTTAACGGTGGTGAAGGTAAACTAGGTTTCCTTGGAATCATTGAGAACAACTCGGGTACAGATGCTGCAAACCTTGCAGAATACTACGCGGGTACATCTTACTTAAACATTGGTAAATACAAAGAGGCAGTAGAACACCTTGAAAAATTTAGCACTAAAGATGAAATTCTTGATGCTATGGCTAAAGGTGCTACAGGAGATGCTTTTGCACAGCTTAAGAAAAACGATGATGCATTAGAGTTTTATGACAAAGCTGCTAAAGCTACAAACAATGACATGATCGCTCCGCGTTACCTTTTCAAAGCAGGACAAACAGCTCTTGCTTTAAACAAAAAAGCTGAAGCGCTTAAATATTTTAAAGAAATTCAGGATAAATACAGCACTTCTCAGGAAGGCGCTACTATTGATGCCTACGTTGCAATGGCTGAATAAACATGGCTACAGTAAATAAAAACTTATCAGTATACGATAAAAACACAGTCCCAAACGCGAAAGATTTTCGGTTTGGGATTGTTGTTTCTGAATGGAACGAAAATATAACTTCCGGCCTTTACAAGGGAGCTATTGAGGCTTTGCTTGAAAACGGTGCACTCGCAGAAAACATTATTTCATGGGATGTGCCGGGAAGCTTTGAACTTATATACGGTTCTAAAAGAATGATAGATACACAAAACGTTGATGCTGTTATTGCTATAGGCAGTGTTATACAGGGAGAAACAAAACATTTTGACTTTGTATGTGAAGGTGTGGCACAGGGTATTAAAGACCTTAATGTACTAACCGATGTACCCGTTGTGTTTTGTGTACTTACCGATAACAACCTTCAGCAGGCGATAGACCGTAGTGGGGGTATTCATGGAAATAAAGGTACAGAAGCTGGAATTGTTGCTATAAAAATGGCCTATTTAAGACAGCAGACAATATAATTTTTAAATCTTAACTGCTTGTAAATAAAGCCTTCCCAAATCGGGAAGGTTTTTTTTTGAAAAAAAGTGAAATTTTTTAAATCCGTAAAACCTAACCTTTCGTATATACTATCAAATGCTATTTTCTAAACCCTCGGATGTTTATCGTCCCCGAAAATAAAATAAGCCATCTAATTAAAGTAAGGTGTGGTTTTATGGCTTCCCCTCTTCTTCCTCCCCGGTTGAAGAGGGTTTTTTTTTGCTTTTCAATTTCGCCTTTGCTTTATTTTCCTCAACCCTGAATGCTACTATTTTTGCTATAAGGTCTAAAGGCAATGGCTTGTCTAACGGAAATTGTATCGATCCCTTACCTGTTTTGTAAGCAGATAGTTCCTTTTGAAAAGCCTCATTACCCGATGGTAATGCATAAAACCCGATATGATTGGTAAAAGCAGCAAAGTGAACCAGTATGCCATGCAGCTTAAAGGTAGGCATGCCATAGCTAATGGCTTCTTCAGCTTCCGGTGCTGCTTTTTGTATAGTTGTTCGTGCCTGTTGTAATAGCTGCTGTACTTGTGGCGTAAATGACGCTATATAGCTGTCGATGTTTTCAGGTTTATTCATGACATTCAGTATTAGCCTTTAGCAACTTCGCGAAGTTTATTTAGGTCAAGTTTTTTCATCTGCAGTAATGCTTCCATAACTTTAACGGCATTGGGGCCGCTGTTTTTTACAAGTTCGCCCATTTCTTCCGGTACTACCTGCCAGGATATTCCATACGGATCTTTAAGCCACCCGCATACGCTTTCTTCGCCGCCGTTGGATGTCAGCTTTTCCCAGTAGTAATCTATTTCATTCTGATCCTTGCAATCAATTGCTAATGATATCGCTTCGCTATGTTTAAATTCGGGGCCACCATTAAGTATCATAAAAGATTGGCCTTCTATATCAAAGTTGGCTGTTAAGATAGAACCTGCCGGCATTGGCATATTTTCTTCATAATATGATATTTCTTTGATCTTAGCATTTTTAAATACCGAAGTGTAAAATTCTAGTGCCTCTTCAACTCTCCCATTGAACCAAAGGCATGGTGTTATCTTCTGCATACTAATTGTTGATTTGTTTGTTATATGCCAAAGTTACTAAATACCAGTATGTTGTCAGAGGGGTAAACCTGACAATAAGAGGTGCATATTGGGACAACGGGTATATGTTGGGTTAACGAAAAGATAATTAGTAAGGTTTTACCATTAATGATGACTAACTTGAAAAGGTAAATTATAAATCATTCATATCATGTATATTATATTAGGAGGTACGGGCCATGTAGGCAGTGCGGTAACCAAAGAGCTTTTAGCAAACAATAAAGAGGTGATTATAATAACCCATGATGAAAATAAGGTAAAAGATATAGAGGCAATGGGAGCTAAAGCTGAGATTGCCGACATAACAGATAGCAACAGGCTAAACGAAATATTCAGAAAAGGGGAGCGTTTGTTTTTGCTGAACCCACCAGCCCCGCCTGAAACAAATACAGCTAAAGTGGAACGTGACAGCATGCAGTCTATAATTGCTGCCCTTGAAGATTCGGGACTTGAGAAAATAGTAGCGGAATCTACTTACGGCGCACAACCGGGTAAACATATTGGAGACCTGGGTGTGCTCTATGAAATGGAGGAGGTTCTAAAAGATATTCATATTCCGGTTATAATTCAGCGAGGAGCTTATTACTATAGCAATTGGGATTTTTCTCTTAAAACAGTAAAGAAAGAAGGTAAATTATACAGCCTTTATCCGCCCGATTTTAAACTGCCAATGGTTGCTCCGGAAGATCTTGGTACATTCGCGGCAAAACTGCTTATGAAACCTTTGGAAGAAACAGGTTTATACCACAGGACAGGCCCCGAGGACTATTCGCCAAACGATGTGGCCGCAGCCTTCTCTAAAGCACTTGACAAGCCTGTTGAAGCTATACAAATACCGGAAGGCGAATGGGAATCGTATTTGGAAGAGCAGAGCTTTTCTAAAAAAGCGGCAAAGTCTATGGCAAATATGACAAAACTTACGCTGGAACAGGTTCAGGACGAACAACCTGAAAATCCTGAGCGTGGATCAATTACCATTCAAGACTATATTAGTAAGCTTGTTGAAAGATCGGCTAAGTAAAAAGTTGACCAAAATTACATCTGATAATCCTCGATCCTTTTAAAAAAAGCGTCTTTATAGGTTGCGCCAATCGGCAGGTCTTTATTGCTTATAATAACCGAAAAATTATCGGTGGTATCAATATGCTTTATCTGCACGGCATACGACCTGTGTATTTGCACAAAGCCCGATGGCAATAACTCTAAAAGGTTTTTAAGGGTGCTGTGTGTTATTATCATTCCCTTTACGGTATGTAGGCAAATGTAATTCTGAAGTGCTTCTATGTAAAGAATATCATCAGTGAATACTTTTGCTAGTTTGTTCTTTCCATCGGTTTTAATAAAAAGAAAGCCACTCGCCAATGGCTGTTCTACTTCTGCTTGTGATGTAGGATGTGCCTGCAATTTAGACACGGCCTGGTAAAAACGTTCAAAAGGTATGGGTTTCAATAGGTAATCGGTTGCATTAAGATCGAAACCTTCTACGGCAAAATCGGCATATGCAGTCGTGAAAATTACTTTTACATTGGGCGAAATTATGCGCGAAAGCTGTAACCCTGTTAGCTGCGGCATCTGAATATCAAGAAACACCACATCTACCTTATTGCTGTTTAAAAACTCCAGCGCTTTAAGTGAATCGTTAAATGTGCCGACTAATTCCAAAGTTGGAATGCGTTCGGTGAATTTTTCCAGCAGTCTTACCGCCGGCGGTTCGTCATCAACAATAATGCAGGTTAATTTCATGGCTGTATGGGCATTTTTAAGTATGTAGTAAAAATATCATTTTCCTGCGTTTTTTCTAAGATAAATCTGCCTTCATATGTATGTTTTAACCTGTTTGAAAGATTCGTGTATCCTATGCCAGTGGCATAATAATTTTCGCCTCCCTGAACGTAATTACTGGTCTTAATCTCTATATTATCGGTGTTGATCGTGATACTTATTAAAGCAGGCTTTTCACGATCATTTAGTTTACCGTGTTTAAATACATTTTCCACAAAGTGAATAAGCACTGCAGGGAGTATGGTTTGTGCCATAATATTACCTTTTACTTCATAGTCAAGATAGAGCTGACTTTCAAAACGCTTTTCCTGTAGGTTGATATAATTGGTTAAAAATTCGAGTTCTTTTGCTAGTAGTACCGTTTCTTTATTGCTTTCGGTCAATGTATAGCGTAAAAGATCTGACAGAGTCAAAAGGTCTTCGGCTATGCCCTGATCTTTATCGACCATTTCACTGTAAAAAGAATTAAGTGTGTTAAAAAGAAAGTGCGGGCTTAGCTGCGATTTTAAAAGCTGTAATTGCGCTTGTCTGTTTTCAACTTCCAATTTGGCAGTGTATTTTGAATGTACATTGTATTGCCATCCTAAATATAAAAGTACAGAAAGTATAACCGATGGTAAACCGTAATAAAAGTTATCCAGTGTGTAGGCTATAAGGTTTAGTGAGAAGTAATTATGAATGCCTGTTAGGTAAAACAAAATTACTTCCTGAAGCACGAAACGTATCGCTGAGAAAATAATAAGTTGTGCGGGTATTGAAAAGATATAAAGATAGATTTTCTTTTTGCCAAGAAGCGGGCAAAAAATATAATAGCCTATAAGGTAGGCAAATGAAATTGCAAGTATATGTGTAATATCCAGAAGTACAATATAAACGTCTATTACTACAGGCTTAGCACTTAATCCAAAATCATATAAATGATAAACTAAAAATATAGTGGCTAACAGTACTATATGGTAATGAAATGGAATTTTTTGTTTCATGAGTTCAGTTATATAAGTCAAAAATACAACGAGAAAGGCAATGCATTTTATTTTTTACACGAATGTGCTGTTTTATGGTACGAACACATTAAAATAGAATGGCGAAATGGTCAAAGCTTAAAAAATATCGGTCTGTATAATCTAAACAGCCGTTCGTCAAAAGCTTTAAAATAGAGGGTATTGCTGTCTTAGTTTCGCATAGAATTTAAAACCAATCGTATGAAAACTTATCTATTACTTATCATTACAATTCTTTCTGTTTCAGTACAGGCACAGACACAAAAAACAAAAATACTTTTATTGGGGACTTTCCATTTTGAAAATCCCGGGTTTGACGTAGCACAATATGACGACTTTAATGTTATGACACCGGAGCATCAAAAAGAAATGGAAGATATCTCACAAAAGATAAAAGCCTTTGCCCCGGATAAAATATTTGTAGAGTGGAATTGTAAAGATCAGGCAGGACTAAACAATCTTTTTGCAAAAAATACCGATAGCCTTTTAAAAAAAGATGCAGACGAAAGGGTACAGATAGCGATGCGTACGGCAAAAAAACTGAAGCATAAACAGCTCTATGCTATAGATTATAAAGAAACTACTTTTGCTTACGACCTTTTGATAAAAAGTATGGAAATGGCAGGACAGCAGGAACTTATAAAAAGCAGCGATGATTTAATGAAGCAACATGAGCAAAGTCAAAATACCAAAAGAAAGACGTATACACTTAAACAGCTTATACTGGATGTTAACACCAGGGAAAGCAATGCTTCTAATTTAGGATGGTATTTTGATTATGCTAACAGGGCAGGGGCAAAGGATGTTTTTGTGGGCGCTAATCTGGTATCTGAATGGTATAAGCGTAACCTGCATATGTATTCGCTTGTGCAAAAACTTACTGCTGCTAACGACAAAAGTATTGTTGTACTGGCAGGAGCAGGGCATACGGCTATATTACGTGAATTTGTGAAGAACGACGCAAGGTTTGAGCTTGTTGAGGTTGAAGATGTTTTAAAATAATACCTGTCAATCAAACTTAGACCAACCAATGAAAAACCTCGTAGTACTATTCATTTTTATTGTGGTTTATTTTCCGGTAAACGCACAGATAAAAGTTCAGGGTAAAGTAACCGATGTAATCACAAAAGAAGCATTGCCTCTTACTTCAATTTCCGTTACAGATACGCTTCGGGCAAATACTATTGTATTTTCCGAAACGGATGAAAAGGGAGACTTTGAGATTACAATTCCGAAGTCTTTTACGAGTGCCATGCTCACAGTGAAATATTTAGGATACGCTACTTTTTCGAAAGTGATTTCAATTAATGCAATCCCGGAAAAATTGCAGATAGTGTTGCACCCGTCAGCAAAAATGCTGGAGGAGATTACGGTAAGTGCAAAACAAAAAGCAGTAACCATAAGCGGTGATAAAATTATCTATAATATCGAAAGGTTAGGTGCCGGTAACGGTAATAACGGACTCGAAACTGTGCGCCAGATTCCCGGGGTTCGACTTGATAAAGATGACAATATTCAGTTTAGGGGTAGCAATGATGTGCAAATAATGGTCAACGGACGAAAGAGCCTTTTACAGGGCGATGCACTGCGAGAGTTTATCCGCTCGCTTAAGGGTAACGATATACAATCTGTAGAGGTTATTGCCCAGCCATCAGCCAGATATGATGCCGCCGGAACTACGGGGATTATAAATATTGTCCTCAAAAAAAATAAAGCGGCCGGTATTACAGGAAATGTCTATAGTTCTGTAGCCTACGCAGAATATTTTAAGAACCATAGCGGAGCACAGCTATTCTATAACGATTCACTTTGGAATATTAATGCGAATGGTTATTATTATGACGGAAATTCGGTAAACCACAGACGGGTAACCCAAACCATACAGTTGGAAGAGGGGATAAGAACTATAGACCAGACCAACGAATGGCTACCCCGCACTATTTCTAATAACCTCAATTTTGGAGCCGAAAGAAAGCTTAGCGAACATAGTTTAATGAGTACCGAATGGCAGTATTTTAAGGAAGATGAAAACGCGGACACCTATGGGGTTACAAATGAATACTTAAATGGACAACCGACTAACAATGTTAGGCTTACACAGTTTATCGCTAGTCCTTCAAAGCGTATTACGGGTAACCTGTTTTATAATTATACTGCCGACAGTACAGCAACAAAACTGGATGCACAGGTGAATTACGCACATTATGAAAGCGGGCACAATGGTTTTCAGCGTAATGACTATTCCGATGATTCATTTATGCAACTGGATGGGCGAAGAAATACCGTTTATGATATTATAAACGGACAGGTAGATTTTAACAGGCAGCTGACTAAAAAGACTAACATTGAAGTTGGGGTTAAGTATTCCTATGTCAACATGGATTATTTTAATGCGTACACTACAAATAATGAATCGAAGCTGCTTATTCCTGATAGCTTGCTGGTAAACGATTTCACTTATAAGGAACATCTTGCATCAGGTTATGCTCAGTATGCAGTTGATCTTGAAAAGTGGAACTTTATGGCGGGATTAAGGGCTGAATACTATACGTATGACGCTACTTCCGGAATCAGCCATAAAACAAATTCGGCTAATTTTTTGAATTGGTTTCCGTCATTCTCGGCAAGTTATAAAGACCAGAATTACCAATATCAGGTAAGTTACAGCAGGCGTATAGGGCGTCCGGCATACCTGGCACTAAATCCCTATTATCAATACATTGATGCTTATACGCTTGAGTTGGGTAATCCTGATTTAAAGCCTCAGTTATATCATAGTTTCCAGTTGAGCTATATTTATAAAAGCGCGCTAAATATCAGTATGTACGGCTATCTTTATAACAAAGGTTTTACCAGCGTTATAAACTATCTGGAAGAGCAGAATTATAACCTTACCTATCAGGCAAATGCGTCTAAAGGGAACCGGTTTGGTATTTCGGCCTCACTGCCTTATGAACCTTTCGACTGGTGGACAATGCAGTTAAGCCTTGATGGTGCATATAGTTTTGAAAAATCAGACATAACCGATTTTAGCTATAGTGGCGGCGGCTACAATTATGATATTAGCCTGTATGAAAATTTCAGGTTGAAATACGACTGGAACTTAACATTGAATGGCTTTTACAATGGGCGTAGTACTTCCGCTAACGGATATACGAGGGCTACGTACGACTTTAGTTTATCTGCTAAAAAGTTTATGTTCGATAAAAAGCTCCAACTTTTGTTTGGATGTAATAATATTCTGAAAAAGAGTTTCTACAGCCAGGTTACAAACGTGGATAATGTTTCAACTGACTGGACAAACCGTTGGGAGACCAGGCGATTTTATTTCCAGGTTATTTACTATTTCGGAGGCGGTAAAACTAAGAAAGTAAAATCTACTTCGCTGGGCGATGAGATGGACAGGATATAAGTCTGCTCTGTTAACTATATAAAATGCCAAAGCCTCCAAAGTACAGTACTCTGAAGGCTTTGTTAACTGCCCGGCGATTAAAACGCTCAAATCTATAGCCGGATAGCTTTGCTATTCGTGTTTTTTATATTAGTTCCATCCTCCGCCTAGTGCCATGTAAATAGTTACTTTGGCATTCATCTGCTGCATTTTGGTTTCAATAAGGTCAAATCTTGATTCCAGGGCGTCACGCTGTGTCATCAATACTTCCATATAATCTGCCCTTGCCGATTTAAACAGGTCGTTAGAAATATCTATCGACTGGTTTAAAGCCTGAACTTCTTTCGATTTATAATCGTAGCTTTTTTCAAGGTTACTAATTTTAGATACCTGGTTGGCTACTTCAATATAAGCGTTCAACACTGTACGCTCATAATCGTAAACAGCCTGAACCTGTTTTGCATTGGCAGTGATATAGGCCGCTTTAATGGCGTTCCTGTTAATAAGCGGAGCCATAAGGTCGCCACCTAACGAATATAGCAGTGATTTTGGTTTTATAAGGTAAGACGGGTCAAACGCGTTATAACCAATTCCCGCTGAAATGCTTAACGATGGATAAAATCGTGCTTTAGCGACTTTAATATCAAGCTTTGCCGCTGCAAGATTAAGTTCTGCTTGTCTTATGTCTGGGCGGTTTGCCAGTAGCTGAGATGGTATCCCGGCACTTGCAACGCCCGGAGCAAGGTTTTCAAAAGATTCCCTGCTTCTTTCTATAGGCTGCGGATACCTTGCCAACAGGAAGTTGATCCTATTTTCGGTCTCAGTTATCCTTTGCTGAATATCATACTGAAGGCTTTTTGTATTTAATACCTGGGCTTCAAATCGTCTAACGGCAAGTTCGGTTACACGTGTAGCCTCTTTTTGATACTTCACAATTTCAAGTGCATTGTTCTGAATTTCGATGTTCTTTTTTACGATTTCCAGCTGGCTGTCAAGGGCAAGCAGTTCGTAGTAAGAAGAAGCGACTTCACCAATAAGGTTCGTGATTACAAAGTTTTTACCTTCTACAGTGGCGAGATACCTACTTACCGCTGATTTTTTTGCATTATGCAGCTTATTCCAGATATCCAGTTCCCACGTTGCATAAGCGCCTACCATATAATCCTGTAACGGCTCAGGCATTTCTTTACCCGGCTTAATATCTGTGGTAGCTTCCATTGCACCTCTTCCGGTATAACGGCCAACTTTATCTACCGAAGCACCAGCACGGAGACCGATTGAAGGCAAGTATTCGCCTTTTCTGGCTCTTACTTCACTTCTTGAAATTTCGATTTCCTGTAAAGTGATGTTCAGTTCCTGATTGTTTACCAAAGCAGTGTCAATTAAGGCTGCAAGGTATTTATCTGTAAAATACTGTTTCCATTGTACGGTTGCAGCGCTGATAGTGTCCTGTGCAGTACCATTAGTTGAGTATGCGGCAGGAACATTTTTATTTTCTGTTTTCTGAACCACAGAAGGAGTTTTACACCCTGTGAAAGTTAGTACTACACAGGCTAAGCCTGTGTAGATATAGTTATTCAATTTCTTACTCATGATCTTCAGTGGTTTTGAAATTATCGATCTGGTGAACAAATCCTTCCGATAAAGAAGTGTCTTCTTCATCACGTATTAGTTTTCTGCCATTGGCAAGCGATCCGAATATGTAGTACAATCCGGGAACAACGATTACGCCGAATATTGTTCCAAAGAGCATACCGCCTAATGCCGAAGACCCTAATGTTTTGTTACCAATAGCACCTGCACCGCTCGCAATCATTAATGGGATCATACCTGCGATAAATGCAAATGATGTCATTAAGATTGGTCTGAAACGTACTTTGGCTCCCTCAATTGCGGCCTCTAGTATCGTCATGCCCTGATGGTGCTTGAGGACGGCAAATTCAACAATAAGTACGGCGTTCTTACCGAGTAGCCCGACAAGCATGATAAGTCCTACCTGAGCATAGATATCATTTTGAAGCCCCATGATTTTAAGTAGCAGGAATGAACCAAATACCCCAACAGGAAGCGAGAACACTACAGCTAACGGAATAATAAAACTTTCATACTGTGCAGCAAGTACAAAGTATACGAACGATAATACGATAAGGAAAATGTATATTGACTCGTTACCTTTCATTGACTCATCATAAGAAAGTCCTTCCCAGGCAATGTCGTATCCTTTAGGTAAAGATTGCTTAGCAACTTCGCGTACAGCCTGGATAGCATCGGCAGTGGTATATCCTTTAGCCGGAAGACCCTGGATAGCTGCTGAGTTGTACATGTTGTAACGTGTAATCTCATTCGGACCCTGAGTTTTCTTAAGCTTCATGAATGCAGAATACGGAACCATCTCTCCATGATCATTTTTAATGAACAGGTTAAGAACATCTGACGGAAGCCTTCTGAATTTTGGATCTGACTGAACATATACTTTAAAGAAACGTTCAAATTTAATGAACCCCTGTTCGTAAGTACTACCAATAAGTATGTCAAGGTTTTCCATTGCTTTACCTATAGAAACGCCTTTTTGCATTGCTAACTGGTTGTCAATTTCCAATTCATACTGAGGATAGTTGGCAGCAAAGAAGGTAAATAAACCTGAAAGCTCTTTACGTTTACCAAGGTCTTCCATAAATTTTTTGTTGATCTTGTCAAAGTCTTTATAATCTACAGTTGTACTCTTATCAAGCAAACGCATAGAGAAACCTCCCGAAGATCCAAAACCTGGAATGGCCGGTGGTTCGAAGAACTCAATTTTTGCTCCTAGGCCTTTAGATTTTTCTTCCAGCTCTTCCATAATCTCGGTTACAGTATGTTTCCTGTCAGACCATTCTTTAAGGTTGATAAGACACGTACCTGCATTAGAACCTCTACCTTCTGTCATGATCTCGTAACCTGCAAGAGAAGAAACGTTCTCTACACCGTCTACGTGTTCACAAATTTTCTGAAGCCTTTGCGATACCTGGTTTGTTGTTTCCAGTGTAGATCCAGGGGGGGTCTGTATGATAGCATAAATAGTACCCTGGTCTTCACTTGGTATGAATCCTGAAGGCAGAATTTTATTTATAAAGAAAGTACCTGCACAAAATGCTATAAGTATGGCAAATGTTACTACTCTTCGGTTAACAATAAGTTTAAGCAGTTTTACGTACCAGCCGGTAAGTTTGTCAAACGATCGGTTAAATTTATCAAGGCCTTTTGTAAGGATGTTCTTTTTAACTTCTTTACCATGGTTGTTTTTCAACAGCATTGCACACAATACAGGAGTAAGTGTAAGTGCAATAAGTGCAGAAATTACAATTGAACTTGCCATTGTTATAGAGAACTGGCGATAGAATGTACCTACCGGTCCGGACATGAATGATATAGGTACAAATACCGACACCATTACCGCTGTAATAGCTATAATAGCCCCACTAATCTCACCAAGTACTTCTTTTACCGCTTTGTACGGCGTTATATGTGGGTGCTCTTCAAACTTGGCGTGCACTGCCTCGACGACGACTATCGCGTCATCCACCACGATACCAATTGCAAGTACAAGGGCAAACAGGGTTACAAGGTTAATTGAAATTCCAAAGAACTGGATAACAAAGAATGCACCTACTAACGATACCGGTACAGCAAGTATCGGAATTAGGGTCGAACGCCAGTCGCCAAGGAAAATGAATACAACAAGAGCAACCAGTATAAATGCATCTCTAAGGGTATCAACAACCTGCTCTATTGAAGCGTCTAAGAATTTAGAAACGTCATAGCTGATTTTATAATCCAGTCCCGGAGGGAAAGTTTCTTTCATTTCTTCAAGCTTGGCTTTAACCTGCTTAATTACATCACTTGCATTACTTCCGTAGTTTTGTTTTAGTACGATAGATGCAGAAGGGTGTCCGTCAAGGTTAGAATAAATATCAAAGAATTCACTACCCAGCTCGGCACGGCCGATATCTTTTAAGCGGATGCTTTCTCCTTCCGGATTGGCACGTATAATAACGTTATCATATTCTTCAGGCTCACTGAATCGTCCTTTATAAGTCAGTACATATTCAAGCGATTGTGCTTGTATACCCGAACTTTGTCCTAAACGTCCCGGACGACCAACGATACTTTGTTCGCCAAGGGCTTTCATAACTTCATCGGTAGAAACTTTATAAGCTCTCATACGATCCGGGTTTAACCAGATACGCATAGCATATGTTCTACTACCTAATATTTGAGATCTTGCTACACCTTTAATCCTGTTGATCTCGGGAAGCATTTTAACGTTGGCGTAGTTGTACAGGAATTTTTCATCCATGTTCTTGCCTTTAGCATACAGGTTGACATACATCAACATACTTGGCTGGATAGGGGTAATAACAACACCCTCTCGCTGTACAAGTTCCGGTAGTAGTGGCATAACCTGGTCTACCCTTGTTTTTACCCTGATAACCGCTTGGTTAGGGTCGGTACCCGGTTCAAAGATTATCCTTAAGGTTGCTTCACCGGCACTGGTAGCATCGGTAGCCATATAACGCATATCCTGAACACCATTAATGGAGTTCTCTAAGGTAATAAGGGTCGATTTAACCAATACGTCGGCACTTGCACCGGGATAGGCAATAAAGATATTCACCGTTGTTGGTGCAATATCGGGGAATTGCGATGTTGGCAATTGTGTAATTGCCAGGGAACCCATAAAGACAATAATAATCGAAATTACTATGGCAAATACAGGCCTATGTATGAATTTACTAAACATTGTTTCTTGTTTTTAAAGTATTTCGATTACTCTGCATAAAGTTCCAAATGCGACATTACATACTCTGGTTTCTCCAGCTTATAGTTTATCTTTTCGTTTTCTTTTACAAGGCGTATACCTTCAAGAAGTACTCTGTCGTTGGTAGATAATCCTTCGCTTATAGCAAAAAGGTGAGGAAGTTCAGCAGCAATTTTTATTTCTCTCGATCTTATTTTGTTGTCTTTATCTACAACGTAAACATATTTTTTATCAAGAACTTCGAAAGTCGCTTTCTGAGGAATAAGTACAGCATTTTTAAGAGGTATTACCATTTCGATATTACCTGTTTCGCCGTGTCTTAGTAAACCTTTCGGGTTAGGGAAAGTTGCCCTGAATGCGATATTACCGGTCTCATTATTAAATTCACCTTCAATGGTTTCAACGATACCAGGGTAATCAAACATTTTGTTGTTAGCCATTAACAGGTTTACCTTAGGGGCAGAAGTGCTTTGAACTTTTGCTTTGTAATCAAGATATTCCGATTCCGGCACATTATAGTACACCCACATTTTACTGTTGTCAGACAGGTTTGTAAGCAGGTCGCCTTCATCAACAAGGCTACCCAGCCTTACGTGGAAACGGTCTATAATACCATCAAAAGGAGCCTTTATTTGCGTGAATTGCAAATGCACTTTGGTTAATTCCAATTCGGCTTTTGCTTTGTCATATTTTGCTTTAGCCATTGCCAACTCATTAGGAGATACTACATTCCTGTCGGCAAGTGCTTTAGTGTTTTTAACTTCAATTTCGGCAAAGTTTGCCTCGGCTTGGGCTCTTTTCAGTTCTGCTTCATATAATTTAGGCATGATCTGGAATAACAGCTGGCCTTTTTTTACAAATTGCCCTTCGTCTACATAAATTTTTTCCAGGTAACCTCTTTCCTGTGCCCTTAATTCAATATGCTGTATCGAATTGATTTGCGACACATACTCTTTAGTAATTGTAGTGTCTTTTTGTACAGGATTAGTAACCAGGAACTGGTCTTTTTCTTCCTTTGTTTCATTTTTTGTTTGGCAGCTTGTATTGCACAACAGCACACACAAGCCCATGATCATGAGCGTTTTCTTCATAATAATTTGCTTTAAAGCAGTACGATAAAATTTATTGGATAATTTTTTGTTGAGATTTGCGTATAAGACAATACACATGCGCATCCTCTATAGTATAGAACTATGGACGTGGCATTTGCAAAAAAACGCAGGGATAATCAGGCGGTTATTGAATTTACCTGATTATTGTAGAAATCACAGTCTGATTACTCTGAATATAATATACTTTTGGCACGATGGTGTGTAAAAAAAATGCTTACCATTAGGTAAGCTGTTTTTTGTATAAGTATAAATATATCCAGATACCTGAGTAAGATATTGTGAAGCAAAGTAGTTGTTGATTTCTAATGATTTTTTCAAAGAAATCGTTTCGTCCTCTTCAATTTCATTATCGTTAACTACAAATTTGTAGTTTTTGCTGAAATCGGGAGTTGTATTGATTATAGAGATGTCGTTAATAAGATAGCCGAAATCCGGAGTAATATCTGTACCGCTATAATTTTCTATACATAGTGTACTGTTGCTATCCTGAGTGTGAGCATGCAATAAGCCTTGCCCGCTCAACAGGAGAACGTATAGTGGTATAAAAAATCTTAGTAAATTCATCATAGGGCACAAAATTAGTGAAAGCGTACTATAAATACAAGTAATTGATCTTCAAAATTAGAAATTTTAATGTTGTAACCCCTTGATACTGTACTATAACGATTGAACATGGTTAATATCAGCTACTTAATTTTCTGACAATGCTCAAAATTAATATCATTTAAAAGGCAATACCACTCAATTACAGATTTGAAATCGAATTAACAGTCCGTTTTTAGATTTATTAACAGAATTGCTTTCTAAATTTTTCAAAATCAAAAGGTGTGCCAATAATTTTTAATTGGATTGATAGGATAACTAATATCGTTTATGAATGAATATCTTGATTTTATTCTATTTACTAAATATTTAATAATTTGACGTTATTTAGTAAATGGAATATGGTTCCATTTTGTTTAAAATATTGGATTTTAGGGTTTTATGTTATTGGTGCATTATTGGTTGTTCTCTTTTAAACTTTAAATTTCTATTTATGCTTAATGAAAAAAAAGAATTTAGCACATTTAATATGCCTTGGGAAGAGGTGTATGGTTATGTTCAGGCTGTAAAGAACGGTGATACAGTTTGGATTTCGGGTCAATTAGGACACAATAGTGAAGGCGTACTTCTTGAGGGTATGGAGAATCAATTTAAACAGGCTTATGCGAATATTGGAACCCTTTTGAAGGGATTTGGTATGAAGCACGATGATATTGTAGAAGAGGTAATTTACGTAACTGATATGGCGTCTGGATTTGAAGCTAGAAAGATATGTGGTAAATCATTTTACGCTGACCCTAAAAGAATAGCGAGCAGTATAATTGGCGTAAGCGAGTTGGCACTACCAGGGCAAATGGTGGAAATTAAGATTATTGCAAAAAATTAATAATTGACACCTTGGCACCAGACATAAAAAAAGCAGAACAGCAATGTTCTGCTTTTTTATATCTAAGTAGACTGATTAATGAATTTCTAAAGACGACAGGTAACGCTCAGCATCCAGAGCTGCCATACAGCCAGATCCGGCTGCGGTTATAGCCTGGCGGTAATCTTTATCCTGAACATCTCCAGATGCAAATACACCCGGAATATTAGTTTTAGTTGATTTGCCTTCTGTAATAAGGTATCCTGTTTCATCCATGTCAAGCTGGCCTTTAAAGATATCGGTATTAGGTTTGTGGCCAATTGCTATAAATAAACCAGTAATAGCAATTTCGGTTTTATCTCCTGTAACATTGTTTACAATTCTAAGCCCGTCAACTACCTGGTCACCTATAACCTCATCAACCTCGCTGTTGTATAACACAGTAAGGTTAGGAGTGTTTTCAACACGGTGTTGCATAGCTTTAGAAGCACGCATAAAGTCTTTACGCACCAGCATAGTTACGTGTTTACAAATGTTAGCAAGGTAAGTAGCTTCCTCGGCAGCAGTATCACCTGCCCCTACGATTGCCACATCCTGGTTGCGGTAAAAGAAACCATCGCATACGGCACACGCCGATACACCACCGCCTCTTAAACGCTGCTCACTAGGAAGGCCTAAATATTTGGCAGTAGCTCCTGTAGAGATAATTATTGTTTGAGCGTGAACTTCTTTATTATCGTCTATGGTAACTTTATGCCACCCTCCCGGTTCTTTACTAAATTCTACAGCTGTCGCCATACCAATCCTTACCTGTGTACCAAAACGTTCAGCTTGTTGTTGTAGCTGCATCATCATGGTAGGTCCGTCTATACCTTCAGGATATCCAGGAAAGTTGTCAACTTCAGTAGTAGTGGTTAGCTGTCCACCCGGTTCCATACCGGTATAAACAACAGGTTTCATATCTGCCCTTGCAGCGTATATAGCCGCAGTATAACCTGCAGGCCCAGAGCCTATAATTAGGCATTTTATTTTTTCTATAGTCTCAGACATAATTTATTGAGGTCTTAAATTCGGTATGCAAATGTAAGTTTTAATTAAAAATATTACTACTCAAATGCATCAGTTTTAGCTATGAAAAAATAAAATTAGCTTATCGTTTTGATATAACAATTTTAGTGGTATATTTGCACCGCTCAAATGGAGTAATCCACTTTGAATTCGGGGTGTAGCGTAGCCCGGTCATCGCGCCTGGTTTGGGACCAGGAGGTCGCAGGTTCGAATCCTGCCACCCCGACTTTTAAGACTTTCAAAGTCAGTCAAAACCCCTTAAATCCAATGATTTAAGGGGTTTTTCTATTTATTCAACTCCAAAATATTCAAGTTATATCAAAGAAAATGGGACCTATTCGGCTACCCCTTTTCTTTTTTTACCTTGCAGGTCCCAAAAATCATTTTAATATCATCGTTTTCAGTCTGTTGTGCTCAAATTTTAACATTTGATGCTTCTCAAAATACGCGTTTATTTGATCAAAAAATCAGATGTATTGAGACCTATTTAATGTGCAAATCTTTTGAAACATTAAATTTTTGAGATATGAAAACAGCAGGAATTACATTCGGGGTCCTCTTTTACCTAAAGACCCAAAAAACCACGATCCAAGGTTCGGCTCCTATCTGTGCCCGAGTAACGGTAAATGGAAAACGGACTGAGATTTCAGTCAAGCGTTCCGTTAAGGCAGCCGAATGGGATGAAAGAAAAGGCATGGCTAAGGGAAACCGCAAAGAAATTACTGAACTCAACATTTTTCTTAACCAGTTCAAGGCAAAAATCATAAATATCTATCAGCAGATGCTACTGAATGATGCCGCTATAGACGGCCCTGCGATACGCGACCGGGTAATGGGCACGGACAACACAACTCCAACACTAATGGCACTGATGGAATATCATAATGAACAGCAGATGCATAAACTTGCTCCGGGAACCATGAAGAATTACCATACCACCCAGCGGTATGTAAAAACATTCCTGAGGGAGAAACTCTACAGAAATGATATTGCCCTTTCGCAGCTTAGGTACAAATTTATTCTGGATTTTGAACGCTATTTATTTAATTATGTTCCCAAGGATCACCAGAAGCCACTTAATAACAACGGCATCATGAAGCATATCGAAAGGCTGCGAAAAATGATAAATATGGCTGTCAAGCTGGATTGGCTTGCTAAAGATCCTTTTGCCAGCTTCAAAAAACATTTTGACAAAGTGGAACGGCATTCATTGAACGGTAAAGAACTTGCATCGCTGGTAGATAAAGAATTTACTATCGAAAGGCTGAGAAATGTTCGGGATATGTTTCTGTATAGCTGCTACACGGGTCTTTCATATATTGAACTAGCTGAACTAACCCCAAGCAAAATTATTACAGGTATAGACGGCGGGCTTTGGATATCTACAAGCAGGGCAAAGACAGATACAGGCGTAAGTGTACCGCTTCTGCCACAGGCGATAGAATTAATGGAAAAATATATAGATGATCCAAGGGCCCTGAATAACGGTACAGTTTTTCCCGTAATTTCAAATCAGCGTATGAACGGCTACCTTAAAGAGATAGCTGACCTCTGCGGAATAACAAAAACGCTAACCTTTCATATCGCACGACATACTTTTGCAACGACCGTTACACTGAGCAACGGCGTACCGATTGAGAGCGTATCAAAAATGCTGGGACATACAAGTATTCGTACCACTCAAATCTACGCTAAGGTAGTTGAACACAAGCTCAGCGAGGACATGCATAAACTTAAACAGCGGATGACTACTCATTTATTGGACAATTGAAAAGGTAGAAATTTCGAGATAAAAGGCAGTCTGCAATGGCTGCCTTTCTTTTGCCTAGAATTACTCATGATAAACTTATTTAAGATTGATCTCATTTTTGAATAGGGTTTTAGACGCAAAAAAGAGCCATAACCAGCCAAACATACAAAGTTTCACTTTTCAATCATACCACGACTTTATTTTGTTCTGATATGTGAAACCTCTGTAACTATAAGGTAAGAGTTATTGTAAATATAAAAAAGTGAGTATTATGAATGTAGATATTATTACAAGAGATGATCTTGAAAAATTTAAAAAAGAACTGCTGGAAGAAATTAGAAGATATCAACAGTATCCTCGCAAACAGGGTGAAGAGAAGCGTGTGTGGCTGAAAAGTTATGAGGTTCGTAAACTTCTAAGTATTTCTGCGGGGACTTTACAGAACCTTAGGATAAATGGAACTCTTCCATATAATAAAATTGGGGGTCTTATTTACTACCGGTATGAGGATATTCAAAAGGTGATGGATGGTGTGAACAATATTAAGTGATACACACGGTGGAAAAACTTCCCTAAAGTAAGTAAAAATACTCCCTGATTTTGAATTTAAATTATAATTAAATTGTCTGATTCTGCAAATTTTCCTTTAATTACAGCAGATTGTTTTTGTCCTGGAATTTCTAAAACTAAATTCAAAAATATGCCGTTTGCCGGCCTTGAGACGTTACCTCCAAAAGTTCCATCTTCATTAGATTTCAATTTCTGATAAAGTTCGCCTCGTTGGTAAAAGTAACGATCTTGGATATCTATTTTCTCAGAGGAACCGTCTGGCAGTTCAGCAAGAAGAAACTCTTGAGCTGTATTTTCGGTAATAATCCCGACTGGAAATTGAAAAGTCATTTTCCCTTTTATTTTCCTTTGTACTTCAATTTCATTTTTTAAATATATTCGCACACAATGCGAAATAAGCGATGACCCGTTTTGAGTAATAATTGTAGGTTGATAAAGAAAAACGATACTTATAGGTTTGGCAGGAAACATTTCAAAGTAGTCATCAAGCCACTGCTGGCAACTATCAACTGAAACTGTATCAGGTAATCTGATAAATAGTGTATTGATTATTTGTTCATTTTCTACTGCTGAATGTTTTTGCAAATTAGTACACGCTTCTTCTAATTTACTGTATAAATTTTTCCGTTCATTCTTATGATAAAGGCCCGATATCATAAGGGTATAAGAATTGTATCCTGAGTGAAAGTCTCCATTAAGAGGGCTTATCAGCATTGAGAAAGTTAGTGCATCTTTTGATGGATCGTCTTTTGATTTTTCCACAACACCACAAAATGGATCGGCATCTTTTCTTTTTAGGGCAAAAAACTTATCTGCTGATTTATGAAATGTCACCCAATCACGTTCTTCAGGAAAGTGGTCTCCAAAATCAATATAGATTTGAGTGGGTGGATAATTATATTTTTTCAATAATTTGACAATCATTTCTTCAGCAAGTTTTGCTTTTTTTAGAAATGTTTTTTGAGAATTTGAAGTTCCATAGTTTTTAATTGACACCCTAAGTTTAGGATTATGGGGATGGGTAATAGTACCATCAAAGCCAGCTTGATTTAATTCAGCTGGACTTACAGGATGTTTTTCTGAATGCATAGCGCTAAGTGCCATTAATTCAAATATTGCACCTCTGGAATTATTTACTTGTTGACTTTTAGATATTTTGATTTGCTCCTTTGTCCATCTCTCGTCAATAGCCTGTAAAGTATCTATAGCCGTTGCCAAGAACATTAGCTCATGAGTAGCCATTTCATCGGCCCGACTCCATAATTGAGAAATTGGATGTAAATTATTTGTCTTTAACCACTCACCTTCATAATTTAATTCAATTATTTGCATCAATCGATCAATTTCTTCGGGTGTTTCTCCTGTACTGTGTCGTCTTGCCATAATAAATAGGTTGTTAGTTTTTAAGTCTTCGAAATAAATATCCTTTAAGTTTTTTCAATCATAAAATATTTTGAGGTAGACTGTAGCAATATCTTTTATGGAAGAAAAATTTCCATAGGGAAGTCTAATAATTTACCAGTTTCGATTTCACTCCTTATATTATCATTTCGTTCTAATCTGCTTTTAGTAGTTCCAGCACCAAAGACTCTGAATATTGAATAATTATTTCCATGCTTAAACATTTGTTTCCATTCTTCCAAGGATAGGTTTATCATTTCCTTGGTAGGCGACGGCGTACCCTTTACCTCGATACACTTTGAAACCCCATTTTCCTTGACCGTAAAATCGTAAGGAAGATAACTCTCAGAAGCTTCATTATGCCAAATAATTTCAGTAAAACATTCTGAGTTTTCATGGAGATATTTATTAACATATTCTTCTGACCATCGTCCTATATCAACTTTTACTTGTGAATTTTCAATAGGCTTATAAATTTTGGAAGTAGTGACCGTTACTTGGGACAGGTTATTTACAACAGCAGTAACGTCTTTAAAATTAATCTCTTCCACTTTTACCTCAGGTGTGAAAACATTTTCAAAATCGATATCTACACCTGTATAAGGACTTTCTGGATCTCCTGTTTCCTCTGGATAATCAGTTCTTTTTCGAGCGTTTCTGTCCCTGCAGTATTAGCTACTTCAACGCCGTTCATGTAGACTTTGTAGGTAGCGTCAGGAGTAAACAATTTCATCTGTTCGCCAATCCTTTTATTATCGCCTAAATACGCATAGGCATCTATCAAATTCCTTAGTTCTTCCTTGGTTTTTAAAATTTCTAATGACATAACTTTATTTATTTAATTATTGTTAAAACTTGTATTCATGGATAATGCAGCAGATAAGCTGTTTATCAGATCTGCCCGAGTCCACCATCGACAAAAACTTCGCTTCCGGTCATAAACCCGCTTTCATCCGAAGCAAGAAATAGTGCTGCAGATGCCACCTCGACAGGTTCGCCCATGCGGCCAAGCGGGGACTGTTGTTCGATACCGGCCTTGACAGCCTCCAGCTGCCCGACGGCATCAAGGTTTTTGATTACGTTATCGGTAGAAGTAGCGCCTGGGGAAAGGACGTTGATACGGATACCCGATCCTTTCAGGTCTAAAGCCCAGCTTCTTGCAAAATTCCTTACTGCCGCCTTTGTTGCATTGTAGACACTCATCGCAGGAGTGCCTTTATTGCCGCTTATTGATCCTGTAAGGATTATCGAACCTCCGCTTTTCATCAGCGGTAAAGCTTCTGCACAAGGAATACGGTTCCTTTGACGTTGCTCGTAAAAAGCGCATCAAATGAGGCTTCAGATATATGTCCCAGTGGTTCCCACTGTGCAATCCCAACGTTTGAGAACAGCACGTCAATTCTTCCATGTGCAGACTGTACCTCCGACATAAGATGGTCAATATCCTTCAGATTGGAAACATCACTCTTTATCGCTGTAATATTACTGCCGATTGCCGCAACTGCTTTGTCCAGCGTATCTTGGCTGCGTCCTGTTATGTAAACATAAGCCCCATGCGCTACAAATAGTTTGGCAGATGCAAGTCCAATTCCATTACTTGCCCCTGTAATTACTATAACTTTATTCTCTAATCGTCTCATGTTTTTTTTTGTCCTTTTTTAATTCTTTTACAAAATTACCGTATATTTGCTTACAATTTATTAGTCGTTACATAAAGGTTAGCAACTAATCATAAAGCTCTTGTAAGATGGAAAAAACAAAACAAGCTATGGAAATCCCCTTAAACAAGGAATTTACAGAAGAATGCACTCGCGTATTATCAGCAGTAAGTGATGCATTGTACGCAATTGGTGGAAAATGGAAACTGATGATAATAATAGCGATGGCAAGGGGCAATAAGCGATTTACCGAAATTCAGAAACAGGTTAGCGGTATTTCTGCACGGGTGCTTTCAAGCGAACTGAAAGAATTGGAAATGAACGGATTTATCATTAAAAAAGTTGCTGTCGGCTATCCTGTGAGTATTGAATACGAATTGCTTCCTTACAGCCATACCTTGGAAGAAGTTGTGGGAGCAATGACCAAATGGGGTCTGCAGCACAGGGAAAAGATTAAAAACGATATGTCTGCCGGCAGCTAGTAAATGTCTAATTTTTATATTTAAGAATGGATAAGATTGCAGTTATCGGAGGGCTCGGAACATTATCTGGCGGAGACCTGTTCTTTAAGTTATTAAAGAATCCGAGGGTACTGAAGAATCAGATGAATTATCATTTTGTATTTGAACAGCAACCTTACAGTCAGATAAACCTACCGCTATACCATGAAGAAGACCTGAAGTCAAGAAAGTACTATACCTACAACGTATGCAAAAATTTTGAAGGCAGGGAAGTGACAAAAATATTGCTGCCCTGTTTTGCCAGCCACTCCTTTCTGGACGAGCTGCAAAAAGAAATCAGCATTCCGATCATTAACATTTTCGAGGCGCTTTCAAGATACATAGGTTCCAGGTATGAAAAAGGTACGAAGATCGGAATTCTTACTTCTGACTTTGTCAAGGACAGTTCCATGCTGGGGCATTACCTGGAGGGGTACGGCCTTATTTTTCCAACGAACCAGCGCCAACTGATGGCGTCGATTTACGGAGAGCAGGGCATCAAGAACGGTCATTTGGACGGACTACCATTGGAATATGTATTTGAATCCTGCACTGAATTGATGGCTCAGGGCTGTGATGTTATCCTTCCAGGGATAACGGAGCTTTCCCTTATTGCCGAACAGCTCTGGAAAAGGGGTATCCCCATTGTCGATGTCAATCAGATTTATGCAGACTATGCACTCGAAAACCAAAATGATAACTTAATAGAGAAACCTTTCAAGCTCGGTATCGTTGGCGGGGTGGGACCATCTGCAACGGTAGATTTTATGAACAAGATCATACGGAATACACCTGCAAAGAAGGATCAGGACCATATCAAGATGATCGTAGAGCAGAATCCGCAAATTCCAGATCGGACGGCTAACCTTGTCTTTCAGGAAACCGATCCTACAATAGCCATGTTCTCTACCTGCAAGCGCCTGGAAGCGGAAGGAGCCGATGCTATCGCCATACCCTGCAATACTGCACACGCTTTTGTAAAAAGCATTCAGGAACACCTCGATATACCCATAATCAATATGCTCAGCACAACAGCAGAATTTATTGATAGAGAATTCGGAACGAGTACAAAGGTCGGACTGCTTGCAACAACCGGCACCGTACAGAGTAAGGTTTATTACGATGTCCTTAAGGAATTCGGTTTTGAGGTTATTATACCTGATGAGACCCACCAGAAAAATGTGATGGAAAGTATCTATGGCGACCTGGGTGTCAAGGCCGGATTTACAGCCGGATTCTGCAAGAGCGAAATCCTAAAGGCAGCTGATTTTCTCATAGACCAAGGCGCGGACGTAATTATTTTAGGCTGTACCGAACTTCCACTGATGTTTTCTGATGTAGACCGGATCACTAAGGGCGGAAAAATAGTCTCCCTAATAGATCCTACATTAGTATTGGCGAGAAAAATTGTAGTACTGTCTGGAAAATAAACAGTTGTCATATAAACCTTTCGGATATGCTATAACATCACAGCCATTTGCTGTATAGCATTTAGAGATTCAAAAAGATAGAAAAAGAATAAAATAAATATAATTCTGGCGATCAGATACTTGCCGTTTTTTTATAGGCTTTGTGCCCGTTTTTACCCTTGTCAGCAAGTATAAATAAATCATTTGATCTTTTACTATCAAAACCATTAACAAAAGCTGGTCATGTAAATACAAAAATATGCGACCTGAGGCATTAGTCCTGCGTGCAGTTGTCCGTCACTGCCTGTCCACGCTCTTGCGCTCACTTTCCCTGTCAGTTCTACCACCGTACCTTTTGTGAGTATCTGCGCTACTTTTGGACTAAGCCAATAGGCGCAGTCGAAATACGTTGTCTGCTCTATGCGCTCGCCCGCTTTATTTTTGTAGCTGTCGTTGATGGCTACCGAAAAGTTTACTACTGTTTTGCTGTCCGACACGTTGCGTACCTGCGCATCTGCTGTCACTCTTCCTGTGATGTTCATAATTCCTACGATTTTTAGTGATTAATTTTTTTTTGAAATTTTATTCGGCAATGAGAGGAGGTGCTGTTTTGTTTCATCAAATCCATTTTTAATATTTTAATTCTCATTGCTGACATTTTTTTTATTCGTCTAAAGAGCCGGAGTATGCTATGTTTCGTTTCGGGAGCATAAAAAGGTTAGTGTTTAGCAATAGCAAGGTTTTGACAAAAAATACAACCCGGATGGGTGGAGATTTTTTGTCAAACCTGAAGGGCCTGGCCTTGCTATTGCGTTAAAGACACGGAGTTACCTTTGCTGCTGAAATGAGACAAAAGCATACTGGTTATTGAATTTAAAAATGAATGGGAAGCAATGAGCTTTATTGGGCACAGAGATAAATTAGATTATAATTAATACAAAAACAGGTATTTATACCTGTATAAATAAATATTCAACTTATTATCTTTAATTTATTTTGTAATAAAAAAGCCAGTAAAAAATTCATCATAACTATGAAAATATTCATTACTCTTTTATTGCTATTGGCAATGCACACTTACTGTTACTCCCAAAAGACTGCACCAGTTGCTGGGCATGCCGCACGTTTAGTAGACCTTCTGAAGAAAGATTACAGCTCTTTAGATGTTACTTCACGAAATGAGACTATGTTAAATGACATGGAGGAAGTATTGGCGACATTCAGGGTTTACACTGGCAACGAATACCCTAAAAATTTTCAACCTGCTGATATAAGCGTTGTAAATCCTTTGAGCAGCGATAATCATGCTATAGAATACCAGGTTAATACTATTGAGAACGAATATGGTCTATATATAGGTGCTGTTACAGCATACAATAATATTTCTAAAACATTGGCAGCAGTTAGTGTTTCCTCTACCAGTGCAACTGGTTATGGAAGTCCATATGCAGAGTTTTCAAGATTGAATGCAGAAATGTTAATTGCAAAGAAGAATTACGAAAGAGAAAAATTAAAAGAGACAACTAATCAGTTCCTAATACTGCGTAACTATTTTAAAGAAGCTAATCCTTATTTGTCATATATGCTAGAATTATTTGTTTTCAAATATGATCAATTAAAGACATTTGGACTAGATATTTATTCAAAAGCCAACTATACTTCTTCTATACAGAAGGCGCTGCCTTTTTTTGGAGGTGATCTTGCTTTTAAAGAAGCTATAGATGGATTAAGTAAATTTCTGGCTAAGCGAATTAAAGATGAACTTACAACCTATGCAGTTCAAAAAGTGCAGGAATATTTGAATAACCCAAAACCTGAAAGTTACTTAAATGAGCTTATGGTTCTTTTACCGGTAACAACCTCGTATTTAAAATCTTTTGACAGTACACGTACCTTAAATTTTATAAATGACCTTAAACAGTATATTGAACAGGATCTTAACAATTTAATGGATAATGCTCCTAACCTAAAAAATACCCCTCGGTTTAAAAGTTATATAAAAATGCATCCGGATCTCGATTTTGCCTTTGAAGCCTTAGAGCTGATTCCACAAATACAAAAACTTGAAAATCCAATAGACTATTTTGACATTCTTGAAAACAGTCGGAATATTCAGCGTTGGGGAAATATCAATTTGATAGATGCGGCAGGCGTTCATACTGCTTTAGTAACAGAAAATAATGTTCTAAAATTTAATATTTCAAACAGCATCAAATTTGCGTCAATGATAGCTCATAGTCTGGTTGTTGTGGAAAATAACAAACCTAGATTTGCTTCAACTGCTTTTATATCTGCTTATAGCAGTGAGGTGAATTTTTATATGCTCTATCTTGGTTTTTTAAAACAGCAGAACAAAAAATTTTATAATGTGTCTTACTATATGAATCCAAATATTAAAACATTAGAAGTAGGATTGAAAAATCTTATGACAACTATTATAACACCCGCAGCTGTTACTGCATCTGAAAAAAAATATCAGATAATATCTAGTAATATGATTCAAATAGCAACTAATGCTGAACGTTTAAATACAAGTTTCAATGACATTAAAAAAACCAATAGCGCAAAAGAGAAAGTAACTGCCGAACAAATTCATGATCTGACAGGTAACATAATTGATTTCGCTGAAGAGGTGATTAGAGTGATAGATACATTGGCTACTGATGAAGATTTAAAGCTATTTGATTCCGCCACTAATGGAACTATTGCCAAAACAACAAAACCGTATTTTATTACAGCACGTACTGTTAATAATATATTTCTTGACCTCCATACAAAAAGCTACACAACGGCTCTAGTGAAAGCAATTGAAATACCGCTTGCTTTTGCAAAAGATAATTCGCAATCCAGAGTTTACAACTCCATCATATCCGTAGTTAATAACACTAAAGACATTCAGCAATTATATAATTTAAAAAAATTACTTTCTTATGACAGGGTTTATACTGATATAGAAAAATTGGAAAATCAGCAAAATCTTGGACTTTGGATAAAAATAGCGTTGGAAAGCAACCCAAATCTCACTACTTATGCTGCAAAGTATGTTCCTGTTTATGAGTCCTTGAAAAACAATGATAAAGACGGTACGTTTAATACAGATCTTAAAGCCTTCGAAGATTTAATCAAGAACAATAATATTATTTTCTACAAGGAATATGCAGGAATCGACATATATGATATTTTAAATAATGTAGAGAACTTATTGATAAAGCATAATATTACCAATGTTAATGTTAAAAATGACATTAGGGCTGCAATCAAAAATGCCATAGAAAATACTATAAAATATTATGTTTATGACGAGAAAGACAAAAATGAACAGCGAAGGGAAGATATTAAATTGATGATTCAGAATTTCAAATATTACATGCCAGAAGTTTTTCCTGACGTATTTGAGTTTAAGGATGAAAATACTATAAAGTTAATTCACTTTGTAAATGACGTTGCAAATGCCGAAAATGCTGAAGATGTGGAAAAAGCCTTAAACGCTTTTGCACTACCCCCTGGAAGTTCTTCACTTAAGGAGCATACTTATTCTTACTATTCTATTAATTCCTATCCTGGACTATTTGGCGGAATTACCAGCAGCGACTTTAATGGTGCGAAGGAAACATATACTACAGGAATTACTGCTCCTATAGGATTCTATTTTCAACCATGGCCGGCTGGGGCAAAAGTAACCTGGGGTATTTACGTGCCCATAATTGATATAGCTGCACCGGTTAGGCTTCGTTTAAACGGTGATAATGATACAGAAGTACTGCCAGATTTTGATTTTATGGATATTTTTAGTCCTGGGATTTATTTTAGTTTGGGATTTAACAAGAGTCCTTTTGCACTAAATATTGGCGGACAGTTTGGACCAAGATTAAAGGCGTTAAGCAGCGACACTTCTTCCACAGATGGAGGTAATTCTGCACAACAAATTGTAAATGAAAAACAAGTCTTTTACTTTGGTATTGGCGCTGTGATAGATATTCCTTTATTCACTCTATTTGCGAGATCACAAAATTGAGTACGATGCGAAAAATATTAGCCGTTTTAATATTTATAATCGAATTTATCACTTGTTCTTACGGGCAGGATACTTTGCCAAGAAAGGCAGTGCAGGAATCGTTAAAATCGGATAATATAAAATTTCATATTAATCAGGATAGCCAGGAAAAAGAGGAGCATGAAAACTATTTTCAGGAAGGAATGTTTATAGAATCGGTTCAGGCTAATGCCAAGGCGGTAATCCACGTTGAAACGGAAGAAGAAATGTATAATTCCAAAAGGCTGCATGGTCCAACTCAGTTTGACAGCAGAATTGAAATAGCGCAACTGTCCTCAAAAAATGAGGAGCATATTAATATTCGCAGGGTAAGTGAATCAGTTGGTATGATAGTAGAAAGAAAAAATTTGTTTAAAATTTCAGAAAATAGGTATCAGTTAAATATAACAAACACCTTAGGAACACTATACAACTTATGTCAAGGAGAGGCTTTTTCGGAACAGATGGTTGTGGGAAAAGGGACTGCATTTATTATTGAAGAAAATAAAATGATGACGGCAGCACATGTTTTCCAAGGACCTTTAAAAGATTATGCGATTGTTTTTGGTTACAGAGTAATAAATTCTTTAGGTACGGCCGAAAGCAGTGTTTCTGCAGATGATGTATATTTCCCATCTCAATTAATCGAAAATAATTCTGAATTGGATGTTACAATTTTTAAAACGGACCGTCTTATTGCAAGACCAATATTATCTTACGAGAAATCCTCGCTTTTAAAAAAGGGAAGTGAAATTTATATGCTCGGATATCCAATGGGTCTTCCACAAAAGCTTGCAATAAATGCTGATATTTCGGACGATTCGAACTATCAATTTTTTTACACCACACTCGACAGCTTCCAAGGTAATTCTGGATCGCCGGTATTTAATTTAAACTCTCATAAACTAATAGGGATACTTGTTTCAGGTATGGTTGATTATGAACTGCGGGGTGATTGTTATAAATCAGTCAGCTGTCGACAGCCCTATTGCTTAGGTGAAAAAGTTATACGGATTGAACTTGCTATTGAGTAAACGAAGATATTAACAGAACCAAGATGTAGTAAGTAGACAAACATCCTAGTACCTGTGCATAAAAGTAACATTGCAGGCTAAAACTTCAGCGGTAAATAATAACTCATTATCAATACTTTAATATTAACAAATTGACGATTAATTTGTGTTTTTGATATGTAAAAATCTCCTACTAATGGTTGTTAAGAGAAAAAATATGAAAATATGACAATTTAAAATGGTTCAACAGAAAAAACAGATTCCTAAAAATCAGCATTTTGTACCACAGTTTTTCCAACGTTTCTTCTCTTATGAAAATAACGGAAAAACTATTGGTATGTTCAATACAAAAAGTAATCTTTTCAAAAGCCAGGTATCAATCTCTTCACAGCTCACAAGTAATTATTTTTATGGGCAGGACGGCGATTTGGAAAGCTGGCTTTCAAATCTCGAATCAATTGCTGCTCCTGTCTTTAAGGAAATTTGGGAAAAAGAAAAGCTTCCCATGACGCAAAGTGCAGATCACTTTAAAATGCTTCATTTCATGGTTACTTTGGATCTTAGAAATCCTATTCATTTTAAAATTCTGGCTAGATTGGAGCAGAAGCTTCTTAACACTAAGTCTAAAATTAGTGATGGCAATGTGCCGACTAATCTGATTCCCGGATTACAAGAACAGCAATCTGTTGAAGGAAAACTGCGTTCTCTCAAATCTGCCGAATTGTTGGTGCCGGATCTATTGAAACTAAAATACAAACTTATTAAAAATGCAACTTCAAAACCTTTTATCATTTCAGATAATCCTTTAGTCATTTATAACCAGCTTTTTGAAAAAAGGAAATGGAAATTTTGCAGTCAGAGAGATTTTGGATTAAAGGGACTGCAACTTTTTCTGCCACTGACCGACCACTATATGCTTCTAATATACGATAATGATATTTATAAATTTGGAAATAAAAAAGAGCATATAGTAACAATTGATGATATCAATAGTATTGACCAGCTTAATCTTCTGCAGTTTCTTAATTCTGAAGCTACAATTAACTTTAGTCACAAAGCTTCTGAACATTATATCACAACTTTGCATGACAGATCCCTAAAGTATAAAAAAGCCAATGATGATTTCATAAACGTGCATAAGATGAATGCTCCTCAAGGGGCTCCCAACTTAACGGCACAGATGATTGAAATGGGAGTTTCCGATTTGAATATTAACCTATCTATGCAGAAACTAAATTTTATCTCCAAAGCTTCCGCAGTTAAACTGCAAACCATTTCAGATCAATATAGAAAAAATATTAAATATACAGGTCATACATATACAGTCTATACAATTTCGCCAATTTAAGAAAAATTGATTTAGTTAATCAATTGATTTATCTTCCTCTGCAATACTACTTGATCAATCAAATAACGAAACAAGTAAAATATGAGAAATTTTCTCATGTTGAATTAATTTAATATATTTGTGAGACATTTTCACAAATACACACTTATGTTAATCGAATTTTCAGTCAGTAATTACCTGTCATTTAAAGAAAAAGCTGTGCTTAACCTATCGGCAACGGCAATTAAAGAACATATCGATTCGAATGTTACAAATACAGAGCGAGTTGATTTGTTGAAAGGCGCAATAATTTTCGGCGCGAACGCAAGTGGAAAGAGCAACTTTATAAAAGCAATGTCTACTATGCGGAGGCTGGTACTGTTTTCATTTGAACAATCTTCTTCTGAGGAGTTAGATATCGATCCATTTCTTTTAAATTCTGTTACTGATACGGCTCCCTCGATGTTTCAAACGGTATTTTTACTTGATAATATTCGCTACAGGTATGGCTTTGAAATAGATAATAAGGCTGTAGTCTCTGAGTGGCTATTTGAAACGGTAAAAAAAATAGAGAAGCCACTGTTTTATAGGATCAAGGATGGTATCGATGTAATGAAATCATTCTCGGAAGGAAAAGACCTGGAAGAGAGAACCCGTGATAATGCTTTATTCTTAAACGTTGTAGACCAATTCAATGGGAAAACTGCTAAAAAGATTATCAGATGGTTTAGAAATTTTATTACTATTTCGGGACTAAAACATGAAGGCTACAAAGGGGTAACTTTTGGAATGCTTGAGAATAAGCAAACGCGTAATTTATTAATTGACTTTTACAAAAAGATAGATTTGGGATTTGAAGACATTGCTATTTTTAAGCAGCAATTTGACCCTAAAGATCTTCCGGCTGACATTTCAGAAAATGTGCTGAAGCAGATTGTTACAGATCTTGAAGGTGCCTTTAAAATTGATATTAAAACTATTCATAAACGTTTTGATGGAAAAAATAATCAAGATGGTATTGTTGAATTTGATATGCGTAGTCAGGAATCTTCGGGTACAAACAAACTTTTTAATATTTCAGGACCTGTATTTGATGTGCTCAATGATGGCGGGGTATTGGTCATTGATGAACTGGATGCCAGTTTGCATCCTTTATTGACACTTGCCGTAACAAAATTGTTTCATTCCAAAGAATCAAACAGGAATAGCGCACAGTTGATTTTCGCTACACACGATACGAATTTGCTGAACTACGGAAATTACCGCCGTGACCAGGTATTTTTTGTAGAGAAAGATAATTATGGCGCTTCCTCAATGTATTCTCTTGTAGATTATAAGGAAGAGGGAAAAACTATTAGAAAAGACAGGTCATTTGAAAAGGATTATATAGAAGGACGATATGGTGCAATTCCGTTTATTGATAATGTTACAAATGTAAAGTTGGAATGGCACGAAAAATAAAAATCCCAAACGAAATTCTTAAAAGAGAAGCTCGTAAAGAAGAGAAAAGGAAAATAAATTTTCGCCAAAAGCGAAAATACTATCTGATAGTTTGTGAAGGTCAAGAAACCGAACCCAACTATTTCAAAGGCTTTAAAGACGATCTTCCCAAAGGTGTATTAACCTCTTTTCAAATTGATATTGCAGGAACCGGACGAAATACGATGACTCTGGTGACAGAGGCATTGAGGCTTAAAGCTCAATACGAAAAGAATAATGGAAGGCCAGTAGACAAACTTTGGACAGTATTTGATCGTGACAGCTTTCCTGCTGCTGATTTTAATAATGCGATAAATTTTTGCAACGCAGCGACTCCTGTAATTGGGTGTGCGTGGTCAAATGAGGCTTTCGAACTTTGGTTTTTGCTCCATTTTCACTTTTATAACACAGGCATGAACCGTACACAGTATGAAGCACTGATTGAGGCAAATTTGCGTCCTATTTTAGGACACAATTATAATTACGAAAAAAACAGCCTCGAAATGTACAATATTTTAAAGGAGCATGGAAATGTGGCAGATGCGATTGCAAGAGCTGAAAGTCTTGCTGAGTTGTATGATGGAAGGACAGACTATGCAAATCATAATCCCTGTACTATGGTGCATCTTTTGGTGAAGGAATTGCAGGAATTACAGTTACAGGAAGTCAATTAGATATAAAAAAATAAATCAATAAAATATGGAAAGTAAGTTATTACAGCCTTTTCTCCAGGCTGGTCTTTTGGATATAGGGGATAATGATGCCAGACTTGAACATATTACAAAGTCGATACAAGATTTGCGCACTAAATTATCAGCAAATAAAGGTTTGCTTATCAGTTATACTCTTGTTGCCCTGGATCCCTCTATACCAGATACGGAACCTGTTTTAATTGAAACTGAAGTAATAGTCTCAGAACATTGGAAAGCATTGCGTTCTAAGTTTACTGAAAGGCCTATTCCTTTATTGAGAGCCGTTATACTATGCGCATTGGATGACCTTGGCAGTCAAGATGTCTCTATAGCAAGAATTATATACTTAACGGGTTCCAATTTTTATCCTTATGCTAAATTAGGTAGAGAAAAAGATATTGTTGAAAAAATGCTGCACGAGTTGGGTAATATTGCTGAAAAGGACGCCGTTCAAGAATGGTCATTGACAGCAACACAACCAGAATTAAAAATTTCACCCTTAAAAGTTAGCGGATTAAAATTTAGTGAGGTAAACCTTGATACTACAGATTTAAAAACAAATTTAAAAAAAGCTGCATCACATAGCCCTGAAGGCTATCAACAGTATAGCCATTCAGATCAATGGTCTACTCATTTTACAAATATCGCCACTCCCGCAATAGAAACTCTCCTAACAGCGACTTTTAAATCTTTTGCAGACGGTCTTTCGCCTGCTTCGATCGAAACTCCAATAAATAAATTCTTTACAGAATTCAAAGCATCACTTGACAAAACCTTAAAAGCTTCATTTACATCCATACAGGCAGTAGAAAGGAGAAGCAAATTGCTTTGGTGGAAAGAAACTTTATACTCTACTTCATTAGAGAATAGCTATAGAAGTGTCGATAAATACACTCAGCCTTTTGTTATGGCAAGTGACCTATTTCAGCAGTTACCAGCCATTGTTCCAGTTAGTGTCAATTTTTTATTGAGAGACACTATATTGATCTTGGAAGATACAGCAGATGAGAAGAAACCGTTCTCTGAAATCCTTAATTCCGTCGATACTCCTGAACATAAGGCCGTGCTAAAAGATCATTTTAGGGAAATAGAAAATCAGGTTCGCAGAATTTCTTTATCAGACTATTTTGGTTTGCTATTTGAAGGTAAAACCACAAGTGATACATTTAAGCAATATACAGGAGTTGATGAAACAGAATTGGTGTCACTCAATGATATTGCTGTAATTGTATTGCATGATTTTATGGCACAACATTTAACTACCCTATAGAAATGGCTGGAAATTGTAGCAAAGGAGATTGTTATCCTGAAGAAACAGGATGCAATTATGAAGGTTGCGAAGTTTTAAAAGAATGTCCGCATTACAAAAAAGCTTCTGCTACCGAAACATTGGAAAACACAGAAGAAATTGATTCCGAATACTTTATGCGTATTCCTTGGACTGGAAACACCTTTGGATTGCAGGATTTAAACTTTTTGTCCTCTACTTCAAAAGTAATCCTGATCGGTATCACAGGCGTTGCAAGTGCAGGCAAGACAACATTCCTGGCAACTTTGTATTGTTTGTTGCGGAACGGCCACAAAATAGGCGATTATCACTTTTCTGGTTCATTAACGTTAAATGGCTGGGAAAATATTGCATGGTATTTAAGCTGGAAACAAAATAACAACATCCAGTTTCCTCCGCATACCAGCGGTAATTCGGGCAGAGTTCCAGGTCTGCTGCACCTTTCTTTGAGAAACAGCGCTGGTGAAAAAAAAGAAATGATTTTTACAGATGCTCCTGGCGAATGGTTTGATAGCTGGACCATCAATCAAAATGATCCAAATGCAGAAGGTGCGAATTGGATTCATCAAAACGGAGACGCATTCCTATTGTTTTCGGATTGTGAAATGCTGGACGGAGAAGGTCTTGGCAAAGCTCGCAGACAGATAAGACAGGTGTCAGACAGAATAAAAAAGAATCTAGGAAATCGCCCTTTTGGACTGATTTGGTCCAAATCTGACATTCAGCTTGACGAAGAAACTACACAGCAAATCTCAGGATATATTACAAATTCTGCTATACAAAATTATGCTGAATTTAAGACTAGTGTCCATGAGGGTGTGGATGGTATCTTTTATAAAAATATACTTGAAAGTATTTCATGGATAGTAGAAACCATATCAAAACAGGTGAATAAATTGCCTGCAGTTGACCAGCACCGTGCCGATGATATGTTCCTTTCAAAACGATAATTATGTCAGAAAATAAAAACAATATATTAATAATTGGAGGGCCAAATGTCGGCAAAACACATTTCGGGGGCCAGCTCTACGGCAGACTTCTAACTCGTGAAAGCTTTTATAAAATTGTTTCACCTCCAGAAAATTTAAGTATTTTCAAAGAAGTACTTGAATGCCTTAATGATGGCAAAGCTGCTGACCATACAAATGTTAATTCAAATGAAACACTTGAATTGCAAATTACTGATACGAATGGAAAAGACATAACATTCAACTTTCCGGATTATGGAGGAGAGCAAGTCAAAGCAATAGTTAGTGACAGGCGCATTACCAAAATATGGAAAGATCAAATTGAAAAAAGTGACTCCTGGATGCTTTTTATCCGCTTGGATGAAATACTCCCCCTCGAAGACATCATAAATCGTGGAATTCCAGAAATGGAAGTGCTTGCCAAGCGAAATGAAGAGGTGGCGTCCCTTAAACTTTCCGATGCGGCCTTTTTTACAGAATTACTGCAAATGCTGCTATATGCAAAAAAAACAGCTTCATTGCAAAGAATTGCTGTTCCGAAATTGACAATCGTTTTATCCTGCTGGGATTTATTAGAAGCACACGCTGGCGACCGATTGCCCAGTGCACTGCTCCAGGAAAAATTACCATCGTTTTATAGTTATCTCAAGCAGACTTGGAAGGATGAGTATCTTGATATAATTGGACTTTCTGCAACGGAAAAAAGCTTGGATATAAAAAAAGCGGATACGGACTTTGTAAAAAAGGGACCTGAAAAATTTGGATATATAATTACGCCTGAGGGTAAGAAAGAATCAGATTTAACCCTGTCAATTGCATCATTCATTGGATAAGAGAGATATTTATATAGAACAGGCCTTTTATGGCGATATTGGAAAGTCGCATGGCTGCATTTCATCTACTTTTAGTAACAGTGAGTTAAATTCGTTCTTAACTGCATTTACTGACAGGCCTGGTGCCATACCTGCAGGAATAATTATGGAACCCTACTTGTCAGGCATACGATTCGATGGGAAATACATATTTACAAAAACATTCCCTGACCTTGCCGCAGCGCGTGGCGGGATGGTTTTTACTCATGTACTCATTTTGGAAGTAAATGATTTGTCTTACATCAAGAATCTGAACGATATACTCTCACATTTTGTCAGCGAGATTCCAAATCACACCCAATTAAGAACAATTTCGATTACACCCACGGTAGCTGAAAAAAACGAAAGGCAAGAATTCCCGTTTTATGTTCAGAAGACCTTGCAATATATTATTACAGACAATCTGCCGGTGCTGTTTTGCGGTAAACTCATATCTTTCGAACAAGCCTTATGTGCGATATGGCCAGGCCTGCCTTTAGAACTAAAAAAGAATTTCTCATACACTGCGGGTTTTTCTCTATCGTCATTAGACTATGCAAAAACCATAGTTTATATTCAGGAAAACTTAAAACCGATTCTTAAAAACTCGGTATATGTTGACGGTTTAGAGTTACATAATGTCCAGATAGAATCAGAGATAGAAAAATTTGTACTTTGCAAAAATGCAGAGAATGTATTTGAGGAGTTTATAAAGGATTTAAATATTCAACTGGCCGACTGGCCAAATGTTAAACTGGCGGTTAAGGCTTTTCTGTTGTTCCAAAAAATAGACCTAAATATAAGCCAGGATGAAATTAGGTTATTGGTTAGAAATATTTCAAAAATTTCTCCTGAATCTTCGTCGGGCCCCCAGATAAAAAATAAAATCATACAGAAGCTTGCTGACGCAATTTCATCTGATCACAACAGTAATATTAAAAGTTTGAGCAATCTCGACTTGAAGGGGTTTTCGGAGGGAGCAAATATTATTGGCAAAGCCATAGAAACTTTTATTTATACCGCTTTTAATAGTGACAAGAATTTTCAAGCTGATGCCGTTGACGAACTTCTAAAGCTTATCGATGTTTCTAAAATAAATTGGTGGCGTGATGCAGTGGTGAAATGTTTCTCCAGAGTTTGTAATAAACTAGGATATGTAAGTGGCAGCAATTCATGGCAAATTTTTCTTAAAGCGGAAAGTTCCGCAGTTAAGCTATTGTCTTTTATTCCTGGCGATAATAATGCTGAAAACATTTTTATTGAATCGATGCCGAAGTCAATTGAAAGCCTGGCTGCAAAAAAAACAGCAGCGCTCATACAGGATAAAAATTGGTTTGTTTTACATGCGCATCTGCTATTAAAATATTTACCCGCTAAAGACGCCATTAAAATACAGCTTGGCTTCGAAAGAAAGTCTCGCTCCACAAATTTTGAAGGCAGTCATTTGATAATTGAAAACTTAGGGAATGGGGACCTTTTAGACGCAGCTCTAGCGACGGCGGACGATCTTCTGGTAAACGAGTATGCTCGCCGGGCCTCAATAAAGCCAATTTTATTAAGTGATATAAATGCAGAACAATCTGTGTGGCTAAAGATTTGGTCTGAGAGCATAAGGATAACTGGCAACCTGGCACATGGCATACAGAATCTAAGTTTTACCCTTGAAAAAGTGGTCGGCTTAATAAACAGAGGCATCCCCATCCCAGAACATATATTATTGCATTTTTCCGAAAGCGAATTTTCAGATTTATCAGATCAAACACGAGAAAATATTTGGAACAACCTCCCTGACGCATTTATGCAAAAGTTTCTGAAAGCTACAGCAGCTGGCTGCATGGACAAAATTTTAAAAGGAACGCTATCATTTGATAACGTAGAAAGGGAAATTACAGCAATTCTTTGTAGCGATGATTTTATTACCGCTTTTTTAGGTCAAAACAGATCAAATATAAATGCTGTTTTAACTGCTTATTATACTATACCAGGTCTAAAAGACAGGCATCTTTCCGAATACCTTTATCTTTATAGAGACAATATAAATGAGCTGGAATCCTCAAAATTAGGAAATATTGTTTTTGAAAAAAAATTAGCCATTTCAGCCAGGCAGATATTTGAGAAAGCGAAGTATAATCCACAATACAGGATTGCGTTAAACAATTGTAAATCCCTGATAAGTTTCAGCTGGTATGAAAAACTGAGTTATGGAAGCCTATTTGGCGAGCAAGTTCCTATTGATGCCATTTACTCCGAAATTTTGAGAAAGGCAATAACAATGTACCCCCATGGTCCTGAACAAAATGACATATGGAAAAGAGCAGGCGGCGATATTAGTAAATTTAGCAATCAAAGCTCAAGGGAAGAAAACTGGAGGCATGGTTTTTCGCTCATAGTAAAAGGAGGCAGTGCAAATCTTTCTGCATCATCCCTGCTGAATATAATGATTGAGGATCATCCTCAAAATAATGAATTGAAAGAATTAAAAAAACACATTAAATAATGGCAAATAATAGAATTCTTATAATGACCGCTCTAGGTCTTGAATTTGACGCAGTTAAAAAATATTTGAATGAAATAAATGTTGTAATCCACCCTACAACTGGTTCGATTTACAATTCTGGAAAATATATCTCCGGCGATGAAGTTTTTTCGGTTCTATTAGTTGAAACTGGTGCGGGTAATGTCCGCGCCGCCGATGAAACAGGCAGGGCTATTGAATATTTCAAGCCTGATTATACATTCTTTGTAGGTATTGCTGGAGGGATAAAAGATGTAGTTCTTGGCGATGTAGTTGCATCATCTAAAGTAATAGGTTTTGAAGTTGGCAAAGACGATGAGGAGTTTAAGCCCAGATTTGATACTGTGCCTTCTTCTTACATTTTAGAACAGCTTGCAAAGCACGTGAAAAGAGAGGGCAAATGGATTGAAAGAATAGCGGGAGAAAAAAAACCAAACGCTTTTGTACTGCCAATTGCCGCAGGCGAAAAAGTGGTTTCTTCAACTCGTGCAACCACTTTTAACTATATTAAGAGATACTGCAGTGAAGCTGCAGCTGTTGATATGGAGGGGAATGGATATTTAATTGCCGCCAGACCATATCACGCTCATGGCATCGAAGTGCGAGGCATTTCAGATTTAATTGAAAATAAAGAAGAGTCTGATGCCAGCGGGTCACAACCGACTGCAGCGGCCAATGCAGCAGCATTCACTTTTGAAATGATCGATGCTTTAAAAATGAACAGCAAGCTTGAAAAAGATATTAATTCAGAAGATTTTAAAAAGAAATTTGTGGACGAACTGGTTAAACTTTACCCGCAGGGTCCGGATCAAGATGATATTTGGAAACGGGCTGGCGGTGATGTTTCTATTTTAGTGAACACCGCAAATCGACGATCGCAATGGTATAACGCTATTGAAAAACTATCTCTTGGCGGTGGGGGAAAGAGTATTACATCTGCCACTTTGATAAATGAAATCAAAGGCGACTATCCTCAGCTGATAAGTGATCTTTTTTAGTCACTCCAATGAGTGCCAAGAAGCGTAATTAATCTAAAATATTTATACTTCTTGGCATTAATATTGGCAACTTTGAATGATAGAAGACGATCAAATCAATACTTTCGGATAGCGCATTGTAATATCTTATGATACATAAATGTTACTATTTACAATATTCTATATTATGTCTTCTCTCAAAAGGTATGCGCTTACTGATGATCTGTCAATAAGAAAATTTAGAATTTGTATTACTCTCAATTTTATTTTTTGATTTTGTTTTATTTTAATTCTATTTAGGTAAATATATTTACGGATAATTACCTCCAAATAATAGACTGTATTTACCTCTAACTTAACATAGGTGCTAATAGTCAGCAAGTCACTGATCCAGATAATGCCATCATCTAGAAAGTCACTGCCAATTTCATTTAGGAGCTTCGCTATTGAATAAAGTACAGCTGGATGATCCCCATTTTCAGCTATAAATTTAGTGTAAAACTGCTTTTCACGATTTTTAAGGCTGCGCCATTGCTTTGCGGAAGATTTCCAATATGGCCAAGCCAAAAGGTAAGTATGTATAAGTTCATTTTCGTAATGATAATGCCTATTCCCTTTTAACAATTTAGTAATTGAAGGGAACATCTGATTCCAAACCATCCAGAATATATCATACGTATTTAATGCATCCTCAGCGGAAACCAATTCAACAAGCAAAGAGTTAAGTTCACGAGAATGCTCAAAATTTTCAAGCAGCGGCGCTAAAAAACTTTCTACCTCTATCGCTTGTCTGTGTAATATAAAGTAGGCAAAGCGCTTGAAAAACCTTCTGCTCTGCTGATAGTCCAAATTACGATCCCTTCCCTCAGGCAAAAATTCTTTAAAAAGTTGCGGAAGTATCGATTTAATAAATGATAGATGTTGCAAGTCTTTTGTTTCAACAGGTATAATTTTAAATGCAGTCTCCAAAACCAAAATGGAAGCCGTTTTGTTTTTTGTTAAGTCAAACTCCGCGTTGCTCAAACTAAATTTTTCTATTGCCTTATCATGCTTTTTAATAAAATTCTTTCGGACAACTGATACAGAATTATCATGATGGAAGCGTGCATTTTTTTTCCAATATTCCTGTTTCGCGCTTTCATATAGTGGTGCAAATTGCAAATAACCACCTAGAATTCTATTTGACAATGTTTCGGAAGATGACCATAACTTTTTATACATCGACTCGATTGCATAATCACAAACTCTCTTGTATTGCCCAATTGGATAAGTATCAAAAAGAATGAATAGTAAAATAAATTTAATAGTTGGAATATCATCTGGAAAATCCTCAATTAAATAAGGCAAAGCATTTATAGCCACTTCAACGCCATCAGCAATTTGGTAATCATAACCTTCTTGTAGCGGTAGTGCAGCAAACTGCATGATAATAGTTTTACAAAATGTCTTTTGCTCGTCGCTTAAATCAGAAATGTGCAATCTTATTAATGCCGAACAAGTATAGGCAGGTATATTTTGATTAAATGATGGGAAACTATTTTCGTTTGGATTGTTAAGCATATCAATAATCTCTTTTGTCTCATCATAAACCTTGTGGGGATTATTTTCATATTGGGGGTAATCCCCATATCTATGGTCAGGATTAAACTTTTGTTCAGCCCACAATTTCAGCGGACTAAAACGCATCATATTGAAATCTTTGTGAGCTGCTTCCTGTCTATAAGTTTCAAGCTCAGGTTCGATGGTAGGATTGAAATCAATTATTAGCTTATCATCTTCCTGTGTCACTATTGGGTTCATATTTCTCCTGTCAATTCGAGCTAAAACCAATCTGGTAGTCAAATCTTGTTTGGTCTCTCTTTTTTTAGACGACAATTTAGAACTTAAATTATCTATTATTCTATAGATTTCTTCCTGTCTGTAGTTTGCTGTTTCATCAGTAGTATCATGGTTTTTAAAAAATTGATAGTTTACAACCAAATTTTCAAGAGAAGTCTGACGATGCGTATCGTCGCAAGTCTTAATTCTCTCATCTTCGAATATTTTTGTCTTGTAATCCATTCCATAACCCATCGAATATAATCGCTTACTCTGGTATTCGCTGGACATTCTTACATTATCATAATGATAAAGCTTTACCGTTTTGAATAAAATGCAGGCTACATCAAAAAACTTATCAGGTTGAGAAAGGACTATACTTACTACAACCGCCGTTATTGATACTGATTGTGATTTTTCAAGTAAATAAAGCAACCAGCTTTCTGTTACTTTCGGGTCAGCCTTGTTTGCCATCTCCAACAAACGCTTCTCTAAAGCCATATGTATTGACTGCAATAAATAAGGTGTAACGGGAGACCCCATTCCCCTAAACATTTGGTACAAGCTATGGCTGGCATATTGTTTCTTCACAATTTGATCAGTAATATTTAACTCAATCTGCGTAATAGAATCGAGCTCGTTTTCCGATTCGGCATACACTTTCACACATTTGTTCGTGAAATTTATAATAAAGTCCACAGCTTTTTGCATTGAAAACTGCAGCAGTATATGAACAGGAGTCTGTAATGCACTCGCTGGAAAATAGTCACTTTTCAAATAACTGCGTAATCCGTAGTACTTCTCAACACCGTAGTCTGAGCTATAGGGGTTTTCCCTGTCAGATTCACCTTTAAACCAAAACAGATCTGCAATTTCTATCACTTCTTCCGGCAAAGCAATTATAGCGGAGATACATTCAGGTTTGGAGGTAAGCAATCTCGTAGATAATTCATTATATGGATCGCTGTTTTTTTTCCATTTATTTAATATTACTTCATCTAAAATTTCTTTAAGTTCTGCCTTTATTTCCACGGCGCCATTTAAGATTAATTTTATTAAGTTCTTCTCCAAATTTGAACTATATCGTGCCTCATCGTTAAATTGGATATCCTTATAAAAATGTAATGCAAATAAAGCAACAATGCGAGTGGTATTACCGCGTTTATTATTTTCTATCCAATCTTCGAAAACTGGAACAACGAATGTCAAGTCCTCATGTGAAAAAAATGCAATCCTGCGATATGCCAGATCCACTATATTGTTCCAGCCTGTTCCTTTTGGTTTGGTAAAAATGTATTCTAAGTTTACATTGTTTTTTTCCCCAAGAAGTTTGTAGATCACATCGTTTACTTCCTTACATGCAGTCCGTATTAAAAAACATATCTTTTTTAAAATGAATTTATTATTATCAAGAATAAAAGTTTCAAATTCATTAAAAAACTCTGACGCATACTCAGATAACATAATTGAAACTATTACCTCATCATCCCAAAACTTACTCTCGGATTTAGTAAAGAATACATGATTAATAAGCGGCTTAACTTCATTAAGATTGTTAATCAATTTTTCTGAAAGCCATTTTCGAAATGCTCTCCTGATAGGCAATGTAGTTCCAATTGCTGCAAAAAAATCATTAAAATTCGCAGAGATAACAAAATTTCTTTCAATAATGATATCAAGCGCCCATTCTTCATAAATATCATGTGTAATAAAATAGCCACCAGTGGCGCTATCATAGCCAATAATTTCGTCCTTAAGCAGTAAATTAAGAATTTCCGGAGTACAATGATTATTTGGAATTATAAAAAAGCTTCCTGAAACTGATCTAATTCTGGCAATTTCTAAAAAGCAATCTTCTCTTTGAAGATGTATATTTTTTGCACTATATGAAGATTTTTGAATTTTTCTTAGCCATAGTAGCGCTTTAAATTCTCCTGAATTAAGTGCCTTTCCACGGTTACTATAATTGTCAAGATATTCATCCAGATAAAACAAATTAGTCAACAGTGATGTAAAAGATTCATCATCTGGTAATTCAAAATTATAGTTGATTGCTAATTTTCTTAGTTCATCAACCGTTAATTTATTAATAGGCACATTTTCAAAAGGAAGGCGGTAAATCTCAATAAATTGGAATTTTAAATCATCGAGGTATGTTAGCCTAGTTGTAAATATGAGTTTCCACGAATTTGCCAGTAAAGCTGACACAAATTCCTTAAAAGGTTCTTGATCTTCAATCTCGGAGAGATTCTCAGCTGAATCAATAACTACGAATTTCGTATCTTCATCTTTATGAAGTTCAAGAAAATCCTGTAGATAATACTTTCCATATCTTTTGAAAAATGTAGTTATATCCTCTACTTTGAATTCAGTGGCTTTAAAAGTGTATACAGGAACCTTATCCTTTAAAAGACTATGAAGTGCCTTAATTATTCCTGTTTTACCACAACCTCCTTCACCACTTATTAGAGTTATGTTCGAACTTCCCGATGACAGAATTGCTTCCAATATTTCACTGCGATCTACTTGAATTTTGTTGTCGCCATATTTGATACTGTCCTGTATCGGAAATAGAATATTTGCAGTATGGTCTGCGATTGCATTGATGAAATCAACAGCGTCCTTTTCTAAACTAAAAAAATGTTCAGTCAAAAGTCGATTCTGTGCTGCTGCCAATTGAATTTCAAAATGACTAGGTACTCTCCATTCGATATGAAGATTGAGGGCTGATGACACATTCTCTATCTCTATTTTATATTGAGGATCTTTGACGGATTTGCTTGAACTTTCCGAGAATTCTTGATTGATATAAATACAGATGGTATCGAGATTCGGATTTTTAGCCTTAGCTTTTTTTAAGGAATCTATTATATCTGCCTTATTATCTGAAATTTTTGTATCATAATATTTAGCCTGAAAACCAACCATTTTACCATTATAATTTGTTGGTTCTGTTTCAATACCTGTTTGATTTTTAAATCTAAAGATACCATGACTTACATTATGTTCATAACAAAAAAGATGATAAGCTAGATTTTCAAAAGTAGCTGATTCCTTGCCGTTAAATTTCGCCTTAAAGTTATTCCAGTTAATTTCTCTCACCTTTCATGTTTTACACAAATTTAATTAAAACTACACATAAATCGAAGCAGACAGGGAACAACAATCATAATCCGAGAGAGAGTAAGATTTTTATTTATGTTTAATATTATTCAACTTTAAGCAGTTAAAATAAAGGTTAGAATTTAGAGTTGACCCAAAGCTTCTTTTCTTGTACATCAAGACATGTGAAAACAACTTTTCCTATTGTTTTATAAAACCTGTAGTTTAAATATTAATAATCATATAATAATTTAGTTGAATAATATTTATAAATTTCCTTAAATACTTTTAAAATCGTATAATTGTGTAGCCAATTATTTACTTAAGATAATGTATCTAAAAAATATTAAAATATGGAATTTTCGCAAAATAGGAACTAAGGACAATTCTAATGAAATTAGGACCGATAATCCTGGTTGCGATATTTCCTTCAATCCTTTTTTGAATGTTCTTATTGGAGAAAATAATTCCGGTAAAACAGCTATTATTGATGCAATTAGAATGATACTGGGTAGCCATACTTTTGATTTTCACAGGTTGGATGAGAGAGATTTTCATCATCATAAAACAGAGCGAAGCAGAGAACTCCGAATTGAGTGCCTTCTGTCAGGTTTTTCAAATCAAGAAGCAGGTTTTTTTCTGGAATGGTTACATTTCAATGAATTTAAACAGTATGAACTTCGTATATGGCTTTATGCATACATTCGTGATCATAGGGTCATTTATAATGTTAAGGCAGGTATAGACGATGATGGTGCATTCATGGATGGTGCAGCAAAAGATATGTTGCGCCTAACTTATCTTAAACCGCTACGAGATGCAGAAACAGAGTTATCTCCAGGATATAAATCAAGATTGGCCCAAATTCTCTCAAGTGACCCCTTATTTAAAGATCAGTTTGATGACGATCAAAAAAAAGTCAAACACACTTTAGAGAAGTATGTCTCTAAAGCGAACAAATTAATAACTGGATATTTTTCACACGATTCTTTAGATGAAAGTATAGAATATGAAATATCTGAGGAAACTCCGGCTGGCGGACCGATAAAAACCAAAGTAGAAAATCATTTAAAAGATTTTTTTCATATTGATGACGTTCAGAATCCATTCTTTCATATTTCGGGCTCCGAACTGGCCAGCATATTAAAGAAATTAGGGCTTTCACTTGAAGAAAATAAGTCAGGACTTGGCGCCTTAAACAAATTATTTATCGCAACTGAATTATTGCTCTTGCAAGGCAAAAATTATAGCGGGCTTAGACTGGCACTAGTAGAAGAATTGGAAGCCCATCTGCATCCTCAGGCCCAATTAAGGGTTATAAGTGCTTTACAAAACAAGCAAAGAGAATTTGATAACCAGTTTATTCTTTCTACACACAGTACAACTCTGGCATCTAAATTACATCTCAAAAATTTTATCTTATGTCAGGATGGTCATGCGTATTCCTTAGCTGCAGGATTTACTGGATTAGAACAGGATGATTATGAGTTTTTGGAAAGATTTCTTGATGCTACTCAATCCAATATGTTTTTTGCAAAAGGCGTTATTTTAGTAGAAGGGACTGCTGAAAATATTCTGATTCCAACAATAGCTGAAATAATTGGAAGACCTCTGCATCGATATGGGGTTTCTGTCGTAAATGTTGGAAGCAAGGCTTTTTTAAGATATGCTAAAATATTTAAAAGGTCTGATCAGAGCACACTTCCTGTTAAAGTTTCTATTATTACCGATCTGGATATTGAACAAACCGATACTGGTGATGCAATAAAATCAAAAAAACGTACTGTTACTAAAATTGTACCTGATGTCGAGATCGAATCAGCCAATTTAATCAAAGATTACAACTCTGCCGATGGAAGAATAAAGGTCTTCCATTCTTCACTCTGGACTATGGAACATGATCTTGCTTTGGGAGCATTTGCTGAATTTGTAAACTGTGCCACCTATTTGGCACAATTGTCCAAATCACGAACCAGCAACCATAACTTTAAAGGTATCAGTACAAAAGAAGCAATTAATAGAATAAAGAAAGCTAAAAATATTTACAGTAAGTGGAAAGAAGAGGCCTTGTCCGACCAGCAGATTGCTTATAAAATTTACGAAAGACTCTCTGCTAATAAAGCCTCTAAAACTGTTACCGCCCAATGGTTGTCGAAAATGCTAATCCGATATAAATCAAAAATTGAACCTGGAATCAAGGCAGATGAGAGATTCAAATATATAGTTGATGCCATTTATCATGTAACAAGATTAGAAGATGCAGATCACTAACAATGATATCGCCAGGGTAGAGAAAATTTTCTTTGGCGACAATGGTACATTTGAGGATGATAAAAATGAACGGTATAATTTTATATCCTGTATCGATAGATCAATTGATGTAGAAGCATGTCCAGGAAGCGGTAAAACCACCAGCCTTCTTGCTAAATTATATCTCCTTTCCGAAAAAATGCCTTTTGCTGATGGCAGAGGTTTATGTGTCCTTACACATACAAATGTTGGAATCAATGAAATTAAAAATAATCTTGGACATAGGTCTGAGAAGCTCTTTCAATACCCTAATTTTTTTGGTACTATTCAATCATTTATCGATAAATTTTTAGCAATTCCCTATTATAGTAACAAAAATCACGAAAGAATTGCTGTAATTGACTCAGATCGTGCCTTTAATCGTCTATTTACCACGTTTCCCAAAGGTGTTTCACATGACGATTTAAAAATGGTAAAAGAATTTCTATATGCAAATGGGGATGTTGCCTTCAAGCTTACTTATAAGCAAATTGGAGAACAAGCTTACGATCTTGTCAAAGGTATAGACGGTAAAAAGATAGATCCCAAAAAGCCTCAGAAAGCCAAAGGAAAAAATGTGGTTTGGTCAAACGAGGAAAAAAACCGTGTGTACAACTCTCTACATAAACTCAAAGCAAGTATTTTAAAAAGTGGTGTTCTTTCTTATGATGACGCCTATTTTTACGCAAAAGAATATTTACTAGCTTATCCAGAAATAAAGAATGCCTTTTCAAGTAGATTTTCTCACGTTTTTGTCGATGAGATGCAGGATACGTACAGTCACCAAGACGTAATTATTAAATTATTATTTGATGATAAAGTAATAATTCAGCGTATTGGAGATGCCAATCAGGCAATTCTGAATGACAATGATGGGATAAGTGCTTGGGAAGACTCCGAAAGAATGAACATTACGGAATCGAGGAGATTTTCACAGCCGATAGCTAACATATTACAAACAGTCGCACTCAAAAGTAATCCTGATCTAAAAGGGCGTGATGGAATTAATATACCTCCCTACATAATAAAATATAAGAATAAAGAGGAAAACCAGGTGATTGAAAAATTTGCTGCTTTATTGCCGACATATGATTTAGCACAAAATAAGCACTATAAATATCCTGTAAAAGCTGTAGGTTGGGTTGGTAAAGATAAAGATGGACTAACCATCAAAAGTTATTTCCCGTCTTTTAATAAGAAAATTTCAAGTAAACCATCTTCATTCAAGTCGCTATTGGCCGCAATAGCATATAGCAATAGTGCAGAGCCAAAAGAGTTTTTCAATACTGTTATAGACTGTCTTGTAGAGATTCTCAGAAGATCAGAAATCAAAAATAACACGGCTAAAGGTGAAAGATACTTCAGTAGGACATCACTACTTAATTTTTTAAAACAAAAGTTTCCGATACAGTTTAATATCCTTTCTTGTGAAATTTCTGCATGGGCCATTGAAAGTTTTTCAGGTGAAAATCCTACCGAAAAAATAAAGTTTTTCACAAAAGATATTTTCTTTCCAGGATTGAACATCGTTTTAAAAGAGTACTCTTTAAAATTTATAGATTCTGATGAAACGGAAGATATTAGTTCCCAGACAAGACAACAAAAAAATGTTTTTTATTCGGATGTGCCACATTTAAGCCATGTTCCTATAGAAGTGGCAACCGTACACAGTGTTAAAGGTGAGACACATAGAGCTACTCTATATTTAGAAACATCTTTCCATAAGCCATGCGGAGAATACTTATTAGAACAGCTTATTGGTGTAGCATATGTTAGAAAAAAGGCAGCATCCAGAAAAGAAATGTGTCTTAAAGTTGCTCATGTAGGAATGTCTAGACCTACCGATCTTCTTTGTGTAGCACTAAACGAAGAATTTGTAGAAAAAAACAGAAAGGCACTTGAGGAGAATAGTTGGAAAATAATATAAGGCGTTACTGTACTTAAGCACTACAGAATATGTTACACATTAAACAGTAACTGTATGCAGATAATTAGTCGAAGAATACTGAAGTCTATTTTGCCACTATAAAGCGGCCCTGTCAGTATTTATACCGTATGTTTTACGAACCTCCAAATATTTAATTGTGTATTGTTGTCTTAGATTTACAATTTTAATACCTTTACATGTATAAAAGTACATTGACTGACTGCTATTAAATTGATCAGGGATTTAAAGACCTACAAGGTAACATATTATAAATGAGACCTATTCGGCTACCCTTTTTGGGAGAATGCTTGAGAACACCAATAAAATCAACGAATTAAGGAATAGGTAGGTCGTCCTGCCACCCCGACAAAAAGCAGAACAGAAATGTTCTGCTTTTTCATTTACAACCATTTTTATTATATATTCTGTTTATGTAGTAGTACTCCGTAGTGCAGTTTTTTTGTGCAAATAGTTAACTTTATAGCGTGCAAAAGAATGGAGATGGTAGACAGTAATATACTTATTAAAGAATAAGTTATTTAAATGAAAAACCGGGCAGCCATTAATGGAAGCCCGGTTTTTTGTATTCTGTAATAGCAAGTATTACATCTCTTTTTTAGACAATACCGCACTGTCGGCAAAGTTGGTAACCTCAACTTTAGGTTTTCCAAAAAGCTGAATCTGTGTTTTTCCCGATGCTGCTATACTGATCGTTTCAGATGCGTTAACATTACAGCTGGTATAACCTTCAGCAACAAGTTCCATATTTTTAGCAGTGAATTTTTTTCCGGTAAATGATGCATTATTATCTACACGAATTTTTGCAGTTGCAGCATCGCCCTCAATAACTGCTGATGTTTTCTGGTACAGGTCAATTTTTGCCTGCATGCCTGCCGCGATAAGTGCTTTTAACTGGGCATTTTTGCTTAATTCTACAGTAGCATTATCACCCTGAAAGTTAAGTTCGGCAGAGGTTTTGTCGTTCATTATCAGGGTAAGGTTGGCCGACTTTACATTAAGATAGGATTTAGAGTAATCCAGGTTTTTAACGGTTATATCTTCCAGCTGAAGATCGGTAAGCGAGTTGATAGTTACTTCATTCTTCGCGGTAATGGTTTTTAGGTTATCGGTATAAGTAACGCGGACACTTAATTTTTTAGCTCCGGTAATATCTTTATCGGTATACAGGCGTAGGGTAGTGCCTTTAAGTTCGGCTATAATGCTTTCGTGCAGATTGTCGTCAGCTTCAATCTCAAGGCTCTGTGTTCCGCCTTTAGATAAAAAAATCTCAATATTATCTTCAACCTCAAGATTTTCAAAATTTTCAACCTCTTTCTGCGCTACGGTTACTGTTTTAGATCCCTTTAGTTTTTCTTTTTTCTGAGCAAATGTAACGGCAGTAAAAGACAGGGCTACCAGTAGCAGGAGTATTTTTTTCATTGTCTAATGTCATTATTTGTTGGGCAAATATAAAAAAAACACCAGTTCGTTACTGATGTTTTGTGCTGTTAAATCATAAGTTTATTTTGCTACGCCATGATCGTAACTTAATATTCTCGACATTTTCCATACGCCGTCTTTTAATAGCCACAGGTGTGTAAATCTCGCCCTTCCGGTAAGTGTTTCTGTATTATTCAGAATGATATAAAACTGGTGTTCACCTTCAAGAATAGCCCCATATTCATTTAACGGATGTACTTTAAGTGAAGCTGCGACAGCTTTCCGTTCAATTTTTTCGTCAGGATTGTTACAGATATACTTTCTGGTGTTTTCTATAAAATCGTTTACGTTGGTAGTATAGCCGCCTTTGTCATGTTAAAATTCAAGGTCGTCTGTAAAAAAGGTTTTAAACTTTTCAAGGTTGCAGTTATTATAGCTTTCAAAAGCTGCTGCGTCTAATGCAATAATCCTTTCGGTTAAGGCCTTTTCATTTGCCGGATAGGTTTCTTTTTGCTGGGCATGAGTAAGTATGACACTACATAACACCATTACCCAAAATAGTATAGCTTTCATTGTTAGCAGTTAAAAAGCCTCCACATTTGTGAAGGCTTTGATAATTATTTTAGTGAAACGGATCCACCACTAGATGCTTTTTTTGATATTTTGGCCGGCGCTTTTATATAAACCACGCTTCCTCCGCTGGACGCATCCGCCGTAAGGCTGGTGCTTGGATTAATAGTGACAGAGCCTCCGCTCGAAGCATGAGCCTCCGCATCTCCGGTTTTAAGCTTTTCTGCATCAAGACTACTTCCGCTAGAGGCATGTGCTTCGATGGTTTTGCTTATACCTACCACTTCTAAAGAAGAACCACTTGATGTTTCCAACTTTACGTTACGCACCTGTATATTGGCTTTTAGGTTTGACCCGCTGCTGGAATCTAGAGTAAGACTTTCAGATTTCAATGTGCCTTTGTTTATCACTTCAGATCCACTTGCTGCCGATATGCGGGTTATGTTAGGCAGCACTATTGTAACCTTCTTTTTCGAAGCGTTACGAATGTTCATGTCTGTGTATATTTTTAATTCGTTGCCATTAACTTCTGTTATAATATGTTCCTGAAGGTTCCCGTCTGCCTCGACAGTAACTATAGACTGGCTTCCTTGCTCTATAATAACTTCTAGTCCGCCCGATGCTGATACGGCATCAAAGCCTGAATTTACCGGCCTTGTTTGTGTTGTAACATTTCCGTCTCCGCTTACCGATCTAAAATCGCTTCCGCAGGAAAAACATAGCACAGATGCCACTATGAGTATAATTGCTTTTGTGATGTGTGAAATAATCTTTAGCATACTATTGTTTTTAAATTATCTTCTTCTTTTTGCAACAACATTAACCGAATCCAAATCTACATGAACCTCCATATTGTTGTTTGATACGTTTATTTCGCCTCTGCCACCTGCGTTAACACGTACATGCTCAATTCCATCATGCTCAATATCATCTACCGGAGGCATTGGCGGCTCAGGTGGTTCAAAACCTTCTACAGGTTCTTCAATAGGGCAGGTAATGCAGTCTACTTTATTTTGGTGCATTTCGTAAATATGGTCGTTCTCATCCCACCACAGGTCAAAGAATGAATTGTCTGAACTGTCATATTCTTTTACGCTGTCATCACACTGAAACTTCGTTCCTTCAGGCAGGTAAAGATAGATCTCTACTTTCTGGTTACGGAATTTGTTACTGATGTCTGACAATAAATAATTATCTAAAGTTAGGGTGTTTCCTTCAAATTTAAAACCGTACTTAATTTTTTCGGCACGCTTTCTGGCTTCAAATGAGTTACTTCCGTCAGCAAGCCTTTCAATTTGTATGAAAGGTCTACCTTCATCTGTCTTCATAATATTAAAAGAGATATCGTTAGAATAGATGATCTCATTGCCTAATGAATCTTGTTTGAAACGGAAACCACGATCATGATTAACCGATTTTGAGAAGTAATCATTGTACCTGAATTTAATTTGTAATATCTCGTCGCTGTTTAGGTTAAGTTCATGTTTCGCAACGGTTTTTCCTTCAGAGCTTACTTCAGATGCCTGGCGAAGTCCAAAGTAAATAACAAAAATTACAGAAAGTATCCAGATACCCAGTAACGTAAATTTGGTTATGTTTCCTACGGGTTTTAAGTTGTCTATTAATATTTTAAGACCTAATAAGAACAGCATAAACGTAGGTATTGCCACAGCGAAAAAGGCAGCTGTACCCATTAACCATATTGGTGTTTCGGTGTAGTTAAAACCATCCAGCCAAGGATACCATGTTGACGATTTAAATGGTGCGGTAAACAGCAATGATATAAACAGAACGATAAATGACACAAGTGATGTTGCAGCTATTATAACTATTAAAGCCCCTATCATTTTTGCAATTACCTTAAATATCGCCGAAAAGACTGTGCCTATGCCGCTGCCAATTTTTTCGGCACCATACTTTGCGTTTTGGCCAAGTTTGTCGTAATCTACTTTATTAAGTTTAGCAGTAAGTATATCTACCTCTTCTTTTACCTTTTTCTCGATATTAGAAATGTTTATAGGCTCGCCTGTCATTTCCAGTTTCTCGGTTGTAGTTACTGCCCTCGGTATAAGTATCCATAGCAGAAGGTATATGAAGATACCCGTACCAAAACCGGTAAGCGCCAGTACAAAAGCAATACGCAGCCATAATGGATCTATTCTTAAATAGTGTGATAATCCGGCACAAACACCACCCAGCATACCTCTGTCGGTATCCCTGTAAAATTTCTTTTTGTTCAGGAACCTGTAATCGGTTGCACCGCCATAGGCATCATTAGTGTTTCTATCTGCCGATGCTTTTTCTCCTGTTACATCTTCATCTATCCTGTAATCTTCGGGCTGGCCCATTACAGCGATAATATCTTCTATTTCCCTGCTGCCTACAACCTGTTTGTCGCTTTTAAGCTTTTCAGAAAGCAGTTCGGCTATCCTGCTTTCAATATCGCTCATAATTTCATCCCTGGTATCGGCAGAAAGTGAACGTTTTATAGCATCAAAATAGCGATTAAGTTTTTGGTAGGCATCTTCATCTATGTGAAAGTAAAAACCTCCTAAATTTATACTAACTGTTTTGTTCATGGCTATGCTTTTTGACGGGTTAATATGTTTACTGCATCGGATAATTCCGTCCAGGTAATGTTAAGTTCTTTTAAAAAATCTCTTCCTTCATCGGTAAGGCCGTAATATTTTCGCGGCGGGCCCGATGTTGATTCTTCCCAGCGGTAGCTTAGGAGTCCATCGTTTTTAAGTCTTGTAAGCAGTGGGTAAACCGTTCCCTCAACCACAAGCAGCTTTGCGTTTTTAAGCGTATCCAGTATTTCTGATGTGTAAGCGTCTTTTTCTTTTAAAACGCATAGTATACAGAATTCCAGAACACCCTTACGCATCTGGGCCTTTGTGTTCTCAATATTCATTAGATTTCATGTTTTTTTAATTCTCTTCTTAATTCTTCTCATCTGCCCATACCATGCTCTATACTAATTGTTTAGAGCTAATTTAAGATTATCTCTTTTTACGGCATAGGTATTGTCGCCTAAATTTACATTTGTCGGTTCACCATAATAGGTAATAGATGATGAAGCATCGGCATTGGCATTAATAGACTTTATTGTATTTACAAATGCTGTAGATGCATTAAATGTTCTTACTTCTGCATTCTGGCAGATAAACTTTCCGGCAAGCATCGATCCGTTATTGCATGATATAGATGCTACATCGGCATAGCCTGAAATTTTTACACTGGCACCACCCGTAATCCTGGCGGCAAAAGCATTGGCTTTTACAATTCCCCTAAACATAGAGCCAGAATCAGCCTTTACACTAAATTTTTCAGTACTCTCTACTTCTCCGCTAAAAGAAGAACCTGTTTCTAATTTTACGTTCAGTTCATTTACAGTCAGCCTATTGTTAATGGTAATCGATGATCCTGTAACAGCTTTAAACGTATCCGGGTTTTTAGCCGATACAAATACTTTGGCTTTTCCATGTATTGCAGCCGGTTGGTTGTCAGCTTCCCTCATGTAAATTTTCAGAATACCTCTTTTATATTCGGTTACAATGTTATTCATGTTACTTGGTGTGTCCGATTCTACTCTTAAAGAAGCTTCGTTACTTTGCGTAACAATTACCTCTATACCGTTTTTAACTTCAAGTGCTTTGAATTCTTCACTTTTTCTTGTTTCACCTGTTTGTGCTTTTGCTGCAAATCCTGTAAGGACTAATGCTGCCATAAATGCTAATTGTTTCATAACTGTTCGTTTTTTGATTTTGATTGTGATGATGATTGAACTCCTTTTAATTAAATGCCTTGATGAGGGGCACGGGATTGATTGATTTGATTGATGATTGAACTCCTGTTTAATTTTTTTGTTCTCTAACTTCTAACTGTAGTATCTCTGGCTTTTACCTTTATCGGATGCTGTAAGCAAGTCTATAAAAGGGGCAAGCAATAGTATCTTTTTTATTACTTTAAAAAGTTTATTGTTAACGGAAAATTGAAACGCTCCCCATTGTTACTTTTTACAGCTGCGTACAATATAAGTATCAGTTCCGCTACCTTTAGTAATACGGCAAGTCCAATTGCTACTATGCCAATAATTACTAATCCTGTTATCTGTCCCATTGAGAATTGATTGATAACCCAGTCATCGTTACCTGAATCGATATTAAAACTAACCTGATCCAGAAGCCTGTAAATGAAAATTATTACCGCTACTATACCCAGGATAAGTGTATAAAGTAATATACTCAACTGAAAATTCACAGCTTGTTTACCATTATGATCTACAAATTCTGACTCATCTTTCTTAAAACTCCATATCAAAGTAGGGAATATCAGGTTGCCTAACGGGAAAAAGTACTGCGTTAAAGCACTAAGGTGCAGTAGGGTTGATGTATTTCTGTTTGCTGTAGTTTCCATAGTAGAGGTTTATGTCTATTAATATTCTATGCAAATATATGTCTATTGACAGGTATTGTGCAATACAAAGTACTAAGTTTTAACAAAAAATTAACATTTTAAAGTTTGCGTAATTATCTGTATTTTAGCAATAAAATCAATAGATAATGGAATTTACACCATCTAAGCTTAATAGCTTCCTGTTCTTTAAACTGCCATCTGCTTTTTGGAGCGGGGTACGTGTAAAGCAAATTTCTGAGACTTCGTGTGCTGCAACCGTAAAGCATCGCTGGTTTAATCAAAACCCTTTTAACTCGATGTATTTTGCAGTTCAGGCCATGGCTGCCGAACTTACCACAGGTGCATTGGTTATGTATCACATTAAAAAAAGTGGAAGAAAAATTTCTATGCTGGTGGCGAATAATAAAGGGAACTTTAGCAAGAAAGCAAAGGGAAGGATAACTTTTTCCTGTAACGACGGGCATCTTATAGAAGAAGCTATTAAAACTGCCATTGCTACCGGAGAGGGGCAAACCTTCTGGATGACATCTATCGGGAAAGATGAAGCAGGCGATCAGGTTTCGCACATGGAATTTGAGTGGAGCATTAAAGTGAAATAATCTTTTATCTAAATATTTAGTTAAACAGCATAGTTGTAAAGCGCTTTGCGTTTAAATTTGAGAATGCTAAAAAATTAGATATGAAAGTTTTAATTACGGGAGCTACCGGGCTTGTTGGGACAGAACTTGTATCACTGCTCCTTAAAAATGGAATTCATATCCATTATCTTACTACTTCAAAAAATAAACTTCAGGATGAAGCCAACTATAAAGGCTTTTACTGGAATCCAAATACAGGAGATATCGACGAAACTTGCCTGGAAGATGTAGATGTTATAATACATCTTGCAGGGGCTTCTATTTCTAAACGCTGGACAGCTTCCTACAAACAGGAAATCCTGGAAAGCCGTATACTTTCAACCTCCGTGCTTTATGGGCTGCTCAAAAACAGGCCACATAATGTGCATCAGTTTATATCTGCGTCAGCAATAGGTATTTATCCCAGCAGTCTTGATAAGGTATATTCAGAAGATGAAACCCAATTTGATAACTCATTTCTTAGCCAGGTGGTGCAAAAATGGGAAAAGGCAGTCGACCGCATAGCCCAATTGGGTATTAGAGTTGCCAAAGTGCGAACCGGCTTAGTGCTTTCGGGTAAAGGTGGTGTGCTTAAGGAAATGGCAGTCCCTACAAAATACGGACTCGGTGCTGCTTTTGGCACTGGCCAGCAAATGCAGTCTTGGATCCATCTTAACGATCTTGCGGGTATTTACTATTATATACTTAATGAAGAGTTGGAAGGCGTATATAATGCCGTGGCTCCGTTTCCGGTAAACAATCAGGAACTAACAAAACAGATAGCAAAAGCTATGGATAAACCGTACTTTTTGCCTAACATACCTAAATTTGCCATGGAAATGGTTTTGGGCGAAATGCATACCCTGCTTTTTGACAGCCAGAATGTCAGCGCTAAAAAAATTATAGGCGAAGGTTACCAGTTTAAATATCTTTCGTTAGAGAAAGCATTAAAAGAAGAACTTGTATAAGTGCAATAGCAAAGTCGAAAAAATAAGTTCTATTCTATGAATCAGGACTTTAATCTTCTGCCTTTTGCCCTTCTTATATTTTGTTTTTTTGCTTTCTTAGCAACTACTTTTACATTCAGCTCGATATCATCATCAATATATTTGTCACCGAGATTATCAATGGCACTTTTAGAATTGTAATTAATATTCCATAGTGTCCTGTTAATCTTAAAGCTGTCGCTGTTAAGTGTAACTAAAGAGTCTTTAACGACAATTGTTGCCGGAAACGCAATATTCTTGGTGATACCTTTTAGAGTTAAGTTTCCCTGTATGGTATCTTTTACAGATCCTTTTATTATAGCGGTAATCTCAAAGTTCCCCGTCGGAAATTTTACTGTATTAAAAAAATGGTCTTCGTTTCCGCTGCCAATTCCCTTTAAATGATTTTCTAAGTTTACTTTGTCTTTCCCTGTCGTTTTGCTATCGGTTACTGTAATGCTTGTCATGTTAAGGATAAATTTACCGGTTTCGGCAAGGCTGTCTTTTACAAAAATGTTTCCATTGCTAAGCGTTATCGTTCCTGTATGGTTTCCTGTGGGTTTTGTGCCCTTCCATGTGATGACAGACGTTAATGTATCAACACTATATTTTACAGATGCCGGGGCTGCAGGTTTTGGCGATTCAGCTTCGGTTATAGGCACAGGAGTAGGCTCACTGTCTTTACGGCAGGAGTAAGCTCCGAATAAGACAATTGCGGAGATTGCTATGTATAACTGCTTTTTCATGGGTTAAATTTTGCGTTTTTATACGCTACGTTTAAAAATAAGAAAAATAGCAATGACAATTTGACATTTTATAGGTTTTGGCAATACTTTTGCATTTCGCTAAAGCGAACGAAAACAAAATAATGTTTAAGAAATTATTTAAGAATAAGAATATGAACCAGGAGAATTCTGAAAACGTAGAAAAAGACTTAACCAACGAAGAAATAGTAAACGAAACTGAGGCTACAACCGAACAGCATACTGAAGGTGTTGGGTCTGCAGAAGAACTTACCGTTGAAGAAAAACTAAGCGAGGACCTTGCTAAAGAAAAAGATAAGTTTTTACGACTGTTTGCTGAATTTGAAAACTATAAAAAAAGAACTTCAAAAGAAAGGCTTGATCTTTTCAAGACAGCTAACCAGGAAGTACTTCAGGCGCTATTGCCTGTAATGGATGATTTTGACAGGGCAATGGTACAGATAGCAAAATCTGAAGATGAGGTATTGCTAAAAGGTGTAGAGCTTATACACAACAAACTAAAGGATACTCTTGTGTCTAAAGGCCTTGAGCAGGTTGAATTAAAAGCAGGTGATGCTTTCAATGCAGATTTTGCTGAAGCTATTACACAAATACCTGCACCGTCTCCGGAGCTTAAAGGTAAAATTGTAGATGTAGTGGAAAAAGGCTATAAGTTGGGCGACAAAATTATACGTTTCCCTAAAGTTGTTATTGGTAATTAATTTAAACCTGTAAGCATTACGGTTAAAACCAGTTAAAATGAAGAAAGATTTTTACGAAATATTAGGTATAGACAGAAACGCTACTGCTGATCAGATAAAGAAAGCGTACCGTAAAAAAGCTATTGAATACCACCCAGACAAAAACCCGGGCGACAAAGACGCTGAAGAGAAATTTAAGGCGGCTGCAGAAGCTTATGAGATATTAAGCGACCCGGATAAGAAAGCACGTTTTGACCAATATGGTTCGGCGGCTTTTGATGGTTCTGGTGGCTTTGGCGGCGGAGGTCATGGCGGTATGAACATGGATGATATTTTCAGCCAGTTTGGTGATATCTTCGGTGGTGCTTTTGGTGGCGGAGGCTTTGGTGGTTTCGGCGGTGGCGGCGGCCAGCGCAGGATGAAAGGAAGCAATCTTCGTATCAAAGTAAAACTTACGCTTGATGAAGTTGCCAATGGCGTTGAGAAAAAAGTAAAAGTAAAACGTAAAGTTCAGGCTAAAGGTGTTACGTTCAAAACTTGTCCTACCTGTAATGGTGCCGGGCAGGTAATGAAAATAACCAACACCATTTTAGGTAGGATGCAGACTGCCGCTACCTGCCATACTTGTGGAGGTACAGGCCAGATTATAGAAACTAAACCAAATCATGCCGATGCTCAGGGTATGATAATGGAAGATGAAACGGTATCAATCAAAATACCTGCGGGTGTTACAGATGGTATGCAGTTAAAGGTTGGCGGTAAGGGTAACGATGCTCCGGGCAACAACAGTATTCCGGGTGATCTTATCGTAGCAATAGAAGAAGTTGAGCATGAAACACTTAAGCGTGAGGGCGAAAATCTTCACCTTGACCTGTATATTAGCTTTGCAGAAGCTGCACTTGGTACATCTAAAGATATTGAAACTGTAGGTGGAAAAGTAAGAATTAAACTTGAAGAAGGCATTCAGTCGGGCAAAATTTTAAGGCTTAAAGGTAAGGGTATACCTAGTGTAAACTCTTACGGTACGGGCGATTTACTGGTACACGTAAACGTTTGGACACCAAAGACTTTAAACAAAGAACAGCGTCAGTTTTTCGAGAACGCACTTACAGATGAAAACTTTATTCCGAAGCCCGAAAAGAGCGAAAAATCTTTTTTTGAAAAAGTTAAGGATATGTTTTCATAATTTAAGATAAATTTATATATTTGGAATTCACTATTCATTTAGTGAATTTTTCTTTTTCATAGCAATTTTTCCCATCCTTATGCAAATAAGGGTGGGTTTTTTGTTTTCAAACTCATATTAAGCCTTATGCATAATTCTAACTGCTTGAATTGCAATACTCAACTTAATGGTAAATTTTGCCATGAGTGCGGACAAATCGGTAACACTCATAGAATAACAGCTAAACATTTTTTGACACATGATTTAGTACATGGTGTATGGCATATTGATAAAGGAATGTTTTTTACGCTTAAGGAAACATTTGTGAGGCCAGGTTATGCTGCGTTAGATTATATAAAAGGTAAAAGGATAAAATACTACAATATCTTTTATCTGATTTTATTGACATTAGGTTTTATGTATGTTTTGGCAGGCCGTATTGAGGGAGGTGTTATTGGTAATTTTGAAGAGTCTGATAGTGCTAAAAAGTTAGTGTTTGATGTAATTGAAAAAAATGTAAAACTGTTTTATCTGCTCTTGCTGCCAATGATGGCTTTAGCAAGTACACTGCTGTTTAGAAAATTAAAATTTAATTTTTTTGAGCATTTAATCATTGCGGGGTTCACGCTTCTTGGAATGTTTATATTTATTTTACTTGGAATGCTTTTAACAATTCCGCAGAATTATTATTTAGATATAGTAAATAATGCTGTTGGGATAGCTTGTTTAATTTTCCCCGCCTATGTATACTTTCAGGCTACCAGGCAAAGAATCTCTTTTCCGGGATATGTCTTCAGGATACTATTATTTTATGGTTTACTTTACGGAACTGTACAATTACTTGTCCTGCTGGCAATTTATATGGTTTCCCAGTTATCTTAGTTATATTTTTCAGCTTCATTAGGTATATATTATTTACTTTTACATTCTCAATAAAGTTTTAATGGAACCAATTCTTGAAGTAAAAAACGTAGTTAAGCAATACGGCGATTACACCGCTCTTAACAATGTTTCACTGCAGGTGCCAAGAGGCAGCATATACGGACTTTTAGGTCCTAACGGAGCGGGAAAAACATCCCTTATCCGAATCATCAATCAAATTACAATGCCCGATAGTGGTGAGGTTTTCCTCGACGGGGAAAAACTTAACCCAAGCCATATTGGCCATATCGGCTACATGCCGGAAGAAAGAGGTTTGTATAAAACCATGAAAGTTGGCGAGCAGGCTTTATACCTTGCCCAGCTTAAAGGCCTATCTAAAAAAGAAGCCAAAGCACAACTGGAATACTGGTTTGAAAAACTGGAAATTCAGGGTTGGTGGAATAAAAAAATACAGGAGCTTTCTAAAGGTATGGCGCAAAAGATACAGTTTGTGGTTACGGTGCTGCACCAGCCAAAGCTGCTTATTTTTGATGAGCCCTTCAGTGGATTTGACCCTGTTAATGCCAATCTTATAAAAGACGAGATATTAGGGCTTCGTGATAAAGGCGCAACTATTATTTTTTCAACCCACAGAATGGAAAGTGTTGAAGAAATGTGCGATCATATTGCGCTTATCCATCAATCGAACAAACTTATTGAAGGCGAGCTAAATGATGTGAAGAAAAGATATCGTACCAATACGTTTGAAGTAGGGGTTGTTACCAATAACAACCATCAGTTTACAGGAGAGTTAAGCCAGAAATATCAGGTGGCTCCGGCCAACTTTAAAACACTTGACGATGAACTTAAGCTTTTAGTGACACTACCGGAAGGTGTAAGCTCACGCCAGCTGCTAAGTGAACTTGTGCAAAAAGGCGATGTAACCTACTTTGTAGAAAAGATTCCAAGTGTTAACGATATATTTATTCAAACCGTAAGCAAAAAATAATGAGCCTATCTTTAATTATAAAACGGGAGTTTAACTCGAAAGTGCGTAATAAGTCGTTTATAGTAATGACATTTTTAAGTCCGATACTATTTACGGCTATGGCAGCTTTGGTAGGCTATCTAGCCAACGTTAACGATGACGAAATTGTAAAAATAGCAATTCATGACCAGGGTAGTCTACTTGAAACTGACTTTAAAGATTCTAAAAAAGTTGAGTATGTAAATCTTTCCCAGCTTCCACTGGCAACAGCCAAAGAAAAAGCGGCTGCGAGTTATGAAGGGCTTATTTATGTACCCAATGTAGCTACGCCAAAAGAATTGGTAAATAAAGTAGAATATATTTCTAACGAGAGTCCGTCTATGGATTTTATCGGAGAGATGGAAGACGTAGTAAACGACAAGCTTTTTAAATACAACCTGGAACAGGATGGTATCGATTATAAAAAGATTGACGCTGCAAGAACGAAAACCGATATCCGCCTGAGTAAGTTTTCGGGAGAAGAAAGCCTTAAATGGTTGAACGAGATTAAAATAGGTATTGGTTTTGCATTCGGTTACCTTATTATGATGTTCATTATTATATATGGCAACATGGTAATGCGAAGCGTTATTGAAGAAAAAACAAACCGTATTATAGAGATAATTATATCTTCTGTTAAACCGTTTAAACTAATGATGGGTAAAATTGTAGGTACGTCATTGGCAGGTATATTACAGTTTCTTATCTGGGCCGTATTGGGAACAATATTAATGTTTGTTGCTACCAGCTTTTTAGGAATTAAACTGGGTGGTGGCGCAGGAGCTCAGGTAGTTGAGGCAACTCAAAAATCATCGGAACTGGCGAGTTATATTCCGGAAATACTATCACTTCCCTGGGCAACAATGCTTATATCTTTCCTTGTGTTTTTTATCGGAGGATTCTTTTTATATAGCTCAATATACGCATCTATTGGTGCGGCTGTAGATAGCGAGACCGATTCGCAGCAATTTCTTCTGCCGATCATCCTTCCGCTTATGTTAGGTGTGTACGTAGGGTTCTTTACAGTAATCAACGATCCGCATGGAACTGTTGCAACTGTGTTCTCTATGATACCACTTACATCGCCAATAGTAATGATGATGCGTATGCCATTCGGAGTGCCTCTATGGCAGGTTATACTATCAATGGCTATATTGTTTACTACCTTCTTTGGGGTGGTTTGGTTTGCGGCAAAAATATACCGTATTGGTATCCTTATGTACGGTAAAAAGCCAACTTATAAGGAAATATTCAAGTGGCTTAAATACTAGTGAACAGTTTACAGTCGCAGTAATCAGTTAGTTATTTGTTAATCAGTTGGCAGTTTAGGCTATAATGAAATATATTTATAGATGCTGATGTTGTTAGCAATAACCCATAAAACAATCTAAAGAGATATGTCCAAAATATTAATTATAGAAGACGAAGCCGCTATCCGCAGGGTATTAGGAAAGATACTTTCTGAAGAAAGCGACACCTACAAAGTGGAAGAGGCTGAAGACGGGCTACAGGGGCTTGAAAAGATAAAGAATGACGATTATGACCTTGTGTTGTGCGATATAAAAATGCCAAAAATGGATGGTGTTGAGGTGCTTGAAGCGGTAAAAAAGATAAAGCCCGAAATTCCGTTTGTAATGATATCGGGACATGGTGATATTGAAACCGCTATTAACACGATGCGCCTTGGCGCTTTTGACTATATCTCTAAACCGCCGGATTTAAACCGTTTATTAAATACCGTTCGTAATGCGCTTGACCGTAAAGTGCTTGTTGTAGAAAACAAGATGCTTAAAAAGAAAGTAAGCAAGAACTACGAAATGGTAGGGGCAAGTGAGCCTATCAATCACATTAAAGAAATTATAGAAAAAGTAGCACCTACAGATGCGCGTGTACTTATTACCGGCCCCAACGGAACTGGTAAGGAGCTTGTAGCGCATTGGCTTCATGAAAAGAGCGAGCGTGCAGCAGCGCCTTTTATAGAGGTGAACTGTGCGGCTATACCGTCTGAACTTATAGAGAGCGAACTTTTCGGTCACGTTAAAGGTGCTTTTACAAGTGCTGTAAAAGACCGTGCCGGTAAGTTTGAAGCTGCCGATAAAGGAACTATTTTCCTTGATGAAATTGGCGATATGAGCCTTCCCGCACAGGCGAAGGTATTGCGTGCGCTTCAGGAAAATATGATTCAGAGGGTAGGGGCAGAAAAAGACATTAAGGTAGACGTGCGTGTAATTGCCGCTACCAATAAAGACCTTAAAAAGGAAATTTCCGAAGGCCGTTTCCGTGAAGATTTATACCACCGCCTGGCTGTGATACTTGTAAAAGTTCCGGCACTTAATGACAGGAGGGACGATATACCAACACTAATTAATCATTTTGCTGAGAAAATTGCTTTAGAGCAGGGATCGGCACCTAAAAAGTTTTCGGCAGATGCCATAAAACTATTGCAGGAATATGACTGGACAGGAAATATACGTGAGCTACGTAATGTGGTTGAGCGTCTTATTATATTAGGTGGCAGCGAGATTAGCGAAAGTGATGTTAGGCTTTTTGCAAGTAAATAATATATGTAATTGTATCACAGATATGCAATAATAAACCTCAGATAATCTCTGAGGTTTTTTCTTTTTCTTTTTCGTTACTTTGTAGTCTGCAAATTGAAAGCGATATTCAGTTTGTAATTCGTAATTGATAATTCGTAATTAAAGAATGTTTTTAAAGAAAATAAACGAAAAGCTGTCCCAGGCACTTGAAGATGCGGGATTAACTAAACCTACTGATTTACAAAAAGAAACATGGGGTACCATTAAAAGTGGTGCTGACTGTGTGTTTCTTGCTGATTCTGATTTGGGTAAGTCTACCACTATTGTAATTAACGTGATTCAGCGTCTTGAGAAACCTTTTGAGGAATCACCACGTGCCCTGATCTTTGTAAAAGACAAAGCTAAGGTACTTGAAATGGTAGAAATGTTTAAGAAATACGACAGCTACGGTAACCTTCGTGTATACGGTGTTTACGAACAGGGCGATATAGACTACGACAAAAATCAGATATCTTTAGGTATAGATGTACTTATCGGCTCTACACCAAGGCTGAGTGATATGTTCTCTTCGGCAGGGTTTGACGTAAACCAGCTTAAGATGTTTATTGTTGACGATATTGAAGACCAGCTTAAAGTAAGAATGGAAACCAAGATCGTTAGGATATCTAACAGCATCAATAAAACACAGCGTTTATTCTTTACCGATGTTATTACCGACCGTGTAGAGATACTTGCCGATAAAATAATGATAGAGCCTGTTTTCTTTGAGTTTGACGATCAGGAAGAAGAAGATGAGGAATACGACGAAGAGTTGGAAGGACTTGATTTTGGCGACGACGACACAGAGGAAGAAGAAAACAATAAATAAGACAAACCATTATGGCATTAGTTAAAATATTTTCAGGCAGCGAGATATTAGCGCAGGCTTTGCAGACACGATTAGAAAAAATTGGCGTAGGCGTTATCGTTAAAAATAACATACAATCATCTACAATGTCGGGGTTTGGAGGTTTAGGCCAGGCTGTAGAAGTATTTATAGAGGACAGAGATAAAGAAAAAGAAAAGGTAGCTAAGGTTATCGAAGACTTTAAAATGGGGAATTAGTTGCTGAATGAACCCATTTAAAATCTATACTAAAAATACCCGATTCTCATTCTTTAAGAAAAAGGAAGAATATCATTTAGATGGTGAGATTACATTTTTAGATAATCGCATCCTTATAAATGATACCGTGTTTAGTATAGATGCCCTTAACGCTATAACTTTTCCAAGTTTTGATGACTATAAAGGAAAGATCATAAACTCTGTTGATAATAATGTATCTGATGGTGTAAGCAATATCGTTGAGTTACATGGTAAAGATGGGAAAAAGACGATCTATTATTTTCAACTAGACTATCGCTACCAGATGCGTGATCTCAGGGGGCAATTAATACAGTATCATCTGGCAGGCAAATTGGACTTTATAAACCTTACAAATATTCTCGGCTTAGAAAGTTTTAATGCTATCCAAAATTTTAAAAAATCACTGCCCGAAGGTGGCAATATTAAAAGCTATTGATTTTTCAGTAGCTTTTTCTTTTTATATTGCCGGCTAAAATCCCTGTAGAGTAATGATCAAAAGTTTAAAGTTTATAGTCCTGAAACTTGGCTCTTTTCTGGGTGTGATTTATATACTCGCTATAACATATCTATATTTTAATCAGGAGAACCTTATTTTTCAGCCTGAGATATTGGCCAAGGATTATAAATTCAGTTTTCAGGGCGATTTTAAAGAGATGTACATCTCTGTAGAGAAGGATATAAATCTACATGGTGTTTTGTTTAGAACTCAGGAAAGCAAAGGGCTTATATTTTACCTGCATGGTAACGGCGGATCTGTAAAAGGATGGGGAGATATAGGAGCTACTTACAACCAGATGGGGTATGATATCTTTATTTTAGATTACAGGGGATATGGTAAGAGTAATGGAAAGATAAGTAGTGAAGCTCAATTGTTTGATGACCTGAAAAAAGCTTATAGCCATTTACTGTCGATATATCCTGAAGGTAAAATAATAATTACGGGCTACTCTATAGGTACAGGGCTGGCTGCTATGCTGGCATCTGAAAATAATCCGAAAGCACTTGTGTTGCAGGCTCCATATTACAGTTTAAAAGAAACTATAAATAGTACAATGCCTTTAGTGCCCTACTTTTTACAGAAATATAATTTTGAAACGTATAAATTTTTACAGAAAGTAAAGGCTCCGGTTTGTGTTTTTCATGGTACTACAGATGCTATTTTGCCTTATAGCAATTCAGAAAAATTAAGGTCAGTATTTAAAAAGAATGACATGCTTGTTACACTTCCCGGTGAAGGCCATAATACAATTACCGATAATGAGCTTTTTAAAACGGAATTTAAAAAGTTTGTCGATAGGATGCTGCTATACTAATTAAGCTTTAGCTTTCTTCTTTTTAAAAAGGTAGCCAATTATCAATCCAACGACAATCCACAACGGAATGCCTAAAAGTATTTTTGAAATAGTAAATTTTTCGTGATCGAAAAGCGGGAAAATAATCATTGTGATGATGTAAAGAATACCGCCCCACACTAAACCTGATCTAACCCATTTTTTCATTGTTGTAGTTTTTTATTTGTTCTTTTTCTAACAAAAAAGTAACCGAAAAGAAATCCAAATGGCGTAAAGACCAGTAACGCGGTAAGCGATCGTTGAAGCGAAATTTCTTCATGGCTGAAAAGAGGAAACAGCACTGACATGCATAATGACATCCAGACTGACCAGATAATAGACTGCTTTACCCACGGTTGTATCGGTTTCATAACTATTTCACCTTTTTATTATTGTTTCTTAGGTTCTTTTTTACGCGATACATAGCCAAATATGAGTCCGAATGCCAGCCACACCGGTATGCTTACCAAAAGCTTCATAGGCTGAACGGCCTCACCATCAAATAAAGGGAATAACACATTAATCGCTACTACCATGAATAGTCCCCAGAACAATCCAAATTTCACCCAGTTTTTCATCCTATTGTTTTTTCGGTATTCTTTTGTTATTCCTGTTTAAGTAGCCACTAATAAGTCCAGAGGACATCCCTGTTTTAACCCACGGTTTCATAAAAAATCAGCTATAGATTGTTAACCCAAAGATAACCAATCTTTTTATGTTCCGCAAACAAAGCGGCGTTGTGCAATTGCCTAATTATCCTATCTTTGCGGCTTCAAAAAAATATTCATGATTACAATAGATGCGCTTTCGGTACAGTTTGGCGGTACCACACTTTTTAGTGATGTTTCATTCTCTATAAACGAAACCGACAAAATAGCCTTAATGGGTAAAAATGGTGCGGGGAAAAGTACATTGCTTAAAATTATAGCAGGAGTAAGTAAACCATCAACAGGAAATATTTCGGCACCAAAAGGTACTGTTATTGCTTACCTGCCACAGCACTTACTTACCGAAGATAACGCAACTGTAATTGAAGAAACATCTAAGGCCTTTGAAAGCATCTTTAAGATGAAGGCCGAAATTGATGCCCTTAATGAGGAGCTTACAGTGCGTACCGATTACGAATCGGATGAATACTATAAGATCATCGAAAAAGTATCTGAGCTTAGCGAGAAATTCTATTCTATTGAAGAAGTAAATTATGAAGCAGAGGTAGAAAAGGTACTTGTAGGTATGGGTTTTTCGCGTGACGATTTTAACCGCCCAACGTCAGAATTCAGCGGAGGCTGGAGGATGCGTATCGAGCTGGCTAAAATTCTGTTGCAAAAACCGGATCTTATCCTTTTGGATGAGCCTACCAACCACATGGATATTGAAAGTATACAGTGGCTTGAAGATTTCCTTATAAACAGTGCCAAAGCTGTAATGGTGATATCGCACGACAGGGCGTTTATAGATAATATTACAACACGTACCATAGAGGTTACTATGGGAAGGATATACGATTACAAAGCAAAATACTCACACTACCTGGAGCTTCGTAAAGACCGTCGTGCCCACCAGCAAAAAGCATATGATGAGCAGCAGAAGATGATTGCTGAAAACACAGAATTTATTGAGCGTTTTAAAGGAACATATTCTAAAACACTTCAGGTACAGTCGCGCGTAAAAATGCTTGAAAAACTGGAACTTGTAGAAGTTGACGAAGTAGATACATCGGCACTTAGGCTTAAGTTTCCGGCAGCACCACGCTCAGGGCAGTATCCTTTAGTGGTTACAGAACTTTCTAAAGCCTACGGCGACCATGTAGTATTTAAAGATGCTTCTATGGTTATAGAGCGCGGACAAAAACTTGCCTTTGTAGGTAAGAATGGTGAAGGTAAATCGACCATGATAAAAGCTATTATGGGAGAGATTGATTTTGAGGGTAAACTGGAACTTGGGCATAACATTCAGGTTGGGTATTTTGCTCAGAACCAGGCGGCGATGCTTGACGAGAACCTGACTGTTTTTGAAACCATTGACCAGATTGCTGTTGGAGAAATTCGTACACAGATAAAAAACCTACTTGGTGCATTTATGTTTAGCGGCGATGATACTACTAAGAGAGTAAAAGTACTTTCAGGTGGAGAGAAAACACGTCTTGCCATGATAAAGCTATTGCTTGAGCCGGTTAACCTGCTTATTCTGGATGAGCCTACCAACCACCTTGATATGAAAACCAAAGATATTATTAAAGATGCCCTTAAGGCGTTTGATGGTACTGTGGTACTGGTATCTCACGACAGGGATTTCCTTGACGGACTTGTAACAAAAGTGTTTGAGTTTGGAAACAAACGCGTTAAAGAGCATTTTGAAGATATAAAAGGTTTCCTTGAACTTAAAAAGATGGAGAATCTTAGGGAAATAGAGAAGAAATAATAAATTCCTGTATCATGCGTAAAACACTATATTTATTATTCGTCCTGTTTTATGGATGTGTTGTTTTTGCGCAGGATGGTAAACAGCTCCTTTTAAAAAAGGAGCTGTTTACGCAACAGAATGACTATCCGTTTATAAATCGCATAGCATATAAGGATAGTATAAATGTATATGCTATTACGTATTTAAGCGATGGGCTTAAAGTAAACGGTTATATGGTTACTCCAAAAGGCAGTGGGCCATATCCTGCTGTAATTATCAATCGGGGAGGTAACCGCGATTTTGGAGCGTGGGATATAAGACAGGTTTATGCCCAGCTTGGGAGTATTGCAAAAGAAGGATTTGTACTTATTGCGAGTCAGTATCGCGGTAATGGCGGAAGCGAGGGTAAGGAGCAATTTGGTGGTGACGATGTAAATGACGTTGTTAACCTTATAGATGTTCTTGCCGGGGTAAAACAAGTAGATGCCAGCCGTATTGGTATGTACGGATGGAGCAGGGGAGGAATGATGACTTATCTTGCCCTTACAAAAACCACTAAAATTAAAGCTGCCGCGGTAGGAGGCGCGCTAACAGATCTAAACGCAACCGATAGGCCTGAGATGACAACGGTTTTTCAGGAGCTTATACCGGAGTATGCCTTGAATAAAAAAGATGCACTGGATAAACGCTCGGCAATACAATGGGTAAATAAATTACCGAAAAATGTACCAATACTCATAATGCATGGAACATCGGACTGGAGGGTTAAGCCCGAACAAAGCCTGAATATGGCACTTGAGTTTGAAAAATTCAGGATACCGTACCGCCTGCTAATGTTCGAAGGAAGCGATCATGGTATAACAGAGCACAGGGACGAAGTAAACCTCCAGGTTATTAACTGGTTTAACAGATACCTTAAAAATAACGAGCCTTTGCCCGATATGAATTATCATGGCAGATAAAATAACGAACTCCTTATATGGAAGTTTTTTTATGACCTGAATTTATCGGGCGTAATGCCAAATTCTTTTTTAAAGGCTTTCGTAAAGTTCTGGACAAATTTGTAACCACACAGCATAGCGATATCAGAAATAGATTTATCGTTTTCCAAAAGCAGTTTTTTGGCATCGAGCATGCGTATATCTTTCAGGTAGCCAAAAACCGTAGTGCCGTATATCTCTTTAAATCCTTTTTTTAGTTTAAAATCATTTATACCTGCCATTCGTGCCAACTCTATAAGTGAGAACGGATGCGCAAGGTTTTCATCCATGATAGATTTTACGCGATGAATTTTTTCTATATCATGTCGTTTTAACCAACTGTTGGCGTGGTACTCCATCTGCTCAAATTGTTCCAACTGAAGCATCAATAACTTTATGATTTTAGATTCCAGAAACAGGCTTTTAAGTATGCCTTTTCTTTTACAGCCAATAATCTCCTGTATTATACTGTTCATTTCCGGAATAATAGACATATTTTCTTTCGCCAGCATACTGAAATTTCTTGTCAGCATTGCTTTTTTGAAATCGTTAATTACCGGGTACGCATCATTCACGAGGCTCAGAAAATAGCTTTCCGGAAAAATAATGTGCATTGAAAAAGTTGTTTCTTTTTCGTCTGGAGAACTTACAAGGTATTCTTTATCGGGGCAGAATATAAGGTTGTGCTGATTTCCCGATAAATGGTACTGAGAGCCATTTTTTGTTGTAATGCATGAATTTCCTAAAACCAGGAAATGCATTTCGATTACAGGTACAGGAAATTCTATACCAATAAAATAATCTTTATTCAGGCGTACATCGCCGTAGCAAACATGAATGTTTTTAAATGTAATTTTTTTAAAAGCAACGTGCCCTTTTGCCGTATGGAAGTCTCTATCGGTCTCGTATATACCCGTGTTTTCACTGTTGAAGAGGTCTATTAAGAAGTTTTCTTCAATATTTAAACTGTCTGTCATGATGGCTTAAATAATCCTTTATTAATAATTTATAATCCTTTGCGAATAAAACGGGCTCTTTTTTATTGAGGATATTTGCGCAAATATTAGTATTATTTAGACTAAATACAAATAATTATTATTTAATTTTAAATTAACCAGAATTAATGAACACTTATTACCAGTTAAAACGGGGAAAAAATCAACTTAATCATCTGATTATTACCTGTTTTGTTTTTATGTTTTTTTTGAGTGCCAGTGCCCAGCAATGGGAATATTTGGGCGATCAGGGCGGCGTCTCTGCCGGAGGTTCAAGCTATCAGAGTATAGCTAAAGACGTAGCAGGAAATATTTATATTTCTTATTACGATGTTGTGGCAACAAAAGGATCTGTTCAGAAGTACAATGGTACTTCATGGTCTTATGCGGGTGGAAGCGCCGGCATAACAGCGCAATATGCTACGTACAATTCATTATCTGCCGATGCTTTAGGTAACATATACCACACAAGCCAGGGAAGCGGCATGGAAGTTAGAAAATTTGATGGCACAGCATGGACATCATTACCTGCTCTAACAAGCAGCACGGTTAACTTTCAGGCGAGTGTTGTAACAGCAAGCGGCGTTCTTGTAGCTGCAAACAACACAGGCAGCGGTACCGTAAAACGTTATGTAAACGGTGCATGGGAACAAATTGGTTCGGCAGGATTTGCAGGCGGTACGCCTTTCTATCTTGATATGGTAACCGGAACAGATAATACGATATATGTTAGTTACGTAAGTAACGGTAATATATATGTAATTAAAAATGATATAAATGCACCAGAAACACAATCGTGGTCGCATGTTGGTGGGTTAGAAGGTATCGCACCGGCAACATCAAGCGAGCAGTTTCGTGCAGCAATGGCTGTAGATGCCAATAACAATATTTTCATAGCGTATACATCAGTTACTTCAGCTGGTAATAAATTAAATGTAAAAAAATACAATGGCCTTGTATGGGCACAGGTAGGTGCTGATAATTTTACAGATTACCGTGTACATTATGTAAATATTGCTGCTAATGCTTCGGGTGTTCCGTATGTAGTATTTTCAAATTATGAAAACAGTCCTAATAATGGCAACCAGGTGATGAAGTTTAATGGTTCATCATGGGAAGCTGTAGGTTCAAACCCTGTTTCGGCAGGTGAAGCAAAAGGAAACGTAATTCTTTTTGATAATGCAGGTAATCCTGTAATAGCATATGCAGATTCTTCTACAGGAAAAACCATGGTAAGAAGATTTGTAGAAAACCCGACATTGACACCTGTACAGAGTGTTACTGTAACTACCCAAAATAATGCAGCAGCACAAATTACACAAAATGCAGGCACGCTTCAACTGGTTGCGTCCATTCTTCCGGCAGCAGCAGGACAGGGTGTAACATGGGCAATCACTCAGGGATTGGAATTTGCTACAATAAACGAGAACGGACTTGTAACTGCCACAGCAAACGGTACTGTTACCGTAACCGCTACTTCTGTACAGGATGCAACTAAAACCGGAACGATAACAATCACAATATCAAACCAGGTTATAACTGGCGATTTGATTACAGGTTTTAACCGTGATATTATTGCTAATGGTGTCGGCAACGCTTCCGACTCATCAGAACTTGGCCTTGACGAAGTAAATACAAGGGCTTTGGTGTCTTTAGACTTTAAAGCTAACGCAAACAGCGCAGCACCAACACGCGGATTACCTGCAAACGGAGTAATAAGCAGTGCAAATACTGCGGGTGTTGTCTATCAGCTGGCAAACTATACTGGGCCAAACGCGCTGTATCTTACACCTTCTTATGTAACAGGATCTATCAATACGGTAAATTCCGGTACATTATCATTCCAGGCACAGAACAAAGCAAAAGTATATATCTTGTACACGGCAGCAGGCGGAGGTTCGTCTAGTCTTACGTATTCAGCTACAGTAAACTTTAGCGACGGAACTTCTCAGGCATCGACATTAACAGCGAATGACTGGTATTCAGGGTCAGGCTTTGCTATTAAAGGTATTGGCCGTGTAAACAGGGCAAATAATAATCTTGAAGGCGATGCAGAAAACCCAAGGCTATATGAAAGCGTTATTACGCTGGATACAGCAAACCAGACTAAAACGATAACAGGCGTTAGCTTCACATTTGCAGGAGATGCGTCTGCTGAATATGGTGACCAGATAAGGCTTGCAATTTTATCGGTTGCTACGGGCGAAGCTACATCAACTCCTCCTGAAAGTGCTATATCGGTTGTAACTTCAAATAATGGCCCGGCTGTTATTACAGAGAACTCGGCAGAAATAGACTTTGATGCATACATGGGCGATGACTATGTTGGTGAAAATATTATAACCTGGTCTATAGTTCCGGGTACGGGTAACGCTAATGTAGATCAGTACGGAAAAGTTACAGCAGTAAGCAACGGTACGGTAATGGTAAGGGCAACCTTAATTTCAGATCCGTCTGTTTATGGCGAGCTAGAACTTACAATTTCGGGCCAGGTTGCAGGTTACTGCGAGGTTTATTTTATTAACGGATGTTCACCGGCGTCTATTAGTAATTTTTACACAACAGGAGGTTTTCCTAATATTAGTAATACTAGTTCGGGTTGTTTAAGTAGTAATGACCTTAGCGGGTATAGCGATTACACATCTACTGTTTTAGGAGCGACAAGAAACACAACAGTAACATTTAATTTTGAGTTTACTTCCGAGGCGGCATATGCACCGTTTCTTTCTGCATGGATAGACTGGAACCATGATTTTATATTCCAGGATAGTGAGAGAGTATTTGTATCACAAGATCAGGAAACAGATAATTACGTACAGTTTACAGCTACTGTACCTGCTAATGCGGCGCTTGGTCAGACAAGAATGCGTTTTAAAGCAGTTGGCGGCTGGTTGGGCTCAGGGGCATGTGGCTATAACTCATTTGGAGAAATAGAAGATTATACCATTACTATTCTTGATCAGGGAATTGCACCTGCAGTTACAATAGTAACACAGAACGATGTACCTGCTGCAATTACAACTAATGATGGCACGCTACAGTTAGTAGCAAACGTTACACCTACACCTGCACCGGTACTATGGTCTGTTATAGCAGGAAACGTTTACGGCAGCGTAAGTGCTGACGGCCTTGTTACAGCATTAAACAACGGAACTATTACAGTTAGGGCAAGATTAGCTTCTGATACTTCAGTGTATGATGATATTGAGGTTACTATCTCTAGCCAGATAATACTTGTAGAGAGTCTTACGGTTTCAACATTGGATAATGTTCCGGCGGCTATTACAACTACCGATGGTATAATACAGCTTGTAGCTACTATACTCCCGGTAAATGCAGACAACAGCAATGTAACATGGACAATTACCGAAGGTGCTGCTTTTGCAACTGTATCTTCAACAGGACTTGTAACGGCTACGGCTAACGGTACTGTAACAGTAAAAGCTACATCCGTAGAAAATGATGAGGTTTTTGATGATATTGAGATCGAAATTTCAAACCAGTATGTTGCTGTAACAGGTATTACTGTTTCAGTTAAAGATGCAGCAGCAGCAAGTATAACAACAAATGAGGGCACACTTCAGCTTGCTACTGTTATTGCACCTGTTGACGCATTAAATAAAGAAGTAACCTGGACAATTGTTAGCGGTAGCGAGTTTGCAACTGTTGACGCAAACGGACTAGTAACAGCTTCAGCCAACGGAACAGTTACGGTAAGGGCTACCTCTCAGGATAATGATACGCTATATGATGAAATTGACATTGTAATCTCTAACCAGCATATTGCGGTTACAGCAATTGCAGTTTCGGTTAAAGATAATGCAGCGGCAACTATTACAACTAATGAGGGCACGCTTCAGCTTGAAGCTGCGATCACGCCAAATGATGCTACAAATTCAGATGTAACGTGGTCTATTGCCATTGGAAGCGAATTTGCTACTGTTGATGCAAACGGACTTGTAACAGCTATCGCTAGCGGTACAGTTACGGTAAGGGCTACATCTGTAGATACAACTACATTATTCGATGAGATAGAGGTTGTAATCTCTAACCAGTATGTTGCGGTTACTGCACTAACAGTTTCGGTTAAAGATGATGCAGCGGCAGTTATTACAACTGCGGAAGGTACGCTTCAGCTTGAAGCTACGATAGTTCCGGCAGATGCTACAAATGCAGATGTTACTTGGAGTATTGTCAGCGGAAGCGAATTTGCTACTGTTAATGCAAACGGTCTTGTAACAGCTATCGCTAACGGTACAGTTACGATAAGGGCTACATCTGTAGATACAACTACATTATTCGATGAGATAGAGGTTGTAATCTCTAACCAGTATGTTGCGGTTACTGCACTTACAGTTTCGGTTAAAGATGATGCAGCGGCAGTTATTACAACTGCGGAAGGTACGCTTCAGCTTGAAGCTACGATAGTTCCAGTTGATGCTACAAATGCAGATGTTACATGGACTATTGTCAGCGGAAGTGAATTTGCTACTGTTGATGCAAACGGACTTGTAACAGCTATAGCTAACGGTACGGTTACAGTTAGGGCTACATCTGAGGATGATGCTACACTATTTGACGATATTGAAATACTAATCAGCGGGCAGACATTAGGCAATGACGATTTTGAAACTTCGAAATTTGCAATGTACCCTAACCCGTCTCATGGTGAATTAACAATTAGCTCTTCTAAAACAGTACAGCAGGTTGTTATCTTTAATATGATAGGACAAAAAGTGTATGAAGGTAAAGGTTCTACTATTGATCTTTCAGGTAAAGAAGATGGAGTTTACCTGGTACAGGCAACATTTGAAGATGGTGCTGTAACTACACAGAAACTTATTAAAAAGTAATTTCTTTTTCACATATCCATATTTATCCAAAAAAGGCAGAAGTATACTACTTCTGCCTTTTTCTTTTATAGTTTCTGGGTTTGTTTTTCCTTCCACTTTTCCCAGCCCAATATATCTTTACGTATATCTTTCTCCCAGTCATTGCCAAACTTTTCAGCGAGGTGGTTTAGTACGTGTACATTGTACGCTGCGTAGTCGCTAAGCGATGGAGGGGGAGTACAACCAAAGTCATGATACGCTATGTGGTAGTTGGCAACAAATTTAGCATCCTTGTCAGTAACTCTGGACGCGATACCACCAATAAAGTACAATTGAATTTTATCATTCTCCAGATCACGCTGAAACTTTTGTTCAGGTGTTTGCTTTGTAGTTTGCGCATATCCGGATGTAGAAACGATAAATAAAAGAAGCATTAATATTCTCATAATAATGTAATTTGATGATTAGTATGGTTCGTGGCTAGACAATTACTGTTTAACCATATCTGTCAGTCGTACAAATTCTGCTCTGTAACCTTCCGGATCATATTGCAAGCCTTGTTTTGCAAGTGCTTTTATCTCGTCAGTTTTTTTGTTGGGAACGAGTTGTGAATCCCTTAATTTCAGTCCAAACCACGCGACCGCAGCCGAGAATTTAAAATCGCCCGATGTGTTTTGAAGCGGTAACGGATCGTTTGGAATCACTTTTACGATCTCAGTACTTTTATCTTCATTAGGTTTTTTAGACCGGAACTTAATTGTTGCCAACTCGTCGTTGTATTGATTAGCCGTGCCTGTAGGCTGACTGTATTTCAGGTCGGTAGCAGGGGTAAAGTAACCACTTTTTATACCGATCGGTATAATTTCATAAAGTGCCGTTACAGTATGCCCGCTGCCAAGCTCTCCGGCATCAATAGCATCGTTAGTAAAGTCTTCATCACGAAGTTTACGGTTCTCATAACCAATTAATCGGTAAGACTGCACATGTTTCGGGTTAAACTCAATCTGGATTTTTACATCTTTGGCAATGGCATACATAGAGCCTTTAAATTCCTTGTTGAGGTAACGGTTTGCTTCCTGCATGTTATCTATATAGGCATAGTTACCGTTGCCTTTGTCGGCGAGCACTTCTATTTTAGAATCTTTATAGTTTCCCATTCCATAGCCAAGGCAGGTAAGGAAAACTCCGCTTTTGCGTTTCTCTTCAATAAGCTGCTGCATGTCTTTGTCAGAAGATGCACCTACATTAAAGTCGCCATCGGTGGCCAGTATCACACGGTTATTGCCACCTTTAATAAAGTTTTCCTGTGCGGTTTTATAAGCAAGTTGGATACCGCCGCTACCGTCAGTAAATCCGTGAGCAATTAATTCGTCTAGCGCATTATAAATTTTCTCTTTTTCATTTCCTGCTGTAGAAGATAATAACATTTCGGCAGACCCAGCGTAAATGACAATAGCAATCCTGTCTTTAGTGCGCATTTGCTGTACCAATAGTTTCATTGACTCTTTAAGGAGTGGCAATTTATTTTCTTCGTTCATTGATCCTGAAACATCAATAAGAAAAACAAAGTTGGAAGCAGGAAGTTTATCATCAGGAATTATTTTACCCTGAAGCCCTATCTTCAAAAGTTTGTGTTGCGGATTCCACGGTGCGTTGCTGTATTCCGTGTTTATCGAAAACGGCTCATTACCTGTAGGCTGCGGATATTGGTACTTAAAAAAGTTGATCATCTCTTCCACACGAACCGCGTCTTTAGGTACCGGCTGTCCGTTGTTAAGAAAACGTCTAATGTTGGTGTATGATGCATTATCTACATCTATAGAAAAAGTAGAAAGTGGCGCAGTAGCAGGATTTTCAAACGGGTTCTCTACAAACGATTCATATTCTTCCTGGTTTACGTCTACGGGTTCAGGGACTACAGGTTGAAATTGTTCGGGATGTTCTTTTAAAAGCTTTCTCTGTTCTTTATGGAATCGTTTAAGGTCTTTCTTAACCTTTTTAGAAAACTCTTTTTTTGTCTTTATAATTATAACCCCATTAATACCTCTATTGCCATATATTGATGTAGCTCCGGCATCCTTAAGAACACTTACAGATTCTATGTAATCGGGATTTATTATACTGAATGATTCTTTACCTAAAGGTACACCATCAACAACATAGAGAGGTTCCGGGTTACCATTTATAGAGCCAAAACACCTCATAACTACGGTACTATTAGCACCCGGCTGACCCGCGCCTGTTGTAACTTCTAATCCGGGCACTTGTCCGTTTAGCGTTTTTATAAAATTGGCGTTTGGCCTGCCTTTAATTGTTTTTCCCACACTATTTGTGTCTCCATCTCTATATGTACGAGAAGGTGTACTAAGATATCCGAGAGTGTTGGTGTTACTAGTCGACGCTATTTCTTGCTTTTTTGCCCTTCTTCTTTCTTTTCTTGAAGTAGTTCCGTATCCCATAACAACAACTTCATCAAGTGTTGTAATGTCATCTTTAAGCTTAAAATCTACTTTGTCTTTGCGTTTACCCAACGTTACTTTTTCAGACTGCATGCCTACATAAGTAGCTATAAGTCTTTCGCCTTCTTTAGCATCGATTATGTAATTACCATCAAAGTCGGTTGTCGCTATTTTAGTAGTGCCCTCAATTATAACCTTTGCTCCTGGAAGTGGCATTCCCTGGTTATCTGTAATTACTCCTGTAAACTGCTTTTTATCTGTAATTGCAGGTTTTGCAGTTTCAACATATGCTGTAGTTTCTACTGTTGTTTTTTCTTTATCCATCTCACCGTAAGGATCGGCAACCGGAGTTACAGCTACTGTCTCTTCACTACTTGGTGCTAAGGCATACGATTCAACCATAGGTAGTTCTTCAGTAGCCTGACTTCTTGCGGGAGCAGTTGCCGCAGAAGTGATGGTTTTACTCCTTTGACGTAACGATTTTATTGTTTCATTCGTAACAACCTCTTCCTTTTCTGTAGCTTTTGTCCGATCAAAAGTCTCCTTTACTTTCTGTGTATCAACAACAGTAACATTATTTTCGGGAATAGAATCAGGTGTAACTATCGGGTTGTTCTTTTCATTGGTAAGTATAAAAAAGCCTATGCCCATGAATAATAGGAAAACAGCTGCCATTCCGGTATATTTCCACCAGGCGGCAATAGTGCGTTGTTTTTTGTTATCCAGCTTTTCTTCAACGCGGTTCCACACCGCGTCCATGCGTGCAAAGCCCTTGTCTTCGGCTTTACCGGCTGCGTCTTTAAATATTTTATCTTGATTTTCCATGACTGTTCTCGTTTTGGTAATAAACATTGTTTACTAGTTCTTTCAGCTTGCTGCGGGAGACGTTTAATTGTGATTTGGATGTTCCCTCAGAAATATTCAGCATGGTAGCAATTTCTTTATGTGAGTAGCCTTCTATGGCAAACAGGTTAAATACTGTCCTGCAGCCTTCGGGTAGACGAGTAAGCAGTTTTAGCAGGTCCTCTTCCTCAAGCCCGGCCGATTGGGCTTCGGATGGCTCTGTGCCACGGCTCATGTCTTCAATATAGATGTTGAAGTTTACATTCTTTTTAAGGCTCATCAGGCATTGGTTCACTGCAATTTTGCGTGCCCAGGCCTCAAACGCCTTAATTTCTTTAAGTTGGTCAAGTTTAGTAAAGATAGTGTAGAAGGCATCGGCCACTGCCTCATCTATCTCTTCCTCGCTTTTCAGGTACCTCTTGCAGGTATGGTAAAGTTTAGGAGCCATAAGCTCATACACCTGTCTCTGGGAGTCCCGGTGCATTTTCCTGCATGCTGTTATGAGTTTTTCGTCTATCACAATTCGTCTCTTTGTGTATATAGATTAGAAAACTTCTGAAAAGGTTGGGAGGGGAGTGAAAAAAAGTTTGCAGTATTTAGTCGCAGTTTGCAGTAGTTTCGCGGAACTACTGCAAACTGTGATTGCAACTGATGACTATTTATCAAGTGTAAGCTTATAAATGTCAGATGCTTTTGCATCGCTGTCGGTGTCCTCACACAGCAGGAACTCCAGCGATTTGTCATTCTTTTTGTAAAGAGTAATGCCTTCAAATTTATTCTTAGTCGAAATTATCTTTGTAAATTCAACTTCCATAGATTCGGTATCCATTCGGCCGACAAGAGTTCCCGCCACTTCGCCATCTTTATAGGTTGAGGTTGTTTTTTCGGCAGCAGCCAAAAAATAAAGTTTGCCATCTACCAATGTGGCATCTGTAAAGCTTGCAGGTGCGCCGTTTATTTTAGGTAGCTGCACTTCGTTATATACAAACTGAAATGAAGTTTCGTTAATGTCGCCGTCTAATGTAAAAACAGCATTCTTACCCTGCGGGCCATTACCACGGTTAAATAAATACCAGGTATTGCCATCATTTACGGCAGCTTCTATGTTGAAGTTGTCAGGCGTTATGCCGCCGAAATCCTGCATGGCAAGGTAAAGGTCGGTTGCATCTATAGGCGGATATACTTTTTTGGACTGCGCGTCGATATGCACAATCGTGTTTCGCTTATCGGTAGAGCCCGAGCCGAAAAGATAGATCTCATCACCCATTGCGGTAATAGCTTCAAAGTCGGCCTTTTCTTTTTTGGGTACATTTTCAAGCGGACCTGTATAACCCTGCGGTTCAATATTGATCTTCTCGAGTTTTTTATCAGTAAGGCTATAGTTATATAGCATGTGCGCATTATCTGAAACCAGGTATAATGATGTACCGTTAAATAATAGCCCGGAAGCTGAACCAATGCCTATGATGCGGAAAAGGAGTTCCAATTGAAACTTTTGCATAATATTATGTTTTTGTGAAAAAAGCCCTAACGTTTAATGCTTATTTTTATATAAAGATAAATCAATTATCGATGAAAGCAATAGACACCGAAGATTTTAAAGTAACCGGCAATTTTGATATAACCAAAGCGCCAACCCTTATAGATACTGAGACTTCTGAAAAAAAAGTACACAAGGCTCTTAAAGAAGAAAGCAAAAAACTTGGTAAGCTACAGGACAAAATGTATGCCAACAACCGTTACAGTGTATTGGTTTGCCTTCAGGGAATGGATACATCCGGAAAGGACAGCCTTATACGCGAAGTCTTCAGGCGTTTTAATGCAAGGGGTGTAAATGTATACAGTTTTAAAACACCATCGGCAGCCGAACTGGAACACGATTATCTTTGGAGACATTACATTGCACTGCCCGAAAAAGGCAAGTTTGCCGTGTTTAACCGTTCGCATTACGAGAATGTGCTTATCACACGTGTGCATCCTGAATTTATCCTTAATGAAAACCTGCCGGGCATAAGCACAGTAGAAGAAATTCCGGAGAAAATATGGGAGGAACGCTATGAGCAGATCAATAACTTCGAAAAGCACATTACCCAAAACGGAACCATAGTGTTTAAATTTTTCCTTCACCTAAGTAAAGAAGAACAAAAGCAGCGACTACTCAGAAGGCTGAATAAAGAAAAACACAACTGGAAATTTGCTCCGTCTGACCTGGACGAAAGGCAATATTGGGATGATTACCAAAAGTATTATGAAGAGGCTATAAATGCAACATCAAAAAAACATGCACCTTGGTATGTAATTCCCGCTGATAATAAAAAAACCGCACGCTACCTGATAGCAAAAACCATTTTTGATACCCTTAAAAAATATGAGGATATTAAAGAGCCGGCTGTAGATGAAAAAGTTTTAGAGAATATTTCACTGTACAAGGATAAGTTGCAAAATGAGAAGTAGTTTTATCTGACAATATCCCAGTCATCTACAAGATAATGATTCCACAATCCTTTGCGTAATCTTAGACTTATGTGTTTTTTAGTGGACGATTCCGCAAGAAGGTGTTGTATGTAATTCCTGCTTACCCGTATTCTTTCTTTTTTACCCTGAAAGTGAAATTTGATACTTGGTTTGGATTTTCTGCCTGAACTCTTATGAAACTCATCTACCGGAAGTATAACGGTTTTTGGAATTTCGTTTTTCGCGGTATAATAATTAGCGCATTCCCAGGAAACATTTGTTATTAGTCCCAGTGTTATATACGAACCAATAGCAACGGCAACTAAAAGTATAACTACAGCACCTGCTTTCTTACCATTACTATTTAATTGCGTGAAATTATCAATGTTGAATAATTTTTTCCGGTAAACAAAACACAAAGCAATACCGACAATTATTGGAAGTATATGAACTAAGACGAGTTGTTTTACATCATACCCTATAGTAAATGGCTTAAATTTGAAAAAAGCTACAAAAGCAATAACAAAGCCTATAAAAATATAATAGTTAAGATTATCTTTAAAACTCTTTTTTCTTTTAAATACTTTTTGCTGTTGTCTTCTTTCTGCTTTGGATGGTTTCACCGTAAAATTTTTCACGAAAGATATATAATTTTCGCTTTCGCTGAAATCTATTCCTCGAGTAAATCCTGAAGCTCTTCCTGGCTAAGGCAAATGCCGATATTTTCTACTTTTTCGTTTTCATCTTCGGCACCGTCTATAAAGTAAATAGGTATTTGTGCAGTAAGTTTTCGCTTTCTAATACTGTCGGCAGTCATTCGCCCATGCGAAGGTTTGGTTGCATAATTTACCACAATGGCATCGGGCTTAAGTGTTCCGGTTTTGCGGAAAGCTTCGGCACCGTCTGTAAGTTCAGTTCCAACAACACTTGCCTTTTTTTTGCAGTAATCTATAAGCGGTGTTGTTTGTTCTTTAGACCAGTCAATAATAAATAATTTCATGGTTAATGTGTTGGGTATTACAAAAGTAAAAAACCTGCAGTTAATATCCGCAGGTTTTTACAAAGGTTAGTTTTTGAACTCAGGTTATATATAAGATCGTTATAGTCTAAAGCCGTAAGCAAGACGTAGTGCAATCTGGTCTGCGTGAAAATCATTCATACCTTCGTAACGAACGCTCACGTCAAAATATTTGTTAGCATAACCAATACCCGGAGACCAAAGGAATGTAGTTTCGTCGTAATCGTTAGTTACAGCAAAACCTGCACCTACTTCACCAAGTACATAAAAACGGTTCTCCCAGACAAAAGCTTTAAAACCTGCTTTTACAGGAATAAAACCAAGATCCGGCACATTGTCTTCACCAAAAAGGTGAGTATACCCTGTTGTTAGCGTAATAGATGTACGCTGAGTAAAATCGTATTGCAACCTTACATCCCCACCAAGAGCCAGGTTAAAATAATCGCCTGTTGTAGGTCCAACGTTAACACCAAAACCAAGTCGGAATCCCTGCTCGTAATTTTCCACCGCTGTTTCTAATGAGGTCGTTCCATCTTGAGCAAATGCTGCGCCGCCAAATGTTACCATTGCTGCCAGTAAAAGTCCTTTTAATTTAGTTGCCATTTTCATAATCTTCTCAATTGAATTTGTTAGTGAGGTAAAATTAATACCGTATTCTTGTTAAAAAACCCAATAAACAGTTAATTAAATATAAATAATTCACAAAATTATGATTGATTTATTCTAATCTATTGATTGGTAGTTTTTTACATATGTAAATTTTAAAATAAAAGCTTCGGAGTATCTTTGCAAAAAATTAAGAAGTGACTTTATCGGTTTATACAAAAGAATTTGGTGCAAATATCCGCTTGGCATATCCTGTAATAGTTGGAATGTTGGGACATACGCTTATTAGCCTGGTAGATAATATTATGGTAGGAAGGCTTGGTTCAACAGAGCTTGCTGCCGTTTCCCTGGGAAATAGCCTTGTCTTTATTGCTATGTCTGCCGGTATAGGGTTTTCAACGGCTATTACACCAATAGTTGCACAAGGTGATGCTGCAAAAGATACGGCAACCGTGCGCTCTGCTTTTCATCATGGTTTATTACTATGTACTATTTTAGGTATATGTCTTTTCGGGGTGGTAGCTCTTGCAAAACCGCTTATGCATTTAATGCATCAGCCAAAAGAAGTAATTGAACTTGCAGCACCGTATATCGACTGGGTGGCATTTTCGTTGTTGCCAATGGTAATATTTCAGGGGTACAAGCAGTTTGCCGATGGTATGTCGCTAACCAAATATGCTATGTATGCTGTTATAGTGTCAAACATTATTCACGTATTTATCAATTATATGCTGATATATGGTATATGGATATTTCCAAAAATGGGAATTATAGGTGCAGCATTAGGTACGGTTATTTCGCGTTTATTCCTGGTGGTGTATATGCATATATCGCTTTCACGTAATAGTAAAGTAAGCCAGTACTTTCAGAATTTCAGTTTTAGCGAAATAAAAAAACCGATGCTGAAGAAGATCACTTCACTCGGACTTCCTTCATCTATGCAAATGCTTTTTGAAGTGGCGTTGTTTACAGCTGCTGTATGGCTTTCGGGCTCATTAGGTAAAACCAACCAGGCAGCAAATCAAATTGCTTTGAGCCTTGCATCCATGACTTTCATGTTTGCAATGGGGCTTAGTGTTGCCGCAATGGTAAGGGTAGGTAACCAAAAGGGACTCAAAGATTATAAGAACCTGCAAATTGTCGCTCGGTCTATATTTTTACTGGCAATTATAATAGAAATTGGCTTTGCGCTGATGTTTATTGCATTACATAAATACTTGCCGCATTTTTTCCTGAATATGGAGAATGTATCGCAGCTGACAGATAATAGCGAAGTTATTGAAATTGCATCTACATTGCTTATTGTTGCTGCTGTATTCCAGATTAGCGATGGTATTCAGGTGGTTGTATTGGGCGCGCTTCGCGGACTTCAGGATGTAAAAATGCCAACAGTTATTACCTTTGTTGCGTATTGGGTAGTTGGTTTTCCTATATCTTTTTATCTTGGTATTTATACCGACTTAAAAGCTACCGGAATCTGGATAGGATTACTCGCCGGGCTTACTGTAGCTGCATTATTTTTGTATCTTCGCTTTAATTATTTAACGAACAGGATGATAACTTCAGATGACAGCGATCAGTTGCAGTTAGCAGAATAAATACCTGGAATTGTTGTCATTCTGAGTGCAGCGCAGCGGGATCGAAGAATCCCCGAGATTTCTCCACTCCATTGCATTCCGGTCGAAATGACGCAGAATTTAAAATTTACGACTTTAAAACTTAAGACTATATATGATGGAATTACCAAAATTTGTACTTGGAGATAATACTGATTATCCGGACGATATCTTTATTATTCATTTAGATTATCCTCGTTTTATCATCAACCTTAAAGATGATGAGGTAGAATTTATGGAAGAACCGGAAGATCTTGACGAAAACGAACTGAACACAGAGATGGAGGGCCTTATTGAGGCTGCCAACAATTTCTACGACAGGGAAATGGAGCGTTACGAAGCGCAGTAAAAAAGTAGGCAGTCGCAGTTTTCAGCTCCGGACTGTTTGTCATTCTGAGCGTAGCGCAGCGAAGTCGAAGAATCTCATTGCGAAGAAAACATATCTGAACAGAGATTTATCCTAACTTCGAAATGACAATTAGACTTATTTAAAATACTTTTCCAATAAAATAGTGGCGGCTGCAAAAGGCGATATTTCGTTATTTTGCACCGCTTTTTTATTTTGTTCCAGTAGGGCAGCAATATCTTCGCGGGAATAAAAATTACTTTTCAGTTGTTCGTTAATTGTTTCGGTAAGCCAATAGCTATTTTGCTCGCTTCGGCGGATGCCAAAAAAACCATTTGGTTTGGTAAGGTCAAAATAATCATTAATGGTATCCCAAACTTCGGCAATGCCATTATGCGTCACCGCACTACAGGTAGTTACTTTTGGCTGCCATCCCGAGGTTTTAGCCGGAAATAAATGCAGGGCACGGTTAAATTCTGTCTTCGCTAATTTAGCCCTTTTAATATTGTCGCCATCGGCTTTATTAATAACGATAAGGTCGGCCATTTCCATGATGCCACGTTTTATACCCTGAAGCTCGTCACCCGCTCCCGAAATCTTTAAGAGCAAAAAGAAATCGACCATACTGTGTACTGCGGTTTCACTTTGGCCAACGCCAACGGTTTCTATAATAATGGTATCAAAACCACAAGCCTCACATAAAATGATAGCTTCACGTGTTTTGCGTGCTACACCCCCTAAAGTATCTCCGGAGGCAGAAGGGCGTATGTAAGCATTCTCATCTTTAACCAACTCTTCCATTCGGGTTTTGTCGCCCAGTATGCTTCCGTGCGATAACGAACTACTGGGGTCAACGGCAAGTACGGCAACCTTTCGTCCTAAACCTGTAAGGTGTTTGCCAAAAGCTTCTATAAATGTACTTTTACCCACACCAGGTACACCCGTAATGCCAATACGAACCGACTTATCAGCATGCGGAAGGCACTGCGTAATAACGTCGTTCGCTTTTTCAAGATGCTTCGGGTTGGTACTTTCTACAAGGGTAATAGCGCGACTAAGTGCTGTTTTATCACCCGCCAGTATGCCATCTACCAGTTCTTGCGCAGAAGGCTGCTTTTTTCTGAGACGGGTTACATGTTCTATAGATGCCCTGCTAACGCTTTCAGGCCGGCTTATACCATCTACTTCATGCAGTGCTGTTTTTTGGGCTTTTGGCTTATCCACGGTACTTGATTAGAGAAGTAAAATTAAGGTTTTTCCGTTATTTTACAGTCACGAATTACACGAATTAAAAAACCCTTACAGAAAACAATCTATAAGGGCCTTGAAATAGTTTTTGGTTAAGAGTAGGAGTGAGACACCTTAAACTCTAAGCCTTCAACAAAAATTAATATGCTGCTGTAAACCTTTGCTGATGGTGTTTCGGGTTTTCAACTTCATCTGCCAGTACAACTGCTACGTCTTCGCCCGAAAGTATACTGCGGTTGTTTTCGTCAAACACAGGGTTTTCAAGTCCAAGACGATATTTACCCGTACGGCCTGTTGTGATTCCGGGATGCATTTCGAATGCTGGGCTGAAAAATACCCAGTCAAGATCTTTTTCTTCCTTAATGATGTTCAGGTAATCTCTCGCTGCAGATGCACCCGGATAAATATCTTTAGGGAAATCAGGCCCGTCAACAGCTTGTACACCCGGAGCAACAAATAAGCTTCCTGCGCCACCTACAGTAATATAACGTTTAACACCCGATTGTTTTACAGCGTTTTGTAACGATGCAGAACCCTTCATGAAATCATCATAAATGTTAGGGTTTGTCCATCCCGGGTTGTAAGCGCTAACAACAGCGTCGTGCCCTTTAAGTATTTCTGCAATGGCAGCAGTATCAAAAATATCTGCTTTTACAGTTTTTACATTTGCAGGAACATCTTCAGATGGGTTTCTTGCAATTGCAGTAATTTCATGTCGGCGGTTAGCGAATTCTTTAACTAACAGAGAGCCTAAAAATCCTGTGGCTCCAATAATGGCTACTTTCATAAGTGGTAAATTTAATGTAACTAAAAATGTTACAGTTTTATATAAAAAATTTTAAAAGTCTTTTGTAAACTCGAGCAGGGAGATCTTCTCCAATTGACCGCCTATATTCTGGTTGATGTCTTTATAAAGTATATCAAGATTTTGGTTGATGTTTTTACCAACCGGGCATTTTGGGTTAGGGTCGTTCTTAGAATAGCCAAGGTTCACCGAATCGAACGTCATGCAAAAAACGTCTTTCAGCGTAATTTCCTGTGCAGGTTTTAAGAGTTTAGTGCCACCATATTTGCCTTCACGGCTTTCTACCATGTTGTGCTTTTTAAGGTTGGCAATTTCTTTACGAACCAATACGGCATTGATATTCATGCTGCCCGCCAAAAACTCTGACGACAGGTACTCATCCGGAAACTTGGAAAGAAGGCTAAGGATGTGCAGCGTTATAGCAAATTTGCCTGATATCATACTGTAACAATTTCTGTTACAAATATACTCAAGATTTTTTTATCTGCAACTATTTATTGCAATTGCTTTAAAACCTGAGTATTGAAGGTGTATATATTTATCCTCTATTTATTGGGTGTTTGCCAATTGAACCGTAAATTTGAAACATTCACTTTATCCTGATATTGTAATGGATAGCATTATACTCATTTTTGTGTGCCTTTTAGCCGGTGTGGGGCTGCAACGTGTAAAAGCAATTCCGGCGAATGCCCATGCTGCCCTTAACCAATTTGTAATTTATATCTCGCTGCCGGCACTGGCGCTGTACTATATTCCTAAAATAGCCATCAGTTCGAAGCTGCTATATCCTTTGGGTGTGGCATGGATAGGCTTTTTATTGGCGTGGGTTTTTTTTGCAGGTTTGGGAAAATGGTTAGGCTGGCCTAAGAAACTTATCGGCTGCCTGGTATTAACGGCAGGTTTGGGTAACACATCGTTCATCGGGTTTCCTGTAATTGAAGCGCTCTACGGACGAAAAGGTTTGGAGACCGCCATAATTGTAGACCAGCCCGGCACTTTTGTAGTTATGGCTACCTTAGGAATTATTGTGGCTGCGGCCTATTCTAAAGAGGTAGCAGGAGCATCTGGTATTTTGAGAAAAATATTGGTGTTTCCACCTTTTTTGGCCTTTTCCGCAGGGGCGATAATGAATGTTTGCGGCTACGATTTTATTGCCGCTATTCAGCCGGTATTTCAAAAACTGGGTGGTACTGTAACTTCCATAGCCCTTGTAGCGGTCGGGTTGCAGCTTAAGATACAATTACGAAGCAGGCATTGGGGTTTTCTCACCCTTGGGCTTTTCTATAAACTGCTGCTTATGCCTGCGGTATTCTTTATACTTTATAAAACTGTATTAGGCGGAAAAGGAATTGAAATTGATGTCGCTATTATGGAAGCCGCTATGGCACCAATGATAACTGCCGCAATAATGGCATCGGCACACGGATTAAAACCAAGGCTTGCCGGTATGATGATAGGTATCGGTATTCCATTGGCTTTTCTATCGCTTGCCTTATGGTATTACATTCTTCAAATTGGTTAGAAATGAACCGCTTATTAAATTTAACTCAAAACGATTACTGTAATAGTTTTTGGTTTGGGAGTTAAGGCTTAATTTTGCAGCTCTCTTTTCAATACCATTACAATGAGCGAAGAAGTTAAAGGCAGCATAAAGACAGAAGTAGTTCAAAAAACAGTATACTCAATACTTTTTTCTGTTGCCATAGCACACATGCTAAACGACCTTTTACAGGCAGTTATACCCGCAGTATACCCAATACTTAAAGATAAATACAACTTTACGTTTACACAAATAGGCCTTATAACATTTGCCTATCAGCTTGCCGCATCTATATTACAGCCTTTTGTTGGTTTTTATACCGATAAAAATCCGCAGCCTTATTCTAAAATCTACGGAATGCTATTTACACTTTCTGGTATTATTTTACTATCCTATGCAGCCAGTTTCGGGTGGATATTAGCATCGGTGGTTTTGGTAGGTATTGGTTCGTCAATTTTTCACCCCGAAGCCTCAAGGGTTTCTTTTCTTGCATCAGGTGGGAAGAGGGGTCTGGCACAATCTATATTCCAGATCGGCGGCAACACAGGTACGGCTATAGGTCCGCTGTTAATTGCATGGATCGTAGTGCCTAACGATCAGCATTATATTATATGGTTTGGTATAGTTGCGATTATAGCTATTGCTGTATTATGGCGTATAGGTAACTGGTATCATGACCACTTAAATATTAATAGGGGTATTAAAAAAGAAATTGTATTGCCGGATCTTTCACAACGGAGAATTGCAATTTCAGTGGTCATTCTGTTGGTGCTTATCTTCTCCAAATATTTTTACGTAGCGAGTATAACAAGTTATTATACATTTTACCTTATTGATAAATTTAACTTAACAGTACAGGATGCTCAATACCACTTGTTCCTGTTTCTTTTGGCACTGGCAATAGGTACTTTGCTTGGCGGGCCGCTTGGCGATAAATTTGGGCGTAAGTATGTAATATGGTTTTCGGTGCTTGGTGTTGCGCCTTTTGCATTGCTATTGCCGTATGCCGATCTGTTCTGGACGACTATATTATCTATCATAATAGGTACACTGCTTGCCTCGGCTTTTCCTGCTATTCTTGTATATGCACAGGAGCTGCTCCCTAAAAAACTGGGTATGGTGTCGGGGCTGTTTTATGGTTTTGCCTTTGGTATGGGTGGTCTCGGTGCTGCACTTTTAGGCTATCTTGCCGAAGAAACAAGCATCAACTATGTATATGATATTTGTGCTTATTTGCCGCTGATAGGCGTTATTGCTGTGTTTTTACCTAACCTTAAAAAGAAAAAAGCCTGATAGTTTACATATTTTTAACCGTAGATCGTGGCATATTTCCTAACTTTAGGGAATAAACCAAAATCTATACATTATGTCAACGAAAAAATGGGCGATTGACCCAGCACATTCCGAAATACAATTTAAAGTAAAACACCTAGTTATATCTACGGTAACAGGATCTTTCGGCGAATTTAGCGGCGAGGCTTCTACACCGGAAGATACTTTTGAAGGCGGAGCAATATCGGTTACTATAAAAGCAGCGAGCATAAACACAAACAACGATCAGCGTGACGGACATTTAAGAAGCCCAGAGTTTTTTGAATCGGATTCTTTCCCTGAAATCACTATAAAAACCACATCTATTAAACAGGTTGATGGCGATGAGTATGCTATTGCAGCAGAACTTACCATGAAAGGTGTTACTAAAACTATTGAGTTTAAAGGAGAATATGGGGGAGAGGCTACAGATGGTTATGGAAACCAGAAAGTAGGACTTGAGGTTACAGGTAAATTAAACCGTAAAGATTTTGGACTGAACTGGAATGCAGTTGTAGAAGGTGGTGGGCTAACAGTGAGCGAAGAGGTCAAGCTTGTTGCTAACCTGCAATTTATTCAGCAATAGCCATGTGGATTTTTGATACATCCAGAGATAAAAAGCTGTATCATACAGGCCTTTTTATCCTGCGTGCTGTGGTAGGCTGTTTTATGCTAAGCCACGGTATACAAAAATGGACAATGTTATTTTCTGTAACCGGAGCCGAAGGCTTTCCCGATCCGTTAGGAGTTGGAGCTAATGCCTCACTAGCATTGGCAGTATTTGCAGAAGTGGCTTGTTCCGGATTACTCATTATAGGACTATGTACCCGTATTGTTGTGATACCGCTTATCATAACAATGTTTGTTGCAGTTTTTGTAGTTCATGCCCACGATGGCTTTGGAAAGCAGGAACTCGGTGGTTTATACCTTACAATTTATGTATTACTCCTTATTACAGGCAGCGGTAAATATTCTATAGATCATTTTATCCATAAAAAGACACGTAAAAGAGTGTATTCCTAAGCCTAAATTATAGTATTTTTGAAACGTTTATACGCTGAAAAGATACTCATGGAAAATATAACAATACCACAGGAAATGACTGCCCAACTTGAAAAGATAGTAGGGCAGTCATTTCTTTTTTTGGATGAAGCCACCCGTAAAGACTATGGCCACGATGAAACGGAAGATTATAACTTTCCGCCATCGGTAGTCGTAAAGCCTGGTACTACACAGGAAGTTTCCGAAATTATGAAGGTCGCTACACAATATAAAATTCCTGTTGTACCCATTGGTGGGCGTACCGGCCTAAGTGGTGGCGCACTAAGCATCTATGCTGGTATTGGGCTTTCTATGGAACGTTTCAATAAGATCGAGATAGATGAAAATAACCTTCAGGGTATTGTAGAGCCGGCGGTAATTACACAGGTTTTTCGTGAGGCAGCTTTTGAAAAAGGGCTTTTTTATCCGCCCGATCCCAGCAGCCAGGGTAGCTGTACAATTGGCGGAAACGTAGCCGAAAATGCCGGGGGGGCACGTGCCCTTAAATACGGAGTTACCAAAGACTATGTGCTAAACCTGGAAGTGGTTTTGCCTTCCGGCGAAATTATATGGACGGGTGCCAACACGCTAAAAAATTCTACAGGGTACAACCTTACGCAGTTAATGGTGGGTAGTGAAGGTACACTGGGTGTCATCACTAAAATCGTAATGAAACTGCTGCCTAAAAACTCGCATAACATACTTATGTTAGTTCCCTTCTTTAAAGCAGGGCAGGCTTGTGAGGCGGTTGCCGAGATTTTCAGGGCAGGAGTAGTACCAAGCGCTCTTGAGTTTATGGAGCGCGATGCTATAGACTGGACATTAAAATATGTAGATGGTGTTAGCCTTACGATTAAAGATAATGTTGAAGCGCACCTATTAATTGAAGTTGATGGCAATTATCCAGATATGCTTTTTGCGGAGGCAGAAAAAATTATGGGGGTACTGGAGCGATTTGAAATTGATGATATTCTTTTTGCCGATACCGAAGACCAGAAGAATGCGCTATGGAAAATGCGTCGCGCAGTAGGCGAGGCAGTAAAAGCGAATTCAATTTACAAAGAAGAAGATACAGTTGTCCCGAGATATGAGTTGCCAACACTTTTAGCAGGTATAAAAGCAGCAGGTAAAAAATACGGATTTCAATCGGTTTGTTATGGTCATGCGGGAGACGGTAACCTGCACGTAAACATAATTAAAGGCGATATGAGCGACGAAAACTGGCAAACAGAAGTGCCTAAAGGTATTCGTGAAATATTCGAGCTTACGGTCTCTCTTAAAGGAACACTTTCGGGAGAGCATGGTATTGGTTATGTTCAGAAAAATTATATGGATATTGCTTTTAACGCAACACAGCTTCAGCTTATGAAAAGCATTAAAAATATATTCGATCCCAATAATATACTTAATCCGGGTAAAATACTTCCGGATAATTTATAATTCTAAATAATCTAAAGGATTAGTACGAATAAAAATTAGCGACCATCAAAGTGAAAAAAACAGCAATATTATTTCTTACCCTTCTTAGTATACATTGTATTTGGGCTCAGGTTGAAAAGAACACGTATGAATTGGGCGTAATGCAAAACCTTTTGACGGCAGATGTCAAAGAAGTTCTAAACAATAATTTAAAGGATAAAAAAGTAGTGTTTTTAGGAGAGTCAGGACACTTTGTTGGTTCTGATTTGTAAAGGCTAATCCGGATATCTCTTACCATATCGCTTTTTCAGCAATACACCTGCCTTACAGGAAGCCTAAATTGATTGAGAAGTATAGTAAAGACAAAGAAAACGTACTTCACTTTTTGCAAACTACTGAAAAAAATTATTTTATTGATTCCAAAAATGTTATCATTGAAAATCCCGAATACATAGAAAAAGAATATGACGGAATGTTCAATCTTGAAGATGATAATAAATCAAAAACAAATTGGTTTAAGCATTATGACGCTCTTGTATTTATCTCGAAGGGTGAAAATGTAACCTATCCGGAAAAAGATAAATAATAGTGCCGGCTATATCGTTCAGAAATATTTATGAACTAAAACGCCCCTTGCTAAAGGGGCGTTTTAATATTATGTTTTAGGCAATACCCTTGCGGCAACCCGGCCAATGGTTAGTCCCTGTACTACTATTGAGAATACCACTACAAAGTACGTGATAGCAATTATAATGTCTTTATAAGGGCCATCGTTTATAGATAAGGCCAATGCGATGGAAACACCTCCGCGTAAGCCTCCCCATACAAGCATTTTTATGGTTCCGCTACTGAATTTATCTCTGAATTTAATAAACTTGGTTGGCAGCCAGATAGAGATAAAACGGGAGAACAGTACTAATACAATACAGGCTATACCCGGAATCCAGTAATCATTAAGGTCTTTTACCAGTAAAAGGTTAAATCCGATAAAAAGGAAAAGGATAGCATTTAGTATTTCGTCATTCAATTCCCAGAATTTATCAAGGTAATCTTTCGTAACCGGCGACATTGAATAGCGTTTCTTGAAGTTACCGATGATCAGTCCTGCAAATACCATCGTTAGCGGCCCTGAGAAATGTAGCTGCGAGGCAATAAGGTAACCACCCATTACTACAGACAGCGTTATAAGTACCGATACTTTATAATCGTCAATTTTTCGCATCGCACGCGATGCACCAACACCAAGTGCCACACCCAGTAAGAATCCGCCGCCAGCTTCTTTTAATAAAAGCCATGATACATTAAGAACTGTAAATTCTACTGTTTTATCCTGTGCCAGCTGCAATATAACAGCGAACACAACGACAGCGACACCATCGTTAAATAACGACTCTCCCGCAATCTTGGTTTCAAGCGATTTACGAACCTTGGCTTCCTTAAGGATGCTGAGTACCGCAACCGGATCTGTTGGCGATATTAATGAACCAAACAAAAGGCAGTATATATAAGGTAAATGAAGATTTAATATAGGAAGCAGGTAGTAAAGAAGTGATCCTACAACAAAAGTAGAGATAACAACACTTACTGTAGAGAATACCACAATAGGCAGGCGTTGTTCCTTAAGATCTTTAATATTAATATGTACGGCGCCTGCAAATAGCAGGAAGTTTAGCATGGCACCCATTAGCAGCTCGGTAAAATCAAAACCTGCTATAAGGGTTATAATACGGGATAAAGGTTTCGGAAATACATTACCAAAAACAACAAAGAAAATAGACACAGCCATAGCAATGACCATAACACCAATTGTGGAAGGTAATTTTAAAAAACGGACATTGAAATAGGCAAAAAACGATGCAAGGACAATAAGAACAGAAAGGGAATAGTACAATTCCATAGGCTTGTAAAACAGTATTAAGGATTATCAGATTGTATCGGGAGATAAACTGAATTTTATATAAAGATTCAGGTTTTATCGCGATACTTTAAAACAGCGTATATCTACAAACATAACGAAAAATAGCCTAAAAACCTAACTGGTAGACCTCCTAAAACAAAGAAAGCCCTGTGATTACAGGACTTTTTTGTGTATAATATTCAGTTTTATATTATTGCTTTTGTTTCGCCAGTTCTTTTTTTGTTAAAGCGTCCTGTTGTACAGGAGTAAGCGGGCCGGTTTGTACAGGCTTTGGTTTTTTAGTGGCTTTTGGTTTGTTACCGTTCGCTATATTTTGTTTTTCTGAGTATAGTTCCGGGTGCAATTCTTGTTTTGCACCGTCAGGAATTGCATTTTGAGCATAAGGAGCGTGTACGTCAACAATGAAATTCCAGAAATTTCCGGTGGAATTGTCGGATACCGCAACGATAGATTTGCGACCTTTTACCGTTATAGCATTGTCTGACGGAATATAGTAAGCATCCTCATTATTTAATGCATTTGTGAAGCGTTTTACAGTTGCAGCTTCATCGGCCTTTTTAAGAGGATTTTTTAAAACTATACTTACCTGATAGTTGTAATGTATAACGCAGTAATAACCTTCGTCAAAATGAACTACGGGTCCGAAATCTATATCCTGTCCTGTTTTTTTCTGAACGATGGTATAATCATCTCCATTATTGTGTTTCTTTAATCCGTCAACGTAATCTTTCTCAGAGATCTCACTAAAAAGTGTCGGGTAGGTAATTTCCAAAATCGATTGATAATCGTTTTTTAGAATGAAATCCATTAATCTTCCGGTTGATTCTTGTAGTTTGGCTTTATCCTGTGCAAATCCGCATAAGGAAGCTGCCATGAATAGTACTGTGGTCAATAGTCTTGTTGTCATGTTTTAGCTTAATTTTTTCAAATATAAGTAAATAGTATAAATAAGACCTGAAGACAGTTGTTAAAGCACAAGTTTATTGTACTGTACTATGCAGTAGATGTATAAAGACAAAAATCCCCAAATTGCTTTGGGGATTTTTTATAATTATGCCGGGAAATTATTCTGCAACAATTACCCATTCGCCTGTCGCTAAAAGCGCTTCAGCTTTTTTAAATTTCATTGTTTCCGTTTTTCCGCTCATAACGTGTTTAATAGTAACGTTATCATTACGGTTAATTTTCGGAGCATCCCTTACGATAGTTTCTACTGTCTGAGGGCGGCTTTGGCTTTGCTGCGATACTTCGCGCGCTTTTGCAGCCATCTCATCAGTATTCATTACATCGTCTTTAGATTCAATGTAGTTTTCCTGAATCGACTCTTCTCTTGCTTCCTGAATGTTGTTAGGATTTTGAGAAGGAAGGTCGCCTTTGAAAAGGAAAGATATTACTTCTTTATTAATGCCGTCCATTGTTTTCTTGAACAGGTTGAAAGCTTCGAATTTGTAAATAAGAAGCGGGTCTTTCTGCTCATGAACCGCAAGCTGCACCGATTGTTTCAGCTCGTCCATTTTGCGAAGGTGTTTTTTCCATGCTTCATCAACGATAGCAAGGGTAATGTTCTTCTCAAAATCATTAACAAGCGTACGGCCTTCGCTCTGGTATGCTTTTTCAAGGTCGGTTACCACATTAAGCGTTTTGATACCGTCTGTAAACGGAACCACGATGCGCTCATACTGGCCATTATTATTTTCATATACATTTTTAATAACAGGGAAAGCTTCTGCAGCATTACGCTCTGTTTTCTCAGTATAATGATCAAGAACGACTTTGTATACTTTACCTGCAAGTTCTCTTTCTGTAAGCTTTGTGAATTCAGACTCAGTTACCGGAGAGCTTAGAGAAAAAATGCGGATAAGATCGAACTCAAAGTTTTTAAAGTCCTGCGTTGCTTTGTTTGTTTCCACAATAAGCTCGGCAGTATCGTACATCATGTTTGCTAAATCTACTTTAAGCCTTTCACCATGAAGTGCGTGCTTACGGCGTTTGTAAACTACTTCACGCTGTGCATTCATAACGTCATCATACTCAAGAAGGCGTTTACGAACACCAAAGTTGTTCTCTTCCACTTTCTTCTGAGCGCGCTCTATAGATTTTGTCATCATAGAGTGCTGTATAACTTCACCTTCTTTAAGACCCATACGGTCCATAATTTTAGCAACTCTTTCAGAACCGAATAAACGCATCAGGTTATCTTCAAGAGATACATAGAACTGAGAGCTTCCAGGATCTCCCTGACGACCTGCACGGCCTCGTAGCTGACGGTCTACACGACGTGAATCGTGACGCTCTGTACCAATAATAGCTAAACCACCCGCAGCCTTAACTTCCGGTGTAAGCTTAATATCGGTACCACGGCCTGCCATGTTTGTTGCAATAGTTACAACACCCGGCTTACCGGCTTCGGCAACGATCTCAGCCTCTTTTTTGTGAAGTTTTGCATTCAGTACGTTGTGAGGAACGTTTCTCATTTTAAGCATACGGCTTAAAAGCTCAGAGATCTCAACCGAAGTTGTACCAATAAGTACCGGTCTTCCTGCTGCTGATAGTGCAGAAACGTCTTCAATAACTGCATTGAATTTTTCACGCATTGTACGGTAGATAAGATCGTGCTCATCTTTACGTGAAATACCTCTGTTTGTAGGTATCTCTACCACATCCAGTTTATAAATTTCCCAGAACTCACCTGCTTCAGTAACAGCTGTACCGGTCATACCGCCAAGCTTGCTATACATCCTGAAGTAGTTTTGCAGAGTAATAGTTGCAAATGTTTGTGTAACGGCTTCAATTTTTACGTTCTCTTTAGCTTCAATAGCCTGGTGTAAACCATCAGAGTAACGTCGTCCGTCCATGATACGGCCTGTCTGCTCATCTACAATAAGTACTTTGTTATCCATGATAACGTACTCAGTATCTTTTTCAAACAGGGTATATGCTTTAAGAAGCTGCGTTAGCGTATGGATACGCTCGCTCTTAACAGAGAAGTCTTTAAAAAGCTCTTCTTTTTCTTCTGCCTCTGCTTCTTTGGCAAGATTTTTCTTTTCGATAGCTGCGATTTCAGTTCCGATATCCGGAAGTACGAAGAAATTGTTATCTGTATCCTGAGACAGGTATTTAATACCGTTGTCTGTAAGTTCTACCTGATTGTTTTTTTCTTCAATAACAAAGTAAAGTGCTTCGTCAATTTTGTGCATGTCACGATTGTTATCGGCCATGTACTGGTTTTCTGTTTTCTGAAGCAGTTGCTTAACACCTTCTTCACTTAAGAATTTAATAAGCGCTTTGTTTTTAGGAAGCCCGCGGTGAACGCGAAGTAAAAGGAACCCACCTTCTTTAGTGTTGCCTTCACGGATAAGTTTTTTAGCTTCTGCTAAAACGCCGTTAAGCAATGTTCTCTGAAGGTTTACCAGGTTATCAATTTTCGGTTTAAGTTCTGTAAACTCGTGGCGGTCTCCCTGAGGAACCGGACCCGAAATGATAAGTGGTGTACGTGCATCATCCACTAATACTGAATCGACCTCATCGACAATAGCATAGTTATGCTTACGTTGTACAAGATCGCTTGGCGAATGTGCCATGTTATCTCTTAGGTAGTCAAAACCAAATTCGTTGTTGGTACCATAAGTAATATCGGCTAAGTATGCTTTTCTACGTGCATCAGAGTTTGGTTGGTGATTGTCAATACAATCTACAGTGATACCGTGGAACTCAAATAACGGAGCTTTCCACGAGCTATCCCTTTTTGCAAGGTAGTCATTCACCGTTACCAGGTGAACACCGTTTCCTGTAAGTGCATTAAGATAAAGAGGAAGTGTAGCCACAAGGGTTTTACCTTCACCTGTTTGCATCTCTGCAATTTTACCCTGGTGCAGTACAATACCACCAATAAGCTGAACATCATAATGAATCATATCCCAGGTAATTTCTTTACCCGCAGCATTCCATGAGTTTGCCCATGTAGCGTTATCGCCTTCTATGGCAATATATGGTTTAGTAGCCGATAGCTCCCTATCTTTAGGAGTAGCGGTAACTGTAATAGATGTATTCTCTTTAAAACGTTTTGCTGTTTCTTTAACAACGGCAAATGCTTCAGGAAGAATATCCATTAATGTTTTTTCAGAAATATCGTAAGCTTCTTTTTCAAGAGCATCGATAGAAGCATAGATATCCTCACGGGCATCAATATCGTCTACCTTTTCAACCTCCTGTAGGTAAGATGCTATTTTAGCATCTTTCTCAGCACGGGCCTTACGGATAGTGTCTTTAAAATATATTGTTTTCTCCCTTAGCTCATCGTGGCTAAGCTGTGCTAAAGCGCTTTCATAAGACTTAATCTTATTGATTAAAGGCTGCATGGCCTTTACGTCTTTTTGCGACTTATCGCCTACAAAGGCTTTAAGAATGCTGTTTATTAAACTCATTATATTGTAATTACTTATGTTTTATTGTAATAGGATACAAATTTAGCCAAAAAAAAAGCCTCTTGGAGAGACTTTTCAATTGAATTTTATTTTTTCCTAGTATTCATCCTCGTTCCAAAGATAGTCTTCGTCGGTTGGATAATCCGGCCATATTTCTTCCATCGATTCATAGATCTCACCTTCGTCTTCAATGGATTGCAGGTTTTCTACTACCTCAAGAGGTGCGCCGGTCCTGATGGCGTAATCAATAAGCTCATCTTTGGTGGCAGGCCACGGAGCGTCACTTAAATACGACGCTAATTCTAATGTCCAATACATCTTCTAAACGATTAAAGTTTATGCAAAAATAAATTTTCTACTGAAATTCCCAAGTAAAAATTTGTTTATTTATTTAAAAAATTTAAGAACGTGTTTTTTAGTGGTCAGCATATGGTGTTCAGTAAGCAGTTTACTAACGCTTTACCTAAGATTATTACTGTAAACTGATCACTAAATACTGTAAAACCGCTAGAGTTTTTCAGGTATCCATTTCACTTCATCAGCCTTCAGGTCATGGGACAACTTTCGTGCCAATACAAAAAGGTAGTCAGAAAGTCGGTTCAGGTAGGTTAAAACCATCTCATCGGTAGGCTCTAACTCGTTTAAATGTACCGAAAGGCGCTCTGCACGGCGGCAAACACACCTTGCAATGTGACAATATGACACCGTTGTATGTCCGCCCGGAAGCACAAAATGCGTCATCGGTGGCAGTTCACTTTCCATACTGTCTATCTCGTTTTCAAGAAGTTCAATATCAGATTCAGAAATTCTAGGAATGTTAAGCCTGTCTTTTCCATTCTTTAAAACCGCCTTTTCGGGGGCTGTTGCCAATATGGCACCCAAAGTAAACAGCCTGTCCTGTACGCGTTCCAGTATTTTCTTGTAATTTGGGTTGATATCCTGATCGCGGATAAGACCAATGTGCGAATTTAATTCGTCTACCGTTCCGTAGCTTTCTATGCGTATATGGTGTTTGGGTACACGCGTACCGCCAAATAGGGCAGTAGTACCTTTATCGCCTGTTTTAGTGTATACTTTCATTTTACTGGTTGTCGGTTGATGGTTGTCGGTTGTCGGTAATGATAGCAATAGGAAAATCCAGCAACTACCAACCATCAACCGCCAACTAATTTAGATGTGCGGATTAGGATTTACATTATCACTTTCTATGATGCCGTCGCGTAGTCGTATAACCCTGTGTGCGTACGCTGCAATGTCTTCTTCGTGAGTAACCAGGATAACGGTATTGCCGTTAGCGTGTATTTCTCCAAAAAGTTTCATTATCTCTACAGATGTTTTACTGTCAAGGTTACCGGTTGGCTCATCGGCAAGAATTATAGACGGGTGGTTTACCAGTGCGCGTGCTACAGCAACCCTTTGGCGTTGCCCACCCGAAAGCTGGTTGGGTTTATGATCCATCCTGTCTTCAAGGCCTACCTGTGTAAGCACTTTCGTGGCACGGGCATTACGGTCAGATTTTTTGTAGCCGGCATAAACCATTGGCAGGGCTACGTTATCAAGAGCAGTAGTTCGGGGTAAAAGGTTAAACGTCTGGAAAACAAAGCCAATCTCCTTATTACGAATGCCTGCAAGCTCATCGTCTGCCATTCGGCTTACATCTTTTCCGTTAAGGATATAGCTTCCTCCGGTTGGCGTGTCAAGGCATCCCAGTATATTCATAAGTGTACTCTTCCCAGAACCTGATGGTCCCATAAGCGCTACGTACTCACCCTTATTTATATGTAGGTCTACACCTTTGAGTACCTTGACGATTTCGCTGCCAAGCGGAAAATCGCGGGTTATATTTTTAATTTCAATTATCGTTTCTGCCATTTGATGATGATTTGAGGCTAAAAGTAATGAAATTTTTTGAGTTGATGATTGTCGATATTTTCGATTAAGAGTAAAAACCAGAATGACGTATCCGCGTAATTGTGTAAGGGTTTGGATGGAATTACATAACACGATTTAGCAACTGTTAGTTACTTTTAAAATAAGTTACCTGTGCATTTTAAATAGATCTGGTAAATAAGGCGAGTCTATATCTGGGGGAACGAAACTGAACTTTTAATGAAGCAGGATATATATTCTGTGAATGGGGTTTATAATATTTAGAATTATGAAAAAACTATGTTTTACACTTTCGGTTGTTGGCCTTGTAATGGCTTCATCGTTGTTTTGGAGTTCTTTTTTTAGAATGAAAGACGTGAACGATGCTATTTACACCACGCTTGAAGGAATATTTATGGTTACCTCAATATTCTGTGTAGTTCTTACAATAGACAGTGTTTTCGGGCCTTCGCAAAGAATTTTAAGGGTTAAGAAGCGTTTGTAGTATCATATAAAATATTGGGAAATTAAAAAATATACTCACCTTTATTATAATTTTTTTAACAAAATGTGGTTTTCCACATTTTTAATATTACTTTTAGGGCGTCTTAAATACGTGCATTTTTGGTTAGCCGGGGGGCAGCACCAAAATAGGTTTCGGCCAGCCGTATTTAAGTGCATGAGTATACTTTAGGAAAGAGGATGCTTAGGTGTCCTCTTTCTTTCTCTTAAAAAAGTTATCATGCAAAAACGTTTTTCCTCCCCACCCTTCAGTATAAGTCTGAAGGAAGGGGTGGCAGGTGAACGGTTTTTATGTGCTTTCGATTATTTCCATTGCAAATTAAATCGAGGTTTAGAAGCAGGCGCAATGTTTTATTTTTAGGTGGCTGATCTCTGCTATTTCGGGCGAAATGCAAAAATTGATCACATCCTTTTAAAAGATTATCCTATTTAGATATCTCCAAAAAATCCCATTTCAGCAAGGTTATATCCTATAAAAGCTATAAATGCGATTAGTGTTGCTACTGCTGCCATTTGTATTGCATCTTTACTTCTTGTGGTATCTGCACCGATCGCTTTTACTTCTTTATATTTTTTTATAGAAAAATACAACATGGCCGGAGATAATAATGCTGTAATCCACATGTACTTCAATGGGTTTTGAAACACTATAATCAAGATTAACAGTGTGAACATTCCAGCTATTTTTAAGCCTTGTGCGGCAGGAGTAGCTTTTTGCATCTAATGAATTTTGTAACAGGTTACTTTGTTTTTATTGCTTCAGTTTCTATCAGGTCTGATTCTATACGGGGTAAATGTGCATTTTTTACAAATGGTACACGAAACATCGGTTTGCCCATAATAGTATCAACTTCTATTTTTTTGGTTGTGCGATTAAGAGGTAGTATAAAATCAGTCGTAAATTCCGCATTCATCATTACCAGTTGTGGCTTTCCGGTAAACGTACTGTCTTTTATGTGCAGGCTAAGGCTGTCAACAGTAGTATTGTATATAGAATTTCGCGTTGTACTATCTTCAATATATAGATATAAGTCCATCCTTTTATTATTATAGAACTTAAGTTTATCTACACGTATAGTTTTTTCGCCAGTGTGGAACAACGCATAATCCTGTGTTTGTTTGCTGCATGAAAAGCAAAAAAGTAAAAGAAATAATGATGTTGCAGTTATAAATTTTCGAAACATGATTTGTTTTTGGGCTAAAATAATAAAAAAAACCACCAGTGCAGGTGGTTTCAATGTTATGATAGTATTCAATTATGCAACAGTAGTTATGCCATTCATCTTTGTTAATATAATCGGAGCACCATCTGTTACTACAATGGTATGCTCGTGCTGCGCCATATAACCGCCTTTATTACCAACCATTGTCCAGCCGTCGTTTGATTCTTCGGCATAGGTAGAAGCCGTTGATATAAACGTTTCTATAGCGACCACCGATCCTTTTTTAAAACGCCTCATATCAAACCTGTTTCTGTAGTTCATCAATTCGTCCGGCTGCTCGTGCAGGCTTCTGCCAATACCATGCCCTCCCAGGTTTTTTATTACTTTATAACCACGCTTTTTCGCTTCGGTTTCCATCAGGTGGCCTATGTCGGCAATCTTTACACCGCCCTTAATATTGCTAATAGCTTTGGCAAGTATCTCTTTAGAAGCATTTACAAGCTTTTGGTGCTGGTGTACATCATTACCCAAAACAAACGACGATCCGTTATCAGACCAATAACCGTTAAGTTCTGCCGATACATCTATGTTTATAAGGTCGCCTTCTTTTAAAACCCGTTTGTCAGACGGTATGCCGTGGCAAAACTCGTTGTCTACACTTATACAGGTATACCCGGGAAAGCCATACGTTAAAAAGGGTGCCGACTTTGCTCCAAAGCCTTCAAGTAGCTTTGCGCCATACGCATCAAGTTCCTTTGTGGTCATGCCGGGTTTAGCATAGTGTATCATCTCTTTAAGGGTATAGGCTACTGCTTCACTGGCTTTTTGCATACCGATTAGCTCTTCTTCTTTTGTTATCGACATAATATCTAAAATTGCATTTACGTAAAAATAGTTAAAAACTATCAGTTTGTCAAAACCAAAAACCACCCGCGAAGGTGGTTTTACTAATTTAGATTGGTTTGTATTTTATACAGGCCTATGTTTATCCTTTTGTAGAAATAGGGTCTGAGCTTCGTGGATATGTGCGCTCTTCCTGTATTGTGCCATCCATTTTGTGTATTACTACAGAACATTTGCTGTGGTTTTTTGCCATTGCAACCGTACGGTTTACCACATCTTGTTTGTTTTCGCCCGTTACCGATGCGCGTCCCGCATGTTCCATTACACCTTTCCAGCCATCACGGCCGTTTCTCATTACGTGATATACCCTGCGTTCCATGATATTTTGTCGTTTTTAGTTGATATGATAAAAGTACAATGAGAATTAATATGAAATTCTTAAGATATTGCTAATTAACAGATTAAGCTTAAAGCGGTTTTGTGTTAAAGTTGAAAAGTTATCAACCATGTATAACGTTATAGCGATATTTTCATTACATTTAGATAACATAAAATCAGGTGCTTATGAAAATATCGGTATTCTTAGTCTTGCTTTTGGTTTCGGGAGCATGCTGTTATGCTCAGGAAGGCTATCCTGTTCCGCCGCACAACCCTGGTCGGCTTTTCTATATTCAACACGCTAACAATCATAATACCTTTGTTTACGACGCCAATTTGCTTAATAGTAAATCGCTCGATCATGAGAGTCCTATTAATGTATATCGTCTTAACTATAAAAAAGGAGGTATTAAGGAAGAACTGAGCGGGTTGCAACGTAAAATGGCTTATGGTGTTAGTATTACTAAAGCTGCAGCCAACCTTTTCGATTTTACCCTGGCGGCATATCCCACTAAGAAATTCACGCTTAAACTTAATAACGAGGGAACTCCCCATGTAACTGTTCTAATCAATGGCAAAAACATAGTACTCCGTAAAATGTTTTTGTATTGCAACAAACTTGGTACAGCAGTTTCATCAATAAATTTCTACGGAAAAGACGCTTCAACAGGAAAAGACATTACCGAGAAATTTATCGTGAAAGACTAAATGCCAAAAGCGTAACATTGTTTTTAAGTTTTTGATTTTAAATGTATTAATCTAATTTAATTTTACACTTAAAAGTTTTATTTCAAATACATAAAGTGCAATATTAAATGGTCTCTTTTTATCAAATGGGGTTTCTTAAAATGTTAATACATTCTTAAGTATTCCCAATATATAGTTAAGTCTGCTAAATTATTCTTAATAAATTAATAGTTATTTTGAAATGTGGCTAACGATAGACTAATTTTAACCTATCAAAGTAACATAAAAATACAAACAACCATGAAAAGATTCAATTTAGCATTAGGCGCTGTCCTAATAGCAGCAGGATTTACATCTTGCAAAGACGAGAAAAAAGAGACTGCAAAAACTAACGTAGACCATTATGTAGTATACGTAGATTCAGTAAACGGCCTTGACGCTGCCGAGAGGTCTGCAAACTGGGCTGCTATCGAAGCTGGTTACCAGGCAAGAGTTGCAGAAGCAGAAGCAGCACTTGCAACATTAGAGAATGATGCAGAAGCTCAAAAAAGAATTGAAGAGACCAAATCTAAATATGACGGTGTAAAAGTTCAGGCAGAAAATGATGCTAAAGCAAAAGCTCAGGCTGATGCAGCAGCGGCAGCTCCCGCAGGAAATTCTCTTGCAGATAAATATTTTGGTGCAGGTAATGTAATTGGCAACGATATGACATTTGCATGGGTTAACAAAGATAACATTCTTAGTGTTTATACTAAATTCTACGAAACGTTTGATGCTAACAAAGATGAATATTCAAGACAGGATCTTGACAAAATCAAAGCATACTATGAGGCTCTTGACTCTCGTAAAAATACTGTAGAAAAAGAAGGGCTTTCTAGTGAAGACAACAGAAAAATCGCAGGTCTTAAACTTAAGTTTGCTCCGAAATTCCGTTGGGAACGTATGACTGCTAAAGGTGAAGAAAACAAAGACGCGAAAGAAAAAGCTAACTAATATAAGGTTTTTTTATATAAATTTGTGTGAGAAAAGGCGTGCTTAGGTACGCCTTTTTTTATTGAACAAGGTTAGTATAACAATCCCCAAAGTTTTCTGGCTCCTATGATGAAGTCAAGAAACTTTGAGTTTGTTGTGCGTACTGTGAAATGTTCTTTTGCCTGTCCTTTTCTTATAAATACAATTCCCAAATGGTAGGTGTCGATGGTAACAGATACATGCGAATTCTGTTTAACGGTTTCCCATAGTTTCTCACTATTTTTCGAATAGTGTATGTTAGCTAAAACGCAAAAACTATTATTCCCCATGTTTGGTAATAGTTTTTCAATTGTAGTATTTACTTCATTTTTATCGGATGGCGAAATATAAGCCATGTCAATAACTCCGGGTATAGGTGCAAGAGGCGAAAAAAACCAGACTTTGTTTTTTATATGCTCGCCACAGCGTCTTATGGTTTCTGTAACTTCACCCGACTCATCTCCTAAAACATATACTTTTTCAGCTCTGAAATAAATCATTAGGCGACAAAGGATGTCTGTCGCTTTTTTATTTAAGACAGGCTTTTTATTGTTGTGTTCTTTCGGTATCCTCACGCTACGGGTATTTAGTCCTCTTGCTACGATATCGTATACAAAAGGAGAATGCACTCCGTGAGCATCAACAGAGTTCCAGAGAAATTTGCTGTAAGATAGTTTTTTCATGAAAAATTACAGTACTAATTATCTGTATCGATCAACTGTAAACTGTTAACCGAAAACTGTAAACTAAATTTACCCTTCCATCTTTGCGCTAAGTTCAAACCAGCGCTCGGTATTGGTCTCTATTTTTTTGAGGATAACTTCAAGATCGGCAGCTTTTTTGGCAATGTCTGCGTCAGCAATACTGCCTTCAGAGAATTGCTTTTCTATAGTTTCTTTTTCGCGTTCCAGGTCTTTTATGTCTTTTTCAACTTTTTGGAATTCCTTTTGCTCGTTAAAAGTTAATCCTGCCTTTACATTGTTTTGTTTCCAGGCTTTTTTGTTATCTCCAACAGGTTTCAATTCTTCTTTGCTGGGTTCGGCACTGTCTTCATAGGCACGGAAATCACTATAATTCCCAGGGAAATCTTCTATGATGCCTTCTCCTCTAAAAACAAAAAGGTGGTCTACGATCTTATCCATAAAATATCTGTCGTGAGATACTACGATAAGACAGCCCGGATAATCTAAAAGAAAACTCTCCAGTACGTTTAGGGTAACGATGTCCAGGTCGTTGGTGGGCTCATCCAGAATAAGGAAATTCGGGTTCTGAATAAGAACGGTACATAGGTACAGTCGCTTAAGCTCGCCACCGCTTAATTTCTCAACAAAATCATATTGCTTCTTACGGTCAAACAGGAATTTCTCCAATAATTGTGAAGCAGAAATTGTCCTTCCTTTAGCTAGTGGAATGTACTCTCCGTATTCTTTAATTATATCTATAACTTTTTGCTCCGGCTTAGGGTTTATGCCACTTTGTGTATAATAGCCTATTTTGATTGTTTCGCCGGTAATTACTTTTCCGCCATCCGGAGGCATGGTTTGGGTGAGTATATTAAGGAAGGTTGATTTTCCGGTTCCGTTTTTCCCGATAATACCAATACGCTCGCCTTTTTTAAAGTTGAAACTAAAGTTTTCGAGAATAGTTTTCTTTTCAAATTTTTTAGAAACGTTGTGTAGCTCAACAATTTTGCTACCCATGCGTTCCATGTTTATTTCAAGCTCTACCTGGTAATCTTTACGGCGGCTATGCGCTTTTTCCTGAATAACATAAAAGTCATCCTGGCGTGATTTCGACTTTGTTGTACGCGCTTTAGGCTGGCGACGCATCCAGTCAAGTTCTTTAACGTAAAGGTTTTTAGCTTTATCAACACTTGCATTTTCGGCAGCAATACGCTCTTCTTTCTTTTGAAGATAATAAGAGTAATTACCTTTATATTGGTATAGCTTACCGTTTTCAAGCTCTATAATTTCATTACATACACGCTCTAAAAAGAAACGATCGTGCGTAACCATAAATAAGGTCATGTTTTCTTTGGCAAAGTAATTTTCCAGCCATTCTATCATTTCAAGGTCAAGGTGATTGGTAGGCTCATCCAGAATTAGCAGGTCGGGTTTGCTGATAAGAATAATAGCAAGGGCAACACGCTTTTTCTGGCCACCGCTCATATTCTTAATCTTCACCTTCATGTCTTCCAGTTTCAGCTTGAAGAGGATTTGCTTGTACTGGGTTTCAAAATCCCAGGCATTGTGCATATCCATACGTTCAAAAGCCTTTTGGTAGGCTTCCTCATCGTCCGGATTTTCAAGTGCTTTCTCGTATTGCTCAATTACTTTCAGTATTTCATTATCCGATGCAAAAATACTTTCCTCAATAGTAAGTTCCGGGTCAAGGTTAGGTTCCTGACTTAAGAAAGCCATTTTCATTTCCTTACGTAAAACAACCTGTCCTGTATCGGGCATGTCTTCTCCGGTGATAATTTTAAGGATGCTGGTTTTTCCGGTACCGTTCTTTGCTACGAAAGCAATTTTCTGGTCTTTATTAATTCCGAAAGATAGGTTTTCAAAAAGCGTACGCTCCCCGAATGATTTGGATATGTTTTCTACTGAAAGGTAATTCACTGTGCCTTATTTTTTTGCAAAAGTAAACTTTTTGTTTCAGGTTTCAAGTTGTTTTGTGTGTTGAAAACGAAGCTGCTGCCTACTGTGACTGAAAACTGGTACCTATACATAACTCAGCCACCATTTTTTATGCCTGCTCTTGTAGTTATTGTACCACCGGCTTGGGAAATAGCAAAGCACTAAAACAAAAATCCATATCAGGTAAACTATGCCTAATGTAAATCCGAAATTTTCTCTCGGGCGAAAGCCAAAAGCCATTTTTAATTTAAAATTATCTGCAAATTCATAGCCTTCTGCAAAGAATAATAGTGTACAAAGTATATGTATTAAATATATGTGTATCAGGTAGTAGAAAAACGGCACTCGTCCGAATACATTAAAGACGTCAGTAACTGAGTTTCTTATGTTTTCTATAAGTGCAAGTACAATCAAAGCCGGGCCAAGTGTCATACAGGCGTACATTAAAGAAGGCGGATATTTAGTAACATTCAGAAAAGATAGCACGGTGTAGGTAAAGCTAGGTTGTGTTTCCCATGGAGCAGGGTCGCCATAGCTGTTGATTAATCGTAATACAATGAAGAAAATTATGAGAAGGCTGCCTGTGGTAATTAAGGCTTTTTTTCTTGTTTCGGGCCTGATATTGCTATTGTACCATCTTCCTGCGGCGTATCCTAAGAGCATGATGCCTGTCCACGGTAATATGGCGTAGGCTGTCATAAATCTAAGGCTGCCTAAAACATAGGGTTCAAATTCGGTGATCAGGAAAAAATTAGCAGCGACATCCAGATTGTCATCGGTAATATTAACGTAATCCATAAGGTTGTGGAGCAGTGTTATAAGGATGCCTATTATTACCATTGCCCAATACCTGAAAAATATCAGTGCAGACAGAAATACCATACTGCAGCCTATTGCCCAGATAACCTGAAGGAAAAAGAAATTAAAGTTGATGTTGAAACTCCATCCGAAGCCTACAAAGGTTAGTTCTGCAAACATAAGCCACAAACCGCGGGTGAGTAAAAACCATGCAAGTTCTTTTTTGCTTTTCCTGATGCTTTGCAGGTAAATTGACGTGCCTGATAAGAAAACAAATGTTGGAGCGCAAAAATGGGTTATCCATCGGGTAAAAAATAATATCGGCGTTGTGGTTTCCATATTTGTCGGGTCACCGGTCATAGCGTCAATATGAAAATAATCACGTGTATGGTCTAAAGCCATTAGCGCCATTATGATGCCTCTCAGTACATCTATAGATTGAATGCGTTGTTTTAGGATGTCCATTCGTGGTCGATTTGGTTGTGATAAATATAGTTGTAAATTCAACTCGAAAGACTGTTTAAGACAAAAAGTCATGTAAAGTGTCATTTTGTCTGTAATTTTTAGATTGGAATAAAAGTTGACTATTACCTATCAAATATTTGAAAAGTCAAACACTAAAAAATAAGATTATGAACGTAATAAAACGAAATGCAGCTCACGGATTACCAATTGTAATGGATCAGTTCTTCAAAGATATTTTAGGAGGTACGCAGTACAACCAAACTGCAGTTCCACCCGTAAACGTAAAAGAAACTGATACTGCTTTTACACTCGAACTAGTTGCTCCGGGATTGAAAAAAGAAAATTTCAACATAGAAATTGATAAAGATCTTTTAACAATTTCTTCAGAAATTAAAACGGAGAATACAGAAGAGAAGGAAGGTAGATTTACAAGGAGAGAGTTTCGCAGCACATCATTTAAAAGGTCTTTCAAACTGCCTGAAAATGTAAAAGCTGAAGATATTAATGCTTCGTATCAGGATGGTATACTTGCAGTTAGCCTTCCTAAGAAAGAAGAAGCGCAGCTGCCTGCTAAAAGGTCGGTTGCAATAGTATAATAATGATTGGATTTGGTTAGTTAGTTATAAAAGCGCTCCGCAGGGAGGGCTTTTATTTTTTGACGAAATCTTATTTTTTGCCAGGCTTTTGGCTTAAGATTTTTGAAATTCGCAAATTCTTCTATCTTTGCCAAATGCAGTTGTCCGTAATCATACTCAATTACAATGTCCGCTACTTTTTAGAGCAGTGCGTACTTAGTGTACAGCACGCTATTAAAAATATTGAGGCTGAGATAATTGTAGTAGATAACAATTCTAAAGACGACAGCTGCGCAATGATGAAGGATCGTTTTCCGGAAATTGCGCTTATAGAAAATACAGAGAATACAGGCTTCCCAAAAGGTAATAATATTGGTGTAGCTGCCGCAAAAGGTGAATATATCTGTATTTTAAATCCCGATACCGTTATCGCAGAAGATACTTTTTCAAGTATCCTGGAATTTGCCGAAGAGCAAAAAGATTTTGGAATATCCGGCATAAAACTCGTAGATGGTCGTGGCCATTTTTTACCCGAAAGTAAAAGGGGAGTGCCTACACCATGGGTAGCTTTTACCAAAATTGGCGGTTTATATAAGCTGCTGCCGAGGCGCGAGATATTTAACCGTTATTATGCACAGCATCTTAATGAAAATCAAAGCGGGAAAGTAGATATACTTGTAGGTGCCTTTATGGTAATGAAACGCGAAGTATATCTTTCAGTAGGCGGATTTGATGAAGACTGCTTTATGTATAGTGATGATATAGATCTTTCATATACAGTACTTAAAAAAGGTTTACGTAATTATTATTTTGCCGGAAGTGCCGTAATACATTATAAGGGAGAAAGCACGGTTAAAGACGGTGCTTATATGAAACGCTTTAGAGAAGCTATGCAGTTTTTTTATAATAAGCATTTTAGGAAATCACCCCAGTTTGACCTTCTTATGAAAATAGGAACGTTTTTCTTTGCAGTAGCTAAGAAAAACAAAGCTATACCTGTGTATATGCCTCAGCACTATATTCTGGTTTCAGATAATGAAAAACTTCGTGAGGCTATTCAGCAGCGACTTGGTAAAAGTGTAATTAGGACTACGCAGATTGCTAATGTATTATCGCTAAAAAATAAAAAAGCAGAGGTTATATTTGATAATGAGCTATTAAGCTTTAAAGAATGTATTACCTTTATGGAGCAGCAAAAAAACAATGGTTATACCTTTAAGATACGGCCTGAGGGTAGTGATTATCTTATAGGTAGTAATAGTAGTAATGACAGGGGAGAGGTAATTCTTCTCGATGGAATGTGATTAAAAGAAAAACGATATAGTATGCTAAAAATTATACTAAAAACGGCAACGCCTCATTTTTTTTATTAATTTCGCAAACTGAAATAGTAATTTTACCTTTAGGTTATCGATATGGCAAAATTTGAACTAAAATTACCCAAAATGGGTGAGAGCGTTGCAGAGGCAACAATAACAAATTGGTTAAAAAATGTTGGCGACCACATTGCAGCTGATGAGGCTGTATTGGAAATTGCAACAGATAAAGTAGATTCTGAGGTGCCGTCTGAAGTATCGGGTACGCTTACAGAGGTACTTTTCCAGGTTAATGACGTGGTTCAGGTTGGGCAGACTATAGCTTATATTGAAACTGAAGGCGGTGTTGTAGTAGATGCTCCAAAAGAAGAAACTACTGCTGCGAATGTTGAGGTTATAGAAAAAACTGTTGAAGCTGCTGCAGCAACCGTAGCTGCTCCTGTAGATTATTCTGAGTCAGAAAAATTCTATTCACCACTGGTAAAAAACATCGCTAAAGAAGAGGGTATCTCTCTTGCAGAACTTGAAGCCATGAATGGTACAGGTAAAGAAGGCAGGGTTACTAAAAATGATATACTGGATTACATTAAAACGCGTGGAAGCCAGCCTGTACAGGCAGCTCAGCCAGCGGTAGCTCCACAGGCAGTTCAGCCAGCGGCAACTAATAATCAGCCAGCAGCTAAAGCAGCTCCGGTATCGGTTAATGGTGGTGACGAGATTGTTGAAATGGATCGTATGCGTAAGCTTATCTCGGGTTACATGGTACAGTCGGTACAAACGTCGGCACACGTACAGTCGTTTATCGAAGTTGATGTAACCAACATTGTAAAATGGAGAGATAAGGTTAAAACTGCATTCGAGAAAAGAGAAGGCGAGAAACTTACTTTTACGCCAATATTTATGGAAGCTGTAGCCAAAGCGCTTAAAGACTTCCCGGGTATGAATATATCTGTAGATGGTGATTATATCATCAAAAAGAAAAACATAAACCTTGGTATGGCAGCGGCATTGCCTAACGGAAACTTAATTGTTCCTGTTATTAAAAATGCAGATCAGCTAAACCTTGTTGGTATGGCAAAAGCAGTTAACGATCTTGGTAACCGTGCTAAAGCAGGCAAGCTTAAGCCAGACGATACACAAGGTGGCACGTATACTGTAACTAACGTTGGTACTTTTGGCAGCGTATTCGGCACACCTATAATCAACCAGCCGCAGGTGGGCATCCTTGCTCTTGGAGCAATCAGGAAAGTGCCTGCAGTTATCGAAACACCTGATGGAGATTTTATCGGAATCCGCCAGAAAATGTTCCTTTCGCACAGCTATGACCACCGTGTGGTAGATGGTGCCCTTGGAGGATCATTCGTTAAGCGTGTTGCAGAATACCTTGAAGCCTTTGATGCCAATAGGGATTACTAAAAACAAAACAACAAACATATATTTTTGGAAATAGCCTCACATTGTGAGGCTCTTTTTTTATTCTTTTACTTTTTCTGTATAATGCTTTGCGGCATTTTCTATTCTTCGTTTTATTCGTGCCTGTAGATTTCGAGGTGATAAGACCTTTACACACTCACCAAAACCGAGTATCTCTTTTTCCAGTTCAAAATTCAATACTACATCAATACGTATAATGATACCATTTTCATTGTCGTTCAAAACCTGCTGCGAATGATGCAGGGGTTTGGTAATAACATAGGGAGCATTAACCTTATCAAACTGTAGTAATACTTTAATAGCCCTGTCGCGTTGCGATTTGGTAACACCTATCAGGTCATCAAAATAACGGTCAAAGTCTACGGCTTCATATTCAACGTAAGGCTCTTTGGTTAACGGCTGAAATTCTACCATCCTGTCAAGCGCCAATGTCATAATATATGGATTCTTTTTACGCATGGTAACCAGAAACCAGCGGTTACGGTGCTCTTTAAGCAGGTATGGGTAGTATATTTCTTTGGCGGGTTTTAATGCTTTAAACGACTGGTATTCTATCAGTAAAGGTGTTTTGTTGAGTATAGCCTGGTACAACGGATTGATATGCTCAATGCCTTTCAATTGTTTATTATCATCAAACTGAATGTAGTTCTTAGTCTTTTTAGCCGACTTATTTACGTTGTTTTCTAGCTTGGCGATAAGCTCGCTCATTTCGTCAAAATAATTAAAACCGTTTAATTGCTTCAGTACACTTACTATCTCCTTCATTTTATCCATGTCGGTATCATTGATGGGCGACTTGGTTATACTGTAAGTGGCATCTTCGTATGTGTAAAAACGTTTGTCGGTAACTACAATAGGTGCGTTATAACCCAGGCTATCACTACGCATCACCTGAATGTCTGCCTGAATGGTACGTTTACTTACACCGCTGGTTATACCTTCATATTCGTAGAGCGCATCCGATACCTTTTCTATAATATCATCAAGCGTCCACTTTCTAAAGCGGTTCCTTAGGCATTCGTCTATGGTTTTGTAGCGCAGCAGCGCAAGCTTATTTGTAGCCATGATACGTATTTAGCATTATTTGATAATAAGTACCTGCCAAAAATAAGTAAAAATTGTCTCAGCTGCGCAGCGTATCTGCGTAGTGAGATTTAATTGTATTCATTTTTAAAATTTATTAATATTTAAGTTGTTGATATATAGATTGTTTTAAATTTTTCATAAACTTTTTTTTACTACGCATTTTCACTGCGTACATGTGCATGCATCTTTGCAATGTCAGGATGAGACAATAATTACTCTCCTGAACAACAAACAGATAATAACCTATTAAGATTTGTATTATGAAATTCAATTTTTTAAGCAGGCAAAACAATGTTACAGTAAATCATCAAGGTGCTAAGGCATACAAAATGACTCCGGAACTTGAATTATATTCTGCCGTGGTTACCACAGGATTGAATGATTCATTTTACGAATCGGGTAACGAAAGACTAGAAAAAATAAAAATGCTTATTGCTAAATGCGATGCAGAATTTGTGGCAAAGCTTGCCATATATGCAAGAACAGAAATGTATTTGCGATCTATACCAATGGTGCTTTCGGTTGAGTTAGCGAAACAGTCTAAAGGTACCGATACGGTAAGCAAAACCGTGAGCAATGTAATTCAGCGTGCCGATGAGATAACCGAGTTACTTTCTTATTATCAAATAGCTAATGGCAGGACGGAAGCTAAAAAATTAAACAGATTGTCTAAACAAGTACAAAAAGGTTTGGCTGTATCCTTTAACAGGTTTGATGAATACCAGTTTGCTAAATACAACCGTGCTACGGATGTGAAATTGAAGGATGCTTTGTTTTTGGTGCATCCAAAAGCAAAAGACGAAACGCAGCAGGAGATCTTTAATAAAATAGCCGCCGATACATTGGCGACACCTTACACGTGGGAAACTGAATTATCTGAATTGGGTAAAACAAAATTTATCAATGCGATAGATAAAAAAAGAGCTGTAGCCGCCAAATGGGGTGAGTTGATTGAGAGCAGGAAGGTTGGCTACATGGCGTTAATGAGAAACTTAAGAAACATTGTTGAAGCTGAGGTTTCGGCTAAACATATACAAATGGTGTGCGATTACATAGCGAACGAAAAAGCAGTTATGGGGTCTAAGCAATTGCCTTTCCGTTTTCTTTCGGCGTACAGGGAGATAAAAGCATTAAAATCAGGTTATACATCGGCAATATTAAATGCGCTTGAAGATGCTGTAATGCATAGCGCCAAAAATATAAAAGGTTTCGGTTATGATACATCGGTAGTAATTGCAGCAGACGTTTCGGGTTCTATGCAGCAGCCGGTATCGGTAAAAAGCAAAGTACAGTTGTATGATATAGGCTTAATGCTTGCTATGCTTATGCAGTCGCAGTGTAAAAATGTAGTTACAGGCATGTTTGGCGATAAATGGAAAATAGTAAACATGCCCCAACGAAATGTGCTTGCCAATGTATTGGAATTTTATCGGAGGGAGGGTGAAGTAGGTTACGCTACAAACGGTTACCTGGTGTTGGAAGACCTTATACAAAGAAAGCATAAAGCTGATAAAGTAATGTTGTTTACAGATGTGCAGATGTACGACATTAATAATGCGTTTAACTCGTTTGAAAAATCGTGGATGCGGTACAAAGCAATTGCGCCAAACGCCAAATTATATGTGTTTGACCTTGCGGGGCACGGTATGCAACCTTTGGATATACGTAGAAATGATGTACATCTTATAGCGGGCTGGAGTGATAAGATATTTGATGTGTTATACGCTGTGGAAGATGCAGGCAATGGATTAACTAAGATAAACAGTATTGAATTATAAGATGCAGATTTTCTTTTGCGCCCTTCTTCATAGGGAGGAGGGCTTGAGGTAAGGATTTATAAAAACATAACAGGTGCCGTAGAGAAGGGTTACTTCGCACTTTATTGCCCGGGTCGCGGGTTCGATTCCCGCCATCTCCACAAATCAGTTAACTTGGGGATGTAGCTCAGTTGGTTAGAGCAGGAACCAGTCCCTTTTTGAATTTTGCCCTGTTACAATATAAAGTGGTGCTCCCGCAGCCACAGGACGTTGGGGAGTTTATATAAAAATTAGTAAGTGCCGTTTAAGAAAGTTACTTCGTTGTGTCGTGGGTTCGATTCCCATCATTGACTGGGTTTAGGCAATGTAGCTCAGTTGGTAGAGCAAAACATTTTCTTTAGATGTTGCCTTACAATGTGGTGGTTCTCCCGTGGCCGGAGGACGCCACGGGAGATTATAAAAAATAATATGTCTTGTTCTCCCTCTCCTTAGGAGAGGGGTTGGAGATAAGGATAAAAAAATATACCGGTAAGTGTCGTGTATAAGGGTTACTTCATTGGTCATTGCGGGTTCGAATCCCGTCACTTTATCCCGAAGATAGAAGTGTTTGGTCCCCTCTTCGCTTGTTGCCTTACCGAATACAGGATGCCGTAGGAGTGGGATACTTCGTCACCATGAGGGGAGGAATAACGTAGTCGTTTTATATGGCAAGGTTATCCGGTTCGACTCCGGCCAGACACGCCCCGTTCCCAACCCGTTTTTTGCTCCTGTAAAAATATTGAGATGCCGTATTACAAAGCGTTACTTCGTTTGGTTGTTCGTCGGGTTCGATTCCCGAAAGTATAAAAGCGCTTGTTGCCATTGCTCTTAATGCTAAAAGAGTGCCGTTGTTTAGTGTTACTTCGTCCAAAGAAAATACTTCACTTAACAGTTATTGCCTCTTTTTTAATATGCAATTAACCCTATTCAAAATAAAAACCAACTAACTTTAATTTTCAAACCATAGATATGGAAGCATTAATAAACGGAACCGATTTGCTATACGCCGGTTATAAAGAAACAGGAATATTAGGCCTTGCTTTAAAACTAGCTAACTCTAAATACCACGATCAGCCGAGGGAAGAAGTGCTGGCGCTTTTTAAAAAAGTAAAAGACTACCCTGAGAATTTTTTGGACGATGAAGTATTAGAACCATTGGCATCGGCAATGATAGAAGAGGCTAACGCGCCAAAAGATGAAACGATACCATTAAAAGAAACTTCAGATTCTTATACTGTTTACGGTAAAGAACATATAGAAGAAGGTGCCAGAGCCCAGATGGATGTGGCAATGAAACTTCCTGTAACGGTAGCAGGTGCTTTAATGCCCGATGCCCACCAGGGATATGGCTTGCCGATAGGTGGTGTACTGGCTACCAGAAACGCTATTATACCTTACGGTGTAGGTGTAGATATTGGGTGTAGGATGGCATTGTCTATATACGATATACCGGAACATCATTTTTTACAGAATGAAGCCAAATACAAACGGGAGCTTATTGCGCATACCAAATTTGGCGCAGGCCACGGTTATCACGGACAGTACAAGGCAAAACATGATGTGCTCGACAGGGAAGAATTTAATATTGCACCCTTTATTAAAAACCTGCATGATAAAGCCTGGTCGCAATTAGGTACCTCCGGTGGAGGTAATCACTTTGTAGAATTTGGTATAGTTGAATTTGAACAAAGAGATGAAGCACTGAATATAGATAAAGGCCGTTATGTGGCATTGCTTACGCATTCGGGTTCAAGAGGGTTCGGGGCGACCATAGCGGGTCATTATACAAAACTGGCTAAAAGTATTACCAAACTTCCTAAAGAGGCTGCAAACCTGGCTTATTTGGATATGAATTCTCAGGAAGGGCAGGAGTACTGGATAGCTATGAACCTTGCAGGTGATTATGCTTCGGCCTGCCATCAGGTAATTCATGATAAATTGAAATCTGTCCTTGGCGCACAAGTATTGGCTAAAGTAGAGAATCACCATAACTTTGCCTGGAAAGAAATGCTTAACGGCGAGGAGGTAATAGTGCATAGAAAAGGTGCTACTCCGGCAGGTAAAGGTGTTATGGGAATTATTCCGGGAAGTATGACAGCACCGGGTTTTTTAGTGAGGGGTAAAGGAGAAGCAGATGCTATTAACTCTGCCTCGCATGGTGCCGGAAGGCTGATGAGCCGTACCCAGGCTATAAAAAGCATAACCAAAGGCGATATGCGTGAGATACTGAAAGATCACGGTGTAACTCTTATCGGTGCCGGTAGGGACGAAGCCCCGATGGCCTATAAAAATATTGATGCTGTAATGGCATCGCAAATCGAACTGGTAGATGTTGTGGCTAAATTTACACCTAAGTTGGTGCGTATGGCAGACGACGGAAGCAGGGAAGATTAATTTGAATTGAAAAGTAAGCCGGAAATTCTCCGGCTTTTTTATATGTTGCTGTATGTTTATATTTGTAATACAAACTTTCACTCATGAAAATCATTCCTTTCCTATCTGTTGTAAGTCTTATTGCTTTATCGGTGTTTTCACCTAAAGGCATGTACTTCCGCGAAAGTGTGAAAATTACAGTTCAGGATACTGTAAAAGAATGGGCTGAAGTGGATTTTGAAGCACAGGGCATCAAGAATAAAATGGTTTATGCCGATACGGCTAATTTTATGCACCAAAAGGTCTATCCTTGTGCACGTTGTTTCCTTCGTCCCGAAGTTGCCGACGCCCTGGAAGAAGCTAATCAGATAGCGAAAGATAAAGGCTATGCGTTGGTTATATATGATTGTTATCGCCCGTATGGATACCAAAAGGTTATGTATGATATTGTTAAAGATCCACGTTATGTGGCGCCACCTGGAAAAGGATCGAATCATAACCGCGGCCTGGCTATAGATTTATCGTTGGCAGATGATAACGGTAATCTGCTGGATATGGGTACACCCTTTGACGATTTTACGGCGAAGTCGCATTATGCTGCTGAAGGGCTTTCCCGCGAAGCAAGACGCAACAGAAAAGTGTTGCGAAACATTATGAAAAGAGTTGGTTTTACACCATACAATAATGAATGGTGGCATTTCGATTACAAAAAACAAAATTATGATACAGCCGATTTTAGGTGGGATTGTAAATAATATACCTGTTCTGTTAAAAAATAAAGCATTCGGGATTTGCCTGATATTTTAAGATGAAATCTTATTTTATAAAATAAACTCAAACTATATTTGTAATTATACAATTTCAATATGGAACTTAAGCTGCATAAACCTATTTGCTTTTTTGACCTTGAAACTACAGGTACAGATATATCGAGAGACCGAATTGTAGAGATCTCTATACTAAAGGTTTATCCTAATGGCAATAAAGAAAGCCGTACATGGCTGGTTAACCCCGAAAGACCTATACCACCTGCAACTACTGCTTTTCACGGTATTACCGATGATAAAGTGGTAAACGAGCCTACATTCAAAGAGCTTTCGCATACAATTTATAACATGATCAAAGATTCAGATCTTGGAGGGTATAACTCTGATAGGTTTGATATTCCGCTATTGGCTGAAGAGCTGCTTCGTGCAGGTGTTGACTTTGATATGAAAAACAGGGTGTCGGTAGATGTGCAGACTATCTTCCATAAAAAAGAAGAACGTACATTAAGTGCTGCGTATAAGTTTTACTGTGGTAAAACCCTGGATAATGCCCACACAGCAGAAGCGGATACTAATGCTACTTACGAAATTTTAAAATCGCAGCTGGAGCGTTACGACGATCTGGAGAACGACATGAAGCTGCTTTCGGAATATACTACCCGTAAAAAAACGGTAGATTTTGCAGGATTCATTGTCCTGGATCCTGACGGAGAGGAAATTTTTACATTTGGTAAACATAAAGGTGCTAAGGTAGAAAAAGTACTGGAGCAGGAACCCGGATATTTTGGATGGATTCAGAATGCTGATTTTCCGTTGTACACTAAAAAAGTGCTAACGGCAATCAAACTAAGAAAATTAAATAATAAATTGGCTTAAATACTAATTGCCCCTTACTATGAAGATAATCTGCATTGGCAGGAATTATGTTAAGCACATTGAAGAACTGCAAAACGAAAGGCCCGACGAGCCCGTTATTTTCTTAAAGCCGGATACGGCTGTTGTGCAAAAGCAATTTCCATTTGTAATTCCTGAGTTTACTAACGATGTACATCATGAAGTTGAGGTGCTGGTTAAAATAAACAAGGTAGGTAAATATATAGATGTCAAATTTGCCCATAAATATTACGACGAGATTGGTTTGGGTATAGATTTTACGGCTCGCGACCTTCAGGCAAAACTGAAGGAAAAAGGTCTGCCGTGGGAAAAAGCTAAAGCATTTGACGGTTCGGCTGTTGTTGGCGATTTTGTGTCTAAGACAGAATTTCCCGACCTGAACAATATCAATTTTGAGCTTACCAGTAACGGTACGGTGGTTCAGTCTGGAAATACGCAGCAGATGCTGTGGAAAATTGACGAAATTATAGCTTATGTGTCGCAATATTTTACATTGCGTACTGGCGATATCATTTTTACAGGTACTCCGGAAGGGGTTGCGAAAGTTAGCCCTGAAGATGTGCTGGAAGGATTTATTGAAGGAAAGAAACTATTCAGGATACAGGTAAAATAATGGCATTATACTACAACCTATCTAAAGTATATGCAATCTCTGACAACGATGTTGAGTTTGCTAAGCAGATTGTTTCTCTCTTTTTGGAAGAAGTGCCTGCCGAGATGAAAAATATTAAACACGGCCTTAAAGATAAAGACCACAATAAAGTATACCATGCAGCCCATAAAATTAAGCCTACGCTCGATTTACTGGGTATGACGCTTGCGTATGACGATGTTGTAGCTGTGGAAACCTGGAGCCGCGCCGAAGGTAAAAAGAAGGAAATTAAGGATATTGTAAAAAGCCTTAAAGAATATATAAGCAAGACGGTTAAGGAACTTAAAAAAGATTACGACCTTTAGATAATGAAAGCAGCGGTTGTTACCATAGGTGATGAGATACTAATTGGCCAGATAACGGATACAAATACCGGTTATATAGCTAAGGCACTGGACAAGATAGGTATTGGCGTGCATGAAACACGATCTATTAGTGATGAAAGGCAGCATATACTGGAGACGCTGGCTTATTTTCAGAATAGGGTAGATGTTGTAATTGTAACAGGCGGCCTTGGCCCAACTAAGGATGATGTTACAAAAGTGGCATTCTGCGAATATTTTGATGATCATTTAGTGCGTGACGAAGCAGTCGAAGCTCATGTCATTGAGCTTATAGAGAAGGCAATGAAAAGGCCGGCATCGCAAATGAATAAAAATCAGGCGCTGGTGCCTTCTAAAGCAAAAGTACTGCACAATGCGGTAGGTACTGCGCCCGGCATGTGGATGGAGCGCGGTGATACGGTGTTTATTTCGTTACCGGGAGTGCCGTATGAAATGAAATACCTTGTAGATAACGAGATCATTCCGCAATTTGTAGAAAAATACAAAAGGCCGTATATACTTCATAAAACGATAATTACGCACGGACAAGGGGAGAGTCTTGTTGCCGAACGTATAGAAGACTGGGAGAACAATCTTCCTGCATTCATAAAACTGGCTTACCTACCCAATCCGGGCCGTGTAAGGCTTCGCCTGAGTGCCAGGGGAGAAGATGAGCAGCTTCTTAAAGATACCATTGATGTCGAAGCACTTAAACTTAAGGATATTATTGGCGACATTATTGTTGGCTTTGATGAAGATGAAACGATTGAGGTTGTTTTAGGTAGGTTATTAAAGCAAAAAGGTAAAACCCTTGCTGCGGCAGAAAGCTGTACAGGGGGTAAAATTGCACAGATGATAACATCTGTAGCGGGATCTTCGGCCTATTTTAAAGGTAGTGCAGTTACGTATGCTACAGATGCAAAAGTAAATATACTTAAGGTAGAACAGCAGTTAATAGATGTTTTTAGTGTAGTTAGTGCACAGGTTGCCGAAAATATGGCACTAAGGGCAAAGACCATTTTTGGGTCGGATTATGCGGTTTCTACTACAGGAAATGCAGGGCCGCTTAAAGGTGATTCTGCGGTTGAGGTTGGTACCGTTTATATAGGTATTGCAACCCCAAAAGGTGTGTTTAGCGAAAAGTTAGACCTGGGTCAGCCCCGTGAAAAAGTTATCGAGAGGGCTGCTAATAAGGCTCTTGAGAAAATTTATCAGGAAATTTTAAAAAACTAATTAATTAAGTTTGTGTAATAGTTTTATTTTTCTTTTCTTTGCACCCTGATTTTGAATAACGATATAAAAGCGAGAAATAATGTCAAGAGTTTGTGCCCTTACCGGTAAAAGAGCGATGGTTGGAAATAATGTTTCCCACGCAATGAACAAAACTAAAAGGAAGTTTAGTGTAAACTTAGTGAAGAAGCGTTTTTATCTTCCTGAAGAAGATAGGTGGATCACACTTAGAGTAGCCGCTTCTACTATCAAGACAATTAACAAAAACGGTATTGCAGCAGTTTTGAAAGAAGCTAAAGCTAACGGATTTATTAAATAATAAGTCTTACCAATAAATATATAGCAAGATGGCAAAGAAAGGTAATAGAATCCAGGTGATTTTAGAGTGTACTGAGCATAAAGCTTCTGGTGTTGCAGGAACTTCAAGGTACATTACTACTAAAAACAAAAAGAACACTCCGGACAGACTTGAGATTAAAAAATTTAATCCGGTTCTTAAAAGGGTGACTGTACATAAAGAAATTAAATAATCATTAGTCATGGCAAAGAAAACCGTAGCATCGTTACAGACATCTTCAAAAAGGTTAACTAAAGCTATCAAGATGGTAAAATCTCCAAAATCTGGAGCTTATACTTTCGTTGAAAGCGTTATGACTCCTGAAGAAGTAGATGGATTTCTTAAGAAGAAATAATATCTACCACAATATATAGAAAAGCTACTTTCGGTTTACGGAAGTAGCTTTTTTATTTTCTATATTTACATGGGAAAAAACTACAACTGTTACTATGAATTTTTTTAAAAAAATATTTTCTTCAGAAAAGAAAGAAACCCTGGATAAGGGACTTGAAAAAACAAAGACATCATTCTTTTCTAAACTTTCAAAGGCGGTAGCCGGAAAATCTAAAGTAGATGATGAGGTTCTTGATAACCTTGAAGAAATACTTGTATCATCAGATGTTGGTGTAAATACTACACTTAAAATTATTCAGCGTATTGAAGCCCGTGTGGCAAATGATAAATACCTGGGTACCGATGAGCTTAACCAGATTTTAAGGGAAGAAATTGCCGGGTTACTATCTGAAACCAACAGCGGCGATGCTTCTGACTTTGAAGTTCCGGCAAACAAAAAACCTTACGTACTTATGGTAGTGGGTGTTAATGGTGTTGGTAAAACTACAACTATTGGCAAGCTTGCGTACCAGTTTAAAAAAGCCGGACACAATGTGGTGCTTGGTGCTGCCGATACCTTTAGGGCTGCGGCGATTGACCAGCTTCAGGTTTGGGCAGACAGGGTAGGTGTGCCTATTGTAAGACAGCAAATGGGCAGCGACCCTGCATCTGTCGCATTTGATACCTTGCAGAGTGCTGTAAGTCAGAATGCCGATGTAGTTATTATAGATACTGCCGGACGTCTTCATAATAAGGTTAACCTTATGAATGAGCTTACCAAAGTAAAAAGGGTAATGCAAAAAGTGATAGACGACGCGCCTCACGATGTGTTGCTCGTTCTTGACGGATCTACCGGGCAAAATGCTTTTGAGCAGGCTAAGCAGTTTACAGCAGCTACAGAGGTGTCATGCCTGGCGGTTACTAAACTTGACGGTACTGCTAAAGGTGGCGTGGTAATAGGTATTTCAGACCAGTTCCAGATACCTGTAAAATATATTGGTGTAGGTGAAGGTATTGAAGATCTTCAAGTGTTTAATAAATATGAATTTGTAGACTCCTTCTTTAAGTAAGAGTTCTTTATTTTATAATTGAAAGCCATGCATTGCGTGGCTTTTTTTGTAAGTAAAATTTAGATTTGATTAGTAAGGATATTTCTATATTTGTTTCAAATTAATCAAACCAAATTTATGAGATTTTTTAGTGTATTATCGCTGCTCCTTTTGACGATGCAGTCTTTCGCGCAGGATGTAAAAGGGTATTATATTACTTATGACGGAAATAAAGTAGATGGGTATTTTAAACAAGGAGACTTCAATGATATATCTTCTCTGGAGTTTAAGCGATCTTCTAAATCGGGTTATATTAAAATGTCTGCTGATGCTATAAAGGAATATGGTGTTGGTAATGAATTTAAATTCGAAAAGCATCTTGTTCAGGTTGATGTTTCTCTATCAAATACAAAAGACAAAAATCCTCAAATGAAAGCTGAAACACTTTTTTTGAGTGTTGTAATTACAGGTAAAACAAGTCTTTATTCTTATACGAAAGATTATAACACCAAGTTTTTTATCAAGACCAAAGACAATCCAGAACCTGAACAGCTGATCTATAAAAAGTACTTACTAGATAACGGTGCTTTAGGCGATAATACTACGTTCAGACAACAATTATATACGCTTGTAAACTGTAAGGCGAATTCTGCAGACTACTTCGCTAATGTTGTATATTACAGAAAACAGCTTTCTGATATTGTAAAAGAAAATAATATCTGTCAGGGTAGTGTTGCCGAAGAGTTTTTTAATGGTACACATAAAGAGTCAGAGTTTTATTATAGTGCATTTGCAGGACTTTATAATCAGAAATTTGGACTTAATAATGAGACTCCTGAAGTTGGTGAAAATACTAAACTAACGTATAGCGTAGGAGCGGAAGCTATGTATACCTTTCCTTCCGAAAAGGCTTCGTTATTTTTCAGGGTCGAGTATGAAAGCATTTCAAACACCATTAATGCTGTCAATGCCCAAAGTTTTAATGTTGTAAATAGTAAATATGAAATTGATGGTGCAGCACTTAATTTCTTTTTTGGGCCACGGTATAATTTTGTGACACTTGACAGGCATAAAGTTTTTGCAGATGTAGGATTTGGTATAAGTATACCAATGGCAGACATTAATAAAAAAGTTGTTATTTCTAACGGTACCGGTACTAATTATGATGGAGAAAGCGAAACAGTAAAATTAGGGGCTGCATTTTGTGTAGGTGCAGGTGTGGGTTATGTTTACAATAAAACATACGGCATAGCACTGCGTTATGAAACCAACAGGGATTATCTTGATGATGCATTAACACCTTATAAGACCCAGATTAGTAGGCTTGGAATTAATTTAAGCTACTACTTTAACTAATAAAATGCAGTGACTAATAATCACTGCATTTGTTTTTTAATGAGTTATGAATGCATTATAATGGCTATTGAAATTAGGAGTTAGTTTGTCGCTTTATTATAAAATTGGCACAGTTTTAATGCCTAAATTTGCAATTGGAATTAACCTTTATAGTATGAAGCATATTGAAGTTTTGTTTTTTGTATTGTTTTTCGCCCTGTCTTGCGGACATAGTGTTTCTGACGAAGATCTTCCTAAGTTGAATGGTTACTGGGAGATTGAAGAAGCCGTTATGGCTGACGGGACTAAAAAAGAATACAAAGTAAACCCAACTATTGACTATTTCGAACTAAAAAGAAATGAAGGGTTTCGAAAAAAAGTAATGCCCCAGTTTGACGGTACCTACAGGGTAAACGACCTTTCTGAAAAAATTGCAGTCGTTAAGAAAGAAGGCAAAATATATCTTAGTTATACGACAGAGTACGCCAAATGGCAAGAAGAGGTTTTAGAGCTTGATGATAAAGAACTGGTTGTAAAAAACCAGCATGATATAGAGTATCATTATAAAAAACCACAACCTTTCAGTATCAAATAAAAAATGGCGAAACGATTTAATGAAGAGCAGCCAATAGGCGATGTGCTTAAACAGTTTATGCAGGCAAACCGCCTTCAGGACGGTATGGATAAACTAGACGTGCGCGAGGCATGGAAAAACCTAATGGGTAATGGTGTAAACAACTACACTCGCGAAATTATGCTAAGAAACAATACGCTGTATGTAGAGTTAACATCTTCGGTATTGCGCGAAGAGCTTAGTCTTGGGAAAGCTAAGATAATAGCCATGATAAATGATGAACTAAAACGCGAAGTTGTAAAAAACATAGTGTTACGATAATAAAAAAGCCGCTGTTTCAGCGGCTTTTCTTATAATATTGGGTTCCTGATTAGAACTGCTCTCTTCCTGCAAAATGGAAAGCACCTTCAATAGCTGCATTCTCATCACTGTCAGAACCGTGAACTGCGTTCTCACCAATTGATTTAGCATATTTTTTACGGATTGTACCTTCAGCTGCATCAGCAGGATTAGTAGCTCCGATTAGAGTTCTGAATTCTTCAACTGCATTTTCTTTTTCAAGGATAGCAGCTACGATAGGGCCTCTTGACATAAATTCTACAAGTTCTCCATAGAAAGGTCTTGCGCTGTGTACAGCATAGAATGCCTGAGCGTCAGCTACAGTAAGTTGAGTAAGTTTTAGTGATACGATTTTGAAACCTGCATCAGCTATCATTGCTAAAATACCACCGATATGCCCGTTTTCAACTGCATCCGGTTTAATCATTGTGAAAGTCCTGTTTGTTGCCATTGTCTTTTTTTAATTTGGTGCAAAAGTAGTAGATTTTAGCTAATAACTATAACTTTTAAGGTTTCTTTATCGGATTTTTTGAATATAATATGAATACAAAAGCCGTGAGTCTGCTATCTGCCATCTATGCCTAAAGGTCTATAGTACAATTATATTGAATTCATGCTCGAACGGTTCAAGCTGTCTGAATAATTCAGCCAATAATTTACCATCAAACTCGAGGTAGAATTCAGAAAAGTTAGCTTTACGTTCCTGTAAGCTTAAGCCGGGGAAAAGCTCATTCTGAATTTGTGTTATACGTTCTAACTGTTCTGTATGGCTGCGTTTCTCCGCTTTTAAGAGTCTTTTCTCTAAATTTTCAAGGCCTTTAAGCTGTTTTAATTCCTGTGCTTTTACGGCACCTGTAAATGAAGCGTCTGTTTTTACGGCTATAGCATTTAGGTTTTCAAACTGTTTCTTTAGAAACTCTTTTTGCTCAGAAAAATCAAGCTTAAATTCAGAGAAGGATTGTATTTTTTTATTCAGCAGGTCCTGTTGTTTCGAAAACATATCAGTCCATGTAAGTCCGAGTTTGTCAAGTTTATCGGCCTGCTTTTGTGTGGCGATCAATACCGAGTTACGCAGCAATAATATAGGGAAAGTTACATTCGCAGCATTAAAATGCGATTTTAGTTCCAGCCAGTAGGCCAATTCGCCCCCTCCGCCAATATAGCAAAGGTTAGGAAGTATAACTTCCTGGTATAGCGGACGCATAATTACATTGGGACTGAATTTTTCCGGATTTGATTCCAGCAGTGCTAAAATTTCAGACTGTGAAAATTTCAGTTCGGTGTTATTAACGTAGTAAATCCCTTCCTGAAGAATGATACGTTCCCTTATAGTATCTTCTATATAGAACAGGTTTATATCCCTCGGATTAACCTGAACGTTATATTCTTTTAACAGGGTTGCGGTTTCGGCTACTTTCTGGTGCGATGTCTGATGTAATAATTCCTCTTTTACATGAGGTGCAAAAATTGATTTAAGCTGAGCATCATCTGCATCAATAATCACAAGACCTTCTGTTCCGAAAATCTCGTTTGCAAGGTAGCGGGTAGCATCTGCAAGATTGTTATGATTAAGGTAGGCTTTTTCGAAAAGATCTTTAAGCCATGCAGCATTAGCACCTGGGCCAAGTTCTTTAGCAAAAACACCAAGTACCGCCTCGAGCCCTTCGGTAGATAGTCGTCCTACAGGGCCGGTGCTTTCGCGTGGCCATTTTATTTTTTTATTGCGAAAAGTAAAATAGTTTATCTCTTCAAAATCGTGGTCTTCCGTCGCCATCCAGTACACAGGTACAAAATCCTGACCTGGATAAGCATCTTTTAACTCCCTGCTTAGGTTAATAGCAGAAACGATTTTGTACAAAAAGTAAAGCGGACCAGTAAATAAATTTAGCTGATGGCCGGTAGTTACAGTAAAGGTTTCGGGCTCTGCAAGCAGTTTAATATTCTGCTGAGTATATGCCGAAGTATTAATGTTTTTATATTGCTTTGTAAGAACACTTACTAATGTATCCCGATACTGCGGATTGTAATTTTCGCGCTTTTCATCCATCTGTAGTTTAAAGTTGTCTACAGTTGGAAATCGATGGTACAGTGGCTTCAGCGTATCTTTCTGGTTAAGGTAGTCGTTTATAAGCGGGGTAAAATATCCTGAACTCTGGAAGCTGATACAGTCTGATGGCATTGCAATATGAATTTTGCTGTAAAATTACGGAAAAAAGCGGTTGAATGTCATTTTTAATGACATATGAAATACATCAGATGGTTTAGTGTGTTATGTTTTGTGTATCAGTGTTACCTGTTTCTCTAGTGATTTTCTCTGGCGGCTTACCTGAATATATTTTAATGAATATACTCAGACTATCTTCTCAGTGTAAATCCCGAAAATATGCCTTATTTTTGCACTCTTAATTCCTCACGTTTTGAATACCAAAGCTTTTTTAATAACACCTCCTTTTACACAGCTTAATACTCCATATCCGGGTACTGCATATCTTAAGGGGTTTCTCAATACCAAAAATATAGCCTCATTTCAGGCCGATCTTGGTATTGAAGTGATATTAAAATTGTTCTCAAAACAGGGGCTTGTAGATTTGTTCAACAGGATTGAATTAAACCGGCAAACTTTGACGGACAACCAACAGCCGCTAAGTGACAACTCGCAGCGTATCATAGCACTAAAGGATGAATATCTTAAAACGATAGATCCTGTTATCCTTTTCCTTCAGGGGAAAAACCCAACGCTTTCGCATTTAATATGCAGTGAAGATTTTCTTCCCGAGGCATCGCGCTTTGCTCAACTGGAAGAGCTTGACTGGGCATTTGGATCTATGGGTACGCAGGATAAGGCAAAGCATTTTGCCACGCTGTACCTTGAAGATATATCAGATCTTATTGTTGAATGCATCGATTCGCATTTTGGCTTTAGCCGCTACGCAGAACGACTAGGACGTTCGGCAAACTCGTTCGATGAATTATATGAAAGTCTTCAGCAGCCATACACTTACATTGATGAATTGCTGCTTGACCTTTTACATCAGCGAATGCTGGAAGTGCAGCCAACCGTAGTTGGATTTTCTGTCCCTTTTCCGGGGAATTTATATGCAGCTTTTAGAAGTGCACAATACATAAAACAACATTTTCCGGGTGTTAAGATCACAATGGGTGGCGGGTTTCCGAATACTGAATTGCGGTCATTGAGCGATGTACGTGTAATGGAGTTTTTCGATTTTATTACATTAGACGATGGCGAAGCTCCGGTTGAATGCCTTATTGAATATATTGAAGGTAAAAGAAACGTCGATCAGCTAAAGCGTACGTTTGCCCTGGTTGATGGAAAAGTTGAATATATCGATAATTCAGGATGCAGAGATTACAAACAGTCTGATGTTGGTACTCCTGATTATTCTGATTTACTGCTGGATAATTACATTTCGGTAATAGAGATAGTAAATCCCATGCACCGTATGTGGAGCGATGGAAGATGGAATAAACTTACCATGGCGCACGGCTGTTACTGGGGAAAATGTACCTTTTGCGATATCTCACTTGATTATATAAAAATATACGAACCTGTGGCTGCACGCCTTTTGTGCGACCGTATGGAAGAACTTATAGCTCAGACGGGGCAGAATGGTTTTCATTTTGTAGATGAAGCCGCGCCTCCCGCATTGATGCGTGAAATGGCATTGGAAATTCTTCGCCGAAATCTTGCGGTAACATGGTGGACCAACATTCGCTTTGAGAAAAGTTTTACGGCAGATCTTTGTAAACTGCTAAAAGCTTCGGGATGTATTGCTGTTTCGGGCGGACTTGAAGTTGCGTCAGACAGGTTGTTGGATCTTATACAGAAGGGTGTAACGGTAGCTCAGGTGGCACGTGTAACGCGTAACTTTACCGAAGCAGGCGTTATGGTGCATGCTTATCTTATGTATGGATTCCCCACGCAAACGGCGCAGGAAACTATCGATTCGTTAGAGATGGTGCGCCAGATGTTTGAAACAGGTATTTTACAATCCGGTTTCTGGCATCAGTTTGCTATGACGGCTCACAGCCCTGTGGGTATGTATCCTGAAAAATTTGGTGTGCTTAAAGAAACCGAAGCTATTGGCAGCTTTGCCAATAACGATATTGTGCACATAGATAATACCGGAACCACTCATGATAAGTTTAGCTTTGGGTTAAAGAAATCACTATTTAACTATATGCACGGCATTTGTTTCGATTATCCGTTGCAGGACTGGTTCGAATTTAAAGTGCCGCGTACCAAAGTGCCCGACGACTATATTTTTAACGTGCTTCAGGAAGATGATAGCTTTGCTACAAAACCTACCGCTAAAATAGTGTGGACAGGGCATAAGCCTGCTGTTTCCTATTTCACAAAAAATAAAAAGGGCAGGAGTTTTGAGATGGCTTCGCTTACATTTCATGACAAGAAAGAAAGTTTTACTATCCAGGTTTCGCAGGAGCAGGGCGAGTGGCTTACTTCATTTTTAGAAAAGGCGGCAGTAGCTGAAAAATTGGTTACTACTTTTGCGCAGGCAAAACTGCATTATGAAGATGCCGGCCTGGAAGATTTTGAACTGCTATGGTATAGTAAACCCGTAAACACTTTACGTGAATACGGGCTTTTGGTATTGTAGGTTAAAAGAAGTTAGAACTTTTTCTCTTCCTCCATTTTTGTATATTTTTCTGCCTGTGTTTTAGAAAGCAGCGGTGTAATTTTTGTATACAGTCTGTTAGAAATAGCAAGGGCACGGTCTCGTCTTTCGTCTGCTGTTATGCCTTGTGCCTGGTTCAGGTTAGTAATGTTTTCCCTTTCCTCCTCAATAATATTTTTTACTGCGGCTTTCTGAAAGTCATCAAGTGTAAGTTCTTTTACCAGATACTCTGTAGAGGTTTCTACAAAATCCTTTTTTTCTACTTTTTTTCTGCTGGGTTTATATTGTTCACGACCCACCCGGCGATCTACCTGTGCGCTTGAGGCTGTGGTAAATACAAGGATAAGTAATAATATCAGGTACGATGCTTTAAGTTTCATAGTCTATCAGATAATAAAATCAAACATAATTAAATTATAGCAAAAAAGCTAAAGATTTTAAGGCTTTAGCTTTTCGGTATTAGTTAAGTGCTACGTCTGCAGGAACACCATAAAGGTCAAACTCTGTAGCGTCTGTAATTTTGATGTTTACAAACTCCCCTGTTTTAAGGTAAGCAAGAGATGCATCAATCAGAACTTCGTTATCAACATCCGGGCTGTCAAATTCTGTACGGGCTACAAAGTGGCTCCCTTCTTTTCTGTCGATAATACAACGGAAAGTCAGGCCTATTTTTTCTTGGTTTAGTTCCCATGAAATCTGAGACTGTATTTCCATGATCTCATTTGCACGCTGCTGCTTTACATCGGCAGGTACATCGTCTTCAAGCAGGTAAGCATGTGTGTTTTCTTCGTGAGAATATGTAAAGCATCCTAAACGCTCAAAACGCATTTCTTCAACCCAGTTTTTAAGTATCAGGAAATCTTCTTCGGTTTCACCCGGGTAGCCAACAATTAGTGTTGTTCTTATTGTCATTCCGGGAACAATTGCCCTGAATTCTTTAAGAAGCCTGGTTGTTTTTTCCTGAGTTGTACCACGGCGCATTGACTTTAATACGCTATCGCTGATATGCTGTAACGGAATATCAAGATAGTTACAGATTTTCGGCTCACGCTTCATAAGTTCCAGTACATCCATCGGGAATCCTGAAGGGAAAGCATAATGAAGGCGTATCCATTCAATGCCTTCTACCTTAACAAGATTTTCAAGCAGTTCAGCAAGGTTACGTCTTTTATAAAGGTCAAGGCCATAATATGTAAGATCCTGAGCGATAAGTATAAGTTCTTTTACACCATCACGTGCAAGGCCTTCTGCTTCTTTAACCAGCTTTTCAATTGGTTGAGAAACGTGTTTACCACGCATAAGCGGTATAGCGCAAAAACTGCACGGACGGTCGCAACCTTCTGCAATTTTAAGGTAAGCGTAATTTTTAGGAGTAGTGGTAAGGCGTTCACCAAGAAGCTCGTGCCTATAGTCTGCTCCAAGGGCTTTAAGAAGTCCCGGAAGTTCTGTAGTACCAAAATACTGGTCTACATTCGGAATCTCTCTTTGAAGATCTGGTTTGTAACGCTCACTAAGACATCCGGTAACAAAAACCTTGTCTACAAGGCCTTGTTCTTTCTTGTCGACATAATTCAATATCATGTTTACCGACTCTTCCTTTGCATTGTCAATAAAACCGCAGGTGTTGATTACTATGATGTTACCCTCTTCATGCGCTGGCGCTTCATGGGTTACATCTTTACCGCTTGCTTTAAGTTGTCCCATCAGCACTTCGCTGTCGTACACGTTCTTAGAACAACCTAAGGTTATTACATTGATCTTATTCTTCTTTAACGATTTGGTTCTCATGTAGTTGAAAATTGGAGTGCAAAATTACGCAATTATTTTAATTTGTATGGGGTTTAAGGTGTCAAGTTTGGGCTATTGGCCGTAAAAGCCTGTAGTTTAGAAACAATCTTACTTAAATATGTCTTTTAAAATATCGAAAAAGCCTTCTTTATTTACTAAAGAAGGCTTTTCTTTTATAAAAGCAAGATGAAAAAGTTTAAAGGTCTATTGTGTATGAAAGAGTAACATTGTTGTTGGTGCTTTTTACACTTGCCGGATCTGTATAGCCTGACGGTAGCAATTGCGTATCATATTTACGTTGGTACCATGAATAGGCAAGGTCCAGCCTTGATCCCGGAAATGCAAATCCGATACCGCCTGTTGCACCATTGAGGTCGCCAACGGTTGCGCCGTTTTTGTATGGACTTTGTTCAAAACGGTAACCGCCTCTAAGGCTTACCTGTTTAATTCGGTACTCAAAACCAACTCTAAGTTCGCTGGCAACATCAAGTGTACTGCTAAGTTCGGCATTTGCAGCGCTGTATCGTGATCCTGTATATTTTGTATTGCTGTAATCTTTAATACTGTAGTCTACACTTAAAAGTGCATTAGTGCCAAATATATAAGCAAGGCTGCCTGTCCATTTAGATGGTGTTTTCACTGTGTAATCGTCAAAAGTGTAAGCAATTCCCGGGTCAAAACCAAAATAGTCCTGTCCGCTTACACAGTCAGGGCAATAAGAATTGATACGTTGAGTAATCTCGTTCTGAAGCCTCATCCATGTAGGCGATTCATAAGCGGCACCAATACGAAATGCATCGGTAATCTTATAGATGGCACCTAAGTTAAATGAGAATCCACCGCCATAGGTGTATAGTTCATTGTCAAACTGCACCGAACCAAGCTGACCATCCGTTACATTAGTGTCAGGATCTTCGTAAAGCGAACTCGTTTGTATATAATCGGTAAAATGAATATTTAAGTTTGCACCCAGAAACAAGCGGTCTTTAAGCTGAGTACCAAAGTTAAGGGCTATTTTGCCATTGTATCCTGTAGAAGTGCTGTAGTTCTCTTTATAATAATGTCCGGTATCGGGTACATTGCTATCATATCCTCCTGTCGAATTTGGATTGATGATAAATGCCTCGTAACCCAGGGATGCCTGTTGCTGGTTGAAATTAAAATTATCGTAATTGCCGGTTTGCAATGTGCTAAGAGGTACGGCGCCTTCGCCAGCACCGTTAGCAAAACGCAGAAAATAACGGTCTATACTGTTAGATGTAATTCCTGTACTATATACCGTATTGTGAAAGCTATTGGTATTTTCGTAGTTAAAGCCCAGTGTAAACTTTTTCATAACAGCTTCCGGGTTGCTATTGCTAAAAACAAAAACGGCACCGAGCTGGTTAAGGTCAAGGCTGTTATCGTTCTTTTTTGTTGTCGTGCCGCCAAGTATAGCGCTATTACTAATGTTATAGCTGGATAAGGATGCAGTTCCAGAATTGTAATTAAATATTGCAGAGCCTGCCGGGTTTACGCTAATGGCAGAAAGATCTCCGCCTACAGCGCCAAAAGCACCACTCATAGCCCTAAAACGGGCAGTGCCTGTTAAATTGTTTGTGCTGTATCGCATTGCATTGTCGGCAGTATTAAGTGCTTCCTGTGCATATATTGTAGTTGCTGCAAAAAGTAGGGCAGCGCTTAGTATGTATTTTTTCATAGCATTTAAATTTTATATAAAAATCCCCATGTTCTTTTTGTATAAAAACATGGGGACTGTATGTGTTATCCTCTACGGCCGCCTCCACCACCGCCGCGTGAACCTCCACCGCCTCCACCGCCGGATCTTCCGCCGCCAAAGCTGCCTCCGCTACTGCGTGATGGCGCGCTCATAGTAGGAGTGCTTCTTGATGGAGCACTTGTTCTTGGTGTGTAGCTGTTATTGCTTCTTACCGGTGCGCTATTCATATTGTTGCTTCTTGAAGAATTATTGAATGTTCCTCTTGACTGATTTACGTTGCCACGTGTGTAGTTTGCATCTCTGTTAGAACGAACAGTATTAACGTTTCTGCTGTTACTGTAAGTTGTTCTTCCCTGGTTATTGCTGTTAAATCTGCTGTTAACTGCACGGGAACTCGCATTTCTGCTATTAGAGTAAGCTGCGTTTCTACCGTTTGCATAAGCATTTCTGCCATTCGCATAATTTGCGCTTCTGCTGCTATTTCTTCCGTTGTAGTAGTTGTTTCTACCGCCGCTGTAAGCTGTTGTAGATCTTGGGTAACGGTTGTTATTGTAATAAGGGTGAGAATTACCCCAGCCACCGCCGTAGTACGGATTATACCATCCGCCGCCCCAGCCGTAACCACCGCCCCAGCCCCAGCCGCCATAGCCCCAACCTAAGCCAAGTCCCCATCCGGAACCCCAGCCCCAGCCGCCATAGCCGCCCCAACCGTAGCCTAAGCCCCAGCCGCCGAAACCACCTCCCCAATACGGAGAGTACCAGTTGTTCCAGCCACCGTAACCACCGCCACCGTAAACGTTTACGGTAACATTGTCGGTGGCCTCACCCCATCCGGGATAAGAAGCGTAGCCTTCGGTACGAACAATAGTGTCGTTTTCTGCCTGTCCTTCAGTAGCTACGTAAGGAAACTCATTAACGTCGCCAAAGTAAGACTGTGCGTTTGGATTCTGGCCCGAATTATCACCATCGCGGTAATGTTTTACGTTGCCATCATTATATTTATATACAGGGTTGCCATTAGCGTCCCTTGGTGTTGAACCGTAAATACCATCGCTCTCGTACGACGATGTGTTTTGGTAAGAACTGCACGATGATACAGCCAGACCTAAAATCCCCAGTATGCTAAACAGGGAGATTTGACGGATATTGAAGTAATTAGTTTTCATGGCTCTGCTTTTTTTATTGTTGAAGTACACAAAAATAGTTAGTTTTGCTAACTATAGATGTCTATAAAAGTAAAACAATATTTGTGCCAATTTATTAAAAATGAGTAAGAATTTAACGAAACGGGCAGAAGATTATTCCAAGTGGTATAATGAACTGGTTGTAAAAGCAGACCTTGCTGAAAATTCAGGGGTTAGGGGATGTATGGTTATAAAACCATACGGCTATGCAATATGGGAAAAAATGCAGGCAGAACTTGATAGAAAGTTCAAAGAAACAGGACATGAAAATGCATATTTCCCGCTGTTTATACCCAAGTCATACTTCAGCAAAGAGGCTAGCCACGTAGATGGTTTTGCTAAAGAATGTGCGGTTGTTACTCACTATAGGCTGAGAACAGCCGAAGATGGCTCTATTGAAGTAGATCCTGATGCTAAGCTGGAAGAAGAGCTTATCGTAAGGCCAACATCTGAAACTATTATATGGGATACATACAGGAAATGGATACAGTCGTACCGCGACCTGCCTCTTCTTATTAACCAGTGGGCTAACGTTGTGCGTTGGGAAATGAGAACCAGATTGTTCTTAAGGACTGCCGAATTCCTTTGGCAGGAAGGGCATACCGCTCATGCTACACAGCAGGAGGCAATTGCCGAGGCAGAACAAATGATGAACGTATATGCCGACTTCGCAGAGAACTTTATGGCTATACCGGTTATAAAAGGGGTTAAAACGGCTAACGAACGTTTTGCAGGTGCTCTTGAAACATATTGTATCGAAGCATTAATGCAGGATGGTAAAGCGCTACAAGCAGGTACATCGCACTTTTTAGGGCAAAACTTTGCTAAGGCGTTCGATGTTAAGTTTGCTAATCAGGAAGGAAAGCAAGAGTATGTATGGGCAACGTCATGGGGTGTTTCAACACGTTTGATGGGTGCGCTTGTAATGACCCACTCAGATGATAACGGACTGGTGCTTCCTCCAAACCTTGCGCCAATACAAGTGGTTATTGTTCCTATCTATAAAGGCGATGAGCAGTTGGCTGCTATATCCGAAGAGGCGAAACAGCTTATGGCAAGGTTAAGAAAGCTTGGTATATCTGTTAAGTATGACGACAGGACTACACACAAGCCGGGTTGGAAGTTTAATGAGTATGAACTTAAAGGGGTGCCTTTACGTGTTGCTATAGGTCCTAATGATCTTGCAAACGGAACTTTTGAAGTTGCCCGAAGAGATACTTTAACGAAGGAAACTGTGATAAACAGCGATATTGTAACGTATTTACAGGACAAACTGGAAGAAATTCAGGTAAATCTATATACCAAGGCACTGGATTTCAGGGACTCTCATATTACAGAGGTAAACTCTTTCGAAGAGTTTAAGGATGTATTAGATAATAAAACAGGTTTTGTGGCTGCCCATTGGGATGGTACACCGGAGACCGAAGAAAAGATCAAAGAGCTTACAAAAGCAACAATTCGCTGTATTGCGCTTGATAGGGTGGAAGAAGCCGGAACGTGCGTATACACTGGTAATCCGTCAGTTGGCAGAGTGTTGTTTGCAAGAGCGTATTAAAATTTGAATTTTTTTTAATTTTTTTTGTTTCAACTATTGCGCAAATAAAAAATAGTTGTATTTTTGCACCGCATTAGAGAAACAAAATGGCCCGTTCGTCTATCGGTTAGGACGCCAGGTTTTCATCCTGGTAAGGGGGGTTCGATTCCCCCACGGGCTACAAAATTACTCAATGGTCCGTTCGTCTAGGGGTTAGGACGCCAGGTTTTCATCCTGGTAACAGGGGTTCGATTCCCCTACGGACTACAACAAAAACATTAACAAGTTATTTAAGTTAAGAAAAAATGGCAAATCATAAGTCAGCATTAAAAAGAATCAGAACTAGCGAGAAGAAAAGAGTGTTGAATAGATACCAGCACAAAACTACACGTAATGCTATCAAAGCAATACGTATAGCTACTGTGAAGAGTGAAGCTTCAGAAAAACTTTCTTCTGTTATCTCTATGATTGACAAACTAGCGAAGAAAAACATCATTCACGCTAATAAGGCTTCAAACCTTAAATCAAAATTAACTAAGCACGTAGCTAAACTTGCATAAGTAAAAGCCGCTTCTTTATACAACATAAAGCGTTCCTTACCGGGAACGCTTTTTTTGTTTAGAGTATGTAGGATATCTGTTTGCCTTATGTATTAATGATTTTCGTAATAATGATGGTTCATGAGCATGATGTAATGACATGAAATATGAATACTGTAAATATCTAAGATGTTAATTATATTTGATTATATGTTTTATTCTCTTGCTAAAATTAATTTTAATGGAAAAAATGCTGAAAGGATAACAATGAGTATATCTATAACCCAAAGTTTGATAATAGTTAATATTATCGTTTTCTTTTGGGGGATTACATTTAAAACATTTCCAGACATTCCAAAACTTTTAAGATATACAATACTTTTGTCAATGTTTTTTGGAGTAGACTATTTCAATAGAAAGAAGTATAAAAGAAGATATAGTGAATTTGATTTAAGGTGGAAAAATGACCATTTGTTACTTAAAGTAATTAAAGTTATCGGTGTTTTTGTTTTAATAAGTTTTTCATGGGCTTTACCATTACTTAATTATTTGTTGTTTAAATAGAATATCTATTCTTAATTTTTTGTTGTTTTTTGAAAGAATTTTCTTTTGCCTTTCGGCTAATGCCTAACTTTATCTATCCGATAATTTGTAGCCATGAAAAAAACATTTACACTGTTAATAGTACTTGTTGTAATCAACGTTCTTATAGTACCGTCGTTCTTTTTATTAGGATTTGACGATTTAGGCGTACTTATTATCTCTGTATTTAGCATTGCAATATCGTTATTGATTCTTATCATTGTATTCTTGATAGAATTAAGAACCCGTTATGTTGCAAAAAATCCTCAGCAACGGGTAACCTCCCGCAAACGGGGTTTAATTATAGTTGCCGGTATAATTATAGTTTTTGCGATTATATTTATTGTAGTATCTTTTAATAATGGCTATAAGATTCCGCAACGCGACAGGCATAAGGACTGGAGCGAATTTCCGAAAGGCAGTAATCCTGATATAGCGATAGATTCAATTAACGGATTATATATAACCAATATTGACGTGGCTCCGGGGTCTGATTATTATTTCATTCACTTTATTAGTGATACTATCTCCTATGACCAGGGAGTAGATGGCGTAATTAGTTTCGGAATCATGGATAAAAATTGTAACATGATCGTTAAATATGAGGATCGGGTATCGGTGTATACGGATACTGATAGGATCATCGTCGTTAAAAATATATTTGGCCAGGAAGCCCAACCCGATTTTTGCGACGTATATGATACCAGGACGCTAAAGCATACCAAAGAAAAATTGAATCTCTTAGAAGTTCCAGCCAGATTTGAATATTATCCCGAACCGGGAGAACCTGTATTTACAAGAGAAGAATTTTATAAAAGATACAGGAGTGACATTTTTGATACTATGACCGGTCTTAAAGAATTTCTGGACATTCCTTATAATAGCGAAGATTATAGGGGATACGGATTGTATGTAGATACTAAAGGAAATATATATACGCTGAAAAACTACGAAGATAACACTACCCTGGATGTGCTTTGTGAAAACTGCAACGGATACAATGTGAAAAATTCGATTGACTATAAAAACAATACTAAAAACATTGTAATGCATGATGCGTCTATAATTAGTGATAATCACTTAAGCAGCGGTATTTCTCTGGGGTTTGGTAATCCAAACGGCGGCGGTGGCGATATGGTTTATTTTAATTACTACCAGACATGGCTTATGTATTACACCATACATTTGGGAGATAAAACGACATCATTTAAGGCGGAAGGCGGTGATAAGGATATTCCTTATTTAAATTTCATTCAGCTCAACGAACCTAAAAACAATTCAGACACACTATATCTTGCTGCTAATACACGTTTATGGAAAGTATATGCCAGGAAATAATAAAAAATGCAGCTCGTAAGCTGCATTTTTTATTGGGCTGCCCACAATGGGTTAGCTTTTAGAACTTCATTATATGTGGGGCAAGTATTTACATGTGCTCCCGGAAGCATTCCGATACTCATTAAAAATTCATTTACAATTTCGCCTCCCGTAAATTTAAATGTCTTTTTAAAGAGCTTTACCCATTCTTCTTTTGTTTTGGGATGATGGCTCTCCAGCCACTTTGCAAAAGAACCATATTCTTTCTGAAGCTGCTGTATGGTCCTCGCATTTTCTATAGCAGCATTTACTTTTAGCTTGTTACGTATAATGCCGGGATCAGCTAATAACCGTTCCCTGTCGTCTTCGGTGTAAGCCGCCACTTTATCGATATTAAAATTGTCATAGGCAAGCCTGAAGGTCGGCTCTTTTTTAAGTATAAGTTCCCAGCTTAAGCCTGCCTGGTTTATTTCCATGACAAGGCGGCAAAACAACTCGTTATCATTATGAATGGGAAAGCCGTAATGATAATCGTGGTATTTTTTGTGTAATGCCTTTCGTTCTTCTGGCATATAATTTATTACGTTGCAATAGGACATGATGATGAGTATTAAGTTTACGGCGATCAATTAAATGATTGCCTGAATTCTACAGGGGAAACATTTGTTTTTTGCTTGAATATCTTGTTGAAGGACTGGGGATGTTCAAACCCTAACTGATAAGCGATCTCAGCAATGGTCAGGTTACTGCTGCTTAAAATTTCTTTTGCTTTTTCAATCAGTTTGTTGTGGATGTGCTGCTGTGTACTTTGGCCTGTATGCATACGCAGCATATCGGTAAGATATCGGGGGGAAACATTTAGCCGTCCAGAAATATAATTCACAGTAGGCACTCCTGAGAGCAACGCCTTTTCAGTATCAAAGTATTCGGCGAGTACATCTTCCAGTTTAGCAAGCAAATCGTTATTCGCTGCTTTACGGGTGATGAACTGCCTGTTGTAAAAACGGTTACTATAATTAAGGAGCTGTTCTATCTGAGAAACCATAATATCCTGGCTAAAGGTGTCTATGGACTGGGATAGTTCGTGTTGAATATTTTTAAAAATGCCGCTAATAATTTCTTTCTCTTTTTCTGATAGGCACAATGCTTCGCTGGCTGCATAAGAGAAGAAGCCAAAATTCTTAATATTTTTATCTAAATGATATCCCCTTAAGAAGTCAGGGTGGATGTGCATGGAAAAACCGGAATAGTCAGCATCGCCTTCAATAGGGGTTATTACCTGAAGCGGAGCGAAGAAGCTCATTCCTCCGTTGTCAAAGTCATAATATTGCTGTCCGTATTTTATCTGTCCGCTAAAATTGAATTTAAACGAGATCTTATACATATTCATAACCAATGCTTTTGCCAGTTCTGAGGTGTCTGCGGTAACATCGGCATAATTTACCAGGCTTATAAGCGGATGCATAGGAGCCGGAAGACCGAGTGCGCGGTGCAATTCGGCAACCGAATTAAAAACATGAGGTGTAGTGGCTTCTTTTTTCATACTAAGCTAAGTTTGTTGCGCCTTATTAACAAAGGTACGCAATCCTTTATTTGTGCTTACGATTGTGCTGTAGGACGGATTATTATTTCATTTACATCTACATCGTCAGGTTGTTCTATAGCATAGGCTACAGACCGCGCAATGCTTTCGGCAGATATTGCTATTTTCATGATATCGCCAATGGCATTTTTAATAGCATTGTCGTTTATAGTAGCTGTAAGTTCGCTTTGTGTAAGTCCCGGAGATATAATGGTACATCGAACATTATAAGGGGTAAGTTCCTGGCGTAACCCTTCGCTGATAGCCCTCACCGCAAATTTTGTTGCCGAATACACCGCAGCTGTTGGCGGTACAAAATGCCCGACTACCGACGCTGTGTTAATAAAGTGTCCGCTTTTCTGTTCTTTAAAATAAGGTAGTGCAGCTCCAATACCAAACAGTAATCCTTTAATATTAATGTCTATCATGTTTATCCATTCATCATAGTTAAGGTTTTCCATCAAAGCTAAAGGCATAATACCTGCGTTGTTAAACATAACGTCTACTTTACCAAAGGCAGCTACCGTACATTTAAGGAGATTGTCTACCTGGTCTTTATCGGTTACATCGCAGGCAAAGGCAATCGCTGTTCCGCCCAGTTGATTAATTTCTTCCGCCAGCTTATCCAGTTTTTCTTTTCTTCTGGCACCCAGGCTAATTTTTGCTCCTTTTAACGCAAGATGCCTTGCTACTGCTTCGCCAATACCACTGCTTGCACCGGTTATAACGACTACTTTTCCTTCTGTGTTGTTTTTCATTTTGTATGTTATTTTGATGAAGCAAAGTTCGTTGTATACAAAAGTTGTGGTGTAGCCTAAAAAACATATGTTGTAGCCAAAAAGGTAAGAGCAATAAAAAAGCAGCTAATAGCTGCTTTGTAATATTATTTTGTATCGCCTGGAGCTTGTGGGGGTTCGGGTTTTGCAAAGCCTTTACGGGTCATTTCGCCCCAGCTCTTTTTACCTCTTATTTTTTCTACGTAACCCAACAATGCAGAGTATACCGTTAGCGGATGAAAATAAATAGGTTCTATGAGGGCGGCTACAAGCATTTTTGCAAAGTCCTGTCTTTTTCTGTATTTATGATAAGAACGCTCTTCTGTATATAGCGCAAGTACAGAAAACATGACTGAGAATGTATAGACAAATAGTAATAACAAAAAGAAAAAATGCCAGTTTAATAAACCTAGAACAATGAAAGCAATAGTAATAACTATCCCTGCAAACTCTATAAATGGAGCAAGGAATTCAAAAAATGTCCAATAGGGTACACTAAGCATTCCTAAGAGTTTGTACTTAGGGTTAAGGAACATTTTTTTGTGTATCTGTAATGTTTCAATAGTACCGCGCATCCATCTGCTCCGCTGTTTTTTAAATATGGCTGCCGACTCCGGTGCTTCTGTCCAGCATAACGGATCGGGAATATAACTCACTGTATATGGTGTGTTGTTTTCCAGCATATAGCGTCTCATACGTACCACAAGTTCCATGTCTTCCCCAACGGTTTTGGTATCGTACCCGCCGCAAAGCACTGCGATTTCTTTATCAAACGCGCCAAAGGCACCACTAATAAGTAAAAGGCCATCAAGCCTTCCCCATGCCATTCGGCCTAAAAGGAATGCTCTTAGGTATTCTAATACCTGAATTCTTGGCAGCATCTTATCGGGAATATTTACTTCGACCAGTCGTCCGTCGCGAATAACACACTGATTGGCAATTCTTACAACACCTCCTGTCGCTATAACTCTTTTCCCCTGCGATTCTAAGAACGGTTTTGCAAGTTTAAGTAAAGAGTCTTTATCAAGAATACAGTCTACGTCGATACAAACCACATATGGATTATGGGCAATGTTAAGCCCAACGTTAAGGGCATCTGCCTTACCACCATTTTCTTTATCTACAACCACCAGTTTTTTAAAGGCAGCATTTTTAGAAACATAAACGCCGCGTATCGGTTTGGTAGCTATAGTTTGCTGGTAAGTAAAATCGGCAGGAATAAGGTCGTAACTGCTTATAAGAATATCCATTGAGTTGTCCTTGCTTCCGTCGTTTACAACGATTACCTGATAGTTGTTGTAATTTAACGATAGCAGCGATCGTACATTTTCTTTAATGGTAAACCCTTCATTATATGCCGGGGCAATAAGCGAAAGGGCAGGAGAGAACTCGCTGGAAAGCAAGACCTCATAATCAACAAAGCTGTTCTTTTTAAGGTATTCTTTTAGTTCCTTAGCCGAAAGATAGGCAAGGAAAAGATAAGAAGACATTATTAATATGGCATACGCCAATATTAATATCAGGTATATATTCACAAGATTTGAAACTTCCCCCTCAAAAAATCCCATTGTTTGATTTTGTCTTAGTTATTAAAAAGCGCAGTACATCCTGAGCTTCAAGTTTAATAGCGTCATTGGGGGCATGTTCTATTAAATGTGTTATATACGGAACTTTACTTGCTAGTTCCAGTGTCTGTATTATTTTTAACCCTAAGCTCACTACTGTAGTGTTTTGCGAGGTAAGGAGTTTTTCGGTATCTTCATTGTCTTCAACATAATTGCGTTTAAACGCGCCAATAATATTTACCTGTGTCCATAAATCTATAGGATCCTTATGATCTGTAAGGTGAACAATTCCTTTGTTGCCGTTAAGCTTGGCACAGGCTTTAATAGCGATAATCTTAACCTCTTTATTTTTAGATTTAGATATTTTTACCAATGCAGGGAATGCTTTTGTAACATTCATTTCTGCCAGTTCCTGAATGCCACTGCACACCACTTGCCATTTATTACTTTTCATTTTTGAAAGCGACGTTTTTATGAGTCCCGATTCAAAATAAAAAGTCTCCAGTTTTTTTGCATAAATCCCATCGTAATTCTGGTGCAGGTTAATGATGGATTTAAGCATTTGCCTCCTGAAATTTTTAATAGAAAGGTATGGGGTGTATTCAGGATTTGAAGTGAAAAAATTGTAATTACGATTTTCAAAAACAACCAGCATAAAAATCTTTTCGACAACTACTTCATATAGTATATGGCGTTTTCTGCGTTCTATTTTTTCTGAACGTATGGCAATTATAAGAATGAAAAGTATGGCCGCTATAAGTAAGAAACTAGCGATAGAAATATGCAGGAAAGGCTCTACCCAAATTCCTGATCTATAAAACTCCCAAATGTTTTCCATTTAAAACCTTTTTGTGAAAATTACCTGGCAGTTATATTTGTTTCTCATTATGCCCGGTAGGTATTCTTCGTACTCATATAAAAATATAGGTCGTACAAAAAACGATTCTGCCAGCCTGTGTTGGTACTGTATACCAATCCTATACGCTTTAAGCGGCTCGGTAAAATTATTGTAAAGATACAAATAAGGTACGTTACCATATTGCAATTCTACCCTCAGAAGGCTTTCTTTATCTTCATTTGTTCGTTGGAAACTTACCACATGCGACATAAGGCTATTGTCTATGTCGTAGTACGGCCTGTAGCCAAAGGCATAATTCCTATAATTGTAGGTTGCCTGACCGGTAATTAGCGTAACATTATCGTTTTCAAAACTCATATACCTACCACCCAATGAAAGATCAAACTTACCTGCCGGCGCAAAATAATATTCGGCGCCGAGCCTTAGTTTCGGAAAAATAATATTAGTGTTAGACACGCCAACATTTGTATACAGGTAATTTTTTTTGAAGGTATGGTAATAATCAACCTCAAGCTGGCCTTCTGTTTGTCCTTCGCGGTAGCCAACATTTGCCCTGGCAATAACGGTGTTGTTTGTAAACTTTCTTAAATATTCTACGTACCCGTAATGAACAGGTGCAATACCAGGATCGTAGGTAGAGATATTAAGGTAAGATGCTGAGATAGCATTATTTTTCTTTCTGCTTATGGCTGTTTTTAAACCATTAATTTGTTCTTGGTATTCCTGCCCTTTAATGCTGTTTAATATCACCAAAGCTTCTTCGTTGCGGTTTGTCCTTTCAAGGGATATAGCCTTTATCATCAGAACATTTTCCGTGTTTGGCTGCTTTTCAAGATATTTGTCACTGTAGGTAATACTGTTCTTATAATCAGACGACCAGTAGTAAGTGTTTACCAGAGCTTCTACTGCCTCCATGTTAGGCTCGGATCTGTCTGCAAGCGGTTTAAGTGCTTTTTTTGCTTTGGTAAAATCTCTTTTCCAGCCATATACACGCCCCTGAAAAACAAGAATATCCTCATTAGCAGGATATTTTTTTTGCAGGTTATTTAATATGTTTAAAGCGCTATTATAATCTTTTGCCTCTGCTTTTGCACGTGCCTGATTAAAACCTGTATCTATATCGGTATCCTGCCCAAACGATAGAAAAGGTATCATAAGGCACATAATAATGGTGCGAAGCAATTTCATCGTGATTTTTCTTTTAGTAGTTTGTTTATTCGCACCAGAAGTACCGATGGGCTTATGGGTTTTGCCATAAAGTCACTGGCACCAAGGTCAAACGAGTCAAGCTCTGTTTGCTCAATTCCCGAAGAGGTAAAAATAATTATGGGTGTATCCAGTTTCAGCGTAACCCTTACATACTGAGTAATTTCCAGGCCGCTAATACCGGGCATATTTATATCTGATAATATAATATCATAGTTGTTGTTCCTGATAGATTCAAGTGCTTCTTTACCATCAGAAAACTGAGTAACTTCAAATCCTTTTGATTCTAAAAAGAATGACAATGATTTTCGCAAAAGCTCATTGTCTTCAGACAAAATTATTCTCATAATAAATAAATTGTTGCGATATTATTTGTGTTTTAAATAATACGTAAGTAAAATCCAAAGTTAATGTCTAAATTATGATTTTTTTCGGGAAAGTGCTAAATTTTATCGTTAATAGGTAATTAACTTTTCTATCGTTTCTGAGATTCCTTCTTTTAAAATATCAAAATTCGTAATCGTATCACCATTAAACTGGCGTTTTATAGCCTGTGTTTCTATCGTGATAAGATTAGATGTTAAACCGTCCAGCTTAAATATGTGAAGGCTTGATTTTAAGTTATGTGCAATTTTTTTTACGGAATCAAAATCATTTTGGCTAATGGCTTTTTCAAGCAGTTCTGTTTCAATAGGTACCTTATCAATAAATATGGCAACCATTTCATTAATAAAATCCTTGTCCTCACATGACATTTCCAGCAGGTAAGAAAGATTTATACCTTTAAAATTATGAATCTCTTCTTCGCTAATTTCGTATAAAACCCTATTTATTTCAGCTAATAGTTCCGCCTGTTTAAAAGGTTTCGGTACGTAGCCGTTCATGCCAATATTGTAGCATTTTTGCTGTTCACCCACTAATGAATGTGCTGTCATAGCAATGATAGGCACGTCAGATTTTAATTCGTTTCGAAGGTATTCAGTAGTCTGGTAGCCATCTTTAACAGGCATTTGCAAATCCATCAAAACAAGGTCATACTGTTTTTGGGTAAACATTTCTATCCCTTCCTGGCCATTATTTGCAATATCAAGATCAAAGCCAAATTCGTCGATAACGCTTTTAGCCAGTTTTTGATTCAGTATGTTATCCTCACACAAAAGCACTACCAGTTTTTTAGGCTGCAACAGTGTTGTCTGTGATTCCTGGTAGACTTCGGGTTTAGTATCAGTTTTTTTGAAATCCATTATAAAATAGAATTCAGAACCTGCCCCAAACCTGCTTTTTACATAAATTTCGCCATTTTGCAATTCAATTAGCTGCTTAACAATATTCAGTCCGAGACCGGTACCACCAAAGCGTCGCGTTGTGCTTTCTTCTGCCTGCGTAAACCTATCAAAAATGGTATCCAGTTTTTCCTTTGGAATACCTATACCTGTATCTTTAACAGAGAAGCGAAGTTTATAAGTACCCTTAGTTTCCTCAATTTTTTTAACCGAAATAGTAATTTCCCCCTCGGTAGTAAATTTGATAGCATTACCCGCAAGATTGGTTAAAATCTGATTGATCCTGCCTTTGTCACCGGTAACCATTTCGGGCATATCGGCATCTAAAAACAGGTTGAATTCAATTTCGGGAGTTACTTTAACTTTAAGAAGGTCGTACGTATGCTTAAGCGCCTTTTTTAAATTGAAGGGATGCGACTCTATGATAAGGTTACCAGATTCTATTTTGGAAAGATCCAGGATATCGTTAATGATAATCATAAGATTTTCACCTGCTGTTTGCACATTATTGATGTACTCTTTCTGAGTGCCGTCAAGTTTACTTTTAGCAAGAAGATCGGTAAAACCTATGATAGCATTTAGCGGAGTCCTTATTTCATGGCTCATATTAGCAAGAAAACTGTCCTTGGCATAAATAGCCAGTTCGGCAATTTCCTTTTGCTTATCCAGCTCTATATTTTTTACTCTTAATTCCAACTGGCTTATAACATGGTTTGCCAGTATTTTAAGCGCGTTTCTTTGATCGTCGTTAATCGTTTTCGGTGTGTGGTCTATGGCACAGATAGTACCAATATTAAACCCATCGGGAGACGTTAACGGTATGCCTGCATAAAATCCTACATTAAATCCGCCACCTACGTTAGGGTTGCCAACAAGTTTAGGTTCTTTATTAGCGTCAGGTATAACCCACATTTCCTTTTCCATCAAGGTGTACTGACAAAAAGTAGTTTCGCGTGGCACATCTTGTGCTTCAAACCCTACTGTTGCTTTAAACCATTGCCTGTCTTCAGCCATGAAGGATACGTGTGCAACAGGAACATTACATATATAAGCGACAAGCTTAGCGATGTCGTTAAATTCCTGTTCTGGTAGCGTGTCAAGAATATTATAGCGTCTTAAAGCAGCCAGCCTTTCCTTTTCGTTGACAGGTATAGGATACGTTTGTGTAGACATTTATAAATTTTTGGGGTTGGATTTATAACTTGAAACCGGGCAAAAACCTGTAAGGAAGTTAGCAGTTGCCTTTATTCACTTCAAATATAGTATTTTTTTATAAATAAGTCCTATCTCAGCCCGCAAACAGGGTTATTGTTAATTATAGTGTAATTGAAAATCGTACTTAATCAGTCGATAATTCTATAGATATAGATACAATATAAGCATTAACTTCATCAACGTTTTAGCAGTAAAGTAGGGATTTGCAAGTCTTAAAAAACAATAATTCTTTGAATTATATGTATCTAAATCATACATATTTTGCATATTTAATATAATTACAATAACTTTTATTATATTTGCCACCTCATAAACATTATTTTTCTTAAGATTTTGAAAAATATATAACTTCACTTTGCATAATTACTATTCATCTGTATTGTAATGAAAAAGAAACAAGTCTCTATTAAAAATATAGCGTCGGCACTTAACATCTCTGTTACGACTGTTTCTTTTGTATTGAATGGTAAGGCAAAGGAAAAGCATATATCAAAAGAGCTTACTAAGAAAATATTAGACTACGTAAAAGAGATCAATTACAGGCCTAACCAAATAGCGCAAAGCCTTCGTACCGGAAAATCCAAGATATTGGTTTTTATGGTAGAAGATATATCAAACAGTTTCTTTGCCAAGCTTGCCCGTATTATAGAAGACATTGCATACGAGAAAGGCTATAAAGTTATTTTTTGCAGTAACGAAAATGACGATGAAAAGTCGGAGGAGCTTATAGAGCTTTTTAATTTCAGGCAGGTAGACGGTTTTATCATAGTGCCGTCTCCGGGTATTAAAAATACAGTTGAAAGCCTTATCGAAGAAAATATACCGGTAGTACTTTTAGACAGGTATTTCCCCGGACTTGAAAGCAACACGGTAATTATCGACAATGAAGAAGCTGCCTTTACAGCAACTTTACACTTAATAAACAACAACTACTCAAAGATTGCTTTCATAACAACCGATACTACTCAAACACAGATGCTGGACAGGCTTATAGGGTACGAACGAGCTATTAAAGAAAATAATTTAATGCCTTCGGTGCTTTCTATACCATTTAGCCAAACCGGAAAAGAAGAGGGGAAAGAGCTTATAAAGGATTTTGTAAAAAATGCTAAAGATCTTGATGCGGTATTTTTTTCTACCAATTACCTTACGCTAAGCGGCCTTGAAGTATTTAAAGAGAATAACCCAAATGCTATGAGCAGCCTGGGTATTGTTACTTTTGATGACAACGAGCTCTTTAAAATATTCAATCCTACTATCACGGCTGTTTCTCAACCCCTATGGGAAATAGGTACAGAGTTAATGCAGTTAATGCTTAATTTGTTGAAAAAGAAAGATGTAAAAGATTCTCCGGAGAAAATAGTACTTAAAACTGAGCTTAAAGTACGTGAGTCTTCTGCACTTAGAAAATCGCCTGTTATAGAAATGTAATCTATTAGTTTTTTGTGTCTGGTAATCTTTGCCCTACTACTATAACCTTTTCGTTGAAATTTGCCAAATATGCCTTTTTGCGCAGAATTTTTAAAAATCCGTAATATTATATTGTCAAATTTTAATATTATTTCTGGTTTTACAGATACGAAATGTTCAATATTTATTTTAATTTCGAAATAAATAATAATTGAATTCGCATAAATACACCTTATTTTTAATTAAAAATCTATTTATTAACACTAATTTTAAATAGATGAAAAATTATTTTTTTTACTAAATCGTTTTAGTACATTTGATTTCACCATTTCTAATTATTATACCACAAATAATTCTAACCCTAATGAAAACTAAAACTACTTTGAAAATTTTGTTGTCATCAGGCTTAAATTTAATTACGCTCAGTAATTCGAAATTAAGTAAGCCTGGATTGATTTGTCTCTTAATGCTATTTCTCAGTATCGGAAATAGTTTTGCAAAAACTAACTATTTCCAGGAGCCAATAGTTATAACAGGAACCATAACCGATATAAAGGGAGGTTCATTACCTGGGGTGTCTATTCTTGAAAAAGGTACATCCAATTCGGCACAAACAGATTTAGATGGAAACTTCACTATTAAAGTAGCGTCATCACAATCAGTTCTTGTTTTTTCTTATATCGGAATGAGAACGGTTGAAAAATTTGCAAATAGTACAAACATGACTATTGTTCTGGAAGATGATGCTACAAATCTTGAAGAGGTTGTGGTTGTGGGTTACGGAACCCAAAAAAGAACAAAGGTTGTAGGTGCTATAGACCAGGTTACCAGTAAGGCTTTTAACGGACGCGCAAATGTAAATGCAACTCAGGCATTACAGGGAAAGGCACCGAGTTTAACCATTCAGCAAACCAGTGCTGAGCCGGGTCAGGGGTTAAATATTAACATTAGGGGTATTGGTACCTTGGGTAATAATAGCCCGCTAGTTGTTATAGACGGTATTGTAGGAGGTGATATTAATGCTCTGAACCCATCAGATATTGAGAGTGTTTCGGTATTAAAAGATGCCGGTAGTGCTGCTATATACGGTTCGAGGGCAAGTAATGGGGTTGTGCTCATCACCACAAAAAAGGGTAGCAGAAACAGCCCAATGACCGTACAGTATAATAGTCTTGTTGGTTTTAATAATCCGCATTTCTTTACTGCGCCGGTACATGGTTATGAAAATGCGATGTTGCGCAATGAAGCTGCATTCAATTCAGGAGAGAGTAGCGCGGTATTTACCGCTGCACAAATTGCACAATTTAAGGCGCAAGGCGATACAGAGTGGTTTGCTAAAGAAATTGTTAAACCGGCAGCTCAGCAAAATCATAACTTAACAATATCTGGAGGTAGTGAAAATTCTACTTATTTGGTTTCATTGGGATACCTTGACCAAAGGAGTAATTTTGTTGGGCCAGATAAAGGTTTAGAGCGTTACAACTACAGAATTAACCTAACGAACGAGTACGGAAGATTCAAGCTTACATCTACATTGGCTTATGCTAAACAAAAAATTACAGATCATTCATCCAACACGAGTACATTAATGGTAGATGCTTTCAGGGTACCATTATATTACAGGCAGAAAGACGAGCAGGGTAATTATTTAACCAATGATATTCTTCAACAATTTAACTCACTAGGTATATTAGAGCAGGGTGGTTTCAGGAAATATGACGATGATGATATTTTCGGGTCATTAAATGCTGAACTAAAACTAACGGATTTCTTAAAAGCAAAGGCTGTATTTGGTGGACGCGTAAGGGCTAACAGTATGTATAGCAGAGTTAAAGAAGTTAATTTCTCACCAGGAGGTATATATGGCGCAGATAGAAACACTAACGATGAAAGCAGCAAAACTATGGATTTGAATACCCAGTTCATGCTGGAATTCAATAAAATATTTGCTGAGAAACATACTATAGGAGCATTGATTGGTTATTCTAATGAAAACTATAAAGGAAGAGGAATTGGTCTGTACAGAAAAAATACAGATGTTGCTTTAGGTACGCCTGTGAGTGAAACAATTATTGACCCGGAATCATATGGCTCTAATGAAAGTTCACGAGACGCAAATGGCAGCCCGGCTTTAAATAGTCTTAATTCAGTATTTGGGCGTGCTACTTACGATTTTAAGGATAAGTATTTTGCCGAATTCAGTTTTAGGTATGATGGTTCTTCTAAATTCAGGAAAGATATCCGATGGGGCTTTTTTCCATCTGCAACTGTCGGTTATGGTTTAACGAATGAAGACTTTATGGGTGATTATAGAGATAAGGTAGGGAACATCAAATTCAAGGCATCATACGGTATCTTGGGTAACCAAAATGTTGGTGATTTCCAGTATCAAACAACTTATTATTCATTTACTAATGCTTACGGTTTTAATAATAATGCCGTTAGCGGTACAGGTTATAACTTCTCAAATCCAGATCTTCAGTGGGAGAAAGCAGCAACGCTTAACTTGGGCGTTGAAGCCGATTTCTTTAAGGGAGCATTAGGCGTTACTTTTGATTATTTTGACAAAGTAACCAGGGATATCTTACTACCTCCACAGGTGCCGGGTGCTTTTGGTACAGGATTGCCTAATTTCAATGCAGGTAAACTAGGCAATAGGGGTTGGGAAATCAGTGCGACCTACAGACATGCGGGTAAGCTTTTTAACCATAGCCTTACTATGACATTAGGAGATTCTAAAAACGAAGTACTTGACTATAACAATGGTCAGGAGCAGCTTACGGGAGTTGAAGAGCTACAGGTATTACTTCGTGAAGGATTGCCGTTTAACTCTTATGTGGGGTTAAAACGTGATGGGTACTTCCAAAGCTGGGAAGAGATACAAGGTGCAGCAGTACCGGAAGGAATTGCTGTTCAGCCTGGAGACAACCGATATGTTGACCTTAATAAAGATGGAAAAATTGATGATAATGATAGATTCATATTTGGCAACCCTTTTCCAAGATATACATTTGGAGCAACATACAATGTTGATTACAAAGGTTTTGATATGAGTATCTTTATCCAGGGTGTAGGTAAAAGAACCATGATGATACGTGGTGAACTTGTCGAGCCTTTTCATTACAACTATGGTATGACAATGTATACCCATCAGTTAGATTACTGGACTCCTCAAAATCCGGATGCAAGATATCCGCGTTTAGCAAACAACGGAACTGCATCTAACACCAACAACTTCAGGAGAGGATCTGATATGTATTTATATGATGGTGCTTACGCAAGGCTTAAAAATATTCAAATTGGTTATTCGCTTCCTGAAAATGTACTTAAAGATATCGGGCTAAAAGGTTTCCGTATGTATGTATCGGGTCAGAATCTTTTAACATTATCTAAAGTTAAGTTTGTTGATCCTGAACTTTCTGAGTTCAATAACAGTATGAGAACATCGGGCGCAAATAGCGGAAGAGCTTACCCAACACAAGTATATTACGGATTAGGACTGGACGTTACCTTTTAATAAGAAGAAAAATGAAAAATATATTTAAACAATTAAAATTTATTCCGGTTTTGCTCCTGCTGGTTGTAGGATGTGAAGATCTTGATACGGCTCCGGAAAACAAGTTTACCGATGCTAATTACTGGACAAGTGTAGAAAATGCGCAATCGGTTCTAAATACGGCATATTCGCAAATGCAGTCCAGCGCCTGGTTTTTTTATAATGAAGGACTGTCAGATAATGCATATAATGGAAGAGGAGATAATGAAGGTGCAGCATCTTTAGCTGCAGGTATTTATGATCCGTCGTTAGCAAGGATTAAAAGAGAATGGGTTGATAGGTATGCAGGTATAAAAACATGCAACATTTTGCTTGAAAATATCGATCGTGTTCCAAGTGCAGATCCGGCTATAATTAGCCGAATTAAAGCAGAAGCACGTTTCCTAAGGGCTTTTCAGCATTTTCAGTTAACCACGTGGTTTGGTGATATTCCATTATTACAAAAAGATCCGTCGTTAGCGGAGGCTACGACAATTAGCCGTACTCCTCACACAGAAGTAGTTAATTTTATTTTGAGCGAACTTGATGATGTTGTTGCTGTTTTACCTAAAAATACAGAGTACGCAACAGCAGATAGGGGTAGAATAACATCTGGTGCAGCGCTTGCGTTAAAGGCAAGAGTATTATTGTATGAAGGAAGATGGGCAGATGTAGTTACAGCTACAGAGCAGCTTATGGCAGGTAATTATGGAACATATAACCTTTTTGCTTCTTATGAAGGTGTGTTTCTTCCCCAAAATGAGTACAATAGTGAGGATATTTTAAGCATTCAGTATGTACCACAATTCAGAATGTGGCCTGAAATGTTTGATATGGCACCAATATCTGCGGGAGCAAGGCTTAATGCACTTGCGCCAACGCAGGAACTTGTAGATAGCTATATCATGCTTAACGGAAAAAAGATAAGCGAAGATGGTTCAGGATACAATGAAGAAGATCCGTATGTAAACCGTGACCCGAGATTAACAGGAACTGTTGTATACCATTTATACAATTGGCAGGATCCGAATGGAACGGTTCGTCCTATCTACATCAAACCGGGTTCTGGGCCTGAAGGAAGTAAAGCAGACGAATATGTGTCAGGCTCTTCATCAACAACTACCGGATATTACACACGAAAATATTTCGATCCTCAGCATTTAACATCATTACAATCGGGCTTAAACCTAATGTTAATTCGTTATGCAGATGTATTGTTAATGCACGCAGAGGCTAAAAACGAATTAAATCAGATGGACGGTACCGTTTGGGGCCAGACTATTGGAGCACTTAGAACACGCGCCGGGTTTACCGACGCTGCTGCTGTAAACTTTGACGGTTCACTAACGCAAACAGCGCTTCGTGAAGTGATACGTAACGAACGCCGTACAGAATTAGGTATGGAAGGGTTAAGGATATTTGACATCAGGAGATGGAAAATTGCAGAAGACGTACTTGACGGATGGGCACATGGCGCGCAATTTGGCGTACAATCTATTGATAATGGATATCTAAGGGTGAATTTAAGAACTTTTGACCCTGGTAAACATTACTTATGGCCAATACCTAGGGATGAGCGGTTGATTAACTCAAATCTTTCTCAAAACCCAGGCTGGTAATCTTTAAAAATCAAACAAAATATAAAACTTAATAAGATGAAAAATATATATTCAAAACTGTTACTGATTGTATTTTCAGTATTCGCAATTGGCTGTTCAGACGATGATACTTTAAGCCATACAAACGTAAGTGCAGTAAACGCACTTTATGCTCCTGCAAATAACAAATCCTTTGACCTTAACGCAGATAGTTCTGTTGTATTTGAGTGGGAAGGCGCTAAAGCAGAAGACAATGGTGTCGTGCTTTATGACGTAGTATTTGATCTTGAAAGCGGAGACTTCTCTAACCCGGTTTATGTAACTCCATCTGACGGCAACGGGTTTCAAAAAACGCTTAACTTATCTTTCGGGAACCTTAATAGGATTGCAATTATGGCAGGCATTAAGTCTGGAGAAGTTGGCAAGTTAAAATGGACTGTACAATCTTCAAAAGGTTTAAATGTTCAGAAATCAGCAGTTTCAAGTCTGATAGAAGTAATAGGTGCAACCGGATTTGAAACACCGGATCAGCTTTTTATTACAGGTTCAGGTTCTGAAGATGGTGATGCCTTCAAAAAAACAGGAGCTACAACATTTGAAATATACACACAGCTGTCTGCCGGTGAATACCAATTTATTACGAGAAAGACCGGAACACCGGAAGCATTTTCTATAAGCGATGGTAAATTAGTACAGGATGGTACTACAACGGTTACCGGTAACGCTAAAGTTTATAAAATCGCTATCGACTTTAGTAAAAGTTCTGTGACAATGACAGAAATACAAAAAGTTCAGCTTTGGTTTGCCCCGAATGACGAATTCATGTTCGACTATGAGTATGCAGGCCATGGTATATGGAAAGCAGACAACAAGCAGATAGTTTTCAAACAGGAAGGATGGGGCAGAGACGAGCGTTATAAATTTAAATTTACTTTAGCAGGTGGCGAACAATGGTATGGTAGTGTTAATAATGACAATAACAGGCCTGACGCAAATACAGCCGCATCGTACTGGTTTATGGTTCCTGTAACCAGCGACCGTTGGAATAACAGCTTTAAGTTTGCTACAGAGGTAGATAACAGTACTGTAAATGCAGTAATCAACTTTAGTGCTTCTGTTCCTGCTTACACTCACAGTTTTACAGTTCTATAGATAAATTATACAGTATCTCTTTGGGCTTAACGTTCAAAGAGATGCTTTAAAATAAACAATCATGAAAAGAAATTTTTCAATACGCCAGAGTTTATTAATTGCTTCGATTATTGGAGCAGGATTGCTTACTGTTTCGTGTGATGATGATCCTATTCCGTTAAGAGATCCTAATGGTACGGTTCCTACTGAACTTGTTTATACATGGGAAGCAACAGCAGATTCATTACAAAATGCTACGTATCAAACCTATCTAGGAAGCAATGGAACTTTTGTACAGGACAATCAGGGTAACACCAACTTTAATTACTGGCCAAATGCGCATGCACTTGATGTTTTGGTAGACGGCTACGTAAGAACGGGTGACGAAAATTATGTATCAAAGATGAAAGCTTTGGTACAGGGTATTAAAGTTAAAAACGGAAATACCTATAACAATGTTTTCAACGACGATATGATTTGGCTTGCCAATTCGGCACTTCGTGCATTTGTAGCCACTAACGACCAGGAGTATAAAGACGTTGCCGATTACCTGTGGGAAAGAATTAAACTTAGCTGGAGCGATGACGTGTTTGGTGGTGGTATCACATGGAAACAGGATACACCAAAACAAAAAAATGCAGTGTCTAATGCCCCTGCTGCCATTATTGGTTTAAGGCTTTATGAGCTTGATAATGATGCGGAAGATTTAGAATGGGCGAAGAAAATTTATGCATGGCAAAAAAGCAACCTTGTTGATCCTGCTACAGGATTGGTATGGGATAATATTGCAGAAGTGAACGGCGTGGTAGTTACAAACAAAGACTGGGTATTTACTTATAACATGGGTACATGGATAGGTGCAGGGCTTAGATTATACAAAGCTACGAACGACTCGGGATACCTTAACGATGCTGTTAAATCGGCAAGATCGTTATTAACAAGCCCTAAACTTGTTTCTGAAGGAATACTTAAAGACGAAGGCCAGGGTGACGGTGGTTTATTTAAAGGAATTTTGGTACGCTACTTTACAGAGCTTATCCAGGAGCCAAATATAAACGCAAGCGACCGCGAGAGCTTTGTTGATTTCCTTAAATTCAATGCACAGACATTGTATAGAAAAGGTATTACAAGGCCGGCAATGTTCTGTGGTTCGAATTGGAGAGTAGCACCTACAGGTGGTACCGACCTTACAACACAGCTTAGTGGCGTTATGCTTATAGAAGCAGCAGCTAAACTGGATAAAGCAGGACAATTTGATTAAGAATTAATAGAAGTTGGGTTAGTAATTTTAGTACCTGCAGGCATTGGGCTGCCTGCAGGTTTTATTTAACCTGCTTTGCATCAATCATCAAACCGAATGAAGAATACAATTTTAGCATACTGCTTGTTTCTAAGTGTTTTTGCTATGCAGCAATCGCATGGGCAGGACTGGGCTAATTTAAAGCGTTATGAAAAGGAGAATGCCCAACTGGCACTTCCGGCTGCTAACGAAAACAGGGTTGTCTTTATAGGCAACTCTATTACAGAAGGCTGGCTACGTGTTCATCCTTCATTTTTTGATGGCAAGCCTTATATAGACAGGGGCATTAGCGGGCAAACCACATCGCAGATGCTGTTGCGTTTCAGGCAGGATGTCATTAGCCTGAAACCTTCAATTGTGGTTATACTTGCCGGAATAAACGATATAGCAGAGAACACTTGGCCAATAACCCTTGAAGAAACTGCCGGAAATATCTTTTCAATGGCAGAACTGGCAAAAGCGCACGGCATCAAAGTAATAATGTGTACCGTATTGCCTGCATCAGACTTTCCGTGGAAACCGGATATGAATCCCGGACCGAAAGTCGTAAAGCTTAATGCCTTATTAAGCAGTTATGCAAAACAACATAACATTCCGTTTGTAGATTTTTACACGTCAATGGTAAATAATTCGCTTGGTTTACAGAAAGAACTTGGCGAAGACGGCGTGCATCCTAACGAAAAAGGGTATGCCATTATGGAACCTCTTGTAGAAAGGGCAATTACCAATCTTTCCAATAAAAAATCCAAAAAACTAAAATGAAAAATAATGTAACAGTAGCCCTACTGCTTTTTGCTGCACTTTCAGGTTTCGCACAATGGAAACCGCAAGGCGACAAAATTAAAACCAAATGGGCAGAACAGGTTGACCCAAATAAAATTTTACCCGAATACCCACGCCCAATTATGGAGCGCGGTAAATGGAAAAACCTTAACGGTTTATGGAACTATGCTATACAGCCTGCTGGGGCTGCAGCTCCGTCAAAATATGACGGAAAAATACTTGTTCCGTTTGCTGTAGAATCAAGCTTGTCCGGTGTGATGAAAACTGTAGGTTCTGAAAAAGAACTATGGTACGAAACATCATTTACTGTGGACGGCGACTGGAAAAATAAAGATATACTGCTACACTTTGGCGCCGTAGATTGGAAAACCGAAGTTTGGCTAAACAATATAAAAATTGGTACGCACACTGGTGGCTTTACCGAATTTTCATTCAACATTACTCCGTTCTTAAGCGGTAAAAATCAAAAGCTGGTTGTTAAGGTTTGGGACCCCTCAAGTGATGGTACTCAGCCCCGAGGTAAGCAGGTTAAAAATCCTGAGTCGATTTGGTATACTCCGGTAACAGGTATCTGGCAAACCGTATGGCTGGAGCCGGTAAATAAAAAATATATTCAAAACATAAGGACTACTTCTGACATTGATCATAACACAATCAATATCGATACCAAAGCCGAAGGTGCATCTTCTTCGGATATTGTAGAAGTTACGGTATTAGATGGTGGTAAAGTAATAGCATCGGCAAAATCGGTTGCGGGTCAGTCATTAGATATCGCTGTACCAAATGCCAAATTATGGTCGCCGGAGTCACCTTTTTTATATGATACCAAAATCAGGCTTGTCAGTAATGGTAAAGTGGTAGATGAAGTTAAAAGCTACTTTGCGATGCGTAAGATATCGTCTAAAAGAGATGCAAACGGTGTCATGAGGATGCAGCTTAATAATAAAGATGTTTTTCAGTTTGGACCTCTTGACCAGGGATGGTGGCCCGACGGTTTATACACCGCCCCAACTGATGAAGCATTAAAATATGACCTTGTTAAAACCAAAGAACTTGGCTTTAATATGATTCGTAAGCACGTAAAGGTAGAGCCCGCACGCTGGTACACGCATTGCGACAAAATGGGCTTTCTGGTATGGCAGGATATGCCTAGTGGCGATGCAGGACCAATATGGCAGATGCACCAATACTTTGATGGCACCGAGCTGAAAAGAACAGCACAATCTGAAGCGACGTATAAAAAAGAATGGAAGGAAATTATGGATCAGCTGTATTCATATCCAAGTATTGTAGTATGGGTTCCGTTCAACGAGGCATGGGGACAGTTTAAAACGGTAGAAATTACCGAGTGGACAAAGCAGCATGACCCAAGCAGGCTGGTAAACTCTTCAAGTGGGGGTAACCATTTCCAAACGGGTGATATTCTTGATATTCACCATTACCCCGGCCCTGAATTAAAACTTTACGATGCCCGCAGGATTACTGTTTTAGGTGAGTATGGCGGAATAGGGCTGCCGATGGAAGGCCACTTATGGCAAACCGATAAAAACTGGGGTTACACGCAGTTTAAAAATACGAACGAAACCACAGCCAAGTATAAAGAATATGCCGATCAGCTTATAAAACAGGCAAAGGCAGGATTCTCTGCTGCCGTATACACGCAGACAACAGATGTTGAAGGTGAAGTAAATGGTTTTATGACTTACGACCGTAAGGTGGATAAAATGAATTTTGCCGAGGTAAATAAAATCAATAAGGAAGTAATCAATTCTATCAATAACTAAGTTTTGACAAAATTTCATAGCATATATAAATTTGTTTTTGGGTTATTGGCATTTGCGGTATGTGAACCGTTTAGTGCCCAGAACGTTCCCGTTAGCGATGTTAAGCCGCCTGTAGACTGGGTTAATCCGCTAATGGGTACCGATTCTGATTACGATGTTTCTAACGGAAACGTATATCCTGCCATTGCTATGCCGTGGGGTATGAACTTCTGGACACCGCAAACAGGAAACATGGGAGACGGATGGGCATATACCTACAGGGCAACTAAAATTAAAGGCTTTAAGCAAACGCATCAGCCATCGCCGTGGATGAATGATTACGGACAGTTTTCTATCATGCCGGTAACAGGTAAGCTTAAATTTAAACAAGACGAAAGGCAAAGCTGGTTTTCGCATAAAACCGAAACCGTTACGCCATATTATTATAGTGTATACCTCGCAGATCATGACGTAACCACCGAAATTACACCAACTGAAAGGGCGGCACGTTTCAGGTTTACGTTCCCGCAGGGTAATGCTTTTATAGTAGTTGATGCTTTTGATAAAGGATCGTACATAAAGGTCATTCCACAGGAAAATAAGATAGTGGGTTACACTACTAAAAACAGCGGTGGGGTGCCATCTAACTTTAAAAATTACTTTGTAATAGTTTTTGATAAGGCATTTTCGGTTACTAATACCTTTAACGGAGATGTACTCGGCAATGCACTTGAACTAACTGCCGATCATTCAGGGGCGGTTATAGGGTTTAAAACTAAAGACGGCGAAAAAATAAATGCTCAGGTGGCATCGTCATTTATAAGTTTAGCGCAGGCAGAGATTAACCTTAAAGAAATTGGAGGTAATGATTTTGACCAGCTGAAACAAAAAGGCAAATCTATCTGGAATGACAGGCTAAGCAAAATAAAAATTGAAGGCGGCACAGCTGCCCAGACAACTACGTTTTACTCATGCCTGTACCGTTCATTACTTTTTCCAAGAAAGTTTTATGAGATCGATGCTACTGGTAAAGCACTACATTACAGTCCGTACAATGGTCAGGTATTACCTGGCTATATGTATACCGATACCGGCTTTTGGGACACCTTCAGATCGTTGTTCCCTTTCCTAAACTTAGTATATCCAAAGATAAATGCTGAGATACAGGAAGGTTTATCTAATGCATATAAAGAAAGCGGATGGTTGCCGGAATGGGCAAGCCCGGGCTTAAGAGATATTATGGTGGGCAATAACTCGGCTTCGGTCGTGGCAGATGCTTACCTCAAAATTGGAGGGGAGAATACATACGACATTAATAACCTATACGATGCGCTTTTACATGGCTCCAACAATGCAGGGCCTATGAAAGCAGTGGGACGTGCAGGCGCGACAGAATACAATAAACTGGGCTATGTTCCGTATGATGTGGTTAATGAAAGTGCTGCCCGTACATTAGAATATGCTTATGACGATTTTGCTATCTATCAATTGGCAAAAGCCTTAAAGCGTCCGAAAAAAGAAATTGAGTTGTATAAAAAACGCAGTCAGAATTATAAGAACCTTTTTGATCCCACCCACAACTTAATGCGCGGAAAAATGACAAACGGCAAGTTTATGGAACCGTTTGATCCTATACGTTGGGGCGAAGGCTTTACCGAAGGCAATAGCTGGCATTACAGCTGGTCGGTATTTCATGATGTGCAGGGGCTTATTGACCTGATGGGGGGTAAAGAAACTTTCACCAGACAACTGGATAGCGTTTTTGCTATGCCGCCTGTTTTCAACAATAGTTTTAACGGAGGTTTTATTCACGAAATGAGGGAAATGCAGGTTGCCAACATGGGGCAGTACGCTCACGGTAATCAGCCTATCCAACATATGATCTATCTGTACAATCATGGCAGCCAGCCCTGGAAAGCGCAATACTGGGTTAGGGAAACCATGAACCGATTGTATAACCCGAATCCGGACGGCTATTGCGGTGATGAGGATAATGGGCAAACATCGGCCTGGTATGTGTTCTCGGCGATGGGCTTTTATCCGGTAACTCCGGCATCAGACCAATATGTTATAGGCGCACCTTTGTTTAAAAAGGTTACACTTGAACTGGAAAACGGAAAGCAGATAATTATAAATGCACCGCAAAACAGTGAGGAAAACAGGTATATAAGATCAATGCAGTACAATGGCAAAAACTATACTAAGAACTGGTTGAGCTATAGCGATCTTACCAAAGGGGCAACAATAGATGTTGAAATGACAGCTACGCCCAATAAGGACAGGGGCACTAAAAAAGAAGACCTTCCTTACTCTTTAACAAACGAATAATAGTAAAGGCCAAAAAGCCTGACAATTTTAAAATTTACAATAAATGCAAAGAAGAAAATTTATCCAGAACACAGCTTTATTCAGTGGTTTAACTCTGATAGACCCTATGGAAATTTTAGCCGCTACCAACACAACTAAAGATTTCCCTGTAGTAAGGGTTCCCAAAGGTAAAAGGAATTTTGAAAGCGATTTGGTAGAGAAAACTATTGCTGAATTTCAGAAGAATGTAAAAGATAAAGAATTGGGATGGTTATTTAATAACTGTTTCCCGAACACGCTGGATACTACAGTTACCTATAGCGAGAAGAACGGCAAACCCGATACCTATGTAATTACAGGAGATATTGATGCTATGTGGTTAAGGGATAGTTCTGCGCAAGTATGGCCGTATATGGCTTTTGCCGGTAAAGATAAAAAGCTAAAAAACCTTATTGCAGGTGTTATAAACAGGCAAACACAGTACATACTTAAAGACCCGTATGCTAACGCATTTTATAACGACCCTGAGAAAAAAGGGGAGTGGACGACTGACCATACCGATATGAAACCGGGTGTACACGAAAGAAAATACGAAATAGATTCGCTTTGCTACCCAATACGCCTTGCTTATAACTACTGGAAAAACACAGGAGACACAGCTCCGTTTGATGCCGAGTGGGTAAAAGCAATTAAGGCTACGCTAAAGGTATTTAAAGACCAGCAGCAAAAAGATGGTACAAACCCATACCGATTTGAAAGAACTACACAGTTTGCTACAGATACAAGGCCGCTTAAAGGGTACGGATATCCGGTTAAGCCTGTAGGCTTGGTTTGCTCGGCATTCAGGCCAAGTGACGATGCTACTGTTTTCTCTTTCCTTATTCCGTCTAACTTCTTTGTAGTTGTTAGTATGAATCAGGCTGCAGAGATGATGGAGACTATTAAAAAAGACAATGCTACTGCAAAAGAGCTAAGAACTCTGGCATCAGAAGTTGATAAAGCTATTAAACAATATGGGATAGTAAAGCATCCTAAATACGGAGATATCTATGCTTTTGAAGTTGATGGTTTTGGAGGTCATTTGTTAATGGACGATTCTAACGTGCCAAGTTTATTGGGACTACCTTACTTAGATGCTGTTGACGTTAAAGACCCAACATATCAAAACACAAGGAAATTTGTGCTTTCGGCAGATAACCCATTCTTCTTTAAAGGTAAGGTTGCCGAAGGTATCGGAGGTCCGCATGTAGGTATGGATATGATATGGCCAATGTCTCTTGTTATGAGGGCGCGTACAACATCAGACCCTAAAGAAATTAAAGAATGCATTAAAATGCTTAAGGCATCGCATGGTGATACAGGTTTTATGCATGAGTCTTTCCATAAAGATGATGCAAAGAACTTTACAAGGTCATGGTTTGCATGGACAAATACCCTGTTTGGGGAATTGCTATGGGATACGTACCTGAAGCAGCCAAAATTGCTTGAAGTATAACTATAAACGCCAACTAAAATTTTTACAGGATGATAAAATTCAAAAGTAGTATTGCGCTGGCAGTGCTTTCGGTCGCTATGATCGGGGCTAAAGCCAACGCGCAGAAAACATCTAAATATACATCTCAGGTAAATACCTTTATTGGTACAGCACCTTTGTTAGATGAAAAAATTATTGGATACAAACCACCCTCCGATATGCGTGTTTGGGCAGGACTTGTATTCCCGGGATCGTCTGTGCCTAATGCAATGGTACAGTTAAGCCCTATGACAAAATACAGGTCGGGTGCAGGATATGAGTATGAAGATACTAATATTCTTGGTTTTACCCATACTAACAAAGGTCACTGGAACTTATGCCATATTCCGTTACTACCTGTATCGGGCAACGCTTCGGCACCATTCCAGTCATCATTTAGCCATACACAGGAAAAAGCAAGCCCTGCCTATTACGAGGTATTCTTAAAAGACTATAACGTACAGGTAAAGCTAACATCTACACTGCGTTGTGGTATTCATGAATATACCTTTAAAAACAACAAAGGACGTAAAGTACTTTTTGATCTGGGGCGTGCCAACAACCATGTAGACGACTGGCAGATTAAACAGGAAGGTAAAAATGTTGTAACCGGTTTCCAGAGAACAGGTGGCGAGAAAATTTACTTCTACGCAACAGTTAGCAGCGATATCGACAAAGTTGATGTTAAAGACATGGCTAAAAGCAACGGTTATGCTATGCTTAACATTAAAGATGGCGACAACAAACCGGTTACGGTTAAAATTGCCCTATCGTTTGTGAGTGTAGAAAATGCACAAGCTAACCTTAAGGCAGAAGCTGCTGATAAAACTTTTGCAAAGATTCAGGAAGAAGGTAACACTACATGGGAAACTTTACTTTCTAAAATTCAGGTGAAAGGCGGTACAGACAAACAGGACAAAATGTTTTACAGTATGCTGTACAGGTCATTCCTTTGGCCTGCGCTAAGAAGTGATGCAAACGGACAGTTTACAGATGAAGCAGGTAAAGTAAGAAAAGAGAATTATCATTATTACACACTGCCTTCTTTTTGGGACGATTACCGCAACAAGCTGGTATTGTTAAGCATTGTTTCACCAGATGTTACCAGAGATGTAATAAACTCTGTTATTAACGAAGGGGAGATAAAAGGCTTTATGCCAACCTTCTTCCACGGAGATCATGCGGCATCTTTTATCGCGGGATCTTACTTGAGAGGTATCAGGGATTATGATGTGAAAAAAGCATATCAGTTATTACTGAACAATGCCTACAAAGAAGGCGGAACAAGGCCATATATTTCTGAATATATAGCTAAAGGTTTTATCTCTGAACCGGATATTAAAGATCCGCAGGTAGAAACAAAAGCACATGCAGGTGTTACAAAAACACTTGAGTATGCTTACGATGATCACGCACTTTCTTTACTGGCAAAAGAACTCAACGATACAGAACATTACAACGACCTTGTAAAGCGTTCTAAAAATTATGCTAATGTGTTTGACAAGCAGACTACCTTTATGAGGGGTCGACTTGAAAACGGCGATTGGATTACTCCATTTAACCCTGAGTTTCCGTATTACGAGTACATGTACCGTGAAGCAAATGCATGGCAGTTATCTTTTTATGCACCGCATGATATGCCGGGTCTTGTTAAGCTGTACGGAGGTGCAAAACCTTTTGAAGCAAAACTTGATGAACTGTTTACAAAACCGTGGAATCCTAATTACATTGCTTGGAACATATCAGGATTTATCGGTCAGTATTGTCACGGTAACCAGCCCGATCATGAGGCACCGTTCTCCTATTACTTTGTAAATAAGCCTGAGAAGTCGCAGCAGCGTATCGACGAAATTCTGGATACAATGTACGGCATCGGTCCTGAAGGACTTGCTATGTGCGGTATGGACGATGCAGGCGAAATGTCATCATGGTATGTGTTTGGTGCATTAGGATTATACCCGCTTTCACCGGCAGACCCTGAGTACATTGTTACGGTTCCTGTATTTAAAGAAGTACAGTGGAATTTAACTTCAGGTAAAAAACTAACCATTACTAACCCTAACGGTGGGCGTAACCTTAAAGATATTAAGGTAGACGGTAAAAAAATAAACGGTTATTATATCCCTCACAACCTTTTTGTTAAAGGTGGTAAGGTTGAGGTTGATACCAAAAAATAATACTTCCTAAAGCATTAATCTTTCAGAAGATATAAGAGTATGTTCGTCCCGCCCAGCGGGACGTTCTGCGATATAAAAACCAGAAACCAATGAAAACAACCAATACATTATTAACCTGTCTTATCCTGTTTTTGGGGCTATCAATTGTGGTGTCTGCCCAAAAAAATAAGTTCGACCTGCTTTCGCCGAATGGCGGTATTAAAGTATCGGTCAGCTTAGAAGATAAAATCTATTATACCCTTTCGGCAGACGGGAAGGAACTGGCTGCTAAAAATCATCTGGCAATTAGCCTGAGAAATGAAGTGCTGGGAGATAAACCTAAACTTTCAGGATCAAAAACCGGAAAGATAAGGGAGGTTATTAAACCTGCTATCGCTTTAAAATATGCTGAGGTTAAAAACGAATACAATTATCTGTTACTGAATTTTAAAGACGGTTATTCGGTTGAGTTCCGTGCTTTTAATGATGGAATAGCCTACCGTTTTATCACCGCTAAAAATGGCACTGTTGAGGTTTTGAGTGAAGATTTTGCGCTGAATTTTCCCAACGATTACCTGCTGCATTTACAGCAACCTGGTGGATTTAAAACTGCTTATGAAGAAGCGTATACACATGTTGAATCGCAAAAATTGTCTGCTACCGATAAGATGGCTACACTACCATTATTGGTAGATACCAAAAAGCAGTACAAAATATTAGTAAGCGAATCGGATCTGTCGGATTATCCATGTATGTTTCTTAAAGGTACCGGCAACGGTGTGCAGGCAACGTTTCCTAAAGTGCCTTTGCAATTTGGACCCGATGGCGACCGTAGCCTGAAAATTGAAAAAGAAGCCGACTATATTGCGAAGACCAGTGGTACAAGAAATTTTCCGTGGCGTTATTTTGTCATTACTAAAGATGACAAAGAACTTATAGAAAATACTATGACGCTTAAATTAGCGCACAAAAGCGAACTTGCAGACACCTCATGGATAAAACCCGGACAGGCAAGCTGGGAGTGGTGGAACGATGCATCGCCGTATGGCGAAGATGTAAATTTTGTTTCGGGATATAATCTTGAAACCTATAAATACTACATTGACTTTGCTTCTAAATATGGTATTAAATACATTATTATGGATGAAGGCTGGGCAATGAGTACAACCGATCCCTATACGCCAAACCCAAAGGTAGATGTGCATGAGCTTATCCGTTATGGTAAAGAGAAAAATGTTGATATAGTACTTTGGCTTACATGGCTTACGGTAGATAAGAACATGGATTTATTTAAAACCTTTAAGCAATGGGGCATAAAAGGAGTCAAGATCGACTTTATGGATCGTAGCGACCAGGTTATGGTAAACTACTACGAGAGGGTTGCAAAAGAGGCTGCCAAACATCAGCTGTTTGTTGATTTTCATGGCTCGTTTAAGCCGGCAGGATTAGAGTATAAATATCCAAACCTTATTTCTTACGAAGGTGTTAGGGGTATGGAACAAATGGGTGGATGCACGCCCGATAACAGCCTGTATTTTCCGTTTATGAGAAATGCGGTTGGCCCTATGGATTACACTCCGGGGGCGATGATAAGCATGCAGCCCGAAGTATACAGATCGGAGAGACCTAACTCTGCCAGCATAGGCACAAGGGCGTATCAAATGGCACTGTTCGTAGTTTTTGAAAGTGGTATACAAATGCTTGCCGACAATCCAACGATGTACTATAGAAATGCCGAATGCACCGAATTTATTACCGGCGTACCTACAACCTGGGATGATACCAAAGCACTAGTCGCTAAAGCCGGTGAAGTTGCTGTTGTTGCCAAGCGTAAAGGCGATAAGTGGTTTGTAGGGTGCATTACTAATAATAGCGAAAGGGAAATAGCAGTAAAGTTTGATTTTCTTGAAAAAGGCAAAACATACATTATGACCTATTTTGAAGATGGTATTAATGCCAACCGCCAGGCGATGGATTACAGAAAGAAGACTGCAAGCATAAAAGCGGGTGATACCATAACTATTAAAATGGCACGCAACGGCGGATGGGCAGCAATGCTGACAAAGATCAATTAGATAATAATTTAGTTTGTAATAGGTGAAAAGGGCTGCCAGAATTTCTGACAGCCCTTTTCTATTATAAATAGTATATTTTATTTGGTATTGGCATCTACCCAGTTGGCAAAGGCATCGGCGAACTTTTTAAGAAAATCTGCGGTTGATGATTTTACAAGCTTGCCTTTTTCGTCAAACAATTCATTAGCCATGCCAATATAGGCTTCCGGCTGCTGCATTGCAGGAACATTTAAAAACACAAGTGACTGCCTTAAGTGGTGATTGGCTCCAAAAGCACCTATGGCACTAGGGCTAACACTTACAATAGCACCTGGCTTTCCGTCCCATACGCTACTGCCATAAGGGCGTGAGCCTACATCAATAGCATTTTTAAGCACAGAAGGGACAGATCGGTTATATTCCGGGGTAAAGAACAATACTCCATCAAAGGTTTTCATTTCATCCCTAAAGCGTTTCCATTCTGCCGGAGCATCTTTGTCAAGGTCTTCATTGTACATTGGAAGGTCGCTAATATCAACAATGTCCAGTTGTAAGGTATCTGGGGCAAGTTCAATTAGAGCTTCCGCCATTTTTTTGTTAAGCGATTCTTTTCGTAAGCTTCCAACCAAAACAGCAATTTTATATGTCTTCATATCTTTAAATAGTTATAGAAACATAAAGTTAGGGGTTCATTATCTGTAGCCCGAATAAATTAACAGAACTTTAGTCTGAGATAAAACTCATATAAATTCAGAAGCGGCTTTATAACCTTCGGGGAGGTAAGTAAGGTATTGCACAATTCTAGGCGCTTTTCCACGGTTTGGTGCGGCACAATGTGGTAGTGTGTTATTCCAGATAATAAAATCACCTGCGTTAGCAGCTATAGGTATTGGTGTTAATGTTTGAAGTGCCTTATCTCTGGGACTTTCATGTGGTCGTACATTAGCAAGCCAATTCTCAATTGTTTTATGAAATCCCGGTACGCAATGAAATGCACCATCATCAGGACCGCAATCTGTTAGGTATAATAATCCCTGAAGCGCAAAAGGTATAGGCGTTTTTAAGCTTACATCCCAATGCAGCGCACTACCTAAAAATGTAAAGTGATTGTTTTCAGGTGGGTTAAAGCTAACCTTATCTATTGTCCTGTAAATTTTCTGGGTTTTGTAAAGCTGTTGGTATGCTTTTTTTATCCGTGCAGAAAACCTGTTCTTGTTAAGCGTTTCATGGTCAAAGAAACTAACCATTAATCCTCGTTGCTCTTCATGCCTTACATACCATGAAGCCTCATCATCGGGACTCATCCGTAAAAAGTCCCATATTGCTTTTTGGGTAGTTTCGCAATCGGGTTTAGAAATAGCGTTGCGCACAATTACATAGCCGTTGGTGTTATAAAAGTCCATGTCTTCGTGGGTAAGTACATCTTCATGCAGGTCGTCCGGTTCTAGAGAATCTTTCCTGTTAGCATCTACCCAGTTTTTAAAGTTTTCGTGGGTTGGTTTTTCACTGTATAAATAACGCATTGTATCTTCCATGCTTATCCCCAAACGATAGAGGGTTTCCATCTCGACCTCCCATGAATCTGTATTTTCTGACTCAGGTGATACTGAACGCTGCCATAAAGTTTCAAGGATAGTATGCGGCATAATTTCGTTTAATGATAATTTGAGTATCAAAAATAAGAAAGTGAACCGCTTTTATTACAGGTGTTTTTACCTGATTGTGGTTACGGATTTAACGTTTTTGAGAGATAAATACGCCTGTGTCCGTTTGGAAAGTTGTTTAACTCGCCAAAAGGCGTATAGCCATTTTTAAGGTAAAAGCCTTCTGCCTGAAAATCGAAAGTATCTAAAATCGAAATTGTTGCGCCTTTTGCTGCTGCAAAATTTTCGGCATGCTGTAAAAGCTGTTTTCCTATTCCTTTACTACGGTAATCATCGGCTACCCATAAGATTTGTATTTCAAGCCCGTTCCAATATCCAATACCGCCTAATATGCCTGCAACAACCTCTCCCACTTCATTTTTTGCGACAAATTCAACGGGTGTCCATACATCTGTTAATGCAGCAACTTTACTTAAATTATAGCTGTTTATACCGTTTATTACTGTTTTTCTTTCTTCGTTCTGTAGTATTTCAATAGTTAGATTATGCGGCATAGTAATAGCATTGCTTGGTTATTTTTTGGTTTTTAAAACTCTGTACAAAGTAAACGATTGTTGCTTATTTCCGTCCTGATAAATAGCTTTAATCTTTTTTGGAAGCGTTTTCACGTTGGTAGTCAGATCGGTTAAGACAAAATGAGATGCATTGAGGGCCGATTCAAAAAGTAAGGTGCCATTCTTTTCTCCGGGCAGGAATACAGAAACCTTTCCCGTTGCCGTGTCAGTTGTTTTAATTTCACTTCCTAAAATATAGCCGTCGGCTAAGGTGAGTACAACCTTCACTTTTGGCAGTTTACCATTGTATACAATAGTTTCATATGCTTTTTGTGCACTAGCCGAAGATGAAAATAGCACAAGTAAAAATAGAATACAGAACTGTTTCATAAAGGTTTAATTACGTAGCTATCCTTCTCCTGATGAGTTGTAGCACTTCTTCTGTATGATGTTTATTATCGCCAAGATAGGGCAGGTAAAATCCTCCGGTATTGGTATAAATGTAAATAGAGTCGCCATACATAGCATTGGGTATTACTACAATATCTGTAATATTGGTAAATGGAAGATATTTTACAGGCTTCTTAAAGAACAAGCCAAACACATTGCGACTTTTAGAAGGTGTCCAGTCTACGTCAACATAATAAAGTCCTTGTGCATCCATCTTTAGCTGAACAATAGTATTCCTGCGCAGGAAAACATATAGCCCAAAAATTGCCATACCAATGCCGATTAGTCCAAAAATAATTGAAATATAGGTATATGATTCGGAAAAATCGGGAGGGATCTGAAAACCCGAAAATAAGAGGTAACAAAACATTAGACCGATAAACATGAAAGCAATGCCAACTAATGTTGGCCGGATTGGCGAAATTTGTATGTTCTGAACTTTTGAGGAAAATCCGTCGGTACCAATAGCCGTTTTATTTTTATTAAATAGCATTACGGCATAAACGCTTACAATAGTAAGACTAAATGCTGCAAGAAAAATGAAGATAATAATGTAGCTGCTAAACATAACGGGCTTTTGTTTAAAGATACAAAAGCCCGTTATTAATTTATGCTATTTTGGCAATCTGTTAATAATCATATTAGTGCCTGTCAAAAAGGCGATACTATTGTATGGTCTTTTCGTCCAGGTACTGTTTCCATTTATGACTTTCAAATTTGTCAACCAGCTTGTTGTTTTTGTCTATAATGTAGCATGTTCGGGAACAGTATTCGCCTCTGTAATTATCAAATAGTTCCTTATTTTCTTTGGCGGAAACATTAATCTGAAGCCCATCAAGATCTTTCCTTATGTCTGAATCTAAACGAAGCAGGTTGATTTTATCGCCGTATTTTTCTCTAATTTCATAATAGGCTTCGGTCGATTCTTTATCGCCGCCACATTCGCAGGAATTCAGGATAATAGTGATTTTGTTATGCAGGTCGGCAGAATTTACAATTGCTCCGGCAATAGTTACACCTTTAAATTCGGGAGCATTCATACCAATTTGCAATCCTGTTTTTTTGTCGAAATCCTTGTCTCTTATTAAGGTGATATATTCTCCGTTATTGCTAATGTTTTCAAAGCGGTAAAATGTATTGTTAAGCCGAATATATTCGCCCATCTTTAAATTATCTTTTAAGACTACTTTATCTTTTAGTTTGCCGTTATCATTTAAAAGGGCAATTTCAGTTGTATTCGAATAAGAAAAGACTGCAGGGCTACGCGGATCTGCAATTCCAATTTTGTATTGTTTTTTACCGAGAGTGATATCTGCAGTAAGATGCTCATTTTTTCTAAAAAATAATGTGTTGTCATAAACACCCAGTTCTACCCAGGCAGAATCGCGTACTATTTTATGTCCGTTAGATATTAAGAAAGTAGTCTTGGCAAGATGATCAGAGCGGTCCCATATCAGTTCTTTTATAGGATGTATAGCATCGTCTGTAAAATCATGATTATTATTCTTATCTACAATAAACACTTCTTCATTATCCTTTGTTCCTTTTAGAATGTCAATATAATTTTTGTTTTCGTGTACGAATTCTGTTAATAATTGAAGGCGTGTGATATTTTCTATCTGAGTTGAAACAGTAACCGGATATGTAAATGATTTGTCTGCCGGATCTTTAAAATCCGGATTCACAGCTCCTATCATAAACAAGCCCTGACCCTTTTGCTTTTGTGTGCGTATAACGAGTGTGTCATTAGTAGCTGAAAAACTATTCATCTCTTTGGTAACACTACTGCATCCGGGCAGCATACAAATAAGCACTAGGGCTATTAGTAAATATTTCACGATATATAGGTTTTTTGATTAAGAATTGCCTCACAATAAAATAACGAAATTATTTTTAATTGATTATGCGTTAGGAGAAAAATAATAGTTTTTATTCAGGAAGGAAAGTATTTTTTAAAGCTCTATTACTACTTATTTGTCAATGGTTTTGATTTGACGTATTTTCAACTTCAACAGTAATTACAGGCCTTTTACGGATAGGTTATTTTTTATTTTACAATAGTCTTCAACGTTATTTACTGTTTTTGTTTGAAATATCTTTGCGTTTATCAGCAATAAGAAAGTAAATACTATGTCATTTCATACCATTATAGAAAAACAGCATTTTGACGTAATGCACCAAAAAGAATTTTTTAATACAGAATTTAAGAACTGTACGTTTTCATCTATTTCGCTTACCGATTTTTCCGACTGTAAATTTACAGCGTGCGACCTTAGTAATTGCCAGGTGATGGGCACCGGACTGCAGGATGTTACGTTTACCGATTGTAAGCTTATGGGGATTACTTTCTATGAAGCAAATGATTTTGGTTTTGCAGTGCACTGCATTAACTGCGTGCTGGATTATTGCAGCTTCGACAATAAAAAAATGAACAACAGCAGTTTTAACGATTGCAGGATTCACGGAGCAAGCTTCAGAGAGGCCGATCTTAGCAGGGTTAAGCTTAAAAATTGCGATTTTCTGCACGCTATCTTTGTCGGTACAAATCTTTTTGGGGTCAACTTTACTACAAGTACAAACATAAGTATGGATCTTTCGCTTAATAAAGTAAAGAAGACAAAATTTAGTGCCGCAAGCCTTGGCGGGCTGTTAGGGCATTTTGATATTATTATAGAATAATATTACTAAACTTACCTAGTGTTAATAAATGCCGGATACTATTCCGGCATTTATTATTTATTAAGTTGACTTAAATGCTCTATCAAACTCTCAATACCCCACGGAATCCTCTCGCAGCATAATAAGAATCTGCACCGTTATGGTATAAAAACACTTTGTTGTAGCGTCGGTCGCAGAAAACAGCACCGCCAAGTTTTCGTATTTCGTCAGGCGTTTTAATCCACGTTGAGGTTTTGGTATCAAAAGTGCCAAGCTGTTGTAGCTTGCTGTATTGTACTTCGTTTAAAATATCAATACCCATTTCGTGAGCCATATTTACAGCACTGTTTTTTGGTTTGTTTTCTTTTCTGGCTTCAAGCGCTTTATGGTCATAGCAAATACTCCTGCGACCCTTAGGGCTTTCGGCTGCGCAATCATAGAAAATATATTCGCCTGTCTTTTCATCAAAGCCAACAACATCGGGCTCGCCTTCGGTTTCCTCCATAAGGTCAAGCGACCAGAGCTTTTCAGGATTGGCTTCAATTTTTGCCTGTACTGTATTCCATTCGATGCCTTCATGGCGATCTTGGTTTTTCTCGAAACGGGTTTTTAAAACGTCCAGAAGTGCTTCACGCTGTTCTGCTGACAATTCTTTTTTAGTACTCATATCTTGGCTGATTAGATTGGAATACTAAGATAACATAATCGCTTAAAAATTAATATACGTAATAAAAATATCTGTTTTTTGGTTTGGCTACACAAAACCGCAATTACACTACATCCCAAAAGTACTATCGAACGACCTTTGATCTATCATTAAATCAAAATAAAAAATTATGTCAAATCAAAATGAAACATTAGCGAATAGGTCTGAGAAAGTATGGTTTATCACGGGTTCTTCGCGTGGTTTTGGGCGTGTATGGACAGAAGCAGCATTAGAACGCGGTGATAAGGTTGCTGCTACAGCGCGTAATCTGGATAGTATTGCAGAACTAAAAGAGAAATACGGCAGCAATGTACTGACGTTGGAACTTGATGTTACTAACCCGGAACAGGTAAAGAAAACTGTAGAAGAGGCATATAACCATTTTGGCAGGCTGGATATTGTTCTTAATAATGCGGGTTATTCTCTTGTAGCTACAATTGAAGAAGCTAATGCAGATGACGTTAAAGCATTATACGAAACCAATATTTTCGGACCGCTTTCTGTTATTAAAGCTGCTATGCCTTTACTTAGGAAACAGGGCTTCGGACACATTATTGGCACGTCTAGTAACCTTGGGCATGTAACACTCCCGGTTATTGGTTATTATTGCTCTTCGAAATGGGCTTTTGAAGCCATCCATGAAAGCCTTGCAACAGAAGTGAAGCCATTCGGAATTAAAGTTACTATAGTTGAGCCGGGTGCTTATGCTACCGAATTCGGAAGCCAGGAGTCGATACGATTTTCGGGTGGGCTTGACGTATACAACGATTTTAAAACTGAGTTTGTAAATAGCCTGAGAGATTTTGAAAGAGGCGACCCTAAAGCCACACCGCAGGCTCTTTTTCAAGTGGTTGATTCAGAAAATCCGCCGTTGCGATTTTTCCTTGGCAACCAGAATTTACCCTGGGTTAAAAAGGCGTACGAAGAAAGACTTGCTACGTGGGAAGAATGGGAATCTGTTTCTAACTCGGCGCAGGGCAATTCAAAATAACAGGTTTTTAAATTACAACCGGTATAGGCACATTGCCGGTTGTAATTTGATTAAATTTACAACTATGAAAAAGGAAGAAAACAAGTACCACAGATTTGAATCTTTATCCGAAGCACATCGTGCGCTTGGCCTGCCTAAGCCTTTGCATCCGTTAATGAGTATTATTGATAACAGAAATAATACTGTTGACCTGAGTAAGATGCCTGAATCTCATGTTCTTTCGTTCTATAAAATATCGTACGAAGGGAAAATGGACGGAAAACTAAAGTACGGACAGGGTTACTATGATTTTGATGAAGGAGGCTTATTGTTCGCCGCCCCTAATCAACTCATAAGCAGTAGTGGGCAGGATAGAAAGCACTCCGGTTACGGTATATTCATACATCCCGATTTTTTTCTGGGTTATCCTCTTGCTAAAAAGATAAAACAATATGGTTTCTTTTCGTATTCTGCCAACGAAGCACTACACCTTTCTGAAAAAGAAAAACAAACCGTCTTGGCCATTTTTAAATTTATTGAGGATGAACTTAGCAGCAGGATAGACGATTTGAGTCAGGATGTTATTATCTCCCAGATAGAATTACTTCTCACGTATTCTGAACGTTTTTACAAGCGTCAGTTTATAACCCGGAAAGCAGTCAATAATGATCTGCTGGGAAAACTGGAAAATCTTTTAGACGATTATTTTGCTAACGAAAAAACGGTAGAGCAGGGGTTGCCATCTGTACAGTATCTATCGGAACAGTTAAATATTTCACCGAGTTATTTAAGTGATATGCTACGTTCTTTAACCGGGCAAAATGCACAACAGCACATACACAATAAGCTTATTGAAAAAGCAAAAGAGCAGCTCTCATCTACAAATTTAACGGTGAGCGAAGTTGCTTATACGTTGGGGTTTGAACATTCGCAGTCGTTCAGCAAATTTTTTAAAACCAAGACCAATCTTACGCCGGTACAATTCAGGCAGTCGTTCAACTAGTTTTAACCTTTCAAGATCATTTCTGCTGCATCTTTACCGCTAGTTAATGCGGCCTCAACAGTGCCCATTGCCGGACCATCGTACAGGTATTCGCCTGCAAAGTAAATGGTATTGCTTACAGGTTGTTGTAAAAGTTTGCGGGCTTCATGGCTTTCTACAGTATCATAAGCGTAAGATCCACGCGTAAAAGGTTCTTCTGTCCAGTTGGCAACATGCCAGGCAATAAGTTTACCTTTAAGTTTTTCAGATTCAATTTTAAATATGTTGCTAAGCGAGGCAAGGGTAAGCTGTAGAATTTCCTCATCAGGCATATCTTTTTTCTCGTAGGCAGGAATACCTCCGAGCCAGCCTGTTAGCAATGGGCTGTGCGCAGGAGCCTGTGTCCAGAAAGTAGGCACTGCTTCCTCTTCACAGAATAAAAATCCCATGGTAGAGAGGTCTGCTTTTGTTAGTTGATTGATAGCATCGTTCTCCCAAAATATTTCATCAAATTCAAGTAATATCTTTATTACAGATCCGAATCCCATATTTTTTATTGCTTCGGTCTGCTTTTGGATGGCGGGGTAAAACTGTATCGCTCCTTCTGAAGTATCAGATGCCTGAAGTACACCTAAGGGCAAAGCAACAATTATCTTTTCGGCGCTGTAAATGCTACCAGTAGAAGTAATTACTTTTACAATATTTTCGTCCCATCTTATTTCTTTTGCAATAGTGTTCAGCAGAATTTGATTTCCAACTTCGCGGCATACAGTAGAAAGGTAATCTGCAAGCGCACCATACCCACCGTTTAAGCGGTGCTGTGCATCTTCGTCTTCATGGTTCCATTCGTTGCGAAGGGCAAACATACTGGCGTCCTTAGTATCGGCAGTATCATACCCGGCTACATAGTTTTCAACCTGACTGCGCATTTTTGCAAAGCTGCTGTCTGTAAAATTTTGTTCGAGAAAATCATGCAATGGCGTGTCGTGTTTTAATTCGTTAACTTTTTCAAGAAAGTTGTCCCAGCCTTCTACAAATTCTTCACTCTGCGTAAATGTATCGTCATGGTATTGCCACATCTCAAAGCGAACATCAGAATTTTCAATTCCGGCCTCTTCAAGCAGGTGAAGTGTAATGGGCAGATCGCCATGAATAAATTCAGCTCCTAATTCGGTAGGGTAGGAGAAAGCATCATTATTTATTGTATGTATACGCCCACCGATACGGTTACGCGCTTCGAAAACGGTTACAGATTTACCTGCCTTTGTTAAGGTATATGCTGCCATTAGTCCGGCGGCTCCGGCACCAATTATTATAACATCAGTACTTTTCATTTTTTTACGATAGATACAGTTAAGATACTAATTTTTACCTATCGGTGATAATAAGCCAAATGGGTTAGATATAGTGTGGTAAGTTTTACTGTCTAATGCTTTATAGCGTCAATCAAAAAGCCCAGGAGTACTGTAGCGATCAAAAATGTAATTATTCCTAACAGATAGGCCGCTAACCCCTTTAAATAACTTGATACTTTTCTTTTATCAAAGAAATTTCCAATTGCCCAAATGCAATATACTATACTTGAAATACCTGAAACGGAGAACAGATCTATTTTTGTTACTCCCTGTATAAGTGCGAAGATTGCTAAAATCAGCATCCCGGTTCCCATTACAAAACACAGCAGAATTAATATTTCGAAAAAGTTATAATCGTGTTTCCTAAAAAATAGCTTTAGCCAAAGAGAGATGAATACGCCCATTATCATATTAGCGTAACCATAATGGCCTTGTATCCATTTAAAAATAGAGGTTGTTGCAGAACTTTCGTTACCCTGATAACTGATATATTGCTCTTCAAGATGAAAGAAATGATTTATTACCGTATAGATCAGGGAGGTAACTATTATAAATATAACAGGCTTTACCAGTCTGCTTCTGTTGTCGGTAATAAACTCTTTAATATTTTTACCGGGCCTTATAAGTAACTCTTTTACAGTATACAAAATGCCTTTTTCAAAATGTAAAACATGTTCAATTTCATGTATTACATAATGACGGTCAACTCTTTTAAGCTGTACTGCCTGTCCGCAGTGGCCACAAAATTTAGTATCTACTGTAGTATTGCAGTTTCTGCAATTTAATGCCTCCATTTTTTTTGAATTACGGAATAGTAGTACATAATTACATTTTTTATCTGATAAAAATATTTTTCAGCATAAATATTTTCAATTAAGAGTTGAAATAAATATTTTTATAGCACGTATTATGCTGTTTACCACAGTAACTAATACAATAACTAAGCGCAAGAATAAGTGCTGATTTACGTTTATATCTAAGATGATGAAGAAGGAGTATGCTATAGTAGATATTGAGACCACAGGCGGTAATGCAGGTGGTAGCCGGATTACAGAGATTGCAATTATTATTCATGACGGTATAAGTATTGTAGACCGTTGGGAAACACTCGTAAACCCGCAAAAGGAAATCCCTATTCCCATTTTTGCGTTGACGGGTATCAATAATGAAATGGTGCGTGATGCTCCCATATTCGAAGATATCGCGCAGAAAGTTTTCGAGATGCTTACCGACCGAGTTTTTGTGGCCCACAACGTAAATTTTGATTACTCGTTTGTACGCCATCAGCTGGAAGAGTCCGGCTTTAAATGGACGGCAAGAAAGCTGTGCACAGTGCGCGCTTCAAGAAAAATAAAACCAGGGTTAGGTTCCTATAGCCTGGGGAATCTTTGCAGGTCTTTAGAGATACCTGTAGAGCACAGGCATCGCGCAGGCGGTGATGCGGATGCAACCGTAATTCTGTTTTCAAGATTATTGGAATGGGATAGCGAAGGGGAGATCGACAAGATGGTGAAGAAGACAGCACAAGACCAACGCCTTCCACCCAACCTTCCGCCGGAAGACTTTGAACAATTGCCTGAAAAACCGGGTGTATACTATTTTTATAATCAGGCCAAAAAAGTAGTGTATGTGGGTAAGGCTGTCAATTTAAAAAAGCGTGTTGCTTCGCACTTTAGCGGACATAAAATTACGCCGCAGCGACAGCATTTCTTACGGGATATACATGCTATATCTTTTGAAGTCTGCGCTACCGAGTTAATGGCATTGCTGCTAGAGTGTACCGAAATTAAAAAGCTATGGCCTATTCACAATAAAGCGTTAAAACGCTTTGAAGCAAAATACGGACTCTATGAGTACGAAGCCCGAAGCGGGTACAGGTATCTTGCGGTTGGTAAAGTCAATAAATTTCAGGCGTGTATACAGGTTTTTAATAATCTGCAAAGCGGAATTAATTTGCTTCGCAATCTTGCAGAACAGTTTGACATAGATTATAGGTTTTGCAAGTACTGTACGGAAAGTGAAAAAGAAGTCTTTCAACAACCGGATCTTTCCCATTTACCTAATGTTATAGATCATAACGAGCAAATAGAAAATGCTATTGATTTCGTTTTACAGAACAGGCCAAGCTTTGGTATTATAGACAAAGGCAGGTCTAAAGATGAGCGCAGTTGTATTTGGGTAGAAAACGGTCACTTTTATGGGATGGGATATATCACTACTGATGTTGCCATTACTGAACCATCTGAGATAAAAGAGTATGTTACACCTTACAAAAGCAATAATTATATTATGCAGTTAATTTATACCTACGCGCAAAAATATCCCGCTAGGGTGATTGTGAAAAATAAAACTTCTACCGATTATATACCGGTATGAAAGCAGTAGGAATTGACGGGTGTAAACATGGTTGGGTTGCTGCGTGTTATGATGAAGAAAAGGTTTTGTTATTTAAAAATATCGATGATGTTGTTGCCTATTATGGCAATGATACCAAATATCTGATAGACATCCCCATTGGGCTCACGAGTAAAAAAATGCCTGTGCGCACTTGCGAAAAACAGGCAAGGACAGTGCTTCCGGTAAAAAGAAAATCGAGCGTATTTGCGGTTCCTTGTAGAGAGACTTTCTCTGCTGTTGATTATTTCGAGGCAAACGAGATTAACAGATCTATATTAGGGTGTGGTATATCGAAGCAATCATGGTTTATACTCCCTAAAATTAAAGAGATTGACGACTTACTAATCGATAAGCCCGAAATTCGGACGATAATAAAGGAATCACATCCTGAAATAGCTTTTCAGTTTTTAAATGGAGGATCTTATCTGATGCATACAAAAAAAACGCAAGAAGGTAGAGCCGAAAGGTTAGCGATATTAAATAAGCACAATGCCAAATCAGGACAACTTTTTGAAGAGGCACTTAGAAGCTATAAAAGAAAGGAAGTAGCAGAGGATGATATACTTGATGCGCTGTGTTTATCTTTAACGCAAAGTTTGATAATCTCACAGCCGGCAAGTCGTAGAACTATTCCGATGCATCCTGAATTCGATGATCGAGGAATTGGAATGGGTATTTATTATGCTGTTATCGCACCCTGACTATTTCTAATTGAAAGTTTTGTATATTCGAATCTATCTAATCAAAACAATGGATATAGAATTGGTGTAGAAATCATCTTACTTATTTTGAGATAAGAAGCCCAACCCCTGCAATTGAGGTTCGGGCTTCTTTATGTTTAGGGAAAATCTAATTCCTAAATTATTTTCCAGTAATTTTTTTGCGGTGTTCAATGCCCCAATCCGTAAGGTTATTAATTATGGTTTTTAGTGTTAGACCGTGCGCTGTAAGTTCATATTTTACAGTTATTGGCTGGGTATCTAAAACCGTTCGTTTTACCAATTGATTTACTTCCAGCTCTTTTAACTCCTTACTTAGCATTTTATTAGAAATACCAACTACATCATTCAGGATGTCAGAAAATCTCCTTTGGTTGTAATAGCAAATAGAAGAAATAATAGCAATTTTCCATTTTCCGCTCAGCACATCCATTGAGTCCTGAACAGCCATCATTTCTTTTTTATGTTCTTTTTCGAAATCTTTAATGCACTCCATATGTTACTTTGTTACCTCGAGGTTACTGTTACTTTTCGTTACAAAGTTACAAAAGTATATTTAAGTGTTATAGCTTTGTGTCATAATAATTAAAAAATTTCAATAATGAATTTCACAAATAAAAATGTTGTTATAACGGGCGGAAGTACAGGCATCGGACTGGCGACTGCAAAAGCATTTATCAACGCAGGAGCAAACGTTTGGATTACCGGTAGAAATGCCGAAAATCTGCAAAAAGCAAGCAAAGGGATAAACAATCCAAATTTGAAAACCATCGTTTCTGATACTTCAAATCTGGCAGATATTACAATTTTAGAAAAAGCAATCGCAGACAGCGGAAGCAAACTGGATGTTCTTTTTCTTAATGCAGGAATAGCAGTATTTGCACCGATAGATCAGGTTACAGAAGCTGATTTTGATGCACAGTTCAATGTGAATGTAAAAGGGCATTTCTTTACATTACAAAAATTGCTTCCGCATCTGGCAGACGGAGCTTCAATATTATTTACTTCCTCAACTGTTGCCACGGCGACAAATTCAGGAACAAGTGTTTATTCAGCAACTAAAGGAGCATTAAATAAAATTGCTCAGATTGCAGCAAATGAACTTGCAGAACGAAAAATTCGTGTGAACATTGTTAGTCCGGGGCCTGTACAAACCCCTGGATTAGAAAATGCCGTACCTGAAGAAGCAAAAGGACATTTGGCTGCCGCAACAGCTTTGCAGCGACTTGGGCATCCTGATGAGATTGCTAAAACGGTTTTATTCCTCGCTTCCGAATCAGCGAGTTTCATCACCGGAACTGAGATAGTAGCTGATGGAGGTTACCTTAACTATGCTTTAAGATAAATTTTAAAAAGCCTTTAGAATTGTTAATCCTAAAGGCTTTTTTTATTCGGAATAATTGTCCTCAGTCCTATTAAATGCTTAGACAAGTTAATAATACTAACGCTCTAACATAGAATGATTTGTATTGAATGCCTTTGATATTTGTTTTCTTTATGATGAAGTGGACTTTATAGTAAAGGCATAAAGAAACCTATTTCCTCATGAAATAGGTTTTTTTATTTGTGACCACGATGGGATTCGAACCCATACGCCTTGCGGCACCACCCCCTCAAGATGGCAAGTCTACCAATTTCTCCACGTGGCCAAAAAAGTATGGGCAAAAAAAAAGTTAAGCGTTAGCTTAACTTTTTGTGACCCGGCTGGGATTCGAACCCAGGACCCCATCATTAAAAGTGATGTGCTCTACCAGCTGAGCTACCGAGTCTTGCTTTCAGGAAATAAAATCAGGTCTTAAATAGTGACCCGGCTGGGATTCGAACCCAGGACCCCATCATTAAAAGTGATGTGCTCTACCAGCTGAGCTACCGAGTCTGTTATTTCATTCCCTGAATGCGGGTGCAAATATACGCATCTATTATTCATAATTCAAAGCGTTTTCAGGAGAAATTTGTCTTTTTTCTGAATATTTTTTTTAACACCTTTATTTTAAGGGGCTTATTAAAAAAGAAAATTTAATGTCAATTTAATGTTAGCTTTCAAATTGAGATATTTTTTCATCGCGATGTATCATCTGACAAAAAAAGTGATTAAAATTGCAGTATGGAAAAAATAATATTGTGCGGATACATGGCTTCGGGTAAAACAACAACGGCACATTTGCTGGCAAAAGCGTCGGGTTTACGCTATATAGATCTTGATGAGGTACTAGAACAGGAATCTGGCAAGACTATATCGGAGCTGTTTGAGGAGGTAGGGGAGGTTAAATTTCGTAAAATGGAACATGAGGCTCTCAATAGTATAGTAAATCGCTCAGAGAGCTTTGTTTTAAGCCTGGGTGGCGGTACGCCTTGTTACGCCAATAATCATTTAGTAATGGAGAGGGAAGATGTCGTTTCTGTATACTTAAAAGTATCTATACCCGAGTTGGGCAGGCGTATACGCCGCCAGGATGGAAAACGCCCGCTCGTAAAAAAGCTAGGCGATGAAGAACTGGATGAGTTTATTGCTAAACATCTTTTTGAACGCAGTTATTTTTACCATAAGGCAAAACACGTCCTTTCTGCCGATGGCAAGACCCCGGAAGATATGGTAAACGAAATAATGAGCCTGTATTAGTCTTCCAAATAGGCGTGCTGGTCGTTTTCATCTAAAACCACCTGAACGTTCTCACGCAGGGAGGTAGAAAGCGACAGCCCTTTAAAATCGGCCTTAACGGGATATTGTTTGTGGTTCCTGTCTACAAGTACAGCCGTTTTAAACTTTTTAAGGGGGACTTCAAGAAAATGCTTTACGCCATAAATAAGGGTAGTGCCACTGTTAAGTACGTCGTCTACCAATACAAGGCTTTTGTTAGCATAGGCTTCGGAAGGTAAAGATGTTTTTACCGGCTCCAACGGCTGCTGTTTGTTTATCGTTACTTCACACAGGGTTACCTTAATGTCAGATATTTTTTCAAGTTCTGTACCAAGCTTTTGGGCAAACAGGTAGCCATTCTTAGCTATCCCTGCCAATACCACTTCGGTGTCTTCAGGAAAAGTTTCATATATCTGATATGCAATACGTTTGGTTTTGTGGTCTATTTCCTGTTGTGTAAGGATAATATTTTTCATTATAGTGGTTGTGTAATTTTAGTCAAAGATAGAAAAAGAGTTGTTTTGACGGCTGATTTTATTCGTCGTCGTCGTCAATGTCCAATCCGTATTCGTCAAGGTCACGCCTGTCTTTTTTGGTAGGCCGTCCGGTACCGGCAGCGCGATAGTGGGCTTTAGAGAGCTTAAGAAGCTCCAGGTGCTCGAATGATTCGGGTGGTGTTTCGTCTTTGCGGTACATATCTACCAGTTTTGGACCCACACGATTGGCAGGAACATCCAGTATACTTAATATATAGTTTATCTGGTCACGTCGAACGGTTACTTTATCGCCCGCAAAAACATCGCGCGATGGTTTGGCCTGTTGCCCGTTAACCGTAACATGGCCTTTTAATATAGCCTGTGTTGCAATGCTGCGGGTTTTATAATAGCGTACGCACCATAAATATTTGTCTATCCTCATACTATTTGTCAAAAATCGTTGTTATAGCAATACAAAAATAAATGAAAATTGTATCTTGCGCCATTAAAAAAAATTAAAATGAATAGAATTTTAAAGGCCTTAAGCCTTCTTTCTCTAATAGCTCTTTTTTCAGCCTGTAAAAGCGATGATGATAAGGTAGTGCCTCCAAGAGATTATGGTGTGCAATATGCTACAGAGAAAGTTTTAATAGAAGAATATCTTAAATCACATTATGTTACTGTAAATGCAGAAACTTTCGATGCAACATTTACATCTATACCAAAAGGGGGTACGCAGACATCTATATGGGATCAGCAGGAGTATCCGCTAAAGAGTTTAGAAGTAACAAGAAACGATGTGTTATATACCGTATATTATCTTTCTTTCCGTGAAGGAACTGGTAAGCAGCCTACATTGGCAGATAATGTAACAGTAACATATAGAGGTACTAATTTTGAAAATAAGCAGTTTGATTACCAGCCGGTAAGCAGTACGCCGCTTGTTATGCCGCAGCTTATAAAAGGTTGGTGGAGTGTGCTTCCATTATTTAAAGGCGGTGAGTATATAGATGTTCCGGGTGAGCCTGCAGAATTTACAAACTACGGTGCGGGAGCAATGTTCCTGCCGTCCGGCCTTGCATATTTTAATTCATCTCCTAACAACCTTGTATCGGCGTATTCGCCTTTAGTGTTTACTTTCCAGTTGATGGATGTTACCTATACCGACCTTGACGGCGATGGCATACTTAACAGATATGAAGTTAAAGAGGGCCTGGACGCCAACGGAAAACCATATACGTTAGAAACAACAGATACGGATGGCGATGAAATACCTGATTATCTTGATGTTGATGATGATGGTGATGGTACTCTTACCAGAGATGAAATAAGGATACCGGGTACTACAAACCAGTTTTATGAATTTGAGAATATCCCTTCATGTACACCGGATAATCCATCTAATACACTTAAAAAACATTTAGATCCTTCTTGTAGATAGGTTCTTATGTAAGCAATAAAAAATCCCAATCGAAAGATTGGGATTTTTGTTTTTACATTGGTACTGTTATGGTGTGTAATTACTCCATGGTGTTTGCGTAGTACAGTTAGGGATTAATCCGCTAACACTAACTTTGTATCCCTTAAGTACAATTCTCCAGCTAAAGCAGGTGCCTGAAAGCTGATGTATAGCATATGCATTTGTATTGAACAGGTCAACAGAATAGGTGTCAACTATATCAGATACCTCACCTGTGTTACAATTACCGTTACGTATCTGTAGTTCGGCTTCATAAAATAATGACGGATTCTGTTCCAAATCATTGTTCCAGGTAACAAACAGCCTTCTTGAAATACCTAACACCTGTGCGTTTATACCTGTTTCGCCCGATAAAGGTACGCAGATTGCTTTAGGGGTTATTTCTCTGTTTGCTGCATTTGTTGTAACTGCATTTTCTTCATCCGTGGAACAGCTTACAATTAGCGCTGGTAAAAACAACGCTGATAATAATAGTTTACGCATAATATAAATATTTAAAGGTTGGTAGCCCAAAATAGTTATTTAATTAAATATAAGCTTTTTAAATCGATCAAACACAAGCTTTAATCCATAAAATGTAATAAAATTATTATAATTAAGATTTTTTTAAGCCTTGAAAAAATCGGTAATCATAAGAATAAGGATGAGAGCAGGGAAGTAGGTTTTAAGCGTCGTTTTCATTCGGTTGGGGGTGTTTGAATATTGATTATTTCTTTTTGGTTTCGTAAATAAATAAAAAATATTTGTCAGAATAAAGCTAAAACAGAATGTTACGATGTGTGGTAAAATTATTCGTTAAGATGCAATTTGGAGATTAAATTGTTGGTAAAATTGTTGGATTGGGTTGTAGTGCTACGAACCAGTAGGGGAATATAATTCAAGGTTTCGATTATATGTAATTAATCAAGCTTGTTACCTACTCTTCATTTGGTTGCCGTAAGAAATCATTTTAGGAAGTAAAAGAAGTAATGGCAATAAATTCTGTTTTTGAAAACCATTTACGATCGTTAAGATTATTATAAGACTAAAGGCAATGCCAATCAGGACTGTGTTAATTTTATTTGCTATGTTCAGATAGCCTTTATCCTGCCATTCATCCCAGCTATCAATTATTCTAATGTTGTTCTTAATCGCTATTTTATTTAAATCATCAATTAGTCTGTTAGCATCTTTGACTTTTATTTTACTTGTGTTGATTTTTATAGTAGTCGTATCTGTTACTATTTTTCTCAAAAACTGCTTATCTATTACAAAGTATTCGATATTTTCTATGGCTACATTTTCTATGGCTTTATAGTTGAAAAAAAGCTTTCGTTGCCATTTAAACCTGAATGAATTATCTGAAATGGTAATTTGCAAATAACCGATAGCGAAATAATACCATAAGTATAAAGAGGCAGCTATTAACGCAAATGCAGCTATAGTACTTTTTGTTGAAGTTAAAAGTGATAAAATTATTGCTATTGGAAAAATAAGGATGCCCGGTAGTATTCTGGACTGACGGAAAATTGTAAGTTGATATGTTGTTGACAAATGATTGGCTGTTGTTTTTGATGAAAACAAATAAACAAAAAAATCCCGCTCATTGAGCGGGATTTTCTATATGTGTACAAAAAATTATTTCTTTCTGTTTACTACTTTTTCAACAGCTTCTACGATAGCCTGGTTGTTCAGTTTGTACTTGTCCATAAGCTGGGCAGGTGTTCCTGATTCCCCGAAACTGTCATTAACCGCTACGAATTCCTGTGGAGCAGGATTGTTAAGCGCAAGCACACGTGCAACGCTTTCTCCAAGACCACCAAGAATATTGTGTTCTTCAGCAGTTACAATACATCCTGTTTTACCAACCGATTTAAGGATAGCTTCCTCATCAAGTGGTTTAATAGTGTGGATGTTGATAACCTCTGCAGAGATGCCTTTAGCTTCAAGAGCTTCAGCAGCGATAAGCGCTTCCCAAACAAGGTGTCCTGTAGCTACAATAGTAACGTCTGTACCTTCGTTAAGAAGAACCGCTTTACCAATTACGAAATCTTCTCCTGTTTCAGAAGTAAAGTTCGCAACAGACGGACGGCCGAAACGTAAGTAAACAGGTCCGTGGTGCTCAGCGATAGCAATAGTAGCTGCTTTCGTCTGGTTGTAATCGCAAGTATTGATTACAGTCATGCCCGGAAGCATTTTCATCAAACCGATGTCTTCAAGTATTTGATGTGTTGCACCGTCTTCACCTAGTGTTAAACCGGCGTGAGAAGCACATATTTTTACGTTTTTGTCTGAGTAAGCCACAGACTGACGGATCTGGTCATACACCCTTCCTGTAGAGAAGTTAGCGAAAGTTCCTGTAAAAGGAATTTTTCCACCGATGGTTAAACCTGCAGCCATACCGATCATGTTAGCTTCAGCAATACCTACCTGAAAGAAACGCTCAGGGTGGTTAGCTTTAAAATCGTCCATTTTAAGCGACCCGATAAGGTCAGCACAAAGTGCAACAACATTTTCGTTTGTCTTGCCAAGTTCGGTTAATCCCGCACCAAAACCAGAACGGGTATCTTTATTGCCTGTATTTGTATATTTTTTCATTTGTTTTTCATTTAAGATTTAAAGATTAAAAATTTAAAAATTGCCGAAGGCTTAAATCTTTAAATCATTGAATTTTTAAATCTTATTAATAGTCACCTAGAGTTGCAGCGTTCTGATTGAAAGCAAGCTGAAGCTGCTCATCGTTTGGCGCTTTACCGTGCCAAGCGTGTGTATGCATCATAAAGTCTACACCGTTACCCATTTCGGTATGAAGCAGTACACAAACCGGTCTTCCCTGGCCTGTTTTAGCTTTAGCTTCTGTCATACCGGCAATGATAGCTTCGATGTTATTACCTTGCTGAATTTCTACAACATCCCATCCGAAAGCAACAAATTTAGCACTAATGCTACCCATGTTAAGTACTTCGTCTGTAGGACCATCAATTTGTTTACCGTTAACGTCTACTGTAGCAATGTAGTTGTCTACTTTATAAGCAGAGGCATACATCATTGCTTCCCAGTTCTGGCCTTCCTGTAGCTCTCCATCTCCATGAAGGCTATATACAAGGTGTTTGTCTCCGTTAAGTTTTTTAGCTTGTGCAGCACCAATTGCTACGCTCATTCCCTGACCAAGAGAACCAGAGGCCATGCGTACTCCCGGAAGCCCTTCGTGAGTGGTAGGGTGGCCCTGAAGCCTTGAGTTAAGAAGGCGGAATGTAGCTAGCTCTTCTACAGGGAAATATCCGCTGCGGGCAAGTACACTGTAAAATACAGGAGAGATGTGACCGTTAGAAAGGAAGAATACATCTTCGTTAAGGCCGTCCATGTCAAAACCTTCTTTGCGATCCATTAAAACCTGGTAAAGGGCTACTAAAAATTCTGTGCAGCCAAGCGATCCTCCAGGGTGACCTGAATTTACAGCATGAACCATACGAAGGATATCCCTTCTTACCTGAGTTGTTAAGTCATTTAGTTGTTGTGTGTTAGGCTTCATTTTTTCTATTAAAGTTAAACTGGTGCAAAAGTAATTTTAATTTTCAGGACTGGCAAAAATATTTTAGCCTCAATCTGGGACGATTGAGGCTAATAGTTTATTGGAGAAAAACCGGGTTATTTGGCTTTGGTAAAGGTAAATACGCCGCCGCCCTGTTTTAGTATCATCTGGTTTTGAGCCGGGTTAAATTCCATTGTTAAACCCGCCTGGCTGAATTTGAAAACGTTTTCTTCTGCGGGCGATAGCGGAAATGGACCCTGGCCTGTAGCCTGTGCTATTAACGATGTGCCTTCTTTGGTAACCATTATGCTTATAGGTATTTCGGTAGTTGTGTAGTTCCCTGTATACTTATCAAGCTGTTCTGTGGTGTAAGTTGTGGTTTTAAATTCGGGAATTTCAAACGGTTGATTAAATGCCCACCTTAAAGCCACTTCGCTAAGTTCTTTATTGCTGTAATCGTTATGTCCGTTAGACACGATAGCTATAGTGGTTTTTTCTTCCGGAAAATAGGTTAGCATTGAGGTGAAACCGTCTATACTGCCATCATGCCCATATGCTTTTTTACCATCCAGGTTAGTAGCAAATATTCCCATGCCATAACCGTCTTTAAGAGTTTTCATTTCTTCAAGGCTTGCCGTCGATATTATTTTTCCTGAAAATAATCCCTCAATAAAACGTGAAAGGTCGGTGGGTGTAGAAACTATAGCACCTGCACCCATCGGTATAGACATATCGGTTTCGGGTTGTTTAATCCATTTACCGGTAAAAGAGTAGGAGTAGGCTTCGTTGTTTGAACTGTTGGTTTTGCTTCCGTAAGCAGTGTTTTTAAGACCAAGCAGCTTTATTATTTTTTCTTCAAGAATGGTCTTGTACGGTTTGTTGTATGCTTTTTCAAGGATGAAACTTAACAATACATAGTTAGAATTGCTGTAAGCGCCTTTGCTGTCGGGTTCAAATTCGCTTGGAGCTTTAGAAATAATGGCTACCAATTCTGCCTGCGTTTTTGGCTGCGTCATGTAAACCATATAATCAGGGTCGCTCGTAAAACTGTGAATACCGCTGTGGTGGTTCAGCAAATTGGCAACAGTAATTTTAGAAGCATTTGGCACCGTAGGAAAGTATTTGTCTAGTTTATCGGTCAGCTTTAGCTTGTTTTCTTCAGCTGCTTTAAAGGTAAGAACCGCAGTAAAAGTTTTGGATATAGATCCTATCCTGAATTTTGTAGTTTCGTTAGATTTAAGATTTTTATCCTGATCACTAAAACCAACAGAACGCGTGTAAATTGTTTTTCCGTTTTGTGACAGGGCAATGCTTCCGCTGAATTTGTTGTTTGTTTGCAGAGCATCGAAGTACTTGTCTAGCGACGCTTTGTTTGGAGTTTGCGCCAAGGCTGCGGTAATGCAAAAAAGGCAGGCAAGAGCAAATGTAATTTTGTTTTTCATTGATTGATGATTTAAGTTTGCCTATAAGACGATAATATACCCCGCTTTGTTACAGCGAAAGCCAATAAATTTGTGCTTTTAGGTATTGTTTTTTAATCAAGCAAATTTTAATTCTTTCTTGAGCGTTTGCTTTGACTTTTGCTTAATCAAAACGGGAAAGTTTTTTTAAAATTCACCGATCGATTTTCTACGAAGGTTTAAGAATTGATTTTTATTCCGATTTTTAATATGCTACTATCGTGTTGCATTATTCTCCGGGCGCAAAGTGCAATATTGTTTGTTTCACAGTTTCAGAGTTCAGAGTGTGTAGCTTCCAAATCCACAAATAACCAAATCCACCTTAGAAACAAATAACCAAATAAACTATAAATGGTTTATCTTTGCACGCTGTAAAAGAGAGCCATGAAATTTGATTTAATCACTAAAGACCCGCAAAGTAAAGCCAGAGCGGGCAGCTTAACTACCGATCACGGAGTTATAGAAACGCCAATCTTTATGCCTGTAGGTACCGTTGGTACTGTTAAAGGAGTGCACCAGCGCGAACTTAAAAATGATATTAACCCCGATATTATATTGGGTAATACATATCATTTATACCTTCGCCCTGGGACTGAAATACTTGAAAAAGCAGGCGGATTACACAAATTCATGAACTGGGACCGACCAATTCTTACCGATAGCGGCGGCTACCAGGTATATTCGCTTTCGGCTAACCGAAAAATTAAAGAAGAAGGTGTAAAGTTTAAATCGCACATTGACGGTTCGTACCATTTCTTTTCGCCGGAAAGCGTAATGGAAATTCAGCGTACCATTGGCGCCGATATTATTATGGCTTTCGACGAATGTACACCTTACCCATGCGATTACCGTTATGCAAAACGCTCTATGCACATGACGCACCGCTGGTTAGACCGATGCATTACGCATCTTGACAAGCTTCCGTACAAATATGGCTATAGCCAGGCATTCTTTCCAATCGTTCAGGGTAGTACCTATACCGACCTAAGAGCCCAATCGGCAGAATACATTGCCAATGCCGGAGCAGTAGGTAATGCTATCGGCGGACTTTCTGTTGGAGAACCTGCCGAAGAAATGTATGCAATGACCGATGTAGTATGCAGCATTCTTCCGGAAGATAAGCCACGTTACCTTATGGGAGTTGGTACTCCGATAAACATCCTTGAAAATATAGCACTTGGTGTAGATATGTTCGACTGTGTTATGCCTACGCGTAACGCACGTAACGGAATGTTGTTCACAGCAAACGGGTCTATCAATATTAAAAACAAGAAGTGGGAAGCCGACTTTTCGCCGATAGACGAAATGGGCATTACTTTTGTTGATACCGAATATACCAAAGCATACTTAAGGCATCTTTTCTCGGCTAACGAATTCCTTGGCAAGCAAATTGCTACCATACACAATCTTGGCTTTTATATGTGGTTGGTTCGTGAAGCCAGAAAGCATATCTTAGCAGGAGATTTCCGTGAATGGAAAGATATGATGGTTAGAAATATGAGCAATAGGCTGTAAGTATAAATCTGTAAACGCAAATTATACGTGAAAATAATAGACTGGTACATTTTAAAACGCTACCTGGCAACATTTTTTGTGATGCTCATAATGTTTATACCAATCGGTATTGTTATAGACGTGTCCGAAAAAATTAATAAGATCCTGGCCAACAAAGTGCCGTTTCTTCAGGTTGCGAAATACTATGGCGATTTTACCATCTATTTTGCCAACATGCTTTTTCCTATATTCCTATTCCTTTCTGTAATATGGTTTACCTCTAAACTGGCAAACAATACCGAGATCGTAGCGATATTAGGTTCGGGTATCTCATACATGCGCTTTTTAAGGCCATATATTGTAGGTGCTTCGTTTATATCGTTGCTGGCATTGCTTATGGGCTTCTTTTTTGTGCCAAGTGCTAGTAAGGGCTTTAATGATTTTAGGTACAAGTATCTGAAAAACAACTCGGAGACCCGACAGAGCAGCGACGTATACAAACAGATAAACGACCACGAGCAGATATACGTTAGTAATTTTGATTACAGCAATAAAACCGGCTACAACTTTACTTTAGAGCATTTTAAGGACAATAAGCTGGAATATAAAATGAATGCCAGTACCATTCGCTGGAACGAAAAAGACAGTACCTATACCCTTAATTCTTATACCAAACGTACTGTTGGGCCTATGGGCGATAAGCTGGAATCGGCAACCGAAAAGAAATTCAAGTTCAGCTTTGAGCCTGATGACCTTACGCCGACAATTTACGCTGCTGAAACCATGACGCTTGGAGAGCTTAATAAATTTATTGACAAAGAAAAACAACGCGGATCGGGCAATTTAAATGCTTATTATGTAGTGTTGTATAAAAAATACAGTATCCCCGTTTCGGCATTTGTACTTACGGTAATTGCCGTAGCAGTATCGTCTATGAAACGAAGGGGAGGTATGGGGGTTAACCTTGCCATGGGTATTGGCCTTGCCTTTACCTTTATATTTTTCGATAAGGTATTTGGTACACTTGCCGAAAAATCTACCATGTCGCCATTAATCGCAGTATGGTTCCCTAACTTCGTTTTCGGAATCTTAGCAATTTATCTTTTACGAAATGCAAGGCGATAACCTTAAAAATTACCTTCATCTTCATTTTATAGTATTTGTTTGGGGGTTTACTGCGGTATTGGGGAAGCTTATTTCTATAAGCGCCTTTTCGCTGGTATGGTACAGAATGAGTATAGCTGTTGTGCTTATGCTCGTTTATGCCCTCATTACCAAAGCACCTTTTAAAGTGTCACGCAGAGCCCTGATAAGTTTTGTTATCGCCGGGCTTGTAATAGCGTTGCACTGGTTTACTTTTTTTGAAGCTATAAAAGTCTCCAATATATCTATAACCCTTGCATGCCTTAGTACAGGTGCATTTTTTGCATCGCTGCTGGAATCGGCATTTTATGGTAAGCGTGTAGTGTGGTACGAGCTGCTTATGGGTTTTATTATGATCATTGCACTGAGTGTTATCATCTATGGCGATTTCCTTTTGAGCCTTGTAAACGAACTTCAGCAAGGAAGCTATACAGCAGTTAGGGCAGGAGAACTATTTGATGCCATGCAGCTAGGCAAAGGCGACCTTTTTGGAGGAGTGGTTATAGCACTAATATCGGCGTGTCTTTCAGCTACGTTTGCGATCATCAATGGAAGGTTTGCTAAAGAACATAATGCCACTACCATATCATTTTACGAACTCTTGGGTGGTATTTTCTTCTTTTCGGTGTACCTGTTGTTTACAGGGCAGTTTACAAGGGGATTTTTTGTGCTTTCGCAGAATGACTGGATATGGCTATTTGTATTGGGTTCTATCTGTACGGGTTATGCCCAGATAGGTGCCGTAAAAGTAATGAAGACCATAACAGCATATACTATGATGCTTACCATTAACCTGGAGCCTGTATATGGGATAATTCTCGCATTAATTGTTTTTAAGGATAGCGAAAAAATGAGCAGTACATTTTACATAGGTGCTGCGATTATATTAATTACCGTGATTATCAACGGTATACTTAAAAACCGAACGAAAAAAATAAACTAAATGCATCGTGGCTGTTTCGCATCCCGCTTAAAGTTTTATCTTTGCATTTCGCAATAAAAATAAAAATCTGCCATACTATGGAATATTTAGATTTTGAACTTCCTATTAAGGAGCTTGAAGACCAACTGGATAAGTGTACTGTTATAGGCCAGGAGTCTGATGTTGATGTATCTAATACATGCAAACAGATAGAAATAAAACTGGAAGAAACGAAAAAGAAAATATACAAAAACCTTACTGCATGGCAAAGGGTTCAGCTGTCAAGGCACCCAAGCCGTCCATACACAATGGATCACGTTCGTGCCCTAACAGGTGATACGTTTCTTGAGCTGTTTGGCGACCGTGGCTTTAAAGATGATAAAGCTATGATTGGCGGATTAGGTAAAATAGGCGGGCAATCGTTTATGATTATCGGCCAGCAAAAAGGTTTCAATACAAAAACAAGGCAGTTCCGTAATTTCGGTATGGCAAACCCTGAAGGATACCGTAAAGCACTTCGCCTAATGAAAATGGCAGAGAAATTTGGTGTTCCTGTAATTACTTTAGTAGATACCCCGGGTGCTTACCCAGGACTTGAAGCTGAAGAACGCGGACAGGGAGAAGCTATCGCAAGAAATATTTTTGAGATGGTACGCCTTAAAACACCGATCATTACCGTTATAGTAGGAGAAGGTGCATCTGGTGGAGCTTTAGGTATAGGTGTTGGAGATAAAGTATACATGATGGAAAACACATGGTACTCTGTAATTTCTCCAGAATCATGTTCATCTATCCTTTGGAGAAGCTGGGAATACAAAGAGCAGGCAGCCGAAGCATTGAAGTTGACGTCTTTTGACATGAAAAAGAATGGACTTATTGACGATATTATTCCGGAACCGCTAGGTGGTGCTCACTACGACAGGGAGACAGCATTTAAAGCAGTAGAAGAATATATATTGAAAGGATATAACGAGCTTAAAGACTTATCAACAGAAGAGCTTATTGCTCAAAGGATGGATAAGTACAGCAAAATGGGTGAATTCAAGGAATAATTAGCCATTAACGCATAATTAGTCCGAAGCCCTACGGTTTCGGACTTTTTTTATGGTTATTAACAACAAAGTGCTATTTATCAACACGATATCAACAGGTGGTACTTAACAATTCCTTAACCTGTTCGCCCTAAAATTAATTACATTCGTACTATGGAAAATATCAGGAACATAAACCCCGTAAAAGTTGATAAGACTGCTATTATCAGCCTCGAGAAAGGTAAGCTGCCCCCGCAGGCACGCGACCTTGAGGAAGCCGTACTAGGCGCTATGATGATAGACAAGAAGGGGGTTGATGATGTTATTGATATCCTTCAGCCCGATGCTTTTTATGTAGATGGGCACAAGCATATTTATGAGGCTATTGTTGAACTTTTTAACGATACACAGCCAATTGACTTATTAACAGTATCGGCGCAGCTAAAAAAGACAGGGAAACTGGAACTTGCAGGCGGCGATTTTTACCTGATACAGTTAACGCAGAAGATATCGTCATCTGCACACATTGAGTTTCACTCAAGGATCATCCTTCAGAAATTCATTCAGCGAAGCCTTATAAAAATTTCAAGTGAGATCATAGAAGATGCTTACGACGAAACCACCGACGTATTCGATTTGCTGGATAAAGCAGAGTCTAAACTATATGAAGTAACGCAGGGTAACATTAAACGAAGCTCTGAAACAGCGCAGAGTTTGGTGCTTCAGGCAAAGAAACGTATTGAAGAAATTGCGAACCAGGAAGGTATGAGTGGTGTGGCAACAGGTTTCCACGATCTGGATAAGTTAACCTCAGGATGGCAGCCAAGTGACCTTATCATTATCGCGGCACGTCCGGGTATGGGTAAGACCGCGTTTGTACTATCAATGGCGCGTAACATTGCTATTGACGCCGGTCATGGTGTGGCTTTGTTCTCACTGGAGATGTCCTCTGTACAGCTTATTACCCGTTTGATTTCGAGTGAAACCGGACTTTCATCTGAAAAGCTTCGTACCGGTAAACTTGAAAAGCACGAGTGGGAACAGCTGAGTATTAAAGTAAAAGACCTTGAAAAAGCACCGCTTTATATAGATGATACGCCATCGCTTTCTATCTTTGACCTTAGGGCGAAGGCAAGAAGACTGGTGTCGCAATACGGAATCAGGATGATCATTATCGATTACCTTCAGTTAATGACTGCCGGTGGTAACAGTAAGGGCGGCGGTAACCGTGAGCAGGAGATATCAACGATCTCGAGAACGCTTAAGGCACTTGCAAAAGAGCTTAACGTTCCGGTTATTGCACTATCGCAGTTATCACGTGCTGTTGAGACCCGTGGATCGAGCAAGCGCCCGTTGCTATCGGATCTAAGGGAGTCGGGTGCGATTGAGCAAGATGCGGATATCGTATCGTTCATCTACCGACCTGAATACTATAAAATTGATGAGTGGGATGATGAGGAGCGTTCTCCTACACAGGGACAGGCCGAGTTTATCGTAGCAAAACACCGTAACGGTGGATTGGATAATATCAGGCTTAAGTTCATCGGAAGCCTTGGTAAGTTTGATAATCTTGATGATTTTAGCTCTCCGTTTGACGAATTGCCTTCGAGCATGAACAGCAACAATGAGTTTATCAAAAACCTGCCATCTGCAAATGATGCCTTTGGTAGTAATATGAACAGCCCAAGCGCTAACGACGACGATGTACCGTTCTAAAAAAATAAGATAATCACAAACCTGAATACCTATGGGAATAACTAATACAGAAGACTTCGCACTAACCGAAGCAATACGACAAATGGATGTTAACGGTGCCGAACACATCACTGTACAAGATTAAGACGGCATTATCCACTACTAAACAATAAACTATAAATGCACCGGGGAAGCGGTGCATTTTTTTATACTTCTATTTTAGAATCAATTAAGTGAGTGTACGGACAAGAAATTTTAATTTGTAATAAAAGATGAGTTTGAAGAAACTTTGATGAAGATTGAAAAAGTTGAGATTGAGTTTATGTCACTTGAAGATTTTAAAATACCATTTTAAAATTATGATCATAAAAAAAACCGCCTTTTTGCAAAGGCGGTTAATTCATTATTTTTTAGACTCTTCAACAGAAACTTTTCTGAAGTCTTTTAGAAGCTTGCTTAGCTCTAAAGCTGATTTACGAGCTCTTGTTCCTGCAGCTTTGTTGCTTTTTTCAATGTGCAGTTCTGCTTCTGCTTTGAATTTTTCAATTTCGGCGTTGATTTGAGAGAATAGATCTTTCATGATTATATTGCTTATATTAAATTAAGGTGCAAAAATAGCTTTTTGCGGCATTTAAAGCGAGTTTTAGACAAATTTCTCTTACTGTTTTTTTACAAATTTTGTTATTATATTACAGCGGTGGCACTGTTTTGGCTTGTCAGCAGATAATACGCTTCAATATCTATCGTTAGTTTAGTATCTTTGATCAAATCTTATTATATAAATGTCATTTAAAAATATCTATATCGTCCTGCTGTTGGTTATGGGCTTTTATGCAAAAGCATCCATGATATTGCTGCCTATGGACGAAACCACTCAGCAAAACCACCTAAAGGCTTACGGTATCACCTACTGGGCTTTAGATAAAAGTTACAAGGCGAACTGGCTGCTAAACTACAGGGGAGGATCTTTCCTTTTACCGGACGCAGACCAAATACGACGCGAATGCCAGATTCGTGGTGTAAGCTTTGAAGTGCTTAGCGATGGCGAGGCAAATGCTATATTGGATGAGATAAGCAGCCCGTCGGTAAACATGGAAAACGTTGTGCTGGAAAAAGCCCCTAAAATCGCCGTGTACACTCCTCCCGGAAAACAACCGTGGGATGATGCGGTAACAATGGTTTTGACCTATGCCGAAATACCGTTTACTGCTATTTATGATGAAGAAGTTTTGGGTGATGCACTTTTGTTATATGACTGGCTTCACCTGCATCATGAGGACTTTTCCGGTCAGTATGGTAAGTTTTTCGGAGCCTACAAAAATGCACCTTGGTACATTGAGCAGAAAAAAGCAGCCGAGGCTTTGGCATCGAAGCTGGGTTATAGCAAGGTGTCTCAGGAAAAACTTGCTGTTGCCAATAAGATAAAACACTTTGTAATTGGTGGCGGATTTATGTTTGCCATGTGTTCTGCAACCGATAGTTTTGATATTGCACTTTCTGCTGAAGGTGTTGATATTTGCGAACCAATGTTCGACGGTGATGCAAGCGAACCTAATTACCAGTCTAAAATTGACTATAATAATACATTTGCCTTTAAAAATTTTATACTGGAACGCAATCCGGCTCAATATGAATTTTCGGATATCGATACTACAAATGGTCGCTTAGTTCCAATGGATAACGATTATTTTACACTGATGGATTATTCGGCAAAGTGGGATCCAATTCCGTCTATGCTTTGCCAAAACCATACACAATTGGTAAAAGGTTTTATGGGACAGACCACAGCTTTTAAATCTGACAGGGTAAAATCGGGCGTATTGGTTATGGGCGAATACAAACAAACCGGAGAGGCGCGATATATTCACGGTACTAAAGGTAAAGGTATGTTCACGTATTATGGAGGCCATGACCCTGAGGATTACCAGCACAGGGTTGGAGATGCTCCAACTGTTTTAGACCTTCATCCTAATTCACCGGGGTATAGACTTATATTAAATAATGTATTGTTCCCGGCAGCTAGAAAAAAGAAACTTAAAACATAAGGAGTGACATAGTTCCAAAGTTGCAAAGTCAAATATTGCTGATATAAAACAAAAATCCCACTTTAACAGTGGGATTTTTTTGCTTTTAGTCACCTATGATCTCTTCGTTTTCTTTGTCGAGATATTGCTGAACCACATCAATGGCGTTGGCTACAACATCGCTTAGAGCTGTAATATAGCCGCCTTCTTTTACGCTGTTCATAGCGTGTTTCAGGGCGTCGGTTTCTTTCGGTATAAGTTCGTGGGTTACATCCCTTCCCGAGTTTCTAATTCCTTCCCATATTAGTTGGTTGATGTTTTCGTCGGTGCGGCCGCGAAGGTGTTTTTCCTGCCTTATGATAATATGGTCGAACATACGGGCAGCAATTTCGGCACATTCACGAATATCTTCATCGCGCCTGTCGCCAACACCGGCAATAATTCCTATTTTTTGGGTGGCTTCTACATTACTGAGAAAATCTTCAACAGCACGGTAGCCTGCCGGATTGTGAGCAAAGTCAATTAGTACTTTAAATTTTCTGAAATCGAAAATATTCATACGTCCCGGTGTTTGTGCGGCACCAGGTATAAATGTCTGTAATGAAAGGCTGATATCTTCGGTCTTAAAACCCCAAAGGTAGGAGGCAAGCGTAGCTGCAAGCACATTGGCGATCATAAATTTCGCTTTTCCGCCCATAGTTAATGGCACGTGTGATGCTTTTTCGATACGTATTTTCCATTCCCCTTTTTTAATGGTTATAAATCCATCCTCGTAAACTGCAGTAATGCGTCCTTCTTTTGCAAGCTGTTTTATAAACGGATTGCTTTCGTCCATACTAAAGTAAGCGACATTGCAATCGAGTTCTTTTGCAATCTTAATACATTCCGGGTCATCACCGTTTAGCACTGCCCATCCGTCTTTTTTCACGCTTCGAACTACAACACGTTTTACTTTAGACAGATCATCAAGCGTATGGATATCGTTTAGCCCAAGATGGTCTTCCTGTATGTTAGTAATAATACCAATGTCGCATCGGCTAAAACCTAACCCTGATCGTAAAATACCTCCACGTGCAGTTTCCAGTACAGCAAACTCAACAGTAGGGTCTTTCAGGATATATTCGGTGCTCATAGGGCCGGTGGTATCGCCTTTTTCGAGCATATGATTCTGAATATAAATACCATCAGACGTTGTAAAGCCAACTTTAAAGCCGGTATTTTTAACGATATGTGCAAGTAGGCGGGTAGTTGTTGTCTTTCCGTTTGTACCTGTAACAGCAAAAATCGGAATGCGGCTTGGTTTCCCCGGAGGGTAAAGCATATCCAAAACGGGAGAAGCTACATTGCGTGGCAAGCCTTCAGACGGTGCAAGGTGCATCCTGAATCCGGGTGCTGCATTTACTTCCAGTATAACGCCACCATTTTCTTTTAAAGGCTGCGTAAGATTTTCTGCCATAATATCAATCCCGCAAACATCAAGCCCAATAACGCGGGCAATCCTTTCAGAAATAAAGATATTTTCGGGGTGCATCATATCGGTTACATCAACAGATGTTCCGCCGGTACTAAGGTTAGCGGTCGATTTTAGATAAACAATTTCATCCTGCTGCGGAACGGTTTCCAGTGTATACTCCATCTTAGCTAAAAGATCGGTGGTATCGCGGTCAACCGTAATTTCAGTTAGTACGTTTTCATGTCCGTAACCTCTACGCGGATCAAGATTTTCAGTATCTATAAGTTCCTGAATAGTGTTTTTTCCGTTTCCTCTAACGTGGGCAGGTACCCTTTGGGCAGCAGCAACCACTTTATTATCAATTACCAGTACACGGAAGTCGAAACCGGTAATAAATTTTTCAACGATAACCCTGCGTCCGTATTTTTGCGCAAATTCAAGTCCGTCCTTTGCGTCTTCAAAATTCGTAACATTTATAGATGCGCCCTTTCCGTGATTACCATCAAGGGGTTTTAATACTATGGGATAGCCGATTTTTGCGATTATCTCTTCCAGTTCAGTTTCATCGGTACAAATGCCACCGCCTGCAACGGGAATAGATGCTGCTTCGAGCATGCGTTTTGTAGCCTCTTTGTTACAGGCGATATCTACTGCTATATGGCTTGTTTTGTTAGTAATAGTTGCCTGAAAGCGCATTTGGTTAACGCCATAGCCTAGCTGGACTAGCGAATTACTCCCTAAACGAATCCACGGAATATCACGTGCAACGGCTTCCTCAACAATACTTCCGGTACTAGGACCAAGCCTGTCGCGTTCGCGGATTTTACGCATGGTTTGCAGGTCGTTATCAAGGTCATAGTCAATTCCGCTCATAAGGGCTTCGGCAATACGCACAGAAGCTTCCGCTGCGTATAAGCCTACATTTTCTTCGAGGTAGCTAAATACAACATTATAGGTTCCGGATGTTTTTGTTTCGCGTGTACGACCAAACCCGGTGTCCATTCCGGCAAGGGTCTGAATTTCTAAAGCAATATGTTCTATCACGTGTCCCATCCAGGTACCTCTTTCGATACGCTCAAAAAAGCCGCCTTTGTGTCCTTCAGAACAGCGGTGTTCTATAAGTGACGGCAACAGGGCTTCGATGCGTTCGCGGAAACCATCAATTTTATTGGTAGGAAACTGTTCTGTTTCTTCCAGGTCTAAACGCATCTGAATTAGTTTTTTTCGATAAACGCTCCAAATGTTTGGTCCGCGAAGGGCCTGAATTTTAAGTATCTTCATAAAGTAGACAGAGGATGTGTGTTAAATGTGTATTTTAGAATTTGGTGTTTTTTAATGAATAACCACTATACTATAACAAGCGTTTGTTCATCGATAGTAATTTACTTAAAAAAATATTTAAATACAGTATTTACACGTTTTTTTAAGGAAATCTTTTGGCTCATTATTTGTTATGTAAATAAGGGTTTTAATTTTTTAACTATTTTTGCAGAATGGAAAATGTACAGGGAAAATTAATAATCATAGGAGGAGCCGTAGATAAAGGCAGTTTTACAGAAGTTTCTTATGATGTGAACGTGGCCAATAACCTTAACTTTTTTGAAAGTGGTATTTTAAGGCGCGTTATTAAAGAATCCAAACACGGCGAAGATTCAAGAATAGAAGTGGTGACTACGGCATCGGTAATACCGCGCGAAGTAGGACCTCAATATGTGAAAGCTTTTGAATACCTGAAAGCAAAAAATGTAGGCATACTTCATATCGAAAGACGTGAGCAGACTAACGATCCTGAAATCCTTAAAAGGGTGCAGGAAGCAGATGTTGTAATGTTTACGGGAGGCGATCAGTTACGACTTACTTCTATATTAGGAGGAACAAAGTTTCATGACATCTTACTTGATAAATACAAAAACGAAGAGTTTATTTATGCGGGAACGTCTGCTGGGGCAGCGGCCGCATCTAATAATATGATCTACCAAGGAAGCAGCCATGAGGCATTGCTTAAGGGGGAGGTTAAAATTACCAGCGGGCTTAGCCTTATACAGAATGTGATTATAGATACGCATTTTGTACAGCGCGGGCGTATAGGCAGATTATTCCAGGCAGTAGTTAGCAATCCGCGTGTATTGGGTATCGGGCTTGGTGAAGATACCGGCCTGTTGATAACCAACAACGGCAAGATGGAAGCTATTGGTTCGGGCCTTGTAATTTTGGTAGATGGACGTCAGATCATGGATACTAACCTTACGCAGGTAGAGCTTGGACGACCAATATCTATTAACAATCTTGTAGTGCATGTAATGAGTATGTATGATACGTATGATTTACAGACACACACGTTAGAAATTCATAATTCGCAATATTCTTCGGCACTTGCTATTCCTGTAGAAACAGATGATGAAGCAAATACACCGGGCATAGAACTTGAATAATATTATATAGTTATGGCGGGCAGCGAAAGTTGCCCGTTATTTTTTTATACACAAACCAAAAGCATATTTATGAAGCTTATTATACACGGTGGTTTTTTTAGTGAATCGACAACAGATGCACAGACAAAAGCCGACAAACAAAATGCGTTAAAATCTATTATTGCAAAATCATACGATTATCTTAAAGAGCATTCAGCATTAGAAACAGCTGCGTATGCGGTTTCGCTTCTGGAAGATGATGTTTTGTTTAACGCAGGAACCGGATCGCAGATACAAAGTGACGGAAAAATAAGAATGAGTGCCGCCCTTATGGATGGTGTTACCCAAAAAATGAGCGGTGTTATTAATATTGAAGATGTTAAGAATCCAATTGAAGTTGCAGTAAAGCTGATGAAATATGATGATAGGATCTTAGGCGGCAAAGGGGCAATTCAGTTTGCGCGTGAACATGGTTTTGATGTGTTTTCGACTGAAATTCCGCAAAGACGTAAAGAATATGAAGCGAAGCTCGGAGCAAAAGGACTCGGAACTGTAGGTAGTGTAGTTTTAGATAGTGAAGGGCGTTTGGCTGTGGCGACGTCTACCGGGGGGAAAGGTTTTGAGATGGTTGGAAGAATATCAGATTCGGCTACCGTTGCCGGAAACTATACAAATGAGTTTTGCGGAGTAAGCTGTACCGGAGTGGGAGAGGACATCGTCAGTAATGCTACTGCTACAAAAATTGTAACACGTGTTACAGATGGTATGCCTATTAAAGATGCTTTCGCTAAAACTTTTGCCGAACTACAACCGTACGATGGTTTTGCCGGCGCTATTGGTATCGACAAGAATGGAAATATATTTCACCAGGATTCGCACCCTTCAATGGTTTTTGCCAGTTATGACGGGCAGAATATTGAAGTGTTTGGGTAGTTTTTTTCCTACTTTCAAAGTAGGATTTCATATGAACGCTCTGTCATTTCGACCGAAGCACAGCGTAGTGGAGAAATTCCTATCGTAATTAAGAAGAGCCTGATGCTCTTGCAAACAAAAAATATGATTGAAAAAACGGCTGATTGAGCCTTTTCTGTGTCTTAACGAATGCATATCTCTTAGTTTCTAAATACTGATTAGGCTACATTTGATCAGGATATATAAAATGTCATCATGAAAAAGATATTGATTTTAAGTGTGGCTTTATTAGCGTTAGCCTGTTCAGAGAAAAATAAAGATACTAATACTACGGCTGAGGAATCAGTGAATTCGGATAGTGTAAATTCAATAAATAAAGTAACGGCTACAACTTCTACTGATGAAGTTCTTAACGGAAGTGTTACCAACAACGGGGTATTACGCTGAAGCGATCTAATAATAAAACCAGGCACACTGCATTGTTTGAGTTGAATGGTGAGATTATTATGGCTAAACAGGATACTGTAGCCTCAGGAATACAATACAGCAACGAACATTACCAGTATAAAGAACACAGGGGTGATATATCGCTACACAAAGATGGCGTGTTGGTATGGGATAATATCAGGTAACTTACAATTCAACTCTTATCATCTCCGGGTATTTTTTAATGTAAGCTACACTCTGATTGAAATATTTTAGCATTGTAGGATTCAACATTTCTTTCCATATCGGTTCCTCTGTTTTGTAATTACACAGCCATGCAATGGTATAGGCGATAATTTGTTCAGGGAGATAGCCACTACTAGACATTTCCCAACCACTCATTTTAATATCCCGTGTTGCCGAAAAAAGGAATCTGGTATTCCCCATCATTATTCCGAATCCATAAATAATAGCCAGTAAGTCGGTCAGATACTCATCATTTTCTTCAATTCTTTTCTCGCCTAGAAGTATATAGTGGGAGAGTTCATGTGCTATGGTTGCTATCAGAGCCTGGGGATCTGTGAGAAGTTTACGTTCAATAGAGATAAATATGGTTTCATCATTGACATGATATTTGCCTGCTGCACTTTGCCAACTACCATTGCGATCTGCCGGAGTTGATAGTATTGTACCGTCAGCCATCGTTACCGGTTGGTCTGAAAAGGATTGCAACTTTATATTGTCATGTTCGATCGCCATGTAAATTTTCGTTTGTTCCAATACAAAGTGGGCATCTTCTTCGGTTGCGAAAAAAGTAATATTATAAAATTCTTTTGTTGGCAAAATGGTTTCAAGGCTTAGAAAATGTTCTTCGGCAGGATTATCTTTGAGATGAAGTAGGTATTCTTCCACCCAATCCTTGTCTTCTGTTGTAACGGGAAGTTTAGGGCTTTTATTCCAGAACATGTATCGCTTATAAGGTTTAGATAACTAATATAAATAAAAAACCCGCACATTGCTGAGCGGGTCTTTATTAAATAAGTAAGATAAATATATTGTTTATAAACGTTTTATTTAACTTGGTTTACGATAGCTGTAAACGCTTCAGGGTGGTTAGCAGCAAGGTCTGCAAGAACTTTACGGTTCAATTCGATACCTGCACCTTTAACTTTACCCATGAATTGAGAATAGCTCATTCCGTGAAGACGTGCACCAGCGTTGATACGCATGATCCATAAAGCACGGAAGTTTCTTTTCTTTTGTTTTCTGTCACGGTAAGCATAAACCATTGCTTTTTCTACCGCGTTTTTAGCTACTGTCCAAACGTTTTTACGTCTTCCAAAGAAACCTTTGGCTTGCTTCAATACTCTTTTTCTACGAGCTCTTGATGCTACTGAATTTACTGATCTTGGCATAATTTTACTTGTTTTTGTAGCAGGCGTTCCGATATAATTAGCGGAAACTTAATGAGCCATGCTCCAGGGTTATTTAATTTGTTTTAACCGACAGCTATTAGATAATTCTTAATTGCTGTTTTACGCTTCTCTCATCTGTCTTGTGAACAAGTGCAGAGTGAGTTAAAGCTAGCTTACGCTTTTTAGATTTTTTAGTCAGGATGTGACTTTTAAAAGCGTGCTTTCTCTTGATCTTTCCTGAGCCAGTAACTTTGAATCGTTTTTTGGCAGAGGATTTGGTTTTCATTTTAGGCATTTTCTTCCTGTATTTGAATTTATCTTACTTACTTATTTTTTTGTATAGTCCAAAGTCTGAAGTCGAAAGTCGTAAAGCAAAATCCAAACGGACTTAAACTTTAAGACTTTCGACTTTATCACTGAGTATTATTTTTTCTTTTTAGGAGCGATGAACATAATCATCCTCTTACCTTCAAGAACCGGCATAGCTTCTACTTTTCCCCACTCTTCAAGATCTGTTGCAAGCTTTAATAAAAGGATTTGCCCCTGCTCTTTATAAATGATAGAACGTCCTTTAAAGAATACGAATGCTTTTAGTTTAGAACCTTCTTTAAGGAACTTCTCTGCATTCTTCTTTTTGAACTCGTAATCATGCTCGTCCGTTTGAGGGCCGAAACGTATTTCCTTTACTACAATCTGCGTAGACTTAGCCTTAAGCATCTTGTCGCGTTTCTTTTGTTCGTAAAGAAACTTCTTATAGTCCATGATCTTACATACGGGCGGTTCGGCATTAGGAGAGATCTCAACAAGATCTACTTCCTGGTCTTCTGCCATTTGAAGCGCTACCGATGTTTTGTAAAGACCCGGCTCTACATTGTCCCCAACAAGCCTTACTTCAGGGACACGGATTGCAGCATTAGTTCTATGTGCATCTTTTTTTTCTACTCGAGGCTGGTAGCCTCTGTTGTTTCTTATTGCTATGGCTTTTAAATTTAAGTTAAACTTAGAATGTTTTTAGTGTTCTATCTATTTCTTCCTGTACTAAGGAAGCAAATTCTTCAATTGTCATACTTTGGTTAGACTTACCTGCATCGCCATGACGACGTACAGAAATCGTACCGTTTTTCTCTTCTTCCTCACCAACGATAAGCATATACGGCATTTTCTGAACCTCCGCTTCGCGTATTTTTTTACCTATAGTCTCGTTTCGGTTATCTATGAGGGCGCGAATTTCGTGATTTTCCAGCAATTCTAAAACTTTTTTAGCATAATTTTCATATTTCTCACTAAGAGACAGTATGATAGCTTGCTCAGGCATTAACCAAAGCGGGAAGTTTCCGGCTGTGTTTTCAAGCAAAATTGCAATGAAACGCTCCATAGATCCAAATGGTGCACGGTGAATCATAACAGGGCGGTGCAGTTCGTTATCAGAACCTTTGTACGTCAGGTCAAAACGTTCAGGAAGGTTGTAATCTACCTGTATCGTTCCAAGCTGCCATTGTCTGCCAAGTGCATCTTTCACCATAAAGTCAAGCTTAGGGCCATAAAAAGCCGCCTCGCCATATTCTACTACAGTATTAAGACCTTTATCTTTAGCAGCGTTGATAATAGCATTTTCAGCTTTCTCCCAGTTCTCGTCTGTACCAATATATTTCTCTCTGTTCTCCTGGTCGCGAAGCGATATCTGCGCGCTGAAGTTATCAAAACCTAACGAGCTGAATACATAAAGTACCAGGTCGATTACTTTTTTGAACTCTTCATCAAGCTGATCCGGAGTACAGAAGATGTGTGCATCATCCTGAGTAAATCCACGAACACGTGTCAGTCCGTGAAGCTCACCACTCTGCTCATAACGGTAAACAGTACCAAATTCAGCATAACGCTTAGGCAGGTCTTTGTACGACCACGGTTTGGTATTGTAGATCTCGCAGTGGTGCGGGCAATTCATCGGCTTCAGCAAAAACTCCTCACCTTCATGTGGTGTGTGTATCGGCTGGAAGCTGTCTGCACCATATTTAGCATAGTGGCCGGATGTAACGTATAATTCTTTTTGCCCGATGTGTGGTGTAACCACCTGCTCGTATCCGGCTTTCTTTTGTGCTTTTTTAAGAAACTGCTCTAAACGGTCGCGAAGTGCAGCACCTTTTGGAAGCCATAAAGGTAATCCCTGACCCACTTTGCTTGAAAAAGCAAACAGTTCAAGTTCTTTACCAAGCTTACGGTGGTCACGTCTTTTTGCCTCTTCAAGAAGCTCAAGATATTCGGTAAGGTCTTTCTGTTTCGGGAAAGAGATGCCGTACACACGTGTAAGCTGTTTGTTCTTCTCGTCACCTCTCCAGTAAGCACCGGCAACGCTCATAATTTTAAATGCCTTGATTATACCTGTGTTCGGAATGTGTCCGCCACGGCATAAGTCGGTAAACGTAGCATGGTCGCAAAACGTAATAGTACCGTCTTCAAGGTTTTCTATAAGTTCCGTTTTATACGGATTATTCTCGTTCTTGTAAAACTCAAGAGCCTCAGCTTTAGTAGCCGAACGCATAGTGAATTCATGTTTCTCCCTTGCAATGGCAAGTACTTTATCTTCAATAGCTTTAAAGTCTTTGTCGGTAACGGTGTTATCGCCAAAATCTACATCATAATAAAAACCGTTGTCAATGGCAGGGCCAATTGTAAGTTTAATGCCAGGATAAAGCTCCTGAAGGGCCTGCGCCATAACGTGAGAAGTAGAGTGCCAGAAAGCTTTCTTACCTTCTTTATCGTTCCAGGTGTATAATATTAAAGAGCCGTCCGTCGTCAGTGGGGTTTTCGTTTCAACAGTTGTACCATTAAAGGATGCAGAAATCACGTTTCTTGCTAAACCCTCACTAATGCTCATGGCAACGTCCAGGGAAGATACCCCTGCGTCAAACTTTTTAACCGAACCGTCCGGCAGTGTAATATTTATCATTTAGAAAAAATTTATAAAGCGCAAATATAAACTAATAGCAATTCACTTACAATATATATGCAAATCATTTAGCCGTAAAATCAGTTCTTTTTCGAGGGAGTTGGCAAACCGAAAATTGTGGATGTAGTTATCATTCAAAATTCCTATTGCTGTTAAATGAAGCATAAATAACTTTCAGCACCATTAAAGCATGCGTAACTTTATAGTATTGTTTGTATATACAAATATAATCTATTGAATTAAAAGCATACTATAATGAAAAATCGATTTGAAGGCAAAGTTGCCATTGTTACCGGAGGTGCTTCCGGAATAGGAAAAGCTACAGTAAAGATTTTAGTTGAAGAAGGAGCCAAAGTTACCGTGGCAGATATGAACCAGGAAGCACTGGATGCCGTAAAAAAGGAATATGCCGATGCGGTACTGACTTTAAAAGTAGATGTTAGTAAAGAACAAGAAGTGAAGAATATGGTTTCCGAAACGGTTAAAGCATTTGGGAAGCTTGATATACTGCATAATAATGCAGGGATTGGCGGATTTAACCTTATCCCGGATACCACCCTTGAAGAATGGCGCAAAGTATTTGCAATAGACGTTGACGGTGTGTTTTTGGGATGTAAATATGCCATTCCGGAGTTTATTAAAGGCGGTGGAGGCGTTATTGTAAATACGGCATCGATTAGTGGTTTGGGGGCAGACTACGCGATGGCATCTTACAATGCAGCCAAAGCTGCCGTAATAAACCTGACAAAAATTGTAGCGAACGACCACGGTGGCGATAACATACGCTGTAACGCAGTATGCCCGGGCCCAATTGAAACTCCGTTGCTTAAGGATGCGCTAACCGATGATGTGCTGCAACAGTACCATGATGCTATACCATCAGGACGTATAGGGCAGCCCGAAGAAATCGCGACAGTGGTTGCTTTCCTTGCATCAAACGATGCGTCTTTTGTAAACGGAACCACGATTGTTGCCGATGGCGGACTAATGGCTAAAACAGGTCAGCCACCTATTGCTAAAGCATTCCTGAAATAAAAATATTGGTTGGCTGGTTAAAGTGCGTAGCTTCAGATGATGTTACGCACTTTTTATTGGGTTTTGTTAAAATATTAACAAGTTAAAAATACGGTTGTAAGCATTAATTAGATTTATTCGTAAATAATATCTGAATAGTAACGTAAGATCCGATATGTTAATTATTTTATAATTAAATTATTTAAAATATTGATAATTAAGTGTTTAACTTTTTGTTAACAAATATTTACTTAATTATAATCTAAGTTTGACATCGACATTGCGCAACCGTCAGGAAATAGTTTCCAAAACCAAAAACCAATCTTTTAATTTTATTATTATGAAAAAATTATTATTTCTATTCCTATTTACATTAGGGACGATTACTTCGGTTAATGCCCAGACAAAATTTGTTGTAGATTTAGAAGGTCAAAAGACCGAACTGGATGTATCTGGAACATACAAACCAGAAGAAGTTGAGGTAACTCTTAAAACAAATAGTTACAATGGCGTAAATGCAAGATATGTTCCTGTTTATGTATATACCTGGGATGGTAGTGGTCTTCATTACGATGGCATGTACCAGTTCGGGATCTACCCTTGGGACACAATGGACACTATTATTGATAGGCTGATAAAAATGTTCTTTTAACTAGTTAATGTAACCACGTGGCGTACCACGTGGTTATTTTTTTTACAGTAGATATTAATATTCTATGAAAGAAAAGTGGACAATTGTTTTTTGTTTTATTATAAGTACTGTGTTTGCTCAAAACGATTCAGTGAGACAGGGTGTTATAACTTATAAGAATAAATTTACTCAGATAGATAAATCGGAAGATTATTATGTGAGTAAACTTTTTTTTAATGTAACCGAATCGCTAAGCCTTTCCCATAAGTACGGCATGGACGAAGATAACGGTAACCGTATGGATTATGAAAGCGGAAATGTGCGGGTGGTACAGAGTGCGTATGATGAAAAGGGGACAATGTATTATCGTAATAATGATACCAAACAGTTTCTGTTCCGTTTTAAGGCGAATAAACCGTTTCCGGCTTATTTAGTGACTGATACATGGATTGATATAGACTGGCAATTGAAAGAAGAATATAAAACTATATTAAATCACAAGGTACAAAAAGCAATTGGTGAGTTTAGAGGCAGAACGTGGACTGTTTGGTTTTCTCGAGATATTCCGATGTCTTTCGGTCCGCTAAAATTGCATGGCCTTCCCGGTGTAATTTTAGAAGCTAAAGACAGTAAGTTTTGTATTACTGCAACAAATATTTGTTATCCTTGTAAAACAGAAGCTATTGAAGTGCCTGATGAAGAACTAAAATGGTCAATAAAAGAGTATGCCCATATATGGGATAATTACGCTACATATACTGTACTGGAAAATAATAAACTCGGATTATATGGTTTGTTTTTGTCTGAAGTGCCTACCGAAACTTCGATAAGGGAAAAAAGAAAAAACCGTATGGATCTTCAATACGAGTGGGAAGATGAAAATACGAAACGGGCTATTTATGATAAAAAAATTATCAATCAGGTTCTGGTTCCAAAAGAATCCAGGCCGGCAAAGAATCCGCCTCGTCCATCAATAAAGTTTTAGTACTCTTCCTTTATGCTTATAATCTTCACGGGGTACGCTTTCGCGGCTCTATTAAAATCTTCGTAAACAGAAAAGTCAGGCTCCTTCAATGCAAAGAAGCCTTTTTTAAACTGAATTCACTATAATACATTTACCGTCCTTTCTAGACATAACAAATTTTTCAGGCGCAAGTTCCGTGCAGTAGTTACAGCCAATGTAGTTGGCTTGTTGCAGGATGATAGTGCATTAGTTGGCAAATTAGGTTTTACCAGTTATGTAATTTATCGCTAGGGCGAATCCTAATCAAGGGGTAAGGTAAGTGTATCGCCTTTTGTAGCTTTTTAATAATGCAATCTGCTGTCAGCATTGTAGTTACTGTAGTTTCTTTTTCAACAAGATTCCCTGAAGACCCCATATGTTTTCCTTTTTAATTCGAGTCGTTATTTTCTTAAATTGGTTAAGACTTAGCTCACGGTTCAATACAATAGTGTCGGCGCAGGTGTCAGGTTTTAATAAATACCTATATATAAGACTAGTTTTTCAGGAGCTATTTCCCGCTATCGCCTTAATCTCTCCGCTTTGCTTCGAGGATACCGGCTCTATCGGGGCTAGGGTGTTTGCGGTATACTATAATATATATAAGGAGTAGTGTAAATGCTTTTTTATGAAATTCCATGTTTCCTTTGCGTGTTTACGTATAACAGCAAAAAAACTTTCGTAGTCAAAAACCGCGTAACCAATGAGTTAAGGATAGGTGTTAAAAAAAGATTAAAAAAAGGTGAATTAAAGTTTGGATAGGGTTTAAATAATGGTACTTTTGCACCCGCATTAGA